>JAESFH010000015.1_pt1 | contig 531033 bp, 483 predicted proteins | sample 9269381 | NCBI WGS metagenome assembly JAESFH01 (sample SAMN14504062, study PRJNA617094) | algae metagenome | isolation source: Aphanothece sp. CMT-3BRIN-NPC111 and co-occurring heterotrophs from well... | place: USA: Clark Mountains Wilderness, California | collected 2010-04-18
ACGGCACGATCAGCGGCGGCACGCTCAGCAGCGCCGCCGGCTACACGGTGGAGAGCGGCACCATCAGCGCCAACCTGCAGGGCACCGGCGGGCTGACCAAGCAGACCGGCGGCACGGTGGTGCTCTCCGGCAACAACACCTACGGCGGCGCCACGGCGGTCAACGCCGGCACGCTGCAACTGAGCGGCGGCAACGCCGTCGCGGACAGCGGCGCAGTGACCGTCGGTGCCGGAGCGCATCTCCAACTGGCAGCGGCAGAGACCGTGGGGTCGCTGGCCGGCGCCGGGAACGTGGCGCTCGGTGGCTTCACGCTGGTGGCTGGTGGCAACGGCAACAGCACCGTCTTCTCCGGCGTCATCGGCGGATCTGGCGGCCTCACCAAGCAGGGTGGCGGCACGCTGAGCCTGACCAACCAGAACACGTACACCGGCGCCACCACGGTGAATGCCGGCACGCTCAGCCTGGAACACGCCAGCAACACGCTGTCCAACAGCAGCGCGGTGACCGTCGATGGGGCCTCGGCCGTCCTGGCCATCGGCAACAACAACGACACCGTGGCGGGCCTGACGGTGAGCAACGGCGGTGGCGTCACCGGCACCGGCGGCACGCTCACCGCACCGACCTACACCCTGAACGACACCGCGGCGATCACGGCCAATCTGGGCACGGGAACGCTGATCAAGACGGGCACGGGGACATCGACCCTCGCCGGCACGTCCGCGGCGGCCACGGTGAACGTCGACAACGGTGGCACGCTGGTGCTGGGCTCGGCCGAGCGCCTGTCCAATGCCGCGACCGTGTCCGTTGCCGGCGGCGGCACGCTGAACATCGGTGCAGCGAACGAGACGGTGGCCAGCCTCAACCTCGACGGAACGCTGGCGGGCGGGGGAACGCTCACGGCGGGCACGTACAACCTCGCGGGCGGCACGGCCACGGCCAACCTGGGCACCGGCACGCTGAACAGCACCGCCGGCACCAGCACGCTGAACGGGACCTCGGCCGCCACGACGGTCAACATCACCGGCGGGACGCTGGCCCTGGGCGCCGCCGACCGACTGGCCGACACCGCGACCGTCAACGTGTCGAGCGGGGCCACCCTCGACCTCGGCACCGTCACCGACACCGTCGCCACGGCCAACCTGAACGGCACGCTCGCCGGCACCACCGGCGTGCTCAGCGCCGCCAACTACAACCCGAACGGGGCCACCGTCGTGGGCAACCTGGGTTCGGGCACGCTGACGACGACGGGCGGCACCAGCACCCTGACCGGTTTCTCGGATGCGAACACGGTCAACGTCGCCGCGGGCACGCTGGCACTGGCCGTCAACGACCGCCTGGCCGACGGCGCCGCCGTCAGTGTGGCCAGCGGCGCGACCCTCGACCTGGGAACGACCAGCGACACGGTGGGAACCCTCACCATCGGCGGCACGCTGGCCGGATCCGGCACGCTGACGGCGGCCACCTACAACCTGAACGCCGCCACGGTGTCGGCCCATCTCGGCACCGGCACGCTGACCAACGTGTCCGGCGCCAGCACGGTGACCGGAAACCACGGCGGTGCAACCCTCAACGTGACGGCCGGCTCGCTGGCCCTGGGCGGCACGTCCGCCGCAACAGCGGTCAACGTCAACGGCGGCTCCCTGGCACTCGTGGCGAGCGAGCGGCTGGCCGACACGGCCACGCTGGCCGTCGCATCCGGCGCCACCCTGAACCTCGGCACCTTCACCGAGACCGTGGCCACCGCCAACCTGGCGGGCACCGTCACCGGGACGGGCGCGGCCATGCTGAGCGCGAGCACCTACAACCTCAACGGGGCCGCGGTGAACGCGGCACTGGGCACGGGCGCGCTGAACCAGACGGGCGGCACCAGCACGCTGAATGCCGCGACCGCAGCGACCAGCACCACGCTGAGCGGCGGAACGCTCGTGGTGGGAACCAACGGCACGTTGGGCACGGGCGCCGTCACCAACAATGCCGCCCTGCAGTTCAACGGCACGGGCCCGAAGACGGTGGCCAATGCCATCGGCGGCACCGGAAGCGTCACGCAGGCCGGCACTGGCGCGCTGACGCTGAGCGGGTCCAACACCTACAGCGGCGCCACGACCGTCAATGCCGGGACGACGCTGGTCGCGGCCGGCGGATCGGCCATTGGCAACGCCAGTGCGGTGACCGTGAACACCGGCGCCACCTTGAACGTGACCGCCGCGGAAACGGTGGGCACGGTGGTGAACAGCGGAACGCTGAACACCAGCGGACTGCTGACGGCCACCAGCGTGGGCGGCGGGGGCACCGCCAACGTGGCCACGGGGGTGACCACCACCGGTGGCCAGTCCTACGGGGTGCTCAACACGAATGCCGGGGCGACACTCACCGCCGGCGGCGGCATCGCGGCCCCCGCGGGCACGCTGGGCGACGGGACCACGCTGTCGTCCAGCGCAGGCACCGTCAGCGTGACCGGCGACATGGCGGGTTCGGTCGGCGTAGCGGGCACGGCGTCCACGATCCAGCTGACCGACACCAGCGCGGCGACCGCCATGGTGGTGAACCAGCTGCGCGGTGCCGCCGGCGCAAACGTGACGGTGACCTCCGCGTCGTCGCTGACCGTCGATGGATCGCAGATGTCCGCGTTCTACCCGTCGGGCTCCCTGAGCCTCACGGCCAACAACGGGAACCTGCTGGTGAACAACACGGCCAACCCGGCCAATTGGGTGAGCGCGGGAACGGTCAACCTCACGGCGGTGAACGGCAACGTGGGCGCGGCCGGCAACCCGGTGTACCTGAGCAACAACATCGGCCCGGTCAACGTCTCCATCGGCACGCTGTTCAGCAAGTACTTCGCGGGCAACCTCAACGCGGACGTCACCACCCGCGCCATCCTGACCGCGTCGGCCAGCCAGACCGGTGCGACGCAGGCGGAGATGGTGCGCTTCTTCCTCGAGGAGCTGAAGAAGAACGTGGGCATCGGCGTGGTCGAGGACCTGGTGCTGTTCGGCCGCACCGACCTGGACGGCATCACCGCGCCGCTGGCATTCCAGAGCCTGCAGATGCGCACGCCGCGCTGCGCTCCGGAGCAGTTGCAGTCGCAGCCCTGCGATTGACGCCGGTGACGCTTGCGCGCATCGGAGAAGGACGCTGCCGTGACTTCGTCCTTCTCCGGCCGTGCACGAGACGCCTGACCCCGCACGGCAGAGCTTAAACTCGGCCGGCTTTCCATCCCCATCGTGACCGTCAAGAAACTCGGCCGCTACGAAATCGTCCGCACCCTGGGCAAGGGCGCGATGGGACTGGTGTACGAGGCCAAGGACACCGTCCTGCAGCGGCGCGTGGCCATCAAGACCATCATCGTCGACAACCTCGATGCCAAGTCGGCCGAGGAGTACGAGTCCCGATTCCGGACCGAGGCGCTGGCAGCCGCCCGTCTGCTGCACCCGAACATCGTCCCGGTCTTCGACTTCGGCCGCCACGACGACGTCGCCTACCTGGTGATGCAGTTCATCGAGGGCGACGACCTCAAGGACCACATCGACCGCGGCGAGCGCTTCAGTGCACAGCAGTCGGTCGCCATGGTGCTCGACCTGCTGTCGGCCCTGGACCAGGCCCACGAGAACAACGTGGTGCACCGGGACATCAAGCCGGCCAACATGCTGATCGAGCGCGGCCGGGTGAAGCTCACCGACTTCGGGGTGGCCCGCATCCAGGATGCGGACGCCGCCAACAAGACGCAGGTGGGTGCTGGCGGCATCGGCACCCCCCGCTACATGTCGCCCGAGCAGGCGCAGGGCCAGCGGGTGGATGCGCGCTCCGACCTGTTCTCCGCCGGCATCGTGCTGTACGAACTGCTCACCGGCGTGCGCCCGTTCGACGGCGACAACCCCTTCGCCATCATCCACCAGATCGTCAGCGCGATCCCGCCGCCGCCGACGTACCACAACCCACGGCTGCCGAAGGCCATGGACGCCGTGCTGGCGAAGGCCCTGGCCAAGAACCGCGACGAGCGCTTCTCGTCGGCGCGCGAATTCGCGATCACGCTGAAGGCGGCCGCACAGCGCCTGTCGGGCGGCGCCAGCGATGGAGGCGGCACGACCCGCAGCGGGCCGGCAGCGGGCACCGGCGCGGCCAGGGGGACAGACGCGAGCCGCGGCGCCGGCGGCAGCGGGACCTCGCCGACGCGGCCGGCCGGTGGCGACGACGACGAAGCCACGCGGCTCCCCGGTCAACTGGGCTCGCGCACGTCGGGCACCTCGGGCTCCACAGGCGGGTCCGGCACCTTCGGCCGCTCGGCAACGTCGGCAATGTCGGGCACGTCGGGCACGTCGGGCACGTCGGGCACGTCGGGTGGGGCCGGAAGCAGCCAGAAGCTGGCAGACCGCCAGCTGGTGTCACAGGACCAGACCGTGCTCGGCCCGCAGGCGAGGGCGCTTGCGACGGGCGCCGGCACGGCCGACGCCGACCTGCGTGCCCGCGCCGCCGAGGAAGCCGCCGCGGCGCAGGCGCGTGCCGCTGCGGCCGCCAAGGAGGTCGAGCGCCTGGAGGGCGAACGCCAGTTCTTCGCCGCCAAGGCGGAAGCGGAGGCCAAGGCCCGCCTGAAGGCCGAGGAGGCGGCTCGGCAAGCGGCCCAGCCCGCGCCGGCTGCGGCTGCCCGGCCGTCCAGGGCGGTGCCGATCGCCATCGCCGGCGTCGTCGCCCTCGGCGCCATCGGCGCTGCCGTCATGTTCATGGGAACACCGTCCCAGCAGGCGGCGGCACCCGCAGCCGTGCCGTCGCCGGCCGCGGTCCCGGCGGGCGAGCAGCAGGCCAAGCTGACCTCGCCCGCACCGTCCGGAACGCCGTCGCCGGTGGCGGAGCCCCCCAAGGCGGTGGCTCCGCCAGCCAAGGTGGATCCGGCCCCGGTGCCGAAGCCGGCCCCGGCACCGACGCCGGCGGCGCCCAAGCCGAGCACGGTGGCACCCGCGCCGGCAGCCCCTGCGATGTCCACGCCTCCTCCCGCCGCGGCACCGGTCCCGGCGACGCTCGCAGTGCCGGCTCCGGTGCCCGCGCCGGCGCCAGCGCAACCGCCGGTGGCCGCAACGCCGCCGGCGCCTGCGCCGACGCCGGCACCGCTGCCGCCGGGTGTGCTGCTGGCCCAGGCGCAGGACGCTGAACGCGCGGGGAACATGAGCCAGGCGATCAGTGCCTACCGCCGCGCCGCCAACGGCGGCAGCGGGGTGGCGGCCAAGCGCCTGGGAGAGCTTTACAGCAAGGGCGGTGGCGGCGTCGAGCGCGACGTGCAGCAAGCCACGTTCTGGAACAACAAGGCCCGCGACCTGGGCGAGCAACTGCGCGAAGGCCCCTGCGCCTTCAAGGCCGGCACCACCTGCTGAGGCCGGCCCGCGAGGCTCAGCGCTTCTTGCCGCCCAGGAGGCCGCCGAGCACGCCGCGGATGATCTCGCGGCCGACCGTGCTGCCGATGGTCCGCACGGCCGACTTGGCCATCATCTCCGCCAGCCCCTCCCGCCGGCCGCCGCGCGGTCCCGTGGAGCCGAACAGCACGTCCCCCAACCCGCCCATGGTCCCGCCAGTGGACCGGTCGGTGGCCCCCCCGCCGCCCGAGGAGGTGGCGGGCGGTGCCTGGTCGGCGCGGGCCTTGAGCTTTTCGTAGGCGGACTCACGGTCCTGCGTCTTCTCGTAGGCGCCGGCCACCAGCGAGCCGGCCATGAGCGCCTGTCGCTGTTCCGTCGTGATCGGCCCGATCTGGCTGCCCGGCGGCAGCACGTAGACGCGCTCGGTGATGCTCGGGCGGCCTTTCGCGTCGAGCAGGCTCACCAGGGCTTCGCCCACCGCGAGCTCCGTGATGGCGATCTCGATGTCCAGGCCCGGCTTCTGGCGCATGGTCTGGGCCGTCGCCTTCACCGCCTTCTGGTCGCGCGGGGTGAAGGCCCGCAGTGCATGCTGGACCCGGTTGCCCAGCTGGGCCAGCACGCTGTCGGGGATGTCGAGCGGGTTCTGCGTGACGAAGTAGACGCCGACGCCCTTGGAGCGCACCAGCCGCACCACCAGTTCGATGCGTTCCACCAGCACCTTGGGCGCGTCGTTGAACAGCAGGTGGGCCTCGTCGAAGAAGAACACCAGCTTGGGCTTGTCGGGGTCTCCGATCTCCGGGAGCTGCTCGAACAGCTCCGACAGCATCCACAGCAGGAAGGTGGCGTACAGCCGCGGCGCCCGCATCAGCCGGTCGGCGGCGAGCACGTTGATGACGCCCTTGCCTCCGACGGTCTGCATCAGGTCCTGGATGTCCAGCATGGGCTCACCGAAGAACCTGTCGCCGCCCTCGGTTTCGATCTGCATCAGGCCGCGCTGGATGGCGCCCACACTCGCGGCGCTGATGTTGCCGTACCGGGTGCGGAACTCGGCCGCGTTGTCGCCGATGTACTGCAGCATGGCGCGCAGGTCCTTGAGGTCCAGCACCAGCATGCCGTTGTCATCGGCGATCTTGAAGACGAGGTTCAGGACGCCCGCCTGGGTTTCGTTCAGGTCGAGCATGCGTGCCAGCAGCAGCGGGCCCATGTCGCTCACCGTCGCCCGGACCGGGTGTCCCTGCTCGCCGAACACGTCCCACAGCGTGGTGGGGCAGGCGAGCGGCTCGGGCATGGGCAGGCCGCGCTCCTGGATCACCTGGGCCAGCTTGCCGCCGATGCTCCCCGGCTGGCTGATGCCGGTGAGGTCGCCCTTCACGTCTGCCAGGAACACCGGCACCCCGATGCGCGAGAAGCTCTCCGCCAGGGTCTGCAGGGTGACCGTCTTGCCGGTGCCCGTGGCGCCGGTGATCAGGCCGTGCCGGTTGGCCAGGCCCGGCAGCAGGACGCACTCGGTGGCACCGTTCTTCGCGATGAGCAGGGGGTCGGCCATAGGTCAAAAGTAAAATGCGGGTCGCAGCAATATAGCAACGCAGCCCGCGGGCCGCGTGCACCAGAAGGGAACGAAGTGGCGGGACACAGCAAATGGGCGAACATCCAGCACCGCAAGGGCCGCCAGGATGAGAAGCGCGGCAAGGTCTGGACGCGGGTGATCCGCGAGATCATGGTCGCGGCCCGCCAGGGCGGCGGCGACCTCAGCGCCAACCCGCGCCTGCGGCTGGCCGTCGACAAGGCGAAGGCGGCCAACATGCCGGCCGACACCATCAAGCGCAACATCGACAAGGCCACCGGCAACCTCGAAGGCGTGAACTACGAGGAGATCCGCTACGAAGGCTACGGCATCGGCGGCGCCGCCGTGATCGTGGACACCATGACCGACAACCGGGTCCGCACGGTCGCGGAGGTCCGGCACGTGTTCAGCAAGTACGGCGGGAACATGGGAACCGAAGGCTCGGTGGCGTTCCAGTTCAAGCATTGCGGCCAGCTCATCCTGGCGCCGGGCACGGACGAGGACCGCGTCATGGAGGTCGCCCTCGAGGCGGGGGCCGACGACGTGGTCACCGACGAGGACGGCGCCATCGAGGTGCTGACCGGGCCGGCCGAGTTCGAGAAGGTGCGCAACGCCCTGGAGGCGGCCGGCCTCAAGCCCGAGGTGGCCGAGGTCACGATGCGGCCGGAGAACACCATCGAACTGGCCGGCGACGACGCCGCGCGGATGCAGAAGCTGCTGGACATGCTGGAAGACCTGGACGACGTCCAGGACGTGTTCCACAACGCCGCCCTCGCATGAAGGTCCTCGTCATCGGCGGCGGCGGCCGTGAGCACGCCCTGGCGTGGAAGCTGGCGCAGTCGTCCAAGGTGCAGGCCGTCTACGTCGCCCCCGGCAACGGCGGCACGGCCCAGGATCCACGGCTGGAGAACGTGCCCATCACCGACGTCGCCGGGCTGCGGGCCTGGGCCCTGGCGGAGAAGATCGCCTTGACGGTGGTCGGGCCCGAGGCGCCGCTGGCTGCGGGTGTGGTGGACGAGTTCCGCGCCCACGGCCTGCGGGTGTTCGGCCCCACCCGGGCGGCGGCCCAGCTGGAGAGTTCCAAGGCCTTCTCCAAGGACTTCATGCGGCGGCATGGCATTCCCACAGCCGCGTACGAGACGTTCACCGACCCGGCCCTGGCGCACGCCTACGTGGACCGCCAGGGCGCGCCGATCGTCGTGAAGGCGGACGGCCTGGCGGCAGGCAAGGGCGTCGTGGTGGCCATGACCGCTGCCGAGGCACACGAGGCCATCGACTTCATGCTGCTGGACAACCGGCTCGGCGTGAGCCACAACGAGGGCGGTGCCCGGGTGGTGATCGAGGAGTTCCTGCAGGGGGAGGAAGCCAGCTTCATCGTGCTGTGCGACGGCCGCAACGTGACCGCGCTGGCAACGAGCCAGGACCACAAGCGCCTGCAGGACGGCGACCTGGGCCCGAACACCGGCGGCATGGGCGCCTACTCGCCGGCGCCGGTGGTCACACCGGCCGTCCATGCCCGCGCGATGCGCGAAGTCATCCTGCCCACGGTGCGGGGGATGGAGCAGGACGGCATTCCGTACACCGGCTTCCTCTATGCCGGCCTGATGGTGGATCGCGAGGGCCGCGTCAAGACCCTGGAGTTCAATTGCCGCATGGGCGACCCCGAGACCCAGCCCATCATGATGCGCCTGAAGTCGGACCTGTACGACGTGATGATGGCCGCCACGTCCGGTGCGCTCGACCAGGTGGAGCTCCAGTGGGATCGGCGCACGGCCCTGGGCGTGGTGATGGCGGCGGTCGGCTATCCGCTCAACCCGCGCAAGGGCGACGCGATCACCGGCATTCCCCGCGAACTGCCCGATGCCATGGTGTTCCATGCCGGCACGCGGCTGCAGGACGGCCAGCTCACGACCTCGGGCGGGCGCGTGCTGTGCGTGACCGCACTGGCCGACACGGTGAAGGCGGCGCAGCAGCGTGCGTACCAGGCCGCCAAGACCATCCAGTTCGACGGTGCGCAGTTCCGCCGCGACATCGGCCACCGCGCCGTCAAGGGCTGAGATGACCCAACCCGACGTGGTCCGCACCTGGCTGCTCGGGCTGCAGTCGCGCATCACGGCGGCCTGCACCGCGATCGACGGCACACCCTTCGTGACCGATGCCTGGCGCAAGCCACCGGGCGAGGCGCTGCAGGGCGACGGCGTCACCATGATCCTCGAGCAGGGTCGGGTGCTCGAGCGTGCGGGCTGCGGCTTCTCGCACGTGCAGGGGCCGCGCCTGCCCCCCTCGGCCACGCAGCACCGGCCGGAACTGGCCGGCGCGCCGTTCGAGGCGATGGGCGTCTCGCTGGTCTTCCACCCGCGCAACCCGTACGCGCCGACGGTGCACATGAACGTGCGCATGATCTCGGCCACGCCGGCGGGCGGCGCCCCGGCGTTCTGGTTCGGCGGCGGGATGGACCTCACGCCGTGCTACGGCTTCGAGGAGGACGCCGTGCACTTCCACCGGGCCTGCAAGGCAGCCGTCGACCCTTTCGGTGCGGACCTGCATCCGCGCTTCAAGCGCTGGTGCGACGAGTACTTCTGCCTCAAGCACCGCGGGGAGCAGCGAGGCATTGGCGGCATCTTCTTCGACGACGTGTCGGACCTGGGCTTCGATGGCGGCTACGCGCTGATCCGCGCCGTGGGCGATGCGTTCCTGGGCGCCTACATGCCGATCCTGGAGCGGCGCAAGGACATGCCCCACGGGGAGCGCGAGCGGGCCTTCCAGCTGTACCGCCGGGGCCGCTACGTGGAATTCAACCTGGTGTGGGACCGCGGCACGCACTTCGGGCTGCAGTCCGGCGGCCGCACCGAGTCCATCCTGCTGTCGATGCCCCCACTGTGCAGCTGGGCCTACCGGCGCGAGCCGGAGGCCGGCAGCGCCGAAGCGCAGCTGTACGAGACCTTCCTGCAGCCGAGGGACTGGGCTTGACGCCGGCCTCGCCGCGGGTCGGTGTCTTCGGCGGGGCCTTCGACCCGCCCCACCTGGCCCACGTGGCCCTGGCCCGCGCCGCCGTGCTCCAGCTGGGCCTGGACCAGCTGCGCGTGCTCCCGACCGGGCAGGCCTGGCACAAGTCACGCGTCCTGTCCGACGCGGCGCACCGGCTGGCCATGGCCCGGGAAGCTTTCGGGGAGGTGCCGCGGGCCGTGGTGGACGACCGCGAACTGCGTCGCAGCGGGCCCACCTACACGGTGGACACCTTGCGTGAGCTGCGCCGCGAGATCCCCGATGCCACCTTGCTGCTGGTGATCGGCGCCGACCAGGCGGAAGCACTGCAGGGATGGCACGAGAGCGCCGAGATCCTGCGGCTGGCCACCATCGCCGTGGCGGCACGCGCCCGGCCCGACCCGGATGCACCGCCGTTCGACGTCACGCGCCTGCCCGCGGCGGCCTGGACCGCGGTCGAGCTGCCCCCGATGCCCGTGAGTGCCACCCAGATCCGCAGCCGCGTGGCGGCCGGGCAGGGGATCGACCAGTTGGTCCCCGGGGGCGTCGCACGTTATATTGCCCGACACCACCTTTACGCGCCTGATTGATGACCCAAGACACGACCGGAAGAAAAGACACCCAGCGCCTCCAGCGCGCCATCGTCGATGGCCTGGAGGACGTGAAGGCGCAGGACATCCAGGTTTTCAACACGGAGCATCTCTCGCCGCTGTTCGAGCGCGTGATCGTCGCGTCCGGCACCTCGAACCGGCAGACCAAGGCGCTGGCCGCCAGCGTGCGCGATGCCGTGCGCGAGGCGGGCTTCTCCAAGCCGCGGATCGAGGGCGAGGAGAACGGCGAATGGATCATCGTCGACTGCGGCGCGGCGGTGGCGCACATCATGCAGCCCGCCATCCGCAACTACTACCACCTCGAGGAGATCTGGGGTGAGAAGCCGATCCGGCTGAAGTTCGGTGCACCGAAGCCGGCCGCTGCGCCACCCCAGCCTGCCGCGGCCAGGAAGGCGCCGGCCAAGACCACGCTCCGGCGCAGCAGCGCCGCGAAGACGGCTGCCAAGGAGGCGGACGCACAGGCCAAGCCGGCGCCCCGCAAGACTGCCGCACGGCCATCACCCGCCAAGGCCGCCGGCAAGACCGCGTCCGTCGGGGGCGGCGCGGCCAAGAGCGCCCCGGCCAGGGCCCCCGCAGGCAAGGCCCCGGCGAAGGCCCCTGCCAAGTCCGCTTCCAGACCGGCGGGGAAGACCGCCGCCAAGAAGGCTCCTGCCAAGTCCGCCGCTCGCCGGCCATGAAGCTGGTGGTGGTCGCCGTGGGGCAGCGGGTGCCCGACTGGGCCGCCACCGCCTGGGACGACTACGCCAAGCGGTTCCCGCCCGAGCTGCGGCTGGAGCTGAAGGCCGTCAAGACCGAGCCCCGCGGTTCGCGCACCGTGGAGCAACTGGTGGCTGCCGAGCGCGAGCGGATCGAGGCCGCAATCCCCCGGGGCGCCCGGGTGGTCGCCCTCGACGAGCGGGGCACGGCCCTCACCACCGTCGCGCTCTCGGCCAAGCTGCGCGACTGGCAGCTCGCATCGGATGACGTCGCGCTGCTGATCGGCGGCCCCGACGGGCTCGCTCCCGGGCTGCGCGCGGCGGCACACGAGCGCATCCGGCTGTCCGACCTGACCTTGCCGCATGCCATGGTGCGGGTGCTGCTCGCCGAGCAGCTGTACCGGGCCTGGTCCATCCTGGCGCAGCATCCCTACCACCGCGAGTGACGTGGCGGACTTCCTGTACCTGGCCTCGCAGAGTCCTCGCCGGCGGCAGCTGCTGGAGCAGCTGGGGGTGCGCCACGAGCTGCTGCTGCCGGGCGACGACGAGGACGCGGAGGCGATCGAGGCGGTGCTGCCCGGCGAGCAGCCGGCGCGTTACGTGGAGCGGGTCACCGGCCTGAAGCTGGACGCCGCCCTGGCCCGACTGCGCAGCAGGGGCCTGCCGGCCGCACCGGTGCTCTGCTCGGACACCACCGTCGCCCTGGGCCGCACCATCTTCGGCAAGCCGCAGGACGGGGCCGACGCCGCGCGCATGCTGCGCGAGCTGTCCGGCCGCACGCACCGCGTGCTGACCGCCGTCGCGGTGCAGCAGGGCCGCACCCGCCGCACCGCTCTGAGCGTCTCGCGTGTCACCTTCGCGCCGATGTCGCCGCGGCAGGTGCGCGACTACGTCGAAGGCGGCGAGCCGATCGGCAAGGCCGGTGCCTACGCGATCCAGGGCCGCGCAGCCGCCTACATCGCCCGCATCGCCGGCAGCCACTCGGGCATCATGGGCCTGCCCATGCACGAGACGGCGCAATTGCTGCGCGCGTTCGGCTGGCGCATCTGATCGCCAAACACCATGCAGCAGGACATCCTCATCAACTGGTCGCCGCAGGAAACGCGGGTGGCCATCGTCGAGAGCGGCGCGGTGCAGGAACTGCACGTGGAACGCACGCTGGAGCGCGGTCTCGTCGGCAACGTCTACCTGGGCAAGGTGGCCCGGGTGCTCCCCGGCATGCAGTCGGCGTTCATCGACATCGGCCTGGAACGTGCCGCCTTCCTGCACGTGGCCGACCTGCACGGTGCCCACAAGGGGCATGACGAGCACGGTGGCCGCCAGGCGCAACCGGCGGTGCCGATCGAAAAGCAGGTGTTCGAGGGGCAGCCGCTCATGGTGCAGGTCATCAAGGACCCGATCGGCACCAAGGGCGCTCGCCTGTCCACGCAGATCAGCATCGCGGGCCGCCTGCTGGTGTTCCTGCCGCAGGACGACCACGTCGGGGTCTCGCAGAAGATCCCCGGCGAGCAGCGCGACGCCTTGCGCGCCCGGCTGCAGCGCCTGGTGGGAACGCCGGAGTCGGGCGGGGGCGGCGGCTTCATCCTGCGCACCAACGGCGAGGACGCGACGGACGCCGAGCTGGCCGAGGACATCGCCTACCTGCGCAAGACCTGGACCCGCATCCGCGAGGCCGCCACGCGCCTGCCGGCCACGTCACTGCTGCACCAGGACCTGAGCCTGCTGCAGCGCGTGCTGCGGGACCTGGTCACCGAGGAGACCCAGACCATCCGCATCGACTCGCGCGAGCAGTTCGGCGTGCTGCAGGCCTTCGGCCGCGAGTTCATGCCCCAGGCGGTGGACCGCCTGCAGCTCTACAAGGGCGAGCGACCGATCTTCGACCTCTTCAACATCGACGAGGAGATCGCCAAGGCATTGGGACGGCGCGTGGACCTGAAGTCCGGCGGCTACCTCATCGTCGACCAGACCGAAGCGCTCACCACGGTGGACGTGAACACGGGTGGCTTCGTCGGCGCGCGCAACTTCGACGACACGATCTTCAAGACCAACCTGGAGGCGGCGCATGCCATCGCCCGCCAACTGCGGCTGCGCAACCTGGGCGGCATCATCATCGTGGACTTCATCGACATGCAGCGGGAAGACCACCGGGAGGCGGTGCTCACCGAGTTCCGCAAGCAGCTCGCCCGGGACCGGGTGAAGACCATGGCGGGTGGTTTCTCGCACCTGGGCCTGGTGGAGATGACCCGCAAGCGGACACGCGAATCGCTGGCCCACATGTTGTGCGAACCCTGTGCCTGGTGCCAGGGCGCCGGCCAGGTGCGCACGGCGCGCACGGTGGCCTACGACATCCTGCGGGAGATCCTGCGCGAGGCGCGCCAGTTCAACCCGCGCGAGTACCGCGTGGTGGCGTCGCCCAAGGTGATCGAGCTGTTCCTGGACGAGGAAAGCCAGCACCTGGCCGGCCTGTCGGACTTCATCGGCAAGCCGATCTCCTTGCAGAGCGAAAGCGCCATGGGCCAGGCCCAGTACGACATCGTGCTGCTCTAGCTCACCAGCAGGTCGTCGAGCGCGTGCCCGGATTCGAGCGCCTGCTTGAGCGCGTCGAAGAACGCGAACTTGGTCGCAAAGTTGTCGTTGTAGCTGACGCCGCCGACGTGGATCCAGCCGGCGTCGACCAGTTCCACCTTCCGCGCCTCGCCGCCGCCGGGCAGCCGAAGCTGCACGAATTCCTGCGGCGCAAAACGAAGGCTTGCACGCTGCAGCCCGCGATAGACCGGGTTCCAGTTGCGGCCGCCGGTGTCCAGGCCGCGCGAGAAGTCGTAGAGGAAGTTCAGCGGCCGCCCCGACACGGCATCGAATCGGTAGAAGCAGTAGCCGGCCCAGAGCGACCAATGGCCGTGGTTGCCGGCGTTGACCATGCCGAACACCGGCTGGCCGGCCAGCACCTCCTGGGGAGGCCGCGGCCGCACGGGGATGAGGTCGTGGTCCAGGTAGCCAAACGTGGCGGGCTGCAGCGGCTGCACCACGTTGTGGAAGATCCAGGACATGGCCATCCCGTGCGATCGGTTCACGTGGCGGGTGCGGTAGGGCGGCAGGCCCAGGCACGGCGCACCATGGCGCCCGCAGACGCCGGCGATCTCGGCGCGCTTGGCCGCGTCGCGCGAATTGTCGAAGACCAGCACCTGCAGTTGCGGCAGGTTGCGGCGCGCCATTCCGAGCAGCCAGTCGAGCGCCCAGGGCTGCTCGAACGCGATCACGATCGCGATGTCCCGTCCGCGCAGGCCCGCCTGGCGACGCAGGAAGTCCGCGACTTCCGGCGGCCGGGCACGCAGGTAGTGGCGCAGCAACAGGTCGTTGCGCACCTGCTTGATGCCCTGCGACACGGGTTCCAGCCGCAGCCATTCGGCCGGTGTGAACTGGTGCAGCTGTCGCATCGGCTCAGTGTCCTTGCAGCAGCAGGTGCGCCTGCTCCAGAACCCGCTCGGGCGCAATCGCATCCAGGCAGTCGCTGCGGCTGTTGCGGTGGTCTTCGCAACCGGCGCGTCCGCAGGGCACGCAGGGCAGGCCGCTTTGCACCAGCGTGACATTCCCCAAGCGCTGGACGCCCGCCGCGCGTTGCCAGCCGGGGCCCTGCACCGGGCTGTGCGGCCAAGGCGCCCAACGCATCGGGTTGGTGGGGCCGAAGACCGCCAGCACGGGGATGCCGCTGGCGGCGGCGAGGTGGGACACGGACGTGTCCGGCCCGATGTACAGGGTCGCCCGGCCGAACAGCGTGACGAGCTGCGAAAAATCGAGCTGTCCCGAGGCATCGAGCAGGCGCGGCGCGGCTCCCAGCGCGCGCAGCGGGGCGATGCATTCCTGGTCGCGCGCGCTGGCGCTGCCGGTCAGCACCACCTGCCGCCCTTCGGCCAGCAGCTGTCGCACCACGGCGGCGAAGTGGTCGAGCGGCCACTGCTTGTAGGCCCACATGGAGGGCGCGTGCACGACCACGGCGCCGGGCGCGAGCGCAGCATCCAGGGCGGCGGGCAAGGGGGTGCCCGGCGGCGGCACGACGGCACGCGGCGCGCGCGTGGCGTCCTCCGGGCCCAGCAAGGCCAGCTTCTCGGCCACCACGTGCACCGTGCCGCGGTCGCCGCTCGCCGTCACGGCATGCTGCAGCAGCAGCCGCTTCCACCAGTTGCTTCCGCCGGCCTCCGGCAGCACGCCGGTGCGCCGGCGGGCCGCCAGCCATCCGATCAGGTGCGCCCGGTCGCCGGCGTCGGTGATGAGCGCCAGGTCGTAGCGCCGGCGCAGGCGTCGCAGCAGGGCCAGCGTGCCCGACCAGCCCAGGCGCGCGGGGGTCTCGATGCCGTCGTGGATGTCGGGGTTGCCCGCCAGCATGCCCAGGGTGCCCTGGAACCCGAGCACGTCGATGCGCGCCGCCGGCCAGCGTTCGCGCGCGGCGCGCACCAGCGGCGTGGTGAGCAGCACATCGCCGATCTGGCGGGTGGCGACCACGAGGATGCGGTCCGGCGCCGTGTCGCCACGGTGCAGGTGCGCCGAGGCGAGCAGGGCGGCCAGGACCGAGACGTAGAGATGGGCCTCGACGAAATCCATCAGGAGCGAGTTGAAGAGCGAGCCGACGGCGAAGGCGAGCACGGCGCCCGTCAGCATGGACGCCGTGCGGCGGGTTGCCGCGGTGGTCGCCAGTCCGCGCGCGCGCAGGCAGGTCGAAAGCAGCCACGCCAGGAACAGGCCCAGCCCGGCCACTCCGCCCCCCACCAGCTGCATCGCGTACTCGTTGTGCGGATTGGGCGTGCGGACCCATTCGCCTTCCAGGTAGGCCGCCGTCGCAGGGTCCCGGCCGTAGCGCTCCCTGGCGGCCGCCTCGTGGACGGCGGAGTAGTTCGCGTACCCCGCGCCGGCCAGCCCGTACCGGCCGGCCAGGTCCAGGGCCATCCGGGCGAAGGCGACGCGGATCTCGGTGGACGTCTGCGGGGGTGCGGTGATCGCATGCTGGCTCTGCATCGTTTCCTGCAGCCGGCTCTTGAAGGCGTTCGATCCCACCAGTGCCACCGCCAGCACGGCCAGCGGCGCGGCCACGGCGAGTGCGAGCCGCCAGCGGCGCGGCGCCAGCGTCCAGGTGGCATAGCCGCCCAGGATCGCGATCAGGACATGCCCGGTGCGCCCGTCCATCGCGAACACGACGGTGGCTGCCAGGAAGGCGGCGACCGCACGCAGCGGCCAGGGCCGGGTGGCGCCCTGTGCGTGCAGCAGCAGCAGGAGCGCGCCGAGTGCCAGCCCGAAGCCGGCCGAGATGCGGCGAGCGGCCATGCCGCGGGCCAGGGGCAGTTGCGGGGCGAACGCGACCACCCAGTAGCCGACGGCCAGCAGCACCAAGCCGGCCGTGAATGCGATGAAGAAGGCGCGCTGGCGGCGCGCGTCCAGCAAGGCAGCGAACAGCAGCGGCGCCAGCAACAGCTCGTGGTAACGGTTGATCGTGGTGCGCCCTTCCGCGCCCAGGCCGGTGACCCACGCGGTGTGGAGCGCGATCCAGGCCAGGAGGGCCAGGCCGACCGCGAAGACCGGCTCGCGCCAGGGCTGCAGGGCCCACAGCTGGCGCGGCCGCAGCAGCACGAGCAGCAGCAGCAGCGCACTGGCCAGCGAGATGCCTGCGGTGGAAAACGGAACGAAGAACCCGAGCAGCGCGGTGCCGACCAGGGCCGCACCACTCCAGGCCTTGCCCGCCATGCCGGCCGGCGGGGGCAGCAGCGCGCTCATGCCGTGCTGAACTGCACCGCGTGCAGCCGGGTGTAGAGGCCGGCGCGGGCCAGCAGCTCCTGGTGCGTGCCGCTTTCCACCAGCCGGCCGTCCTGCAGCACGGCGATGGTGTCGGCATGTTCGATGGTGGAGAGCCGGTGGGCGATGACGATGGTGGTGCGGCCGGCCATCAGGGTCTGCAGCGCCTCCTGCACCAGCCGCTCGGACGCGCTGTCCAGCGCCGACGTGGCCTCGTCCAGGATCAGCACGGGCGCATCCTTGTACAGCGCGCGGGCGATCGCCAGCCGCTGCCGCTGCCCGCCGGACAGCTCGGTGGCGTTGTGGCCGGTGACCGTCTCCAGGCCCTGCGGCAGCGATGCAACCAGGTCCTGCAGGTTGGCCGCCGCCACCACCCGCGCCAGCCGTGCGGCGTCCACCGGTGCATCCATGGTGATGTTGGATGCCAGGCTGCCGTTGAACAGCACCACGTCCTGGCTGACCAGCGCGAACTGGTCGCGCAGCGCGTCGAGCTGCCAGTCGGCGACGTCGTGGCCGTCCAGCAGCACCTGCCCGCCGGTAGGCAGCACGAAGCGGGGCAGCAGGTTCGCCAGCGTCGTCTTGCCGGACCCGGAGGGACCGACCAGCGCGAGCGTGCGGCCGGGTTCCACCGCCAGCCGGATGCGGTCCAGCGCGGGTGCGCTGTCCGGCCGGTACTGCACCGACACGTCGCGCAGTTCGATGTGGCCGCGGGCACGGCCCGGGGCATGGCGGCCGCCCGATTCGGTGGGGGTGTGCTCCACCAGGTCCACGGCCCGTTGCACCGCAGCCAAGCCACGCGCGATCGGGCTGGCAGCCTCCGACAGGCGCTTGATCGGGGCGATCAGCATCAGCATGGCCGTGATGAACGAGGCGAAGGTCCCGACGCTGATGCCGCCGCGGCCCTGCCACAGCGCGATGCAGATCACCGCCGACAGCGCGCCGGCGGCCAGCATGTGGGTCAGCGGCGTGATCGCCGCGGAGGCCACCGCGGACTTCAAAGCCAGGCGGCGCAAGGCGGCGTTGAGGTTGCCGAAGCGGCCGGCCTGCGCGCCCTGGGCGCCGTGCAGGCGCACCACCCGCGCCGCCAGGACGTTCTCCTCGACCACGTACGCCAGGTCGTTGGTGGCCGTCTGCGCGGTCCGTGCGATGCGGTACAGGCGGCGCGACAGCGTGCGCATGATCCAGGCCACGCCAGGCACGATGGTGAACACGACCAGGGTCAGCTGCCAGTTCAGGTAGAGCAGGTAGACCAGCAGCGCCACCAGGGCCAGGCTGTCCTTGACCAGCGCCATGGCCGAATTCACCAGCAGCGTGGCCCCGTTCTGCACCTCAAAGACGATGGTGTTCGACAGCGTGGTGGCGTTCTGCTGCGAGAACAGCGACAGCCGCGCGTCGAGCACCCGCGCGAACATCGCCTTGCGCAGCGCCTGCAGGCCATCCTGCGTGATGCGGGCCAGTGCCAGGTCGGCGATGAAGCCGGCGCTGCCGCGCACCGCGAAGATCAGCAGCAGCGTGGCCGGCACCAGCCAGAGCTCGAACCCATCCGGCTGGAAGCCGCGATCGAGCAAGGGCTTGATGAGGGCCGGCACCAGCGGCTCGGTCGTGGACGAGACCACGGTGGCCAGGGCGGCGATGAGCCAGAAGCGGCGGCTGCCGGCCCCGAAGTACGGAGCCAGCCAGCGGAGTGCGGCGAAGTCGATCCCGGTCACGCAGCCTTGCGCACCTGGTGGAGCTTCTGCTCCCATTGCCAGGCGTGGGCAATGATCGTTTCCAGGTCTTCGTACTGCGGTGTCCAGCCCAGTTCGGCCCGCGCGCGCTTGGCGTCGGCCACCAGCACCGGGGGGTCGCCGGCGCGCGGCGGATCGTCGCGCACCGGGATCGGATGCCCGGTCACGCGGCGCGCGGCCTCGATCACCTCATTGACCGAGTGGCCCTTGCCGTTGCCCAGGTTGTAGACGGCGGTGGCGGCGCCGGCCTGCAGCTTGCGCAATGCTGCCAGGTGCGCGGCGCACAGGTCCTGCACGTGGATGTAGTCGCGCAGGCAGGAGCCGTCGGGCGTGGCGTGCGTGGAGCCGTAGCGCGAGATGAACGGCCGCTGGCCCGACGCCACCTGCAGCACCAGCGGGATCAGGTGCGTTTCCGGTTCGTGCCGCTCACCGATCGAGCCGTCCGGGTGCGCTCCCGCCGCATTGAAGTAGCGCAGCGAGATCGAGCGCAGGCCGTGGGCCTGGCTGTAGTCCTCCAGCGCGTACTCGACCGCCAGCTTGCTGTGGCCGTACGGGTTGATCGGGCGGGTGGGGTGGTGCTCCGGGATCGGCACCTCGACCGGGTTGCCGTAGGTGGCTGCGGTCGAGGAGAAGATGAACTGCGTGACGCCATGCTCCAGCATGGTGTCGAGCAGGTTGAGCGTCTGCACCAGGTTGTTGCGCCAGTACTTGCCCGGCTTGGACATGGATTCGCCCACCAGGCTGGACGCGGCGAAGTGCATCACGCACTGGGGGCGGTGCTCGCGCAGCACGGCACCCATGAACGCGGCATCGCCGATGTCGCCGACCAGCAGCGGCGCCTCGCCGGCGGCCTGCTGGTGGCCGGTGGCCAGGTTGTCGACGATGACCGGACGGAACCCGTTCTCGCGCAGCATCCGCACCATGTGCGAACCGATGTAGCCGGCGCCTCCCGCGACGACGACGCAGGGATTGGTGTCCATTTGGGGGTGCAATAATCGTTTGTTGACCAATCGGAATTATGCCGCGTGCACCGCGGACGCCGGGTCGCATCGCAAGCGCATGAAACGCCTGTCCGCCATCCTCATCACCCGCAACGAAGCGCACAACATCGCCGGCTGCCTGCGCAGCGTGGCGTTCGCAGATGAGGTGATCGTGGTGGACTCGGGCAGCACCGACGGGACCGTCGAGCTCGCCCGTTCGCTCGGGGCCCAGGTGATCTCCACGCCCGACTGGCCCGGCTTCGGTCCGCAGAAGAACCGCGCGCTCGAGGCCGCCACCGGCGAGTGGGTGCTGTCGCTGGACGCCGACGAGCGCGTCACGCCGGAACTCGAACGCTCCATTCGCGAGACCCTGGCCGCGCCCGCGCTCGATGCCTACGAGATCGGCCGCCACTCCAGCTACTGCGGGCAGTACATGAACCACTCGGGCTGGTACCCCGACCGCGTGGTGCGGCTGGTGCGCCGGGGAACTGCCCGCTTCACGGATGATCTAGTCCATGAGCGACTGCTGCCCGCCGGACCGGCGGGCCGGCTGCGCGGGGACCTGCTGCACGACAGCATGCCCGACTTCGAGTCCGTGCTCGACAAGGTCGACCGGTACTCCACGGCGGGCGCGCTCTCCCTGATGCGCAAGGGCGTGAAGGGATCGCTGGGCAAGTCGCTGGGCCACGGCCTCTGGGCGTTCATCCGGACCTACCTGATCCGGCGGGGCTTCCTGGACGGCAGGCTCGGATTCGCCTTGGCGGTCTCGAATGCCGAGGGAACCTACTACCGCTACCTGAAGCTGTGGCTGATGCAGCAGAAGGCGGCGGCGAGCGATGTCCGGCGCAGCCCGCCATGACCAGAGAAGGAATGCTGAACATGTCCAACCTGCCTCGCTTTCCCACGGCGCCGTGGCGCCGCCGCCATCTCCTGGGCCTGCTCGGCGCCACGGCCGTCCCGGCCTGGGCGCAGTTCCGGGTCGAGGTCACCGGCGTCGGACTGACCCAGCTGCCGATCGCCATCGTGCCGTTCCGTGGCGAGGCCGAAGCGCCGCAGCGCATCGCCGCCATCGTGCAGGCCGACCTCGAGCGCAGCGGGCGGTTCCGCGCGGTGGATGCCCGCATCCAGGCGATGGACGAGACCAGCCGGCCCGACGTGGCGCCCCTGCGCCAGGCGGGGGCCGACTCACTTGCGGCCGGCAGCGTGTCGCGGCTGGCCGATGGGCGCTACGACGTGCGCTTCCGGTTGTGGGACGTGGTGCGCGGCCAGGACCTGGGTGGCCAGAGCTATGCGGTGACCGCGGGCGACCTGCGCCTGGCGGCCCACCGGGTGGCCGATTTCATCTACGAGAAGCTGACCGGCGACCGTGGCATCTTCTCCACCCGCATCGCCTACGTGACCCGCGCCGGCGCGCGCCACAACCTGTGGGTGGCCGACGCGGACGGCGAGAACGCGCAGTCCGCACTGGCGAGCCCCGAACCGATCATCTCGCCGGCCTGGTCGTCCAACGGCACCCAGCTGGCCTACGTCTCGTTCGAGTCGCGCAAGCCGGTCGTGTACGTGCACGAGGTCGCCACCGGGCGCCGGCGGTTGCTGGCGAACTTCCGCGGCTCGAACAGCGCGCCCGCGTGGGCGCCGGACGGGCGTTCGCTGGCGGTCACCCTCAGCCGCGAAGGCGGCTCCCAGCTCTTTTCCATCGACGCCGCGGGCGGCGAACCGCGCCGGCTCACGCAGTCGACCGCGATCGACACCGAGCCCGTGTTCGCCGCCGATGGCCGCAGCATCTACTTCACCAGCGACCGCGGCGGCGCGCCGCAGATCTACCGCATGCCCGTGGCCGGCGGCTCGCCCGAGCGCGTGACGTTTACCGGGAGTTACAACATCTCCCCGAGCATCAGCCCCGACGGGCGCTGGCTCGCGTACATCTCGCGGGTGCAGGGCAATTTCAAGCTTCACGTCATGGAACTGCCTTCGGGCGCCGCCACGGCCATCACCGACACCACGGCCGACGAGAGCCCCAGCTTTGCGCCCAACGGGCGGCTGATCGTCTACGCCACCCGCCAGAATGGCCGCGAGGCCCTCATGACCACGACGCTCGATGGCAAGATCAAGGCTCGGCTGGCAGGGCAGGGCGGCGACATCCGCGAACCCGACTGGGGTCCCTACCAGCGCTGAACGACGAACCAAGGAGGAACGCATGATCAAGAACATCCTGATGGGCCTGCTGATGGCCGCGACGCTCGCGGGCTGCAGTTCCGGCGTCAAGCTCAACGACGTGCCCGTCGAAGACCGCCGCGCCACGGGCGTCACGCCCGGCGGCCCTGGCGCCGGCACCGGCGCCGCGACCCAGAGCCGGGTGGAACCGGTGGCCGCCGATCCTGCGGCAGGCCAGACGGCGGGGCCCGCGAACGTGGCCCGGCTGGTGTACTTCGACTACGACAGCTACCAGATCAAGCCGGAGTTCCAGTCGCTGATCGAGGCGCATGCGCGGTTCCTGCGCGCCAACACGCAGCGCCGCATCGCACTGGAAGGCCACACCGACGAGCGCGGCGGCCGCGAATACAACCTGGCCCTCGGCCAGCGCCGGGCGGAGGCCGTGCGACGCGCGCTCGGCCTGCTGGGCGTCGGCGACGCGCAGATGGAGGCGGTGAGCTTCGGCAAGGAGAAGCCGGCCACCACCGGCGCCGACGAGGCCGCCTGGGCCCAGAACCGCCGCGTCGAGATCACCTACCGATGATGCGCACCCGCAAGCTCCTGTTGCCCCTGGCCGCGGCTGCTGCGCTGCTGTCGCCGCTGGCGGGGCACGCCCAGCTGTTCGGCGGCGACGACGAGGCCCGCCGCGCCATCCTGGAGTTGCGCCAGCGCGTGGAGGTGCAGCGCCAGAACGCGGACCGCCAGGCCGACGAACTGCGTCGCTCCTCCGAGGAGAACGCGCAGCTGCGCCGCAGCCTGCTCGACCTGCAGGGCCAGATCGAGGCCCTGCGCGGCGAACTGGCCCGCATGCGCGGCCAGGACGAGCAGATCGCGCGCGACCTGGCGGAGGTGCAGCGCCGCCAGCGCGACGTGGCCCAGGGCGTCGACGAGCGGCTGCGCCGCTTCGAGCCCACCAAGGTCAACGTCGACGGCCGCGAATTCACCGCCGACCCCGCCGAGCAGCGCGACTTCGATGCCGCCCTGGCGGTCTTCCGCAAGGGCGAGTTCCCGGCGGCTCAGTCGGCCTTCACCGAGTTCCTGCGCCGCTATCCGCAGAGCGGCTACCGTCCCTCGGCGCTGTTCTGGCTGGGCAACGCGCAATACGCGAACCGCGACTACCGCGGCGCCATGGGCAACTTCCGCAGTCTGCTGCAGCAGGCGCCCGACCACGCGCGTGCGCCCGAGGCGGTGCTGTCGATCGCCAACTGCCAGATCGAGCTGAAGGACAACGCCGGCGCACGCCGCACCCTGGACGACCTGGTCAAGGCCTACCCGCAATCGGAAGCGGCGGGCGCCGCCCGCGACCGGCTGGCGCGCCTGCGCTGACCGTCCGCCGATGCAGCTCGCCGCCGCCGACCTGGACCGGCGCTTTTCCGGGCTGGAGCGCCTCTACGGCGTGGGCGGGGCGGCCGCCATCCGGCGCGCCACCGTCGCGGTGGTGGGCATCGGCGGTGTGGGGTCGTGGACGGCGGAGGCGCTGGCCCGCAGCGGCGTCGGTGGCCTGGTGCTGGTCGACCTGGACCACGTGGCCGAGTCCAACATCAATCGTCAGGTGCACGCCCTGGACGCCACCATCGGCCAGGCCAAGGTGCTGGCGATGCGCGAGCGCATCGCGCAGATCCATCCCGGCTGCGCGGTCGACTGCGTCGAGGACTTCGCCGAGCCGGGCAACTGGCCGGCACTCCTGCCCCGGTGCGTCGATGCGCTCGTGGACGCCTGCGACGAGGTGAAGGCCAAGGTGGCCCTGGCGAGCTGGGCGCTTGCCAGCGGCACGCGCTTCATCTCGGTGGGTGCCGCCGGCGGCAAGCGCCTCGCGCACCGGGTCGACATCGACGACCTGTCGCAGACCACGCACGACCCCCTGCTCGCCCAGGTGCGCTACCGGCTGCGCAAGTTCCATGGCGCGCCGCGCGAGGGCCGGCGCATCGGCGTGACCTGCGTCTTCAGCCGGGAGGCGGTGGCACCACCGGATGCGTCGTGCGCGGTGGAAGGCGATGGTTCGCTCAACTGCCACGGCTACGGATCGGTGGTCGCCGTGACCGCGACTTTCGGGCAATGTGCGGCGGGATGGGTGCTCGACACCATCGCTCGCGGGAACCCGTCCGAGACGGCGCTATAATCGCAGGCTTTGCTGCACGCGCACCGCGCGGATGGCAAAGAGCGTGGGACGTTAGCTCAGTTGGTAGAGCAGCGGACTTTTAATCCGTTGGTCACAAGTTCGAATCTTGTACGTCCTACCACGGTTTGCCCGCATGGGCACTGAAGGCCTTGCTACCGATTTGTTTTTTGTGAACGCGTGCACGGCACGCGCGGAAAGCCGGCACGTCGCAAGCACGTGCCGGGGACAACGAATGAAGCAAGCACAAGACGTGCAGCGCGCCGACGCTGCGGCGCGGGTGGCCGAGGTGCTGGCCGCGAACCTGAAGGACCTGCCGTCCGAGCTCGAGACGGTGCAGCGAATCAACGAGGCGGCCCGCGCGCTGCGGGCCCGGGCGGACCGCCTGGCGGTGCCGGGGGGCGCTCAGCCGGGCGCTTGAGCCCGGCGCGCGCGACCTGTGGTCAGGCCGGCAGCGGCTTGGGCGAGCCGATCCACTGCAGGCGCTCGGCCATCGCATGGCCGGCGGCGCTGACGGGATCGCGAAAGAGCCGGGTCATGCGCAAGGTGCGCTCGCTGCGCGCGGCGCCGCGGCCCCAGCGGATGGACACGGAGGCGGCGAACCATCCGTTGTGCACCATGCGGGTCAGCGGCGACACCAGGTAGTCGCCCGCGATGCGGGGCAGGTGCAGGTGGGCAAGCGGCATGCGGTTCAACGACGCGGCCGTGCCGGACCGCCGGGCGCCGGTCCCCTGCGCTCGGGCAGGTGGCGGAACATGATGCGGCCCTTCGTGAGGTCGTAGGGCGACAGCTCCAGCGTGACGTCGTCGCCGGCGATGATCCGGATGCGGTGCTTCTTCATCTTGCCGCCGGTGTAGGCGACGAGTTCATGCCCGTTCGTGAGTTTCACGCGGCAACGGGAGTCCGGGAGGATTTCCTCCACACGGCCGCGCATTTCGATGAGTTCTTCCTTGGCCAAATGGCCTCCTTTTCAGCCGCCACACGGCGGAGTGACGACCCGACGGGTCGTGGTTGCAACGGGTGCCCGGGCCGCGTGCTGCGCACGCGATGCCTGCCTGGTGGGAGTTGGGGGTGACGGACGTCGGGCGCAACGCGGTGCACGTTCAGTGCACTGGCAACACCACGTCAGTCGAGGGGATCGACAGCCGGCAGAAGGCACGAGAGATGCCGGAGGGGACCCCATATTGTAAGTGGATTGGCCGCGACGCGCACGGACGCGTCCCCGGCGCCCCCCAGCGCCGCGGCCTCGCAACGGTTCAGGACGGGGGATGGGCCGCGGGCGACTCTTCCGCGACCGGCTCGGCGGCAGGAAACCGGACGGTGAATTCCGAGCCCTTGCCCGGGCCCGAACTGCGCGCCTGGATGCTGCCGCCGTGCAGCTCGACCACCGACTTCGCGACCGACAGGCCGATGCCCAGTCCGCTCGGGTCCATCTCCTCGGCCTTGCTGTCGCGGGTGAACAGCTCGAACAGCTCGGGCAGCTTTTCCGGCGCGATCCCCACGCCGGTGTCCTGCACCCGCAGCACGATCTCGTCGGCCTCCTGCGTGGCCTTGAGCCAGACGTAGCCGCCCGAAGGCGTGTACTTGATCGCGTTGGTGAGCAGGTTGGAGATCACCTGGCTGAAGCGCTGGGCATCCAGTTCGGCGTGCAGCGGTCCCGACGGCGTGATGCTGATCAGCTCCAGGCCCTTCTGGCGCGCCGTGTCCTGGAACCCGGTGCAGGCGTCGCGGACCAGCTCGCGCACGTCCACCCGCTCCAGGTGCAGGATCACCTTGCCCGTGTCCAGGCGCGTCACCTCCATGAGGTCATCGGCCATGCGTCCGAGTGCAGCCACCTGGCTGTCGATGATGTCCGCCACCTTCAAGAGCCGTGCATCGGCGGTGGCGCGCCGCAGGATGTGCACCGCGTTCTGCAAGGGGGCGAGCGGGTTGCGCATCTCGTGCCCCAGCGTGCGCAGGAACGCCTGCGTGCGCCGCGCCGCCTCGGCGCTCGACGCCTGCTGCTGCTCCAGGCGCTCGGTCCAGGTGTGCAGGTCGGTGCGGTCGCGCACCACCTTCACGAAGCCGATGCAACCCCCGCCTGCATCGCGTATCGCCTGCACCGCACCGGACACCCAGATGCGTGAGCCGTCGCGGCGCACGTGCCAGCGGTCGTCCTCCGAGCGGCTGTTGCGCAGCGCGACCTCCAGCTCCTGGCGGTCGATGCCCTTGGCGCGGTCCTCCGGCGTGAAGAGCAGGCCGGACGGCCGCCCGACCACTTCGTCCGACCGGTAGCCGAAGATCTCGCTCGCCGCGCCGAGCCACGCGGTGATGGCACCGTCGGTCGCGATGCAGATCAGCCCGTACTCGTGCGTCTGCGAGAGGAATCCCTCGATCAGCGGCGATGCGTTCGCGGTGGTGGCCATGGGTGGATGGAGGCGCCGCGGACGCGGCAGCCGGATTCTGCTTGACGGCCCCTGCCGTTCGGGTCTCGGTGTCACAAGGTGTCCGCGTCCACGCCGGCAAGGCGTCGAAGCGGCTGCATTGCGCATCGTGGGACGTGAATGGGGTCTGCTATCGATCCTGGAGCACCCGGGCTTGATGCGGCCACACCATTGGCGCGACGGGGCCGCAGCCGTCCTGCCGGACGCCGGCGCAGCGGCTTGTAGGAGGCAACCCACAGCTGCAGTGGACAACTCTGTGAAGAACCATGGAGTCTCCGAGGCAAAGGCGCGTGGAGATTCACTTTCGACAGATTGCCTAATCGTTGAGCAATGTCGGGCTGCACCAACGGCTCGGGCGTGCACCACGATGGCTTTACCGAGCGGTGCGGGCGCGCGCGATGCTGCCGCCACGCCCACGTAACCGGCTTGTCGCAGCGCAGTGCGCACCTGTCCCAAAGGTAACCAGGCTCATCCGTTGCCAACGCTGTCTGCACCATGCGTTCGCGGCGTGCCCTCCGAGTGGCAGCCGCGCCGGCACGTGCACCGCGCACGGCTCCTGCCTCAACCATATTGTTGCGACGGCTCGGCAGTGTGTTACGCGGCGGCACAGACGGGCGCAAGCGCATGGGTACAGTTCCCATTCGCCGCCACGACCCGCCATGTTCACGTCCACTGCGCCCTTGTCCCTCGTCCCCGTCCCGCTGCCCGGATCTGCCGTGGAAGCGCGCGATGCCGAGCGCGTGGTGAAGGTGGTGCTGGCCCTGCTTCACGAGCGGGGCATGGACGTGGTCTTCGTCGGGCACTACATGGATGGCGAGCGGCGCTTTCGCGTCGTGGAGGCCCTGCGGCATGGACGCGCGGCCGCGCTGGCCACCGGCCGTGAGGACGCCTCCGCCTCGGCGGGCGTGCTCCTGGAGACGCCGGTGGTGTTCCGGGATGGACGCGTGCACGGCAAGCTCTGCTGCTTCTGCCCCGGCCAGGATGCCGCTGCGACCGAGCGCGACCTGCGCACGCTGCGCTATGGCGCCCGGCTCGCTGCGCGCCTGCTCGACAACGAGCAGGTCCTGCGCGAGCTGGTCCAGCAGGCCAGCCACTAGGCTCGGATCAGCCGCCTTCGGGTGGCGGCAGGGCAGGTGGCGCCGCGGCCGGCAGCGCAAGCCGTGCTTCCTGCACCACCCGGACACAGTCCTTGATGTGCTCCTCGCCCAGGTAGCGCAGCGCCGCGTAGCCCATCACCGCGGACACCGCCTGCCCGGCCAGCGGCACGTACTTGGCCGCCTGCTTGGCCGTCACCCGCACCCCGAGCGTGCGCGCCAGGCGAAGCACTAGGTCGCGCGTGACGAGGCGGCCGATGACCATGGAGCCCACGGTGGACACAGCCTTCTGCACCTTGTCGCGCTGGTGCGCGGGCAGCCGCTCCAGTTGCTGCGGCGTCAAGCCGAACTGGGCGTTGATCTCCGGCAGCAGCCGGGTGAGGAGCGCTGCGTCGACCGCCCAGTCGAAGCCGGGAACGGGCACCGTGCTGGCAGCGGCGCCCACGAGCGCGCGGCGGTGCAGCAGCTTGCGGCAGGCCTTCACCCGCGCCAGCAGGGCGGGGTCGTCGGCGGCGAGTTGCAGGGAGGACGGCATGCAGGACGTGGAGGGCAGGGACCCACGCCCGCAGTCTAGGCCGATTCGATCGCTTCGATCTCGCTGGAGAGCGCCAGCCAGCGCTCTTCGGTCGATTCCAGGGCCTGCACCAGTTCCTTGAGCTGGCGGCCGGCCGCGGCGATGTCCGCCGGCGGCAGGGCCGTGGCCAGCCGCGCCTCCAGTGCATCGCGTTCGGCCTGCAGACGCGCCATCTGCTGCTCCGCGGCGGCCAGTTCCTTCTTCAGCGGCTTGGTGCGGGCGGCCACCTGCTGGCGGCCGGCGGCGTCCGCCCGGCGCTGGGCCTGCGGTGCCGCCGCGGGTGGGGGCGGGGGTGCATCGGGCGTCGGCACGGCGCCTTGCGCCTTCGCTGCCTCGCGCTGCCGCCGGGCCTCGTCCAGCAGGTAGCGCTGGTAGTCGTCCAGGTCCCCGTCGAACGGCCCGATCTTGCCGCCGCCCACCAGCCAGAACTCGTCGCACACGGCGCGCAGCAACGCCCGGTCGTGGCTGACCAGTAGCACCGTGCCCTCGAACTCGTTGAGCGCCATCGACAGCGCCTCGCGCGTGGCCAGGTCCAGGTGGTTGGTCGGCTCGTCCAGCAGCAGCAGGTTGGGGCGCTGCCACACGATCATCGCCAGCACCAGGCGCGCCTTCTCGCCGCCGCTCATGGTGCCCACCGCCTGGCCCACCATGTCGCCCGAGAAGTTGAAGCTGCCCAGGAAGTTGCGCAGCTCCTGCTCGCGCGCCTGCGGTCCGGTGTCGCGCGCCAGCCGGATCATGTGCTCCAGCGGGTTGCTGTCCGGCGAGAGCACGTCCAGCTCCTGCTGGGCGAAGTAGCCGACGTTCAGGCCCTTGCCTTCGGTGATCGTGCCGGCCAGCGCCGGGATCTCGCGGGCGATGGTCTTGACCAGCGTCGACTTGCCTTGCCCGTTGGCGCCGAGGATGCCGATGCGCTGTCCCGCCAGCACCGAGCGGTTGATGCCGCGCAGCACCACCTTGTCGCCATAGCCCAGCACGGCATCCGACACCGCCAGCATGGGGTTGGGCAGGTTCACCGGCTCCTTGAACTCGAACGTGAAGTCGGCATCGGCCAGCACCGGCGCCACCTTCTCCATGCGCTCCAGGGCCTTCACGCGGCTCTGTGCCTGCTTGGCCTTGCTGGCCTTGGCCTTGAAGCGATCAATGAACTTCTGCAGGTGCGCGATCTTGTCCTGCTGCTTCGAGAACGCTGCCTGCTGCTGCTCCAGCTGCTCGGCGCGCATCATCTCGAAGGCGCTGTAGTTGCCGCCGTAGCGCGTGATCTTCTGGTGCTCGATGTGGAGCGTGACGCCGGTCACCGCGTCGAGGAACTCGCGGTCATGGCTGATCACCACCAGCGTGCCCGCATAGCGCTGCAGCCAGGCCTCCAGCCAGACCAGCGCGTCCAGGTCCAGGTGGTTGGTCGGCTCGTCCAGCAGCAGCAGGTCGGACGGGCACATCAGCGCCCGGGCCAGCTGCAGGCGCATGCGCCAACCGCCGGAGAAGCTGTTCACCGGGCGCTCAAGCTCCTGCACCTTGAAGCCGAGGCCGAGGATCAGGGCCTGGGCGCGGGGCACGGCGTCGTGCTCCCCGGCGTCGGCCAGGTCGGAGTGGGCATGCGCGATCTGCATGCCGTCGTCGCCGGCCTCGGCCTGCGCCAGCGCGGCGCGCAGCTCCATCAGCCGGGTGTCGCCACCCAGCACGAAGTCGGTGGCGCTCTCCGCCGTCTCCGGCATGTGCTGCGCCACCTGCGACAGGCGCCACTGCGCGGGAATCGAGAACTCCCCGGCGTCCTCGTGCAGGCTGCCGTTGAGGAGGGCGAACAGGCTGGACTTGCCGGCGCCGTTGCGGCCGACCAGCCCGACCTTCTCGCCGGGGTTCAGGGTGACCGTGACCTTGTCCAGCAGCACCTTGGCGCTGCGGCGCAAGGTCAGGTTGCGCAGCGTGATCATGGAATCTTCGAAAGGGGGTGGGCGCAGCGGCCGTCGGGCCGCGCGCGCGACGCGCTCAGGGGCGCCGCAGGAGCGTCATTGTCGCACCAGCGCTTCGCGGGTGAGCAGCAGCACCTGGTCGGCCCCGGCGCTGGTCTCCAGCCACACCGCCTCCAGGCGCGGAAAGGCCGCCTCGAAGTGCGCCCGTTCGTGGCCGATCTCCAGCACCAGCACGCCGCGCGGGTTGAGCCGCGCCGGCAGGTCGGCCAGCAACTGCCGCACGAAATCCATGCCGTCCTCGCCGCCGGCCAGCGCCAGGGCCGGTTCGGCGCGGAACTCGGCCGGCAGGGCCGCCATGCTGGCCGCATTCACATAGGGCGGGTTGCACAGCACCAGATCGTAGGTGCCGGGCAGGGCGCGCAGGCCGTCGGAGACGTGCAGCCGGATGCGCTCGCGCAGGCCGTGGCGCTCCACGTTCATGGCCGCGACGGCCAGGGCGTCCGGCGAGAGGTCCGACGCATCCACGTGCACGTCGGGCCAGGCCATGGCGGCCAGCACCGCCAGGCTGCCGTTGCCGGTGCACAGGTCCAGCACCGCGCGGGTGCCGGCGTCGAGCCAGGGGTCGATGCTGCCGTCGGCGAGCAGTTCGGCGATGAAGCTGCGCGGCACGATCGCGCGCTCGTCCACGTGGAAGGGCACGCCCTGCAGCCACGCTTCGCCGGTGAGGTAGGCAGCCGGCTTGCGGGTGGCGATGCGCTCGGCCACCAGTTGCTGCACGGCGGCTTCTGCAGCCGCGTCCACGGGATGGTCCGCGTGCTCCTCCAGCGCGTCCAGCGGATACCCCAGCTTCCACAGCACGAGCCAGGCCGCCTCGTCGATGGCATTGGTCGTGCCATGGCCGAACGCCACGCCGGCAGCGTCGAGGCGGGCGGCGGAGGATTCGATGAGTTCGAGGACGGTCATGGGACGAAAGCGGGAGCAGGGGGCGGACACCCGAACGCAGAGGTCGCAGAGGCTACGCAGAGAGAATTCACGAAGTGCGCACAGCAGCGCCTCTGTGACCTTTGCGGAATCTCTGTGACCTTCGCGTTCGGCTGCCCGCTTCCTTTGGAATGGTCACACCTGCGCGTCCAGCCGCTCCAGCACCCGCCGGTAGATGTTCTTCAGCGGCTCGATGTCCGCCACCGCCACGTGTTCGTCGATCTTGTGGATCGTGGCGTTGACCGGGCCCAGCTCCACCACCTGCGGGCAGATCTGCGAGATGAAGCGTCCGTCGCTGGTGCCGCCGGTGGTCGACAGGCGCGTCTCCACGCCGGTCTCGTCGCGGATGGCGTGCGTCACCGCCTCCACCAGCGTGCCGGGCGTGGTGAGGAAGGGCAGGCCCCCGAGCGTCCACTGCAGGTCGTAGTCGAGGCCGTGCCGGTCGAGCACCGCATGGACGCGCTGGCACAGCCCGTCGGGTGTGGACTCGGTCGAGTAGCGGAAGTTGAAGTCGAGCACCATCGCGCCGGGAATCACGTTGGTGGCGCCGGTTCCCGCATGGATGTTGCTGCACTGGAAGCTGGTGGGCGGAAAGAATGCGTTGCCGCGGTCCCACTCGATCCCGGCCAGCTCGGCCAGCGCCGGCATGGCCAGGTGGATCGGGTTCTTCGCCAGCTGCGGGTAGGCGATGTGCCCCTGCACGCCGCGCACGGTGAGCTTGCCGGACAGGCTGCCGCGGCGGCCGTTCTTGACCATGTCGCCCAGGCGGTCGACCGAGCTGGGCTCGCCGACGATGCACCAGTCCAGGCGCTCGCCCCGCGCCTTCAGCTGCTCGCACACGACCACGGTGCCGTCGGTGGCCGGGCCTTCCTCGTCGCTGGTGATCAGCAGGGCGATGGAGAGCGCCGGATCGGGGTGGGCGGCCAGGAACTCCTCGACGGCCACGGTGAACGCGGCAATGGAAGTCTTCATGTCGGCCGCACCGCGGCCGTACAGCTTGCCGTCGCGGTGGCTGGGCACGAACGGGTCGCTCGTCCACTGGTCCAGCGGGCCGGTCGGCACGACGTCGGTATGACCGGCAAATACTATTGTTCTAGTAGCGCCGGCGCCTGAGCTGGCGCGGGCTGCAGCCCGTTTCGCCCACAGGTTGCGGACGCGGAACTCGGCCGGACCGCTCTCGATCGTCTCGCACGCGAAGCCCAGCGGCTCGAGCCGCTCGCGCAGCAGCTGCTGGCAGCCGCCGTCCTCGGGCGTCACCGAGCGGCGGGCGATCAGCTGCTCGGTGAGGTAGAGCGTTTTCATCGGCAGTGCGACGGCGGTCAGTGCTTGACGTCCAGCGTGATCTCGGTGAACGAGGGCTCCTCGGCCAGGTCTTCCTCGCTCGCGCCTTCCTCCGGCCGCGCGGCCGCGGCCGCGCCGAAGTCGTTCTGCAGGCGCCACTGGAGGTTGGTGGGCGAGTCGGCGTTGGCGATCCCTTCCTTCTTGTCGACCACACCGTCGACGATCAGCTTGGCGATCGCCTGCTCGAAGGTCTGCGAGCCCTCGGCCATGGATTTTTCCATCGCCTCCTTGACGCCCGAGAAATCACCCTTCTCGATCAGCTCGGACACCAGCTTGGTGTTGAGCATCACCTCCACCGCCGGCGTGCGGCCTCCGTGCACGGTGCGCAGCAGGCGCTGCGACACCACTGCCTTGAGCGCCGCAGCCAGGTCGCCCAGCATGGTGGGGCGCACTTCCACCGGGTAGAAGGACAGGATGCGGTTGAGCGCCTGGTAGCTGTTGTTGGCGTGCATGGTGGCCAGGCACAGGTGGCCCGACTGGGCGTACGCGATGGCCGCCGACATGGTCTCGCGGTCGCGGATCTCGCCGACCAGGATGACGTCGGGCGCCTGCCGCAGTGCGTTCTTCAGCGCGGTGGCCATGGACGCGGTGTCGCTGCCCACCTCGCGCTGGTTGACCACCGACTTCTTGTTCTTGAACAGGAACTCGACCGGGTCTTCGATGGTGAGGATGTGCCCCGAGGCCTTCTCGTTGCGGTGGTCCATCATCGAGGCCAGCGTGGTGCTCTTGCCGGCGCCGGTGGCGCCGACCATCAGCAGCAGGCCCCGCTTTTCCATGATCAGGTCGGCCAGGATCAGCGGCACGTTGAGCGTGGCCAGGGCCGGGATGTCGGTGGTGATGTAGCGGATCACCGCGGCGTAGGTGCCGCGCTGGCGCATCGCCGAGAACCGGAAGTTGCCCACACCGTCGATGGCGTGCGCCATGTTCAGCTCGCCGGTGTCTTCCAGTTCCTCCATGCGGTGCGCCGGCAGCACCTCGGCCAGCAGCGCCTTGGGCGCGTCGGGCGGCAGCAGCTGGTTGTTGATCGGCACGCACTGGCCGTTGATCTTGATCAGGGCCGGGGAGTGCGCCGACAGGTACACGTCGGACGCTTTCTTCTCGGACATCAGGCGCAGGATGCGCTCCATCGTGCTCATTCGGTACTCCTCGGAATGCGGACAGCCGGACGCAGAGGACGCGAAGGTTTCGCAGAGAACGCAAAAGAAATCAGCGGGAAGTTCTTCATGTCTTCCTTCTGCGTCTTCTGCGGAATCTCTGCGTCCTCTGCGTCCGGACGTCCGTCCTTCAGGGCCTCAGCAGATCATTCAGGGACGTCTTCGCCCGCGTCTGCGCGTCGACGCGCTTGACGATGATGGCGGCGTACAGGCTGTACTTGCCGCCGTCCTTGGGCAGGCTGCCCGAGATCACCACCGAGCCGGCCGGCACGCGGCCATAGCTCACCTCGCCGGTGGCGCGGTCGTAGATGGGGGTGCTCTGGCCGATGTACACGCCCATCGACACCACCGAGTTCTCCTCGACGATCACGCCTTCCACGATCTCGGAGCGGGCGCCGATGAAGCAGTTGTCCTCGATGATGGTCGGGTTGGCCTGCAGCGGCTCCAGCACGCCCCCCAGGCCCACGCCTCCGGACAGGTGGACGTTCTTGCCGACCTGCGCGCAAGAGCCGACCGTGGCCCAGGTGTCCACCATGGTGCCCTCGTCGACGTAGGCGCCGATGTTCACGTAGCTGGGCATCAGCACCGCGCCCCTGGCGACGAAGCTGCCGCGGCGCGCCACGGCCGGCGGCACCACGCGCACGCCGGTGGCCGCCATCTCCTCGGGTGATAGGTGCGCGAACTTCGTCTGCACCTTGTCGAAGAAGGCCAGGTCGCCGGCCTTCATCACCGCGTTGTCGTTCAGGCGGAAGGACAGCAGCACCGCCTTCTTGATCCACTGGTGCACGGTCCACTGGCCCACGCCGGTGCGGGTGGCCACGCGCAGGTGGCCGTTGTTCATCTCGGCGATCACGTGCTCGACCGCCTCGGCGACCTCCTTGGGGGCGGCCTTGGGCGAGAGGCTGGCGCGCTGTTCCCAGGCGTTGTCGATGATCTGCTGCAGCTGTTGGGTCATGGAGGGCTCAGGCGGGACGGTGTTGTTGGACGAATTGCACGATGCGTTGCGCGGCTTCCAGGCACTCGGCGGCTTGCGCCACCAGCGCCATGCGCACGCGGCCGGCGCCGGGGTTGCGGCCGCCGATCTCGCGGGCCAGGTAGCTGCCCGGCAGGACGGTGACATTGTATTGAGCCAGCAGCTCGCGGGCGAACACCGTGTCGTCCCCGCGCACGCCGGCCCAGAGGTAGAAGCCCGCATCGGGCAGCCGCACGTCCAGCACCGGCTCCAGCAGCGGCGTGACCTGCGCGAACTTGCGACGGTACTCGGCGCGGTTGTCCACCACGTGCTGCTCGTCGTTCCAGGCCGCGATGCTGGCGGCCTGCACCGGCGGCGCCATCGCGCTGCCGTGGTAGGTGCGGTACAGGGCGAAGGCCTTGAGCAAGGCCGCGTCGCCCGCGACGAAGCCGCTGCGCAGGCCCGGCGCGTTGCTGCGCTTGGACAGGCTGGTGAAGGCCACCAGCCGTGCGAAGCCGGTGCGCCCAAGCCGCTGGGCGGCCTCCAGCCCACCCAGCGGCGCCTCGTCGCGGAAGTAGATCTCGCTGTAGCACTCGTCCGAGGCGATCACGAAGCCGTGGCGATCCGACAGTGCGAAGAGCTTGCGCCACTCGTCCAGCGGCATCACCGCCCCGGTGGGGTTGCCGGGCGAGCACACGTACACGAGCTGGGTGCGGGCCCAGACCGCGTCGGGCACGCTGTCCCAGTCGACGGCGAAGTTGCGCGCCGGATCGCTCGGCGCATAGTGCGGCTCGGCGCCGGCCAGCAGGGCCGCGCCTTCGTAGATCTGGTAGAACGGATTGGGGCAGACCACCACCGGGCGCGTGCCTGCGGAACGGGTGGGATCGACCACCGCCTGGGCGAACGCGAACAGCGCCTCGCGCGAGCCATTCACCGGCAGCACCTCTGTGCCGGCATCCACCGCGAGGCCATAGCGCCGCTGCAGCCAGTCCGCGAAGGCCTGGCGCAGGGGCGGCGTGCCCACGGTCGGCGGATAGGCGGTCAGGTCCTGGCCCGGCGTCTCCAGCGCCTGCGACAGCACCTGCTTGAGAAAGGGCGGGGTCGGATGCCGGGGTTCGCCGATGCCCAGGCTGATGGGCCGCAGGGCCGGATTGGGCGTGACGCCCGCGAACAGCTGCCGCAGCCGCTCGAACGGGTAGGGCTGCAGCCGCTCCAGGAGGGGATTCATGGGCCGCGATTATCCGTGTTGGACGAGCACGTCCCGCACGTACAGGAGGATCGGCGCGGCGCAGGCTTGTGGCCTTGCGCCGGCGCCCGCACAGTGCGCGCACAAGCATGTGCTTGTGCTTCGAGCCCTCCATGACGACTTTCTCGTGCCTCCTGCCGGTCGCCGGCGCCCGTCGGTCAGCGTGCTCCGGAACGCTGGCCTTCGCGCTCGGTATCCTGCCGGGCTGCTATGTGGTCCCCATCCACCAACCCGCAGGCGCGGCGCCTGCGGTGCCCTCCGCGCCCGTCCCGGTGACCTTGAACGTCAGGCTCTATCCGGCAAACGATCTGGCCACCGCCTTCGGCGTGGTGTCCGGGACGGTCACCAATGACCTCAATGGACGTGGCCACTTCTCGACCGCCATCAACGGAGAGAGCTTCTCCGGCGAAGCCACGCGGGTCGCAGGTTCGCCGCGTGAAGGGCTGGCCAACGGTGCCGGCAACCGGGGGAGCTACCTGAACTGCCGCTACACCATGAATTCGGCCGTCCTGGGCACCGGCAGTTGCCGGCTCTCCACCGGCGCCGTCTTCAACATGCACGTGGGCGGCTGATCCCGTCACCCACACTGGCTTTCAGCGCACGCGCCGCACCGGCACCGGCGGTGCCGCCACGGGCCGGCGCGACTGCGCTGCGAAGCGCTGGAAGAACTGGTCGACGGCAATCACGAAGGCCATGCCCAGGGAGAGGGTGGTCACCAGCACCGGGAGTTCGAGCGCCGTGATCAGGCCGGTGCCCAGCGGGAATGCGGAGGGGGTGGCCGAGGTGCAGACGAAGGTGGCGGCCGCCATGCCGGTGTAGTGCATGGCACAGACGGCGATTGCGATCACGACCGATGCCGCCAGGCGGGCGGCGAAGCTGCGCACGGCAAACGCCAGCCACAAGCCGGCGGTGGCCGCCGCGATGGCGATCGCCACCGAGACGCCGATCACCTCGGACGACCACTGGAAGAAGCCGTTGAAGCGCATCCCGTGCATGCCCAGGTAGTGCATGACGCACACCGCCAGGCCCAGGGCCACGCCGGCGCCTGCGATGCGCGGCAGGGTGCGCCCGCGCGACAGCCAGTGCAGCGCCAGGCCGCTGGCCACCACCGCGGCCACCAGGGACAGCAGCGTTTCCGGAATGGCATAGCTCACGCCCATGTTCACCCGCAGCGAGAGCATGCCGATGAAGTGCATGGCCCAGATGCCGATGCCGCCCAGCGCCACGCTGGCGGCGGCCAGGTTCAGCAGGCGGGTGCGCCGGTCGCGGCTTTCCATCTGGACCACCGCCGTCAGGGCCACGAAGGCGCCCACGGCGGCGATCACGAAGGACAGGGCGACGTAGAAGACGTCGTAGCTGGCGGGCATCACGGTGCTCATGGCGGTCCTTTCAAGTTGTTGTACATATCGTAACGACTTGCTGGTATGCTAACCGACTCAACGGTAACTTATTGTCCTGAATCGGTCAGAATGTTCCGCTCCAGGCTGTGTGACCCGCCTGGAGCGCTGCCGCATGGGCTTCGCCGGCACACCGGTCCCGACGACGCGCCCCGCGGCGTTGACGCCGCGCCGCGGGCTGCCGTTCAATGCCGGCATGACGCCCTGCCTGCCGCCAACCGTGCCTCGGACCTGCGCTTCCTCGGCGCCTGGGCGCTGCCCGGGTTGAGCCTGCTGCACGTCACCGGCGCGCCGGAGCGTGCCGCGCTGGGGGCGTTGGTGGTCTGGCTGCTGATCGCCAGCGTCGAGGCACTCTGGCCCGCGGCCCGCCGCAGCCCGCCGCCGCAAGCGACCCAGCCATGGCTCGCGTGGGTGCTGCGCCTCTACGTGCCCCTGCAATGCGCATTGCTGACCACTGGCCTTTGGGCTGCGCACCGCGCCGATTGGCTGACCGTCCTGGGCCTGGGCTTCGCGGTCGGCTTCGTCACCGGCGCGCAGGGGATCACCTACGCCCACGAGCTGGGCCACAGCCCGCGGCGTGCAGACCGCGCGCTGGCCTGGGTGCTGATGGCCGGCGTCAACTACACGCAGTTCATGGTGGAGCACTACCGCGGCCACCACCTGCGCGCGGCCACGTGGGACGATCCGGCGAGCGCGCGCCGCGGCGAAAGCCTCTGGCGCTTCCTGCCCCGCACGCTCGCCGGCAACTTCACCGGGGCCTGGCGGTTGGAGGCGCGCCGGCTGGCCCGCCTGGAGCGCGGCTGGCAGGCCAGTCCGCTCGCCTGGGGCATGGGGCTGAACGTGGTCTTCGCCCTCGTCCTGCTTGGACTGGGTGCTACGAAAATGCTAGCGTTCTGGCTGCTGCAGTCGGCCTTCGCCGTCTGGCTGCTGGAAACGGTGAACTACATCGAGCACTACGGCCTCGCTCGACGCACCGGGCCCGACGGCCGGCCCGAGCCTTTCGGCGTCACCCACGCCTGGAACGCCGACCACGTGCTGTCCAACAGCCACCTGGCCAACCTGCAGCGGCACGCCGACCACCACATGCATGCCGGCAAGCGCTACCCCGAGCTGTCGCCGCTGCCCGGGCCCCAGCTGCCCACGGGCTACGCCGGCTGCCTGCTGCTGGCGGCCGTGCCGCCGCTGTGGTTCCGGGTGATGGAACCGCGCTTGCGCGCGCTGTAGCCCCGCACTGACGGCCCCAGGCGCCGTCCGCGGCGATGCTGGCTGCTGTTGCAACCGGCAAGGCGAGGATCCATGCAGCGTTTCCAGGACCAGGTGGTGGTGGTCACCGGCGCCGGCTCCGGCATCGGGGAGGCGATCGCGCGGCGGTTTTCGGCGGAGGGCGCCGCCGTCGTGCTCGCCGGCCGCACGCGGGCCAAGCTGGAGCGCGTCGCGCAGGAGCTGCCCGCGGAGCGCACCCTGGTGAAGGCCACCGACGTCGCGAAGTACCCGCAGGTGGAGGCGTTGGTGGAGGCCGCGGTCCGCCGCTTCGGCGCCCTGCACGTGATGGTGAACAACGCCGGCGTGGCGCCCGAGGGAAAGGTGACCGAGGCCTCGCTGGCCGACTGGGAGGAGGTCATGGCGATCAACGCGGGCGGAGTCTTCCACGGCTGCCGCGCCGCCATGCCGCACCTGGTGGCCAGCAAGGGCTGCATCGTCAACATGGCGTCGGTGTCGGGCCTCGGCGGAGACTGGGGCCTGTCGTTCTACAACGCGTCCAAGGGCGCGATCGTCAACTTCACCCGCGCCCTGGCGCTGGACCACGGTCCGGACGGCGTGCGGGTGAATGCGGTGGCGCCCAGCTTCACGCTCACCCCGATGACCGAAGACATGGTGGGCAAGCGCGAATTGCTGGCCAAGTTCCGCGAGCGCATGCCGCTCGGCCGCCCGGCCACCCCCGAGGAGGTGGCCGCAGTCGTGGCCTTCCTCGCCAGCGCCGACGCGGCCATGGTCACCGGCGTCTGCCTGCCGGTGGACGGCGGCGTCAGCGCGGCCAGCGGCCAGCCACCGATGGCGTGAGCGGCAGGCCCAGCGCCGCCATCAGCTCGCGCGCGTTGTCCGGCGCGTGCAGCTTGTCCGTGTTGTCGAAGTAGCAGTACACGTCGCGTGTTTCGCGTGCGGGCGGTGCCTCGGGGGTGATCAGGCGAGCATCCCGCGGCTGGCGGCCGTGGCGCCATGCATCGATGCAGGCGGCCCAGCGGGTGATCTGCTGCGGCGTGTAGCGGCTCTTGTACAGCTCGGTGGCCCCGTGCAGCCGCATGTAGACGAAATCGGCGGTGACGTCCTCGTACAGCGGCCACGGGTTGGGTGTGTCCGCAACCACCCAGGCCACCCGGTGCTTGCGCAGCAGGGCGATGAAGGCGGGGTCGACGAAGCTCTCGTGCCGCACCTCCACCGCATGCCGCAGCCGCTGGCGGTGCTGCGGCTCGAGCAGCTCGCGGCCCTTCAGCCGGGCGTCCCGCTGCAACGCCACCCGGGCGGCCGCCGCGGTGGTGCGGGGCAGGGCGCCGAGGAAGGCATCGAAGAGCTCCAGGTTCAGCCGCATCTGGGGCGGGAACTGCCACAGGATCGGTCCCAGCTTGTCGCCCAGGGCGAACAGGCCCGAAGCGAAGAAGTTGCCCATGGCCGCCTCGATGTTGCGCAGCTTGAGCATGTGGGTGATGAAGCGCCCGCCCTTGACCGCGAAGACGAAGCCGGGCGGCGTCTGGCGCGCCCACATCGCGTAGCTGGAGGGCCGCTGCAGCGAGTAGAACGAGCCATTGAGCTCGATGCTGTTGAAGTGCCGCGATGCGTGCTCCAGCTCGCGTGCCTGCGCCAGGCCGGTGGGATAGAAGTTGCCGCGCCAGGGCGTGTAGCGCCAGCCGGAAACGCCGATGCGGACCGATCCGCCCGCACTCGCCTTGGTCGCTTTCGTCATCGCCTTCCTGTATGCCAGAGACGGCTCAGCCGGGGGTGCCGCGCTTACCGTTGGTTGCAGCGGCGAAGGGGTCCGGCGCAGGGAGAAGCTGCTGTTGGGCACGGTATCATCCGGGCCACTTCGCGCCGGCTCAGCCGGCGCTGCCGTTCCGACCGTTCACTGGGCTGGCGCCGTGCGACTCAACTCCATCAAGCTCTCGGGATTCAAGTCCTTCGCGGAACCCACCAACTTCATGCTGCCGGGCCAGCTGGTCGGCGTGGTGGGGCCCAACGGCTGCGGCAAGTCCAACATCATGGACGCGGTGCGCTGGGTGCTGGGCGAGTCCAAGGCCAGCGAGCTGCGCGGCGAGTCGATGCAGGACGTGATCTTCAACGGCACCACGAGCCGCAAGCCGGCCTCGCGCTCGTCCGTCGAGCTCGTGTTCGACAACGCCGACCACCGCGCCGGCGGCCAGTGGGCGCAGTTCGCCGAGATCGCGGTCAAGCGCGTGCTCACGCGCGACGGCACCAGCAGCTACTACATCAACAACCAGCCGGTGCGCCGCCGCGACGTGCAGGACGTGTTCCTCGGCACGGGCCTGGGGCCGCGCGCCTACGCCATCATCGGCCAGGGCACGATCAGCCGGATCATCGAGTCCAAGCCCGAGGAGCTGCGCCTGTTCCTCGAGGAAGCCGCCGGCGTGTCCAAGTACAAGGAGCGGCGCCGCGAGACCGAGAACCGGCTGTCGGACACCCGCGAGAACCTGACCCGCGTGGAGGACATCCTGCGCGAGCTCAACGCCAACCTCGACAAGCTGGAAAAGCAGGCCGAGGTCGCGCAGAAGTACAACGCCTTGCAGGCCGAGGTGACGCTCAAGCAGCACCAGCAGTGGTTCCTCAAGCGCGCCGAGGCCGAGGCCGACCAGGGCAAGCTCAAGGCCGATGCCGACAAGGCCGCCAACGACCTCGAGTCGCGCGTGGCCGACCTGCGCCACATCGAGAGCGAGCTGGAGACGATCCGCCAGGCCCACTACGCCGCCGGCGACCAGGTCAACCAGGCGCAGGGCCAGCTGTACGAAGCCAGCGCCGAGGTGGGGCGACTGGAGGCCGAGATCCGCTTCGTGGTCGAGGGCCGCCAGCGGGTCGAGCAGCGGCTGCAGCAGCTGAAGGACCAGACCGCGCAGTGGGCTGCCCGCAAGGACGACGCGGCCGCCGAGATCGAGACCCTGGCCGGCCAGGCCGCCAACGCCGAGGAGCAGGCCACCCTGCTGGCGGCGCAGCTGGAGGAGCAGTCCACCGCATTGCCCGACCTGGAGGAGGCGCTGCGCCAGGCCCAGGCCAGGTCGGCCGAGCAGCGCGCCGGCGTGGCGCAGGTGCAGCAGCAGATCCAGGTGCTGGCCGCCGACCAGCGCAACATCGAGGAGCGCAGCCGCGAGCTGAACCTGCGGCGCGAACGCCTGGTGGCCGACCGCAATGCGCTGGCCGCACCGGACGAGGCACGCCTGGTCAACCTGCAGGCGCAGCTGGCCGCCGCCCAGGAGGCCGCCGAGACCGCCGACGCCCGCCTGCACGAGCTGCAGGACCAGGTGCCGCAGCTGGACGAAGACCGCCGCCAGCGGCAGCAGACGCTCAACGCCGAGACCCACAAGCAGTCCGACCTGTCCGCCCGCATGGAGGCGCTCAAGGCGCTGCAGGAGAAGGTGCGCACCGACGACAAGCTCAAGCCCTGGCTCGCCCGGCACGGGCTGGACGGCCTGCAGGCGCTGTGGAGCCGCATCCACGTGGAGCAGGGCTGGGAGAACGCGCTGGAAGCCGCGCTGCGCGAGCGGCTGTCGTCGCTGGAGGTCTCGCGCCTGGAGATGGTGCGCGCGTTCGCGACCGACGCGCCGCCGGCCAAGCTGGCCTTCTATTCGCCGCCGCAGGCCGGCGCGCCGGAGGCGGCCGGGGCGCTCCCGCGCCTCGCGGACCTGCTGCGCCTGAACGACGCCGGGCAAAAGGCGCTGCTGGCCGACTGGCTGCACGGCTGCTACACGGCCGCGAGCTTCGAGGACGCGCTGGCCGCGCGGTCGCAACTGAAGGCGGGCGAGGTGATCTACGTGCAGGGCGGGCACTGCGTCACCCCGCACAGCGTGAGCTTCTACGCCCAGGATTCGGAGCGCGCCGGGCTGCTGGCACGCCAGCAGGAGATCGAGAACCTGGAGAAGCAGCTGCGCGCCCAGGTGCTGATCACCGAGGAGGCCCGCTCCGCGCTGGTGCGCGCCGAGGCTGCCTACAGCGACGCCTCGCAGCGGCTGGTGACCGCCCGCCGCGAGGCCGCCGAGTCGCAGGGCCGTGCCCACGAGCTGCAGGTGGAGACGCTGCGCCTGACGCAGCTGGCCGAGCAGACCCGCGCCCGCAGCGAGCAGATCGCCGGCGACCTGGCCGAGGTGGACGCCCAGCTGGAAGAGCTGCAGGAGCGCCGTGTGGCCGCCGAGGGCCGCTTCGAGGAGCTGGACATGCAGCTGGCCGACAGCCAGGAGCGGCATGCCCAGCTGGACGAGCGCGTGATCGAGACCGAGCGCAAGCTGTCCCAGGCCCGCGAGCAGCAGCGCAGCCTGGAGCGCCAGGCGCAGGAGGCGCAGTTCTCCCAGCGCGCGCTCGAGGCGCGCCGTGGCGAACTGCAGCGCGCCATCGAGACCGCCGCGCAGCAGGCCCAGGGCATCGCGGCGGAGGAGGAGCGCGCCCGCTCCGAACTGGCGCGCCTGACCGATGCGGCCGCCCAGGCCGGCCTGCAGAACGCGCTGCAGCTCAAGTCCGAGCGCGAGGTGGCCCTTGGCGCCAAGCGCAGCGAGTACGACGACCTGACCGCCAAGCTGCGCGCGAGCGACGAGCGCCGGCTGCAGCTGGAGCGCGAACTCGACCCGATGCGCCAGCGCATCACCGACCTGCAGCTCAAGGAACAGGCCGCCCGCCTGGGCCTGGAGCAGTACACCCAGCTGCTGGCCGACGCGCAGGCCGACCTGGAGGCCGTGGCCCGATCGGTGCAGGAAGGCAACGTGCGGCTGGCCGGCATGCAGGGCGAGATCGACCGGCTGCAGCGCGAGGTGGCGGCGCTGGGCGCGGTCAACCTGGCGGCACTGGACGAGCTGACCACCGCGCGGGAGCGCAAGCAGTTCCTGGACGCGCAATCGGCCGACCTGAACGAGGCCATCACCACGCTGGAAGACGCGATCCGCAAGATCGACGGCGAAACGCGCGAGCTGCTGGCCGGCACCTTCAAGACCGTCAACGAGCACTTCGGGCGGATGTTCCCCGAGCTGTTCGGCGGCGGCAACGCCAAGCTCATGATGACCGGCGAGGAGATCCTCGACTCCGGCGTGCAGGTGATGGCGCAGCCCCCCGGCAAGAAGAACCAGACCATCCACCTGCTCTCGGGCGGCGAGAAGGCGCTGACCGCCATCGCGCTGGTGTTCGCGATCTTCCAGCTCAACCCGGCGCCGTTCTGCCTGCTGGACGAGGTGGACGCACCGCTGGACGACGCCAACACCGAGCGCTACGCCAAGCTGGTGTCGTCGATGTCGAAGGAGACGCAGTTCCTCTTCATCAGCCACAACAAGATCGCGATGGAGATGGCCGAGCAGCTGATCGGCGTGACCATGCAGGAGCAGGGCGTCTCGCGCATCGTGGCAGTGGACATGGAGTCCGCCGTCTCGCTGGCCGAAGTCGCCTAGGCGGAAGGCCGCGCCGTGAGTTCCTTCACCGTCGGCCTCGCCATCCTGGGCGGCCTCATCCTCGCCGTCCTGGTCGCCTGGAACGCCTGGAGCGCGCGCCGCCTCACCCCGCGCCAGGCCATGCCCCCGCCGGAGCGCACCGACCCCACCGGCGACGCGTCCCCGCGCCAGCCGGTCGAGCCCACCCTCGACGCCCAGGATTCCGCGCCGCTCCCGGTCCCTGAGAAGAAGCCGGGCCTGGACGCGCTGATCGACGTGCTGGCCCCCATCGCCGTCGAGGGCGTCGTCTCGGGAGACGCCGCGCTGGCCGCCTACCCCGCCACCCGCCGCGCCGGCAGCAAGCCCTTCACCATCGAGGGCCTGAACGAGGCCACCGGCCACTGGGAGATCCCGCAGGCCGGGCAGCGCTACACCGCCTTCCAGGCCGGCGTGCAGCTGGCCAACCGCACCGGTGCGCTCAACGAGATCGAGTACTCCGAGTTCGTGGTCAAGGCGCAGGCCTTCGCCGACACGGTGAACGGCGCCCCGGAGTTCCCGGAGATGCTGCACGAGGTGTCGCGGGCCCGCGAGCTGGACCAGTTCGCGAGCGGGCACGACGCGCAGCTCGGCTTCACGCTGCGCGCGCGCAATGCGGCCTGGAGCCCGGGCTACGTCCAGCAAAGCGCCGCACGCTTCGGTTTCGTGCCTGGAGCGATCCCCGGCCGCATGGTGCTGCCGGCCTCGCAGCCAGCCACCCCACCCATCCTGGTGCTCACCTTCGACACCCAGGCCGCCCTGGCCGAGGACCCGACGCAGTCGGCCATCCGCGAGGTGACGCTCAGCCTGGACGTGCCGCAGGTGCACCGCAGCGAGCAGCCCTTCGTGCGCATGCGCGACGCGGCCATCGGGCTGGCGGCCGGCATGGACGGCGTGATCACCGACGACAACGGGCAGGTGATCCGGGCCGAGGCGCTGGACGTGATCGGCGCCGACCTCGAGCAGCTCTACGACACGCTGGAGTCGCGCGACCTGGCCGCCGGTTCGCCGCTGGCGCGGCGGCTCTTCAGCTGATGCCCGTGGCTTTGCGCTAAGGTCTCGCGATGGCCGTTCCCCTCGCCGTGCAGGAGCGCGCGGACGCCCTGCGCGAACTGCTCCACCACCACGCCCACCGCTACTACGTGCTGGATGACCCGGAGATCCCGGACGCCGAGTACGACAAGCTGTTCCGCGAGCTGCAGCAGCTGGAGGCGGAGCATCCCGCGCTGCTCACGCCCGACTCGCCCACCCAGCGCGTCGGCGGCAAGACGCTGGAAGGGTTCGCCAAGGTGCGGCACCATGTGCCGATGCTGTCGATCCGCACCGAAACCGACATCGAGGCCACCGGCGCGCAGAACTTCGATGCGCGCGTGCGGCGGGAACTCGGGCTGGCGGAGGCCGACCCGCTCGTGGAGTACGTCGCCGAGCTGAAGTTCGACGGCCTGGCGATCAACCTGCGCTACGAAGGCGGTGTGCTGGTGCAGGCCGCCACCCGCGGCGACGGCGAGGTGGGCGAGGACGTGACGCAGAACATCCGCACCATCGGCCAGGTGCCGCTGCGGCTGCCGAAGGACGCCCCGCCGGTGCTGGAGGTGCGCGGCGAGGTCTACATGCGGCGCGACGACTTCGAGAAGCTCAACGAACTGCAGCGCGAGAAGATCGCCCGCGGCGCGAAGAACGAGAAGACCTTCGTCAATCCGCGCAACGCGGCGGCCGGCGCGGTGCGCCAACTCGACCCGGCCATCGCGAGGCAGCGGCCCCTGTCCTTCTACGCCTATGGCTGGGGAGAGATCCGGGGCGGGCCGGAATTCGAGACCCACTTCGCGCTGCTGCAGGCCCTGAAGTCCTGGGGTTTTCCGGTTTCCGGCCGCACCCAGACCGGGCAGGGTGCTCCTGATTTGATAGCGTACCACCGCGAGGTCGGTGCCGTGCGCGACCAGCTGCCCTTCGACATCGACGGCGTGGTCTACAAGGTCAACAGCCTGGCGCTGCAAAAGCGCCTGGGCTTCGTCACCCGCGAGCCGCGCTGGGCGGTGGCGCACAAGTTCCCGGCGCAGGAGCAGCTGACCACGGTGGAGAGCATCGACGTCTACGTCGGCCGCACCGGCAAGCTCACGCCCGTGGCGCGGCTGGTGCCGGTGTTCGTCGGCGGCGTCACGGTGACCAACGCGACCCTGCACAACGAGGACGAAGCCCGCCGCAAGGACGTGCGCGTCGGCGACACCGTCATCGTGCGCCGCGCCGGCGACGTGATCCCCGAAGTGGTCGCGGTGGTCGCCGACAAGCGCCAGCACGCGGCGGCGGCGTTCACCATGCCGCGCACCTGCCCGGTCTGCGGCAGCGAGGCCGTGCGCGAGGAGGGAGAGGCCGACCACCGCTGCACCGGCGGCCTCTTCTGCGGCGCGCAGCGCAAGCAGGCCATCCTGCACTTCGCGCAGCGCCGCGCCATGGACATCGAGGGCCTGGGCGAGAAGCTGGTCGACCAGCTGGTCGAGGCCGGCGTCGTCAAGACCTTGCCGGACCTGTACCGCATCGGCCTCGCCGGCCTGGTGGCGCTGGAGCGCATGGGCGAGAAGTCGGCGCAGAACCTGCTGGCCGGGCTGGAGCGCTCGAAGGCGACCACGTTGCCGCGCTTCCTGTACGCACTGGGCATCCGGCACGTGGGCGAGGCGACGGCGCGTGACCTGGCCCGGCACTTCGGCAAGCTCGACGGCATCCTGGACGCACCGGTGGAGCAGCTGCTGCAGGTGCCCGACGTCGGCCCGATCGTCGCCGAGAGCATCCACACCTTCTTCGCCCAGCCGCACAACCGCGAGGTGGTCGAGCAGTTGCGCGCCTGCGGCGTGCACTGGGAGGAGGGCGAGCCCGCCGCACAGGCGCCGCAGCCGCTGGCCGGCCTGACCGTCGTGCTCACCGGAACGCTGCCCACGATGGGACGCGACGAGGCCAAGGCCCTGCTGGAGGCCGCGGGTGCCAAGGTGGCCGGCTCGGTGAGCAGGAAGACCAGCTACGTCGTCGCGGGCGCCGAGGCCGGCAGCAAGCTGGACAAGGCGCGGGAGCTGGGGGTGCCGGTGCTGGACGAGGACGGCTTGCGGAGCCTGTTGGCGGGCCAGCCGCCTTCGTGAGTGCGGCGACACGGCGCGCGACCCGTCCGAGCCGCTGCGAGGCGTACCGTGACAAAGTTCTGTCGAAAGTTTCCGAAAACGCCTGTCTGACGTCGTTGCGTATGACGTTCGACACTCTTGGTCGAAGCAGGCGCCATCCAAAGTTTGGGGCACAGCAACCAGCGCGCTTCGGCGCACCCGCCCCATGCAATTCCAAACGAGCCGCATCTCCCGCCACGTTGGCTTCGTCCTCCTGGCCGGCGCGGCGTCTGCACCAGTCCTGGCCGATACAGCCACCGTGCGTGCGACCGAGATCAACCCTGCAGTTGTCGAGATCCGCAGCGACGGCAAGCAGTACACGACCATGAAGAACACGGATGCCGCTTTCGCGGGCAAGGCGGATGTCTACGTGAGCGCGATCACCCACACCAACACTTCCGGCGCTGCGGTCCATTCGTGGGAAGACAAGGGACACGTCAAGAGCTACTCGGTCTGGCTGGGGATGCACGTCGAGGGGCAGCCGATTCAAACCGCCCGGAACTTCACGGAAGCGAAGGTGGCGCAGACCAACCTTGCGCGATCAGTCAAGACGGTGGACTTTCCTGCCTACATCAAGCTGGATCGGTCGCTCGTCGAGCCTTACCTCGTCGCGCGCTGCAATGAATTCGTCACGGCCGGCCGGAAGGTCGGTGTGCCGGACGCCGAGATCTTCGGCACAGACCGGGAGGTCCAGATCGCAGTGCTGGCAACGCTTCACTACAACACCGCCGGCAAGCAAGGGGGCGAGGGGTACGTGGTCCAGAACGGGGGCTCGTATCCCCGGATCAAGGTCGTTTGCAAGGCATATTCGCCTCCGCAGGCCCCCGGGACCACTGGCGGGGCAACCCCCAAGGGCACGGGCCCAGCGCTCCTGACCCACGCGTCCGTCGCCGTCCAGTCCCCTGGCGCACCGATCCAGTGCCCTGCCGACCTCACCGCAACGATGACGTTCCGGGCTTCGACCCCGGGGCATTTCTCGTATCGGGTTCTCTCGGCCAGTGGCAAGGCGTCGCCTGCCGAGATGATCTCCCTGAAGGATTCGGACAAGCAAGGCAGCGAGTACGTCAGGGTGGTGCAGCACAAGTTCGCCGTGGGCCTTCCGGCTGAGCGCGGTGTCGCCGGCGGGATGCAAGCCGGCGGTGGTGGCTTGGCCAGTGCCACCAACGGAACGGGCGAGTCGATCGGAGGTGGCCGCCATCCGGGTGCGGGAGCGCCTGGCGGCTTCACAGCCGCGCCAGTCGCCCAAGGCGTTCACCAGGACTCCCTGTGGATCGAGATCACCGGGGGCAAAGCTGGCAGCGTGCAGCGCTCGGACTACGGCCGCTACAAGGCGGAATGCCTGCCGCCCGCAGCGCCGACCGTCAACCCGACGGGTTTGGGCGGCGGTGCGCCTGCAGGCCTCAAGGGGAGCACGCTGCCGGTGCCGCCGACCACGCACCCCTCCAGCGGCGCGCACACCAGGCAGGGCTCCCAGCAAGAGGGCGTCCCGACACCGCCGGCGCCGCCGTCGGGTGAAGCTCTGCCCAAGGGCCCAGGCGTTCCGGCGCACAGTGGGCCGGGTTCGATGAGCGGCCCTCGTCCGTCACCCACCCATCAGCTCCCAGGACCCGGCCGTGCCGGGCTGCCTGCGGCAACGGCTTCAGGCATGCGACGCTGAAGATCAGCATCCACAAGGGCCGTCGTGGGCCCTTTGTTGCACCCGCCCTCCACCCGGCCGCGCAGATGCGAAGGCCGACAGTGGGCTACCCGCAGCTCACTGTCGGCAGGGGAGATGTCAGACCAGTGCAATCAGCGGCGTTGGCGATGCCGAGCGTCCAGCACGACTCGCCATCGGGTTGCGCCGCGGCTCGACCCGCAAGCCACCCGCTATGCTCGCACCATGACCGTCCGAGAGATCCTGAAGATGGGCGACGCGCGGCTGCTGCGCACGGCCCAGCCCGTCACCGCGTTCGACACCGATGCGATCCACCTGCTGGTGTCCGACATGTTCGAGACCATGCGCGCCGTCAATGGCGCGGGCCTGGCCGCCCCGCAGATCGGCGTCGACCTGCAGCTGGTGATCTTCGGCACCGACGCGCCGAACCCGCGCTACCCGGACGCCCCGCCGGTGCCGCGCACGGTGCTGCTCAACCCGATCGTGGTGCCGCTGGGCGACGAGGAGGAAGAGGGCTGGGAGGGCTGCCTGTCGGTGCCCGGCCTGCGCGGCGTGGTGCCGCGCTGGAAGCGCATTCGCTACACCGGGTTCGATCCCTACGGCGACCCGATCGAGCGCACCGCCGATGGCTTCCACGCCCGGGTGGTGCAGCACGAGTGCGACCACCTGGTGGGCAAGCTCTACCCGATGCGGGTGCGGGACTTCACGAAATTCGGCTTCACCGAGGTGCTGTTTCCCGGGCTGGACGCGGCCGACGACGACTGACGGCGCCGGGCAGGCGGCCCCGCACCGGGAGCGCTACTCCTGCGTCTCGGGCAGGTAGACCGTGAGGCCGCTCACGGCCTCGGTCAGCTCGATCTGGCAGGCGAGCCGGCTGTTGCGCCGCACCGGCGCTGCGACGAACTCCAGCATCGCGCGTTCGCCCGCCATCGCCGGCGGCAGCATGGACATCTGCGACTCCATCACGTACACGTGGCAGGTCGCGCAGGTCATGAGGCCGCCGCAGCTCGCGGTGATGCCGTCCACGCCGGCGGCGACGGCGGCCTGCATCAGCGTCTGGCCCTCGCGGCCTTCGATGGCGATGGAAGCGCCGCGGCGCGGGTGCACATGCAGCAGGATGGTCTGGGTGATCGAAGAAGTCATGCGGCGAGCTTGACGCAAGCCGCAGCGGCGCGGGACGGCTGCTGGCCGAGCCCTCCGCCGTTCGGGGTAGGCCATGCCCTCGCGGCGTCGCACGGTCGCGTTGGATCTGCGCACTCGGTCACGAACGCGCTCGTCACGGCCGGGCCGCCATGCACTCGCGCACATCGGCGTTTTGGTGGTGCCGCGATGGGCGATGCCGAGAAGTGTCCAGGGCAGCCTGGCCTTCGCAGGCCATCGCCGTCACTGCCCGACCGGGTGAATGCACCCATCGACAGGACGGTCGTGGAAGCCCAACTCGGTCGCCAGCGGACCTACGCCGCCAGCGCCGCCAGCAGCTCCGTCTCGATCTCGATCTGCTTGCGGTTCTGCTGCAGTTCGGCCCCGTCCACCAGGAAGGTGTCTTCCACCCGCTCGCCCAGCGTCGACACCTTGGCGAGTTGCAGGTTGATCTTGTGGTTGGCCAGCACGCGCGCCACCGAGTAGAGCAGCCCCACGCGGTCGCTGGCCGAGATGGTCAGCAGCCAGCGCTGGGCCTTGTCGTCGGGCGCCAGCTGCACCCGCGGGGCGATGGGAAAGCTCTTGACCCGGCGCGAGACGCGCCCGCGGCTGGGGGCCGGCAGCGGCCCGGCGCGCTCGAGGGTGGCCTCCAGCTCCGACTCCACCATGCTGATCAGCTCGCGGTAGTGCTCCGGCAGCATGGCGGTCACGACCTGGAAGGTGTCGAGCGCGTAGCCGTTGCGCGCGGTGTGGATGCGGGCGTCCAGGATCGAGAAGCCCGCCTGGTCGAAGTAGCCGCAGATGCGGGCGAAGAGGTCGGGCTGGTCGGGGGTGTACACCAGCACCTGCAGACCTTCGCCGACCGGCGACAGCCGGGCCCGCACCACCGCCCGCGTCACCCCGACGTGGCGCGAGACGTGGCGGGTGTGCCAGGCGATCTCGCCGGCGTCGTGGCGCATGAAGTAGCCGACGTCCAGCGTGTCCCACAGCTTCTTGTGCGCCTCGAAGGGCAGGGCGAAGAGCTGCAACTGCACCAGCGCGTCGCGCTTGCGCGCCTCCAGCTCGGCCGGGTTGTTGGCCGCGTGCCCGCCCAGCGCCCGCAGCGTGGCGCGGTACAGGTCCTCCAGGAGCTTGCCTTTCCAGGCGTTCCACACCTTCGGGCTGGTGCCGCGGATGTCGGCCACGGTCAGCAGGTACAGGGCGGTGAGGGTGCGCTCGTCGCCGACCTTCTTCGCGAGCGCAGCGATGACCTGCGGATCGCTCAGGTCTTCCTTCTGCGCGATGCGGCTCATGGTGAGGTGCTCGCGCACCAGGAACTCGATCAGCCGGCAGTCGGTGGAGTCGATCGCGTGCTGGCGGCAGAAGTGCCGCACCTCGTGGGCACCCAGCTCCGAGTGGTCGCCGCCGCGTCCCTTGGCGATGTCGTGGAACAGCGCCGCCACCACCAGCACGAAGGGCTTGTCGAAGCCGGCCGCCAGCTGCGAGCAGAACGGGTACTCGTGCGCATGCTCGGCGATGAAGAAGCGACGCACGTTGCGCAGCACCATCAGGATGTGCTGGTCCACCGTGTAGACGTGGAACAGGTCGTGCTGCATCTGCCCCACGATGCGGCGGAACACCCACAGGTAGCGGCCCAGCACCGACGTCTGGTTCATCAGCCGCAGCGCGTGGGTGATGCCAGCCGGCTGCAGCAGCATCGCCTTGAAGGTGGCGTGGTTGATCGGGTCGTTGCGAAAGCGCGCGTCCATCACGCCGCGCGCGTTGTAGAGCGCGCGCAGCGTACGCGCCGACAACCCCTTGATGCCCAGCGTGGTCTGGTACAGGAGGAACGTCTCCAGGATGGCGTGCGGGTCGCGCTCGTACAGGTCGTCGCTGGCGACTTCCAGCATGCCGGCCTTGCTGAAGAAGCGCGGGTTCACCGGCACCAGTTCGTGTCCGCTGGGCGAGAGGCGTTCCTCGATGTTGAGCAGCAGGATCTGGTTGAGCTGGGTCACGGCCTTGGCCGCCCAGTAGAAGCGCTTCATCAGCGCCTCGCTGGCACGCTGCAGCACCCGTCCGTCCTCGGCCATCTCGGTGCGGTAGCCGAAGCTCTCGGCCACGGCGGTCTGCAGGTCGAACACAAGGCGGTCCTCGCGGCGCCTGGCCAGCGCGTGCAGCCGCGCCCGGATCAGCGTGAGCACCGCCTCGTTGCGCTGGATCTGTTGCGCCTCCAGCGGCGTGGCCAGCCCGCTCTGGGCCAGCTCGTCCCAGGTGGCGCCGTAGCCGGCTGCCCGCGCCACCCACAGGATGACCTGCAGGTCGCGCAGGCCGCCGGGCGATTCCTTGCAGTTGGGCTCGAGCGAGTAGGGCGTGTTCTCGAACTTCGTGTGCCGCTGGCGCATCTCCAGCGTCTTGGCGATGAAGAAGGCGCGGGGGTCCAGGCCCTGCTGGAAGCCGCGCAGGAACTCGCTGAAGGTGCCGCGGTCGCCCGCCAGGAGGCGCGATTCGAGCAGCGAGGTCTGGATGGTCACGTCGGCCGCGGCGGCCTCGGCGCATTCGGTCACCGTGCGAACGCTCGAGCCGATCTCCAGGCCGGTGTCCCAGCACTGGCCGATGAAGGTCTCCAGCCGCTGCTTGAGCGCGGCATCGCCGTCGGCCTCGGTGCCGTCGGGCATCAGCACCACCACGTCGACGTCGGAGTGGGGAAACAGCTCGCCGCGGCCGTAGCCGCCCACTGCCAGCAGCGCGAAGGTGGCGGGGAAGCCGGCTTGCGTCCACAGCGCCTGCAGCGTGGCATCCACGTGGCGGGCCAGCTTGCGCAGCAGGACACCCACGCTGCGGGTGGGGCGCCCCGGCGCCAGCAGCGCCGCATTGACGGCCGCCTTGCGCTCGCGCAACTGCTCCCGCAGGGCGGCGGTGACCGCAGGATCGGGCGGCGTGCCTTCCGGGGCGGGTTGCAGGAGGGCCGAGGCCATGGCGACGGGCTGGGCCGGCGGCGCGCGTGTCAGGCGTTGACGAAGGGCGGTGGCGGCGGGCTGCCGGCGGAGAGCGTCAGCACCTCGTAGCCGGTGTCGGTCACCAGCACGGTGTGCTCCCACTGGGCCGAGAGGCTGTGGTCCTTGGTGACGATGGTCCAGCCGTCGTTGCCGAACTCCTTCACCTCCTTGCGGCCGGCATTGATCATCGGCTCGATGGTGAAGGTCATGCCCGGCTCCAGCTTCTCGAGCGTGCCGGGCTTGCCGTAGTGCAGCACCTGCGGCTCCTCGTGGAAATTGCGGCCGATGCCGTGCCCGCAGAACTCACGCACCACGGAAAAGCCGTGCTTCTCGGCAAACTGCTGGATCGCGAACCCGATGTCGCCCAGGTGGATGCCTGGGCGCACCTTCACGATGCCGTGCCACATGGCGTCGTAGGTGAGGTTGACCAGGCGCTTGGCGGCGATGGAGACCTCGCCCACCATGAACATGCGGCTGGTGTCGCCGTACCAGCCGTCCTTGATGACGGTGACGTCGACGTTGACGATGTCGCCCTTCTTCAGCGGCTTGTCGTTGGGGATGCCATGGCACACCACGTGGTTGACGCTGGTGCACAGCGAGGCGGGGTAGGGCGGGTAGCCGGACGGCTGGTAGCCCAGCGTGGCGGACACGGACCCCTGCGCCTTCATGCACTCGGCGGCCAGCCGGTCGATCTCACGCGTGGTGATGCCGGGCTTGATGTGGGGCGTGAGGTAGTCCAGCACCTCGGCGGCCAGCCGCCCGGCGGTGCGCATGCCCTGGATGCCGTCGGCGTCCTTGTACGTGATGCTCATGGGGCCAATTATCCCAGAGCACCTGCCGTCCCGCAGGGTGGCGCGGCCTTGCCCGGTAAAATCGCGGGCTCCATGGCACGGCCCCAGTCAGCGGCCGCGCACCGGCTCCACCACAGGCTTACCGTGACCCTGCACATCACCGAGTTCGAGGGCGGGCGTGCTCTCAGCGCCTTCCGCGTCCAGCAACTGCTCCCGAAGCTCCAGGCACTGCACGACAAGGTCACCGGCCTGTCCGCCCGGTTCGTCCACCTCGCCACCTGGGAGCAGGCGCCCGTCCCCGCGGAACGCGAGCGCCTGGCGGCACTGCTGACCTACGGCGAGCCGCACGAGGCCGGCGGTGAGGGAACCACGGTCCTGGTCGTCCCGCGGCTGGGCACCGTCTCGCCCTGGGCGTCCAAGGCCACGGACATCGCCCACAACTGCGGGCTGGCGGTCAAGCGGGTGGAGCGCGCGGTCGAGTACCGCATCGCCATGAAGTCGGGCTGGCTCGGCAAGACGGGCGCCCCGGAGGCGCCTGTGCAGCAGGCGATGGCGGCGCTGCTGCACGACCGCATGACCGAGAGCGTGCTGCCCGGCCGGGCCGACGCGCACCGGCTGTTCCAGGAGCTGGAGGCCGCGCCGATGGCGGCAGTGGACGTGCTGCAGGGCGGCCGCGCCGCGCTGGAGGCGGCCAACCGGCAGTTCGGGCTGGCGCTGGCCGACGACGAGATCGACTACCTGCTCGCCGCCTTCCGCGGCCTGGAACGCAACCCCACCGACGTCGAGCTGATGATGTTCGCGCAGGCCAACAGCGAGCACTGCCGGCACAAGATCTTCAACGCGCAGTTCACCATCGACGGCGTGCCGCAGGAGCACAGCCTGTTCGGGATGATCCGGCACACCCACCGGCAGCACCCGCAGCACACCGTGGTGGCCTATTCCGACAACGCCGCCGTGATGGAGGGCTCGCGCATCGTGTCCTTCCGCCCCGAGCGGGGCGACGCGCCGGCGCCCTACCGCCCGCAGGCCGCCGTGCACCACGTGCTGATGAAGGTGGAGACGCACAACCACCCGACGGCCATCTCCCCGTTCCCGGGCGCCTCCACCGGTGCCGGCGGCGAGATCCGCGACGAGGGCGCCACCGGGCGTGGCGCGCGGCCCAAGGCGGGCCTGACGGGCTTTTCGGTGTCGCGGCTCTGGGACGGCCCGAACGGCAAGCCGGAGCACATCGCCAGCGCGCTGCAGATCATGACCGAGGGCCCGCTGGGCGGTGCGGCCTTCAACAACGAATTCGGCCGGCCCAACCTGCTGGGCTACTTCCGGGAGTACGAGCAGACCGTGGCGGGCGTGGTGCGCGGCTACCACAAGCCCATCATGATCGCCGGCGGCCTGGGCGCCATCGACGCCGGGCTCACCCACAAGATCGAGTTTCCTCCGGGCACGCTGCTGGTGCAGCTGGGCGGCCCGGGCATGCGCATCGGCATGGGCGGCGGCGCCGCCAGCTCCATGGCCACGGGCACCAACGCCGCCGAGCTCGACTTCGACTCCGTCCAGCGCGGCAACCCCGAGATCGAGCGCCGCGCGCAGGAGGTCATCAACCACTGCTGGTCGCTGGGCCAGGACAACCCGATCCTGGCGATCCACGACGTGGGTGCCGGCGGCCTGTCGAACGCGTTTCCCGAGATCACCAACGACGCCGGGCGTGGCGCGCGCTTCGACCTGCGCCGGGTGCCGCTGGAGGAAACCGGCCTGGCGCCCAAGGAGATCTGGTGCAACGAGAGCCAGGAGCGCTACGTCCTGGCGATCGCGCCGGAGTCCCTCGCGCAGTTCCGGGCGTTCTGCGAGCGGGAGCGCTGCCCGTTCGCGGTGGTGGGGGTGGCCACGCAGGAGCGGCAGTTGGTGGTCGGCGACGTGGAGCTGCCCCTCGCCCCAGCCCTCTCCCCGGCGGGGATAGGGAGCAAGACCGCGGGGGATGCACTCCCCCTTGCGCGCGCCGAAGAGCGCCGGGGTGAGGGCGGTGAGGGTGCGACCGCCGTCGACATGCCGATGGAGGTCCTCCTCGGCAAGCCGCCCAAGATGCACCGCGACGTGACCACCGTGCGCCGCGAGGTGCCGCAGCTCGACCTCACCGGCGTGGCGCTGCAGGACGCGGCGATCCGCGTGCTGTCGCATCCGACGGTGGCCTCCAAGCGCTTCCTCGTCACCATCGGTGACCGCACCGTGGGCGGCTTGTCGCACCGCGACCAGATGGTCGGCCCCTGGCAGGTGCCGGTGGCCGACTGCGCGGTGACGCTGGCCGACTTCCAGGGCTTCGCGGGCGAGGCGATGAGCCTGGGCGAGCGCGCTCCGCTCGCGTCCACCGACGCCGCCGCGTCCGGACGGATGGCGGTGGCCGAGGCCATCACCAACCTGCTGGCCGCCCCCATCGAGCTGCCGCGCGTCAAGCTGTCGGCCAACTGGATGGCCGCCTGCGGCGAGCCGGGCGAAGATGCCGCGCTCTACGAGACGGTGAAGGCCGTCGGCATGGAGCTGTGCCCCGCGCTGGGCGTGGCCATCCCCGTGGGCAAGGACAGCCTGTCGATGCGCACCCAGTGGACCGAGGGCGGCCAACTGCGCAAGGTGACCGCGCCGGTGAGCCTGGTCGTCACCGCCTTCGCCACGTTGGCCGACGTGCGGGGCACGCTCACGCCGCAGCTGCAGGCCACCGAAGACACCACGCTCGTGCTCGTCGACCTCGGCAAGGGCCGCCACCGCATGGGCGGCAGCATCCTGGCCCAGGTGCTGGAACAGCCCGGCGGCGCCGTGCCCGACCTGGACGACCCGCAAGACCTGGTCCGCCTGGTCGCCGCCGTCAACGCGCTGAGGGCCCAGGGCAAGCTGCTGGCCTACCACGACCGCAGCGACGGCGGCCTCTTCGCCGCCGCCTGCGAGATGGCCTTCGCCGGCCACGTCGGCGTGAGCCTCAACGTCGACCTGCTGGTGACCGAGGGCGACGGCATCAGCGACAGCCGGGCCGACTTCGGGGACGCCAAGAACTGGGCGACGCAGGTCGGGCCGCGCCGCGACGAGCTGACGCTCAAGGCGCTGTTCAACGAGGAGCTGGGCGTGCTGCTGCAGGTGCGCACCGCCGACCGCAACGCCGTCATGCAGGTCCTGCGCGAGCACGGCCTGTCGAAGTTCAGCCACTTCGTCGGCAAGACCCGCCCCGCGGCCTCGGAGATCGAGGTCGGCAAGGGCGAGGTGCAGGTGTGGCGCGACACCAAGGCCGTGTTCTCGGCCGGGCTGGCCGACCTGCACCAGGTGTGGGACAGCGTGAGCTGGAAGATCTGCCGCCAGCGCGACAACCCGGACGGCGCCGACGCCGAGCACGCCGCGGCGGGCGACCCGGCTGATCCCGGCCTGCAGTTCTCCCCCAGCTTCGATCCGCAGGACGACGTGGCCGCGCCGTTCCTCAACCTCGCACGCCCGCGCGTGGCCATCCTGCGGGAGCAGGGCGTCAATTCGCAGGTCGAGATGGCCTGGTGCTTCGACCGCGCCGGCTTCGAGGCGGTCGACGTCCACATGACCGACCTGCAGGCCGGCCGCGCCGCACTGTCGGACTTCCAGGGCTTCGTCGCCTGCGGCGGGTTCAGCTACGGTGACACGCTGGGCGCCGGCATCGGCTGGGCGCGCAGCATCACCTTCAACCCGAAGCTGTCGCAGCAGTTCCAGGACTTCTTCGCCCGCACCGACACCTTCGCGCTGGGCGTGTGCAACGGGTGCCAGATGCTGGCCGAGCTCGCCGACATCATCCCGGGCGCGCAGGCGTGGCCCCGTTTCACCACCAACCGCAGCGAGCGCTACGAGGCGCGCCTGTCGCAGGTGGAGGTGCTGGATTCGCCCAGCCTGTTCTTCGCCGGCATGGCCGGTAGCCGCCTGCCCATCGTGGTGGCGCACGGCGAGGGCTACGCCAACTTCGCGCACCGCGGCGACCCGGCGGCCGTCCTTCCGGCGATGCGCTTCATCGACCACCATGGGCAGCCGACCGAAACCTACCCCCTCAACCCGAACGGCAGCCCCGGCGGCCTCACGGCCGTGACCACCGCCGACGGCCGCTTCACGGCCATGATGCCGCACGCCGAACGGGTGTTCCGCAACGTGCAGATGTCCTGGACGGGCGGTGACCTGGGGGCCGACAGCCCCTGGCTGCGGATCTGGCGCAACGCGCGCAAGTGGGTGGGCTGAGGGCTGCCGAGGCCATGAAGACGCAGTACTACACCGCGGCCAGCCTCGACGGCTTCATCGCGACCGAGGACGACTCGCTGGAGTGGCTGTTCCCTCTGGGGGACATCGCCGAGACCAGCTACCCGGCCTTCATCCGCGAGGTGGGTGCGCTGGCGATGGGATCGGCCACGTACAAGTGGATGCTGCGCCACGTGGTCAAGCCCGGGACGGCCGGCGGCGCGCCCTGGCCGTATGCGCAGCCCACCTGGGTGTTCTCCTCGCGCCCGCTGGAGCCCGTGCCGGGCGCCGACATCCGCTTCGTGCGCGGGGAGGTGCGGCACGTGCACGCCCAGATGCGGCAGGCCGCTGCCGGCAGGAACGTGTGGCTCGTCGGCGGCGGCGACCTGGTGGGGCAGTTCCACGACGCCGGGCTGCTCGACGAGATCATCGTGCAGGTGGGCTCGGTGACCCTGGGCAAGGGCAAGCCGCTGCTGCCGCGCCGCATCACCGGCGCCGGCGCGCTGCGGCTGGCGTCGGTGCAGCAGTTCGGACCGGGTTTCGCCGAACTGCGTTACGAGGTCGCGCGCGCCTGAGATTTTGGCATCAAATGCGCCCGCAGCCGGCGCGGGCTGCGGGCAAGCTGCTATTGAAAAGATAGCAAAGGCGAGGTTGACGAACTAGCGTCGCGCCGGCGGGGCCACCGCCGCGCCTTCGATGCCGTGCCGCGCCAGACCCCGGGCCACGGCGCCCGTCGCCTTCATCTCCTCGACGAAGCCACTGAGCCAGGCCTGGGCCGCCGTGCGTCCCTTGGGCACGCCCATGGCCTGTTCGATCACCATGAAGCGCCCGGGCAGCAGGCGCACGCCGCCGACACGCTTTGCATCGGCTTCGAGCTGCTGCTTCACGCCCGCGGCGACCTCCAGGTCCTGCGCCAGGAACACGTCGGTCACCGCCGGCGATGTCGGCGCGCGCACCAGCGTGGCCGCCTTGATCTCGCGGGTGAGGAACAGGTCGTACGCGCTGCCGCGGCCCACCACGATGCGGGTGCCCGCGCGATCCACGTCCTCGTTGCGCTGCAGCGCGGACGCGTTGCGCACCAGGTAGGCACCTTCGATCACCACGTACGGCGCGGTGTACTCCATGTCGGCGGCGCGCACGGGGTCGACAGCCACGAAGGCCAGGTCGACCTTGCCGGCCTTCATCGCCTCGACCGTCTGGCCGGCGGAGGGGAATGTGACCAGCTCCACCGGCACGCCGAGCCGGCGGCCGGCTTCCTGCGCCAGGTCGACCGAGAGGCCGCGCGGCTGCCCGTCGGGGCCGCGCTGCGCGAGGATCGGGTTTCCGAAGTTGATGGCGGCGCGCAGCTTGCCGCTGCCAGCCAGCTCGGCCCGCGCGGCGGCGGCACCGGGGCCACCGGTCGCGGGGCCGGTGCCCATGGCGCAGCCGGCGAACAGCGACGCACCGCCGAAGGCTGCGAAGGCGAGGGCGGCCTGGCGGCGGCTGAGCATCAGAAGTCCAGCTTCTGGCCGGGCTCCAGCACCAGCATGCGGGGCGCCCAGGGTGCCGTGCCGAGGGCGGCGCCGAACTCCGCGGGCGTGCCGCGCAGCACGGGCAGGGTGCCGAAGTGGATCGGCACCACGTAGCGCGGGCGCACCATCTCGCGCATGGCCATCGCGGCATCCTGCGGGTTCATGACGAAGTGGCCGCCGATCGGGGCGAGCACCAGGTCGGGGCGATACATGTCGCCGATCAGGCGCATGTCGCCGAACACACCGGTATCGCCCATGTGCCAGATCTTGAAGCCGTTCTCCATCTCCACGATGAAGCCGACAGGCTCGCCACCGGGATAGACGATGTCCTTGCCGGCGGCGTCCTTCCAGGCCAGCTCGGACGAGTGCTCGGCACGCACCGCGGTGATCTTGGGACCGGTGGGGCCGAAGGGCGCGACGGTGCCGCCCTTGCCCATGCGCGGGGCCAGTTCCGCGGGCAGGATGCCCAGGGTCGAGATGCTCTGGCCCAGGCCGGCCGGGCCGTACACCGGTGCGTTGTGCATCTTGGCCAGCTCGGGGGCGTCGGCGAAGTGGTCGAAGTGCGCGTGCGTGACCAGGATCAGGTCGACCTTGCCCAGGGCGTTCAGGTCCTTGAAGTTCGCCGGTGTCTTGGGGTTGGTCTTGAGCCACGGATCGATCACGATCACCTTGCCGCCGGGCGTGGTGATGCGCGTGGTGGCCTGGCCGAGCCACACCACCTCGGTCTTGCCGGACGCGGCGGGCGCGTTGCGGCCGGCCGCCGGTGCCACCGTGGCGGCCACCGGCATCGCCGGCGCCGCGGTGGTGGAGGCACCCGGCGCAACCGGGTTGGTGCCGCAGGCGGACAGCGCCAGGGCGACGGCGGCGGACAGGACGGTGGTTCTCAGCACGGGCGGCTCCTTTTTGTTGGCATGCCACCAATTGAAGCGCTGCCGCCCCGATCCTTGCAAGGGGAAAACCCCATGACCCACTAGACTCGCCCGCCATGCCCGGCCAACGCTTCGACCGCCTGGACGCCCTGCGCGGCGCCGCCATCGTCTGGATGACGGCCTTCCACTTCTGCTTCGACCTCAACCATTTCGGCTGGATCCGGCAGAACTTCTACGCCGATCCGTTCTGGACCTGGCAGCGCACCGCCATCGTGAGCCTGTTCCTGTTCTGCGCCGGCCTGTCCCAGGCCGTCGCGCAGTCGCAGGGACAGACCTGGCCGCGCTTCTGGCGCCGGTGGTTGCAGGTCGCCGGCTGCGCGCTGCTGGTGAGCATCGGCTCGTGGTTCATGTTCCCGAAGAGCTTCATCTACTTCGGCGTGCTGCACGGCATCGCCGTGATGCTCATCGTGGCGCGGCTCACGGCGGGCTGGGGGCGGTGGCTGTGGGTGGCCGGTGCCTTGGCGATCGCTATGAAATACGTAGCAGAGTCGTCGCTTTCCACCTGGGCTGGAGGCCAATTCCTCAATGAACGCACGTGGAACTGGATTGGCTTCGTGAACCGCAAGCCGATCACCGAGGACTACGTGCCGCTGCTGCCCTGGCTGGGCGTGGTGTGGTGGGGCCTGGCGGCGGGCCAGTGGCTGCTGGCGCGTGCGCCCAGCGTGCTGCAGCGGCCACTGGCGCCGGCCGCATCGCCGCTGGCCTGGCTCGGGCGCTGGAGCCTGTCGTGGTACATGCTGCACCAGCCGGTGCTGATCGGGCTGGTGCTGGCGGCGACGACGCTGCTGAAATGAGAAACGGCCCGCGAAGGGCCGTTTCGAATCGGATGCAGGCCAGGCCTGCGCCGGTTCATTCCACCTTGGCGCCGGTGCGCAGGTCCTGCTGGAACTTGGTGAGCTTCTGCTGCTGCAAGGCCTGGGCGATCTGCGGCTTGACTTCGTCCAGCTTGGGCAGCTGCGCCTCGCGCACGTCGTCCAGGCGGATCACGTGGAAGCCGAACTGGCTCTTGACCGGCTCCTGGGTCAGCTGGCCCTTGTTGAGCTTGACCATGGCCTGCGCGAACTCGGGCACGTAGCTGGAGGCGTTGGCCCAGTCGAGGTCGCCGCCGTTGGCACCGGAGCCCGGATCCTTGGACTGCTTCTTGGCGAGGTCCTCGAACTTCTGGCCCTTCTTCAGGTTGGCGATGATGGCCTTGGCCTCGTCTTCCTTCTCCACCAGGATGTGGCGCGCCTTGTATTCCTTGCCGCCGTTGGCGGCGGCGAACTTGTCGTATTCGGCCTTGATGTCGGCGTCGGTGACCGGGTTCTTTTTCTGGTGGTCGGCGAAGAGTTCGCGGATCAGGATGGTCTGGCGCGCCAGTTCCATCTGGGTGCGGAAGTCGTCGCTGGCGTCCAGGCCGCGCTTTTGCGCCTCCTGCATGAAGATCTCGCGCGCGATCACTTCGTCCTTGAGCTGGTCGGAGATCTCCGGGGTGACCGGGCGGCCGGTCTTGGCCAGCTGGGAGGCCAGCGCATCGACGCGCGCCTTGGGCACGGGCTTGCCGTTCACGATGGCGACGTTCTGCGCCGTCGCAGGCAGCGCGACACAAAGGGTGGCGGCGGCCAGGGCCGCGAGGAGATGCTGTTTCATGGGGGAGGTCCCTCTCAAGGGTCGAGTCGGAAGGCGGCGGATTCAGGAGGTCTCGATGGCAAGGGCGTGGAGCCCGGCGTCGATGAAATCTCGCAGCGCATCATACACAAGGCGGTGTCGCGCCACGCGGGGCTTGCCGGCGAAGAGCGGGGAGTCGATCCGCACCCGGAAATGGGTGCCGAAACCACTGCCGTCGGCACCCGCATGGCCGGCGTGCGCGGCGCTCTCGTCGACCACCTCGAGGCGCGTGGGTGCCAGGCGCTGCGCCAGCCGCTCCTGCAGCGCCGCGGCCGTGATGCCGGTGGGCATGGCTACTCGGTTTCCGCCTTCATGAAGCGGGACAGGTAGAGCGCCTGCGCCACCACGAAGAGGGCCATCAGGCCTAGCCCGCCGAACAGCTTGAAGTTCACCCACGCGTCGGTGCTGAAGCTGTAGGCGACCCAGAGGTTGATCACCCCCATGGCGGCGAAGAAGGTGACCCAGCTCCAGTTCATGACGCGCCAGGCCGGGTCGGGCAGGCTCATCTGCGCCCCCATCAGGCTCTTGAGCAGGTTCTTGCGGAAGAACAGCTGCCCCACCAGCAGGGCGCCGCCCATCAGCCAGTACAGCACGGTGGGCTTCCACTTGATGAAGGTCTCGTTCTGCGCCAGCAAGGTGGCGCCCCCGAACAGGACGATCACGCCCAGGCTGAGCCACTGCATCGGTTCCACCTTGCCGGTGGACCAGCGCAGCCAGGCGATCTGCGCCACGGTGGCCACGATCGCCACGCCGGTGGCGACCCAGATGTCGAACAGCTTGAACGCTGCGAAGAAGACGACGATGGGAAGGAAATCGATCAGCAGCTTCATGCCGTCTTCTTGTCCTGGAAGTCGAGGCTGGCGGAGTTCATGCAGTAGCGCAGTCCGGTGGGTTGGGGGCCATCGGGGAACACGTGTCCCAGGTGGGCGCCGCATTGTGCACACACCGTCTCGATGCGGACCATGCCGTGGCTGGTGTCGCGCAGCTCGCGGATGGCGCCGGGCAGCGCCTCGGAGAAGCTGGGCCACCCGCAGCCCGCGTCGAACTTGGTCACCGAATCGAACAACTTGTTTCCACAGCAGATGCAGTGGTAGCTGCCGTCGGCCCAGACGGCCTCGTACTTGCCGGTGAACGGCCGCTCGGTGGCGGCATGGCGCGTGACTTCGAAGGCGCCGCGCTCGGCGCCCTTCTCGGCGAGCAGGGCCTTCCACTCGGCCTCGGTCTTCTGGACAGGGTAGGTCATCGCCCGATTGTCCGCCTTCGAAGTGCCGGCGCGGACGGGCAGGGGCATTGGACGGACACGGGGGGAGATGCCCGGGAACCCCGGTTGAGTTCTGCGCCAACCTCCTCAATAATGGGGTGAACAGCCCGCCAAGGGCGAAGACGAGGGGCCCAGCCCCAGGGAGTGAGTCATGAGCCTTTCGATCGCAGCGGCGACGGCCGCGCATCATCCTTCGCTGCACGGCCGCGCGGTGTCGCCCCTGGGTGGGTTGCCGCCGGGCGACGCCGACCGCATCGAGGTGCCGGTGGAGCAGGTGCGGTTCACCCGCCTGCGCTCGGCGCAGCAGCTGCGCGAGATCCAGCACCTGCGCGAGGAACTGTCCCTTCCCGCCGACGTGCGCAATGCGCCGTCCTTCATCGCACTCGAAAAAAAAGAGATGCGCAGGGCGTCGTGGGCGCCTTCGAGTGCCTGGGGCAGGTGATCGGCACCGTTCGCGTCCTGCCGATGAACCTGGGGCTTGCGCCCTGCGATGCCGTGGTGGCGCCACGCCCCGAAGTGCCGCCGCGGCTGCGCGAACACAGCTGGGAGGTCGGCCGCCTGGTGCTGGCGCCCCAGTTCCGCAGCGGACCGGAGTTGCTCCGGCGCTGCCTGGCGCTGACACTGGTGCACATGATGGAGCGCGTGCCCGTGGAAAACATCTTCGCGACCTGCAAGCCGGTGCTGGCGCGCCTGTACCGGCGCTTCGGCTACAGCGTGCTGGTCAAGGACATCCCGGGCCCGGACGGGGAGGGCTACTGCCTGATCCACGGACCGGCGTCCGCCGTGCTCCACGCGGTGGTGGACGACGGCATGGCGCCGGTCGCACCGATCCAGTGAAGCGGTGGCCATGAACGTCTTCCAGCGCCTGTTCCAGCACTACCGGGACTACCACGCCTACGGTCCGCCGCGCCTCAAGTACATGGGGATCCTGGGGGCGCTGGCCTTCATCGCCTTCTACTTCCTGCGCTTCACCCGCCCCAATCCGCAGCCCCTGGACGACGTGGTGCTGCGTGGCGGTGTCATCTTCGTCATGGTGGCCATGGCGCTGCGCGACCAATGGCCCACGAAGTGGCGGCCCTACTACCTGCCGTTCTCGTACCTGGCGATGATGTACAGCCTGCCGTTCTTCAACGCGTACACCGGCATGGTGCGCGATGGCGGTGTGCCCGCGATCTCCAACGGCTTCATCGCGCTGTGCTTCATGACGCTGTTGACGGACTGGCGCAACACCTTCGTCATGCTATTCATGGGCGTCGGGCTGGCGTACGGGGTGTTCCAGATCACGCATCCGGGGGACACCGTGCCGCCCGACCTGGTGGCGCAGCTGCCGGCCTACCTGGTGATCGCGGTCGGCGCCAACCTGTTCAAGTTTTCCACCGAGCAGATCGAGACCGAACGCAAGCTGCGCGACACGCAGGCGCTGGCCGGCTCCATCGCGCACGAGCTGCGCCATCCGCTGGCGCAGGTGCGCCACAGCCTGCAGGGCATGCAGCGTGTCCTCCCGGCGCCGGGTGCCAGCGGCCAGCTGGCGCCGGTGGGGCCGGCCGAGGTCGATGCGCTGTACCGGCACATCGCCCATGGCGAGCAGGCGGTCGAGCGCGGCCTGCAGGTGATCTCCATGACGCTGGACGAGGTGAGCGCGCGGCCGCTGGACACGGCCGGCTTCTCCTACCTGTCCGCAGCCGAGGTGGTGCACAAGGCGGTGGACGAGTACGGCTACGACGGCGACGAGGCCCGCCGCAGCGTGCAGGTGCAGGTGGAGGAGGACTTCCACTTCCGCGGCGACGAGACCGCCTACTTGTTCGTGCTGTTCAACCTGATCAAGAACGCCCTCTACTACCTGGGCCGGCACCCCGGGATGGGCGTGGTCATCACCGTCGGCGGCCGCCAGGTGCGGGTGCGCGACAACGGCCCGGGCATCGCGCCGGAGGCGATGTCCGGCCTGTTCGAGGCGTTCCGCTCGGTGGGCAAATCGGGCGGCACGGGGCTCGGCCTGGCGTACTGCCAGCGGGTGATGAAGGCCTTCGGGGGCGAGATCCGGTGCGCGTCGGTCCCCGGGGCGTACACCGAGTTCACCATGGAGTTCCCGCCGGTGCGCGACGACGAGCGCGAAGCGCAGCGGCTGGCGGTGCTGGGCGCCGCGCACGCGGTGCTGGCGGGCAAGCGACTGCTGATCGTCGAGGACGACGCGGCGCAGCGCGTGACCACGCGCCACAAGCTGCGGCCGCTCGGGCTGACCATCGACGAGGCCGCCGACGGCCAGCGGGCGCTGGACCTCCTGGCCCGCCACACGTACGACCTGGTGCTGCTGGACCTCAACATGCCGGTGCTCGACGGCTACCAGGTGGCGCAGAAGATCCGCCAGGGGCAGGTTCCGGCCAACCGCTACGTGCGCATCGTGGCCCACACCAGCGAGCCGGCCCACCTGGCCCGGGTGAAGACGCAGCGCGCCGGCATGGACGTCTTCGTCAACAAGCCCTGTGCGCAGCTGCAGCTGGTGCAGGCCTTGCAGAAGGCGCTGGAGCGCCGGCTGCCGTCGGCCGCCAGCGGGGCGCGGCCGCTGGCCGGCCGCCGCATCGTGCTGGCCGATGACAGCCGCTACAACCGGCGGGCGGTGGCAGCCTACCTGCAGGAAGCCGGCGCCGAGGTGCTGGAAGCCGAGCATGGCACCGCGGTGCTCGACCTGCTGGCCGCCGGTTGCGCGGTCGACCTGGTCATCCTCGACCTGAACATGCCCGGCCTGAGCGGGCACGACACCGCCCGTGCCATCCGCGCCGGAGACGCCGCCTGGGCCGACCTCCCGCTGGTGGCGCTCACGGCCCATTCGGACACGCCGACCGTGGAAGCGTCGCGCAAGGCGGGGATGGACGGCTTCCTGGTCAAGCCGGTGGACGCTGGGCCGCTGTGCGAGGCGGTCGCCGCGCTGCTGGAGGGGCGTTCGCCGGCGATGCCGGTCACGCCGGCGGCCGCGGCGCCGGGGGTGCAGGACGGCCCGCTGCTGAACCTGTCGCGCCTGGAGAGCTACCAGCGCCTCGGCCTGCTCGACGAGCTGCTGGGCGACTACCTGCCGGAGATCCGCCGCCTGGTGCAGGTGCTGGGCGACGCCGTGCGCGCCGGCGACCTGGCCTCGGCCCAGGACGCGCTGCACTCGCTGCTGGGCATGAGCGGCGAGGCCGGTGCCCTGGCGCTCTACCAGCGGGTGCGGCGGGTGTACGCACCGGTGCTGGAGGAACGCCGCTGGCCGCGCGAAGCCGACTGGCTGGGGCAGTTGCAGGCGCTCGCGGCGCGCACCGAGCAGGCACTGCGCGACTACGGCCACCAGCAGGCGCGCACGCGCACCCACTGAGGCATTCGGCGGCCCGCGGCATGCATCCGGATGCGCGCTCGATCCTGTTCGTCGACGACGAGGCGCCGTCGCGCAAGTGGTTCGCGCGCTGCTTCGGTGGCGAGTTCGAGGTCGAGACCGCCGCGGGTGCCGACGAGGCGCTGGCCTTGCTGGCCGATCGCGGCGGCCGGTTCGCCGCGATCGTCACCGACTACCGCATGCCGGGCCGGGACGGCATGGCGCTGCTGCGCCAGGTGCAGCACGAGCACCGCCACCTGGTGCGCCTGCTGGCCACGGCCTACGCCGAGAAGGACGTCGCCATCGCCGCGGTCAACCAGGGCAAGGTGCTGCGCATCCTGGAAAAACCCCTGGAGGACGCCCCGACACGCGAGGCCCTGCGCGAGGCGCTGGCGATCCACCGGGCGCAGGCGCTGGAGCGCGCGCTCCACGAGAGCCGTGCGGTCGCGCTTCGCGAGACCCTGGGCTTTCTGGCCCATGAACTGAACACGCCGCTGGCCACGGTGCGCGGCTGCGTCTCGACCGTGGCCGCGCGGCACCGGCCGGCGCCCGACGGGGCGGCGACGGGCGAGGCCCGTTTCGAGGAGCACCAGCCGGGCGAGCTGCTGGCGGCGCTGGAGCGCGCCGACCGCCGCGCGCTGTATTGCCAGGCGCTCGTGTCCACCTTCGTGCAGTCGGCCCGCGATGCCCACCCCGGCGCCGCGCCGCAGACCGTGGCCGCCTCGGCGCTGCTGGCCGCGCTGGTGCAGGAGTACCCGTTCGAGGAGCAGGAGCGGGCCTGGGTGTCCACCGCCGTGCACCGGGACTTCCGCCTGCCCGGGCGGCGCGACCTGCTGTACCTGGTGCTCAACACGCTGGTGAAGAACGCGCTGCAGGCCCTGCGCGGCCGCCCCCAGCCGCAGCTGCGCATCGAGGCCGGCTGCGAGGGACCCGACGGGGCGCCGCATGGCTGGATCCGCTTCGTGGACAACGGCCCCGGCTTCGCGCCCGAGGTGCTGGACCGCGTGACCCGGGAGCCGGTGACCACCCGGGCGGGCGAGGGCGGCAACGGCATGGGCCTGCTCTTCTGCCAGCGGGTGCTGCAGGCCGGCGGCGGCTCGCTGGCGATCGACTCGCCCGCCGGTGGCGGCAGCACGGTCACGCTGCGGTTCGACCGCGCCGAGCCCGTTCCCGCGCCGGCCTGACCCGGCGCGCCGCCACGGCGACAGCCGACGGGAACCGGCCGCTCGGGGCCTTCCGATTGGACTTAGCATCGCGCTTTCCGTGTTCCGTGCCGCATTCCAAGGAGACCCCATGCTCGGCCTGATGCAAAGCCAACCCCTGTTGATCTCGTCGCTGATCGAGTTCGCCGAACGCCACCATGGCGACGGCGAGATCGTCTCGCGCCGCGTGGAGGGGGACATCCACCGCTACACCTGGAGCGACGTCGCGCGTCGTTCGCGGCAGGTGGCGCGGGCCCTGGATGCCGGTGCGTTCCTGTTCTCGGACCGCATCGCCACGCTGGCCTGGAACGGCTACCGGCACCTGGAGCTGTACTTCGGCGTCTCGGGCTCGGGCCGGGTGCTGCACACCATCAACCCGCGCCTGCACCCCGAACAGATCGCCTGGATCGCCAACCACGCGGAAGACCAGGTGCTGTGCTTCGACGCCACCTTCCTGCCGCTGGTGCAGGCGGTGCATGCCAAGTGCCCCACGATCCGGCAGTACGTCATGCTCTGCGAGTCGGGCAAGCCGCCCACGGACACCGGCATTCCGAACCTGGTCTGCTACGAGGACTGGATCGGCGCGCAGCCCACCGACTACACCTGGCCCAGCTTCGACGAGAACTCGGCTTCGAGCATGTGCTACACGAGCGGCACGACCGGCAATCCCAAGGCCGCGCTCTACAGCCACCGCTCGACCATCCTGCACGCCTACGCGGCGGCCCTGCCCGACGTGATGGCGCTGTCCGCGCGCGACTCGGTGCTGCCGGTCGTGCCGATGTTCCACGTCAACGCCTGGGGCATTCCCTACTCGGCGGCACTCACCGGCTGCAAGCTGGTGTTCCCCGGGCCGGCCCTGGACGGCAAGTCGGTCTACGAGCTGATCGAGGCGGAGAAGGTCACCTATGCGGCCGGCGTGCCGACGGTGTGGCAGATGCTGCTGGGCCACCTGGGGCCCAACAACCTGCGCTTCTCGACGCTGCGGCGCACGGTCATCGGCGGCTCGGCCTGTCCGCCGGCCATGATCCATGCCTTCCGCGAGCAGTACGGCGTGGAGGTGCTGCATGCCTGGGGCATGACCGAGATGAGCCCGTTGGGCACGCTGTGCACGCTGAAGAACAAGCACGCCGAGATGCCACCCGAGGAGCAGATGAAGATCCGCCTCAAGCAGGGACGTGCGATCTACGGGGTGGACATGAAGATCGTGGGCGAGGGGGGCCGCGAGCAGCCGTGGGACGGCAAGGCGTACGGCGACCTGTACGTCAAGGGGCCCTGGATCGTGCGCGAGTACTTCAAGGGCGAGGGCGGAGATCCGCTGGTGGACGGCTGGTTCCCCACCGGCGACGTGGCCACGATCGATCCGGACGGCTACATGCAGATCACCGATCGCAGCAAGGACGTCATCAAGTCCGGCGGCGAATGGATCAGCTCCATCGACATCGAGAACATCGCCATGGCGCACCCGGCCGTGCAGATGGCGGCCTGCGTCGGGATGCCGCACCCCAAGTGGGACGAGCGGCCCATCGTGGCCGTGGTGAAGAAGCCGGGTGCGGACGTGACGCGCGAGGAACTGCTGAAGTTCTACGAGGGCAAGATCGCCAAGTGGCAGGTGCCCGACGACGTGGTCTTCGTGGACGCCATCCCGCTTGGCGCCACCGGCAAGATGCTCAAGACCCGGCTGCGTGAGACGCTCAAGGACTACCGCCTGCCCACCGCCTGAGCCCGGATGCGCCGCGCACCCGTCCGGTGCGCGGCGCAAGTCCCCATGTCGCGCGGGCGATAGGAATGGAGAACCTTAGGGGCAATCCCTGACCATTGCACCGCACAAAAACTTGTACCCTGCGGCCATTCCAAACACCCCAGGAGACACAAGATGACGTTCGTGTTCAAGCAGGTCACGGTCGCCGCCGTCCTGGCCCTCAGCGGCGCAGGTTTCGCGTTCGCGCAGGCCACGCCCGCCACCCCCGCCAAGCCGGGCACGGCTCCGGCCACCCCCGCCAAGCCGGCCGCCGCCGCGCAGGCACGTCCCGCCGCACCCGCGCAGGCCGCTGCGCCGGCCGGTGGTGGCGCGCTCAAGGGCCAGACGGTCCGCATCGCCTTCATGGACCCGCTGTCGGGCCCGTTCGCCAACGTCGGGCAGAACCAGCTCAAGAGCTGGCAGTTCGCTGCCGAGCAACTGTCGGGCAAGACGCCGTCCGGCGCCAAGTTCGAGGTCGTCGGCTTCGACAACAAGGGCTCGCCCCAGGAAAGCCTGAACACGCTGAAGGCCGCCATCGACCAGGGCTTCCGCTACGTCACGCAGGGCAACGGCTCCGGCGCCGGCCTGGCCATCCTGGATGCGGTGTCCAAGCACAACGAGCGCAACCCGGGCAAGGAAGTCATTTACCTGAACTACGCCGCGGTCGATCCGGCGATGACCAACGAGAAGTGCGACTACTGGCACTTCCGCCTGGATGCGGACACCTCCATGAAGATGGAGGCGCTGACCTCCTTCATGAAGGACCAGCCCAAGGTCAAGAACGTCTACCTGCTCAACCAGAACTACTCGCACGGCCAGCAGGTCGCCAAGTTCTTCAAGGACCGCATCTCCTCCAAGCGCCCGGACGTCAAGATCGTGGGCGAGGACCTGCACCCGATCGGCCAGGTCAAGGACTTCGCGCCCTACGTCGCCAAGATCAAGCAGGCCGGCGCCGACACCATCGTCACCGGCAACTGGGGCCAGGACCTGACCCTGCTGGTCAAGGCGCTGAACGACGCGGGCCTCAAGATCCCGATGTACACCTACTACGCCGGCGTCACCGGCACGCCGACGGCCCTGGCCGGCGGCGGCGACGGCGAGGTCTTCGTGGTGGCCTACGGCCATGCCAACCAGACCGGCGAGATCGGGAAGATGGCGGCGGACTTCAAGAAGAAGTTCAACGACGACTACTACACCTACGCCACCTACAACGGCATCCAGCTGCTGGGCGCGGCGATGGCCAAGGCCGGCTCGTCCGACCCGGTCAAGGTCGCCAAGGCGATGGAAGGCCTCACGGTCAAGAGCTTCGCCGGCGAAGTGCAGATGCGCGCGTCCGACCACCAGCTGCAGCAGTCGATGTTCATCACCAAGTGGCAGAAGGCCAAGCCCGGCGAGTACAGCGTGGAGAACACCGGCTACACCTTCGTGCCCATCAAGCAGCTCGACCCGTACGTGTCCAGCACGCCGACCAGCTGCCAGATGAAGCGTCCGGCGGGCTGATCGCCGACGCCTCCGAAGCCGGGAGCGCGCCTGCGGCCGTCCCGGCATTTTTTTTGCCCCGTACCGAACGAGGGTTCATGGAGTTCTTCACCATCTCGCTCCTGAACGGCATCAGCTACGGGCTGCTGCTGTTCATGCTGAGCTCCGGCCTCACGCTGATCTTCAGCATGATGGGCGTGCTCAATTTCGCCCACGCCAGCTTCTACATGCTGGGTGCGTACTTCGCCTACACCACCACGCAGCTGGTGGGTTACTGGCCTGCACTCTTCATCGCGCCGCTGCTGGTGGCGCTGCTGGGCGCGGGCTTCGAGAAGTACTGCCTGCGGCGTGTGCACAAGTTCGGCCACGTGCCGGAGCTGCTCATCACCTTCGGCCTGTCGTTCATCATCCTGGAGATGGTGCAGCTGGTCTGGGGCACCAGCTCCGTCGACTACCGCGTGCCGGCGCTCCTGGGCGGCCCGCTCTTCACGCTCTACGGGACGCAGTTCCCGCTGTACCGCGGCTTCATGATGCTGGTGGCGGTGCTGATGCTGATCGCCATCTGGCTGCTGCTCACGCGCACCCGCATCGGCCTGGTGATCCAGGCGGCCCTCACGCACCCCGAGACGGTGGAAGCCCTCGGCCACAACGTGCCGCGGGTGTTCATGCTGGTGTTCGGCGGCGGCGCCGCCCTGGCCGGACTGGCAGGTGTCATCGGCGGCAACGCCTTCGTGACCGAGCCCGGGATGGCCGCGACGGTGGGTTCGGTGATCTTCGTGGTGGTGGTGGTCGGCGGCATGGGTTCGCTCTCGGGCGCGTTCGTCGCTTCGCTGCTGATCGGCATCCTGCAGACCTTCGCGGTCGGCGTGGACGCGTCGCTGATGGGCGCGCTGGGCACCGTGGGCGTGAACGTGACCGACGCGACCTTCGGTTATGCGCTCTGGAAGCTCAAGATCAGCCAGATCGCGCCGATCCTGCCGTACGTCTTCCTGGTCCTCATCCTGATCTTCCGGCCCAAGGGCCTGCTCGGCACGCGCGAAGGCTGATCCCATGAGCTCCCTGTCCGACACCCAATCCACGCCTGCCGCGCGCCAGGAGAACACCGCCACCGGCGTGCCCATGGGCCTGCCGGGCGGCTCCGCCGCGCGCGTGCCCGCCTCGGCGTCCTCCGCCGGCTACTACCAGTTCCGGCCCTTCAACATCGGCCGCTGGATCGTCTGGGGCCTGTTCGCGGTGCTGCTGCTGGTGGCGCCAATGGTCTTCACCAGCTCGCTGTCGCAGACCATGCTCAGCCAGATGGGCATCGCCATCATCGTCTGCCTCTCCTACAACATGCTGCTGGGGCAGGGCGGCATGCTCAGTTTCGGCCATGCGGTGTATTCGGGCATGGGCTCGTTCCTGGCGATCCACACGCTCAACCTCGTGAGCAAGGGCAGCCTGCCGGTGCCGGTGAGCCTGATTCCCATCGTCGGCGGCCTGTCCGCCATGGTGTTCGCGGTCCTCTTCGGCTGGGTCACCACCAAGAAGGCGGCCACGCCGTTCGCCATGATCACGCTGGGCGTGGGCGAGCTGGTCTGGGCTTCGGCGCTGATGTTCCCCGAGTTCTTCGGCGGCGAGGGCGGCATCTCGGGCAACCGCGTGGCCGGGCCCAAGCCGCTGGGCATCACCTTCGGGCCGCAGATCCAGCTGTACTACCTGATCGCGGTCTACACCTTCGTCTGCACGGCCGCCATGTTCGCCTTCACGCGCACGCCGCTCGGGCGCATGCTGAACGCGGTGCGCGACAACCCGGAGCGGGTGGAGTTCGTGGGCTACAACACGCAGATCGTGCGGTACATCGCCTTCATCGTGGCGGCGTTCTTCGCGGGCATCTCCGGTGGCCTGGCCGCCCTGAACTTCGAGATCGTGACCTCCGAGGTCGTGAGCGGGCCGCGCTCGGGCGCCTACCTGCTCTTCACGTTCCTCGGCGGGGCCACCTTCTTCTTCGGACCGATCATCGGCGCCATCCTCATGGTGCTGGCCTTCGTGCTGCTGTCCGAGCTGACCAAGGCCTGGCTGCTGTACCTGGGCCTGGTGTTCCTCTTCATGGTCATGTACGCCCCCGGCGGCATCGCCAGCCTGATCATGATGAACCTGCGGGTGGCCGCGTTCGGCCGCTTGAAGGAGCTGTGGGTCAGCTACCTCGCGCTGGGCGTCACCGCGCTCATCGCGCTGCTCGGCGCCGCCGGCATGATCGAAATGATCTATCACCTGAAGCTCAACCCGGCGCTCGGCCCGGAACTGAAATTCCTGGGTGCCACGCTGAACGCGCACACGGTGGACAGCTGGTTCGGCACCGGCTTCGTGCTCCTGACCGGCCTGGGCCTCTTCGAGGTGTGCCGGCGCCACTTCGTGCGGCAATGGGGCGAGATCCAGGAGTACATCGAGAAGGAAATCAAGCGTCGGGAGGCCCTGGCATGAGCGACTCTCCCTACGCCCTCGAACTGCGCGAGCTGCGCAAGAGCTTCGGCAAGACCGAGATCATCCGTGGTGCCAGCCTGGCGGTCCGGCCCGGCGAACGGGTGGCGGTCATCGGCCCCAACGGCGCCGGCAAGTCCACGCTGTTCAACCTGATCAGCGGCCGCTTCGAGCCCACCAGCGGCGAGGTGCTGCTCAACGGCCGCCGCATCGACGGCAAGAAGCCGTACGAGATCAACCGGCTGGGCCTCTCGCGCAGCTTCCAGATCACCAACATCTTCCCCAAGCTCAGCGTCTTCGAGAACCTGCGCTGCGGCGTGCTCTGGAGCCTGGGCTACCGCTACACCTTCCTCAAGTTCCTGGCCGACCTGGACGACGCGAACGAGCGCGCCGAGCAGCTGATGGCGCTGATCCGCCTGGACAAGAAGCGGGACGTGCTCGCGATGAACCTCACCTACGCCGAGCAGCGCGCACTGGAGGTGGGCATCACCATCGGCGGCGGCGCCAACGTGATCCTGCTGGACGAGCCCACGGCCGGCATGAGCAAGAGCGAGACCAAGCGCTTCATCGACCTCATCAAGGAAGTGACGGTCGGCAAGACCCTGCTGACGGTGGAACACGACATGGGCGTGGTCTTCGGCCTGGCCGACAAGATCGCAGTGGTGGTCTACGGCGAGGTGATCGCCTTCGACACGCCGGAAAAGGTCCGCGCCAACGCCCGCGTGCAGGAGGCCTACCTGGGCTCGCACGTGGCGGATGCGCAGGTGGGGGCGCATTGATGCTGAAAGTCGAAAACCTCCACGCCTTCTACGGCAAGAGCCACGTGCTGCACGGCGTGCACTTCGACGTGCAGCCCGGCGAGATCGTCGCGCTCCTCGGCCGCAACGGCTCGGGGCGCTCCACCACGGCCAAGGCCATCATGGGCATGGTCGACTGCACCGGCACCGTGGCCTGGAAGGGCGAGCAGGCGCTGGGCAGGAAGCCGTACGAGATCGCCCACCTGGGCATCGGCTACGTGCCCGAGAACCGGGACATCTTCCCCAAGCTCACGGTGCACCAGAACCTGATGCTGGGCCAGAAGCGCGCCAACCAGAGCGGCCGCTGGTCGTTCGAGGACATGTACACGATGTTCCCGCGGCTGCGCGAGCGCCAGCACACCGAGGCGGGCGTGCTGTCCGGTGGCGAGCAGCAGATGCTCACCCTGTGCCGCACCCTCATGGGCGACCCGGACCTGATCATCATCGACGAGCCGACCGAGGGCCTGGCGCCCAAGATCGTCGAGCTCGTCGGCGACTACCTCAAGAAGCTCAAGGAGCGCGGCATTTCCGTGCTGCTGATCGAGCAGAAGCTCACCATCGCCATGGCCATCTCCGACCGCGCGCTGGTGATGGGGCACGGCAGCATCGTGTTTCAGGGAACCCCTGACAGCCTGCGCGCCGATGCCTACACTCGCAAGGAGTGGCTGGAGGTGTGACCTTCACTCGAAAAACGCTGCGCGTTTCCCGAGTGGTTCACTGATCAGTTGGATCGGGACCGGCGGAGCCGGCGCCCGATCCAATGCGAGTTCGCGCTGCACGCTGTTGCGCACGAACCCTGCCCCTGCGGGGTTGTTGGAGTCCCTGCCGCGACAAACCCGCATTGCACTGCAGCATTCCCTTCATAGAATCGCCCGAAACGAACGACCGTTCTTTTTCCTTCAGGAGCTCCCACCATGACGGCTGAATACAAGGTGCACGGCGACGTCGCCGTGATCACGATGAACAACCCGCCCGTCAACGGGCTCGGCATGGCCACGCGCCAGGGCATCACGTCGGGCCTCGAGAAGGCCAACGCCGATGCGGCCGTCAAGGCCATCGTCATCAGCGGTGCCGGCAAGGCGTTCTCCGGCGGTGCGGACATCAAGGAATTCGGGTCCTCCAAGGCGACGGCCGAGCCGAACCTGCTGTCCGTGATCCTGGCGGTCGAGAACTCGGCCAAGCCGGTCGTGGCCGCCATCCACTCGGTCTGCATGGGCGGCGGCCTGGAACTCGCGCTCGGCTGCCACTACCGCGTCGCCGCGCCCGGCTGCAACGTGGCCCTGCCGGAAGTGAAACTGGGCCTCATCCCCGGCGCCGGCGGCACCATGCGCCTGCCGCGCGTGCTGGGCGTGGAGACCGCGCTGAACATGATCGTCTCGGGCGAGCCGGTCAAGAGCGAGATGCTGGCGCAGCTGCCCGGCCAGAAGCTGTTCGACAAGATGGCCGCATCGCCCGAGGCGCTGGCCGACGAGGCGCTCGGCTTCGCGCGTTCGGTCGCCGACAAGCGCCCGCTGCCGCGCGTGCGCGACCTGCCGTGCAAGCACCCGATGGGCGACGCGTACTTCCAGTTCGCGCGCAACATGGTCAAGGGCATGGCCAAGAACTTCCCGGCGCCCGCCAAGTGCGTCGACGCCGTCGAAGCCGCCACGAAGAAGAAGTTCGACGAGGGCATGGCCATCGAGCGCGAGATCTTCACCAACCTGATGTTCACGCCGGAGAGCCGCGCCCTGCGCCACATCTTCATGGCGGAGCGCGCCGCGTCCAAGATCCCGGACGTGCCGGAAGACACGCCCAAGCGCGAGATCAAGTCGGTGGCCGTGATCGGCGCCGGCACCATGGGCGGCGGCATCTCGATGAACTTCCTCAATGCCGGCATCCCGGTGAAGATCCTGGAGATGAAGCAGGAGGCGCTCGACCGCGGCGTCGCCACGATCAGGAAGAACTACGAGGCCCAGGTCAAGAAGGGCAAGCTCAAGCAGGACAAGTACGAACAGCGCATGGCCCTGCTGTCCACCACGCTGGACTACAAGGACCTGGCGCAGGCCGACCTGGTGATCGAGGCCGTGTTCGAGGAGATGGGCGTCAAGCAGAAGGTCTTCGAGACGCTCGACTCCGTGATGAAGCCCGGCGCCATCCTCGCCTCCAACACCTCGACGCTGGACGTCAACAAGATCGCGTCCTTCACCAAGCGTCCGCAGGACGTGGTCGGCATGCACTTCTTCAGCCCGGCCAACGTGATGAAGCTGCTGGAAGTCGTGCGCGGCGAGAAGACCGGCAAGGACGTGCTGGCCACCGTGATGGCCATCGGCAAGAAAATCAAGAAGACCGCGGTCGTCTCCGGCGTGTGTGACGGCTTCATCGGCAACCGCATGATCGAGCAGTACAGCCGCCAAGCCGGCTTCCTGTTGGACGAAGGCGCCACGCCGCAGCAGGTGGACAAGGCGATCGAGAAGTTCGGCTTCGCGATGGGCCCGTTCCGCATGGGTGACCTGGCCGGCAACGACATCGGCTGGGCGATCCGCAAGCGCCGCGCCACCGAGCGTGCCGACATGAAGTACAGCCGCAGCGCCGACAAGCTGTGCGAGCTGGGACGCTTCGGCCAGAAGACGGGCGCCGGCTGGTACGACTACCAGGCCGGCAAGCGCGACGCCATCCCTTCCAAGCTGGTCGAGGACATGATCGTGGCGCACCGCAAGGAGCTGGGCATCGAGCCGCGCAAGATCTCCGACGAGGAGATCGTGCAGCGCCTGGTGTTCGCGCTGGTCAACGAGGCCGCGCACATCCTGCAGGAAGGCATCGCCTCCCGTGCCAGCGACATCGACATGGTCTACCTCACCGGCTACGGCTTCCCGATCCACCGCGGCGGCCCCATGCTGTACGCGGACCAGGTCGGCCTGTTCAACGTGATGCAGGCGATGAAGCGCTTCCAGCAGAACCCGCGCGACGACGCGAAGTTCTGGGAGCCGGCACCGCTGATCCAGAAACTGGTCGCCGAAGGCAAGACCTTCAACTGACCGCCACGGCACCGTGATCCAGCGCGTCTTGCTCGGCCTTCTGGCACTGCTGCTGCTCCTGGCGGCAGCGGTGACGGTCAACACGCTGCGGCAGGGCTCGCGCCAGCTCGATGTGCCGCCGGCGCCGCCGCTGGCGGTCGACGAGAAGTCGGTCGCGGACAAGCTGGCGGGCGCGGTGCGGTTCCAGACCATCGCCAGCCGCGAGGACCCGGAGGCCGGTGCGGCCGAGTTCCGCAAGCTGCACGCCTTCCTGGAGCAGCGCTTCCCGCGGGTGCACGCCACGCTGAAGCGCGAACTGGTCGGCGGCTACAGCCTGCTCTACACCTGGCCCGGCAGCGATCCGCAGGCCAAGCCGGTGATGTTCCTGGCGCACCAGGACGTGGTGCCGGTGTCGCCCGGCACCGAGGACAAGTGGCAGGTGCCGCCGTTCTCCGGCCAGGTGCAGGACGGGTACGTCTGGGGCCGCGGCGCATGGGACGACAAGGGCAACCTCATCGCACAGCTGGAGGCGGTGGAGATGCTGCTGGCCGCCGGCTTCACGCCGCGCCAGACCGTCTACCTGGGTTTCGGCCACGACGAGGAAGTGGCGGGTGCGCGTGGCGCGGTGCAGATGGTCAAGCTGCTGCAGGAGCGCAAGGTCCGCCTGGACTTCGTGCTGGACGAGGGCCTGCTGATCACCGACGGCATCATGCCGGGCCTGTCCAAGCCTGCCGCACTGATCGGCATCGCCGAGAAGGGCTACCTGTCCGTCGTGATGAAGGTGCCCGCGACGCCGGGCCACTCCTCGATGCCGCCGCCCAAGGGCAACAGCGCCATTGGCATGATGAGCGCCGCGCTGCGCCGGCTGGACGACGAGCAGTTGCCCGCGGCACTGCGCGGCGTGGGTCGCGAGATGTTCGAGACCATCGCGCCCGAGATGAGCGGATTCCAGCGTGTCGCGCTGTCCAACCTGTGGCTGTTCGGCCCGGTGGTGCAGGCGCAGCTGGAGAAGGGCGCCAGCACCAACGCGATGCTGCGCACCACCACCGCCCTCACGGTGGTGTCCGCCGGCAACGCCGAGAACGTGATCCCGGGCCAGGCGCAGGCCACCGTCAACTTCCGCCTGCTGCCCGGTGACTCCATTGCCGGCGTGATGGACCACGTGAAGTCCAAGGCCGGCGACCGCTTCGAGCTGATCGCGCTGCCGGGCGCCGCCGAGCCGTCCCCGGTGTCGCCAACGGCATCGCAGTCCTACCAGCTGCTCAATCGCACCGTGCGCTCGCTGTATCCCGGCGTGGTCGTCTCGCCCGGGCTCATGATCGCCGCCACCGACTCGCGGCACTTCACCCCGGTCAGCGACCACATCTACCGCTTCTCGCCGGTGCGCGCGCGGCCGGAGGACCTGTCCCGTTTCCACGGCACCAACGAACGCATCGCCACCGCCAATCTCGCCGAGCTGGTCCGCTTCTACCACCAGCTCCTTCGCAACCTGAACGTTCCCGCCACCTGATTCCCACGAAAGGCCCACCATGACCAACGCCGTCATCGTCTCCACCGCCCGCACGCCCCTGGCCAAGAGCTGGAAGGGCGCGTTCAACATGACGCACGGCGCCACGCTGGGCGGCCATGCCGTCAAGCACGCCGTGCAGCGCGCCGGCATCGACCCCGGCGCCATCGAGGACGTGCTCATGGGCTGCGCCAATCCCGAAGGCGCCACCGGCGCCAACATCGCGCGCCAGATCGCCCTGATGGCCGACCTGCCGATCACCGTCTCCGGCGCCACGGTCAACCGCTTCTGCTCCTCGGGTCTGCAGACCATCGCGATGGCCGCCCAGCGCGTGATCGCGGGCGAGGGCGACGTCTACGTGGCCGGCGGCGTGGAGAGCATCTCTTGCGTGCAGCAGGAGATGAACCAGCACATGCTGCGCGACCTGGAGCTGGACAAGAAGAAGCCCGAGATCTACTGGTCGATGCTGCAGACCGCCGAACAGGTGGCCAAGCGCTACAACATCAGCCGCGACGCGATGGACGAGTACGGCGCCGCCAGCCAGCAGAAGGCGTGTGCCGCCCAGGCGGCCGGCAAGTTCAACGACGAGATCGCACCGATCACGGTCAAGGCCGGCGTGGCCGACCCGGTGATGGGCCTGCGCACCAAGGAAGTGACCATCAGCGCCGACGAAGGCCTGCGCGAGGGCACCACCAAAGAGAGCATCAGCGGCATCAAGCCCGCGCTGCCGGGCGGTGTCATCGCCGCCGGCAACGCCAGCCAGTTCTCCGACGGCGCCGGCGCCTGCGTGGTCGTCAGTGAGGACTACGCCAGCAAGAACAACCTCAAGCCCATGGGCCGCTTCCTCGGCTTTGCCGTGGCTGGCTGCGAGCCCGACGAGATGGGCATCGGCCCGGTCTTCGCCGTGCCCAAGGTGCTCAAGAAGCTGGGCCTGAAGGTCGGTGACATCGACCTGTGGGAGCTGAACGAAGCCTTCGCCGTGCAGGTGCTGTACTGCCGCGACAAGCTGGGCATCCCGGCCGACCGCCTGAACGTCAACGGCGGCGCCATCGCCGTCGGCCACCCCTATGGCGTCTCGGGCCAGCGCCTGACGGGCCATGCCCTCATCGAAGGCAAGCGCCGCGGGGCCAAGCGCGTCGTGGTGACGATGTGCATCGGCGGCGGGATGGGGGCGGCGGGGGTGTTCGAGGTCCTCTGAAATCGGACTGCCGGACGCAGAGGACGCAAAGGTTTCGCAGAGGACGCAAAAGGAACCCCATTCGAAATGGTCTCCTGACCCTTTTGCGTCCTCTGCGAGTTTCTGCGACCTCTGCGTCCGGCTGCCCGCTCCCGCTTTCCTGATCTCGGAGCCCGCATGTCCCTTCGTCCCACCCTCGATTTCCTGCTCTACGACTGGCTGAAGGCCGAGCGGCTCCACGAGCGCGAGCGCTTTTCGGACCACTCGCGCGAGACCTTCGACGCGGTGCTGGACACCTGTGAGCGGATCGCCCGCGAGAAGTACGCGCCGTTCAACCGCCTGGTGGACACCGAGGAGCCGCGCTTCGACGGCGAGAAGGTGATCCTGCCGCAGGCGACGCACGACGCGCACAGGGCCTACGTCGAGTCGGGCATGGTCAGTGCCGCGCAGGACTACGAGGAGGGTGGCATGCAGCTGCCCTACACGATCGAGGCAGCGGCCAATGGCTTCTTCGGCGTGGCCTCGGTCAGCATCGGCTCCAGCCTCCTCACCAAGGGCAACGCCAACCTGCTGATGGTGCACGGCACCGAGATGCAGAAGGCGGTGTTCGCGCGCAACGAGTTCGGCGGCCGCTTCACCGGCACCATGTGCCTGTCCGAGCCGCAGGCGGGCTCGTCGCTGTCGGACATCACGACGCGCGCCACGCCCGACGGTGACGACTTCGCCGCCGATCCGCTGGGGCCGCGCTACCGGCTGCGCGGCAACAAAATGTGGATCTCCGCCGGCGAGCACGAGCTGGCCGAGAACATCGTGCACCTGGTGCTGGCCAAGATCCCCGGGCCCGACGGCAAGCTGATCCCGGGCACCCGGGGCATCTCGCTCTTCATCGTGCCGAAGAAGCTGGTCGACACCGACGGCCGGCTCACCGGCGAGCGCAACGACGTCGCGCTGGCGGGCCTGAACCACAAGCTGGGCTGGCGCGGCACCACCAACACGCTGCTGAACTTCGGCGAAGGCAAGTACCCGGTGCGCGGCAGCGCCGGCGCCATCGGCTACCTCGTGGGCGAGCCCCACAAGGGCCTGGCGTGCATGTTCCACATGATGAACGAGGCGCGCATCGGCATCGGCATGGCGGCCACCGCGCTCGGCCTGGCCGGCTACTACGCCTCGCTCGACTACGCGAAGAACCGGCCGCAAGGGCGCCCGGTGGGCCCGGCGGGCAAGGACCCGGCGCAACCGCAGGTGCGCATCATCGAGCACGCCGACGTCAAGCGCATGCTGCTGGCGCAGAAGTCGTACGGCGAGGGCGCGCTGGCGCTCATGCTCTATTGCGCGCGGCTGGTGGACGAGCAGCACACCGGCACGCCGGAAGACGCCGACGAGGCCCGCCTGCTGCTGGAGGTGCTCACGCCCATCGCCAAGAGCTGGCCCAGCGAGTGGTGCCTGGAGGCCAACTCGCTGGCGATCCAGGTGCATGGCGGCTACGGGTACACCCGCGACTTCCCGGTGGAGCAGTACTGGCGCGACAACCGCCTGAACATGATCCACGAGGGCACGCACGGCATCCAGGCGGCCGACCTGCTGGGCCGAAAGGTGGTGATGGAGGGCGGCAAGGGCCTGCAGTTGGTGGCCGGCCGGATCAACCGCACCGTCGAGCAGGCGCTGCAGCGGCCCGAGCTGGCGGCGCACGCCAACGCCCTGGCCAGCGCGCTGCAGCAGGTCGGCGCCGCCACCAAGGCGGCCTGGGCCACCGGCGACGCCGGCGACGCGCTCGCCAACGCGGTGCCCTACCTGCAGGCCTTCGGCCACGTGGTCATCGCCTGGATCTGGCTGGACGTCCTGGTGAACACCGCGGATGCTACGAAATCAGGAGCGGCTCGCTCAGGAAGGGAGCGGGCTGCAGCCTATTTCTTCCACTACGAACTGCCCAAGATCGGCGCCTGGCTGCAGGTGGTGGCGCAGCGCGACCGCACCTGCGCCGACATGCCCGAAGAGGCGTTCTGAGCATGGCGAGCGCCCGCGCCCTGGCCTGGCTCGAGCGCCTCGTCTGGACGCTGATCTACGGCGGCCTGTTCGCCGTCGTGCTGGGCCTGGCCGTGGGGCAGGCGAGCCGGGCCACGGCCTGGTCCCTCGTCGTCGCCGGCGCCCTGGCCACCGCGGTCGGCATCGTGCTGGTGTGGGTGCGCTCGCGCCTGCGCGAGACGCCGACCGGCGGCGCACAATCGTCCGAACATCCCTCCCGAGGAACCCCATGACCCGCACCATCCCGCAACTGTTCGACCTGCAGGGCAAGACGGCCCTCGTCACCGGCGGCTCCCGCGGCCTGGGGCTGCAGATGGCGCACGCCCTGGGAGAGGCCGGCGCCCGGATCATGCTCACCTCGCGCAAGGCTTCCGACCTGGAGGAAGCCGTGGCCGACCTGCAGGCGGCCGGCATCGACGCCCGCTGGATCGCCGCCGATGCCTCCAAGGAAGAGGACATCCGCCGCGTGGCCGACCAGACGCTGGAGCGCATGGGCGACGTGCACATCCTGGTGAACAACGCCGGCGCGGCGTGGGGCGCCCCGGCCGAAGACCACCCGGTCGAGGCCTGGGACAAGCTGATGAACCTGAACGTGCGCGGCTATTTCATCCTCAGCCAGCACCTGGCCAAGAAGTCGATGATCCCCAGGCGCTACGGCCGCATCATCAACATCGCCTCGATCGCCGGCCTGGGTGGCAACCCGCCCGAGATGCAGACCCTCGCGTACAACACCTCCAAGGGGGCGGTGATCAACTTCACCCGGGCCCTGGGCTGCGAATGGGGCAAGTACAACATCACCGTCAATGCGATCTGCCCCGGCTTCTTCCCGAGCAAGATGACCAAGGCGACGCTGGAGCGCCTGGGCGAGGACCAGCTCGCGGCACACGCCCCCTTGAGGCGCCTGGGCGACGACGAGGACCTCAAGGGCACCACGCTCCTGTTCGCCTCCGACGCCGGCAAGCACATCACCGGCCAGTGGCTGGCGGTGGACGGCGGGGTGAGCGTGGTGACGGGCGGGTGAGGGTCCGAATGCGGGCAGCCGGACGCAGAGGACGCAAAGATCACGCAGAGGACGCAAAAGGGGATACCAAGATGAATGGTCCGTGCATGAAAGCCCTTGATTTCTCCTTTTTGCGTCCTCTGCGGAACCTCCGCGTCCTCTGCGTCCGGTAGTCCGCACCCGATCCCATGAACGAACTCACCTTCGGCGTCGCCATCCCCTTCGTCGAGCATCTGGGTTTCCGGCTGCTGCGGATGGAGGACGGGACTTCGCACCTGCAGTACGAGGCCAAGCCCGAGCACCTCAATTCGTTCAGCGTCACCCACGGCGGGGCCGTGATGACGCTGATGGACGTGACGATGGCGGTTGCGGCGCGCAGCGTCGAGGTGGAGATGGGCGTGGTCACGATCGAGATGAAGACCAGCTTCATGCAGCCCTGCCGCGGGCTGCTCGACGGGCGAGGACGGCTGATCCACCGCACCGCGACCATGGCCTTCACCGAGGCCACCATCACGGACGAGAAGGGCCGCACCTGCGCCCATGCCACCGGCACGTTCAAGTACGTGCCGCGCCTGCCGATCGGCCCCAAGGGCACGAGCGCGCTGAATGTCATTTCCACCGACTAGGAGTTCCCATGCCGACCAACCAGCAGATCGTGCTCGCGAGCCGACCCCAGGGCGAGCCCAGTGCCGCCAACTTCAAACTCGTGACGACCGACACGCCGGCCTTGCAGGACGGCCAGGTGCTGGTGCGGCACCACTACCTGAGCCTGGACCCGTACATGCGCGGGCGCATGAACGAGGGCAAGAGCTACGCGCAGCCGCAGCCGCTGGGCGAGGTGATGATCGGCGGCACCGTGGGGGAGGTGGTGGAGAGCCGCCACCCGAAGTTCAAGGCCGGCGACAGCGTGGTCGGCATGGGCGGCTGGCAGGAGTACAGCGTGGTGGCCGCCGACCAGCCCGGTGCGCTGCGCAAGGTGGACACCGCACACGTACCGCTGTCGCACTACCTGGGCGCCGTGGGCATGCCCGGCGTCACCGCCTGGTACGGCCTGGTGAAGATCATCGACCCGAAGCCGGGTCAGACGGTGGTGGTCAGCGCCGCCAGCGGCGCGGTGGGCAGCGCGGTCGGCGTGCTGGCCAAGGCGCGCGGCGCGCGCGCGGTGGGCATCGCCGGGGGCGCCGACAAATGCCGCTACGTGACCGGCGAGCTCGGCTTCGACGCCTGCATCGACTACAAGGAGCACCGGGACGCCACATCGCTCGCCAAGGCGCTCAAGGAGGCGTGCCCGCAAGGCATCGACGGCTACTTCGAGAACGTCGGCGGCATGTGCCTGGACGCCGTGATGCTGCGCGCCAATGCGTTCTCGCGCATCGCCATGTGCGGGATGATCGCCGGCTACAACGGCGAGCCCATTCCCATGACCTACCCCCAGCTGATCCTCACCAACCGCATGCGCGTCGAAGGCTTCATCGTCAGCGAGCACATGGAGGTGTGGCCCGATGCGCTCAAGGAGCTGGGGCAGATGGTGGGCAGCGGCAAGCTGCGCCCGCGCGAGAGCGTCGCGCAGGGCCTGGCTTCGGCGCCCGAGGCCTTCCTCGGACTGCTGAAGGGCCGCAACTTCGGCAAGCAGCTGGTCAAGCTGGTCTGAGGCAAACATGGCGCAGCCGGGCGGGCCCCGCGGGCCCAGGAAGGGCGAGGAGTTCCGCGAGGACCTCCGGCGCCCCGGCGCCCGCAATGCGCAGGCGCGCCGGCTGCTGACCCCCGAGGAACTCGCGCCGCTCACCTGCCTGTCCACGATGCGTTCCTTGCTGGCGGTGGGGCAGTCGGTCGGCCTGATTGCGGCGGCCGTCGCGCTGGCGGTCCTGACGTGGCCCAGCCCCTGGATGCTGCTGTCCGTCGTCGTCATCGGCATCGCGCAGCATGGCTTCTTCATCCTCGCCCACGAAGCCGCCCACTACCGGCTGCTGCCGAACCGCGGCGCCAACGACCTCCTGGGCCGCGCCATCGGCATGACAGGCGGCGTGTCCATGTGCACCTACCGGGTGACGCACCGGCTGCACCACAACAACCTGTACACCGACGACGACCCCGACACCGCCATCCACGGCGGCTACCCGCGGGGCCGCGCCTACCTGATGCGCAAGCTGGGCCAGGACCTGCTGGGCCTGAATGCGTGGAAGACCTTCGCATACTTCTTCGGCGCCCCCGCGATCAACGCGGACACCCGGCGCGAGATCCGCCCGCTGGACGACACCTCGCCCGAGCTGCGCGCGGCCGCGCGGCGAGACCGCCTGTGGGTGCTGGGCTTCCATGTGTCGGCGCCGCTTGCGGCACTGGCGGCCGGCGGCTGGCATGGCCTGCTGCTCTATGCGGTGCTCTGGATGCTGCCGCTGCTCACCGTGCTGCAGCCGATCCTTCGGATGCGGGCCATCCTGGAGCATGGGGCGGTGGATGACCTGAGCTCGCCGCTGACCGCCGCCCGCACCAACCGCACCTGGGGGTCGCCCCTGAACTGGCTGGCCCGGGCGGTGCTGTTCCCGCACCACGTCAACTACCACCTGGAGCACCACCTCTACCCCGCGGTGCCGCACTACCACCTGCCGCGCCTGCACCGGCTGCTGGCCGACAAGGGCGCGCTGCAGGGCGCCGAGGTGCGCGACGTCGGCGCCGCCTGGGCGCTGGTGCACGCGCCGAGGAGGTCCCGTGCCTGACGCCACGACTCACGACGTGTTCAACCAGCCGGAGCCGCTGGTCGACCACGACCTCTTCGCCGGCAACGCGCCGCTGCGCGACGCGCTGCGGTTCAACGCGCCGGGGCTCGACACCACGGCACTCGCTGCCCTGGGGCGACGGCTGGGCACGGCCGACATGCAGCAGCACGCCCGGCTGGCCAACGTGCACGCGCCACAACTGCGCACGCACGACCGTTTCGGACGGCGGCTCGACGAGGTGGAGTTCCACCCCAGCTACCACGCGCTGATGCGCGCCGCGACAGAGGCGGGCCTGCACGGCACGCCCTGGGCCGAGGGTGGCCGGGCGGCTCCCCACGTGGAGCGAGCCGCCGGTTTCATGCTGTTCACCGAGCTGGAGCCCTCGGTGCTGTGCCCGATCTCGATGACCTATGCAGTCACGCCGGCGCTGCGCGGCAACGCCGCCATCCACGCCGACTGGGCACCCGGGCTCACCGCCCGTGCCTACGACCCGCGGCTGCGGCGCTGGAGCGACAAGTCCGGCCTCACCATGGGCATGGGCATGACCGAGAAACAGGGCGGCTCGGACGTGCGGGCCAACACCACGCGCGCCGAGGACGACGGCAGCGACGCCTGGGGCCGGCGCATGCGCGTCACCGGCCACAAGTGGTTCTTCTCGGCCCCGATGTGCGACGCCTTCCTCGTGCTGGCGCAGACCGCCTCGGGCCTGTCTTGCCTGTTCCTGCCGCGGGTGCTGCCCGACGGCAGCCGCAATGCCATCCGCATCCAGCGGCTCAAGGACAAGCTGGGCAACAGGGCGAATGCGAGTTCCGAAGTGGAGTTCCACGGCGCGACCGCCTGGCTGGTGGGCGACGAGGGCCGCGGCGTGCCGCAGATCCTCGAGATGGGCACGCTCACCCGGCTCGACTGCGCACTGGGCACCAGCGGCCTGATGCGGGGCGCACTCTCGCTCGCGCTGCACCACACGCGGCAGCGCCAGGCGTTCGGCAAGCCGCTCATCGCGCAGCCGCTGATGCGCAACGTTCTGGCGGACCTTGCGATCGAAAGTGAAGCGTCTATCTCGCTCGCCATGCGGCTTGCGAGGGCTTTTGACCACAGGAACGACGCCCACGAGGCGGCCATGGCTCGGCTGCTGACGCCGGTGGCCAAGTTCTGGATCTGCAAGCGGGGCAGCCATTTCGCGCAGGAGGCGATGGAATGCCTGGGCGGCAACGGGTACGTCGAGGAGGGCGGCGAAGGCGTGATGGCGCGCATCTACCGCGAGATGCCGCTCAACTCGATCTGGGAGGGCGCCGGCAACATCATGGCGCTGGACCTCTTGCGCGCGCTGCGCAAGGCCGATGCCGCGGCGGCGCTGGCCCGCGAACTGGCGCCCGCCCGGGGTGCGCACGCAGCGCTTGACCATCTGGCGGCGGCGCTGCCCCTGCGCGTGGAGGCCATGGCCACGGAAGCCGAAGCGCGCCGGCTGGCGCAGGACGTCGCATTGGCGGTGCAGGCCGCGCTGCTGGCCCAGACCGCGCCGGCCGCGGTGTTCGACGCCTTCTGCGCGTCCCGCCTGGCCGGCGACTGGGGCCATGCCTTCGGCACCCTGGGAGCCGGCACCGATTTCGACGCCATCCTGGCGCGGGCCATGCCCGCCTGAACACGACACGAGGAGCCGCATGCCGACCGAATTGATCCTGCACCACTACCCCGAATCGCCGTTCTCCGAGAAGGTTCGGCTGATCCTGGGCCACAAGAAGCTGGCCTGGAAGTCCGTGAAGGTGCCGGCGGTTCTGCCCAAGCCCGACGTGGTGGCCCTCACCGGCGGCTACCGCCGCACGCCCTTCCTGCAGGTGGGCGCCGACGTGTACTGCGACACCGCCCTCATCTGCGACGTGCTGGAACACGTGCAGCCGGAGCCGCCGCTGTACCCGGCGCACCTGAAGGGCGTCGCGCGCATCTTCGCGCAGTGGGCCGACACCACGCTGTTCTGGGCCGCGATGGCCTACAACATCCAGCCGCGCGCGTTCGGCCAGATGTTCCCCGACGAGGCCACGGCGAACGCGTTCCTGGCCGACCGCAAGGCGATGCGCTCGAACATGACGCAGCTGCGGCCGCAGGACGCGACCAGCGCCTACCGGTCCTACCTGCGCCGGGTGGCGCACATGGCCGACGAGCACGACTTCCTGTTCGGCACCGAGCCTTGCGTCGCCGACTTCGCGGCCTACCACCCGCTCTGGTACACCCGCACCCGGGCCCCTGCCATGGCTGAGATCCTGCAGGCCACCCCCTCGATCCTGGAGTGGATGGAGCGGATGGCGGCGCTGGGCCACGGCGCGCCCGAGAAGCTGTCGTCCGCCGATGCGGTCGAGGTGGCAGTCCGGGCCGAGCCGATGCCGGCCGGCAGCAACCTGCTGGTGGACAGCGCCTTCCAGGACGACCACGGCATCGCGCTGGGTTCCCGCGTGACGATCACGCCGGAATCGTTCGGCACCGAGTCCACCGAAGGCGACCTGGTCGCCGCCACCCGCACCCACTACAGCCTGCGCCGCGAGGATGCGCGCGCGGGCACCGTCCACGTCCATTTCCCGCGCATCGGGTACGTTCTGCGAAAGGCTCAATCCGCATGATTTCCGAGTTCAAGGGCAAGACCGCCGTCCTCACCGGCGCCGGCTCCGGCTTCGGCCTCGAATGCGCCCGCATCGGCGCACGCCTCGGCATGAACCTGGTGCTGGTCGACGTGCAGCAGGACGCGCTGGACCGGGCGCAGGCCGAGATGGAGCAGGCCGGCGCCGCCGTGCTGGCGCGCCGGGTCGACGTGTCGAAAGCCGCCGAAATGGAGTCGCTGGCACAGGCCGTGGCGCAGCGTTTCGGCGCGCCCCACTTCGTCTTCAACAACGCCGGCGTGGGCGCCGGCGGCCTGGTCTGGGAGAACACCGTCGCCGACTGGGAGTGGGTGCTGGGCGTCAACGTCTGGGGCGTGGTGCACGGCGTGCGCCTGTTCACGCCGATGATGCTGGAAGCCGCAAAACGGGACCCGTCGTGGCAGGGCCACATCGTCAACACGGCCAGCATGGCCGGCCTGCTGACGCCACCCAACATGGGCATCTACAACGTGAGCAAGCACGCGGTGGTGAGCCTGACCGAAACGCTCTACCAGGACCTGCGCCTGGTCACCGACCAGATCGGCGCCAGCGTGCTCTGCCCGTACTTCGTCCCCACCGGCATCCACCAGAGCCACCGCAACCGCCCCGGCGACCTGGCCGCCGAGAAGCCGACCAGGAGCCAGCTGATCGGCCAGGCCATGAGCGACAAGGCGGTGAGCTCGGGCAAGGTGACGGCGGCCGAGGTCGCGCAGAAGGTCTTCGACGCCATGGCGGCGGACCAGTTCTACATCTTCAGCCACCCCAAGGCCCTGGGCAACGTGCGCAGCCGGATGGAGTCGATCGTCGACATCCGCAATCCGGCCGATCCGTTCCTGGAGCGCCCCGAGGTCGGTGCGCAGCTGCGCACCGCACTGCGCGAGGGCTGAGCGCCGTGGCTGCGGCGGCCGGCTGCTGCCTGTTCGACACCGCCGTCGGACGGTGCGGCCTGGCCTGGACCGCGGACGGACTGCTGCAGGCGGTGCAGTTGCCGGAAGGGGACGACGCGGGCACCCTGGCGCGCATGCGGCGGCGGTGCGGCGGCGCGCCCGAAGCCGATCCGCCCCCGCCGGTGCGGACGGCGATCGAACGGGTGCGCCGCGCACTCGAGGGCACGCGGGACCCGCTCACCGACCTGGCGCTCGACTATGCGGGCGTGCCCGCCTTCCACCAGCGGGTGTACGAGGCGGCCCGGGCGCTGCCGCCGGGCCAGACCACGACCTATGGCGAGATGGCGCGCGCACTGGGCGAGCCCGGTGCGGCCCGCGCGGTGGGACAGGCGCTCGGCCACAACCCCTTTGCGCCCGTCGTGCCGTGCCACCGCATCCTGGCGGCCGGAGGCGCCGGCGGCGGGTTCTCGGCGGAGGGCGGCACCCGAACCAAGCTGCGGCTGCTGGAGATCGAGGGTGCGGTCCTGGGCCCTTCGGGGCCGGGGCTGTTCGACTCCGCCGGCTGAGCCGGCGGCGTGGGCGTCAGACGCGCTCGCGCCCGTGCGGTGCGTGCATCGGCCCGGCTTCCACCGTTCGGCCTGGGGGCACTGCGTCGCCGCGCACCGGCGGGACGGGGTCCACGCGCTCGACCCGCTCGACGCGGGTGGGGTTGCGCGAATCGAGCCGTCGCTCCAGCTCCGACAGGCGCGAGGTGAGCAGGTGATACATCTGCTCCAGCTGGTTGCGCAGCTCGCGCTGGTGCTGCGCCATCGTCTTTTCCATCTCGGCCGAGACCACGTGTTCGCGCTTCTGCTCCTCGCGCAGGTGGTGGTCCAGCATCTGGCGCAGGTCGGTGAAGCGCGACGCCTCTGCCTTTTCCGCCAGTTCGCGCTGCGCATGCAGCTGCTTGGCATGTGTGCGCGACTCCATCAGGTTCTGGGTGCGCATCGACGCGGCACTGGCGGCGAAGACCAGCAAGGACAGCCCCAGCAGCGTCAGCAGGATCAGCCCGAGCGGCGCCTCGGCCTGCAGGATGCCGAAATTGAGCAAGGTGGACCGGTTGATCTCGGTCCAGTTCTGGGCGGCGAAGCCGGCGACGAGCAGGATCGCCAGCACCAGGAGGATCATTCGGGCGCGCATGTCGTTCTCCAGAAAGCCAGGGGGATGGGTATGCATGGATTCTTGGAACCGTCAAGACGCGCCCATGTCAGCCGCAGTCGCCATTCGCTGTGCGCGCCCTGTGGCAAACTCGCGCGCTTCCCAGTGGAACCCAGCAGTACATGTCCAAGATCACGCGGCAGATCGCCGCCGAACTCCGCGTCGGGGAGCACCAGGTGCAGGCCGCCGTCGACCTGCTCGACGGCGGCGCCACGGTGCCCTTCGTGGCCCGCTACCGCAAGGAAGCCACCGGTGGCCTGGACGACATCCAGCTGCGCGAGCTGCAGTTCCGGCTGGGCTACCTGCGGGAACTCGAGGAGCGACGTGCCGCGGTGCTCAAGAGCGTGGAGGAGCAGGGCAAGCTCACGCCCGAGCTGCGGGCTGCCCTGGAAGCCGCGCCGACCAAGCAGGAGCTGGAAGACCTGTACCTGCCGTACAAGCCCAAGCGCCGCACCAAGGGACAGATCGCGCGGGAAGCGGGCATCGAGCCGCTGGCCGACCGGCTGTTCGCCGACCCGACGCTGGACCCCGCGACGCAGGCCCAGCCGTTCGTGAAGGGCGAGAAGGGGGAAGGTGGCGAGGATTTCACCACCGTGCCGGCGGTGCTGGACGGCGTGCGCGACATCCTCTCGGAGCGCTGGGCCGAGTCGCCGGCGCTGGTGCAGTCGCTGCGCGAGTGGCTGTGGTCGGAAGGCCTGCTGCAAAGCAAGCTGGCCGCCGGCAAGGACGAACACCACCCTGACGTCGCCAAGTTCCGCGACTACTTCGACTACGACGAGCCGATCGGGCGCGTGCCCTCGCACCGCGCGCTGGCCGTGTTCCGCGGTCGCCAGCTGGAGATCCTGGACGCCAAGCTGGTCCTGCCGGTGGAGCCCGAGCCCGGCAAGCTCTCGATCGCCGAGGGCCGGATCGCGGTGCAGCTCGGCTGGAGCCACCAGGGGCGCCCCGCGGACGACCTGCTGCGCAAGTGCGTCGCCTGGACCTGGCGCGTCAAGCTCTCGCTGTCCCTGGAGCGTGACCTCTTCGCGCGCCTGCGCGAGGAGGCCGAGCAGGTGGCGATCAAGGTCTTCGCCGACAACCTGCGCGACCTGCTGCTCGCTGCGCCGGCGGGCCCCAAGGTCGTCATGGGCCTGGACCCCGGCATCCGCACCGGCGTGAAGGTGGCGGTGGTCGATGCGACCGGCAAGCTGGTGGACACCGCGACCGTCTACCCACACGAGCCGCGGCGCGACTGGGAAGGCTCGCTGCACACGCTGGACAAGCTGTGCCGCAAGCACGGCGTGAACCTGGTGGCCATCGGCAACGGCACCGCCAGCCGCGAGACCGACAAGCTGGCGGCCGACCTGGGCAAGCGGATCGAGGGCCTGCAGCGGGTGGTGGTGAGCGAGGCCGGCGCGTCGGTGTACTCGGCCAGCGAGTTCGCCTCGCAGGAGATGCCCGACGTGGACGTCAGCCTGCGCGGCGCCGCGAGCATTGCGCGGCGGCTGCAGGACCCCCTGGCGGAACTGGTGAAGATCGACCCGAAGTCGATCGGCGTCGGCCAGTACCAGCACGACGTGAACCAGACCGAGCTGGCCCGCACGCTCGACGCGGTGGTCGAGGACTGCGTGAACTCGGTCGGCGTGGACCTGAACACCGCCAGCGTGCCGCTGCTCACCCGGGTGTCGGGGCTGTCGTCGGCGGTGGCCCGCGCGGTGGTGCGGTGGCGCGAGGCGAACGGCGCCTTCCACAGCCGCCGGCAGCTGCTGGAGGTGAGCGGCCTGGGCGCCAAGACCTTCGAGCAGAGCGCCGGCTTCCTGCGGATCCGCGACGGCGAGAACCCGCTGGACATGACCGGGGTGCATCCGGAGACCTACCCGGTGGTGGAGAAGATGATGGCCACCACCGGCAAGCCGGTCGCAGAGCTGATGGGACGCGCGGACATGCTCAAGTCCCTGCGGCCGGAGCTGTTCGCCAACGACCAGTTCGGCGTGATCACGGTCAAGGACATCCTCACCGAGCTGGAGAAACCGGGCCGCGATCCCCGTCCCGACTTCAAGGTGGCGCGCTTCAACGACGGGGTGGAAGACATCGCGGACCTGAAGGAAGGCATGGTGCTGGAGGGCACGGTCAGCAACGTCGCGCAGTTCGGCGCCTTCGTGGACCTGGGCGTGCACCAGGACGGGCTGGTGCACGTGAGCCAGTTGTCCAACCGGTTCGTCAACGATGCGCGCGAGATCGTCAAGACCGGCGACATCGTCAAGGTCAAGGTGCTGGAAGTCGATGCCACCCGCAAGCGCATCAGCCTGACGATGAAGCTGGATGCCAAGGCAGGGCCGCGCAAGGACGCACCGCGCGACAACCGCTTCGAGGGCGCCGGCCGCGGCCAGCGCGCGCCCGCGGCGCCGCAGCTGAACACCGCCATGGCCGGTGCCTTCGCCAAGCTGTCCCAGCTGCGCAAGTAGCCATGGCCACGCGTGCCCTGCGGATCTACGCCGGACCCCGGGCACGGGCGCACATCGCGCGGCACGGGCTGCGGCCGCAGGACGTCAGCGTGGTGCCCGGCGCGGCTGGCGGGCCCAAGGGCTTGGTCCTGGGCCCGCTGGACCGCTTCATCTTCGGCCGCTGGCTCCCGCGATCGCAGCAGCCGGTGCACCTGGTCGGCGCGTCGATCGGTGCCTGGCGGCTGGCGACCGCGTGCCTGGACGACGCGGTGCCTGCGTTCGAGCGACTGGAGCGCGACTACATCGCCCAGGACTACGAGCTGGAGCCAGGCCGCAAGGCACCCACCGCACGGCACGTCAGCGAGCGGTTCTCTCAGAATCTGGAGGCCTTCTACGGCGGCCGGGTGCGGCAGGTGCTGGACCACCCCCGTTACCGGCTGCACATCGTGACTTCGCGTGGCCGGCACCTGCTGGGGCGCGAGCACCGCTTCGCCACGCCGCTGGGCTACCTGGGGGCATACCTTTCCAATGGATTGCACCGGCGTGCGCTCTCGGCCTGGCTGGAGCGGGTGGTGTTCTCGTCCGGACCGGATCCCGAGGCCCTGTCGTTGCCGTTCGACGACCAGGATTTCGCCACCCGGCAGGTGCACCTGACCGAGGCGAACTTCCAGCCCGCCTTGCAGGCCAGCTGCTCCATCCCCTTCGTGCTGCAGGCGGTGCACGACATCCCGGGTGCGCCACGCGGTGCGTACTGGGACGGCGGCATCACCGACTACCACCTGCACCTGAACTACGCCGCGAGTCACCCCGAGGGGCTGGTGCTCTATCCACACTTCCAGAAGTCGGTGGTGCCCGGCTGGCTCGACAAGGCCTGGCGCTGGCGCCATGGCGCGACCGCCTTCCTTGACAACACGGTGGTGCTGGCGCCGGATGCCGAATGGGTGCGGCAGCTGCCGAATGGCAAGCTGCCGGACCGCACCGACTTCGCCCGCTACGGCACCGACCTGGCCGCGCGCATGAAGGTCTGGCACGCGGCCAAGGCGGCCAGCCGGCAGCTCGCGGAGGAGTTCGAGGCCTGGCTGGAGCGGCCGGAGGTGGGAAGGGTGGAGGCGCTGTAGGCGCAGCGCGCCGGCCAAGCAGGGCCGGAGATGGATGGCGGGTCGAGCCCGCCATGACAACAGCTGGGGTGCATCCCCGCAGCATCCCCGCAGCATCCCCGCAGCATCCCCGCAGCATCCCCGCAGCATCCCCGCAGCATCCCCGCAGCCATCCCCGCAGCCATCCCCGCAGCCATCCCCGCAGCCATCCCCGCAGCCGTCCCCGCAGCCGTCGTCCCGCAGCCATCCCGCAGCCATCCCGCAGCCATCCCGCAAGCCGTCATCCCGGGCTCGACCCGGGATCCACCCCCCCGCCGCGTTCAGAGCGATGCCGCGAGCATGCCTTCGTAATCCTGCGCGGTTGCCTCGCGCGGGTTGGTCTTGTGGCAATGGTCGGCCAGTGCGCCGCGGATGATCTTGTCGAACCAGTCGCGCTGCACGCCAAGTGCCTGGAGACCGGTGGGCAGGCCCAGGCGGGCATTCATGTCGCGGATGGCCTCGGGGATGTCGGCCGCCGACGCCAGGCCCATGGCGTGCGCCATGCGCTCCAGCCGCTGCTCCTTGCGCACCGATTCGGCCTGCGCGTTGAACTGCACGACCGCCGGCAGGAACATGGCGTTGAGGGTGCCGTGGTGCAATTGCGGGTTCACCCCGCCCAGGCTGTGGCTGAGCGAATGCACGCACCCCAGCCCCTTCTGGAACGCCATGGCGCCCTGCATGGAGGCGCTCATCAGGTTGGAACGCGCCTCGCGGTCGCTGCCGTCGCGGGTGGCGCGCTCGATGTGGGACCAGCCGCGCTGCAGGCCGTCGAGCGCGATGCCGTCGGCCGGCGGGTTGAACGAGGCTGCCATGAAGGTTTCCATGCAGTGTGCGATGGCGTCCATGCCGGTCGCGGCCGTGAGCTTGGGTGGCAGGCCGAGCGTGAGTTCGGGGTCGCAGATGGCCGTCTTGGGCACCAGGTGCCAGGAGTGGAAGCCGAGCTTGCGGTGGTCGTCCACGATGATGATCGCGCCGCGCGCCACCTCGCTGCCCGTGCCACTGGTGGTGGGCACGGCGATCAGCGGCGCGGCCTTGTCCGTGATCCGCGGCGAACCGCCTTCGATCGTGGCGTAGTGGGTGAGGGGGCCCTCGTGCGTGGCGGCGATGGCCACGCCCTTGGCACAGTCGATGGCCGAGCCGCCGCCCACCGCGATCAGGCCGTCGCATTTCTGGTCACGGTACAGCTGTGCGGCAGCGCGCACGGCCGCCTCCGTCGGGTTGGAAGGGGTCTGGTCGAACACCGCGTGCGGCAGGTTGCCCAGCGCGTCGAGCGCCTTTTGCAGCACGCCGGCCGCCTTGACGCCGGCGTCGGTGACGATGAGGGGCCGGGTGATGCCGACCCGCTCGCACTCGGCGCGCAGCAGGCGCACCGCGCCGAAATCGAACTGGATCTGGGTGACGTAGTAGATGAAGGCCATGGTCGAGGGTGGACGTAAGATGCCGCTCCCCACTGTATCCGCAGGAGCGAGTGCATGAAAGCGGCTGGACGCAGGCGAGCTGTCGCACGGGTGAAACCCGCCGGGCGCCGGTGAGCTTCCTGCCCGAGATCCCCGAGCTCACGCCCCGCATGCGGGGCGTGCTCGAGCGCATGTCGCGCGTGCGCCAGCAGCCGCTGCACCTGCAGAGCCCGCAGCAGGCCCGCGCCACGTACGAGAGCGCCGCCGACGTGCTGGAGGTGCCGCGCCGGCCATTGGAGCGCGTCGAGGACCTGCGGGTGCCCGCGCGCGACGGCACGCCGCTCGCAGCCCGCATCTACCAAGGGGGCACGCCTGCATCCGGCGTGCTCCTGTACCTGCACGGCGGCGGGTTCACCATCGGCAGCCTGGCCACGCACGACATCCTCTGCCGCGAGCTCGCCGGCTTGTCGGGCTGCGCGGTGGTGTCGCTGGCGTACCGTCTGGCGCCGGAACACCGATTCCCGACGGCCGTGGAGGACACCTGGGACGCCCTGGCATGGCTGGACGCGCACCGATCGGCGCTGGGCTGGCCGCAGGCGCGCCTCGCGGTCGGCGGCGACAGCGCAGGGGGCACCCTGGCGGCCGTGGCCGCACTGCACGCGCGCGATGCCGGGCTGCCGCTGGCCTTGCAACTGCTGTTCTATCCCGGGGCGGCGGCCCGCCAGGAGAGCGCCTCGCACCGGCGCTACCGCGACGGGCTGGTGCTGGAGCAGGCGCACATCGAGTACTTCTTCGGCCACTACATCGACCTGGATCGGCGCCGCGACTGGCGTTTCGCCCCGCTGGAAGCCGAGGACGCCGAGGGCGTGGCTCCGGCATGGATCGGGCTGGCCGAGTGCGATCCGCTCTTCGACGACGGCATCGCCTACGCGGATAAACTGCGCGCAGCGGGCGTGACGGTCGAGCTGGAGGTCTGGCGCGGCGTCACCCACGAGTTCATCAAGATGGGCCGGGTCCTGCCCGAGGCGCGGCAGGCCCATGCCGCAGCTGCGCAGGCCCTCGCCGCAGCCTTCCGCACGACACCATGAAACGAGACGACTTCCGCTTCTTCCACCGACTGCGCGTGCGCTGGGCTGAGGTGGACATGCAAAAGATCGTGTTCAACGCGCACTACCTGATGTACTTCGACACGGCCGTCGCCGACTACTGGCGTGCGCTGGCCTTGCCGTACGAGGAGACGATGCACCAGGTGGGCGGGGACCTGTACGTGAAGAAGGCGACAGTCGAATACCACGCCTCGGCGCGGGTCGACGAGTACATCGACGTGGCGCTGCGCTGCGAGCGCATCGGCAAGTCCTCCATGCTGTTCACCGGTGCCGTCTTCCGGGGCGAACACCTCCTGATCACCTGCGAACTGGTCTACGTGTTCGCGGACCCGGCCACGCAGACCTCGCGGCCCGTTCCGGAGGACCTGCGGGCCATCCTGACCGGGTACGAGGCCGGCGAGCCGGTGGCCCAGGTGCGCACCGGGCCGTGGTCACAGCTGCAGCAGGACGCATCGGCACTGCGCACGCGCGTGTTCGTCGAGGAGCAGCGCATCCCGGCCGAGATGGAATGGGACGCCGCGGACGCCACGGCCGTGCATGCGGTCGCGTACAACCGCCTGGGCCGCGCCGTGGCCACCGGACGCCTGCTGCAGCCCGAGCCGGGCGTGGCCAGGATCGGGCGCATGGCGGTGCACCCGGTGCTGCGCGGGGCCGGATTTGGCCAGCAGGTGCTCGCAGCCTTGCTCGACGCGGCTGTGCAGCGCGGCGACCGCCGCGCCGTGCTGCATGCCCAGCGGACGGCCGAAGGGTTCTACCGGCGGCTGGGATTCCGGCCGCACGGCACGCCCTTCGAGGAAGCCGGCATCTCCCACGTCGAGATGGTGGCCGACCTGCCGCTCGCCCGCTGACCGCCGGCGTGGCAAAGAAAAAGCTCGCTGTCGCAGCGCCAGCTCCCGCCACCGGCGCGCCTGCGCGTCCGGCCGCGCAGGCTGACACGGCTGCCGCGTTCCGGCCGGGCGCGGAGCCGGCGGGTGGCAGCGGCCCGGCCGCACTGGTCGCGGCGGCGCTGGCGCTGGCGCCGGCCGTGGGCGTGCCGCACGAGTTGATGCTGCAGGACACGCTCAAGTCGACCGTGGTGTCGTTCGGGGTGCTCGCCGCGGCGGCGTGGTTCTTCTGGCAGCAGCGGCACGGCAGCGGATCGCTGCGCTGGCACGGGGTGCTCTGGCTGCCGCTGCTGCTCATGGCCCACGCCCTGGGCAGCATGGCCTGGTCGCACGCCTACCTGGGCGGCGTGGAGGCGGTCCGCTGGTTCATCTTCGCCCTGCTGCTGTGGCTGGGACTGAACACGTTCGCCCGCGAGCGGCTGCCCTGGGTCGCGCTCGGCATCCACCTGGGCGCCGTGGTGGCCGCCGCCTGGGCCGTGCCGCAGTTCCTCACGGGGGCCAGCCTCTTCCCGCAGGGGCCGAACCCGGCGTCCACCTTCGTCAACCGCAACTTCTTCGCCGAATTCGTGGTCTGCGCGCTCCCGTTCTCGGTGCTGCTGCTCGCACGGGCACGCCAGACGGCCACCATCGCGCTGCTGGCGGCCAGCACCGGGCTGGTGCTGGCTGCATTGCTCATGACGGGCACCCGGTCGGCCCTGATCGCGCTGGGCCTGCAGCTGGTGCTGGTGCTGCCGCTGGCCGCGTGGCGTTGCCGCGGCCGGCTGGCGGCCTCCGGGTGGAGCACCGGCAGCCGCGTGCTGGCGGCCGGCGTCCTGCTCGGGACCGTGGGCGGGCTGGGCCTGCTGCCCTCCGGCAATGAACGCATCCTGGCCGAGGAGCGCGGCCGCACCGCGTTCGAGCGCACGCTCAACCGCGCGCAGTCGATCGGGCCGGGCGACACCTCGCTGAACATCCGCCAGGACATGTGGAAGGCCACCCTCGACGTCATCGCCGCGCGGCCCCTGACCGGCGTGGGCGCCGGCGCCTGGGAGGTGGAAGTGCCGCGCTACCAGCGCGCGTCGCTGGAGACGGACTACTACGCCCACAACGAGGTGCTGCAGTTGCTCGCCGAGTACGGCCTGGCCGGAGCCGTCGTCCTGGCCGGACTGCTCGCGTACCTGCTGGGCGCCGCCTGGTGCACCTGGCGCGACCGGCGGCCTGCGGCCGAGGAGGAGGCGCCCTGGCGGGCCGCGGCGCTGGCCAGCATCCTCTCGCTGCTCGTCGTCAGCAACGTCGGCTTTCCCTGGCGCATGGCGGCCACCGGCGCCTTGTTCGCGGCCGCGCTGGCGGTGCTGGCGGCCTCCGATGCGCGCCTGCACGCCGGCCGCTGGTCGGCGCGGGTGCTGGCATGGAAGCCGTCCTGGGCCGTGGGCGGACTGGCCGGCACCGGGGCCGCACTGCTGCTGGCGGCCTACATCACCCACCAGGCGGCGCTGGCCGAAGAGAAGATCGTCCAGGCGACGCGGATCGCGATGATGATCACGCGCGCCGGCGGCCCCGGCCAGCCGGCCACGCAGAAGGCCAAGGCCGAGATGCTGCAGCTGGTGCGGGAGGGGATCGCGATCAATCCCCACTACCGCAAGATCACCCCGATCGTCGCGGACGAACTCGCCCGCTGGGGCGACTGGGCCAATGCCATGTGGATCTGGGACTCGGTGCTCCAGTCACGTCCGTACGTGGCGACCATCCTCACCAACATGGCCAAGGGCCACGTGGCGCTGAACCAGCCGCAGCAGGCGCTGGACTACCTTGCGCGCGCCGAGGCGATCGCGCCGGACGGCCCCTCGGTGCGCACCCTGCAGGTGGTGATGCTCACGCGCTACGGCAACGACGATGCGCGGGCGGCAGCCCTCGTGAACGACGCGATCGCGCGCGGGCGGCACGACCAGGACTTGTTGCGCATGGGCTTCGAGCTGGGTTGGCGGATGGGCGACCGGGCGCTGGTGGAGCGGTGCGCCGAGCTGCTGGTGCGCGACCACCCCGCCCAGCGACCCGACCACCTGCTGATGCTGGCCGACTACTACGCCAAGGAGGCGCGCGAGACCGACCGGGCGCTGGAGCTGTACCGCCACGCGCTGGACACGGCGCAGCCCGAGCGCCGGCCACAGCTCCTCGCGCGGGTGCCGGCCGAGCTGCGGGCGCGGCTGCGCCCCTGAAGCTGCTCAGATGTCCGCCAGCAGCGGGTAGGGCAGGGCGTCCAGCCGCAGGCGCGGTCCCTCGGCCGTCCCCAGCATGAGCGCGCCGCCGTCCGCGGCCGAGACCTGCATGGAGACGATGGCGTCCCAGCCGCCGGCCGGTGCCGCTGCTGCCTGGACCACGGTTCCACAGGGCTGCGCGGGGTCGCCGGCATGGACCACCTCCTGGCCGGCCGACATCGGCACTTCGCCGTGCACCAGGTACGCCCGGCGCTTGAGCGTGCCGCGGAACTGGCTGCGGGCGACGACTTCCTGCCCGGGGTAGCAGCCCTTCTTGAAGTTGACCCCGCCGACCGACTCGTAGTTGAGCATCTGCGGCACGAAGGCTTCCGTCACCGGTGCGGTGACCATCGCGATGCCGCTGCGCACCTCCCCCCAGTGCCAGTTCTCGAGCGCCAGCGCGCTGCCGGACGGCTCGGCGGCCCCGGCCGACACGACGGCGAGGGCACGTGCCTGGCCATCGGCGGGGTAGAGCGCGACCTGCCGCACCGTGTCGCTGCCGACCACCGTCCAGGGGTCGGCGGGGGCGCCCAGGGCCCGCCGGGCCGCGTCGCCAGCCAGGCCGTGCAGGGAAAAATCGGGCGTGGCATCGCTGAGCTTGACCTTGGCGCGCAGCACGAACATCGACAGCCGCTTCAGCGTCGGGGCGAGCAGGTCGCGCGGGGTGACCAGCAGGAGGTCTCCCGGCGTCCACTGCAGGCCGATGAAGCTGGCCAGCATGCGGCCCTTGGCGCTGCAGAAGGCCGCCAACCGGGCCTGGTCGGGACACAGGAGAACGAAGTCCTGGGTGAGCTGGTTGTGCAGGAAACGCGCGGCTTCCTCGCCCTGCGCGCGGATCACGCCCAGGTGCGTGAGGGCGCAGACGCCTTCGAGAGTGGGGACCATCGGTCCATTATCATGGCCGCTCCATTCCTCCAGAAGCATCAGGGACAGTGCGGCGATTCCTCCTGACCGTTTTCCTGCTCGCCGCACTGGCCGCCCTGGCGGCCGGCGGCGCGGCGCTGTGGTGGGTGCACCAGCCGCTGCGGCTGCCGGGTGCGACGCTCGACGTGTCGATCGAGCCCGGCACGCTGCCGCGCGGGGTGGCCCAGGCGGTGGTCGATGCCGGCGTGCAGGTGCAGCCCGAGCTGCTCTACTGGTGGTTCCGCCTCTCGGGCCAGGCCCGCCAGATCAAGGCCGGCAGCTACGAGCTGGAAACCGGCGTCACGCCGCACCGCCTGCTGGCCAAGCTGGCCCGTGGCGAAGAAAGCCTGGACGCGGTGACGCTGGTCGAAGGCTGGAACATTCGCCAGCTGCGCGCGGCGCTGGCCAAGGAGCCGTCGCTGCGGCCGGACACCCGTGCGCTGGACGACGCCGCCCTGATGGCCCAGCTGGGTCGGCCGGGACAGCACCCCGAGGGACGGTTCTTCCCGGACACCTACACCTTCGCCAAGGGCAGCAGCGACGTCGCGGTGCTGCGCCGCGCGATGCGCGCGATGGACCGGCGGCTGGACGCCGCCTGGTCTCAGCGCTCGCCGCAGGCGGCCGTGAAGTCGGCGGAAGAGGCGCTGATCCTCGCCAGCATCGTGGAAAAGGAAACCGGCAAGGGCAGTGACCGGCCGCTGATCTCGGCGGTCTTCAACAACCGGTTGCGCATCGGCATGCCGCTGCAGACCGACCCCACGGTGATCTACGGCATGGGCGCCGCCTTCAACGGCAACCTGCGCAAGGTCGACCTGCAGACCGACACCCCCTGGAACACCTACACCCGCGGCGGCCTGCCGCCCACGCCCATCGCCATGCCCGGCCGCGACTCGCTGCTGGCCGCGGTGCAGCCGGCCGCGAGCAAGGCGCTGTACTTCGTCGCCCGCGGCGACGGCAGCAGCCAATTCAGCGAAACGCTGGACCAGCACAACCGCGCGGTGAACAAGTACCAGAGGGGCCAGTGAGCACGGGCCTGTTCATCAGCTTCGAAGGCATCGACGGCGCCGGCAAGTCGACCCACGTGGAGGCACTGGCCGCGGCCTTCCGCGCCGCCGGCCGCACCGTGGTGCTGACCCGGGAGCCCGGCGGCACGCCGCTGGCCGAGCAGTTGCGCGCGCTGGCCCTCCACACGCCGATGGATCCGCTGACCGAGGCGCTGGTGATGTTCGCCGCGCGCCGCGACCACCTGCTGCAGGTGATCGAGCCGGCCCTGGCCCGGGGCGAGGTGGTGCTGTGCGACCGCTTCACCGACGCCACGTTCGCCTACCAGGGCGCCGGTCGCGGATTCGACCTGGCCGTCCTGTCGCGGCTGGAGCGCTGGGTCCAGACGGTCGGCGCCGCGGGCGACGGCCACCTGCGCCAGCCGCAGCTCACGCTCTGGTTCGACCTGCCGGCCGAGACCGCCGCCGGGCGGCTGGCTGCAGCGCGCTCGCCGGACCGGTTCGAGGCGCTGCCGGTCGCGTTCTTCCAGCGCGTGTCGGCCGGCTATGCCGCGCGCGCCGATGCCGATCCCGGCCGTTTCGCGCGGGTCGATGCGGCCCAGCCGCGCGAGGCGGTGTGGCGGCAGGCGCTCGATGCGGTGCGCCGCCGCGGATGGTTGCCATGAGCGACGTGGCCTCGCCATGGATCGCCGCGCAGTCGCGCCAATTGCTGGCGCAGCGCGGCCACGCCTGGTTGCTGCAGGGCCCGTCGGGACTCGGTCAGTACAGCCTGGCATTGGCACTGGCGAGCGCCTGGCTGTGCGAAGACCCGCGGGAGGAGGGCGCCTGCGGGCACTGCGGCAGTTGCCATGCCGTCGGCGTGCGCACGCATGCCGACCTGTGCGTGCTGATGCCGGAAACCGCCATGCAGGCCCTGGGCTGGCCGCTCGCCGAGAAGGCGCAGCAGGAACTGGACGACAAGAAGCGCAAGCCGAGCCGCGAGATCCGCGTGGACGCCATGCGCGACGCGGTGGAGTTCGCGCAGCGCACCAGCGCCCGCGGGCGCGGCAAGGTGGTGCTGGTGTACCCGGCCGAGCGCATGAACCACGTCACGGCCAACGCGCTGCTCAAGACGCTGGAGGAGCCGCCCGGCGACGTGCGCTTCGTGCTGGCCACTGAGGCCGCGCACCAGCTCCTGCCCACCATCCGAAGCCGCTGCCTCGGGCACACCATGCGCTGGCCCGACCCGGCAGCCAGCCAGGCCTGGCTCGAGGCGCAAGGCCTCGCGCGTGACGATGCCGCGGTGCTGCTGCGGGCCGCGGGTGGGCGGCCCGAGGAGGCGCTGGCACTGGCCCAGGCCGGCCGCAGCGCGCGACAGTGGTCGCAGCTGCCCAAGGCGCTGGTGCGCGGCGATCCTGCACCGCTGGGCGACTGCACCCCGGCCCAGGCCATCGACGTGTTGCAGAAGGTCTGCCACGATCTGCTGGCCGTGCGCGCCAGCGCGGCCCCACGGTTCTTCGATGCGGCGGACCTGCCCGCGGTCGGCTCGATGCCGGCCCTGTCGGCGTGGTGGCGCGAACTCGCCCGTGCGCAAAAAACAGCGGAACACCCGTTCAACGCCGGACTGATGCTGGAAGCGCTTGTGAGCCAGGCCCGCCTCGCCCTACACTCGAAAGCCTGAAGCCGCCCCCATGAACGCACCCACCGCACCGCGTCCCAGCGTCATCCAGCTCGCGATCAAGGAGAAGGCGGCGCTGTATGCGGCGTACATCCCGCTGTTCGCGGACGGCGGCGTGTTCATCCCGACCACGCGCGAGTACAAGCTGGGCGACGACGTCTACGTCCTGCTGTCCCTGCCCGAGGACCCCCAGCGCTACCCGATCGCCGGCAAGGTGGCCTGGGTCACGCCGCCGCGGGCCGCCGCCAACCGGACCCAGGGTGTCGGCGTGCGGTTCCCGGCGGACGAAAAGTCCAAGCTGCTCAAGATCAAGATCGAAGAGATCCTCGGCGGCCACCTGGCCTCCGAGCGCCCCACGCAGACCATCTGAGCCGCCGACAGCGGCCCGCACGCTGGTGCATCATCGGCGCATGTTCGTCGATTCGCACTGCCACCTGAGCTTCCCCGAGCTGTCCAGCCAGCTGCCCGAGATCCGCGCCGCCATGGCGCAAGCCGGCGTGGATCGCGCCCTGTGCATCTGCACCACGCTCGAGGAGTTCGAGTCGGTCCACGCGCTGGCGGCGACCTACGACAACTTCTGGGCTTCCGTGGGAGTCCATCCCGACAACGAGGACGTGCAGGAGCCGACCGAGGCCGACCTGCTGGAGCGCGCCAGCCGCACGCGGGTGGTGGCGATCGGCGAAACCGGCCTGGACTACTACCAGATGGAAGAGCGCAAGGGCGGCCGCAGCGTGTCCGACCTCGACTGGCAGCGGGACCGCTTCCGCACCCACATCCGGGCAGCCCGCCAGTGCCGCAAGCCGCTGATCATCCACACCCGGGCCGCTTCTGCGGACACGGTGGCGATCCTGAAGGAGGAGGGCGAGGACGGCTCCCCGGGCAGCGCGGGTGGCGTGTTCCATTGCTTCACCGAGACCGCCGAGGTCGCCCGCGCCGCGCTCGACCTGGGCTTCTACATCTCGTTCTCGGGCATCGTGACGTTCAAGAGCGCGGCCGACCTGCGCGAAGTCGCCGCCTTCGTGCCGGACGACCGCCTGCTGATCGAGACCGACAGCCCTTACCTGGCGCCGGTGCCCTACCGCGGCAAGGTGAACAATCCGTCCTACGTGCCGCACGTCGCCCGCCAGCTGGCCGAGGTGCGCGGCACCACGCCGGAAGCCATCGGCACCCTCACCAGCCGCAACTTCGAACGCCTGTTTCCGGGGGTCCTGGCATGAGAAAGTACTTGAGGTTCTTGACGTATCTGGTTGTCAGCACTGGTTTTGGTTGGGTCCAGGCCGGTTCGTACGAGGACTTCTTCGCAGCCATCAAGCAGGACAACGGCGCGGCCATCACGCAACTGCTGCAACGCGGGTTCGACCCGAACACGCCCAGCCCGGACGGCCAGCATGGCCTGTACCTGGCGCTGCGCGAACCGGCGCTCAAGGCCGCGGAAGCGCTGGTGGCGTGGCCGGCGACGAATGTCGAGGCGCGCAACGCCCAGGACGAGAGCCCGCTCATGATGGCGGCGCTCAAGGGCCACACGGCACTGGTGCGGCAGCTCGTCGCCCGCGGCGCCGACGTCAACAAGCCGGGCTGGGCGCCGCTGCACTACGCGGCCACCGGCGGGCACCTGGAAATCATGGCCTTGCTGCTGGAGCACCATGCCTTCATCGATGCGGAGTCGCCGAACGGCACCACGCCGCTGATGATGGCGGCGCACTACGGCTCGACCGCGGCGGTGAAGCTGCTGCTGGAAGCCGGCGCCGACACGGCCATGCGCAACCAGCTGGGCTTGTCGGCCATCGACTTCGCGCAACGCGGCAACCGGCCGGACGCGGCCGCCTTGCTGTCGGCCCATGCGCGAAGCCGGCAGCAGCCCGGGAAGTGGTGAATCGCGGGTGAGCCTGGATCGGCTGGCGACGACCGCGCCTGGTCCGGGACGACTCAGCCCCCGGTACCCCGCTAACGTTCTATGTTCGGTTGATACGATGTGCGTTATGTCAAATGCACGATGCATCAGTGTGCAGGTCCCAGTCCCACGGCCGCACCGGCGCCGATTGTGTTGGCATGCCACCTTTCGCGTACCAAGGTGCTACTTCCAGCACACAAGTCGAAACAACATGACATTCCGTTACCAACTCCTTGATTCAGTTCGTGGTTTTTCGTGAACTAGATCACCGCGGCGGCTTGCCAGCCGAGCACACTGCGCCTAACTTGTCACCTCGTCAGCAACAGAACACTCGCTCGGGGACAAAAAAGGCACCATGCGCTGGCTCAAACCTTCGATCCGCAACAGCATCTACGGACTCCTGGGTCACTCGATCCTGCCGTCGGCGTCCATGCTCGACGACGGCATGGAAGACATCCGCGAGTCGATGCTGGCCTTGCTGGGCGACGCGGGCCACCAGCGGTTTCCGCAGGTGACCCGCCGGATCCGCTACGCCGTGGACATCCAGGCCCTCTGGTACCTGCGCGGCGACCTGATGGCCGCGCTCGCGGCGCTGCAGGGCGAAGCGGCGGCCCGCAAGCGGGTCCAGGGCATCACCGCCATGTTCCGCGGGCTGCTGCCCGGCAGCCTCAACTCCCGGCCGAGCCCCCTGGTCGGCTGAGACCAGTCTCTTGCGCCGGCCTAGTGCCGGTGCCCCCACAGCAGGAAGGCGTCGCGGCCCTCGACCGCCAGGTGCACCGGTGCGCCCACCGGCAGGCACACCTTGGTGGGCACGTGCCCGAAGGGCAACCCGGTCAGCACCGGCGCCTTGACCTGCGTGCGCAGCCAGGCCACCACCGTCTTCAGGCTGAAGCCCTTGTCGTGCGGCGCCGGCTTGTAGTTGGTGAAGTGCCCGAAGACGATGGCCTTCTGCCGTCCCAGCACGCCGGCATGCAGCAGCTGCGTGAGCATGCGCTCGACCCGGTAGGGATGCTCGTGCACGTCCTCGATGAACAGGATGCCCCCCGCCACCTCGGGCAGCCACGGCGTGCCGGTGAGCGTGGCCAGGATCGCCAGGTTGCCCCCCCAGAGCGTGCCCTGCACGTCCTGGAACCGGTCGGTGGCCTCGGCCGACGGCAGGCGCCAACCCGTCCCCTCGCCCTGCCCGCTCACCAGGTCCTCGAAGCAGGCCTGCATGATCTCGTCGGGATCGCCCTCCACGCCGAAGTCCTCTCCGACGGCGGGGCCCGACCAGGTCACCGCACCCGTCTTGGCGAACACCGCGTTCTGGAACGCCGTGAAGTCGGAGAGGCCGACGAAGCGCGTGCCCTTGTCGACCGCCTTGGCCACGGCCTTGTAGCGGATGCCGGGCAGCAGCCGGGTGAGGCCATAGCCGCCGCGCGTGATGATCGCGACGTCCGCGCCGCTGGCGGCCGCGCGGTGGATGGCCTCCAGCCGGGTGGCGTCGTCTCCGGCAAAGCGCATGTGCGTGGAAAAGGCGGCCGTGTCGACCTCGACGTCGTGGCCCATGGCCTTCAGCCGTGCGATCCCGCGGCGGACCGCTGCCTTGTCGCGGACCGCACTGGACGGGGAATAGATGTAGATGTGCTGCTGGGTCACGGGCGGAAGTATCCCACCGCCCGGTGCGCGATCGCTTCGCCGTGCTCCTGCACGAAGTGCCCCGCGTTGGGCAACACCATGGGCTCGGGGCAGCCGCGAATGAGTTTGCGCAGGTCCTCCATCACCGGCGGCCCCAGCACGGGGTCCTGCGCGCCGATGGCCATGAGGCTCTGGCCGCTCCAGCGCTCGCGCCAGAAATCGCGGGCTTCCCGCGACACGGCGGCGCCGTCGGCGTCGGCATGTTCCGGCACCATGGGCGGGAAGGCGCGCAGCGCGGCGCGGTGGCCCCGGTCGGGAAAGGGCGCGTCGTAGGCGGCGCACTCCTGCGGCGACAGGTGCGGGTTGCCGCGGGCGAAGAGGCGCGCCACGTCGAAATCGGGGTTGCGGGCGCACATCTCGCGCCAGGCCTTGAAGCCCTCGCTGAGCGGCACGTCCCCCGTGCCCAGCGCAGTGTTCATCACCAGCAGGCCCCGGTAGCGGTCGGGCGCCGCCATCGGCAGGGTCAGGCCCAGCAGGCCACCCCAGTCCTGCACCACCAGCACGACGCTGCGCAGGTCGAGCCGCTCCACCAGTTCCAGCAGCACCTGCCGGTGCCAGCCGAAGGTGTGGGCTTCGTCGCGCTTGGGCTTGTCGCTCCTGCCGAAGCCGGGCAGGTCGGGTGCCACCACCCGGTCGCCGGCGGCCAGGAACACCGGGATCATCTTGCGGTACAGGTAGCTCCAGGCCGGGTTGCCGTGCAGGCACAGCCAGGTGCGCGGCGCGTCGGCCGGCCCTTCGTCCAGGTGGTGCAGGCGCAGCCCGGCCAGCGCGGGCAGGTCGCCCACGTAGCGCGGCGCCCAGGGGTAGCCGGGGAGCTGCTCGAAGCGCGCATCCGGCGTGCGCAGCGCGTCTTCACGCAGCGGGACCTGGGCCATGCGTTGCTCCAGGCGGCGCTGGCGGAAGAAGTCGGCCAGCAGGGCGCCGCACTCGGCAGCCAGCACCCCACCCTGCACCGCCGTGCGGTGGTTGATGCGCGCGTCGCCCAACACCTGCAGCACCGAGCCGGCGGCGCCGGTCTTGGGATCGGGCGCACCACACACCACGCGGTCCAGCCGCGCGTGCAGCATTGCGCCGCTGCACATGGCGCAGGGCTCCAGGGTCACGTACAGGGTGCAGCCGTCCAGCCGGTAGTTGCCGGCGGCCTGCGCCGCCGCGCGCAGCGCGACCACCTCGGCGTGTGCCGTCGGATCGTGGCGGCCCACCGGGGCGTTGCGGCCCACCGCCAGCAGCCGGCCGTGCCGCACGACGACTGCGCCCACCGGCACCTCGCCGGCGGCGGCCGCCAGGCGCGCCTGCTCCAGGGCCAGGCCCATCCAGTGCGCATCGTCCGGAGCGTCGGTTGCTATCATTTCAGTAGCTACTCGCCCGCTATCCATGCGGGCTGGAGCCCGATTGGATCACTTTTCTTCCGGCATGGGGCGGGTCTGCTGCACCGCGCCCTGCACCGCCTGCTGGAACTGGTCGACCTGCTGCCGGGGCGTGCCGGAGAGGGCTGGCGCGGCGGACGTCGCGGCCGGCGCGGCCGCGCCGGAACTCCCGCTGCGCGAAGCGCCCGAGAGCTGGCGCTGCGCCAGCACGCCGACGACGGCCACCACCACCAGCAGGCCCACGATGCCGAACACGGCCTTCATGCCGCCTCCACCACGAGGCCCAGCGTCTTCATCCAGCCCGCGAGCGCCTGCGCGTCGTCGCCGCCCGCCGCGTAGGCCGCGTGCAGCCGGGCATGCGATTCGGGGCGGTGCTGGTTCAGCTTCAGCTTGCACTCCCAGGCGGTGACGCGCAGCTCGAAGCCGACGATGCCGGCCAGGAGCTTGTGCGCGAACTCGGGGTCGAGCCCTCGCCACTGCTCAGCGTAGGGCGGCTCGTGGTCGCCGATCAGCGACTTGAGCAGCCGATCCTTGGCCTCGGCGTCCTCCACCAGCGTGGCTTCCACGGTGCAGTGCACCGCCAGGTAGTTCCAGCTGGGCACGCGCGCCAGGTCGGGGTAGGCCTGGGGCGACAGGTAGGCGTGCGGGCCGAGGAAGGTGACCACGGCGCGCGGCCGCTCGGACAGGTAGCGCCAGTGCGGGTTGGGCTTGGCGCAATGGCCCAGCAGCACCCAGTCGCCCGCGGGGCCTTCCTGCAGGTGCAGCGGCAGGTGCGTCACGAAAGGCAGCCCCTGTGCGTCGGTCGAGATCAGGCTGGCGAAGGGGTGCTCGCGCATCAGCCGCGCGGCGAGCGCACGGTCCTGCGAGCGGAATTGGGGCGGCATGTACATGGCGGGTCTCCTCGGCTGCCACTGTAGCGGTGGCCGCGCATGGGCGTGGTGCCGATTTCGCATCGCTCTGATGCCGGCCTGCCGGCGGGGTGCCGCCCTGCCCTCACTCCCACTCGATCGTGGCGGGCGGCTTGCTGGACACGTCGTAGGTGACGCGGTTGATGCCGCGCACCTCGTTGATGATCCGGCTGGACACCTTCTTGAGCAGCGCATAGGGCAGCTCGGCCCAGTCGGCGGTCATGAAGTCGCTGGTCTGGACTGCGCGCAGCGCCACCACGTAGTCGTAGGTGCGGCCGTCGCCCATCACGCCCACGCTCTTGACCGGCAGGAAGACGGTGAAGGCCTGGCTGGTGAGGTCGTACCAGCTCTTGCCGCTGCTCGCGTCGCGGAACTCGCGCAGCTCCTGGATGAAGATGTCGTCCGCGCGGCGCAGCAGGTCGGCGTATTCCTTCTTCACCTCGCCCAGGATGCGCACGCCCAGGCCCGGGCCCGGGAACGGGTGCCGGTACACCATGGCGTGCGGCAGGCCCAGGGCCACGCCCAGCTCGCGCACCTCGTCCTTGAACAGGTCGCGCAGCGGCTCCAGCAGCTTGAGACCCAGCTGCTCGGGTAGGCCGCCCACGTTGTGGTGGCTCTTGATCGTGACGGCCTTCTTGCTCTTGCCGCCACCGGACTCGATGACGTCCGGGTAGATCGTGCCCTGCGCCAGCCAGGCCACGTGGCGGGCGTGGCTCTCCTTGATCTTGGCGGCCTCGGCCTTGAAGACGTCGACGAACAGGCCGCCGATGATCTTGCGCTTGGCCTCGGGATCGGTCACGCCAGCCAGCTTGCCGAGGAACAGGTCCTGCGCGTCCACGCGGATCACCTTGGCGTGCAGCTTGCCCGCGAACATGTCCATCACCATGTCGCCCTCGTTCAGGCGCAACAGGCCGTGGTCGACGAAGACGCAGGTGAGCTGGTCGCCGATGGCGCGGTGGATCAGCGCCGCCGCCACCGACGAATCGACGCCGCCGGACAGGCCCAGGATCACCTCCTCGTCGCCCACCTGCCGGCGGATCGCCTCCACCGCTTCGGCGATGTGGTCGCGCATCACCCAGTCGGGGCGCGCCTGGCAGATGCCCAGCACGAAGCGCTCGAGGATGGCGCGGCCCTGCACCGTGTGCGTGACCTCGGCATGGAACTGGATCGCGTAGAACTTGCGTTCCTCGTCGGCCATGGCGGCGATCGGGCAGCTCTCGGTGGAGGCCATCAGCTTGAAGCCGGGCGGCATCTCCACCACCTTGTCGCCGTGCGACATCCACACGTTGAGCATGCCGTGCCCTTCGGCCGTGGTGTAGTCGGCGATGTCGCGCAGCAGTTCGGTGTGGCCCCGGGCCCGCACGGAGGCATAGCCGAACTCGCGCTTGTGCCCGCCTTCCACCTTGCCGCCCAGCTGGTGCGCCATGGTCTGCATGCCGTAGCAGATGCCCAGCACCGGCACGCCCAGCTCGAACACCGCCTGGGGCGCCTTGTCGGTGGTCTCCTCGTACACGCTGGCGTGCGAGCCGGAGAGGATCACGCCTTTCAAGTTGCCGTCGGCCGCGTAGTCGCGGATCCAGGCGTCGCTCACGTCGCAGGGGTGCACCTCGCAGTACACGTGCGCCTCGCGCACGCGCCGGGCGATCAGCTGCGTGACCTGGGAGCCGAAGTCGAGGATGAGGATCTTGTGGTGTTGCATGTCGGGTTCAGAACGAGAGGCAGACGATGCCGCAGGATTTCGCGGCGGCCAGCAGGCGCCGGTCGAGTGACGCGAGCTGGCCGTTCAGGCGCAGCACCAGTTCGAGGTAGCAGGCGTCGTAGAAGGTCAGGCCGTGCGTGAGCGCCAGGCGCGCGGCCTGGGCCTGCCGGTGCGCATCGGGCGGAGGGTCCAGGTTCACGTGGGCGGCGCCGAGGATCGACAACCCCGCTTCCACCTGGGCCGCCGTCAGCCGCTGGCGGGTGTGGCCCATGACCAGCATGTTGCCCATCTCCCACGGCCACAGGCCCGGGGCGTGGAACAGGTCTTCCTCGGCACAGGCCTGGGCGTACAGGTCCGCGGCCGCCGCGTTCGGCTCGTCCGGCATCACCCACGCGGCGGCCGCCGAGGCATCGACGACGACGGGTTTCAATACTTCCGCCCCGCGTCGCGCAAGCTCTTCCAGTCGCTGAAACCTTCGACCGCCGGGCCGACGGACTTGTGGAAGGCGTCCAGCCGGGCCAGGGCTTCCTTGCGGATGCGCGCCTTCTCGTCTTCGGTCGGGGTCGACTCCGACTCCTTGACGATGCGCGCGATCTTCTTGCCGTGCCGCGTGATCACGATCTCCTCGCCCTCCTCCACGGCCTGCAACAGGGCGGAAAAACGGTCCTTGGCTTGGTGCACGGGCACGGTTTGCATGCGTTCTGGCCAGAAAGTGAAAAGTTGGCCGGATTCTAGCGAATCGGGCCAACTTGGGCAATCAGGCCAGACTCGGCCGGGTCGTCACTCCGCGCGGTAGTTCGGCGCTTCCTTGGTGATCTGCACGTCGTGCACGTGGCTCTCGCGGATGCCGGCGGCCGTGATCTCCACGAACTCGGCCTGGTTCCGCATCTCCTCGATGGTCGCGCAACCGCAGTAGCCCATGCTGGCGCGCACGCCGCCGGCCATCTGGAACACGATGGACACCAGCGAGCCCTTGTACGGCACGCGGCCCTCGATGCCCTCGGGCACCAGCTTGTCGGCGTTGGGGTTGCCGGTGGTGGCTTCCTGGAAGTAGCGGTCGGCGCTGCCCTGCTGCATGGCGCCGATGGAGCCCATGCCGCGGTAGCTCTTGTAGCTGCGGCCCTGGTACAGCACGATCTCGCCGGGCGCCTCCTCGGTGCCGGCGAACATGCCGCCCATCATCACGGTGCTGGCGCCGGCCGCGATGGCCTTGGCGATGTCGCCCGAATAGCGCACGCCGCCGTCGGCGATCAGCGGCACGCCGCTGCCCGCCAGCGCGGTGGCCACGTTGTCGATGGCGGTGATCTGCGGCACGCCCACGCCGGCCACGATGCGGGTGGTGCAGATGGAGCCGGGGCCGATGCCCACCTTCACCGCGTCTGCCCCCGCCTCCACCAGCGCGCGCGCCGCGCTGCCAGTGGCGATGTTGCCCCCGATCACGTCGATCTGCGGATAGTTCTGCTTGACCCAGCGCACCCGGTCGATCACGCCCTTGCTGTGGCCGTGCGCGGTGTCCACCACGATCGCGTCGACGCCGGCCTTGACCAGCGCCTCCACGCGCTCCTCGGTGCCCTCGCCCACGCCGACAGCCGCGCCCACCCGCAGCCGTCCCGCCGAATCGCGCGCAGCGTTCGGAAAGCTGGTCTGCTTGGTGATGTCCTTGACGGTGATCAGGCCCTTGAGCTCGAAGGCGTCGTTGATCACCAGCAGCCGTTCGAGCTTGTACTTGTTGAGGAGCGCCTTGGCCTCGGCCGCGGACGTGCCCTCGCGCACCGTCACCAGCTTCTCGCGCGGGGTCATGATCTGGCTGACCGGCACCTCGTAGCGGGTCTCGAAGCGCAGGTCGCGGCCGGTGACGATGCCCACCACCTTGCCGCCGTCGATCACCGGGAAGCCCGAGATGCCCAGCTGTTCCTGCATCGCCACCACCTGGCGCACCGTGTGCTGTGGCGTGATGACGACGGGGTCGCGCAGCACGCCGGACTCGTAGCGCTTGACGCGGGCCACTTCGGCGGCCTGCTGCTGCGGCGTGAGGTTCTTGTGGACGATGCCGATGCCGCCCTCCTGCGCGATCGCGATCGCCAGGCGCCCTTCGGTGACCGTGTCCATCGCCGCGGAGACCAGCGGCAGGTTCAGGTGGATGTTGCGGGAGAGGCGGGTCGCGAGGGAGGTGTCCTTGGGAAGGACCTGGGAGAACGCCGGGACCAGCAACACGTCGTCGAAGGTCAGCGCTTTTCCGAGAAGGCGCATGTCTGAGGCTCCAAAAGATGGATTGTAGCGACGGCCCCACGTTCACCTTCGCCGGCCGCATCGCCGTGACGGACTGCGCGCGGCACCCCGCATGCGGGCTGGAGATGGAAGAGCTGCACGGCTACACTGCAGCGATGACTTCCCTCCGTGCACTCGCCGTCCTCACCCTCGCCTGCGCCCTGCCGGTCGCGGCCACCGCCCAGTGGCAGTGGATCGACCAGAGCGGCCGCAAGGTGTTCAGCGACAAGGCGCCGCCGCCGGAGATTCCTTCCAAGAACATCCTGCGCCAGCCCGGCATGAAGGCCGGCGCCACCGCTGCCGCCCCCGCCGAGGCGCCCGCGTCCGCGCCGGTGGCGGCCGCCAGGCCCGCGGCCTCGGGCGCGCTCAAGGTCAGTGGCAAGGACAAGGAACTGGAAGACAAGCGCAAGCAGGCGGAAGCGGCCGAAGAGGAAAAGAAGAAGGCGGAGGCCGAGGCGCAGGCCAAGGTGAAGGCCGAGAACTGCGGCCGCGCCAAGTCGGCCAAGGCCACCTACGACTCGGGCGTGCGCGTGGCCCGCACCAACGCCAAGGGCGAGCGCGAGTTCATGGACGACAAGGAACGCGCCGCCGAGACCAAGCGCATCGAGGCGGTCATCGCCAGCGACTGCAAGCCGGCGTCCTGAACGGCACCGCCTTCCGGCGGCCCCGCACCTGCCCAGCGCCCGGCCCCGAGCCGGGCGTTTTCATTGGGGCAGCTTCGTGCCGGGCGGGTCGTGCTCGGGCGTCGCGCCCGGTGCCTTCCTGGCGAAGAGCCCGGTGCCGCGCGCTCCCTGGCGGCGGAAGCGCTCGCGCCGTGCCACCTTCGGGTCGACTTGCAAGGCCCGCACCACCTCCAGCCGGTCGCCCTCGCGCAGCTCCTGGTCGGCGGCCGCCTTGCGGCCCCAGATGCCGACGCTGAACCCCCCGTCCCCCACCAGGGCGGCGAGCCCGGCGGCCGCCAGCGCATCGGCCACGGTGGCGCCGTCCCGCAGGTCGAGCGCCTGTTCGTGCACGGTGCGCGCCGCGGGCGCGTGCAGCAGGGTCACGCGGGGCATGGGATCAGCCGTACACCTGCTCGGCGCGCTTGACGAAGGCGTCGACCAGGCTGCCGGCGATGCGGTCGAAGACCGGGCCGACCACTGCCGCGAGTGCGGGGCTGCGAAAGCCGTAATTGAGGTCCAGCACCACCTTGCAGGCCCGCTGGCTCGCGCCGCCCACCGAATGGAAGCTCCAGGTGCCATCGAGGTTCGAGAACGGGCCGTCCACCAGGCGCATCTTCACCTCGCGTCCGGGCACGTGGTCGTTGCGGGTGACGAAGCTCTGCCGCACCCCGCCGAAGGCGATGCCGACCTCGGCCTTCATGCCGGCGGCATCGTGTTCCAGCACCTTGGCGTGGTCGCACCAGGGCAGGAACTTGGGGTACTGGGCCACGTCGGTGACCAGCGCGAACATCTCGTCCGCGCTGTACCAGATGAGGACCGAGCGGTGGACCGTTTTCATGGAGAATGCGACGCTCGCGGGATTGTAGTGACGGCCTGCACTCCCCATCTGTAAGTCCATGGCCAACAAGCAAGACAGCACCCCGCGCATCGCCGACAACAAGAAGGCCGCCTACAACTACTTCTTCGAGGAGCGGTTCGAGGCCGGCATGGTGCTGGAAGGCTGGGAGGTCAAGGCCCTGCGCGAGGGCAAGGTCCAGCTCACCGATGGCTACGTGGTCATCCGCCAGGGCGAGCTCTACATCATCGGGCTGCAGATCAATCCGCTGAAGACCGCTTCCACGCACGTCAATCCCGACAGCATCCGCAGCCGCAAGCTCCTGATGCACAAGGACGAGATCCGGCGCCTGATCGGCAAGGTGGAGCAGAAGGGCTACACGCTGGTGCCGATCAACCTCCACTGGAAGGCCGGCAAGGTCAAGTGCGACATCGCGCTGGCCAAGGGCAAGGCCGAACACGACAAGCGCGACACCATCAAGGACCGCGAAGGCAAGCGCGAGGTGGAGCGGGCGATGAAGGGGCGGCACCGCTGAGGCGTGGTGGATTGCGGGTCGAGCCCGCAATGACGGGCCGTGGGCGGAATCTCGGCCCAGGCTCCACCCCTTCAGCCGTCATGCCGGGCCTGACCCGGCATCCACGATCGACGCGCGGCGTGGGGATTGCGGGCAAGCCCACAATGACAGGCTCTGGAGCGATCCCCCTGGCACGAGGCTTCGCCCTACCCGTCATGCCGGGCTTGACCCGGCATCCACGATCGACGTGCGGCATGTGGATTGCGGGGCAAGCCCGCAATGACAGGCTCGGGAGCGATCCCCTGGCACGAGGCTTCGCCGCTGCCCGTCATGCCGCGCCTGACCCGGCATCCACGATCGACACGCGGCATGTGGATTGCGGGGCAAGCCCGCAATGACAGGCTCGGGAGCGATCCCCCTGGCACGAGGCTTCGCCCTACCCGTCATGCCGGGCTTGACCCGGCATCCACGACCGACGCCCCGGTCTCCGCGATTACGGCAGACCGCGCAACGGATGCGCGTGCGCCGGCCAGGGGCTGGCGAAGAAGGGCGCCACCATCTCCGGCGTGACGTCCTCCACCCGTGCCGGGTTCCAGCGCGGCGCGTGGTCCTTGTCCACCGCCAGCGCGCGGATGCCTTCCACCGTCTCGCTGGCCGGCCCGGGCCGCAGATGGAAGCAGTGGCGCACCAGGTCGCGCTCCATGCGCAGGTCGTCTGCCAGCGTCATGGTGCGTGCGCGGCGCACCTGCTCCAGCACCACGTGCAGCATCAGCGGCGAGCGTTGCCGCAGCACGGCTGCCGTGTCCTGCGCCCAGGCCTCCTGCGTCGCCTCCAGGCTGCGCACGATGTCCTGCACCGTGGCGGCTGAAAAATACTGGTCGATCTGGGCTGCAGCCCGCTCCAGGTGCGGGCCATCTGCTACAATTTCGATAGCACCACGGTGGGGGAGCGCCCCCGGGCCGTCCTGTGCCAGCCGGTCCCAGAGCGCCGGCAGTGCCGCCGCCGGGAGCGCCGCGTCTGCGAGGTTGGCGTGCACCGCGTCCACGCCGCCGATCAAGGTGCCGGTCAGCGCGAGGTACTCGCCGATGCGGCCGGGGCAACGCGAGAGGAAGAAACCGCCGCCGACGTCGGGGAACAGGCCGATGTTGGTCTCGGGCATGGCCATCCTGGTCCGCTCGGTGACGATGCGGCAGGCGGCGCCTTGCGAGATTCCCATTCCTCCACCCATGACGATGCCGTCCATGAAAGCGACGTAGGGCTTGGGATACGTGTGCACCAGGTGGTTGAGCGCGTATTCCTCGGTGAAGAAGTCCTCCAGCCGCGGATCGCCGGCGAGGGCGGCATGGTGGAAAAAGCGGATGTCGCCGCCGGCGCAGAAGGCGCCGAAGGGCGAGAAACCCGAGGCCGCGGACGGGTCCTTGCCCATGCCGCGGATCGCCACCACCTCCACCGCCGGATCGTCGCGCCAGGCCAGCAGCGTGGCGGTGAGCGCGCGCACCATGTCCAGCGACAGCGCGTTCAGCGCCTTGGGGCGGTTCAGCGTGATCCGCCCTGCCCTGTTCACCACCTCGGTGACCACATCGCTCATGCCCGCTGCCTCCATCCCACCAGTTCGTTCATCACCAGCGCGCCGATCACCAGCGCGCCCCCCGCCAGCACCGTCTGCGTCGGCACCTCGTCGGCGCCCACCCAGGCCAAGAGGATGCCGAAGATCACTTCCAGCAGCGCCAGGAGCGCGATCTCCGGCGCCTTGAGCACCTTGGCGCAGGCCACGGCCAGCGCGCAGGGAATCGCCAGCTGCACCAGGCCCAGCAGCGCCAGCAGGCCCACGTCGTGCGCCGAGGCCTGGAACGGCATGGCCAGGGGAAGCGTGTAGAGCGACGACAGCGCGGCGCCCACCAGCACGGCCGGCACCAGGTCGACGTCGTGCCCCTGCGCGTGCGAGCGCTGCGTGATCGTCCAGTTGATGGCTCCGGCTAGCGGCACGCACAGCGCCACCAGCGTGCCCGCGAGCTGCCCGCCCGAGACCTGCGCCGCGTACATGTAGGCGATGCCCGCCCCCGCGACCACGATGGCCAGCCAGGTGCGCCCCGGGATGCGGTGCCCGATGAAGATGCGGGCGATGAGGGCCGTGAGGAACGGCCCGACCGCCATGGTCACCAGCACGTTGGCCACGCTGGTCATCGTGAGCGCCAGCATGAACGCGGTGAACATCACGCTCCAGCACACGCCGGAGAGCCACAGCGCGGAGCCGCCATGCCGCAGCTTGGCGAACACCGCGCGGCCCTGGAAGAACGGCAGGATCACCAGCAGGGACAGCACGGTGAAGAAGCTGCGCCAGAAGGTGATCTCGAAGCTGCGCGCCTGCTCCAGGTGCCGCGTGATGACCCCGGCGATCGACCACATCAGCGTGACCGCCACCATCAGGAACACGGCCTTGGTGTGGGTGAGTTTCATGGGGTCAGAAAGAAAGCGGGATCGGAGGCGGCTACCGGACGCAGAGGACGCAAAGGATACGCAAAAGACGCAGAAGGACATCCATCAAAAGAGCTTTTCTGACCCTTTTGCGTCCTCTGCGGAACCTTCGCGTCCTCTGCGTCCGGCAGTCCGCTCCCGTGTCCCGTCAGGCCGCCACTTCGCGGCTGGCGCGCTTGCGCTCGTGCTCTTTCAGGTGGCGCTTGCGCAGGCGCACGCTCTTGGGCGTGATCTCGACCAGCTCGTCGTCCTCGATGAACTCGACGCCGTACTCCAGCGTGAGTTCGATCGGGGGCGTGATCTTGATCGCGTCCTCCTTGCCCGAGACGCGGAAGTTGGTCAGCTGCTTGGTGCGGGTGGCGTTGACCACCAGGTCGTTGTCGCGGCTGTGGATGCCGACGATCATGCCCTCGTACACCGGGTCGTTGGCCCGCACGAACATGCGGCCGCGGTCGTCCAGCTTGCCCAGGGCGTAGGTGAAGATCTCGCCGTCGTCCATGGAGATCAGCACGCCGTTCTTGCGGCCGCCGATCTCGCCGCGGTAGGGCTCGTAGCGGTCGAAGATGTTGGAGATGAGGCCCGAGCCGCGGGTGAGGTTCAGGAACTCGTTGGAAAAGCCGATCAACCCGCGCGCCGGGATGCGGTACTCCAGGCGCACGCGGCCACGGCCGTCCGGCTCCATGTTCACCAGGTCGCCCTTGCGCTCGCCCAGGGCCTGCATCACGCCGCCCTGGTGCTGCTCCTCGATGTCCACCGTCACCAGCTCGATCGGCTCGTGCTTCTCACCGTCGATGTTCTTGAGCACCACGCGCGGCTTGGACACCGCCAGCTCGTAGCCTTCGCGGCGCATGTTCTCCAGCAGGATGGTCAGGTGCAGTTCGCCCCGGCCCATCACCTCGAACACGCCCTCCTCGTCGGTTTCCTTCACGCGCAGCGCCACGTTGGACTGCAGTTCCTTCTGCAGGCGGTCCCAGATCTGGCGGCTGGTGACGTACTTGCCTTCGCGGCCGGCCAGCGGGCTGGTGTTCACGCAGAAGTTCATGGTCAGCGTCGGCTCGTCGACCTTGAGCATGGGCAGCGGCGCCGGGTTGACGGGATCGGTCAGCGTCACGCCGATGCCGATCTCGGCGATGCCGTTGACCAGCACGATGTCGCCGGGGCCGGCTTCGGTGACCTGCACGCGGTCCAGGCCCTGAAAGGTCAGCACCTGGTTGATGCGGCCCTTGAAGGCCTTGCCGTCCGGGCCTTCCATGACCATGACGTCCATCATCGGCTTGATGGTGCCGGCGTTGATGCGGCCCACGCCGATGCGGCCCACGAAGGTGGAGAAGTCGATGGCCGAGATCTGCAGCTGCAGCGGCGCGGCCGGGTCGCCCTCGTGCGGCGGCACGTGCTTGAGCACCGTGTCGAACAGGGCCGACATGTCGGGGCCCCACTGCTCGCCCTGCTCGCCCTCTTCCAGCGAGGTCCAGCCGTTGATGCCCGAGGCGTAGACGACCGGGAAGTCCAGCTGTTCGTCGGTGGCGCCCAGCTTGTCGAACAGGTCGAAGGCGGCGTTCACCACGTGCTGCGGGCGCGCGCCCGGCTTGTCGACCTTGTTGACCACCAGGATCGGGCGCAGGCCCAGGGCCAGCGCCTTCTTGGTGACGAAGCGGGTCTGCGGCATCGGGCCTTCCTGGGCGTCGATCAGCAGCACGACGCCGTCCACCATGGACAGCGCGCGCTCCACCTCGCCGCCGAAGTCGGCGTGGCCGGGGGTGTCCACGATGTTGATGTGCGTGCCCTTCCAGCTCACCGCGCAGTTCTTGGCCAGGATGGTGATGCCGCGCTCGCGTTCGATGGCGTTGTTGTCCATGACGGTGTCGACCACCTTCTCGTGCTCGGCGAAGGTGCCCGACTGGCGCAGCAGCTGGTCGACCATGGTCGTCTTGCCGTGGTCGACGTGGGCGATGATGGCGATGTTGCGGATCTGTTTGGGATTGCTCATGGGGTCAGGGCCTCGTGGGGCCGGAGGATTTGCTGGATTTCGATGGGGCTCAGCAGACGCCCCGGGATCAATTCACCGGCCTTCACATGGGCCGTGCCGAGCAACGCATCGCGCGCCTGCCCCGGACCCGATCCGGGGCCGAAGACGGCCACCGCCCCGGCATCGGGCCAGGCACCGCGCCGGCGCAGTCCGGAGAGGAAGCGACCGGCATTGTCGGCGTCGAGCGTGACACGTTCGTGGCCGTCCAGCAGCACCTCCGCCGGCTGCAGGCAGGCCAGGCGGGCGTCCTCGTCCATCGACTCCAGCTGCGCCAGGGTCACGCACTGCGCCGCGGTGAAGCGCCCGGTGGCCGTGCGGCGCAGGAAGGTCAGGTGCGCGCCGCAGCCCAGCGCCTCGCCGATGTCCTCGCCGAGCGTTCGGATGTAGGTGCCCTTGCTGACAGTCGCTACGATTTTGATAGCAGCTCGCCCGGATTCCGTGCGGGCTGCGGCCAGATCCAGCGCATGGACCACGACGTCGCGAGCCTCCCGCTCGACGGTTTCGCCCGCCCGGGCATAGGTGTACAGCGCCTTGCCGTCCTTCTTCAGGGCGCTGTGCATCGGCGGCACCTGGCGGATGGCGCCGAAGAAGCGCTGCTGCACCGCCGCGAGGGTGGCCGCGTCGATCTCCGGCACCGGACGCTCCGCCAGCACCTCGCCCTCGGCATCGCCGGTGGTGGTGGTCACGCCCAGGCAGGCGACCGCTTCGTAGGTCTTGTCGGCGTCCAGGTGGATCTGGCTGAACTTGGTGGCCGCACCGAAGCACAGGGGCAGCACGCCGGTGGCCAGCGGGTCGAGCGTGCCGGTGTGGCCGGCCTTCTCGGCGCGCAGCAGCCACTTGGCCTTCTGCAAGGCGTCGTTGCTGGAGAGACCCAGGGGTTTGTCGAGCAGCAGCACCCCGTGCACAGGGCGCCGCGGCACCCTGGTGCGGGGCGTCGCGGTCACGGGGTGTCGTCTTTGGAGCGCGAGGCGACCGCCTGGGCGATCAGCGCGTTCATGTCGGCCGCGCGCTCGGTGGTGCGGTCGAACTGGAAGTGCAGCGTCGGCACGGTGTGGATGTGCAGCCGCTTGAACAGGCCGTTGCGCAGGAACCCGGCCGCCTGGTTGAGGGCTTCCTCGGTCTCCTTCGGGTCGCCGACGAGCAGGCTGAAGAACACCTTGGCGTGCGCGTAGTCGGGCGTGACCTCCACCGCCTGGATCGTGACCATGCCCACGCGCGGGTCCTTCAACTCGCGCGCGATCAGCTCCGTCAGGTCGCGCTGGATTTGGTCCGCGACCTGGAAGGCTCGGTTGGGCTTGGTCTGCTTCTTGGGCATCTTGAATCGGGCTCGGGGTCAAGGACGCAGAGGACGCAAAGGTTTCGCAGAGAACGCAAAAGGAGAAAAGACACCTGGAAAGGCCTCTTTTGCGTCCTCTGCGTGATCTTCGCGTCCTCTGCGTCCGGTTGTCCGCTCCCGCCTTCGCCTTACAGCGTCCGGGCCACTTCCTTGATCTCGAAGAACTCCAGCTGGTCGCCTTCCTTGATGTCGTTGTAGTTCTTCAGCTTGATGCCGCACTCGAAGCCTTCCTTGACCTCGCGCACGTCGTCCTTCATCCGCTTGAGCGAATCGAGCTCGCCGGTGTAGACCACCACGTTGTCGCGCAGCAGGCGGAAGTGCGCATTGCGCGTGACGATGCCCGAGGTGACCATGCAGCCGGCGACCGTGCCGATCTTGGAGGCCACGAACACCGTGCGGATCTCGGCGGCGCCGATGACCTCTTCGCGCTTTTCGGGCGCCAGCATGCCGGACATGGCCGTCTTCAGCTCGTCCACGGCGTCGTAGATGATGCTGTAGTAGCGCAGCTCCACGCCGTTGCCCTCGGCCAGCTTGCGCGCGCCGGAGTCGGCACGCGTGTTGAAGCCGATGATCACCGCCTTGGAGGCGATGGCCAGGTTGACGTCCGACTCGGTGATGCCGCCCACGGCCGCATAGACCAGCTGCACCTTGACCTCGTCGGTCGACAGCTTGACCAGCGACTGCGACAGCGCCTCCTGCGAACCCTGCACGTCGGCCTTGACGATGATGGGCAGCGTCTTGACCTCGCCGGCGGTCATGTCCGTGAACATGTTCTCCAGCTTGGCGGCCTGCATCTTGGCCAGCTTGGTGTTGCGGAACTTGCCGGCGCGGTAGGTGGCGATCTCGCGCGCACGGCGCTCGTCGGTCATCACCATGAACTCGTCGCCCGCCTGCGGCACCTCGGTCAGGCCCTGGATCTCCACCGGGATGGAGGGACCGGCCGACTTGATGCTCTTGCCGTTCTCGTCGAGCATGGCGCGCACGCGGCCGTAGGTCTGGCCGGCCAGCACCACGTCGCCGGTCTTGAGCGTGCCCGACTGCACCAGCACCGTGGCCACCGGGCCGCGGCCCTTGTCCAGCTGGGCCTCGATCACCATGCCCTTGGCCATGGCGTCCACCGGGGCCTTGAGCTCCAGCACCTCGGCCTGCAGCAGCACCTGCTCCAGCAGGTCGTCCACGCCCTGGCCGGTGAGGGCCGAGACGTTGACGAACGGGGCGTCGCCGCCGTACTCCTCGGGCACGACTTCCTCGACCACGAGTTCCTGCTTGACCCGTTCGGTGTTGACGCCGGGCTTGTCGATCTTGTTGACCGCGACCACGATCGGCACCTTGGCGGCCTTGGCGTGCTTGATGGCTTCGCGCGTCTGCGGCATCACGCCGTCGTCCGCCGCGACCACCAGGATCACGATGTCGGTGGCCTGCGCGCCGCGCGCCCGCATGGCGGTGAACGCCTCGTGGCCGGGGGTGTCCAGGAACGAGATCATGCCGCGCGGGGTTTCCACGTGGTAGGCACCGATGTGCTGGGTGATGCCGCCGGCCTCGCCCGCCGCCACCTTGGCGCGGCGGATGTAGTCCAGCAGCGAGGTCTTGCCGTGGTCGACGTGGCCCATGACGGTGACCACCGGGGCGCGCGGCAGCGCCTCGGCGTCCTGCTGGGACACCTCTTCCTCGGTGAACGCCTCGGGGTCGTCCAGGGCGGCCGTGACCGCCTTGTGGCCCATCTCCTCGACCACGATCATGGCCGTGTCCTGGTCCAGCGGCTGGTTCATGGTGGCCATCTGGCCCATCTTCATGAGTGCCTTGATGACCTCGGACGCCTTGATCGCCATCTTGTGGGCCAGTTCGGCCACCGTGATGGTCTCGGGCACGTGCACCTCGAGCACGCGCTGCTCCACCGGCTGCTGCGGTGCGTCGCTGCGCTGGTCGCGGTCGTTGCCGCGGCGGCCGCGCGGGCCCCCGCGCCAGTTGTTGCGGCCCACGCCGCCCGAGGCGTCGCCGCGGGTCGGGATGGCCTTCTTCTTGGCCGGATCGGCGGCCCAGCTGGACGACAGCTTGGCCGACTTGACTTCCTTGCCGCTGCCGGGCGCAGCCGGTGCGCCGGCGCCGGGCGCCGGGCGGCCGGTGACGGCCGGCTTGTGCAGCGTGCCCTTGGCGGCGGGCTTGGCGTCGCCGGGCTTGGCGACCGGCTTGGCCGGCTCGGGCTTGTGGGCGACCAGCACCTTCTTGGGCGCGGCCATCATGGCGCGGATGGCCTCGGCCTCGGCCAGGGCCTTGCGGCGGCGCTCTTCCAGGTCCTTGGCGCGGGCGGACTCCTCGTCGGCACGGGCCTTGGATTCGGCGGCGGCGCGCTCGCGGGCCTCGGCCTGCGCGGCGGCGCGGGCCTGGGCGGCGGCAGCGGCTTCCTGCGTCGCCTCGACCTTCACGGTCTCGGCCTGGGCCTTCTTTTGCTCCTCGGTCGCGGCGTAGGTCGCGGCGCGCTCCTCGGCCTCGCGTTCCTTGCGCTCGGTCTCCTCGCGCAGGCGGCGCTTCTCGGCCAAGTCTTCCTCCTGGCGGCGGATCAGTTCGGCCTGGCGGCGCGCCTCTTCCTCGCGGCGGGCCAGCTCGGCGTCGTCGATGCGGGGGGCGCCGTCGTGCACGGCCGGCTCGGGCGCCTCCACCACGGCGGTGTCGCCACCCTCGTCGCGCTTGACGAAGGTGCGCTTCTTGCGCACTTCCACCTGGATGGTGCGGGCCTTGCCGCTGGCGTCGGCCTGCTTGATCTCGCTGGTGGACTTCTTCACCAGGGTGATCTTCTTGCGCTCGGCGCTGGCCGTGCCGTGGCTGGCCTGCAGGTAGCCCAGGAGCTTCTGCTTGTCGGCCTCGGACAGGGCATCGGACGGGGCCGACTTGGCCACGCCCGCGCTGCGCAATTGCTCGAGCAGCGTGTCGGGGGATTTCTTGAGTTCGCTGGCGAACTCAGCGACGGTCGTACTGGACATATGTTCCTGAACCCTCCATCACGTCACTCTTGCGTCGCGGCACTGGTGAACCAGTGCTCGCGCGCCTTCATGATCAGGGCGGTGGCCTCGTCCGTGGACTGGCCCGTAATCTCGGTCAATTCATCGACGGCCAGGTCGGCCAGCTCGTCGCGGGTCTGCACGCCGGCATCGGCGAGCTTGGCGATCAGGTCGGGCGTGAGGCCCTCCAGGTCGCGCAGGTTCTGGGAGACCTCGAGCGCGTTTTCCTCGCGCGCGATCTCCATCGTCAGCAGGGCGTCCTTGGCACGGGCGCGCAGCTCGTTCACCGTCTCCTCGTCGAAGGACTCGATCTCCAGCATCTCCTGGATGGGCACGTAGGCCACTTCTTCCAGGCTGGTGAACCCCTCGGAGATCAGGATGTCGGCGATCTCCTCGTCGACGTCGAGCTTCTCCATGAACAGGCCGCGGATCGCACCGGACTCCTCGGCCTGCTTCTGCGCCGACTCGTTGGCGTCCATGATGTTGATCTTCCAGCCGGTGAGCTCGGACGCCAGCCGCACGTTCTGGCCGCCACGGCCGATGGCGATGGCGAGGTTCTCCTCGTCGACCACCACGTCCATCGCGTGCTTCTCCTCGTCGACGACGATGGAGCTCACGTTGGCCGGCGCCAGGGCACCGATCACGAACTGGGCCGGATCCTCGGACCACAGGACGATGTCGACGCGCTCGCCGGCCAGCTCGTTGGTCACGGCGTTGACGCGGGTGCCGCGCACGCCGACGCAGGTGCCGATCGGGTCGACGCGCTTGTCGTGGCTCAGCACCGCAATCTTGGCGCGGCTGCCGGGGTCGCGGGCGCAGCTCTTGATCTCCAGGAGGCCCTGCTCGATCTCCGGCACTTCCTGGCGGAACAGCTCGATCATGAACTCGGGGGCCGAGCGCGACAGGATGATCGGCGCGCCGCGCAGCGTGAGGTCGACCTCCATGATCATGGCCCGCACGCGGTCGCCGTTGCGCAGGTTCTCCTTGGGGATCATCTCGCCGCGGCGCAGCCGGCCTTCGACACGGCCGCTCTCCACAATGATGTCGCCCTTGTCCATGCGCTTGACGGTGCCCACGAAGATCTTGTCGCCGCGCGACATGAAGTCGTTGAGCAGCATCTCGCGCTCGGCGTCGCGGATCTTTTGCAGGATCACCTGCTTGGCGGCCATGGCGCCGATGCGGCCGATCGGCACCGACGGCACCGCCTCCTCGATGTACTCGCCTTCCTCGACGTCGGCGATCCGGTCGCGGGCGTCCATCAGCATCTCTTCGGCGTCGGGGTTCTGCAGGCCCTGCTCGTCGGGCACCACCAGCCAGCGGCGGAAGGTCTCGTAGTCGCCGCTGTCGCGGTCTACCGCCACGCGGATGTCCACCTCGCCCTGGTAGAGCTTCTTGGTGGCCTGCGCCAGCGCCGACTCGACGGCACCGAACACCACGTCGCGCTCCACGTTCTTCTCGCGCGAGATCGCTTCGACCAGCATCAACATTTCGCGATTCATCACGACTCTCCTGTCTGCCTGGGCCTGCGGCCCTTGAAATCCACCACCGGCGCGAGCCGCGCCTCCTTCAACTCGTCCAGCGTGAAGCCGATCACCTGCTGCGGGGGCGGCGTGCGCTTGGCGCTCACCTTCGCCCCCGGCTTGGCTGCCGGCTCCTCGCTCCACACCAGCTGCCAGCCGCCGGCCTCGCCGCGCGACAACTGGCCCCGGAACTTCTTGCGGTTGGGGGCCACCTGCCCCGCCCCCGCCGCGCCCACCGGCTGCTTGAGCACGATGTCCACCATCTCGCCGGCGAAGCGCTCGAAATCGCGCTCGCCACGCAACGGACGATCCACCCCCGGCGACGACACCTCCAGCCGCGTGTAGTCGATGCCATCGACCTCCAGCGCATACTGCAGCTGCCGCGTGACCTTCTCGCAGTCCTCGACGTTGACGAACTGCTCCTGCCCCGGCGTCCAGGGCAAGTCGATCGTGACGCGCAGCAGCCCGCCGGCGGAGCGCTCGATCTCCACCAGCTCATAGCCAAGGCCGGTCACGGTCTGTTGGGCGATGTCCTGCAGCGCCACGGGTGTCGTCAATCCCAAATCCAGTACGAGACGACCTGCCAGCCACCGACTCGGGTGGCGGCGGCTGCAGCGTCCCGGGCACCACCACCCAAAATCGCACAGCCAAAAAAAACGGGCGGTGAATACCCGCCCGGTTGGTCGTGAAGCAAAGATTGTACCGCGCCGTGGGCCTGCTTGCAACACTTGGGGACGCGCTCAGCCTCCTGCGTCGCCCCGGCCGGAACGCATGAGCTTCACTTCGGCCCGCTGGCGCTTGTCGGCCAGCCGGCGGCGCCGGGCCGACCGGGGCACCGCCGTCGGCCGACGCACGTGCGGGGGCTCGGCCACGCTGTCCACCAGCTCCTGCAGCCGCTCCAGCGCCTCGCCACGGTTGAGCTCCTGGCTGCGGTGCTGCTGGGCCTTGATCACCAGCACCCCGCTGCGCGTGATCCGGTGGTCCGCCAGGGCCAGCAGCCGCGCCTTGTGGTCCGCCGGCAGCGAGCTGCCCCGGATGTCGTAGCGCAGGTGCACCGCACTGGACACCTTGTTGACGTTCTGCCCGCCCGCGCCCTGCGCCCGCATGGCGGTGATCTCCACCTCCTCGGGCGGGATCGGGGTGGGCGTGCGGTGGAGGGTCATGGGGACGGAAGCAAGGAAAAAAGCGGACTTCCGGACGCAGAGGACGCGGAGATTCCGCAGAAGACGCAGAAGGACATCCAAGTCATTCTGACTTCTTGTCCTCCTTTGCGTTCTCTGCGTGACCTTTGCGTCCTCTGCGTTCGGCCAGCCCGCTCCCGCCTTCTACCCCGCCGCCGCCACCAGCGCCCGGGTGTAGTCGTGCGACGGGGTGCCCAGCACGCGGTCGACCGGGCCGGACTCGAGCACCTCGCCGTCCTTCATCACCAGCACCTCGTGGGCCATGGCGCGGATCACGTCCACGTCGTGGGTGATCAGCAGGTAGGCCAGCCCCTTCTCGCGCTGCAGGCGCTGCAGCAGCTGCAGCACCTGCTGCTGGATCGTCACGTCCAGCGCGCTGGTCGGCTCGTCCAGCACCAGCAGCTGCGGGCCGACGATGAGGGCGCGGGCGATGGCCAGGCGCTGGCGCTGGCCGCCGGAGAACTCGTGCGGGTACCGGTCCAGCAGGCCGGGGAACTGCGCCTCGCCCATGCCCACGTCGTGCAGGGCCGACACCACGCGCACGCGGCGGCCGGCGGCGTCGAGCGCGGGCTCGTGCACCAGGAGGCCCTCGCCCACGATCTCCTCGACCGTCATGCGCGGCGACAGCGAGGAGAACGGGTCCTGGAAGACCACCTGGACCTGGCGCCGGATCGCCCGGTTGGCGGCGGTGTCCGGCCCCCAGCGCTGGCCCACCACGTCCAGGGCGCCGTCGTGCGGCAGCAGGCCCAGCGCCGCCAGGGCCAGCGTGGACTTGCCCGAGCCGGACTCGCCCACCACGCCCAGCGTGCGCCGTGGCGCGATGGCGAAGCTGGCGTCCTTCACCGCGGTGAAACTGCCGCGCCGGAACCAGCCGCGCCACCCCGGCATCGGCACGGGATAGCGCACCTGCACCTGCGACGCCTGCATGATGGGCGCAGCGGCGCCGGACGGCGCCTCGTCGACCTCGCGCGCCGGCCGGCTGTCGATCAGCCGGCGGGTGTAGGGGTGCTGCGGCCGCGTGAGGACGGCGTCGACCCGCCCCTGCTCCACCAGGTGCCCGCGCTCCATCACCGCCACCCGGTCGGCGAAGCGGCGCACCAGGTGGAGGTCGTGCGTGATCAGCAGCACCGCCATGCCGGTTTGCCGCTGCAGGTCGGCCAGCAGCGCCAGGATCTGCACCCGCAAGGTGACGTCCAGGGCGGTGGTCGGTTCGTCGGCCAGCAGCAGCCGCGGCCGGCAGGCCAGCGCCATCGCGATCATGGCCCGCTGCCGCTGCCCGCCCGAGAGCTGGTGCGGGTACGCCTCGGCCCGGCGCGCCGGCTCCGGGATGCCGGTGGCCGCCAGCGCCTCGACGGCCGCCGCCCAGGCCTGCCGGCGGCTGAGGCCCTGCTTCAACTCCAGCACCTCGGCCACCTGGTCCCCCACCGTGTAGACCGGGTTCAGTGCCGTCATCGGCTCCTGGAAGATCATGGCGATGTCGTCGCCGCGGATGCCGCGCAGCGCGTGCTCCGAAATCGATAGCAACTCAGTCGCTTCCGACGCGGGCTCACGGCCAAAAAGCTTCACGGACCCGGACAGCTGGGCGTTCTGCGCCAGCCGCACCAGCGACAGCGCGGTGACCGTCTTGCCGGAGCCCGACTCCCCCACCAGCGCCAGCTTCTCGCCAGGGGCGATGTCGAAGCTCGCGCCATGCACGACCTCCTTGCCGCCGAAGGAGACGCGCAGGTCACGGACTTGGAGCAGCGGCGTGGTCATGGGAGCAGTCGAATGCGGGCTGCCGGACGCAGAGGACGCAGAGGTTCCGCAGAGGGCGCAGAAGGGAACATCCAAAAAGAACTCGTCTTCATGTCTTCTTTTGCGTCCTCTGCGAAACCTTCGCGTCCTCTGCGTCCGGTTCCCGCCCCCGTTCCCGCCTTCATGCGTCCGCCTTCCGCGGATCCAGCGCGTCCCGCAGCGCGTCGCCCATGAAGGTGAGCAGCAGCAGCGTGGTCACCAGCACCGTGAAGGTCGACAGCGAGATCCACCAGGCGTCGATGTTGTTCTTGCCTTGGCTGAGGAGCTCGCCCAGCGACGGCGTGCCGGGCGGCACGCCCAGGCCCAGGAAGTCCAGCGAGGTGAGCGCCAGGATGGCGGCGCTCATGCGAAACGGCAGGAAGGTGATCACCGGCGTCATGCTGTTGGGCAGGATGTGCCGCCACATGATCCGGCCGTTGCCCACCCCCAGGGCGCGGGCGGCGCGCACGTAGTCCATCTGCCGGTTGCGCAGGAACTCGGCGCGCACGTACTGCGACAGGCCCATCCAGCCGAAGAGCGACAACAGGATCAGCAGCAGCGCGACGCTCGGCGCGAAGATCGCGCTGAAGATGATCAGGAGGTACAGCTCGGGCATCGAGTCCCAGATCTCGATGAAGCGCTGGAACGCCAGGTCCACCTTGCCCGCGAAGAAGCCCTGGATCGCGCCGCTGACCACCCCGATCAGCACACCCACGGCGGTGAGCGCCAGCGCGAACAACACCGAGAGGCGAAAGCCGTAGATCAGCTGCGCCAGCATGTCGCGGCCGCGGTCGTCGGTGCCCAGCAGGTTCTCGCGGGTGGGGGCCGACGGGTTGGGCGACTTGGCGAAGTAGTTCAGGCTCCGCGGGCCGTAGGGGTTGGGCGGGAAGATCGCCCAGTTGCCGCCCTTGGCGATCTGCGCCTGGATGAAGGGGTCGTGGAAGTCCGTCTCGGTCAGGAAGTCGCCGCCGAACACGGTCTCGGGGTAGGACTTCGCGAGCGGGAAGTAGAAGCTGCCTTCGTAGCGCACCACCAGCGGCTTGTCGTTGGAGAGCACCTCGGCAAAGAGGCTCAGGACCAGGAGCGTCGAGAACACCACCAGGCTCCAGAACCCCAGGCGGTTGCGGCGGAAGCGCCGCCAGGCCCGCCGGGCAGGCGACACGGAGACCGAGGCCGCCGCGGCAGTGGCCTGGGGAGGCAGTGCGGCGGACCCGCCCTGCATCTGCCCGGCGAGCGGGGGCGTGGCGGCGAGCTCAGTCGAACTTGACACGGGGATCCACCCAGACGTAGCAGAGGTCGGACAGCAGCTTGGTGAACAGCCCCAGCAGCGTGAAGAGGTACAGCGTGCCCAGCACCACCGGGTAGTCGCGGCGGATCACGCTCTCGTAGCTGAGCAGCCCCAGGCCGTCGAGCGAAAACAGGGTCTCGATCAGCAGCGAGCCGGTGAAGAAGGCGCCCAGGAAGGCCGCCGGGAAGCCCGCGATGATCGGCATCAGCGCGTTGCGCATCACGTGCTTCCACAGCACGCGGCGCTCGCCCAGTCCCTTGGCGCGGGCGGTCAGCACGTACTGCTTGCGGATCTCCTCCAGGAAGGAGTTCTTGGTCAGCATGGTCGTCACGGCGAAGCTGCCGACCACCATGGCCGTGACCGGCAGCGCGATGTGCCAGAGGTAGTCGACGACCTTGCCGCCGACGCTCAGCTCGGCCCAGTTGCCTGAGGTGAGGCCCCGCAGCGGGAACCACCCGAGCTGCCCGCCGAAGACCACCAGCAGCGCCACGCCCAGCACGAAGCCGGGGATGGCGTAGCCCACCAGCACGACCAGCGTGGTGAGCAGGTCGAATCGGGAGCCCGCCCGCACCGCCTTGGCCACGCCCAGCGGCACGGCGATCAGGTAGCTGATGAAGAAGGTCCACAGGCCCAGGCTGATGGACACCGGCAGCTTCTCGCGGATGAGCTGCCAGACGTCCTTGCTCTGGAAGAAGCTGCGCCCCAGATCGAACCGCGCGTACTGCCCCAGCATCTGGAAGAAGCGCTCATGGGGCGGCTTGTCGAAGCCGTACAGCGCCTTGATCTGCTCGATGCGCTTGGGATCCACGCCCTGCGCGCCGCGGTAGCTGAAGGCGCCGCCGCCCTCGCTGCCGCCGCCGGCGCCGGCGCGGGCCTCGGCGAGGTATTGCTCCACCGGCCCGCCGGGGACGAACTGCGTGACGATGAAGGTGATGAGCAGCACGCCCAGCAAGGTGGGCAGCATCAGGAGCAGCCGGCGCGCGATGTAGGCGGCCATCAGTTCGGCGCCCCCGCCTTGGACCACCAGGTGTCGATCGCCCAGGCCTCGCCCTGCGCGTACGGCGGCATGGTCGCGGTGGGCTGCAGCCGCCAGGCGTTGTAGACGATGCGGTGCGTGCCCGCCGTCCACTGCGGGATGAGGATGTGCGAATGCATGATCACCCGCTCCAGCGCGCGGCAGGCGGGCAGCAGTTCGGCGCGGGTCTGGGCGCTGGTCATGCGCTGCAGCAGGTCGTCCACCGCCGGCGACTGGATGCCGGTCATGTTCCCGGAGTCCTCCACGTCGGCCGACTTGCTGCCGAACAGGTCGACGTAGTCCTGCCCCGGCGTGTGGGTGCCGGGATACGCCAGCGAGATGATCTCGAACTGCTTCTTCTGGAAGCGCTGCTGGTACAGGGCGAAGTCCACGGGGCGGAACGTGAGCGTCACGCCCAGCTTCTCCAGGTTGCGCATCCACGGTGAGATCACCCGCGCGCCGGTCTCCTGGCTGTCCAGGTATTCCAGCACCAGCGGCTCGCCCTTCGCGTTGCGCAGCGCGCCGCCCTGCACTTCCCAGCCGGCCTGGCGCAGCAGCTCACGGGCGCGGCGCAGGTTGTCGCGCAGCGACGTCTGGCCATCGGTGCGGGGGGGCTCGTAGGCGGGGCCGAACGCGGCGTCGGGCACCTTGCCCCGCCAGCGCTCCAGCAGCGCCAGTTCCTCGGGGGACGGCAGGCCGGTGGACTTGCAGTCGGTGTTGCCGAAGAGGCCGGCCACGCGCTGGTACGAGTTGTAGAACATCTGCCGGTTCATCCACTCGTAGTCCACCGCCAGGCCCAGCGCCTCGCGCACGCGGGGGTCCTTCAGCTTCGGATTGCGGATGTTCAGCACGTAGCTCTGGAAGCCGGAAGGCAGCTTGTGGGTGAACTCGCCCTTGACCAGCTCGCCGGTCTTGAACTTGCGGCCGTTCACGCGGCGCGCCCAGTCGCCGGCGGAGAAGAACCGCATCATGTCGAACTCGCCGGCCTTCACCGCCTCCAGCTTGGCGGTGTTGTCGCGGTAGATCTTGACCGTGATGCGGTCGAAGTTGGAGGTGCCGCGGCGCACGTTCAGGTCGCGGCCCCAGTAGTTGGGGTCGCGCACGTAGGTGATGTCGCGGCCGAAGACCACCGGCCCGATCTTGTACGGACCGCTGCCGATCGGGATGTCCATCACCACCTGGTCGAAGCGTTTGGGCTTGCCGTTCTCCAGGCCCCACTTGCGGCTGAAGACCGGCAGCCCGCCCACGGTGAGCGGCATCTCGCGGTTCTTGCGCTTGAAGCGGAAGCGCACGGTGCGCTCGTCCAGCACGTCCAGGCCATCCAGGTCGTCCAAGGCGGTCTTGTAGGCCGGCGAGGTGTGCGGCCCCAGCAACGTGTCGAAGGTGTGCTTGACGTCGGCCGCCAGCACCGGGTCGCCATTGTGGAAGCGCGCCTCGCGGCGCAGGCGGAAGGTGGCCGACAGGCCGTCGGGCGGAACCTCCACGTCTTCGGCCAGCAGGCCGTAGCCGGAGCCGATCTCGTCCTGCGCGCCGGACAACAGGCTGTCGAACAGCAGCCCCGACAGGTAGGCCGGTGGCGATCCGCGGATGGTGAAGGGGTTGTACTTGTCGAAGTTGGAAAAGCGCAGGTTGCTCACCAGCCGCAGTTCCCCGCCCTTGGGCGCCGCCGGGTTGACGTAGGCGAAGTGGGTAAAACCCGGCGGGTACTTCAGGTCGCCCCACAGGGCATAGCCGTGGGCCGCCCACGCGGCCGGCGCCACCGCCGCCGCCGTCGCGCCCAGCCAGAGCAGCCAACCTCGCATGCGACAATTCTGCCCAGTTTTTCAACACGCGAGACGCATGGGCTTCCTCACTGGCAAGAAATTGTTGATCACGGGCGTGCTGTCCAACCGCTCCATCGCCTACGGCATCGCCCGGGCCTGCCATGCCCAGGGCGCCGAACTGGCCTTCAGCTACGTGGGCGAGCGCTTCAAGGACCGCATCACCGAATTCGCGGCCGACTTCGGCTCCCAGCTGGTGTTCGACTGCGACGTGGGTGACGACGCGCAGATCGCCCGGCTGTTCGCCGACCTGGGGCAGCACTGGCCCAGGTTCGACGGCTTCGTGCACGCCATCGGCTATGCGCCCCGCGAGGCGATCGCCGGCGACTTCCTGGACGGGCTCTCGCGCGAGGGCTTCAAGATCGCACACGACATCAGCGCGTACAGCTTCCCGGCCATGGCCAAGGCGGCGCTGCCCATGCTCAACGACAAGTCGGCGCTGCTCACCCTGACCTACCTGGGCGCCATCCGCACCGTCCCGAACTACAACACCATGGGCCTGGCCAAGGCCTCGCTCGAAGCCTCGGTGCGCTACCTGGCCGAATCGATGGGGCCCAAGGGCATCCGCGTCAACGGCATCAGCGCCGGCCCGATCAAGACGCTGGCGGCCAGCGGCATCAAGGGCTTCGGCAAGATCCTGTCGGTGGTGGCCGAGACCTCGCCGATCCGGCGCAACGTGACCATCGACGACGTGGGCAACGTGGCGGCCTTCCTGCTGTCGGACCTGGCGGCCGGCGTCTCGGCCGAGATCACCTACGTGGACGGCGGCTTCAGCCAGGTGGTCGGCGGCATCGCCGAGCCTTCCGAATCCTGAGCCCAATCGTGCTCCAGCCCGCAACCGCTGCGGGCGAGCAGCTATCGAAACCATAGCAAAAAGCGGCCTCGTGGGCCGCTTTTCGCATGGGGCCACAGCCCCGCGATGGGTGCCTTACTTGGGCAGCAGCACCTTGTCGACCACGTGGATCACGCCGTTGGACTGGACCACGTCGGCGATGGTCACCGTGGCGGAGCCGCCCTTCTCGTCCATCACCATCACCTTGCCGCCCGACGCCTTGGCGGTCAGCGTGCCGCCGGCCACGGTCTTGAGCTTGGCCTCGCCCTTGCCGTCCTGGATCTGCTTGGTCAGGGCCGCAGCGTCGATCTTGCCCGGCACCACGTGGTAGGTCAGCACGCTGGTCAGCGTGCCCTTGTTCTCGGGCTTGAGCAGCGTGTCCACGGTGCCGGCCGGCAGCGCGGAGAACGCGGCGTTGGTCGGCGCGAACACGGTGAAGGGGCCCGGGCCCTTGAGCGTCTCGACCAGGCCGGCGGCCTTGACCGCGGCGACCAGGGTGGTGTGGTCCTTGGAGTTGACGGCGTTGTCGATGATGTCCTTGTTGGGGAACATGGGCGCGCCGCCCACGGTGACCTGGGCCAGCGCTGCGGTGGCGGACAGGGCGATGGCAGCGGCGAGCGCTGCGGTGCGGAAGGTTTTCGACATGGATGGTTCTCCTGGAAGGTGGGATCGCGGCCGGATGGCTGCGACCCTTCCCTTACGGGAGCCGGCGGACACCGGATGTGGGGCGGCCCCACAACCCACTCGGACATCGGGGCACCCGCCCCGGGGGCGGGAACTTGCTGCTGCGCTCAGCCCTGCTTCACGCAGTCGGCGAAGTAGCGGATCTTCCCGTCCTCGCCCACTTCTTCCACCAGGCCGTGGATGTCGGTCTCGAAGCCCGGGCAGTTGGCGTTGAACTCGCGCGAGAACTTCAGGTAGTCCACGATCTTCTTGTTGAAGACCTCACCCGGGATCAGGAGCGGAATGCCCGGCGGGTACGGCGTGACCAGGCTGGTGGTGATGCGCCCCTCCAGGTGGTCGATCTCCACCCGCTCGGTCTTGCGGTGGGCGATGTGGGCGAAGGCGTCGCTGGGCTTCATGGCCGGCTGCAGGTCCGACAGGTACATGTCGGTGGTCAGGCGCGCGATGTCGTACTTCGCGTAGAGCTCGTGCACGAACTGGCACAGGTCGGCCAGGCCCATGCGCTCGTAGCGCGGGTGCTGCTGGCAGAACTCGGGGAGGATGCGCCACATCGGCTGGTTGCGGGCGTAGTCGTCCTTGAACTGCTGCAGCGCCGTCAGCAGCGTGTTCCAGCGGCCCTTGGTGATGCCGATGGTGAACATGATGAAGAAGCTGTAGAGGCCGGTCTTCTCCACGATGATCCCGTGCTCGGCCAGGAAGCGCGTGACGATCGACGCCGGGATGCCGCTCTTGGCGAACTTGCCGTTCAGGTCCAGGCCGGGCGTGACGATGGTGGACTTGATCGGGTCCAGCATGTTGAAGCCCTCGGCCAGGTTGCCGAAGCCGTGCCACTTGGCGGTGCGCGCCTCGCCCTTGATGATCCAGTCGTCGGCGCGGCCGATGCCTTCCTCGGCCAGCTTGTCCGGTCCCCAGACCTTGAACCACCAGTCCTTGCCGTACTCCTGGTCCACCTTGCGCATGGCGCGGCGGAAGTCCAGCGCCTCGAGGATGCTCTCTTCCACCAGCGCCGTGCCGCCGGGCGGCTCCATCATCGCCGCGGCCACGTCGCAGCTGGCGATGATGCTGTACTGCGGGCTGGTCGAGGTGTGCATCAGGTACGCCTCGTTGAACAGGTGCCGGTCGAGCTTGCGGTTCTGCGAGTCCTGCACCAGCACGTGGCTGGCCTGGCTGATGCCGGCCAGGAGCTTGTGGGTGGACTGCGTGGCGAAGGTGAGCGACTCGCGCGGCCGCGCCCGCTTCTTGCCCATGGCGTGGTACGGCCCGTAGAACGGGTGGAATGCCGCGTGCGGCAGCCAGGCCTCGTCGAAGTGCAGCGTGTCGACGTAGCCATCCAGCATGTTCTTGATGGTCTCGGTGTTGTAGAGCACGCCGTCGTAGGTGGACTGGGTCAGCGTCATCACCCGCGGCCGCACCACGTCCGCATCGATTCCGGCCAGCAGCGGGTTGGCCCGGATCTTGGCCTTGATCGCCTCCTGGCTGAACTCGCTCTGGGGGATGGGGCCGATGATGCCGAAGTGGTTGCGCGTCGGCTTCATGAACACGGGAATCGCCCCGGTCATGATGATCGAGTGCAGGATCGACTTGTGGCAGTTGCGGTCGACCACCACCACGTCGCCGGGCGCCACCGTGTGGTGCCAGACCATCTTGTTCGACGTGGACGTGCCGTTGGTGACGAAGAAGCAGTGGTCGGCGTTGAAGATCCGCGCCGCGTTGCGCTCGCTGGCGGCCACCGGGCCGGTGTGGTCCAGCAGCTGGCCCTGTTCGTCCACGGCGTTGCACACGTCGGCGCGCAGCATGTTCTCGCCGAAGAACTGGTGGAACATCTGGCCGACGGGCGTCTTCAGGAACGCCACCCCGCCCGAGTGCCCGGGGCAGTGCCAGGAGTACGAGCCGTCCTCGGCGTAGTCCAGAAGCGCCTTGAAGAACGGCGGCTGGATGCCCTCCAGGTAGCTCTTGGCCTCCCGGATGATGTGGCGGGCCACGAACTCCGGGGTGTCTTCGAACATGTGGATGAAGCCGTGCAACTCCCGCAGGATGTCGTTGGGCATGTGCCGGCTGGTCTTGGTCTCGCCGTACACGTAGATCGGCACGTCGGTGTTCTTGCGCCGCACCTCCTGGATGAAGCTGCGCAGGTTGACCACCGCCGGGTCGAGGTCCGGCCCGGGGGTGAACTCCTCGTCGTCGATGGACAGGATGAACGCGCTGGCGCGGCTTTGCTGCTGCGCGAACTGCGACAGGTCGCCGTAGCTGGTGACGCCCAGCACCTCGAAGCCTTCGCTCTCGATGGCCTGCGCCAGCGCGCGGATGCCCAGCCCGGAGGTGTTTTCGGAGCGGTAGTCTTCGTCGATGATGACGATGGGGAAGCGGAATTTCATGTGGGGGCCAGAGGGTGGGGCCGGGAAGGCAAGCCGCGAAGTGTATTGAAACCGCGGACCCCGGGGCGCAGGCGGCGCTTCGCCCACAATGCGGCATCTCGGCAGTGGCCCGGGCAAGAGGAGGCGAACATGACGGAATCGACGATCTGGTGGCTGATGACCGGCGCGGCCGTGGCGGTCGAACTCATGACCGGCACCTTCTACCTGCTGATGCTGGCGGTCGGACTGGCGGCCGCGGCCCTGGCGGCCCACGCGGGCGCGTCCCTGCCGGCCCAGCTGGTCGCTGCGGCGGTGGTGGGCGGCGGCGCGGTGGCGGCCTGGCACCTCCTGCGCGGGCAGCGCCCCGTGGGCGACAACGCCGACATGAACCTGGATGTCGGCGAAACCGTCACCGTCGACGCCTGGCAGCCCGATGGCACCGCCCAGGTGCGCTACCGCGGGGCCACCTGGACGGTCGCCCTGGCGGCCGGTGCGGCCGCCGCGCCGGGCCTGCACCGCGTGCGCGAGGTGGTGGGCAACCGCCTCGTGGTCGAAAAAATCTGAGCTCCCGCATCCCCACAACTCCCGGAGGAAACCCCATGGAAATCGCCGTCGTCCTGTTCGTCATCGCGGTCATCTTCGTCGTCCGCTCGATCAAGGTGGTCCCGCAGCAGAACGCCTGGGTGGTCGAGCGCCTGGGCAAGTTCCACGCCACGCTGACGCCCGGCCTGAACTTCCTGATCCCCTTCGTGGACAAGGTGGCCTACAAGCACAGCCTGAAGGAGATCCCGCTGGACGTGCCCAGCCAGGTCTGCATCACCCGCGACAACACGCAGCTGCAGGTGGACGGCATCCTGTACTTCCAGGTGACCGACCCGATGCGAGCCAGCTACGGCTCGTCCAACTACCTGGTGGCGGTGACGCAGCTGGCCCAGACCTCGCTGCGCAGCGTGATCGGCAAGCTGGAGCTGGACAAGACCTTCGAGGAGCGCGACATCATCAACGCCCAGGTGGTCCAAGCCATCGACGAGGCGGCCCTGAACTGGGGCGTGAAGGTGCTGCGGTATGAAATCAAGGACCTCACGCCTCCCGAGGCCATCCTGCGGGCCATGCAGTCCCAGATCACGGCGGAGCGGGAGAAGCGCGCCCTGATCGCCGCCTCGGAAGGGCGCCGCCAGGAGCAGATCAACATCGCCACCGGCGAACGCGAGGCGTTCATTGCCCGCTCCGAGGGCGAGAAGCAGGCCGAGATCAACCAGGCACAGGGCGAGGCGGCGGCCATCCTGTCGATCGCCGAGGCCCGGGCCGAGGCGATCCGCAAGGTGGCCGAGGCCATCCGCCAGCCCGGCGGCGAGCAGGCGGTGCAACTGGAAGTGGCTGAGAAGGCCGTGGACGCCTTCCGCAACGTGGCCAACGAGTCCCAGACCACGCTGATCGTGCCGGCCAACATGAGCGAGGTGTCCACCCTGATCGCCTCCGCGATGCGGATGGTGCAGGCTGGCCGCGGCAGCGCCGGTTGATGCTGCGGTGCAGAATGGGCCAGCTGTCCAACTGACTGTCTAAGTGAGGTCCGAGTCTGTCTAGATCGTTTTAGACAGAGACACGCCAGCGCTCCGCGTTGTCGCTACACAACGTCTGTCCAACGAAGTGTGGACAATCTGTCCAAGTCAGTCCAGCATCTTGTCTGTACTGTCTAGACAGAAGATCCACACCGTGCTCACCAGCAAAGATGTTCTCGAACGCACCGGCATCTCCCGGGCGACCCTGAACAACTACATCGCCACCGGCCTGCTGCCGCGGCCCGAGGTGCTGCCGCCGAACCCGCAGGACGGCGCTGCCCCGCGAATCGGCTACTTTCCCGATGGCACGGTGGAGCGGGTGCTGGAGATCCAGCGCCGCAAGCGCGACGGCTGGAGTCTGGCGCGCATCACCGCGTATTTCGCGGGTGGCGGCACCGGTGCTGCCGAACCGGACCCGGAGCACCGCTCCCCTGCCCAGGCCCTGGCCCCGGCCCCGGCCGCGGCCGCCACCGCAACGCGCGCGCCGGTCGCGCCTGCACAGCGGCCCGGGCCCTCCAGCGTGTCACTGACCGACATCGCCCATCCGGCCTACATGCTGGATGCCGCCGGCCGCCTGGTCTGGCTGAACGAGGCGGCCCGCACCCTGCCCGGGTCGCCCCTGGCCGGCACCGGCACCGCCGCCTTGCCCACCACCGCCGACCTGCTGGGCCGCCTGCTGGCCTGGCCGCCCGAGACGGGCGAGCCCGCCCTGCGCCTGCACCTCGCGCTGGCGAGGACGCGCGGCGTCGCCACCTCCGGGCTCGCGGCCGGCCTGGCACCGGAGCAGGGGGCGGCGCTGGAACGGCTCGAGCGCACCGCGCCCGAGGTCCAGGCCGAACCGCTCGCGCAGGTCGACCTGCCCGACGCCCTGCTGCAGGCGCTGCAGTTCCACGAAGGCACCGTCTTCATCTACGCGCCGGCCCGGCCCCGCGCGGCCGCCCACGGCGCGGACGCGTCCCCGCCAGCCTGGCCCGTGCCGGTGCTGACGCCGGTGGCGGTGCTGGTGACGACGTTGCAGGACGCCCACCAGCTCTGGCTGCAACTGCCGGCGCGCGAGTACTTCGAACTCGTCAACGAGATCTGGACCGAGCTGGACCGCATCGTCGTGCGGCACGGCGGGCGGCATGGACGCCACCCGGGCGAGGGCATGGTGTGCCACTTCGTGCCGCAACAGGGACCCGGTTACCTCTGGAACGCGCTGGCCGCGGCAGAGGACGGGCGGGAGGCCATGCACCAGGTGAGCAGCCGCTGGCAGGCCCGCAAGGGCTGGGACCTGGAGCTGTGCATGAACACCGGCGTGGACGCGGGACAGGAGTGGCTCGGGCCGCTGCGCCGCACCGAGCCGCCCGAACTCACCGTGGTGGGCGGCGCCGCCGACCACGCCGCCCAGCTCTCGCGCCTGGCGCGGGGCGGCGCCATCTGGGCGACCCGCGGTCTGCTGGGCCAGCTGGACCAGGCGCAGCGCGAGCGCATCACCTTCGGCGTGCCGCGCGCCGGCCGCCAACCGCGCGACGGGCGGCTGCTGTCGAGTTTCGCCCGCCTGCAGGACCTGGCCGGCCCCGGGTCCGCGGCCACGGTGCCGCCCGGCATCGCCGACCTCCCCGTCACCGAGATCGTGGACCTGGCCGGTGCGGCCGGCGGCCCCGGCACCTGAGATCAGAAGAGGACAACGCCATGCGCTGGTTCAAGCCCAATCTCCGCAACAGCCTGCACGCGATCTTCAGCGCCGGCACACCCGCGCAGCCGCCAGCGCACGAGCCAGCGATGACGATCGAGGACATCCGGCGCCGCGTGCTGGAGTTGCTGCCGGAAGACGGCAACGAACGCACGCAGGTCGTGCGCCGGCGCATCCGCTACGCCGACAACATCGAGGCGCTGTGGTTCCTGCGCGGCGAGTTGATGGCGGTGCTGGCCCGCACCCGGGGCGAGGCCGCGGCGCTGGAGCAGATCGCCGGCATCAGCGAACTCTTCACCGACCTGCTGCCCGCCGGCCTGCGTTCGCGCCCGAGCCCGCTGGGGCGCCACTGAAGCGGGCGGCACCCGCCCAACCCCAGCGCACGCACGCCGAACGCACAGCGGGAAAACACCATTTCAAGGGCGCGCCGGGGCGCCCATCATCGCGCATTGCTTACTGTTCATAACCAAGGAGCGCGCCTTGAACGTCCACGTCCCCTTCCCCCTGCGCCTGCTGGCTGCCGCCGGCCTGGCGGTGCTGGCCTCCTCCGCGCTCGCCCAGGACAAGCCGGTCGAACTGAAGTTCGCGCACTGGCTGCCGCCGACCCATTCCCTGGCCAAAACCGGCTTCGAGCCGTGGGCCAAGTCGGTGGAGGCCGCGTCCAAGGGCTCGATCAAGGTCGCCATGTTCCCCGCGCAGCAGCTGGGCAAGGCGGCGGACCACTACGACATGGCGCGCGACGGCATCGCCGACATGACGTGGGTGAACCCGGGCTACCAGGCCGGCCGCTTCCCGGTGATCGCCGCGGGTGAGCTGCCCTTCCTGGTGGGCAAGCCTGGCCCCGGCTCGGCCGCGCTGGACGCCTGGTACCGCAAGTACGCGGGCACCGAGATGAAGGACGTGAAGTTCTGCTTCGCGCACCTGCACGTGGGCACCTTCCACGCCAAGAAGCCGATCACGGAGCCGTCGCAGCTCAAGGGCATGAAGATCCGCTCGTCCAACGGCACCAACGCCGCCTTCATGACGCTGCTGGGCGCCACCAACGTGCAGGTGTCGGCGCCGGAAGCGCGCGACGCGCTGGAGAAGGGCGTGGCCGACGCGATCTCCTTCCCCTGGGATTCGATCATCGGCTTCGGCATCGACAAGGCGGTGAAGTTCCACAGCGACATGCGCCTCTATGCCTCCGACTTCGTCTGGGTCATGAACAAGGGCTGGTACGACAAGCTGGCCGCCGGGCAGAAGAAGGTGATCGACGACCACTGCAACAACGAGTGGGCGGGCAAGGTCGGCGCCGCCTGGGGCGACCACGAGGATTCGGGCCAGGCCAAGTTGGAGAAGGCGGCTGGGCACACCATCGTGAAGCTCACCCCGGCGCAGATCGACCAGTGGAAGAAGGCGGCCGAGCCGCTGTACGGCCAATGGACGCAGAGCGTGGACAAGGCGGGGGTCAACGGACAGCAGGCCCTGGCGGAACTGCGCAAGGAGCTGGAGGCCCGCAAGGCCAACTGATGAAGCGCGTGCTGGCGGCCACCGAAACCGTGGCCGCGTTCTTCCTGCTGGCCATCGCCCTGCTCACGGCCGGCAACGTGCTGCTGCGGGACCTGTTCGCCGTCCAGATTCCGGACTGGTACGACGGCTCGCGCCTGCTCCAGGGCATCGCCCTGTTCTGGGGCATCGCGCTGGCCACCTACTACGGCAGCCACATCTGCGTGGATGCCCTGTGGGAGCACCTGCGGCCCGCCGGCCGGCGCGGCCTGGACCTCGCCGCCACGGCCATCACCCTCCTCTTCCTGCTGCCGCTGGCCTGGATGGTCTGGTCCAAGGTGGCCAGCACCGGCACCCAGGGCACGATGGACCTGCGCCTGCCGCTCGTGCCCTTCTACGCGGTCGCCGCCGTCGGAGCCGTGCTGGCGGCGGTGCTCGCCGCACTGCGGCTGGTGCTGCTCTGGCGTGGACGCGAATCCGAACTGCAGCCCGTTCCCCTCGAGCCCTCCGCCGGCCGCGCCGGCGCCGCGCCTGCACCTGCCTCTGCACCCGATGGACCGTGATCTCGTCGCCCTGCTGGGCTTCGTGGGCATGTTCGCCCTGATGGCGGTGCGCGTGCCCATCGGCATTGCCATGGGCATCGCCGGCGTGTGCGGCTTCTCCGCGCTGTCGGGCTGGAAGCCGGGCCTGAACCTGCTGGCCAACGTGCCGCTGTCGGTGCTGACCGACTACAACCTCAGCGTGATCCCGATGTTCATCCTCATGGGCGCTTTCGCGTCCCGGGCGGGCATGAGCACCGAGCTCTTCAACGCTGGCCGGGCCTGGCTGGGGCACCTGCGCGGCGGACTGGCGATGGCCTCGGTCGCGGCCTGCGGCGGCTTCGCGGCCATCAACGGATCGTCGGTGGCCACGGCGGCCACCATGGCACAGGTGGCACTGCCCGAGATGCGGCGGGCCGGCTACCACCCGGGCCTGTCGGCCGGCCTGGTGGCGGCCGGCGGCACGCTGGGCATCATGATCCCGCCTTCGGTGATCTTCGTGCTGTACGGGATCATGACGGAGACGGACATCAAGAAGCTGTTCGCGGCGGGCGTGGTGCCGGGGCTGATGGCGGTCGCCTTCTACTTCCTGGTCGTCCAGCTCATCAGCAGGATGCGCCCGGATGCGATGCCGCGTGGCGAGCTGCATTCCTGGGGCGAGCGCCTGGGTTCGCTGCGCGACCTGTGGGCGGTGCTGCTGCTCTTCGTGTTCGTGCTGGGCGGGATCTACGGTGGGCTCTTCACCGTGGAGGAAGGTGCCGGCATCGGTGCGTCGGGCACGCTCCTGATCGGCGTGGTGCGGCGGCGCCTGCGCATCCCGGAGATCCGGGCCGCGCTGATCGACACGCTGCGCGTGTCCTGCGCGATCATGACCATCGTGGTGGGCGCCTTCCTGTTCGGGTACTTCCTCACCATCACGCAGTTCACCCAGAAGTCCGTCGACGTGCTGGTGCACCTGCCGATCGGACCGTACGGCGTGCTGGCGCTGATCATGGTGGGCTACTTCATCCTCGGCGCCGTCATGGACGAGCTGGCCATGATCCTGCTGACGGTGCCCATCGTCTTCCCCGCGATGATGCAGCTCGGTTTCGACCCGGTCTGGTTCGGCGTGATCATCGTCATGGCCGTCACCTTCGGCATGATCTGCCCGCCCGTGGGCATCAACGTCTTCGTGATCAATTCGATCGCCCGTGACATCACTCTGGGCCGCATCTACAAAGGCACCATGCCTTTCATCGCGGTGGACGTGGTGCGCCTCGTGATCCTCTGCGCCTTCCCTGCCCTGTCCCTCTGGTTGCCCGGGTTGCTGCAGTAGCACCCCTGGCGTCCGGTGCCCCCACCTGGCCGCCATTTTTGAGGCCCCCCGAGGCGGGAGCCGGCTGCCATCGGGTACAGTTTTGCGGTTCCACGTGCCGGCACCCTGGTGCCGCGTGCCGGCAGCAGTCGTGGTCCCAGACTCCGCACCCTGCAACCAGGCCGGTCACCCGCCCATGAGCGATGGCATCCGCGAGTACGACGAGCTGCTGGCGCAGGAGCGCGCGGCCTGGCACAAGCTGCGCGCCTCGCGGGTGGGCAACCAGTACGACCCGGAACTGCTGGCCGAATGGCTGGCCTGCGGCCGGCGCTGTGCGGCGGCGCGCAATGCCGCGCTGGACCAGGTGCTGCACGACGACCCGGGCGTGATGCACCGCCCGCTGCCGGACGCCTGACCCAGGCCGCGCGAACCATCCGGGCGCCGGCTTGTCGAAAGCAGGTGTCCGCGTTCGTCGTGGTGCTGGAGACCCCGCTTCCAACCCACACAAGGAGTACCGCATGCGATTCATTGTCATGGTCAAGGCCGACCGCCACAGCGAGGCCGGCGTGATGCCGACGGAACAGCAGCTGGCCGAGATGGGCCGCTTCAACGAGGAGCTCGTCAAGGCCGGCATCATGCTGGGCGGCGAAGGCCTGCACCCCAGCTCGAAGGGCGTCCGGGTCCGCTTCTCGGGGCGCGACCGCCAGGTCATCGACGGCCCCTTTTCCGAAACCAAGGAGCTGGTGGCCGGCTACTGGATCTGGAAGTGCGCCTCCCTGCAGGAGGCGATCGACTGGGTCAAGCGCTGCCCCAACCCGATGCCGGGCGATTCCGAGATCGAGATCCGGCAGATCTTCGAAGCGGAAGACTTCGGCGAGGCCTTCACACCGGAGCTGCGCGAGCAGGAAGACCGGCTGCGGGCACAGGTGGCCGGCGGCAGCGCGACGGCCTGAAGGCGCCGCGGCGGCAATGAAAAAGCCCCCGGGCGGGGGCTTTGTTCAGGTTCTTGGCGGAGCAGGCGGGATTCGAACCCGCGGAGGGCTGTTAACCCTCACACGCTTTCCAGGCGTGCGACTTAAACCACTCATCCACCGCTCCGAAGCCCTCGATTGTAGCAGCGGGTATGTGCTCAAGCGGCCTTGGCGCGCTTGGTCTGGCTCGGGTTGGCGATCATCGACAGCAGCAGGTTCACGTCCGCCGGCTTGACCATGTGGAAGTCGAAGCCCGCCTGGGCCGACCGCGTGCGGCTCTCGGCCTCGCCATAGCCGGTGAGCGCGATGAGCAGCGCCTCGCGCGAGGCCGGCTGGTTGCGCAGCTGGTGCGCAACCTCGAAGCCGTTCATGCCGGGCAGGCCGATGTCGAGCAGCACGACGTCGGGCCGGAAGTCCTGGGCGATCTGCAGCGCGGCGACCCCTTCGTTGGCGACCTTGACCTCGAAGCCTTCCATCTCCAGCAGGGTCATCAACGTTTCCGCCGACGCCATCAGGTCGTCCACCACCAGGATGCGAGACGGTGCGGCGGGCGCGGCCGGCGTGCGCCGCGGCGCCGCGGGCTCGGCAGCCGGCTCGACCTCTGCCATCCGGCCGGGCAACGTGACGGTCACTTCGGTTCCGCGGCCGACGCCTTCGCTGCGGGCCTCGACCGTGCCGCCGTGCAGTTCCACCAGGTGCTTGACCAGCGTCAGGCCGATGCCGAGCCCGCCTTGCGAACGGTCGAGCGACTGGTCGGCCTGCGCGAACAGGTCGAAGATGTGCGGCAGGAACGCCGGGTCGATGCCGGTCCCCTCGTCCTTCACCGCGATGCGCACGTGGGTGCCGTCGAAGGTCGCCCGCAGCCGGATGGGCGCATTGGCGGCCGAGAACTTGGAGGCGTTGTTGATCAGGTTGGACAGCACCTGGGACAGGCGCACGGAGTCGCCCTCGATCGCCACCGGCACGTCCGGCAACTCGACCGTGAGCCGCTGGCCGCGCGCCTCGATCTTCGGCATGGAGGATTCGGCCGACCGCTCGATGAGCGAGGCCAGGCCCAGCGTCTCCGGCTTGACGACCACCTTGCCCTGCACGATGCGGGACACGTCGAGCAGGTCGTCGATGAGCCGCGCCATGTGGTCGGCTTGCCGGCTGATCACGTCGCGCGCCCAGTGCATGGTGTGCGGGGCCACGTCCGCCCCCTGCATGATGTGCACCGCGTTGCGGATGGGTGCCAGCGGGTTGCGCAACTCGTGCGCGAGCATCGCCAGGAACTCGTTCTTGCGCCGGTCGGCCTCCTGCACCGCGGTGTAGAGCCGGGCGTTCTCCATGGCAATGGAAGCACGGCTGGCGACCTCGCGCACCAGGGCCTGCCGGCCACCGTCGAACTGCGTGGCGCGCCCCTCCAGCACCAGCACCGCCCGCACTCGGTCGCCCGAGGTCAGCGGGCAGATCGCGGCGGCCTGCACGCCTTCGGTCCAGAGCTGGAACTGGCGATCCTGCAGGGAGGAGCGCAGCGCGTCGCGCGCACCGGGCGGCAGGCTCTCCAGCCCGGCATCGGCGGTGGACACGGCGCGACCCAGCGTGCCGTCGGCATCGGCCAGCGCCACGACGGCACGCTCGCCGAGCATCGGGACCGAGACCTCGAGCAAGGCCCGCATGGTGTTCTCGAGGTCGAGCGAGCGCGACAGCAGCTGGCTGGCTTCCGCGAGGAAGTCGGCGCGGTGGATGGCCTCTTCGGCCGCGGCGCGCGCGGCCTCCGAGCGGGCCAGCGCCTCGCGCTCGGCCGCGCGCAGCTGCAGCTGCCGGTTCATCCGGTAGAGCTCGACGAACACGCGCACCTTGGAGCGCAGCACCTCGGGCACCACGGGCGACGGGATGTAGTCGACCGCGCCCAGCGCGTAGCCGCGCTTGGCCTGCAGTTCGTCCACGTAGGCGGTGATGAAGACGATGGGCGTCTGCGCCGACTTCTTGTAGTGCCGGATCAGGCTGGCCGTCTCCAGCCCGTCGATGTCGGGCATGTTGACGTCCAGCAGGATGACCGCGAACTCCATCTCCAGGATGTAGCGCAGGGCCTCCTTGCCCGAGCGGGCGCTGACGATGTTCTCGTCGAGCTCGTCCAGGATGGTGCGGAAGACGACATGCTTCTCGTGGAGGTCGTCCACGACGAGGATGTTCGCCTTCTCGCGCCCCTGCAGCGCCGCTTCGGCTTCCTTGTTCAGGCGGGATGTCACTGGTGGAGCCATGCCCTCAGGACCGTGAGCAGGTCGTGCGTGTTCACCGGCTTGGAAAGGTAGTCCCAGGCACCGGCCTCGATGCACTTCTCGCGGTCACCCTTCATCGCCTTCGCGGTGACGGCGATCATGGGCAGGTTCTTGCCTTGGGGCAACTTGCGGATCTCCTTCATGGTGGCCATGCCGTCCATCTCCGGCATCATGATGTCCATCAGCACGATCTCGATCTGCGGGTCGTTGGCAACGCGGCTGATGGCTTCGCGGCCATTATCGGCCCAGACGATGTCCATCGCGTGCTCTTCCAGGACGGTCGCCAGCGCGAAGATGTTGCGCATGTCGTCGTCCACGATCAGGACGCGCTTGCCGGCCAGCGGCTTGGCCTCCGAGATCGAGGACTCCAGCACCGCACGCCGCGCCTCGGGCAGGCGGTTCACGCTCTGGTGCAGCGCCAGCAGCGCGGCGTCGAACAGCCGCGGCACGCTGTGCACCTCGGTGACGGTCATGCGGTCGTCGGAATGCCAGGCGAAGCGTCCGGATTCTGCGCCGGGGGTGTTGCGGAACAGCAGGACCGGCAGCGGCCCCAGCCGGGCCTGCGCGCCCAAGGCCTGGCGCACCTGGCTGGTGTCCAGCTTTCCGAACGCATCCTCCAGCACCACGCAGTCGAACTGCTGGCCCTCGAGCGCCTCGGCGAACTTGTCGGCACTCTTGACGACCACCGTCGTGATGAAGTCGCTCTCCAGGTAGCCCGCCAACTCGGTCCGCGCAGCCGCGTCCTTCATGGCGAGCAGCACCGAGCGCTGCTTGCGCGTGCAGTACGAGCGGATCTTGTCGAGCATCTCGTCCAGGAGGTCCTTGGACTGGATCGGCTTCTCGAGGAAGGCCAGTGCCCCGCCCTTGAACGCGCGCTCTTTGGAGTCGTCGGTCGAGATCACGCACACCGGGATGTGGCGGGCGATGAAGTCCTGCTTCAAGCGGTCGAGCACGCGCCAGCCGTCCATGTCGGGCAGGTACATGTCGAGCGTCACCGCCGCGATCTGGTACTGGTTGGCCAGCGTCAGCGCGCCGGCGCCCATGGAGGTGACCAGGCCCTTGAAGCCCTTGGCCCGCGCCGCGTCCATGAGGAACTTGGCAAAGGCCAGGTCGTTCTCGACGATCAGCAGCACGAGGTCGCCCTCGTGGATGTTGCCGCGGTCGTCGTCGGCCTCGTTCAGCGGCACGATGGCGCCGTCCACCACCTCCTCGGCGGCCTCCGGTGCCGCCGCCGGTTGCGCGGGCGGCAGGCGGCGCAGCGGCATCGGCGGCTGCTCCAGCATGCGGGGCTCGGCGAACGAACTGGTGCGCCGGGTGCTTCGCGTGGACGGGTAGTGCACCGGCAGGTACAGGGTGAAGGTGCTGCCCTGCCCGGGCGCGCTGGCCAGCCGGATCTCGCCGCCCAGCAGCTTGGACAGCTCGCGCGAGATCGCAAGGCCAAGGCCCGTGCCGCCGTACTTGCGGCTGGTGGAGCCGTCGGCCTGCTGGAAGGCCTCGAAGATGATCTGCTGCTTGTCGCCGGAGATGCCGATGCCGGTGTCGGCGACGGCGAACGCCAGCACCTGGGTGGCGCGGTTCAGGTCCTCGTGGTCGGCGCTCCAGCCGGTCACGACCTCTTCCACCGTCAGCGTGACGCTGCCCTGGTGGGTGAACTTGAACGCGTTGGACAGCAGGTTCTTCAGGATCTGCTGCAGGCGCTTGACGTCGGTCACCATCGTGGCCGGCAGCTGCAGGCCGCTCTGGATGAAGAACTCCACGTTCTTGGCTTCCGCCACGTGGCGGAACGTGCGCTCCACGTACAGCTGCAGGTCGGCGAGGTGCAGCTCGCTGACGTCCACCGCCACCGTGCCGGACTCGATCTTGGACAGGTCCAGGATGTCGTTGATCAGCATCAGGAGGTCGTTGCCGGACGAATGGATCGTCTTGGCGAACTCCACCTGCTTGGTGGTCAGGTTGCCGTCCGGGTTCTTCGAGAGCTGGTCCGACAGGATCAGCAGCGAGTTCAGCGGCGTGCGCAGCTCGTGCGACATGTTCGCCAGGAACTCCGACTTGTACTTGGACGTCAGGGCCAGCTGCTTGGCCTTTTCTTCCAGCGCCTGGCGGGCCTGTTCCACTTCCTGGTTCTTGCGCTCCACCTCGTGGTTCTGGTGCACCAGGAGGCGCGCCTTCTCCTGCAGCTCCTCGTTGGTCTGCTGCAGCTCCTGCTGCCGGCTCTGGAGCTCCTGCGCCAGCGACTGCGACTGGGTCAGCAGGTCTTCCGTGCGCATGTTGGCCTCGATCGTGTTGATCACGATGCCGATCGATTCGGTCAACTGGTCCAGGAACTGCTGGTGGGTCGAGTTGAAGCGCTCCACCGAGGCCAACTCCAGCACGCCGCGCACCTGGCCTTCGAAGATGATGGGCAGCACCAGCACGTTGAGCGGCGGCATGTCGGTCAGGCCCGACGCGATGCGCAGCGTGTCCGGGATGGACGAGGTCAGCAGCACCTTCTTCTTGTCGAAGGCGCACTGGCCCACCAGGCCCTGGCCCAGGTCGACTTCCTTGCCGTAGGCGCCGTGCCCGTCGGACGCGTAGCTGGCCATGAGGCGCAGGCGCGGCTGCTCGTGCGAGTAGCGCATCACGTAAAACTCGGCCTGCTGGGCCCCCACCACCGGCGCGAGCTCCGAGAGGATCAGGTGGCCCACTGCCACCAGGTCCTTCTGGCCCTGCAGCATCCGGGTGAACTTGGCCAGATTGGTCTTGAGCCAGTCCTGCTCGGTGTTCACCTGCGTGGTGTCCTTGAGGTTCCGGATCATCTCGTTCACGGTGTCCTTCAGCGCGGCCATTTCGCCCAGCGCTTCCACCGTGATCGAACGCGTCAGGTCGCCCTGCGTCACCGCGGTCGCCACCTCGGCGATCGCGCGCACCTGGGTCGTCAGGTTGGCCGCCAGTTGGTTCACGTTCTCGGTGAGGCCCTTCCACGTGCCCGAGGCGCCCGGCACCTTGGCCTGGCCGCCCAGCTTGCCTTCGACGCCCACCTCGCGTGCCACCGTCGTCACCTGGTCGGCGAAGGTGGCAAGCGTGTCGGTCATGCCGTTGATGGTGTCGGCCAGCGCGGCGATCTCGCCCTTGGCCTCCACGGTCAGCTTCTGCTGCAGATCACCGTTGGCCACGGCGGTCACCACCTTGGCGATGCCTCGCACCTGCGAGGTGAGGTTGCCGGCCATGAAGTTCACGTTGTCCGTCAGGTCCTTCCAGGTGCCGGACACGCCCTTCACCTGCGCCTGTCCTCCCAGCCGGCCTTCGGTGCCCACCTCCCGCGCCACCCGCGTCACTTCGGAGGCGAAGGAGGACAGCTGGTCCACCATCACGTTGATCGTGTTCTTCAGCTCCAGGATTTCGCCCTTCACGTCCACCGTGATCTTCTTCGAGAGGTCGCCGGCCGCCACCGCCTTGGTCACGTCGGCGATGTTGCGCACCTGGGCCGTCAAGTTGCCGGCCATGAAGTTCACGTTGTCGGTCAGGTCCTTCCAGGTGCCGGCCACGCCCTGCACGTCGGCCTGGCCGCCCAGCTTGCCCTCGGTGCCCACCTCGCGCGCGACTCGGGTCACCTCCGCCGCGAACGATCGCAGCTGGTCCACCATGGTGTTGATCACGTCCTTGATCTGGAGAATCTCGCCGCGGACGTCCACCGTGATCTTCTGCGTCAGGTCGCCCATCGCGATGGCGGTCGCCACCTTGGACACGTCGCGCAGCTGCACCGTGAGGTTGGACGCCATCGAGTTCACCGACTCGGTCAGGTCCTTCCACGTGCCGGCCACGCCCTGCACGTCGGCCTGGCCGCCCAGCCGGCCCTCGGTGCCCACCTCCCGCGCCACCCGGGTCACCTCCGCCGCGAACGACGAGAGCTGGTCCACCATGGTGTTGATCACGTCCTTGATCTGGAGAATCTCGCCGCGGGCGTCGACGGTGATCTTCTGCGTCAGGTCGCCGGTCGCGATGGCGGTTGCCACCTTCGACACGTCGCGCAGCTGCACCGTGAGGTTGGACGCCATGGAGTTCACCGATTCGGTCAGGTCCTTCCAGGTGCCGGCCACGCCCTGCACGTCGGCCTGGCCGCCCAGCTTGCCCTCGGTGCCCACCTCCCGCGCCACGCGGGTCACCTCGGCCGCGAAGGAGCGCAACTGGTCCACCATGGTGTTCACGGTGTTCTTCAGCTCCAGGATCTCGCCCTTCACGTCCACCGTGATCTTCTTGGAGAGGTCGCCGGCCGCCACCGCCTTGGTCACGTCGGCGATGTTGCGCACCTGGGCCGTCAGGTTGCCGGCCATGAAGTTCACGTTGTCGGTCAGGTCCTTCCAGGTGCCGGCCACGCCCTTCACGTCGGCCTGGCCGCCCAGCTTGCCTTCGGTACCCACTTCCCGCGCCACGCGGGTCACCTCGGACGCGAACGAGGAGAGCTGGTCCACCATCGTGTTGATGGTGTTCTTCAGCTCCAGGATCTCGCCCTTCACGTCCACCGTGATCTTCTTGGACAGGTCGCCGGTGGCCACCGCCTTGGTCACGTCGGCGATGTTGCGCACCTGGGCCGTCAGGTTGCCGGCCATGGAGTTCACCGAATCGGTCAGGTCCTTCCAGGTGCCGGCCACGCCCTGCACGTCGGCCTGGCCGCCCAGCTTGCCTTCGGTCCCCACCTCCCGCGCCACCCGGGTCACCTCGGAGGCGAAGGAGCGCAGCTGGTCCACCATGGTGTTGATGGTGTTCTTCAGCTCCAGGATCTCGCCCTTCACGTCCACCGTGATCTTCTTGGACAGGTCACCCGCCGCCACGGCGGTCGTCACGTCCGCGATGTTCCGCACCTGCGCCGTGAGGTTGGACGCCATGAAGTTCACGGAGTCGGTCAGGTCCTTCCAGGTGCCGGCCACGCCCTGCACGTCGGCCTGGCCGCCCAGCTTGCCCTCGGTGCCCACCTCGCGCGCCACGCGCGTCACCTCGGAGGCGAACGAGGACAGCTGGTCCACCATCACGTTGATGGTGTTCTTGAGTTCGAGAATTTCGCCCTTCACGTCCACCGTGATCTTCTTGGACAGGTCGCCGGCCGCCACGGCCTTGGTCACGTCGGCGATGTTGCGCACCTGGGCCGTCAGGTTGCCGGCCATGAAGTTCACGTTGTCGGTCAGGTCCTTCCAGGTGCCCGCCACGCCCTGCACGTCGGCCTGGCCGCCCAGCTTGCCCTCGGTGCCCACCTCCCGCGCCACGCGGGTCACCTCGGAGGCGAAGGAACGGAGCTGGTCCACCATGGTGTTGATGGTGTTCTTCAGCTCCAGGATCTCGCCCTTCACGTCCACCGTGATCTTCTTGGACAGGTCCCCGGCCGCCACGGCGGTCGTCACCTCCGCGATGTTCCGCACCTGGGCCGTCAGGTTGCCGGCCATGGAGTTCACCGAATCGGTCAGGTCCTTCCAGGTGCCGGCCACGCCCTGCACGTCGGCCTGGCCGCCCAGCTTGCCTTCGGTACCCACTTCCCGCGCCACGCGGGTCACCTCGGAGGCGAAGGAGCGCAGCTGGTCCACCATGGTGTTGATGGTGTTCTTCAGCTCCAGGATCTCGCCCTTCACGTCCACCGTGATCTTCTTGGACAGGTCGCCCGCCGCCACGGCGGTCGTCACCTCGGCGATGTTCCGCACCTGCGCCGTGAGGTTGGAGCCCATGGAGTTCACCGATTCGGTCAGGTCCTTCCACGTGCCGGCCACGCCCTGCACGTCGGCCTGGCCGCCCAGCTTGCCTTCGGTTCCCACCTCCCGCGCCACGCGGGTCACTTCAGAAGCGAACGAGGACAGCTGGTCCACCATGGTGTTGATGGTGTTCTTCAGCTCCAGGATCTCGCCCTTCACGTCCACCGTGATCTTCTTGGACAGGTCGCCGGCCGCCACCGCCTTGGTCACGTCGGCGATGTTGCGCACCTGGGCCGTGAGGTTGGACGCCATGAAGTTCACGGAGTCCGTCAGGTCCTTCCAGGTGCCGGCCACGCCCTGCACGTCCGCCTGGCCGCCCAGCTTGCCCTCGGTGCCCACCTCGCGCGCCACGCGGGTCACTTCCGCGGCGAAGGTGCCCAGCTGCTGCACCATCTTGTTGATGATCATGGCGGTGCGCAGGAATTCGCCCTCGAGCGCGCGGCCGTCGGCCTCCAGGGCCATCGACTTGGACAGGTCGCCCTGCGCCACGGCACCGATCACGCGGGCCACCTCGGACGTGGGGTGAACCAGGTCGCCGATGAGCGAGTTGATGGACTCGGCCGAGTCGCGCCAGAAGCCGCTGGCGTTGGGCATCTGGGCGCGCTCCTTGAGCTTGCCCTCCTTGCCGACCACGCGCGAGAGACGGGCCAGCTCCTGTGCCATCCGCACGTTCTCGCTCACGACGTCGTTGAAGGCGTCGGCGACCTTGCCGAACACCCCGGACCAGTCCGGCGGCAGCTGGGCTTTCGGGTTGCCCTTCTTCAGGTCGGTGAGCGCCTTCAGGAGGGCGCGGGTGTTGTCCCCGTTCAGGTCCAGTTCGTCGACCAGCAGGTTGATGGTGGACACGTTGTCCTGCCAGAAACCGGTGAGCTTGGCGTCCTCGATCTTCCGGCTGGCCTTGCCGCCGAGCCGGGACACCGTCTCCAGCGACTTGAGCTTGTGGCTGGTGCGGGCCGTCTGCGTCGACAGCTCGTTGAATTCGGCGGCCACCTTGCCGTACAGGCCGTCCCAGTCGGTGGGCAGCGTCACACCGCCCTCCCCGCGCCGGAAGGCACCCAGGGCCTTCAGCAGTTGCGCCAGTTCACTGTCGCGCTGTTCGTTGATCGGGAGTTTCGCCAGTACTTCCATTTGTCTCGTCCCCAATACGTAAGCTCTCGTCGCGGCTGACGAGCGTGCGGCAGCGTAGTGATTTCTGACGGATGAGGCAACCTCGGCCATGTGCCGATGGCCCGCAAACCCAATGCCGGCGCGGGTTGTAGGCCGATGCCTACAACGACTGGGCACTGCGTACTACACGGGGGAAAGTGCGAAAAGCAGACGCGGCAAGCCGTCCACTGACGACCGCAAGCGGTGGAGCTGCGGCGGTCGACGCCCCCAGGTGAGCACTGCTGCGGCCGGTGGCCGTGCGAGGCAACCGCTCGCCCAAGAAAAAAGCCACCCGGACGGATCCGGGTGGCTTGCATGCTGCGAGGGGCCAGCCCCTCACAGTTGGAAGATCACTCCAGCGGAGTCTTCTTGCCGTCCTTGTACGTGTACAGGGTGGTGGCGGCGTTCTTCAATTCGCCGTTGGCTTCGAAGGCGATGTTCGCCGTCACGCCCTTGAAGTTGGTCTCGGCCAGCTTCGCGGTGTAGACCTTCGGGTCGGTCGAGTCGGCGCGCTTCATCGCGTCGACCAGCACGAACGTGGCGTCGTAGGTGTACGGGCTGTAGACCTGGAACTGGCCCGGGAACTTGCCGTCGTACTTCTGCTTCCAGGCGGTGCCGCCGGGCATCTTGCCCAGCGAGGCGCCACCTTCGGCGCAGATCACGTTGGCCAGGGTCTTGGCGCCGGCAGCCAGCTTGGCGATCTCGGAGGTGCAGATGCCGTCGCCGCCGAAGTACTTGACGTTCGACAGACCCAGCTGCTCCATCTGGCGCAGCATCGGGCCGGCTTGCGGGTCCATGCCGCCGTAGAAGATCGCGTCGGGCTTCTTGGCCTTGATGGCGGTCAGGATCGCCATGAAGTCGGTGGCCTTGTCGGTCGTGAACTGCTCGTCCACCACCTTCACGCCCTTGGACGTGGCCGTGGCCTTGAACACCTCGGCGACGCCCTGGCCGTAGGCGGTGCGGTCGTCGACGATCGCCACGCTCTTGAGCTTGAGGGTGTCGGCCGCATACAGGGCCAGCGCAGCGCCCAGGGCGTTGTCGTTGGCGATGATGCGGTAGGTGGTCTTGTAGCCCGGCTTGGTCAGGTTGGGGTTGGTGGCCGCGCCCGTGACGTGCGGGATGCCGCAATCGTTGTAGACCTTGGAGGCGGGGATGGTGGTGCCCGAGTTCAGGTGGCCCACCACGCCGGCGACCTTCGCGTCGCACAGCTTCTGCGCCGCGGCCGTGCCCTGCTTCGGGTCGGCAGCGTCGTCTTCGGCCTGGATCTCGAACTTGACCTTCTTGCCGCCGATGGTGATGCCCTGGGCGTTGAGGTCCTCGATGGCCATGCGGACGCCGTTCTCGTTGTCCTTGCCGTAGTGGGCCTGGGCACCGGAGACGGGGGCCACGTGGCCGATCTTCACCACGGTCTCGCCGCCGGCGGCAGCGGGTGCCGAAGCGGGTGCGGCGGCGGGCGCGGGCGCCGCTGCCGTGGCCGGAGCCGGTGCGGGAGCTGCCGCGGGGGCTGCTGCCTCTTCCTTCTTGCCGCAAGCGGCCAGCAGCACTGCCGCCGTCAAGCTACCAACAACCAAACTTCTCCGCATAACACCTCCAGGTTGAGTGAATCAATGTGAATTCGAGTTCTCGACCATATCGCAAATTGCGGGCCCGAACCAGTAGGGGAAGCGAGGCACGGGGCACCCGCGCCGGGGAGCTTCAGCCGCCCGCGGGCCGCGACGGGGGGCCGAGTTCTTCGGCCAGTGCCTCGGACACCGCCGCGGTCACGACGCCTTCGATCTCTTCGCGCAGGGCCGGTGCCAGGGCGCGACTGTGCTCCAGGACCACGCTTGCGATCGCCTCGCGCAGGCGGCGGTCCAGGGTGAGGTCGATGCGCTGCATGATCCGGTGAACCAGCTGCTCCTGGGCCAGGCGGTCGCCGCCCGGCTGGCTGGCGCGCGCCTGCACCACCTCGGTGAGGGTCGGCACGAAGCGCGGCGGGGTGCGCCCGGCCATCAGTTCCGGGCCTCCGCAAGGTCGTGCTTCGCGATGGCGTAGCCGCGGTCCGCATAGTGCTTCCAGCGCTGGCGTGCCTGCCGGCGCTCGTCCTCGTCCACCGTCACCACCTCGATCAGGCGTTCGAAGCGCTCGAAGCCGTCGGGGATGGTGTTCCCGAGGTTGACCAGCACCTCCTGGTGCGGGGCCTCCCGGGCGGAGTCGGCCAGCACGATCGGGGTGCGCGCACGCACGCTCTCGCCCTGTGCTGCGCCATAGCAGTGCGGCAGGAACTCCTGGGGCGAGAAGGTCCAGAGCGTCACGTCCAGCTCGCGCAGGAGGTCCGGTGCACCGGTGACCACGACGCGGGCGCCCTGCCCGTTCGCCTTGCGCAGCAGGCGGCAGGCGTAGCCCAGCTTGTCGGGCGCGTTGAAGTGGAACGCGACCTCGGTCATGGCCTCAGCGAGCCGCCGCCTTGCGCTTGGCGGCCCGGGCGGGCTTCGCACCGGCCGGCTGCTGCGACAGGAGGTACTGCACCAGCAGGCCGACCGGCCTGCCCGTCGAGCCCTTGGCTCCGCCACCCTTCCAGGCCGTGCCCGCCACGTCCAGATGGGCCCACGGGTACTTGCCGGCGAACTTCTGCAGGAACTTGGCCGCCGTGATCGCGCCGCCGGGCCGCCCGGCGACGTTGGCCATGTCGGCGAAGTTCGACTTCAGGCCGTCTCCGTACTCGTCGTCCAGGGGCATGCGCCAGCACAGGTCCTGTGCGGACTCGCCGGCCGCCAGGAGCGCCTGCGCCAGCGCGTCGTCGCTGGCGAACAGGCCGCTGCGCACCCCGCCCAGCGCGATGACGCAGGCGCCGGTCAGCGTCGCGATGTCGACCACCGCCCGAGGCTTGAACCGCTCGGCGTAGGTGAGCGCATCGCACAGGATCAGCCGGCCTTCGGCATCCGTGTTCAGGACCTCGATGGTCTGCCCGCTCATGCTGGTGACCACGTCGCCGGGCTTGAACGCCCGCCCGCTGGGCAGGTTCTCGCAAGCCGGGATGAGGCCGACGACGTTGAGCGCGGGCCGCAGTTCGCCGAGCGCCCGGAAGGTGCCCAGCACGCTGGCCGCGCCGCTCATGTCGTACTTCATCTCGTCCATCTCGGGCGCCGGCTTGATCGAGATGCCGCCGCTGTCGAAGGTGATGCCCTTGCCCACCAGGACGACAGGCGCCTCGGAAGCAGCCGCGCCCTGGTAGCGCAGCACGATGAAGCGCAGCGGCTCCTCCGAGCCCTGGGCCACGGCCATGAAGGAGCCCATGCCCAGGCGGGCCACTTCCTTCGGGCCCAGCACTTCGCACTGGAAGCCGTGCGCCTTGGCCAGCTTCTTGGCCTCCTCGCCCAGGCGGGTGGGCGTCGCGAAGTTCGGCGGCATGTTGCCCAGCTCGCGCGCGAACTCGATTCCAGCGGCCACGCCACGCGCACCGTCGAAGGCGCCCTGCTGCGCCGCCGGGGCGCAGACCGTCACCCGCTGCAGCGTGCGCCCTTCGGGCTTGGACTTGGTCGCCACGTAGACGTAGCTCGACTCCGCCGTGGCGACCACCGCCGCACGGACGGCGTCGTCGCCGCCACCTTGGGGCAGGCAGATGGCCAGGCGCTTGACGCCCTTGGTGCGCAGCGCGGCCACCGCCGCGTGCACGGCCCGGTGCACCCGCTTGCCCGAGCCGTCCCCTGCGCCGGCCAGCACCAGCCGCGGCGCAGCGACGCCTTCGGTGCGGTAGCACTGCAGGAGCTTGCCGGGCTTGGCTTCCAGGTCGCCCGCCTTGCGAGCCTCGTCGATGAGCCGGGAGACGGGATCGCTCCCGGCGTGCAGGTCCTCGGTGACCAGCACCACCAGCGCGTCGCACTTGAAGCGCGCGGCCTCGGCCAGTCCCAGGGTCTTGAGTTCGAAGTCCATAATCCCGTGTCTTTGTTGCGACTCTCGCGGTCGGCGCCGATGTTATTCCATTCCTCCCTGCGCAAAGAGCTGGCCCGCAGTTTCGGCGCGACGCTCGTGGTGATGGTCACCATCGTGATGACCATGACGCTGGTGCGCACGCTCAGCCAGGCCAACCGGGGCAGCGTCAACCCCCAGGAAATCATGATGGTGATGGGGTACACGGTGCTCGGCTACCTGCCGCCCATCCTCACGCTGTGCCTCTTCATCGCCATCGTGGGCACCATCTCGCGCATGTACACCGACAGCGAGATGGTCATCTGGTTCTCGGCCGGCCGTGGCCTGTCGGCGCTGCTGCGGCCCCTCTTCGGGTTTGCCTGGCCGATCCTGGCGGGCATCGCCGCCCTCGCGCTGGTGATCTGGCCCTGGGCCAACGCGCAGACGCAGGAACTGAAGTCCCGCTACGGCAGCCGAGGCGACCTGGAGCGCGTTGCTCCCGGGCAGTTCCAGGAGTCGGCCAGCGGCACGCGCGTGTTCTTCCTGGACAAGGACACGCCGGACAACAAGTCGGGCAAGAACATCTTCATCTCCACCACCGAGAAGGGCCGGCAGACGGTCACTTCGGCGCGGTCGGGGCAGGTGGTGCTCCAGGGCGACAGCCAGTTCCTGCTGCTCTCGAATGGCCAGCGGCTGGAAAGCGCGCTGGACGGCAGCCAGCTGAAGGTGAGCGAGTTCCAGCAGATGGGCAACCTCGTGGGCTCGGAGCAGCTCGGGCCGCAGGACGCTGGGCCGGCCAAGACGCGGTCCACCGTCTCGCTCGTGATGGACCCCAGCCGTCCCAACCTCGGCGAGCTGGCCTGGCGGCTGGGACTGGCCCTGGCGGCGCTCAACTTCGTGGTGATCGCCGTCACGGTCTCCAGTGTGAACCCGCGGGCCGGCCGCAGCGGCAACCTGGTGTTCGCGCTGTTCGCCTTCATCGTGTACTACAACCTCCTGAACCTGGGACAGAGCTGGGTGAGCACCGGCCGCGCCGGATTCGCGGCCTATGTGGTCGGCCTGCATGGCGGGGCGCTGGCGCTGGCCCTCCTGTGGCTGGGCAAGCAGCACAACAACTGGACCTGGCGCACGCCCCAGCGTCGCCGCGCCGAGGCGGGCCCGGCCGCATGAGGACCATCCGCCGCCTGGTGTACCGCGAGGTCCTGGCCGCCGTGCTGTTCGTCGCGGCGGGTTTCCTGGCGCTGTTCTTCTTCTTCGACTTCGTGGACGAACTGCCCAACGTGGGCAGCGGCGCCACCCCCTACCGGCTGACACAGGCGCTGCTGTACGTGAGCCTGCTGGTGCCCAATCACCTCTACGAGCTGCTGCCCATCGCGGTGCTGATCGGCACGATCTTCGTGATGGCGCGGCTGGCCCAGAGCTCCGAGTACACGATCCTGCGCACCAGCGGCCTGGGGCCGGCGCGCGCCCTGCGCACGCTCATGGTGCTGGGGCTGGTGTTCACCTTCGTCACGTTCGCGGTGGGCGACTACCTGGCGCCGGCAGCGGACCGTGCGGCGCAGCTGCTGCGGGCGCGTTACCAGGGCCGCATCAGCATCGGGCAGACCGGTGCCTGGCTCAAGGAGCGCAAGGACCAGGCCACCTTCAACGTCAACGTGCGGGCGCTGGCCTCCGACGGCTCGCTGCAGAAGGTGCGCATCTTTGAAGCGGACGCACGCGGTTTCCTGGTCGGCACCCTGGAGGCGCCCCGCGCGACGTTCGCGGCCGACGGCTGGCAGCTGCAGGACGTGGAGGTCACCCGCTTCATCACCGGCGGGGAGGCGCCGCGCGTGGAACGGCGGCGCGTGCCGCAGCTGTCCTGGCCGACCGAGCTGTCGCAGGAGATGGTGGCGGTCGCCCTGTTGCGGCCCGACCGCATGAGCACGCTCGACCTGTTCCAGTACATCCGCCACCTCGAGGCGAACGGGCAGACCTCGCAGCGCTACGAGATCGAGTTCTGGCGCAAGGTGTTCTACCCTTTGAGCTGCCTGGTGATGGTGGTGCTCGCGCTGCCCTTCGCTTACCTGCATTTCCGCTCGGGCGGCATCACCACCTACGTCTTCGGCGGGGTGCTGATCGGGATCAGCTTCTTCCTCCTGAACAACGTCTTCGGCTACGTCGGCAACCTGCGCAACTGGTGGCCCTGGCTGACCGCGGCCGCACCGGGCCTTCTCTACACGCTGCTGTCGCTCGGCGCCTTCAGCTGGCTGGTGCTGCGGCGATGAGCCGCGCCGTGCTGCTGTTCGGCCATGGCTCGCGGGATCCCGCGTGGCGCCGGCCCATGGACGCCGTCGCCGACCGCATCGCGGCGCGGGCTCCCGGCACGGCCGTGGCCTGCGCCTTCCTGGAGTTGCAGGCACCCGACCTGCCCACGGCCGTGGCCGGGTTGGCGGCGGGCGGCGCCACGTCCCTGACTGTGCTGCCCATGTTCCTGGGTGTCGGCAAGCACGCGCGCGAGGACCTGCCGGCCTTGCTCGAGGGCGTGCGGCGCGAGCACCCGGGCTTGGAGATCACCGTCATGCCGTCCGCGGGCGAGCATCCCGCGCTGATCGACCTGCTCGCCGCGTTGGCGCTGGACTCGACGGCTTAGACCATATATCGCATAATGGATTCTTCTCTAAGAAGAATTCGGCATGAACTTGCATCAGTTCCGCTTCGTCCAGGAAGCCGCCCGTCGCAACCTGAACCTCACTGAGGCCGCCAAGGCGCTCCACACGTCGCAGCCCGGCGTGTCCAAGGCCATCATCGAACTCGAAGAGGAACTCGGCGTGGAGATCTTCGCCCGCCACGGCAAGCGGCTCAAGCGGATCACCGAGCCGGGGCAGCACGTGCTGCGCAGCATCGAGCTCATCATGCGGGAGGTGGGAAACCTTAAGCGCATCGGGGAGCAGTTCAGCGCCCAGGACAGCGGCACCCTGTCGATCGCCACCACCCACACCCAGGCCCGGTACGTGCTCCCGGTGCCGGTGGCCAGGCTGAGGGAGGCCTACCCGAAGGTCAACGTGAGCCTGCACCAGGGATCGCCCGACCAGGTGGCGCGGATGCTGATCGACGAAGTGGCCGAGATCGGCATCGCGACCGAGTCCCTCTCGGACTACCAGGAACTGGTGACCATGCCCTGCTACGAGTGGCAGCACGTGCTGGTGATGCCGCTGGCGCACCCCCTGGCGGGCAAGGACCGCATCAGCCTGGAAGACCTGGCCGAAGAGCCGATCATCACCTACCACCCGTCGTTCACGGGGCGCACCCGCATCGACACCGCCTTCGCCACCCGCAAGCTGCAGCCGCGCATCGCGCTCGAGGCGATCGACTCCGACGTGATCAAGACCTACGTGCGGCTCGGGCTGGGGATCGGCATCGTGGCCGAGATGGCGGTGCGCGACGACGGCCAGAATGCGGACCTGGCCGTCCGGCCGCTCGGCGCGCTGTTCGGCCAGAACGTGGCACGCGTGGCCTTCAAGCGCAGCGCGTACCTGCGGCATTTCGTCTACCACTTCGCCGAGCTCCTGTCGGACCGGCTCGACCGCAACCTGATCGCCAAGGCCATGAGCGGCCATCCGAACGACTATGAGCTCTGACGCCCTCCTCGCCCGCACCCCGCAGGTGCAGACCAAGCTGCCCGCGGTGGGCACCACCATCTTCACCGTGATGTCCGCCCTGGCGACCGAGACCGGCGCCGTGAACCTGGGCCAGGGCTTCCCGGATTTCGCCTGCGATCCCCGGCTGGTGCAGGCCGTCACCGGCGCCATGACGGCGGGGCTCAACCAGTACCCGCCGATGACCGGCGTGCCGGCGCTGCGCGAAGCCGTGGCCGGCAAGATCGCCGCGATGTACGGGCGCAGCTACGACCCCGGCAGCGAGATCACCATCACCGCCGGTGCCACGCAGGCGATCATCACGGCCATCCTGGCGGTGGTGCGTCCCGGCGACGAGGTGATCGTGCTGGAGCCCTGCTACGACAGCTACGTGCCCAACATCGAGCTGGCCGGCGGCACCGTCGTGCGGGTGCCGCTGGTGCCCGGCACCTTCCGCCCCGACTTCGACCGCATCGCGGCGGCGCTGGGCCCGCGCACGCGTGCCATCCTGGTGAACTCGCCGCACAACCCGAGCGCCACGGTGTGGAGCCGCGAGGACATGCTGCGGCTGCAGGACTTGCTGGCCCCCACCGACGTGCTGCTGATCAGCGACGAGGTCTACGAGCACATGGCGTTCGACGGCCAGCCGCACCAGAGCGCGGCCCGCTTCCCGGGCCTGGCCGCACGGGCGTTCATCGTCTCCAGCTTCGGCAAGACCTACCACGTGACCGGCTGGAAGGTGGGGTACGTGGCGGCGCCCGCCTCCCTCACGACCGAGTTCCGGAAGGTGCACCAGTTCAACGTGTTCACGGTGAACACCCCGGTGCAGCACGGCCTGGCGGCGTACATGGCGGACCCTGCCCCGCACCTGGAACTGCCGGCCTTCTACCAGCGCAAGCGGGACCTCTTCCGCCAGGGCCTGGAGCGCACGCGCCTGCGCCTCTTGCCCAGCCAGGGCAGCTACTTCCAGTGCGTGGACATCTCGGGGGTGAGCGACCTTCGCGAAGACGAGTTCTGCAAGTGGCTCACGCGCGAGATCGGGGTGGCGGCGATCCCGCTGTCGGCGTTCTACGGGAACGGGTTCGACCAGCGCGTGGTGCGCTTTTGCTTCGCGAAGAAGGACGAGACGCTGAACACCGCGCTGGAGCGGCTGGCGCGCCTCTGAGGCGCGGCCTCAGGCCTGCGCAGGGGGATCGGCCGCGGGCGCGGCGTCATTGGCGGCCTCTTCCGCCGGCTCGTCGCCGGACTCGGGCCCGCCCAGCCCGGCCTTGCGGTCCGCCTTGGCCTTGAGCTTGTCTTCCTTCTTGCGCTTCTTGGCCAGCTCTTTCTGGCGTTTCTCGTATCCGTAATTGGGTGTGGGCACAGCGCCTTCCGGTTGGATGAATGGGCCCACTGTAAGCGAAAAGCCTGCGCCGTCCGGCAGCGAAGCGGCCCGCCGGCGAACCGCTGCGGTCGGGCTGGCCTGCACTGGGCCTGTTCAGGCGGATGCGGGTGCTCCCAGGGCCTGCAACGCGGCCTCGAGGTCGGCCTGCAGGTCGTCCCCAGACTCGAGGCCGATGGACAGCCGCACCAGGACACCCCGGTGGGTCCACGTGCCGAGTGCCGGGCTGCGCATGGACGGAATGTCGTACGGCACCGCCAGGCTCACCGGGCCGCCCCAGGAATACCCGAGCTTGAACAGCCGCAGGGCATCGCAGAAGGCGTCCACCTGAGGCGCCGTGTAGCGCTCGTGAAAGACGATCGAGAACAGGCCCGCCGCGAGGCCGTCGGCCCCGCAGGTGGTGCGCCAGTGCGCATGGCCGGGGGCGCCTTCCAGCGCGGGATGCAGCACCTGCGCCACCTCCGGGCGGCCCTGCAGCCAGCGCGCCAGCCGGCGGGCACAGGCGTCGTGTGCCCGGTAGCGCAAGGGCATCGTGGCCAGCGAGCGCAACACCAGCTCGACGTCGTTGGCGCCCACCCCGAACCCCATCCGCATGTGGCTGAGCTTCAGCCGCTCGTGCAAGGCGGCGTCGCGCGTGGTGATGCTTCCCATCAGCACGTCCCCGCCGCCGCTGGGGTACTTGGTGAGGGCCTGCACCACCACGTCGGCGCCGAGGCCGCCACCCAGGTCGAAGCCGTTGAACGCCAGCCCGGCGCCCCAGGTGTTGTCCAGTGCGGCCAGGACGCCCGCCTTGCGGCACACCTGCACCAGTTGCGCCAGCGGCGGGAACTCCATCGTCACCGAACCGGGCGCCTCCAGCCACACCAGGCGGGTGCGCGGGCCGATCCGCCGTGCCAGCGCATCCGGGTCCAGCGGGTCGTAGCGCTGGTGGCCGATGCCCCACCGCGCCAGCTCGCCTTCGGCCAGCGCCCTGGAGGGGCCGTACATGTTGTCCGGCAGCAGCACCTCGTCGCCCGAGGACAGCAGCGCGGCATCGACGGCCGTGATCGCGGCCAGGCCGCTGGGCACCAGCAGGCACTGCAGGCCGCCTTCCAGGGTGGCGATGCGTTCTTCCAGCTGGAAGGTGGTGGGGGTGCCGTGCAGGCCGTAGGTGTAGCCGTGCTTGTGGCGCCAGTCGCGCGCACGCAGGGCCGCGACGTCCGGGAAGATCACCGTCGACGCCTTGAAGACGCCGGGCTGCGGGGCGGCGAAGCCGGCGGGCGGCACGTAGGGGTGGTGGATCAGGTCGGTGCTGCGGCTGGACATGGGGCAATGGTAGCCACCGCCCGCGGCAACGGCGCCCCGGCTTAGGGGGCGGCCCCAGCTCTCGCGTGGATCGTTCTTAGGGGGCTTAGGCATTTCGCTCAATGCAGAGCCAGGCGCGCCGAGGACAGTGCTCCCCATGCACCGCATGCACGCACTCCACCCCACCGCCCTCGCCGCGCTGGCCCTGGCCGGTGCAGGCGCGGCCGCCATGCCCGCCCCCGCGCCGCAGTGGGTGCCGGCCGGCGAGCCCGGCGCGCAGATGCAGTACTACATCGATGCCGGCACGGTGCGGCAGCAAGGCGAGGTCACCCACTACCGCCTGGTCGGCCGCGGCGTCCGCGAGGAATCGCGCCAGACCACGGTGGAAGCCGAGGTCGGCGTGCACTGCGGCGAACGCCGGCGCGTCGAGTACGTGACGACCACCCGCTGGAACGGCGGGGTGCGCACGGGCACCGGGTCCGCCATGCAGGAGGTGGCTGCCGGCAGCCGCATGGCCGCCGAAGTCGAGGTGGCCTGCCAACTGGCGCGGGGGGGCGGGCCGCAGCCCGACACCCACGCCGCAGCCGCACCGGCGGCCGCCGTGCAGCCGGTGCGCTACGCGCCGGCCCTGCCGCAGGCCGGCCTGAAGTGGAGCGGCACCGGCTTTGCCGTCTCGCGCGACACCGTGGTGACCAACAGCCACGTGGTGCGCGGCTGCCCCAACGTGCAGGTGATGCAGGGGGAGCAGAGCTTCCCGGCCCGCGTGGTCGCCAGCGACAGCGAAAACGACCTGGCGGCCCTGTCGGTGCCGGGCATGCGCCTGCAGCCGCTGGAGATCGCTCCGGCGCGCCAGGAGCTGGGCGAGTCGATCACGGTGCTGGGCTACCCGCTGGCCAACGTGCTGGGGGCCGACCTGCGCGTGACCACCGGCATCGTCAGCGCCCTGCGCGGCATCGGCGGCGAGGAGCGCACCATGCAGATCTCGGCGCCGGTGCAGTCGGGCAACAGCGGCGGCCCGGTGCTGGACCAGTTCGGTGCCGTCGCGGGGGTGGTGGTCAAGAAGCTCGACACCCGCCTGGGCGCCGAGAACGTGAGCTTCGCGGTGCAGCTGCAGCCGCTGCGCAGCTTCCTCGCATCGAACGCCGTCGCCTACACCTCGGCGCGCGAGGCCCAGCCGGCACGCCTGCCGACGGTGGCCCAGGTGGTGCGCAAGACGGCGCCTTCGGTCCTGCTGGTGATGTGCGCCTGACCGGCTGGCCCGGTCAGATCTTCCACTTCTCGATCAGCTTGTCGGGACCCATGCTGTCGTAGCCCTCGAAGGGCTGGTGGATCCACGGATTGGTCGGCAGGAACTCGACCGAATAATCCGGCGTGAACGTGGACAGGCCCTTGGTCCAGATCACCGCGCTGCGCAGCTCGGTGATGGGCGGGTAGTTGTTCTTCAAGAGGTCGACCACCCGGTGCAGGGTGTGCCCGGAATCGGCCAGGTCGTCCACCAGCAGCACCTTGCCGGCGATCTCGCCCTTGGGCGTGGTGATGTAGCGCGCGATGTCCAGGTGGCCCTGCACCGTGCCGGCCTCGGCGCGGTAGGAGCTGGTGGACATGATGGCCAGCGGCTTGTCAAAGATGCGCGAGAGGATGTCGCCCGGCCGCATGCCGCCGCGGGCCAGGCACAGGATCGTGTCGAACGCCCAGCCCGACTGGTGCACCTTGATCGCCAGCTTCTCGATCAGGTTGTGGTACTCGTCGTAGCTCACGTACAGGTGCTTGCCGTCTTCCGTCAACATTCCAGGTACTCCTCTTTTGATAGCAACCGGCCCGCAATCCATGCGGGCTGCAGCCCGATTTGGCTCGTGATTAATCGGCCAGGTACGGGTGCCGCATCATGATGGTGTGGTCGCGGTCCGGGCTGGTCGAGATGATATCGACGGGGACCCCCGTCACCTGCTCGATGCGCTGCAGGTACAAGCGCGCATTGACAGGCAGCTTGTCGTACTGGGTGACGCCGACGGTGCTCTCGGTCCAGCCCGGCAGCGTCTCGTAGACGGGCTTGCAGCGCGAGATCTCGTCGGCGCCCAGCGGCAGGATGTCGGTGTGCTCGCCATCGAGCTCGTAGCCGGTGCACAGCTGGAGTTCCTTGATCCCGTCCAGCACGTCCAGCTTGGTGATGCACAGGCCGGAGAGGCCGTTGACCTGCGCGCTGCGCTTGAGCAAGGCCGCGTCGAACCAGCCGCAGCGGCGCGAGCGGCCGGTCGTCACGCCCTTCTCGGCACCGACGGTGGACAGGTGGTGGCCCACGGTGCCCGGCGTTTCCCAGTCCAGCTCGGTGGGAAACGGACCGCCGCCGACGCGGGTGCAGTAGGCCTTGGTGATGCCCAGGATGTAGTGCAGCATGCCCGGGCCGACCCCCGCCCCCGCCGCCGCGTTGCCGGCAACGCAGTTGCTGGACGTCACGTACGGGTAGGTGCCATGGTCCACGTCGAGCAGCGTGCCCTGCGCGCCCTCGAACAGCAGGTTGTCGCCGTGCAGGTGCGCTTCGTTCAATTCGCGGGAGACGTCGGCCATCATGGGACGCAGCTGCTCGCCCAGCCGCAGCGCCTCGTCCAGCGTCTGCTGGAAGTCCACCGCCGGCGCATGCAGGAAGGTGGTGAGCACGTGGTTGTGCAGCTCCAGCACCACCTTGAGCTTCTCGGCGAACCGCTGCGGGTGCTTCAGGTCCTGCACGCGCAGCGCGCGGCGGGCGATCTTGTCCTCGTAGGCCGGGCCGATGCCGCGGCCGGTGGTGCCGATCTTCTCGGTGCCGCCCTTCTCGCGCAGCGCCTCCCGGGCGACGTCCAGCGCGGCATGGAACGGCAGGATGAGCGGACAGGCCTCGCTGATGCGCAGGCGCGAGCGCACCTCGACGCCGGCCTTCTCCAGGCCCTCGATCTCCTCGAACAGCTTGGCCGCGGACAGCACCACGCCGTTGCCGATGTAGCACTTGACGCCCGGCCGCATGATCCCGCTGGGGATCAGGTGCAACGCGGTCTTCACGCCGTTGATCACCAGCGTGTGGCCGGCGTTGTGGCCGCCCTGGAAGCGCACCACGCCCTGCGCCATCTCGGTCAGCCAGTCGACCAGCTTGCCCTTGCCCTCGTCGCCCCACTGGGTGCCGACCACGACCACATTGCGACCCGTTGTCTTGTTCATGCCAAAGAGATCCGGAAAGAGATTGGGAGATCAGAGGGGCCGGACGAGCCACTGGCCCTGCTGCGGCACGAGCTCGCGGTCGCAGTGGAACTCGTCCACTTCGCTCTCGTGGCCCGGCAGGACGCAGACCACGGTCTCGCCGGCGGCGCGCAGGCGGGCCACCGCGCTGCGCAGCGACGCCTGCTCGCTCCACGGCGCGCGGATGGCCGCCTGCAGCGGGCGCTTGGCCACCACGCCCACCAGCTCGCGCACGTCCAGCGAGAAGCCGACCGCCGGGCGCTTCCGGCCGAACACCGCGCCGACCGCGTCGTAGCGGCCGCCACGCACCAGCGCATCGCTGGCACCGGCGGTGTAGATGCCGAAACGCACGCCGCTGTAGTAGGCGTAGCCGCGCAGGTCGGCCAGGTCGTAGGTGACGGTCGCGCCGCCCAGCTGCCCGCCCAGCCAGGCGAGCTGGTCCAGCGCCTGGGTGATCACCGGCAGCGGCGGCAGGATGCGACGGGCATCCTCCAGCACCGCGGCATCGCCGTACAGCGAGACCAGTGCGGCCAAGCCGTCCCGGGCCGCCGCCGGCAGTCCACGCGTGAGGCGGGCCAGCTCGGTCGCGTCCTTGGCCGCCAGCGCCGCATGCACGGCTTGCAGCGACTGGGGCTGGAGCTCGACGCCCTGCAGCAGGGCGTCGACGATGCGGGCGTCGGCCAGGTCGACGGTGAACGCCTGGACCTGCGTCGCGCGCAGGCAGTCCAGCGCCAGCAGCAGCACCTCGAGGTCGGCTTCCAGGCCGGCGTGGCCGTAGATCTCGGCGCCGAACTGCAGCGGCTCGCGGGTGGCGTGGGGTCGGTCGGGCCGGGTGTGCAGGACCGACCCGCAGTAGCACAGGCGGGCGACCCCGGCGCGGTTGAGCAGGTGGGCGTCGATGCGGGCCACCTGCGGCGTGGTGTCGGCGCGCAGGCCCAGCGTGCGGCCCGACAGCTGGTCGACCAGCTTGAAGGTCTGCAGGTCCAGCGCTTCACCGGTGCCGGTGAGCAGGGATTCCAGGTGCTCCAGCAGCGGCGGCATCACCAGCTCGCAGCCGTAGCCCCGCGCGGTGTCCAGCAGCAGCCGCCGCAGCTCCTCGATGTGCCGGGCCTCGGAGGGAAGGACGTCGGCGATGTGATCCGGCAGGAGCCAGGCGGACATGGAAACGGGACGCTGTTAAAAACAGTATTTTACCGGGGCATGGACAGGCACCCGAATCGTGCCCGGCGGTGACGCGCGAGGCGCGCCAGACGGGCCGCCGTGCAGGGCTAGCCCGTGACCCAGAGCAACAGCAGGCCCAGTACGATGCTGCACAGCCCAAAGAAGCGCAGTTGCCCGTCGCGCAGCTGCAGCAGCTTCAGGAAGGTGTGGCGCCAGCTGCCCGGTGCGAGCAGCGGGAAGAGGCCCTCGAACACCAGCACCAGGGCCAGTGCGGCCCACAGCGTGTCGGTGTCCAAGGCTTCAGCGGCGCGCGGGTGCCGCCGGTGCGGCTGCACCGCCCTGGGCGGCGCCGCCGGCGCCCGGTCCGCGGAAGGCGCGGAAGAACTCGGAGCCGGTCGGGTCCACCACCATCAGGTCGCCCTTCTTGTTGAACGTGGCACGGTAGGCCTCGAGGCTGCGGTAGAACTGGGCGAACTGCGGATCGCGCCCGAACGCATCGCTGTACAGCGCAGCGGCCTGCGCATCGCCCTCGCCCTTGACCTTCTGCGCGTCCCGGAAGGCGTTGGCGATGGTCACCTCGCGCTGGCGGTCGGCGTCAGCCCGGATCTTCTCGCCTTCGGCGGCGCCGGTGGAACGCAGCTCGTTGGCCACGCGCTTGCGCTCGGCCTCCATGCGCCGGTAGACCGACTCGGTGATGGCCTCGCTGTAGTCGACGCGCGTGAGCCGCACGTCCACGATCTCGATGCCCCAGGGGCGGGTGCCCTTGACCACCTCGGTCACCTCGCGCTGCACCTCGCTCATGAGCTGCTGCCGCTGCCCCGAGAGCAGGTCGCGCACCGTGCGGCGGTTGATCTCCTCCTGGAACGCGTTGCGCACGACGTTGCTCAGGCGCGCGGCGCCGGTGGCCTCGTCGGTGAAGTTGCGGATGTAGACCGCGGGATCCGTGATGCGCCAGCGGACATACCAGTCGATCACCACGCGCTGCTTCTCGGCGGTGAGCATCGGCTCGGTGTCGTTGCTGTCCAGGGTGAGCAGGCGCTTGTCGATGTAGCTCACGTTCTGGAACGGCGGCGGCAGCTTGAAGTTCAGGCCCGGCTCGGTGATCACGTCCTTGATCTGGCCGAGCGCGTAGACCACGCCGAACTGGCGCTGGTCGACCACGAAGAGCATCGAGCTGAGCAGGGCCAGCAGGACGAGTGCCGAGGCGGCGAAGAATCCGATTCTGTTCATGTTCTCTGGTCTCCGCTCAGCGCGACTCGCGTTCGCGGCCGCGGGCGTTCTCGCGCGCCCGGACGTCGTTGGCCGATGCGGCGCTGCCACCGGAGACGGCCGGTGCGGGCGTGCCGTTGGGCGCGGGCTCAGGCGGCACGATCGTGGCGCCCGCCTGGGCGGCGCCCTGCAGGATGCGGTCGAGCGGCAGGTACAGCAGGTTCGACCCTTGCCGCGACTCCACCAGCACCTTGGTGACGTTGGCGTAGATCTGCTGCATGGTCTCGAGGTACAGGCGGTCGCGCGTGACCTGCGGCGCCTTCTGGTACTCGGTGAGCACCGAGCGGAAGCGCTGCGCATCACCCTGCGCCTGCGCCACGATGCGGGACTTGTACGCCTCGGATTCCTCCTTCAGGCGCGAAGCCGAGCCGACCGCGCGCGGGATCACGTCGTTGGCGTAGGCCTGGGCCTCGTTCTTGGCGCGCTCGCGTTCCTGCGCGGCCTTGAGCACGTCGTCGAAGGCGGCCTGCACCTGCTCGGGAGGCCGCACGCCGCCTTGCTGCAGGTTGATGCCGACGATCTCGATGCCGACGTTGTAGCGGTCCAGGATCTGCTGCATGAGGGCGCGCACCCGCGGCGCGATCTGGTCGCGCTCGTCGGCCAGCGCGGAGTCCATGCGCATCTTGCCGACCACCTCGCGCACCGCGGTCTCGGCCGCCTGGACCACGGCCTCGCCCGGGTTCTTGCTCTCGAAGAGGAAGGCACGGGCATCGCTCAGGCGGTACTGCACCGCGAACTTGATCTCGACGATGTTCTCGTCCTGGGTCAGCATGGCCGACTCGCGCAGGCCGGTGGCCTTGATGACCGCGTCGCGCCCGATGTCGACCGAGCGGATCTGCGTGACCGAGACCACCTCGTGCCGCTGGATCGGGTACGGCAGCCGCCAGTTGAAGCCGGCGCCCACGGTCGACTTGTAGCGGCCGAACTGGGTGATCACCGCCTGCTGCCCTTCCTGGACGATGAAGAAGCCGGTGCCCAGCCAGATCAGGGCCAGGACGCCCAGGATGAGGCCGATGCCGATGCCCGCACTCTTCATGTCGGGCTGGAAGTTGTTGCCGGGATCCGGCCTGCGGCCCCGGCCACCACCGAACAGGCCGCCGAGGCGCCGGTTGAAGTCGCGCCACAGCTCATCCAGGTCGGGCGGGCCCTGGTTGGGGCCTCGGGGGCCTTCGGGACGGTTGGGATCGGGACGGTTGCCGTCCTTGCCGTCGTCGCCGCTGCCGCGTCCCCAGCGCGGATCGTTCAGGTTGAACATGCCTCGCACGCGGCCCGGGAGGGCGGCCAGGATGCCGGGGAAGTGGAGCTTCATTCGGACTGTGTCGTTTCGTGAACTGCTGGGATTGTGCCCAATCAGGCGTGGGCGTCGTGCAATTGCGGACTTACCGGAGGGTCGGAGGGGGTGGCGGCCTGCGCGGCGCGGCTCGCCAGCTCCTGGCGCAGGGCTGCCAAGCCGTCGCCGGTGCGGCTGCTGACGAACAGGCGGCGGACCGCCGTGCCCTCGAGCTCGAACCAGTCGGCGGCCTGCCACGGGCGCTGGGAAGGATCGATCGCGTCGACCTTGTTGAACACGAGGATCTGCGGCACCTGGTCGGCGCCGATCTCGTGCAGCACGCGCTGCACCTCGGCGATCTGCTCCGGATGGTGCGGATTGGCCGCGTCCACGACGTGCAGCAGCAGGTCGGCATCGGTCGCCTCCTGCAGGGTGGCCTGGAAAGCGTCGATCAGGCCGTGCGGCAGGTCGCGGATGAACCCGACCGTGTCGGACAGGGACACCGAGCGCCCGCCGGAGCCGCCCTCGACGTCGTCGAGGTACATGCGGCGGGTGGTGGTGTCCAGCGTCGCGAACAGCTGGTCGGCCGCGTAGGCACGTGCCTTGACCAGCGCATTGAACAGCGTCGACTTGCCCGCGTTGGTGTAGCCCACCAGCGAAATGTTGAAGGCGCCCTGCCGCTCGCGCTGGCGGCGCTGGGTGTGGCGCTGGCGCTTGACCTTCTCGAGGCGGTCCCGCGTGCGCTTGATGGCGTCGCCGATCATCCGGCGGTCGAGCTCGATCTGCTTTTCGCCCGGGCCGCCGCGCACGCCTGCACCACCGGTCTGCCGCTCCAGGTGCGACCAGCGGCGCACCAGGCGCGTGGAGACGTACTGCAGCCGCGCCAGCTCGACCTGCAGCTTGCCCTCGTGGCTGCGGGCGCGCTGCGCGAAGATCTCCAGGATCAACAGGGTGCGGTCGTTGACGGGCAGGCCGAGGTGGCGCTCGAGGTTGCGCTGCTGGCCCGGGCTGAGCGACTGGTCGAACAGCACCTCGCTGGCGCCGGTTTCCTCGGCCAGGGCCTTGATCTCGTCGGCCTTGCCGCGCCCGACGAAGAGCGCGGCGTCGGGCGCCTTGCGCTTGGCCGTGAGCCGGCCGACCGGCTCCAGGCCGGCCGTGCGGGCGAGCTCGCCCAGCTCATCGAGCTCGGCATCGAAGTGCGGCAGGCCGAGGTCGACCCCGACGAGGATCGTGGGGGCGGAAGAACGTTCTTGGGTTTCAGGCAAATCGGGAGTCCGGGGTGTTCAGCAGTGAATTGGCCCCGGCGGGAAGCGCACGCACCGCGCGCTGGAGATCAGCTGGCAGCGGCTTCGTTGCTTTCGGCCGTGTTGAAGTTCACGGCGCGACCGGGGACGATGGTGGAGATGGCATGCTTGTAGACCATCTGCGTCACGGTGTTTCGCAGCAGGACCACGTATTGGTCGAACGATTCGATCTGTCCTTGCAGCTTGATGCCGTTGACGAGGTAGATCGAGACCGGGACGTGCTCGCGACGCAGCGTGTTCAGGAACGGGTCTTGTAGTAGCTGCCCTTTGTTGCTCACGATATTCTCCGTGTTCGGAAATTTATAGGAACTTGCACCTTACCACAGCGACCCAGCCGTGCAAGTAGGCTGCGGCCTCGACCCCACCCACATGGGTGCGGCGCGTTCCGGTTCAAGTGCGCACATCGCGGTGGTGCGCAAAAAGGGCAAGCGCCGGGTGCGCCCAGGACGGTTCAGTCCTTGTCGGCGTACGGGTTCTTGGAGGTCTTGAGCTCGATCCGCAGCGGCGTGCCGATGAGGTTGAACTCCTTGCGAAAGCGCCCCTCGAGGAAGCGCTTGTACGCGTCGGTCACGTGCTCCAGCGAATTGCCGTGGATCACGATCACCGGCGGGTTCATCCCGCCCTGGTGCGCATAGCGCAACTTGGGACGGAACATGCCCGAGCGCTTGGGGGCCTGGAACTGCACCGCCTCCTGCAGGAGCCGCGTGAGCACCGGCGTCGACATCTTGGTGTTGGCGGCCTGGTGGGCCTGGGCGATGGAGGCCCACACCGGCCCGAGCCCCTGCCGCTTCTTGGCCGAGATGAGGTGCAGCGACGCGAACTTCAGGAACGCCAGCCGGGCCTCGATCTGCCGCTGCAACTGCTCGCGCTGGTAGGCGTCCACCGCATCCCATTTGTTCACCGCCAGCACCACCGCGCGGCCGCTCTCCAGGATGTAGCCGGCGATGTGGGCGTCCTGGTCGGTCACGCCCTGCGTCGCGTCCAGCAGCAGCAGCACGACGTTGGCCGACTCGATCGCCTGCAGCGTCTTGACCACCGAGAACTTCTCGATGGCTTCGAACACCCGGCCCTTGCGCCGCAGCCCGGCCGTGTCGATGAGCTCGAACTTCTGCCCGCCGCGCTCGAACGGGACCGAGATCGCGTCCCGGGTCGTGCCTGGCAGGTCGAATGCGACCAGCCGCTCCTCGCCCAGCCAGGTGTTGATGAGGGTGGACTTGCCGACGTTCGGCCGGCCGGCGACGGCGAGCTTGATCACGCCCGGCACGTCGGCAGCATCGCCCTCCTCTTCGTCGGGCAGGTTCAGCGGCGCGAAGGCGACCTCGACCAGGCTGCGGATGCCCTGCCCGTGGGCCGCGGACACCGGGTGCACTTCGCCCAGCCCGAGCTCGTAGAACTCGGTCAGCTGGACGCCCTCGGTCATGCCCTCGGCCTTGTTGGCCGCCAGCACCGTCGGCTTGCCCAGCTTGCGCAGGTAGTTGGCGATGTCGTGGTCCTGGGCGGACAGGCCGCCCCGGGCGTCGACCACGAAGACCACCACGTCGGCTTCGGCGACGGCCTGGCGCGTCTGCTTGGCCATCTCCATGTAGATGCCGCTCTCGGCCGTCGGCTCGAAGCCGCCGGTGTCGATCACGATGAACTCGTGCTTGCCGTGCTTGGCGTTGCCGTAGTGGCGGTCTCGTGTCAGGCCGGCGAAGTCAGCCACGATCGCGTCGCGCGACTTGGTGAGCCGGTTGAACAGCGTCGACTTGCCGACGTTGGGGCGGCCCACCAGGGCCATCACGGGTTTCACGGCCGCCCTCCGGGGAGATTGCCTATTGCGGCACCACGCCGTAGACGTTGCCGTTGCGGGTGACCACCACCAGCGTGGTGCCGGCGCCCACCGGAGTGGCCGCGACGGACGAGCCGTCCAGCTGCAGCCGGTTGCGCAGGGTGCCGTCCTCGCGCGAGAGCACGTGCAGGAAGCCCTGCGCATCCCCCACGACGACGGAGCTGCCCACCACCAGCGGCGCGGTCACCCCGCGGTGCAGCAGCTTGTCGTGCACCCAGGCCCGGTCGCCGTTGTCGCGGCGCCAGGCGACCACGCGGCCGTCGTTCTCGGTGCCGACCACGAAGCGCTCGTCGCCGCCCACGCCGTCCGATCCGGTGGCCGGCTTGGACCAGGCCAGCGTGCCGCGCGAGGTGTCGACGCAGCCCACCGCCGCCTGGAAGGCGCGTGCGCAGACCGAGTCGCCGACGCGGCTCACGCGGCCGACGAGGTCGACCAGGCGCTCGATGTCGTTGGTTCCGCGCGGCGTGGCGATGGGTGCATCCCAGCGGATGCTGCCATTCTGCGGATTGAAGCCGACCATGCGGCCGCTCTGCCCGGCCACCAGGGTGTCTCCGACCGGCAGCAGGACGCCCGACTGGCGCAGCACGAGCGGCTCGCCAGGACGCTGCTGCGTCCACAGCCTGCGGCCCGTTGCGCCGTCGAAGGCGGTGACCGAACGGTCACCCGCGAGCACGAAGACGCGGTTGCCGGCCACCAGCGGCGCCGTGTAGGCCTGCGCGCCCAGGCGTTCGCGCCAGAGCACCTTGCCGCCGGAGAGCGCCACGACCTCGTTGCGCACGGTCACCACCGCGGCGGTGGTGCCGTCGGTGCCGACGCCCGCCGAGATCGGGCCGCCGGCGCTGGCGCGCCACTGTTCGCGGCCGCTGGAGGCATCCAGCAGTGCCACCGTGCCGTCGCCGCTGGCGACCGCGACCTGGGTGCCGGCCACCGCCACGGTGAGCGGGAAGTCCACCGTGCCGAGGCGGACGTTCCAGGCCTGGCGCACGCCGAGCGTGGCGGGGTTCGGCTGGAGCTCAGCCGGGTTGGGCTTGCCGGAACCGCCAAAGATGGAGCAGCCGGCGAGCAGGACGGCGGCGGCCAACACGGCCAGGGGCGTGCGTCGGCGGATGCGGCTGGACAAGGGTTGGATCATGACTTGGCGCTCCCGGCATCGGCCTTGGCGGGCGACAGCGTCTTGGGGTCGACGCCCAGGGCGGTGAGCTTCACCTCCAGGAGGCGGCGGTATTCGGCGCGCTCGTCCAGGCCCTGGAACGCCTTGGTGTATTCGGCCTTGGCCTCGGCCTTCTTGCCCTGCAGGTTGTAGATGTCCCCACGGCGGTCGCTTGCGAGCGCCGCGAACTCGGCCGGCATCTCGCCGGACAGTTGCTTGAGCGACTCGTCGTAGGCCTTGGCCTCGACCAGCACGGCGGCCAGGCGCAGCCGGGCGATGGCCTTGAGGCCCTGGTCGGACGCTTCGCCCGCAACCCACGTGAGCGCAGCGCGGGCGCTGTCGGCATTGCCCTTCTCGAGTGCGGCATGCGCCACCATCAGGCCGGCCTGTTGCGCCAGCAGGGTGCCGCCGTACGCGCCGCGCACGTCGGCGAAGCGCTGCTCGGCCCGCGGCAGGTCGCCGGCCTGCACCGCGCGCTCGATCTCTTCGTAGATCGCCGCCGCCTTGGTGGCCTGGGTCCGCTGCCAGTACTGCCATCCGTTCATGGCCGCGAACGACCCCAGCACGGCGATCAGCACCCAGGAGATGAGGTTGCCGTAGGTCTTCCAGAAGTGCTTGATCTGGTCAAGCTGCTCCTGTTCTTCGAGGTCGAGGTGTGATGCCATGGGTTCGCTGCAAGGTCGAGCAGCCGAGGATTGTAGTGAGCGGCCGGATCAGGCCCGCAGCGTGGCGGCCCAGGACGCGAGGTCGGAGAGGCTGCGGCGCTGCTGCGCGCCATCGCCGTCCCGCAGGAGCTTGACCGTGACCTCGCCTGCCGCGAGTTCGTCCGCGCCGAAGACGAGCGCGTGGCGCGCACCGCTGGCGTCGGCCTTCTTGAACTGCGCCTTCATGCCCGCCAGGCCCTCCGGGCCGGCGCCGTGCTGGACGATGCGAACGCCGTGGGCGCGCAAGGTCTCGAGCGCCGCCACGACGGGCGGCAGGGGCGTGCCGGGCGGCACGACGGCGTAGGCATCGGGCGCGGCCGAGGGAACGGGAAGCGCCAATTCCTGGATCAGGAGCAGCAAGCGCTCGATTCCCAGACCGAAACCGACGGCCGGAGCCGGCTTGCCGCCGAGCTGGGCGATGAGCCCGTCGTAGCGTCCGCCGCCGCACACCGTGCCCTGCGAGCCGAGCTGGTCGGTCACCCACTCGAACACGGTGAGGTTGTAGTAGTCCATGCCCCGCACCAGGCGCGGGTTCACGCGGTAGGCAAGGCCCACGGCGTCGAGCGCGGCGCACACGGCGGCGAAATGGGCCCGCGACGCGTCGCCGAGGTGGTCCATCAGCTTCGGCGCGGCCTCGACCACCGCCTGCATGCCGGGGTTCTTGCTGTCCAGGATGCGCAACGGGTTGCTGTGCAGGCGCCGCCGCGCATCCTCGTCCAGGAGGTCGGCGTGCTGCTCGAAGTGGCGCACCAGCGCCTCCCGGTGCGCCCTGCGCTCGTCGGGCTGGCCGAGGCTGTTCAGCTCGAGCCGCACGTGGGTGCCTTCGACCAGTCCGAGCTCGCGCCACAGGGCACGCGCCATGAGGATCATCTCTGCGTCCACATCCGGACCGGCGAAGCCCAGGGCTTCCACGTCGAGCTGGTGGAACTGGCGGTAGCGGCCTTTCTGCGGCCGCTCGTGCCGGAACATGGGCCCCAACGTCCAGACCCGCAGCGGCCCGTTGTACAGCGCGTTGTGCTCGATCATGGCCCGCACGATGCCGGCGGTGGCTTCGGGTCGCAGCGTCAGCCGATCCCCGTTCATCGCGTCGACGAAGGAGTACATCTCCTTCTCGACGATGTCGGTCACCTCGCCGAGCCCGCGCACGAAGAGCGCCGTCGGCTCCACGATGGGCGTGAGCACGTTCTGGTACCCGTAGCGGCCGAGCACGTTGCGCACCACGGATTCGAACCATTGCCAGAGCGCCGAGTCGGGCAGCCGGTCGGTGCGCGGCACGGACGCCGGCAGGATGTCGTTCATGCCTTTGACGGCACTGAGTTTCTCGGCCATGGGGTGCGGGTCAGGCGTTCTCGGCGACGGTGCCGAAACGCTTCTCGATGTACTGTTCGACGATCTGGTGGAACTCGGCAGCGATGTTCTCGCCGCGCAAGGTGAGGGCCTTCTGGCCATCGATGAACACGGGAGCGGCAGGAGCCTCCCCGGTGCCGGGCAGGCTGATGCCGATGTCGGCGTGCTTGCTCTCGCCGGGGCCGTTCACGATGCAGCCCATCACCGCCACCCGCAGCTTCTCCACCCCGGGGTAGCGGCTGCGCCAGACCGGCATGTTGGAGCGCAGGTGGTCGTCGATCTGCTTGGCCAGTTCCTGGAAGGTCGTGCTGGTGGTGCGCCCGCAGCCCGGACAGGCGGTGACGCTGGGAACGAAGATGCGCAGGCCCAGCGACTGCAGGATCTCGGAGGCGATCACCACCTCCTGCGTGCGGGCCTCGCCGGGCTGCGGCGTGAGCGACACGCGGATGGTGTCCCCGATGCCTTCCTGCAGCAGGATGCCCAGCGCCACGCTGGAAGCGACGGTCCCCTTGGTCGCCATGCCGGCCTCGGTCAGGCCGAGGTGCAGCGCATAGTCGCACCGGCGCGCGAGCTCGCGGTACACGGAGACCAGGTCCTGCACACCGCTGACCTTGCAGGACAAGATGACCTGCCGGCCGTCCATGCCCATGGCCTCGGCCCGGCGCGCGGACTCGATGGCCGAGGTGATGAGTGCCTCGTACATGACGCTGCGCGCATCCCACGGCTCGGGGCGACGGCTGTTCTCGTCCATCAGGCTGGCCAGCAACTCCTGGTCGAGGCTGCCCCAGTTGACGCCGATGCGCACGGGCTTGTCCCAGCGCATCGCCGCCTCGATCATCTGGCCGAACTGGCGGTCACGCTTGTCGCCCTTGCCGACGTTCCCCGGGTTGATGCGGTACTTGGACAGCGCCTGGGCGCAATCCGGGTACTCGGTGAGCAGCCGGTGGCCGTTGTAGTGGAAGTCGCCCACCAGGGGCACGTCGACCCCCATCCGGTCCAGCTGCTCCCGGATGTACGGCACCTGCTGGGCCGCTTCGGGCGTGTTGACCGTGATGCGCACCATCTCGGAGCCGGCCTGCGCCAGCTCCTTGACCTGGATCGCCGTGCCGATCGGATCCTGGGTGTCGGTGTTGGTCATCGACTGCACGCGCACCGGCGCATCGCCGCCCACGGTGACCACCCGGTCCCCCCACACCACGCGTGCCTGGCGGCTGCGGCGCGGTGCGGGAGCAGCCGGCAGGACCGGCAGGCAGGCGGATGCCGCCTCGTGCATCGTCATCGGATCACTTCACCTCGAAACGCGCCACGTTGTCACGGGACACGGGAGCCAGGTCGTACGCCTTGCCGCGGACCTCGACGGCGGTCGCGCTGGCGCTGCCGACCGTGACCGACAGCGGCAGCGTGCCGGACGCGCCGACCGCTTCGCCGGTGGCCAGCAGGCGCCGCAGCGTGACCGTGCCCGCGGCGTCGGTGACCTGCACCCACGAGGGGCCCTTGGCGCGGAAGAACACGATGCCATTGGCCGCTGCAGACGGTGCCGAAGAGGCCGGCAGCGCCGGTGCCGCGGCCGCGGGCGGCGCCGTGGTGGCGACGGTCGAGAGCGCGGCCGGCGCAGCCGGTGCCGGCGCCGTCACGGCCGCAGCCGCGGGGGGCGGCGTCGGCATGGCGGCGCCCGCGGGCGGCGCGGTGTTGCCCGAACCGGCTGCCGGTGCACCCGGCAGGCCATCGGCCTGCGAGGGCACAGGCTGCAGCAGCACGGGCGAAGCCATCGGCGCGCCCGCGGGTTCGGCCCGGGCGACCGGGGCTTCCTCGGGCGGGCGGCTCGGCATGAAGACCAGCACCAGCGCGCCCAGCAGCAGCGCACCCACCGCCAGCGACACGGGACGGGTCAGGTGGTCGCGCCAGGCCGGCACCACCACGTCGCCCGGCGCGCGGAACGGCGCGTTGATGCCTTCGTGGTCGGGCGTGAGCCGGGGGGTGCTGCCCTGCGGCAGCCGTTCCAGGACAGGCTGCGGATCGATCTTCAGGCTGCGGCACACGCTGGACGCGAGCGCGCGGGCGAACACGGCGTCCGGGAGCTGGTCCCAACGGTCGTCCTCCAGCGCCTCGAGCTTGCGCACGGGCACCTTCAGCGACACGGCCAGGGCCGCCACGTGCAGGCCCGAGGCCTCGCGCGCGCGGCGCAGCAGCGCGCCGGCGGTCGGCCCGGCGACGGCGGGAGCGACGTCACTCATCGAAGGTCCCCCGCTCGTAGAACGCCGCCTCGCGCGACTGCGGGTAGCGGCGCCGCAGCTGCTCGCCCAGCTGGGTCATGGCGACCCGGTCGCCCATCTTCCGCTCGACCTTGAGGCCCAGCCACAGGGTCTCGGCATTGGCCAGCTGGCTGTTGTTCAGGCGCCGGATCAGGAACTGGGCGCGTTGCAGCTCGCCACGCGTGTACAGGAGGTTCGCCAGGTTGTAGCCGACGATCGGGTTGCCGGCGTCCAGCTCGTAGGCGCGGGTGAGGCTCTGCTCGGCCTCGGTCGGCTTGCCGGCGCTCGACTGGCACAGGCCCTGGGCCATGAAGGTCTTGGCCCGGTCGGCGTAGGTCGGGATCGCCAGCGCCTGGTCGAAGCTGCGCTGTGCGTCGTCGAAGCGGCGCTGCTGGCATTGCAGCCAGGCCAGGTTGTGCACCGTGTTCGCGTCGCGCGGGTTGAGCGAGACCGCGCGGCGGAAGCTCTCCTCCGCCTGCCGCATGTCGTTCAGCCGCATGTAGATCAGGCCGCGCAGGTTGTACGCCTCGGGATAGCTGGGGTCGGCGGCGAGCACGTGCTTCAGCTCGTCCAGCGCGATGGTGGTCTGGCCCTGTTCGAAGTAGCCCACGGCCAGTTCCATCCGGATGCGGGCGCGGCGCCGCGCCTCGGATTCGTCGAACTCGGTGGTGATGTCGCCGCCGTCGGAGGCGGTGGGCTGGCCGGCGCACCCGCCCACCAGCAGGGCGGCGGCCAGCAGCCCGGCCGCCGGAAGGAAGGCCAGGGACAGCCCCAGGGGGCCGGCACGATGCTTCATGAGGACACGTCTCCTTGGGGCTCCGTGGCGGACACGGGCACCTGCTTGAGGATCACCGTGCGCTGCTGGGCGATTCGCTCGCCCACCCGGGTGCGGTCCTTGACGTCGCCGGCCAGCTGGCCGCAGGCGGCATCGATGTCGTCCCCTCTCGTCTTGCGCACGGTGGTGACGATACCAGCATCACTCAGCAATTTCGCGAATGCGGTGACACGGGTGTTGGGTGATCGCGTCAGGCCCGATTGCGGGAACGGATTGAACGGGATGAGGTTCAGCTTGCAGCTGACGCCCCGGCCGGCATGGTGGCGCACCAGGTCCACCAGCTGGCGCGCATGCTCCGGCTGGTCGTTGACGCCATCCAGCATGCAGTACTCGAACGTGATGAAGTCCCGGGGCGCGTGTTCCAGGTAGCGGTTGCAGGCGTCCAGCAGCTCGGCGAGCGGGTACTTGCGGTTCAGGGGCACCAGGTTGTCGCGCAGCAGGTCGTTCGGCGCGTGCAGCGACACCGCCAGCGCTACCGGGCAGTCCTGGCCGAGCCGGTCCATCATCGGCACGACGCCGGAGGTCGACACCGTGACCCGGCGCCGCGACAGGCCGTAGCCGTGGTCGTCCAGCATCACGCGCAGCGCGGGCACGAGGGCGCCGTAGTTCTGCAGCGGCTCGCCCATCCCCATCATCACGATGTTGGAGATCACGCGGTCCGAGGTCTGCAGGTGCCGGCGCAGGAAGTGCTCCGCGAACCAGAGCTGCGCCACGATCTCGCCGGTGGTGAGGTTGCGCGAGAAGCCCTGGTGCCCGGTGGAGCAGAAGCGGCAGCCGACCGCGCAGCCAGCCTGGGACGACACGCAGAGCGTGCCACGGTCGTCCTCGGGGATGAACACGGCTTCGACGGCATTGCCGTCACGCACGTCGAACAGCCACTTGATGGTGCCGTCGGCCGATTCGTGCTGGGTGATGACCGGGAGCGGCTCGATGCGCGCGGTGGTCCGCAGCTTCTCCCGCAGCGACTTGGCCAGATCCGTCATCTGGTCGAAGTCGCGGGCGCCGCGTTGGTGGATCCAGCGGAACAGCTGGGTGGCGCGGAAACGCTTCTCCCCCAGCGTTTCGCAGAACGCGGCCAGCCCGTCGAGGTCGAAGTCGAGGAGGTTGGCCGTCGTCATGGCATGGGAACTGCCCGCTGGATCAGCGGGAGTAGACGTTCATGCCCGGGAAGAAGAACGCCACCTCGACCTGGGCGGTCTCGGGCGCGTCGGAGCCGTGCACGGCATTGGCGTCGATGCTGTCGGCGAAGTCGGCGCGGATGGTGCCCTTCTCGGCCTTCTTCGGATCGGTCGCGCCCATCAGGTCGCGGTTCTTCAGGATGGCGTTCTCGCCTTCCAGGACCTGGATCATCACGGGGCCGGAGATCATGAACTCGACCAGGTCCTTGAAGAAGGGCCGCGCCTTGTGCACGGCGTAGAACTGCTCCGCTTCCTGGCGCGACAGGTGGGCCATCCGGGCGGCGATGATCTTGAGGCCGGCGCCTTCGAAGCGCGCGTAGATCTGGCCGATGACGTTCTTGGCGACTGCGTCGGGCTTGATGATGGAAAGGGTGCGTTCGATCGCCATGGGATTCCTGAGCTTGGAGAGTTGAAAACTGGTGTTGCCCGGGCACCGTTAGGCGCCGGGCAGCCGGGAAAGTTCGGCAAAGCCTCGCATTTTAGCGCGGCCACCCTCCCCGGGTGACCGGGGCGCTGCCGCCGCCCGGCTCAGCGGCCGCCGCGGTTGCCGCGCTTGGGACCGTTGCCCGACCGGCGGCTGCCGCCCGGACCGTTGCCGCCACTACCACCACCCTGGCGCTGGCGCATGAAGCTGTCGGCGCCGATGTAGCCCAGCGAGGTCTTCATCGGGTCGGGCTGGGACGCGCCGCGCCCTTCGCCACCGCCGGAGCGGTCCCGGTCCTTGTTGCGGCGCTGCTGGCCACCACCTGCCCCGCCCTGGCCCGGCGCGCCAGGCCCACGGCGGCCACCCGGCGCACCCGGGCCCCCGGCGTTGCGGCTGGCGCCGTCACCGCGCGGACCCGCGCCCCGGTTGCCCCGGCCTCGGTTGCGCGGCTTTCCGCCACCGCCCTCCCCCACGGGCCGCTCGCCGCCGGCAGCGCCGCCGGCGGCCTGCGTCAGTGCCCGGATGTCGCGTTCGTCCAGCTCCATGAAGGCACCGCGCTTGAGCCCGCGGGGCAGCACCATGGCGCCATAGCGGATACGGATCAGGCGGCTCACCGCATGGCCCAGGGCCTCGAACAGCCGCCGCACTTCGCGGTTGCGGCCCTCCGAGATGGTGACGCGGTACCAGCTGTTGGCGCCCTCGCCGCCTCCGTCCTCGATCGACCCGAACTGAGCCCGCCCGTCTTCCAGGTCGATGCCGTCCAGCAGGCGCTGCTTTTCTTCGGCGCTGAGCGCGCCCAGCACGCGGACCGCGTACTCGCGCTCCAGGCCGAACCGCGGATGCATGAGCCGGTTGGCCAACTCACCGGAACTCGTGAACAGCAGCAGGCCCTCGGTGTTCAGGTCGAGGCGGCCGACGGACTGCCACTTGCCCTGGAACAGGCGCGGCAGCTTGCGAAAGACGGTCGGCCGGTTCTGCGGGTCGTCGTGCGTCACCACCTCGCCGACCGGCTTGTGGTACGCGATCACCCGCGGCGGCGGCGGCGCGATGCGCACCCGGATCGGCTTGCCGTTGACCTTGATCTGGTCGCCGAACTGGATGCGCTGGCCGATGTGCGCCGGCTCGTTGTTGACCGAGATCCGGCCTTCCAGGATCAGCTGCTCCATCTCGAGCCGCGAGCCCAGCCCGGCCTGTGCCAGCACCTTGTGCAGCTTGGGCGTCTCGGCCTGCGGCGCCAGCACGCGCTTGGCCGGGCCGGCATCCGCGCTCTGTTCCTGTGCGTCGAAGCGGCCGGACACCACGTCCTCGAAGCGGATCGGCTCGGCCGGCGGCGCAGCGGGTGGCCGCGCAGGCCGCTCGTCGTCGTCCTCGTCCGGGTCGAGGTCGTCGTCCTCGTCGTCGCGGTCCCCATCGTCGTCCTGGTCACCCTGCTGCGCGACAGGTGCCTCGGGGGCGGGCCGGGGCCGCTCGCCGCGCGCGGGCACAGGAGCAGGAGCGGCGGGCACCTCGTCCCCGGGCCCGGCCTGCAGCGGCGTTGCCGGCTTGTCCTTGTCGTCGTGGTTCACGGGCGTCTCGGACGGGGGCTGCAGGTCGTTGGGGTTCATGCGGGAATCAGCTGATGGCGGCGGGGGCCGCGTCGCCAGGCTCTTCGGGCGGCGCATCCGCCGCAGCCAGAGGGATCTCGTCGGTGGCAGGCGCGGCTGCCGCGTCCGGCGCGTCGCCGCCGGTCTCGTCGGGCCCGATCGGCAACGCGGGCTGGACGTCCTCGTCGCCCACCGCCAGCCCGGCGAGTGCCGCCATCTGCTGCGAGGGCGACTCCAGCACCGGCAGCTGGTCGAGCGAGGCGAGCCCCAGGTCGTCCAGGAACTGGCGCGTGGTCGCGAACAGGGCCGGACGGCCCGGGGCCTCCCGGTGGCCGATCACCTCGACCCAGCCGCGGTCTTCCAGCTGCTTGAGGATCATGGTGTTGATGGTCACGCCGCGGATGTCTTCCATGTCCCCGCGGGTCACCGGCTGCCGGTACGCGATGATCGCCAGCGTCTCGAGCGTGGCGCGGGTGTACTTCGGCGGCTTTTCCGGGTGCAGCCGGTCCAGGTACTCGCGCATCTGCGGCCGGCTCTGGAACCGCCACCCGGTGGCCACGCAGACCAGCTCCACGCCGCGCTGGGCCCAGTCGTCCTGCAGTTCCTCCAGGAGGGTGCGGACGGTGTCGGAGCCGAGTTCGTCGTTGAACAGCACGCGCAGCTCGCGCACCTGCAAGGGCTGCGGCGAACAGATCAACGCGGTTTCGAGGACGCGCTTGGCATCCGCGGTATTCATGTCGCAATCATCCTGGAACGGGCGCCGGGCGGCGCTCCAGCCTGGTGGGGCCCGGGGTGGGCGCGGTCATCGCGGCGCCGGCGGCCGGTGGGCCGGCCCGGGCCCGACGGGCGTCGCAGGGTGCGCCTGCGCTGGGTCGGGATTGTAACGCAGGCCCCGCTGCGCCAGCGCCTGCGCCAGGTCCTCCGGAAGCGCCGAACGCAGGTCCAGGGGCGCGCCGGTGAACGGGTGCGTGAAGGCCAGCCGGAAGGCGTGCAGCGCCTGCCGCTGCAGGCCGGCATCGGGTGGCGCGCCGTAGAGCGCATCGCCCACCAGCGGCAGCCCGAGGTGGGCCATGTGCACCCGGATCTGGTGCGTGCGGCCGGTGTGCAGGCTGGCGCGCACCAGGCAGGCACCGCCGCCGGTGGCGATGTGGTCCAGCGTGGTCATGGCGGTCTTGCCGGGCTGGTGGGCCAGGTCCACCACCGCCATGCGCAGCCGGTTGCGCGGGTCCCGCCCGATAGGCGCCTCCACGTCGCGGCGCGACGGGCCCGACCAGCCGCCGTGCCCCAGGGCGAGGTACTGCCGCGAGACCTCGCGCGCCGCGATCATGCGCACCAGGGCGTCCATCGCGGCACGCGTGCGCGCCACCACCATCAGCCCGCTGGTGTCCTTGTCCAGCCGGTGCACGATGCCGGCCCGCGGCAGTTCGGCTGCGCGTGCGTCGCGTGCCAGCAGCGCGTTGAGCAGCGTGCCGCTCCAGTGGCCCGGCGCCGGGTGCACCACCAGCCCGGCCGGCTTGTCCAGCACCAGCAGGTGCTCGTCCTCGTGCAGCACGGACAGGGGAATCGGCTCCGGCCGGAACGCCTGGCTCTGCGGCGTCGGTCGCAGCGCGATCTCCAGCCGGTCGCCGGCCTTCACCCGGTGGGCCGCGCGTCGCGCCGCGTGGCCGTGGATCGCCACGGCGCCGCCGTCGACCAGCTGCTGCAGGAAGCTGCGCGAGAACTCCGGCACGAGCGCAGCCAGTGCCCGGTCGAGGCGCTCGCCGTGGTGTTCGGGGCCGACGACCAGGTGGCGCAGTTCGACCGCCGGCGCGTCCAGCGCGTCGGCCGCATCGACGTCCTCGTCGGGCGCCTGCGCGTCGGAAGGCGCGGGAAGGCCCCCACCTATAATCGTGGCGCCCTGTTTCAAGAAGGTCTGCGCTTCATGCTTCGAGCCAAATTATCGTGTGTTGGGGCCGCGCTGGCGCTGCTGCTGGCGGGCTGTTCCACCGTCACCGAGGACAAGACCGCGGCGTGGAGCCCGAACAAGATCTACGCCGAGGCCCAGGACGAACTGAAGTCCGGCGCCTACGACAAGGCCGTCCCCCTCTTCGAAAAACTGGAAGGCCGGGCCGCGGGCACGCCGCTGGCCCAGCAGGCGCAGCTGGAGAAGGCCTACGCCCACTACAAGGCCGGGGAGCAGGCGCAGTCGATCGCCACGCTCGACCGCTTCATGAAGCTGCATCCGGCCAGCCCGGCGTACGACTACGCGCTGTACCTCAAGGGCCTGGTGAACTTCAACGACAACCTCGGCCTGTTCTCCTCGCTCACCCGCCAGGACCTGTCGGAGCGCGACCAGAAGGCGGCCAAGGAATCGTTCGAGGCGTTCAAGGAGCTGGCCACCCGCTTCCCCGAGTCGCGCTATGCGCCCGATGCGCGTGCCCGCATGACGTACATCGTGAATTCGCTGGCCCAGTACGAGGTCCACGTCGCGCGGTACTACTACTCGCGCGGTGCCTACGTTGCCGCCGTGAACCGCGCGCAGAGCGCGCTGACGGACTACCAGGACGTGCCTGCGCTGGAGGAGGCGCTGTTCATCCTGGTGCGCTCCTATGACGCGCTCGGCATGACCCAGCTGCGCGACGACACGCGCCGGGTGATGGAGAAGACCTATCCGCAGAGCGAGTACCTGACGCGCGGCGCCAAGTCCGCGCCGCAGGGCGCCTGGTGGAAGTTCTGGTGAGCAGCTAGGCGGACGCCGGGTCGGTCCGCAGGCTCTCCAGCGCCTCGGTGAATTCCTCCTGGCTGGCCAGCCGCCGCATCGGCGGCAAGGCCGCCAGCAGCCGTCGGCCGTACCCCATGCTCGCCAGCCGGGTGTCGCAGACCACCAGCACGCCGCGATCCGACTCGCGGCGGATCAGGCGCCCGGCGCCCTGCTTGAGCGCCACCGCCGCTTCCGGGATGAAGTAGTCGTTGAACGGGCTGCGGCCCTGGGCCTCCAGCCGCTGCGCGCGGGCCTCCACCAGCGGATCGCCCGGGGGCGGAAACGGCAGCTTGTCGATCACCACCAGTTCCAGCGCGTCCCCCGGCACGTCCACGCCCTCCCAGAACGATGCCGACGCCACCAGCACGCAGCCGGCACCGCCCTGCGAGGCGCCTTCGCGGAAGCGCTCGATCAGGCGCCGCTTGGGCCACTGGCCCTGCACCAGCACCTCGAGTTCGCCCGTGCCCTGGAAGCGGCGCTGCAGGTCCTCGCCGATCGCCCGCAGCGCGCGCAGGGTGGTGGTGAGCACCATCGTCCGCCCCCCGAGGCGGCGCGCGCCGTCGGCCACCAGCCGCGCCACCGCGGCACTGTGGCCGGGATCGCTGGGCTTGGGCAGCTCGCGCGGGAGGTACACGGCGGCCTGCCGCGGATAGTCGAAGGGGCTGCCCACGCGCAGCACCTGCGCCTGGTCCAGGCCGCAGGGCTCGGTGAACCACGAGAGGCGCGCATCGTCGCCCAGCGTGGCCGAGGTGAAGATCCAGGCCCGCGGCCGCCCCGGCACCGCATCCGGCGGCGGGACGGCGCCGCGCTCGTCGTCCGCCACCGGCGCTGCGACCGGATCGGCCTTCAGGAGCCGCGTCCGCACGGCCTGCGCGATGTCCAGCGGGGACTCCACCAGCCGCAGCTGCTGCCCGACGTCCACCCAGCGCACCGATCCCGGCTGGGCCGGCCGGGTGAACTGTCCGGCGCGCTGCGCGAGCACGCCGCCGCGCTCGTGCAGCCGCACGAAGTCCGGGGCGAGTTCGCTCACCGTGGCCAGTGCGTCCATCGCGTCGCCGCAGGCAGCCTCGACGGCCTCCAGCGCGCCCTGCCAGGCGCGCGCGTCGATGCCGTCCGGCGCCGCGTCGGTCCACCGCAGGCGGGCCGACGCCGACGCGCGCCCGACCACCAGGCGCAAGTCGCGCGTGGCGCGCTCCAGCGCCTGGGCCAGTCCCTGCCAGTCGGCCAGACCGCGCGCCAGCTGCAGCCCGGTGGCCAGCAGGTCCCGGGTGAAATCCAGCAGCTGGCCCGTGCCCAGTTGCTGCCCGAGGAACTGCACGCCGGTTTCGTTCAGCTGGTGCGCCTCGTCGAAGATGGCCACGCGGACCGTGGGCAGCAGTTCGGCCATGCCGGATTCGCGCACCGCGAGGTCGGCGAAGAACAGGTGGTGGTTGATCACCACCACGTCGGCAGCCAGCGCCTCGCGCCGGGCCTGGTGGACGTGGCAGGCGCGGAACTTGGGGCATTGCGCGCCCAGGCAGTTCTCGCGCGTGGAGGTCACCAGCGGGATCACGGGCGAGCGCTCGTCCAGCCCGGTCAGCTCGGCCAGGTCGCCGCTGCGCGTCGCCTGCGCCCACTGCTCGATGCGCGCCAGCGTGGCCGCCACCGGCCGGTCGCCCGCGGCGCCGTCGTGCCGGGCCTGCTCCAGCCGGTGCAGGCAGAGGTAGCTGCCGCGGCCCTTGAGCAGCGCCATGCACACGGGCAGCCCCAGCGCCTGCGCCAGGCGCGGCAGGTCGCGCCCGAACAGCTGGTCCTGCAGCGTCTTGGTGGCGGTGGACAGCAGCACCCGCTCGCCGGACAGCAGCGCTGGCACCAGGTAGGAAAAGGTCTTGCCGACTCCCGTGCCGGCTTCGACCACCAGCGCACCGCCATGCTCGATGGTCCCGGCCACGGCCAGCGCCATGTCGGTCTGGCCGCCGCGCAACCGGAACGCCTCGGCGGCACGGGAGAGGACGCCATCGGAAGTGAACGCCTGGCGGACGGCGTCGACGAGCAGGGTCACGCCGGTTCTTTGGGATCGAGCGCCATCTCGAGCTGCGTGATCTGGTCGCGCAATGCCAGGCGGCGCTTCTTCAGGCGGCGCAGCATCAGTTCGTCCATCGGCAAGGCGTGGCCGGCCGTGTCGATCAGCGCGTCGAGATCGGCGTGCTCCATGCGCAGCTCGATCAGGCGGCGCTCGGGCGAGTGGAGATTGGAGTCCAGGACGGTGGAGGCGGCAGGTGCGCCTTGAGGCTCTGCGGGTTCAAACGATAATACGTGTTCCCAGCCCATTAATCGAGCACGGGCCCACGGGCCGCACCTGAAATCAAGCATGGCCAAAGGTTACCGACTCACCGCAGCGACAGGCATCCACAAGGGCGATCGCGAGTACCAGCAGGACCAGGTCGCGCTGATCAGCCACCCCCGCGTGCCCGGCTGCATCCTCGCGGTGGTGGCGGACGGCATGGGAGGCCGCAGCGGCGGCCGCAAGGCGTCCGACCAGGTCATGATGACCGCCAAGCAGCTGTTCGAGCGCTACTCGCCCGACCACGACGACGCCTCGGTGCTGCTCAAGCAGGTGGTGCAGGAAGCCCACCTGGTCATCAAGCTCACCGCGATCTCCGCCGAGCAGGAGCCGCACAGCACCATCGCCGCGTTCCTGATCAACCCGGGCGGCGACTGCCACTGGGTGCATGCCGGCGACTCGCGCATCTACCACTACCACGGCAGCAACCTGGTCAAGCGGACGATGGACCACTCCTACGTCCAGACGCTGGTGGACCAGGGCCAGCTGACCGAGGAAGAGGCCAACGTCCATCCGCAGTCCAACATCCTCATGGGCTGCCTGGGTGCCGAGGACGACCCGCCGGCCGACCTGCATTTCGTCTCGCAGCTGCGGCCCGGCGACGTGCTGATGGCCTGCAGCGACGGCGTGTGGCACTACTTCAGCCCGACCGAACTGGGCTCGGTGCTCTCGTCGCTGTCGCCCCGCGAGTCCAGCGAGTTCCTGATCGAGAAGGCGCGCTCCCGCGCCCGCGGCGGTGGCGACAACCTGTCGCTGGTGATCGTCAAGCTCGAGCCGCTCGAGTCCTGACACCCGCCGGCGCCCGTCCGTTCAGGGCGGCACCGGCAGCGGCCGCGAGGGCGTGCCCGGCTGCCTGGCCCGCTTCTCCACCTCGGCCTTGTGCGCGCGCGCAGCCTCCACGCGCGCGCGGTGCCGCGCGGCGGCCTCCGGATCCGCCTGCGGTGCCGCCTTCGGTGCCCGCGCGGCACGGCTGGCCTTGGGCTGGGGCGGCGCGGCGGCGGCGCGGCCGGCGTCCTGGTCCACCGCGTCGGCCGCTCCGACACCGGCTGCGCGCTGCGCCGGCTTCGCTGGTGGCGACCGCCCCGCGTCGGCCGCGGCACGGCGCCGCGCATCCTCCTGCTCCCGCCGCTGCTCGGCCTGCCGCTCGTCGATCTCGCGCAGCCGCTCGGCCGCCCGGCGGCGCCGCTCGGCGTCGTTGAGCGAGATTTCCTGGCGCCGCAGGTCGCCCAGGGCCTCCCGGCGCTGGGCGCGGGCCCGGTCGAGGCAGTCGTTCACCGCGAACTTGCCGTAGCAGGCGGCCTGCTGCGTCTCGAATGCCGCATCGACGCGGCGCCGCTCGGCATCGATGCGGGCACGCTCCTGCGCATCGGTGCCGGGCGCCTGCGCCCACGCGCCACCTGCCAGCGCCGCCAGCAGCACGAATGCCGATGAAGGAAAGAACGCGCTGTTCATGTCAGTCGGGTGTCCACGGTGCGGCGCTCCAAGGCCAGGAACTCGGCGGACTGCATCTCGTTGAGCCGGGACACGGTGCGCGGGAACTCATGGGCCAGCGGGCCTTCGGTGTACAACGCTTCGGGCGGGACGGCGGCCGACAGGATCAACTTGACGCGGCGGTCGTACAGCACGTCGACGAGCCAGGTGAACCGCCGCGCTTCCGAGGCCATGTTCACCGGCATGTGGGGCACGCCGGACAGCAGCACCGTGTGGAACTGGGTCGCGATCTCCAGGTAGTCGTTCTGGGAGCGCGGGCCCCCGCAGAGCGTGCGGAAGTCGAACCAGACCACGCCGCCCGCCTTGCGCCGCGCCCGGATCTCGCGCTGCTCGATGTGCAGCACCGGGTCCTCGTCGTGCGCCTCGGCCAGCTCAGCGAACGCCTGCGCCATGCCGGCGTCCGCCTCGGGGCCCAGCGGGCAGTGGTAGAGCTTCAGGTGCTGCAGCGTGCGGCCGCGGTAGTCCACCCCGTTGTCGACATTGACCACCTCGAGCCGCTCGTTGAGCAGGGCGATGGCCGGCAGGATGCGGTCGCGGTGCAGGCCGTTGGGGTACAGGTCGTCCGGCTGGAAGTTGGAGGTGGTGACGAAGCCCACCCCGTTGTCGAACAGCGCCTGCAGCAGGCGGTGCAGGATCATCGCGTCCGTGATGTCCGAGACGTGGAACTCGTCGAAGCAGATCAGGCGGAAGCGCTTGGCGATGCGCTCGCCCAGTTCGTCCAGCGGATTCACCGTGCCCTGCAGTTCCGCCAGTTCGCGGTGCACCTCGCGCATGAACTCGTGGAAGTGCAGGCGGGTCTTGCGCTGCAGCGGCACCGCGTTGAAGAAGCAGTCCATCAGGAAGCTCTTGCCGCGGCCCACCCCGCCGTGCATGTACACGCCGCGCGGGATCGGCGGGCGGTTGATCAGCTTCTTGAAGACGTTGGAGCGCTGCTCCTTGAAGTCGGCCCACTCCCGCGCGCAGCGGTCGAGCGCCTCGACGGCACGCAACTGCGCGGGGTCGCTTGCGTAGCCACGCGCCTTCAGTTCGGCTTCGTAGACCTCGCGGACGCTCATGCGAAGGAGCTCAACGCGGACAGCCGAACGCAGAGGTCACAGAGATTGCGCAGAGGTCGCAGAGGGACTTCAACATGGTCGGACCTCTGTGACCTTTGCGTGACCTTTGCGACTTTTGCGTTCGGCTGCCCGCATCCGCATCCGACTTCAAAAGTTCAGCGTCCGCTTGTCCACCGCCAGCGCCGCTTCCTTGGTGGCTTCGGACAGCGACGGGTGCGCGTGGCAGATGCGGGCGATGTCCTCGGCGGAGGCCTTGAACTCCATGGCGACCACGGCTTCGGCGATCAGCTCGCTGGCCATGGGGCCGACCATGTGCACGCCCAGGATCTCGTCGGTCGCCGCGTCGGCGAGGAACTTGACCATGCCGGTGGTGTCGCCCAGGGCGCGGGCCCGCCCGTTGGCCATGAAGGGGAAGGTGCCGGCCTTGTACTTCACGCCGGCGGCCTTGAGCTGCTGCTCGGTCTGGCCGACCCACGCGATCTCCGGGCTGGTGTAGATCACCCAGGGGATGGTGTTGAAGTTCACGTGCCCGTGCTGGCCGGCGATGCGCTCGGCCACGGCGACGCCCTCCTCCTCGGCCTTGTGCGCCAGCATCGGGCCGCGCACGACGTCGCCGATGGCCCACACGCCGGGCAGGTTGGTGCGGCACTCGTCGTCCACCACGATCGCCCCGCGCTCGTCGAGCTTCAGGCCCACGGCTTCCGCGTTCAGTCCGGTGGTGTTGGGCACGCGGCCGATCGAGACGATCAGCTTGTCCACCGCCAGCGTCTGGGCCTCGCCCTTGGCGTTGGTGTAGGCCACGGTCACGCCGTCCTTGTCGTTCCTGACCTCGCCGACCTTCACGCCCAGCTCGATCTTCAGGCCCTGCTTGACGAAGACCTTGTGCGCCTCCTTGGCGATCTGCTCGTCCACCGCGCCCAGGAAGGTGGGCAGGCCTTCCAGGATGGTCACCTCGGCGCCCAGGCGGCGCCAGACCGACCCCATCTCCAGGCCGATCACGCCGGAGCCGATCAGGCCCAGCTTCTTCGGCACGGCCGGGATGCGCAGCGCCCCGTCGTTGGACAGGATGTTGACCTCGTCGAAGGGTGCACCGGGCAGCGCGCGGGCATTGGAGCCGGTGGCCAGGATCACGTTCTTCGCCACCAGGCTTTCGCCGTTGACCTGGACCTCGTGCCCGTCGGCGCCCGACTTCACGAAGGATCCGCGGCCGTGGAAGAAGGTCACCTTGTTCTTCTTGAACAGGAACAGGATGCCGTCGTTGTTCTGCTTCACCACGGCGTCCTTGCGGCCCAGCATCTTCGCCACATCGAGCGAGAGGTTGCCGATCTGGATGCCGTGGTCGCCGAAATGCTTGCCGGCTTCCTCGAAGTTCTCGGACGACTGCAGCAGCGCCTTGGACGGGATGCAGCCCACGTTGGTGCAGGTGCCGCCCGGCGCCGGCTTGCCGTCCCGGGTCTTCCACTCGTCGATGCAGGCGGTGTTGAAGCCCAGCTGCGCCGCACGGATGGCGGCGATGTAGCCGCCGGGGCCGCCGCCGATGACGACGACGTCGAAGTTCTTGCTCATGGTGATTGCCCTGTTGGCTGTCATCCCGGGCTGGCCCCGGGGTTCCAGTGGCTTCGCGTGCAAGCGCCGCACTGGATTGCGGGTCGAGCCCGCAATGACAGCAGTTCTCAGATGTCGAACAGCAGGCGCGCCGGGTCTTCCAGCGCTTCCTTCATCGCCACCAGCCCCAGCACGGCTTCGCGGCCGTCGATGATGCGGTGGTCGTAGCTCATGGCCAGGTAGTTGATCGGTCGGATGACGACCTGCCCGTTCTCCACCACCGCGCGGTCCTTGGTGGCGTGCACGCCCAGGATGGCCGATTGCGGCGGGTTGATGATGGGCGTCGACAGCATCGAGCCGAACACGCCGCCGTTGGAGATGGAGAACGTCCCGCCGGTCATCTCCTCGATGCCCAGCTTGCCGTCGCGCGCCTTGGCGCCGTACTCGGCGATCTTCTTCTCGATCTCGGCGAAGGACATCTGGTCGGCGTTGCGCAGGATCGGCACCACCAGGCCGCGCGGCGAGCCCACCGCGATGCCGATGTCGAAGTAGCCGTGGTAGACGATGTCGTTGCCGTCCACGCTGGCGTTGAGCACCGGGTACTTCTTGAGCGCATGCACCGCAGCCTTCACGAAGAACGACATGAAGCCGATCTTCACGCCGTGCTCCTTCTCGAACTTCTCCTGGAAGCGCTTGCGCATCTCCATCACCGGCGCCATGTTCACCTCGTTGAAGGTGGTCAGGATGGCGTTGGTCGACTGCGACTGCAGCAGGCGCTCGGCCACGCGGGCGCGCAGGCGGCTCATGGGCACGCGCTGCTCGGGACGTTCGCCCAGGTCAGGCGCCGCCACCGGCGCCGAGACTTGGGGCAAGGATGGGGCTGCAGCCCGCACCGGCTGCGGCTGAGATGCTACAGATTTGGGAGCACCCCCGCCCGCCACCGCGCCGAGCACGTCGCCCTTGGTGACGCGCCCGTCGCGGCCGGTGCCGGCGACGGAGCCGGCCGGCAGGTTGTTGTCGGCCATCAGCTTGGCGGCCGCCGGCATCGCGACGCCTGCCTTCGAACCACCGCCCGCCGGCGCCGTCGCCACCGCGCTGGGGGTGGCCGCCTCGGGCTTGCCGGCGATCGGCGCCGTGGGGGCGCCCGCGGGAGCCGCCGCCCCGGCCTTGCCCTCGCTGTCGATCTTCGCGATCACCTGGTCGGCGGTCACGGTGCCGCCGTCGGCCACGACCAGCTCGGCCAGGACGCCGGCGCTGGGCGCGGGGACCTCGAGCACGACCTTGTCGGTCTCGATCTCGATCAGGATCTCGTCCAGGGCCACGGTCTCGCCGGGCTTCTTCTTCCACTGCAGCAGGGTCGCCTCCGCCACCGACTCGGACAGCTGGGGAACCTTCACGTCAACGATTGCCATTGGATTCTTTCTTGTCTTGGTGTTCCGTCATGCCGGGCCGCACCCGGCATCCACACGGCGTGCCCGCCACCATGGATCCCGGCACGCGGCCGGGATGACAGGTGTTGGGTTTACTTGGTGAGGACGAAGCCCTTGAGCTTGCCGAAGGCGCCATCGACCAGCGCCTTCTGCTGCTCCTGGTGCAGGTGCGAGTAGCCCACCGCCGGCGAGGCCGACGCGGCCCGGCCGGAGTAGCCCAGCTTCTGGCCCTCGATCATGTTCTCGTGGATGTAGTGCTGCACGAAGAACCAGGCGCCCTGGTTCTGCGGCTCGTCCTGGCACCAGACGATGTCGGTGGCGTTGGGGTACTTCTTCAGCTCCGCCGCGAACGCCTTGTGCGGGAAGGGGTAGAGCTGCTCCACCCGCAGCAGGGCGACGTCGCCGGCGCCCAGCTCCTCGCGCTTCTTGGCCAGGTCGTAGTACACCTTGCCCGAGCACACGACCACCCGCTTGACCTTGTCGGCCTTCAGGTCCTTGTTCTCGGGGATCACGGTCTGGAAGCCGCCCTTGACGAACTCCGACAGCGGCGAGGTGGCGTCCTTGTTCCGCAGCAGCGACTTGGGGGTCATGATCACCAGCGGCTTGCGCAGCGGGCGGATCATCTGGCGGCGCAGCAGGTGGAAGATCTGGCTGGCCGTGGTCGGCTGGCACACCTGGATGTTGGTGTCGGCCGACAGCTGCATGAAGCGCTCCAGGCGCGCCGAGCTGTGCTCCGGGCCCTGCCCTTCGTAGCCGTGCGGCAGCATCAGCGTGATGCCGTTGACCCGGCCCCACTTCACCTCGCCCGAGGCGATGAACTGGTCGATCACCACCTGCGCGCCGTTGGCGAAGTCGCCGAACTGGGCTTCCCAGATCACCAGCGTGTTGGGGTCGTTCGACGCGTAGCCGTACTCGAAGCCCAGCACCGCCTCTTCCGACAGGATGGAGTCGATGCAGACGAAGGGCGCCTGGTTTTCCGCCACGTTCTGCAGCGGGATGTAGGTGCCGACGTCCCAGCGCTCGCGGTTCTGGTCGTGCAGCACGGCGTGGCGGTGGGTGAAGGTGCCGCGGCCCACGTCCTCGCCCGACAGGCGCACCGGGTAGCCGCTGGCCACCAGCGAGGCGAAGGCCATGTGCTCGCCCATGCCCCAGTCGACGTTGACGTCGCCGCGTCCCATGCCGGCGCGGTCCTCCAGCACCTTCTTGACCAGCGGGTGCACGGTGAAGTGCTCCGGCACGGTGGTGATGCGCTCGGCCAGCCGCTTCCACTCGGCGGTGGGGATGGCCGTGTCGGCGGCATCCGTCCACTTCTTGCCCAGGTACGGGCTCCAGTCCACCGCGTACTTGCTCTTGAAGTTGGTCAGCACCGGATCGACCGTGTGCTTGCCCGCGTCCATGGCCGCGCGGTAGGCCTTGACCATGTCGTCGCCCAGCGATTCGCCCAGGCCCTGGGTCGCCAGCTTGTCCGCGTACAGCTTGCGGGTGCCGGGGTGCTGGCCGATCTTCTTGTACATCAGCGGCTGGGTGAGGGAGGGTGTGTCCTGCTCGTTGTGGCCCAGCTTGCGGAAGCAGACGATGTCGACCACCACGTCCTTGGCGAACTCCATGCGGTACTCCAGCGCCAGCTGGGTCGCCAGCACCACCGCCTCCGGGTCGTCGCCGTTCACGTGCAGCACCGGTGCCTCGATCATCTTGACCACGTCGGTGCAGTACAGCGTGGAGCGGCTGTCGCGCGGATCCGAGGTGGTGAAGCCGATCTGGTTGTTGATGACGATGTGGACCGTGCCGCCGGTGAAGTAGCCGCGCGTCTCGGCCAGCGCCAGCGTCTCCATCACGACGCCCTGGCCGGCGAAGGCGGCGTCGCCGTGCACCTGCACCGGCAGCACCTGCTTGCCGCGCGGGTCGGCGCGGCGGTCCATGCGGGCGCGCACCGAGCCCTCGACCACCGGGTTCACGATCTCCAGGTGCGAGGGGTTGAAGGCCAGCGACAGGTGCACCGGGCCGCCAGGGGTGGTCACGTCGGAGCTGAAGCCCTGGTGGTACTTCACGTCGCCGGAGGGCAGGTCTTCCTTGGCGGTGTGCTCGAACTCTGCGAACAGGTCGCGCGGCATCTTGCCCAGGGTGTTCACCAGCACGTTCAGCCGGCCGCGGTGGGCCATGCCGATCACGATCTCCTGCACGCCCTTGGCGCCGGCCTGCTGGATCAGCTCGTCCATCGAGGCGATGAAGCTCTCGCCGCCCTCGAGCGAGAAGCGCTTCTGGCCCACGTACTTGGTGTGCAGGAAGCGCTCCAGGCCTTCGGCTGCGGTCAGGCGGTCGAGGATGTGCTTCTTCTTCTCGGCCGTGAAGTTCGGCTTGGAGCGGATCGACTCCAGCTTCTGCTGCCACCAGCGCTTGCGGGCTTGGTCGCTGATGTACATGTACTCGGCGCCGATGCTGCCGCAGTAGGTCTCGCGCAGCGCGTTGGTCAGCTCGCGCAGCGACATCGACTCCTTGCCGAAGAACGTGTTGCTGGTGTTGAACACGGCTTCCTGGTCGGCGGCGGTGAAGCCGTAGAAGGAGGCGTCGAGTTCGGGGATGTTCTCGCGCTCGGTGCGCTTGAGCGGGTCGAGGTCGGCCCAGCGGGAGCCCACGTTGCGGTAGGCGGCGATCAGCTGCTGGACGGCGGTGCGCTTGCGGCCCATCTCCGAGTCGGCGCCGGCGGCCACGACCACCTTGGTGCCGCCCTGCTTGGCGCGCTGCGCGAAGGCGTCGATGACGGGCATGTGCGGCACGTCCTTGGCATTGCTGCCGTCGACCGCGGGAACGTGCTGGAGGGCGTCGAAGTACTCGCGCCAGGTGTCGGGGACGCTGCCGGGGTTGGCCAGGTAGTTCTCGTACATCTCCTCGACGTACGGGGCATTTCCGCCGAACAGGTAGGAATTGCCGAGATAGCCCGTGTAGACGGAGCTCTGATCGCTCATCTCGCTGACTTTCTGCTCCCCTGGAGGGAACTTCAGTTGGTTGGAAAAACCTCCCGCGACACGGCTGAACCGGATAGCGGATGCGACTGTGGCTGGAAGGACCTTGGTTGCGATGGGGATTGTGCCACCGAAACCGCTTTCGTTCACCCCACCGCGTCGCGCACCTGCTGCAGGGCCGTGGGGTCCTCGATGGTCGTGAGGTCGCCGGGGTCGCGGCCTTCGCACACCGCCTGGATGGCGCGGCGCAGCAGCTTGCCGCTGCGGGTCTTGGGCAGCAGCCCGACGAAGCGCACCCGCGCCGGCCGGGCCACCGCCCCCAGCTGCCGGTCCACCACCTGCATCAGCTCGCCCTCCAGCCGGAGCGCCGCCGCCGCGTCGGCCACCGCGGCGGCGTCGCGCGGCACCACGAAGGCCATCGCCACCTGGCCCTTGACCGCATCGGCCACGCCCACCACCGCCACCTCGGCCACGCCGGGATGGCTGGAGAGGCTTTCCTCGATCTCGCGCGTGCCCAGCCGGTGCCCGGCGACGTTGATCACGTCGTCGGTGCGGCCCAGGATGTAGTAGTGGCCGTCGGCATCGCGGATGCCCCAGTCGAAGGTGCTGTAGACCTGCACGCCGGGGATGCTCTCCCAGTAGGTGCGCACGAAGCGGGCATCGTCGCGCCAGATGGTCTGCATGAAGCCGGGCGGCGTCGGACCCTCGATCACCACCACGCCCTTCTGGTTCGGCTCGGTGAGTTCCTGCCCGGTGGTCTCGTGGACGATCTTCACCTTGTAGCCGTACATCGGCACCCCCGGGCTGCCGAACTTGCCCGGTTGCGCCTCCACGCCGCGGGCGATGGTGAGGATCGGCCAGCCGCTCTCGGTCTGCCAGTAGTTGTCGACGATGGGCACACCCAGGCCGTCGGAGATCCAGCGCGCGGTGGGCTCATCGAGCGGCTCACCGGCCAGGAACAGGCCGCGCAGGCTGCTCAGGTCGTGCTTCTTCAGGAAGGCCGGGTCCTGCTTCTTGAGCACCCGCACCGCGGTGGGCGCGCTGAACATCACGCTCACCTTGTACTTCTCGACCAGGCTCCACCAGATGCCGGCGTCCGGGCGGATCGGCAGGCCCTCGTACATCAGCGTGGCCATCCCGGCCAGCAGCGGCCCGTAGACGATGTAGCTGTGGCCGACCACCCAGCCGATGTCGCTGGTGCAGAAGTAGGTCTCGCCGGGGCGTCCCTGAAAGATGTGCTGCATGCTGGCCGCCAGGGCGACCGCGTACCCGCCCACGTCCCGCTGCACGCCCTTGGGCTTGCCCGTGGTGCCGCTGGTGTAGATCGTGTAGCTGATGTCGGTGGCATCGAGCCACTCGCATGGGACCTCGGCGTCGCGGTGCTTTTCGGCCAGCGCCCGCCAGGAATGGTCGCGCCCCGCTATCGTTTCCATAGCAGCCAGGCCGCGGTCGGCCAGCAGCACCGCCTCGGGCTTGTGGGCCGACAGGCGGATGGCCTCGTCCAGCAGCGGCTTGTACGCCATCACCTTGCCGCCGCGCGATCCGGCGTCGGCGCTGACGATCACCCGCGGCTGCGCGTCCTCGATGCGGGAGGCCAGCGACACCGCGGCGAAGCCGCCGAACACCACCGAGTGGATCGCCCCGATCCGGGCACAGGCCAGCATCGCGAACGCGGCCTGGGGGATCATCGGCATGTACAGCAACACCCGGTCGCCCTTGCGCACGCCCAGGGCCAACAGCATCGCGGCGGTGCGCTGCACCTCGGCGTGCAGCTCGCGGAAGCTGTAGCTGCGCTCCGAGCCCGTCTCGGTGGACACGTGGATCAGGGCCGGCTGGTCGCCTCGCGTGGCCAGGTGCCGGTCCACCGCGTTGTGGCACAGGTTGGTGGTGCCGCCCGCGAACCAGCGGGTGAACGGCGGCCGGTCGTGGTCGCAGATGCGTTGCGGCGGCGTCTGCCAGTCGATCAGGCGGGCCTGCTCGGCCCAGAAGGCGTCGGGTGCGTCGATCGAGCGGCGGTAGAACTCGGCGTAGCCCATGCGGTCTCCTGCTGTCCAGGGGCCGGATTGTGGCCCGGCCGGCGGCCCGCCGGCGTCGCCGGAAACGCTACTTGACCAGCGCCAGGATGTCCTTGAAGGCCGGGTGGTCCGCGCTGCGCAGCCACTCGAACAGCACCATCTCGGTGGTGACCAGCTCGCAGCCCAGGCCGGCGAGGCGGTCGAAGGCGGCATCGCGGTTGCGCTCGGTGCGCGAGCCGCAGGCGTCGGTCACCACCCAGACCTCGAACTCTTCCTCCAGCAACTCCAGCGCGGTCTGCAGCAGGCACACGTGGGCCTCGCAGCCGGCCAGCACGATGCTCCCCCGCGCTGCCTCCGGCGCCGCCGCCGGTTTCTGCAGGTGCCTGGGCAGGCTGCGGGCGTTGCCTTGCGCCGGGCGCGCCGGCGGCCGCAGTCGCGGCACCAGCTGCTCGGCCGCACCGAAGGACATCTTGGGCAGCACCTGCGCCAGCAGCGGCCGCAGCACGGGATCGGTGGGGCCGAGGCCGGCCGGGTTCTGCTCGGTGCCCCAGGCGGGCACCTCCAGCAGCCGGGCGCCCTGCGCCAGCCGCACGGCGTTGGCGAGCACGGCGGGGCCGTCCTGGATGGCGGGCATCAGGCGCTGCTGGTAGTCCACCAGCACGAGTTGGCTCTCTTCGGGGTCCAGCAGCATCGGGCAGTCCTTGGGGGCAGCCGATTATCCGCGGGGCGTCCTGCCCGCCCCCTTGCCGCTGCTTCGGGCCCGGCGGGGCGTCCTAGGCCGCCAGCACGGCCGGACGCGTGTGCCGCTCGCGCTCGCGCCGCAACCAGTCCTGCCGCCGGCGTTCGCCGGCGCGCTCGCCCGCCAGCCGGGTGCTGAGCAGCCCGTGCAGTTCCGCCGTGGCGGGCGCAGCATCGCTGCAGGCGGCGACGGCGTGGTTCGGCACCACCACGATCTCGCTGTCGTGCTCGTCGTACTCGATGCGCGAAGGCAGCCCCAGCACCTGCTCGATGGCACGCCCGAGGCGCGCCTGGTCGGCACCCGGCAGCAGCACCGTGAATTCCACCGGTCCGGTGCGCGCCACCATCCCGCGCGAACCCGCGATGGCCTGCAGGCGCTGCAGCACCAGCAGCAGCAGCGCGCGGCCGGCGCGGCTGCCGTAGACACGGCGCACTTCCAGCAGGTCGCTGCAGTCGAACACCGCCATGGCCGCGGGCCGCTGCGCCCGGCGGCAGGCCGCCAGGCACCGGTCGCCCTGCTCGGCCAGGCCGGCCAGGTTGTACAGGCCGGTCATGCCGTCGACGTGCGCGGATTCGCGTTGCGCGTCCCGGCGCCGCAGCCAGCCGCCGGCCAGCAGCGCCGCCAGGACGGGCGCGCCGAGCGCCGCCGCCACCGCCGGCTCCGGCACCGTGCCGGCCGAGGCCATGGCCAGGGCGGCGGCGACCAGCACGCCGAAGCTCCAGCCGCCGGGCAGCAGCAGCGCCGCGACGCCGCAGGCCGCGGCCAGCCAGGCGGCAAACGCCCACGTGGGCAGGGCCGTGGCCACGGCGCCGGGCAGCGCCGGCAGCAGCAGGCAGCCACCCGATGCCAGCAGCATGCCCGCGCGTCCGGCCAGGTCCTGCGGCCGCGCCGCCGGCCAGCGGCGCGCACAGGCGGCGGTGGTGCCGGCCGCCAGCGCGAGCAGCCAGGCACGTGCATCGAGCGGCGCCCAGGCGGCGGCACCGGCGGCCGCAGCCAGCGCGGCCGCGGCGAGCAACCACGGTTCGGCCTCGCGCACGCGGGCCGGCACCCACCAGGCGGGCATGGCGGGCTCGGGCGCGGCCTGGTCGTTGGCTGCGGCCGTGGGCGTGGCGTGCAGTGCGGCTTTCATGGGACTTCCTTCGCGCGGCCCGCGCCGCACGGAGTGCATCTCACCACGGACGAGCTTGCGCACGGTAGGCCGATGGGCTCGGGCCCTTAGGGAAATGGCTTAAGCACGGATGGGCTTGCGCCGCCTTTTCGCAACGGCAGAGCCAGGGCCCACGGGTAAACTGGGCCGCTCCGTGAGCTCAACCATGCACGTGACCGACACACCACCGGAGACGCGCACCGTCCGGCTCCTGTGCGTGGAAGACAACGTCGACGACGTCGAGCTGCTGGGCATCGCGCTCGAGCGGGCCGACCCGCAGCGCCGCTACGTGCTGCAGCAGGTGGACGATGCCACCGCCTTCGCCGCCGCCCTGCAGCAGGACCACGACGTGATCCTGTGCGACTTCAACATGCCGCGCTTCTCGCCCTACGCGGCGCTGCAGATCCTGCTGGCGCGGCGCTGCAGCACGCCGCTGGTGGTGCTGACCCGCGCCATCGGCGAGGACGCCGCGGTGCACGTGCTGCGCTGCGGGGCCAAGGACTACGTCACCAAGGACAAGCTGGGCACGCTGCCGCAGATCATCGAGCGGGTGATGGCGGATCGCGAGCGCGCCCGCGAGCAGGAGCGCCTGTCGCGCCAGCTGGAGGCGGCCTACCGCCGGCTCAAGAAGCTCTCGGCCCGCCTGGTCGTGGCGCAGGAGCGCGAGCGCACCCTGATCTCGCGCGAGCTGCACGACCAGCTGGGGCAGACGCTCACCGGCATGGTGATCCACCTGCACGCCGCCCAGCGGGCCGCCACGCCCGACGCCGCCCGCCAGCACACCGCCACCGCGATGGAGATGGCGCAGGGCGCGGTCGACCAGCTCAAGACCCTGTCGTTCTCGCTGCGCCCGGCGCAGCTCGACCTGTTGGGCCTGGTGCCAGCGGTGCAGACCGCGGTGCAGCGGGTCGCCGAGCCGGCCGGGCTGGCCTTCGAGGTCACCGCCCGCGGCGAGGAGCCCAAGACCCTGCACGAGACCGCGTCGGTGGCCGTGCGGCTGGTGCAGGAGGCGCTGGCCAACACCGTGCGGCACGCCCGCGCCAGCCGCATCCAGGTGCGGCTGCGCTTCCTGCCGCAGGGGCGCATCGGGCTGCTCGTGCTGGACGACGGCATCGGTTTCGACCGCCAGGCCGTCCTATCCGGCCAGGCCAGCGAGCACAACGTGGGCCTCTACGGAATGATCGAACGCACCGAACTGGCGGGCGGCCGCCTGCACATCCGCACCCGGCCCGGCGCCGGGGTGGCCATCCGCGCCCTGCTCTGAAGGGAGATCCCATGCTCCAGGCCATCATGAAGAACCCCACCGCACCCGCCGCCACCACCATCCGCGTCGTGCTCGCCGACGACCACGACCTGGTGCGCTCCGGCATCAAGGCCCTGCTCAGCATGGTCGAGGGCGTCCAGGTGATCGCCGAGGCCCGGGACGGCCGCGAACTGGTCACGCTCGTCGAGACGCTCAATCCCGACGTGGTGATGACCGACATCTCCATGCCCAACATGGACGGCATCGCCGCCATCAGCGAGATCCATTCGCGGCACCCCCAGGTGCGCCTGCTGGTGCTGTCGATGTACGACACGGTCGATTTCGTCAAGCGCGCGGTCGCCAGCGGCGCCTGCGGCTACCTCATGAAGGACGCCCCGCCTTTCGAGCTGGAACAGTCGATCCGCAGCGTGATGGCCACCGGCACCTACTTCAGCCCGGTGATCGCCCAGCGCCTGCTGCAGCCGTCGGAGCCCACCGCGAACGACGAACTGACCGACCGGCAGGTGGAGATCCTGCGGCTGATCGCGCAGGGCAAGGCGTCCAAGGAGATCGCCTTCGACCTGGGCCTGTCGCCCAAGACAGTGGACGTGCACCGCGCCCGCATCATGGAGCGGCTGAAGCTGAACGACATCGCCAGCCTCACCCGCTACGCCGTGCGCAAGGGCCTGATCAAGCCCTGACCTCCCCGTGCGGCCCGCGTCGGGTCCATTGCGGATGGACAGCGGGCAAGCTCATCCTTATGCTCCGGCGCGTGACGGCTGAACTGGCCCGATCGGACCACCCGAAAAGTCCTGCAGCATCAACACGTTACACTCCATACCTCGCTTGACTTCTTGTATCCGCCAGCTGACACCCCGCGCCATGTTCCGCCGCCTGTCCCTCGTGGTCCTTCTCGCATCCGGCGTGGCCGCCCAGGCCGCGCCGCTCGGTGCGCCGGAAGATGAGCTGCAGCGGTTCGTGGCCGACCAGGGCTTCGTGAGCCGGCTGGGCCAGGTGCGCGACCGGGTGGCGGGCACCACCTCGGAGCTGGTGGTCACGGCCATGGGCTTCCTGGGCGTGCCTTACCGGCGCGGCGGCAACTCGGCCGAGACCGGCTTCGACTGCAGCGGCTTCGTCAAGGCCATCTACGAACAGACCGTCGGGCTGGTGCTGCCGCGCCGGGCCAACGAACAGGCCGCCGCGACCCAGGCCATCGACCGGCGCGACCTGCAGCCCGGCGACCTGGTGTTCTTCAACACGCTCAAGCGGGCGTTCAGCCACGTGGGCATCTACGTCGGCGAGGGCAAGTTCATCCACTCCCCCAAACCCGGCGCGCAGGTGCGCGTCGAGGACATGCGCGGCAACTACTGGTCGACCCGCTTCGACGGCGCGCGGCGCGTGCTGCCGGACGGCGTGGCCGTGGCCGCCCGCGCCACCGACGCGGCCGCGGCGCCCCCGGCCGCGGTGCTGCCGGCCGTGTTGCTGGCGCCCGTCATCGCGGCCCCGGCCCCTAGCCCCTACTGAGCGGCTCGCCTACATTGTTGGGCTTCCATCCGGAGGCCCCATGTCCGCTGCGTTCCGTTCCGCCCTGTCCCGCCGCGTCCTGGCGGCGACCCTCTCCAGCCTGGCCGCCGGCGCCGCGGTGGCGCAAGCCCCGGCCCTGCGACTCGACCCGGAGCTGCCGGGCCTGGCCCAGCAGGAAGCTCCCCGGCTGCTGGACACGCTGCGCCAGCTGACCGCGATCGACTCGGGCACCGGCCAGGCGCCGGGAATGTCCGCCATGGCCGACTTCGTCGAGCGCTTCGCCAAGGGCATGGGCGGCGAGGTCGAGCGCATCACCCCGGCGTCGAACGTGGCCGGCCCCAACGTGGTGGCCACCTTCCGCGGCAAGGGCCAGAAGAAGGTGATGCTGCTGGCGCACATGGACACCGTGTACCCGGCCGGCACCGCGGCGGCGCGGCCGTTCCGCATCGAGGGCAACCGGGCCATCGCGCCGGGCATTGCCGACGACAAGAGCGGCGTGGCGGTGTTCCTGCACGCGGTCAAGCTGCTGCAGGCCCGCGGCTACCAGGGCTGCGAGCGGATCACGATGGTCTTCAACACCGACGAGGAGCGCGGCTCGGCCGGCTCGCGCGACCTGATCCGCAGCCGCGCGGGCCAGCACGACCTGGTGCTCAGCGGCGAGCCCACCAGCAGCGAGCGCGAAGGCATCGTGCTGGGCACCTCGGGCGTCGGCCAGCTGAGTGCCCGCTTGCGCGTCGGCGGCCCGTTCGCCTCGGCCGACGGCCGCCCGATCGAAGAGCTGGCCGACCTGGTGCTGCGCTCGCGCGACGTGCAGTCGCAGGTGGAGGGCACGCGCATGAACTGGACCCTGCTGCGGGCCGAGGACCCCAAGGGCCTGGAGGCGCCCGCCGGCAGCGTCGCCAGCACCCTCACCTTCCGGGTGCGCGGCCGCGCCTCGCATGCGGGCGTGGCGCCGCAGCAGGGCGTGAACGCCATCGTCGAGCTGTCCAGCCTGGTCCAGCGCGTCACCGAGGCCGCCGCAACCCTCCCCGGCGCCCGCCTGCACTGGCGCGTGGCGGCCGGAGGCCTGGTCGGCAACATCATTCCCGACCGCGCGCAGGGCGTTGCCGAGCTGGTGCTGCCCGCCGGCGCCGATGCGGCCGCCGCGCGCGCCGCCCTGGCGCAGGCCGCCGGCCGGGTGGCGCTGCCCGGCGCCGTGGTGGAGAGCGAAGCGGCCGACGGCCTCACCTTCCGCGCCGCCGGTGCCGGCGAGGGGGTGGTCAGTGCCGACCAGCGCGTGCCGAACGCCGACGCGCATGCGGCGCTCGGCCGCGCGGCCCGCGCGCTGATCGAGAAGCGCAAGTTCGCCAGTTCCAGCATCACGGTGCAGGACGGGCTGGGCTTCCCAGCCTACAACGCATCGGACGAAGGCCGCCGCGCCGCCGAGACGGTGCGCGCGATCGACGTGGCGCTGGGCGGCGACTTGGCCCTGGTGCCGCGCACCTATGGCGGCACCGACGCGGCCTGGGCCGCGCAGTCCGGCAAGCCGGTGGTGGAGAACCTGGGCCTGCCGGGCGGCAACTACCACTCGTCCGACGAGGAGTTCGTGCTGGTGGACCGCATCCCGCGCCGGCTCACGCTGGCAGCCGAAGCCATCCGCCAGCATTGCGGCGCACCGTGACGCTGGCGGCGGGCGGGGAGCTTGGTGCTATGGTTTTGCTAGCAAGACGCCCGCGTGGGGAGCGGTCTGCAGGCACATTCCGGGCCTGATCTGTTCGGGCTGGGAAGTGGATTGCGGTCGTACCCGCGATGTCATGGCTGGGGTGGATTGCGGGTCCAGCCCGCAATGACGTCACCGGGCAAGGCACAACCCACCGGCCCCGCCGGCCCCTGAGCTCCAGCCGAACCGACCCACCCCTGACCTCCAGCCGAACCGACCCACCCTGACCTCCAGCCGAACCGACCCACCCTGACCTCCAGCCGAACCGACCCACCCACTGCCGTCATGCCGGACTCGATCCGGCATCCACGCCTGCGGCGCCGCGCCCTCGCGACCTCAACGCCGCTGGGCCGGCACGTCGGTGCAGGTGCCGTGGGCGATTTCGGCGGCCATGCCGATGCTCTCGCCCAGCGTGGGGTGCGGATGGATGGTCTTGCCGATGTCCACCTCGTCCGCGCCCATCTCGATGGCCAGGGCCACCTCGCCGATCATGTCGCCGGCATGGGTGCCGACGATGCCGCCGCCGATGATGCGGTGCGTCTGCGCGTCGAACAGCAGCTTGGTGAAGCCCTCGTCGCGGGTGTTGGCGATCGCCCGGCCCGACGCGCTCCACGGGAAGTGGCCCTTCTTCACCGCAATGCCCTGCGCCTTGGCCTGGTCCTCGGAGATGCCGACCCACGCCACCTCGGGGTCGGTGTAGGCCACGCTGGGGATCACCCGGGCGTTGAAGGCCGACTTCTCGCCTGCAGCCGCCTCGGCCGCCACGTGGGCCTCGTGCACGGCCTTGTGCGCCAGCATGGGCTGGCCCACGATGTCGCCGATGGCGAAGATGTGCGGCACGTTGGTGCGCATCTGGATGTCCACCGGGATGAAGCCACGGTCGCTCACCACGACCCCGGCCTTCTCCGCGCCGATCTTCTTGCCGTTGGGCGTGCGGCCGACCGCCTGCAGCACCAGGTCGTACACCTGCGGCTCCTTGGGTGCCTGCTCGCCCTCGAAGCGCACCAGGATGCCGTCCTGAGTGGCCTCGGCCCCGACCGTCTTCGTCTTGAGCATGATGTTGTCGAAGCGCGGCGCGTTCATCTTCTGCCACACCTTCACCAGGTCGCGGTCGGCGCCCTGCATCAGGCCGTCGAGCATCTCCACCACGTCGAGCCGCGCGCCGAGCGTGGAGTACACCGTGCCCATCTCCAGGCCGATGATGCCGCCGCCCAGGATCAGCATGCGCTTGGGCACGCCTGCGAGCTCCAGCGCACCGGTGGAGTCGACCACGCGCGGGTCCTTCGGCATGAAGGGCAGCTGCACCGCCTGCGAGCCGGCGGCGATGATGGCGTTCTTGAAGCGGATGACCTGCTTCTTGCCGGTGGGCTCGGCGGCCGCACCGGTGGTCTCCTCGACCTGCAGGTGGTGCGGGTCGAGGAATGCGCCGTTGCCGCGCACCACGGTCACCTTGCGCATCTTGGCCATGGCGGCCAGGCCGCCGGTGAGCTTGCCCACCACCTTGTCCTTGTGCGCCTTGAGCTTGGGCAGGTCCAGCGTGGGCTTGCCGAAGCTCACGCCCAGCGACTCGAAGTGGCTCACCTCGTCCATGACCGCCGCCACGTGCAGCAGCGCCTTGGACGGGATGCACCCGACGTTCAGGCACACGCCGCCGAGCGTGGCGTAGCGCTCGACCAGCACGACCTTCATGCCCAGGTCGGCGGCGCGGAACGCGGCCGAGTAGCCACCCGGGCCGGCGCCCAGCACCAGCATGTCGCACTCCAGGTCGGCCCCGCCCGCGTGGGCGCCGGCCGCCGGGGCGGCTGCAGCCGCGGGTGCCGAGGTCGCAGGCGCTACGCTTTTCGTAGCAGCCGGTCCAGATGCTGCGGGGGCTCCCGCCGGTTTTTCCCCGGAGGCGGCGCCTTCCATCAGGAGCAGCACGCTGCCTTCGGACACCTTGTCGCCGAGCTTGACCTTCAGCTCGCGCACCACGCCGGCGTGGGTCGACGGGATCTCCATCGACGCCTTGTCGGATTCGACGGTGACGAGCGACTGTTCCGCCTTGACCGTGTCGCCGGGCTGCACCAGCACCTCGATCACGGCCACCTCGGAGAAGTCCCCGATGTCGGGAACGCGAACTTCGATCAGGGCCATGCTCATCCCCTCTTGGCGGAACTCACTTCGGTTCCTTGGTCTTCATCGTGAACAGGTCGTACGGCAGCGCCGAGTTGCGGTCGAACTCGCAGCCGGCGGTGATGCCGGCCTCGGCCACCTCGCGTGCCGTCTTGGCCTTGGCATACGACGCATGCATCGCGCCCAGCGCGAAGCTGCGGCCGGAACCGATGCCCCAGAACTCCTTGAACTCGAACACCTCGCGGTAGCTGTACAGGCCGTAGATGCCGGTCGCGTTGGCGATCACCACGCTGAACTGGCTCGACTCGTACGGGTCGCTGTCCTCTTCCTTGGTCTGCAGGAAGAAGTTGTCCTTCAGGTACGGGTGCAACTTGGTGAAGGTGTCGAACACCTCGTCCTTGCTGCCCAGCTGCAGCAGCTCGCGCGGCATGGAGCCGATGGCCTTGCGCAGCACCGGGAAGTGCGCCACGGTGCCGGCCATGCCGATGTAGCTAGGACCGCCGTCGGTGTCGACCTTGAAGATCTTGGTGTTGTCCTCGTAGCGCTTGGAGAGCATCGTGTCGCCAAAGGTCACCAGGGTGTCGGCGGCGATGGCGATCTGCCCGGCCTTCTTCACTACTACAACAGTGGTCATGTCTCGATGAGTTGGTTCTTGCTCTTCTTGTTCAGAGAAGCACGCGTCGGAAATCCGCCAGGATCGCGCCGAGGTAGGCATTGAAGCGGGCCGCGGAGGCGCCGTCGATGACGCGGTGGTCCCATGACAGCGACAGCGGCAGGATCAGCCGGGGCTGGAACTGCTTGCCGTCCCACACCGGCTCGGTCTGGCTCTTGCAGACTCCGAGGATAGCGACTTCCGGGGCGTTGATGATCGGCGTGAAGTAACGACCTCCGATGCCGCCCAGCGACGAGATGGTGAAGGTGGCACCGGTCATGTCGGCCGGCCCGAGCTTGCCGTCGCGCGCCTTCTTGGCCAGCTCCGACATCTCCTGGCTGATCTGCAGCACGCCCTTCTTGTCGCAGTCCCGGATGACCGGAACCACCAGGCCGTTGGGGGTGTCGGCCGCGAAGCCGATGTGCCAGTAGTTCTTCAGCACCAGCTGCTCGCCATCGAGCGAACTGTTGAAATCCGGAAACTTCTTCAGCGCCGCGACGCTGGCCTTGATGAGGAAGGCCAGCATCGTCACCTTGATGCCGGACTTCTCGTTCTCCTTGTTGAGCTGGACGCGGAAGGCCTCCAGCTCCGTGATGTCGGCGTCGTCGTGGTTGGTGACGTGCGGGATCATCACCCAGTTGCGGTGCAGGTTGGCGCCGCTGATCTTCTTGATGCGCGAGAGGTCGCGGCGCTCCACCGGACCGAACTTCGCGAAGTCGACCTTCGGCCAGGGCAGCAGGCCCAGCGCCTCGCCGCCACCGGACGCGGCGCCACCCTTGCCGGCCGATGCCTTGGTGCTGGCCTCCCCCTTCATCACCGCCTTGGTGAAGGCCTGGACGTCCTCCTGCAGGATGCGGCCCTTGGGTCCGGTGCCCTTGACCTCCTCGAGCGGCACGCCGAGCTCGCGCGCGAACTTGCGCACCGAGGGCGAGGCATGCGGCAGGTTGCCGGGCGTGGCGGTGGGTTCGTGCGGGGGCAGCGCGGCGGTCGGCGCGGTGCGCTCGGCCGGCGCCTGCGCGGCAGCGGCCGCAGGCGCGGCGGCGTCCTGGCGGGGCGCGGCGGGCGCCGGCTGGGCCGGTGCCGCGGCGGCGCCGGCAGCGCCTTCCAGCACGGCGATCAGGTCGCCGATGCTGACCTTGTCGCCCAGCTTGACCTTCAGTTCCTTCAGCGTGCCGGCATGGCTGGAAGGGATCTCCATCGAGGCCTTGTCGGATTCCACGGTGATGAGCGACTGCTCGGTCTTGATGGTGTCACCGGGCTTGACCAGCACCTCGATCACGGCCACGTCCTTGAAGTCGCCGATGTCGGGCACGCGCACTTCGACAGGGCCGCCCGCTCCTGAAACAGGAGCAGCCGACCCAGCAGGCGCGGGGGCTGCAGCCGGTTTGACCTGCGCGGGCGCCGGCGCTGCGGCGGCCGGGGCCGCGGCCGGCGCACCGGAAGCCTCGATCAGCAGCAACACGGACCCTTCGGACACGGTGTCCCCGAGCTTGACCTTCAGCTCCTTGACCACGCCGGCGGCGGTGGAGGGGATCTCCATCGACGCCTTGTCCGATTCGACCGTCACCAGCGACTGGTCCACCGCGATGGTGTCGCCGGGCTTGACCAGCAATTCAATGACCGCAACGTCCTTGAAGTCCCCGATGTCGGGGACCTTCACTTCGACCGATGCCATGGGCTTGTTCTCCTGGTTGTTCTTGTCGCCGCCGGCCGGGCCGGGCTGCGGGTTGCGTCAGGCGTACAGCGGGTTGACCTTGTCGGCCTTGATCTTGTACTTGGCGATCGCCTCGGCCACCTTGGTCAGGGGCACGGCGCCCTCCTCGCTCAGCGCCTTCAGGGCAGCCACCACCACGTAGTGGCGGTTCACCTCGAAGTGCTCGCGCAGCTTGCTGCGGAAATCGCTGCGGCCGAAGCCGTCGGTGCCCAGCACCTTGTAGCTGCGGCCCTTGGGGATGAAGGGGCGGATCTGCTCGGCATAGGCCTTGATGTAGTCGGTGGAGGCGACCACCGGCCCGGCGTGCGGCTCGAGCTGCCTGGTCACGAAGGGCACGCGCTGCGTCTCGGTGGGGTGCAGCAGGTTCCAGCGGTCCGCGTCCAGGCCGTCGCGCGCCAGCTCGTTGAAGCTGGGGCAGCTCCAGACGTTGGCCGAGACGCCCCAGTCCTGCTCCAGCAGCACCTGGGCGGCCAGGGACTCGCGCAGGATCGTGCCCGAGCCGAGCAGGTTGACCGTGGGCGCCTTGGCCTTGCCGGTGCCCGGCTTGAACAGGTACATGCCCTTGACGATCTGCTCCTCGGTGCCGGGCACGAGGCCGGGCATCGGGTAGTTCTCGTTGAGCAGGGTGATGTAGTAGAAGATGTTCTCCTGCTTTTCCACCATGCGCTGCAGGCCGTGGTGCATGATCACCGCGACCTCGTGCGCGAAGGTCGGGTCGTAGCTCACGCAGTTGGGAATGGTCTGCGCCAGGATGTGGCTGTGGCCGTCCTCGTGCTGCAGGCCTTCGCCGTTGAGCGTGGTGCGCCCGGAGGTGCCGCCCAGCAGGAAGCCTCGGGCCTGCATGTCGCCCGCCGCCCAGCACAGGTCGCCCACGCGCTGCAGGCCGAACATCGAGTAGTAGATGTAGAACGGCACCATGATGCGGTTGTTCGTCGAGTACGACGTCGCCGCGGCGATCCAGCTGGCCATGCCGCCGGCCTCGTTGATGCCCTCCTGCAGGATCTGCCCGTTGACCTCTTCCTTGTAATAGGAGACCTGGTCACGGTCCTGCGGGGTGTACTTCTGGCCTTCCGGGTTGTAGATGCCGATCTGCCGGAACAGGCCTTCCATGCCGAAGGTGCGTGCCTCGTCCACCAAGATGGGCACGGTGCGCGGGCCGAGCGTCTTGTCGCGCAGCAGCGCGGTGAGGAAGCGCACGTAGGCCTGCGTCGTGCTGATCTCGCGGCCCTCGGCGGTCGGCTCCAGCACCGCCTTGAAGGTCTCCAGCGGCGGCACCGGCAGCTGCTCGTCGGCCTTGACCCGGCGCTTGGGCAGGTAGCCGCCCAGTGCGCGGCGCCGCTCGTGCAGGTACTGCATCTCCGGCGTGTTGTCGGCCGGCTTGTAGAACGGGATGTCGGCCAGCTGCTCGTCCGGGATCGGGATGTTGAAGCGGTCGCGGAAGGTCTTGATGTCCTCGTCGGTCAGCTTCTTGGCCTGGTGCGCGATGTTCTTGCCCTCGCCGGCCTTGCCCATGCCGAAGCCCTTGACCGTCTTGATCAGGAGCACCGTGGGCTGGCCCTTGTGGTTCACGGCCTTGTGGTAGGCCGCGTACACCTTCTGCGGATCGTGGCCGCCGCGGTTGAGGCGCCAGATGTCCTCGTCGCTCATCTTGGCGACCATCTCCAGCGCCTTGGGGTGCTGGCCGAAGAAGTGCTTGCGCACGAAGGCGCCGTCGTTGGCCTTCATGGCCTGGTAGTCGCCGTCCAGCGTCTGCAGCATGATCTGGCGCAGGATGCCTTCCTTGTCGCGGGCCAGCAGCGGGTCCCAGTAGCTGCCCCAGATCAGCTTGATCACGTTCCAGCCAGCGCCGCGGAACTCGCCTTCCAGTTCCTGGATGATCTTGCCGTTGCCGCGCACCGGGCCGTCCAGGCGCTGCAGGTTGCAGTTGACGACGAAGATCAGGTTGTCCAGCTTCTCCCGGGCGGCCACGCCGATGGCGCCGAGCGACTCCACCTCGTCCATCTCGCCGTCGCCGCAGAACACCCACACCTTGCGGTTCTCCGTGTTGGCGATGCCGCGGGCGTGCAGGTACTTCAGGAAGCGCGCCTGGTAGATCGCCATCAGCGGGCCCAGGCCCATGGACACCGTGGGGAACTGCCAGAACTCGGGCATGAGCTTCGGGTGCGGGTAGCTGGAGATGCCCTTGCCTTCGACTTCCTGGCGGAAGTTGAGCAGCTGCTCCTCGCTGATGCGCCCCTCCAGGAAGGCTCGGGCGTAGACGCCGGGCGCGCTGTGGCCCTGGATGTAGAGGCAATCGCCGCCGTGGTCCTCGCTCTCGGCGTGCCAGAAGTGGTTGAAGCCGGCGCCGAACATGTTGGCCAGCGACGCGAACGAGCTGATGTGGCCGCCCAGGTCGCCGCCGTCCTCCGGGTGCAGGCGGTTGGCCTTGACCACCATGGCCATGGCGTTCCACCGCATGTAGGCGCGCAGCCGCTCCTCGATCTCCAGGTTGCCGGGGCAGCGCTCCTCGTCCTGCGGCTCGATGGTGTTCACGTAGCCGGTGGTGGCCGAGAACGGCAGGTCGATGCCCTCCTGGCGCGCCTGCTCGAGCAGCTGCTCCAAGAGGAAGTGGCCGCGCTCGCGTCCTTCGGCGGCGATCACCGCCGAGAGCGCGTCGATCCATTCACGGGTCTCCTGGGCGTCCGCGTCATTGGCGGCCGCGCCGAACAGGTGGTCGGGCTGGGCTGACATGGGGATTTGTCTCCTGGTGGTCGGCTAATTTAGTACGCCTGCAACAGCTGACGTAGCGCGCGGGGCAGTTTCGCACAGTTCACTTGCAATTTCAAATGATGCTCAGCCATTTCACGATGTGATTTACTGAACGATTTCAAGCACTTCCGGCGCTCACCTACACTCCAACTCTCCCTATGCAGGACAGCACCGTCACCGAGTTGCACGAGGCCGCCCCGCCGGTGTCGTGGCTGCGGCGCTGGTGGCGCCGGCAGACGCCCGGACGGCAGGACCGCTTCGCCATGCTGGCCCCGCTGGCGGCGGTGCTCCTGTTCCTGGCCGCCATCATCTCGGCCTTCTGGTACCTGCGCCTGGAGGAGATGGACCGCGAGCAGGAGGCCGTGCGCCGCGACGTCGAGTACGCGCAGCAGCGCCTGCGCCTGCGGCTGCTGGAGCGGCAGGAGCAGCTGATGCGGATTGCCCGCGACATCTCCAACAAGGATGTCGACAGCGAGGACTTCCTCGGCCAGGCCGAAACCCTGGTCATCCAGTACCCCGAGCTGCAGGCACTCACCTGGATCGACGCCCGCCGGCGCATCCGCGCCTCCCACGCCGGCCCAAGCGTGCCGGCGCAGCAGCAGCACCTGGCCGGCGACACGCTGCGCCCGGGCAGCGAAGTGGAGGCCACCTACTCGCTGGTGCGCGACCTGCAGCAGCCCGTCTACTCGCAACCGGCGGGCGCCGCCGAACCCGTGCCGCTGCTGCAACTGCACGTGCCGCTGGCCGAGCAGTCGCGCTTCGGCGGCGTGATCCTGGCCGAGTACTCCATCGACAGCCTGCTGCGCTACGGGGTGCCGGCGGAGGTCTCGGCCAAGTACGCGGTCTCGCTGCTCGATGGCAAGGGCCGGCCGCTGGCGGGCCAGATCCTGCCGCCGCGGGGCGTGTCGAACCCGCTGCTGGCCTGGGCGGCGCCGCAGGCCAACGAGTTCGAGGTGCCGGTCTCGCCGGTCGGCAACGGCCTGGTGCTCAAGGCGCAGGCGTACCGCACCTCGCTCGGCCTGGTGGGCAGCGGGCTGTTCTGGCTGGTGGGCACCCTGAGCGCGATGACGGCCTGGATGCTGATCGGCAACTGGCGCCACACCCGCCGCCGCATGCAGGCGCAGCAGGCGCTGATCGCCGAGACCAACTTTCGCCGCGCGATGGAGAACTCCATGCTCACCGGCATGCGCGCGCTGGACATGCAGGGCCGCATCACCTACGTGAACCCCGCGTTCTGCCAGATGACCGGCTGGAGCGAGGCCGAGCTGGTGGGCCGCACCGCGCCCTTCGCCTACTGGCCGGAGGCCGACCGCGAGCAGCTGATGGCGCGGCTGGACGACGAGTTGAACGGCCGCACCACGCCGGGCGGCTTCCAGGTGCGGGTCAAGCGCAAGGACGGCAGCCTGTTCGACGCCCGCCTGTACGTCTCGCCGCTGATCGACCCCAAGGGCCACCAGACCGGCTGGATGACGTCGATGACCGACATCACCGAGCCGAACCGCATCCGCGAGCAGCTCTCGGCCTCCTACGAGCGCTTCACCACGGTGCTGGAGGCGCTGGACGCCTCGGTGTCGGTGGCGCCCCTGGGCAGCGAGGAGCTGCTGTTCGCCAACAAGCTGTACCGCCTGTGGTTCGGCCTGCACACGCAGGGGCACCTGCAGATGGTGGCGCAGGCCGGCGTGCCCGATGCACCGCGCACCGACGAATCGCTGGACGAGGTCGACTCCTTCGTGGGCCTGCCCACCGGGCAGCTCACCTCCGCCCAGTCCGAGAACGCCGAGATCTTCGTGCCCGAGCTGGGCAAGTGGCTGGAGGTGCGCTCGCGCTACCTGAACTGGGTGGACGGGCGCCTGGCGCAGATGGTCATTGCCACCGACATCACGCCGCGCCGCCATGCCGAGGAACAGGCCGCCGCGCAGGCCGAGCGCGCGCAGTCGGCCAGCCGCCTGATCACCATGGGCGAGATGGCCTCCAGCGTGGCCCACGAGCTGAACCAGCCGCTGACGGCGATCAACAACTACTGCAACGGCCTGGTCTCGCGCATCAAGGGCGGCCAGATCAACGAACCCGACCTGCTGGCGGCCCTGGACAAGACTGCCCGCCAGGCGCAGCGCGCCGGCCAGATCATCCAGCGCATCCGCAGCTTCGTGCGCCGCAGTGAGCCGAACCGCACCCTGTCGGACGTGGCCACCATGGTCGGCGAAGCCGTCGAACTGGCCGAGATCGAGCTGCGGCGGCGCAACGTGCGGCTGTCGCACTACGTCGCCGCGCGCTTGCCCAAGGTGATGGTCGATCCGATCCTGATCGAGCAGGTGCTGGTGAACCTCCTGAAGAACGCGGCCGAATCGATCGAGCATGCGCGCCGGGCCACCGCGCAGCGCAGCGTGGAGCTACGCGCGGTGCCGCGCGAGATCGACGGCCAGGCCGTGGTGGAATTCTCGGTGCAGGACACCGGCGCGGGCCTGGCGCCCGAGGTGATGGACCGGCTGTACGAGGCGTTCTTCTCCACCAAGGTGGAAGGCATGGGCATCGGCCTGAACCTGTGCCGCAGCATCGTGGAGTCGCACCAGGGCAGGATGCAGGCGGAGAACATCTACAATGGCGCCGACGTCGCCGGATGCCGGTTCTCCTTCTGGATTCCTGTGTCGGCCGCTATCAATTCCGCAGCAAGCAAGGACGCTGGAGTGGTTGCATGAGCCCCGTGCCGATGCCGCACAGCCCGGAGACATTCGAATGAGCCTGATCCCCAAGAAGGGCACCGTCTACGTCGTCGACGACGACGAGGCCGTCCGCGATTCGCTGCAGTGGCTGCTGGAAGGCAAGGACTACCGGGTCCGCTGCTTCGAGTCCGCCGAATCCTTTCTCTCCCGCTACGACCCCCGCGAAGTCGCCTGCCTGATCGTCGACATCCGCATGGCCGGCATGACCGGCCTGGAACTGCAGGACCGCCTGATCGAGCGCAAGTCGCCGCTGCCCATCGTCTTCATCACCGGGCACGGCGACGTGCCGATGGCGGTGAACACGATGAAGAAGGGCGCGATGGACTTCATCCAGAAGCCGTTCAAGGAAGAAGAACTCGTGAGCCTGGTCGAGCGCATGCTCGAACATGCCAAGGGCGCCTTCGCCGAGTACCAGAGCGCGGCCAGCCGCGACGCCCTGCTGTCCAAGCTGACCAGCCGCGAGGCGCAGGTGCTCGAGCGCATCGTCGCCGGCCGCCTGAACAAGCAGATCGCCGACGACCTGGGCATCAGCATCAAGACCGTGGAGGCACACCGCGCCAACATCATGGAAAAGCTGAACGCCAACACGGTCGCCGACCTCCTCAAGATCGCCCTCGGCCAGAACCATCCCGCCAAGGCCTGAAGGCGGAAGCGGACAGCCGAACGCAGAGGTCGCAAAGGTCTCGCAGAGGTCACAGAGGAAAACCCGAAAGGTTTTTCTCTCCTCTGTGACCTCTGTGGAATCTCTGTGTCCTCTGCGTTCGGCTGCCCGCTCCCGCTCCCCCCCTCCTGAACTCCATGACCGCCCAACTCATCGACGGCAACGCCCTGGCCAAGAAGATCCGTGCCGACGTCGCGCACCGCACCGCGGCCCTGAAGGCGCGGGGCGTGCAGCCGCAGCTGAACATCATCCTGGTGGGCGAGGACCCGGCCAGCCAGGTCTACACGCGGCACAAGGTCAACGACAGCACCGAGACCGGGCTGGGGGCCACGCTGGAGACCTACCCGGCCGACCTGCCCGAGGCCGACCTGCTGGCGCGCATCCGTGCGCTCAATGCCGATCCGTCGGTCCACGGCATCCTGGTGCAGTTGCCGCTGCCCAAGCACCTGGACGCGAGCAAGGTGATCGAGACCATCTCCCCCGCCAAGGACGTCGACGGCTTCCACGTGGCCAGCGCCGGCGCGCTGGTCACCGGCCAGCCCGGCTTCTGGCCCTGCACCCCGTACGGCTGCATGAAGATGCTCGAGAGCATCGGGTGTGACCTGCGCGGCAAGCACGCGGTGGTGATCGGCCGCAGCAACATCGTGGGCAAGCCCATGGCCATGATGCTGCTGCAGAAGAACGCCACCGTCACCATCTGCCACAGCGCCACGCGCGACCTGAAGGCGCACACCCTGCAGGCCGACGTGGTGGTGGCCGCGGTGGGCAAGCGCAACGTGCTGACCGCCGACATGGTCAAGCCCGGCGCGGTGGTCATCGACGTCGGCATGAACCGCAACGACGCGGGCAAGCTCTGCGGCGACGTCGATTTCGACGGCGTGCGCGAAGTCGCCGGGTGGATCACACCGGTGCCGGGCGGCGTCGGCCCCATGACCCGCGCCATGCTCCTGGCCAACACCCTCGAAGCCGCGGAACGCGCGGCCGGCTGAGCGGGCCGGCCGGCCGCCAATCGCGGCCATCAACAAGCCCAATCCCATCCGGGGCTTGCAGTCGGGCAGGCTGTCGCAAAATGGGGACATGCCCGTCAATCCCCTGCTCGACTTCCAAGACCTTCCCCTCTTCGACCAGATCCTCCCGGAGCACGTGGCGCCCGCCATGGACGCGCTGCTGGCCGAGAGCGAAGCCGGCCTGGAGGCGGTGGTCGCCCCCGACTTCCCCGCCGACTGGACCGCCCTGGCCGCCCGGCTCGACTGCACCACCGAACGGCTGAGCCGCGCGTGGGGCGCGGTGAGCCACCTCAATGGCGTGGCCGACACGCCCGAGCTGCGCGCCGCCTACAACGACGTGCTGCCCCGCGTCACCGAGTTCTGGACGCGCCTGGGCTCGGACGAGCGCCTCTATGCCAAGTACAAGGCGATCGACGCCGGCAAGCTCAACGCGGAGCAGCGCCAGGCCCTCAAGAACGCGGTGCGCAACTTCGTGCTGGGCGGCGCCGAGCTGCAGGGCGCGGCCAAGGAGCGCTTTGCCGCCATCCAGGAGCGCCAGGCGGAGATCGCGCAGAAATTCAGCGAGAACGCGCTGGACGCGACCGACGCCTTCGCCTACTACGCCTCGCGCGAGGAGCTGGACGGCGTGCCCGAGGACGTGATCGCCGGCGCCCGTGCCGCCGCGCAGGCCGAGGGCAAGGACGGCCACAAGCTCACGCTCAAGATGCCCAGCTACCTGCCGGTCATGCAGTTCGCGCACAGCAGCGCGCTGCGCCAGCGCATGTACCGCGCCTACGTCACACGCGCCAGCGACCAGGCGCCCGAGGAATTCCGCCACTTCGACAACAGCGGATTGATCCGCGAGATCCTGTCGCTGCGCCGGGAAGAGGCGCGCCTGCTGGGCTTCGACAACTTCGGCGAGGTGTCGGTGGTGGCCAAGATGGCCGAGTCGCCGGCGCAGGTGGTCAAGTTCCTGCGCGAGCTGGCGGCCAAGGCCCGCCCGCACGCCGAGCGCGACGTGGCCGACATGCGCGCGTTCGCCGCCCAGGAACTGGGCCTTTCCGACCCGCAGCCCTGGGACTGGAGCTACATCGGCGAGAAGCTGAAGGAAGCGCGCTATTCCTTCAGCGAGCAGGACGTCAAGCAGTACTTCACCGCGCCCAAGGTGCTGGCCGGCCTCTTCAAGATCGTCGAGACCCTGTTCGAGGTCACCATCCGCCGCGACTACGCGCCCGTCTGGAATCCCGGCGTGGAGTTCTACCGGATCGAGCGCGAACGCAAGGATGCCGACGCCCACGTGTCCACCGAGCTGGTGGGCCAGTTCTACCTGGACCCGGCGGCCCGCAACGGTAAGCGCGGCGGCGCCTGGATGGACGACGTGCGCGCCCGCTGGCTGCGCCCCGACACCGGCCAGCTGCAGACGCCCGTGGCGCACCTGGTGTGCAACTTCGCCGACGGCGTGGAAGGCAAGCCGCCGCTGCTCACGCACGACGACGTGATCACGCTGTTCCACGAGTCCGGCCACGGGCTGCACCACATGCTCACGCGCGTGAACGAGCGCGACGTCTCCGGCATCAGCGGCGTGGAGTGGGACGCCGTCGAACTGCCCAGCCAGTTCATGGAGAACTTCTGCTGGGAGTGGAGCGTGCTGCGCCACATGACGGCCCACGTGGACACCGGCGAGCCGCTGCCGCGCGAGCTGTTCGACAAGATGCTGGCCGCCAAGAACTTCCAGAGCGGCCTGGCCACGCTGCGGCAGATCGAGTTCGCGCTGTTCGACATGCTGCTGCACACCGAGCACGACCCGTCGCAGGACATCATGCCGCTGTTGTCGAAGGTGCGCGACGAGGTCGCCGTGCTGAAGGCGCCGGCCTTCAGCCGCACCGCCCACACCTTCAGCCACATCTTCTCGGGCGGTTATGCCGCCGGCTACTACAGCTACAAGTGGGCCGAGGTTCTCTCCGCCGACGCCTACGCAGCCTTCGAGGAGACCGCCGGCGAGGATGGTTCCCCCAGCGTGGAAACCGGGCGACAATACCGGCAGGCCATCCTGGAGGCGGGCGGCAGCCGCCCGGCGATGGAGTCGTTCAAGGCGTTCCGCGGGCGCGAGCCCACGCTGGACGCCCTGTTGCGGCACCAGGGCATGGCCTGAAGTCCACAACGCGACCCGGAGACGTTTCTTCCATGAACATTGCCCGCGCCTCCTTCGCCCGCCGCCCGGCGGGCACCACGACCGCCCGCCGCCTGGCGGTCGCCGCCCTCGTCCTGGCTTCCTGCGCCGCCGGCGCGCAGCAGGTGTACCGCATCGTCGGCCCCGATGGCCGCGTGACCTTCTCCGACAAGCCGCCCACCGAGCCCGGCGCCAAGGCCGGCCCCGCACCCACGGTCGGCATGCCCGGCGGTGCCGGCGGCGGCGCCCTGCCCTACGAGCTGCGCCAGACCGCGAGCAAGTTTCCGGTGACGCTCTACACCGGTCCCGAGTGCAATCCCTGCGGCGCCGGCCGCAGCTTCCTGGGCGGCCGCGGCATCCCGTTCAGCGAGAAGACCGTGACCACGGCCGAAGACGCCGCGGCGCTGGAGCGCCTGACCGGCAGCGCCCCCGCCCTGCCGGTGCTCACCATCGGCGGCCAGCAGCTCAAGGGCTTCTCCGAGACCGAGTGGTCGCAGTTCCTGGATGCGGCGGGCTACCCGCGCACCTCGCAGCTGCCGGCCAACTACCGCCAGGCGGCCGCCACGCCGCTGGTGGTGGTGTCGCGCCCCGCCGAGCCGCAGTCCGCCCCGTCGGCGGCTGCCGCACCGGCGCCCGTGGCGCCGGCACCGGCGGCCGCACCGGGCAGCAACCCGGCCGGCATCCGGTTCTGATCGCAGGCGTGCTCCGGCACGCTCCCCTGCGGGCGGGTGCGCCCGGCCGACCCGCGGGCACGGTCACGCAGGGGTGGCCCACCAGCGCCCGGACGCGCGGGTGAGCGGGTCCACCGACATCAGGGTCTCCAGGATCCACTCCGGCTCCTGCAGGATCGGCGTCATGCACCAGCGGTCGAGCGCATCGTTGCCGACGCGCAGCAAGCCGGTGTGCTGGGCGATGTCGGCGTCGACGGCCGGATCCGGATCCGCAAACCCCATGCCCAGCCGCAACCGCTCCACGTCCGCCGGCGCCCCGGTGAGGAAGGTCCACCCCGGGCCGATGCGGTTCAGGTCCATGTAGGCGCGCAGGTCCGCCGGGCGGTCGTACTCCGGCAGCAAGGTCACCGAGTACAGGAACACGTCGCGGCCCGCCCGCGCGCCCAGCGCCTCGTGCACCCGCTTGAGGCTCTGCGTCATGAGCGGGCAACGCTCGCTGCACTGCGTGTACATCATGTTCAGGAACACGACGCGCCCCTTCACGAGGTCGGAATACAAGCGGACCTTGCGCCCGGCTTCGGTCAGGAGCGGCACGTCGGGAATGCGTCCCGGACCGGCGCCGGCCCCGCGCGCCACCGGCTGGCGCGGCGCCTGGCTGCCGGCCGCCAGCGCGACGGCCGCGGCGGCGGCGCCCGCGGCCAGCCAGCCGCGACGGGAATGGGCCTGCGCACCGGCGGCAGCAGGCGGGTGGGGTTCAGGGGAGGATGTCATAGCGGCCCATCATGGCGTGGTCTTCGTGGATGGAGTTGTGGCAGTGCATCAGGTACTTGCCCGGGAAGTCCCGGAAGCGCAGGTAGACGCTGACGTTCTCGTTCGGTCCGATCAGGAAGGTGTCCTTGCGGCCGCGCTCGTGCGCCGGCGGCTCGCGCCCGTTGCGGGTGAGGATGCGGCCCTCCTCGAAGTGGATGTGCACCGGGTGGGCCCAGCCGCCGCTCAGGTTGCGCAGGTTCCAGATCTCCGCGGTGCCGAGCTTCGGCGTGGCGATCGGCTTGTTGTTGAACACGCGGTCGTTGATCGTCCACACGCCGCCCGAGCGGTCGAAGCTGAAGTTGCGCGTCTGCGCCACGATGCTGCGGTCGATCGGCGGCTGCTCGCGCAGCAGGTTGGGCACCCGGCTCGGATCGCCCCCGGCGGGCATGGGCTGGTCGACCACGAACTTCAGCATCGGCACCGGCGTGCGCAGGAAGTCCTTCTCGGCCTTGCGGCCGTCCAGCTGCTGCAGGCGGTTGACGAGGAACATCTCCGTGCCCTCCATGCCGGCGAAATCCACCACGATGTCGGCGCGCTCTGAGGGACCGAGCGTGACGCTGCTGCGGATCAGCGGGTTCTGCATCAGGTTGCCGTCGCTGGCGATGTGCCAGAACGGCTGCGGCTGGTTCTGGTGGCGCAGCTGCAGGTCGAAGATGCGGGCCGTCGCCGCGTCCAGGATGCGGAAGCGGTACTTGCGCGGCGCCACGTGGAAGACCGGCTGGATCTTGCCGTTGACCACCAGCTTGTCGCCGACGAACCCGTCGGTGTTGAGCTGGTCGAACATCAGGTATCCGCTGCTGTCGAACTGCTTGTCCCCGATCATCAGGGGCACGTCGAAGCGCCCGGACGGAAGCCGCAGCGCAGTGGCGCTGTCGTCGTTCTCGTTGCCCGAGTCGATGTGGTCGAACGCCAGGAAGAAACCGGCCATGCCGCGGTAGACGTTGGGCGCGGTGAAGTCCAGGCGGTGGTCGTGGTACCAGAGGGTGCCCAACGCCTCGCGCGGGTCGCCGATGCCGCCGAAGGCGTCGAGGCCGGCGTACACCATCGGGTAGTGGTGGTCCTTGTACTCGCCGCCGCGGGTGAGGGTCGGACCGTGCACGTTCTTGCCGAACCAGTCCGTCGGATAGCCGTCGCTCTCCGACGGCGTGTGCATGTTGTGCAGGTGCACCGAGATGTCGGGAGAGCCGTAGCCGGCCACCTCCGTGGGCAGCGAGTTGCGAAAGCGCACCAGGATCGGCTCGCCGTAGCGGGCGTGGAACAGCGGCCCCGGCACCTTGCCGTCGTAGGCCCAGACGTCCTGCGACGGCAAGTCGGGGTGGAACTTGTGGGAGCCCTTCTTGACGTCCACCCGGTACAGCTTCACGGGCGCGAAGTTGCCCCAGGCCGGGTGCGGGTCGCGGCCGCATTCCTCGGCATTGGCAGTGCCCAGCGGGGTCGGGCTGAGGGACGAGTCGGGCTGGATCGGGTCCTGCACCGTCAGCTCCTCCAGCCACGGGCTGGTGGCCGGGCTCGCGGGGCGCGGCGCCGTCACCTGCCCCTGCGCCAAATGCGGCGCAAAGACGGCGGCCGCGCAGGCGCCGCCCGCCTTGAACAGCGTGCGCCGGTCCGCCTTGCGCGCCGTTCGGGGGGTCTCGGCGGGCCGGATCGATGGTGGCAGGGACGCGGACATGGAAGCCTCCGGTGTGCTTCTTGCTGCATGCGTTCGCCCCGGTCCGGGACGGCCACGCGCGCAACCAGGGACGCAATCTAGGCGTGTCGCGGCCAGCGCGAAAGCCGGCACGCCGATGGAACAGGGGAGGCGCGCAAGGCGGCGCACCATGCCGGCGCCGCGTGGGCTCGCGCGTGTGCATGCTGCCGAACCATCCGCGCGCGAGTGGAAAGGCGCCTCGTGGCGGCCAGGCAGGCACGCGCTCCGGCGAGCGCGGGTGACCGGGGCGAGCGACACATTTGCATGCGCCTGTGCGCAACCGAAACACGCAGGCCGGGCGCGACTGTGCACAGCAGGAGTCGAGTCGCGCGCACAGGTGCCCGCAGCGGTGCCGCGCCGGCTGGGGATGCACGGACGCGCCCGCGACGCCGAGGCAGGACCTGAAAAAAATGGTGTGTGGCCGACGGCTGCCGGCGCCGGGCAGGCGCAGCCACCCCGGCTGCCATTCCTGGTCCGGGGACGAGACCGAAGGTGGTCTAGATCAGGCCCCAGGTGCTGGCGCAGCGCACCGCCTGCGCGCGCGAATGCACCTGCAGCTTCTGGTACATGTTCTTGACGTGGGAGTTGACCGTCGTGCAGCTGATGGCCAGCCGCAACCCGATCTCGCTGCTGGTCAGCCCGCTGGCGATCATCCGCAGCACCTCCTGCTCGCGCATGGACAGCCGGACCTGGACGACCTTGCGGCGGTCCCCCGCGTCTTCCGCCGGCGCCGCCACCGGATTGCGCACCAGCATCCGGCGCGACAGGCCCGGAGACACGGACGCCCCGCCATTGGCCACCTGCAGCACCGCCTGCACGAAGCTCACGAACCAGGAGCTCTTGACCAGGAACCCGGCGGCTCCGAGCTCGAACGCCCGCATCGCGTCGTCGTCCGATTCCGACTTCGACATCGCCACCACCTCGGCCGAGCGTTGCGCGCGCGCCAGGGTGACAAGCTCGAACGCCGGCCCGTCGTCGAGGCGGATGTCGAGCAGCAGGACGTCGAACGCGCTGTCGCGCACGAGCCGCTTGCCTTCTCGGATCGAGCCGGCCTGGCCGACCACGACCGTGCGCGTGTCCCCCATCAGTTCCTGGGCGACCACCGATCGGGCATGGGAGTCGCTGTCCACGACCAGCACACGCACCGGCGCGCCGGGCTGCCCGCTCATGGACTCCGGCCAGAAGCACGGGGCATTGACGAAGATGGAAAAACCGCCGCGCTGCGAGTTGCGGGTGAGGCCGGTGGCGGTCGCGCTGCTGGGCGTGTCGCAGGCGTCTTGTGGGCGCATGTCAACTTCTCCTCGTTGTCGGTTTGTTGGTTTGGGCCACGACCGTAATCGGCCGGCTGTCCGCGCGTCTGTGCGCCATCGAACATTCCCAAACATTCGATGTGACCTGCCCGCCGGCTCGGTGCAAACGTTACGCACGACGCAAACCGTGACGCTGCCGCCGAGGCAGGCGGCCAGGCGGTGTCCGCGATTGCTCCTGTTTCCATAGCACGTCGTCGTTGGCACATGCGGGCTTGCGGCCGGTGACGCCACCTCGTCCGTGGAGGTGCAGACCCTGCGGCGGGCCGTTCGTGCGTCCACTCTGCACAGGCGGGCACGCCGCCGCCATGACAGCGGATTCGTACAGCGAGAACTGGGGATTGCTGGCCCTGGCACGCGCACCGACCATGGCTGCGCCCACTGCTCAAGGTCTCGCGAGCAGCGGACGACACCCGAAAGCACCCATGTCGACACCTGCACCCGCACCTGCCAACCGCTGCCTCCGGACGGTCCCGACGGACCCGGCCGGACGCCTGCCGCGGCGGTAGGCGCGCCCTCCACCCAACCCCTCACGGAAGACCCACCATGGCCACCACCCCGCAGTACGACTTCAACGTCAACCTGGAAGACCTCGCGTTCATCCTGAACCAGATCAAGCTGGCCGAGTTGACGACGGATGAGCACGGCAACGTCATCCAGAACAGCGTGTTCGACGAGCAGGGCAACCTGGTCACCCTCGGGCTGGCCGGCGAGGTGGGCAGTCCGCTGCTGCCCTACGGCATCCGCACCGTGGACGGGAGCTGGAACAACCTGCTGACCGGCATGTCGCAGGTGGGCAGCGCCGACCAGGTGATGCCGCGGCTGGTGGCCGGGACCTACCGGGATGCCGAAGGCCGGCCGGCCTACTTCTTCGGCCCTCACGACGCGGGGAGCGCCTCCACCAGCTACGCGCAGACGAGCCCCACCGACTACGTGTTCGACTCGCAGCCGCGGATCATCAGCAACCTCATCGTCGACCAGACCGCCAGCAACCCGGCGGCCTACTTCGCAGCCCTGGACCGGGCGGCGAACGCCACCTTCCCGGGCTTCGAGGTGACGGACCCGGACGCGCTCACCACCTCCGGCAACGGCACGTTCTTCATCGCCAACCAGTCCCCGGACATCGGCCTGTCACCGCCGTTCAACGGGATGATGACCCTGTTCGGCCAGTTCTTCGACCACGGGCTGGACCTGATCACCAAGGGCAACGGCTTCGTCTTCGTCCCGTTGAAGGACGACGACCCGCTGTACGTCGAAGGCAGCCACACCAACTTCATGGTGCTGTCGCGGGCGATGAACCTGCCCGGCGCAGACGGCGTCGTGGGCACGGCCGACGACGTGCGCGAACACACCAATACCACCACACCCTTCGTCGACCAGAACCAGACCTACACCTCGCATCCCTCGCACCAGGTCTTCCTGCGCCAGTACGTGCTGGATCCGGATGGCAAGCCGATCGCCAGCGGCAGCCTGCTGGACGGCCAGTACGGCACGGCCAACTGGGGCGAGGTCAAGACGCAGGCATCGCAGCTCCTGGGCGTGCAGTTGACCGACGCCGACGTGTTCAACGTGCCCCTGCTGGCCACGGACGCCTACGGTGAATTCATCCGCGGCCCCAACGGCTACGTGCAGATCGTGACGCTGGAGCACGGATTGGTCGAAGGCGATCCCACGGCCAACGGTGGCCAGGGCGTGGCCATCCCGGCGGACGCCATGCGCACGGGACACGAGTTCCTGGCCGACATCGCGCACTTCGCCGTGCCCAAGGCGGGGCTGGTGGGAGACACGGACACCATCGCAGGGGCAGAGGCCAACCCGGACTTCGATCCCGATGCGCCGATCACCACGACCAATGCGATGTTCAAGCCGCAGGAGGCCGGCACCTACGATGACGAACTGCTCGACCGCCACTTCATCAACGGAGACGGGCGCGGCAACGAGAACATCGGCCTCACGGCGATCCATGCCATCTTCCACTCCGAGCACAACCGCCTCGTCGACGCGTACAAGGCCACGCTGCTGGCCAGCAACGACGTGGATGTCCTCAACGAGTGGCTGTCGGTGGACGTCGGCGAGGTGCCCACGGTCCCGGACGCCATCGCCGCGCTCGTGTGGGACGGCGAACGCCTGTTCCAGGCAGGACGCTTCGCCACCGAGATGCAGTACCAGCACATGGTGTTCGAGGAGTTCGCCCGCGCCGTGGCGCCCACCATCGACCCGTTCATCTTCTCGAACTCGGCCGACCTGAACCCGGCCATCGTTGAGGAGTTCGCCAACGTGGTCTACCGCTTCGGGCACTCGATGCTGACGGAGACCGTGGACCGCCTGGACGCGGACCTCAACGACAGCAGCATCGGCCTGATCCAGGCGTTCCTGAACCCGGTGGAGTTCAACGCGGGCGACGCGTCCCAGGCCACCGCCATCGCCGACATCGTGCGCGGCATGTCGCGCCAGGTCGGCAACGAGATCGACGAGTTCATCACCGAAGCCCTGCGCAACAACCTGGTCGGGATGCCGCTGGACCTGGCCACCCTGAACATCGCCCGGGCCCGGGAAACCGGCGCGCCCACCTTCAACGAGGCGCGGCAGGAGATCTACGAACTCACCGGCGACAGCCAGTTCTCCCCGTACACGAGCTGGGCCGACCTCGCGCCGCACCTCAAGAACCCCGCCTCCATCGTCAACTTCGTGGCGGCCTACGGCACGCACGACGACCTCACGGCACAGACGTCGGTGGAAGGCAAGCGCACGGTGGCCACGGCCATGGTGCTGGGCACGCACGACGTGGACAACGACGGCACGATCGAAGCACTGGAGACCGCCTCGCTCGACCGCATCGAGTTCCTCAGTGCCACCGGCGAATGGGCGGGCGAAAACACCGGCGTGGACGACGTGGACTTCTGGATCGGGGGCCTGGCCGAGGCCAAGCTGGAGTTCGGCGGCATGCTCGGCCCGACCTTCAACTACGTCTTCGAGTCGCAGATGGAGAACCTGCAGAACGGCGACCGCTTCTACTACCTCAGCCGCACGCAGGGCACGAACATGCTCAACGAGCTGGAGGCCAATACCTTCTCGGCCATGGTCATGCGCAACAGCGACCTGGGCGACGCCGGCACCACGACGCACCTGCCCATGCTGCTGTTCGGAACGCCCAGCTACACGCTGGAGATGGACCAGGACCTGCAGCGCACCGGCATCCCCGGCGATGGCGGCGTGCTGAACGGCGACCCCACCCGCGACAACCCGTTTCTCAATGCCTTCAACCCGCTCGTGGTGCGCCGCGAGGCGGTGGCCGACGAGGATGGCGACGGCTTCCTGGACGGCGGCGTGCTCAGCTACGCGTACGACGGCGGCGACCACGTGGTGCTCGGCGGCACGCAGGGCAACGACATCCTGATGAGCGGCCGGGGCATGGACGCGATCTGGGGCGACGGCGGGGACGACCGCATCGACGCCGGCGACGAGTCCGACCAGGTGCACGGCGGCGACGGCAACGACATCATCACCGACCACGGCACCGTGGCCGGCGGGGCCGACTTCCTGCGCGGCGACGCGGGCAACGACGTGATCAGCGGCGGTGCCGGCAACGACCTGCTGTTCGGCGGCGCCGACCACGACTTCATCTTCACCGGCAACGACTTCAGCGAGGTCTTCGCCGGCACCGGCAACGACTTCGTGATGGGCGGCAACGGGCCCGACGTGCTGATGGGCAACGAGGGCGACGACTGGATCGAGGGTGGAGAAGGCTTCGACGCGGTCACCGGCGACAACTCCGAGCTGTTCTTCAACAGCCCGATCATCGGCCACGACGTGCTGTTCGGTGGCGGCAACGACACCGACTTCGACGGCGAATCCGGGGACGACATCATGGTCCAGGGCGTCGGCATCCAGCGCAACGACGGCATGTTCGGGTTCGACTGGGCGATCCACAAGACCGACATGCAGGCGGCCGACTCCGACCTCGGGATCCGATTCTTCCCGGCGCAGCAGAACGACATCCTGCGCGACCGCTTCGACTCGGTCGAGGCGCTCTCGGGCTGGAAGTTCGACGACGTGCTGACCGGCGCGGCCCGCCTGCTCGACCTGCCGGACGCGGCCGCCCCCGGCACGCCCCTGATCCCGCTGGACGAAAGCCACCTGAAGGCGGAGAACCTGGCGCTGATCGACGGCTTCCAGGAGCTGCTCGGCCTCACGGACCAGGACGTGCAGGCCAAGATCGCCAGCGGCGAGGCCGTCATCGCGCCGAACGAGGGCGCCGAGGTGATCATCGGCGGCGCGGGCAGCGACAGGATCATGGGCAACCTGGGCGACGACTTCCTGGACGGTGACGCCTGGCTGAACGTCCGCATCCGGGTCACGCATGACGTCGCCGAGGAGAACACGCAGGACAACGAATGGTTCTCGGTCGACAGCATGGCGCAGTTGCGCGCCCGCATGCTCACCGGCGAGATCGACCCCGGCCAGCTGCACATCGTGCGCGAGATCCTGCCCTCGGACACCGCGGAGACCGACATCGACACGGCCGTGTACAACGGCGCGTTCGCAGAGTACGCCTTCGAGCAGCTGGAGAACGGCGCCATCGTGGTCGAGCACACCAACGTGCTGGGCCTCGTCGACGACGGCCGGGACACGCTGCGCAACTTCGAACAATTGCAGTTCAGCAACCGGACCGTGGTGCTGAGTGCCATGGGTCCCGTCATCACGTCCGGCGGCGGCGGCTCCACCGCGGCCCTGGAGGTGGACGAGAACACCCTGCTGGTCACGCAACTCACCGCCACGGGCGGCAACATCTTCGACCCCACCGCCCCCCTGGTGTGGAGCATCCTGGGTGGCGCCGACGCCGCGATGTTCGACATCGATGCCGCAGGCGCCCTGCGCTTCCTGGAGGCCCAGAACTACGAGGCGGCCGTCGCGACCGATGCCGACGCCGACCGCACCTACGACCTGGTGGTGCAGGTGTCCGACGGCATGTTCGAGGACACCCAGGCCCTGGCGATCGCGCTGGCCAACGCGGACGACGCCGCCACGGGCGGGATCCACATCGCGGACTACACGACCAACGGAACCGCCACGCTCATCGCGGGCGCCCACGACGTGGTGGACGAGGACGGCATGACCAGCGCGGCCACCCTGCAGTGGCAGCGCCTGAACGGCACCACCTGGGAGAACATCGACCTGGCGACGTCGGCGACGCTGGCCGGCCGGCAGAACACCACCGACCGCGTGGTGGTGGTCTACACCGACGCATTCGGCACGCACGAGGTGGCGTCGACCGAGACGGCGATCATCGGCGGCGCCGGGAACGACAACCTGACCGGCACCGCCGGCGACGACATCCTGATCGGCCTGGGCGGCGCGGACACGCTCTCGGGCGGCGCCGGCAACGACACGGTGGACGGCGGCACCGGGAACGACGCGCTGACCGGCGGCGCCGGCAACGACGTGCTGCGCGGCCAGGCCGGCAACGACGCGCTCACCGGCGGCGACGGCAACGACCTGCTCGATGGCGGCGCCGGGACCGATGCTCTGGTGGCGGGGGCCGGGGACGACACGCTCCTGGGCGGCACGGGCAACGACGCACTGACCGGCGGCGCCGGCGCGGATGCCATCGACGGCGGCGCCGACAACGACACGGTGCTGGCGACCGAAGGCGACGGCGACGACACGGTCACCGGCGGCACCGGCAGCGACACCTACAACCTGGCGGCCACCGACGCCGGGGCCACGGTGAACCTGACCACCGGCGCGGCGACCAGTGCAGACACGGGCACCGACGTGCTGGCGGGCATCGAGAACGTCACCGGCAGCCAGGGTGGCGACACCATCACCGATGCGGTGGGCGCCAACCAGCTCACTGGCGGCGGCGGGCAGGACACCTTCATCATGGTGGGCGACAACCAGCGCGACGTGATCAACGGCGTCGGCGCGGGCAACACGGTGGACTACTCCGGCACCGCCACCGGCCTGAACGTGAGCCTGACCAACGGGTCCATCGTCGGCAACAGCGGCACCTCGCTGGGCACCAGCGACACGATCACCAACATCGACCATTTCGTGGGCAGCAGCGCCGCGGACGTGATCACCGGCGATGCGTCGGCCAACACCATCACGGGTGGCGGCGGCAACGACACCCTGACCGGCGGCGGCGGGGCCGACACCCTGCTGGGCGGGCTGGGCAACGACTCCCTCAACGGATCGGGCGGTGCCGACGTGCTGGACGGAGGCGAGGGGGCGGACGCGCTGGACGGCGGTGCCGGCAACGACACCCTCCTCGGAGCTGCCGGCAACGACACGCTGGCAGGCGGCACCGGGCGCGACACGATCACCACCGGCGCGGGTGGTGACACGGTGGTCTTCAACGCCACCACCGACTCGACGCCGGCCAGCCGGGACGTGGTGGCGGACTTCATCAGCGGCAGCGACAAGCTGGACTTCTCGGCGCTCGATGCCAACACCAACGTGGCCGGCAACCAGGCGTTCTCGCTGAACACCACCGCCGGGACGCCGATCACCGGGGTGGCCCAGATGCGCTACGTGCAGGAGGGTGCGGCCGACGGTGGCGACACGCTGGTGTCCGGCAACGTCAACAACGGCCTGGCCCCCGAGGTGCAGGTCGAGCTGACGGGCCAGCAGACCCTGGTGGCCGCCGACGTGGTCGTCTAGCGGCGCGCCCGCCCGCCCCGGCCTCGGCCGGGGCGGCAGCGCGCCACCCCGCTCTTCGTGCGCACTTTCCGGTGCCGCGCACCGGGGAAGCCCCATTCCCGCCGTCCAGGAACCCTGACCATGCAAGCCTCCCCCAGCCGCAAGACCTCCGAGATCGCACAGGTGCTCCACGCCTGCCGCGGCGCCTTCTGGACCGTCGGCATCTTCAGCGCCATCGTCAACCTGATGATGCTCGCGCCCTCGCTGTACATGCTGCAGGTCTACGACCGGGTGCTGGCCAGCCGCAACCAGACCACGCTGCTGATGCTCACGCTCATGGTGCTGGGCGCCTTCCTCTTCATCGCCGCGCTCGAGTTCGTGCGCAGCTTCATCCTGATCCGGGTCGGCGCCCGGCTGGACATGGGGCTGAACCGGCGCATCTACACCGCCGCCTTCGAATCCAACCTGAAGAAGGCCGGGGGCAACGCCGGCCAGGCCCTGCAGGACCTGTCCACCGTGCGCCAGTTCCTCACCGGCAATGGACTGTTCGCCTTCTTCGACGCGCCCTGGTTCCCGGTGTACCTGGCCGTGATCTTCTTCTTCAACTTCCAGCTGGGCATCTTCGCCCTCTGCGGCACCGCCGTGCTCGTGCTGCTGGCCTGGCTGAACGAGACCTCCACCCGCAAGCCGATGGCGGAAGCCGCCAGCATGGCGATCGCCGCGGGCAACCTGGCCACCAACAACCTGCGCAACGCGGAAGCCATCGAAGCCATGGGCATGCTGCCGAACCTGATGGGCCGGTGGTTCGGGCTGCATGGCCGCTTCCTGAACCTGCAGGCCAAGGGCAGCGAACGGGCCGCCATGATCAACGCGCTGGCCAAGTTCGTGCGGGTCTCGATGCAGTCGCTGGTCCTCGGTTTCGGCGCCCTGCTGGTGCTGGACGGCAAGATGACCGGCGGGATGATGGTGGTCTCGTCCATCCTCATGGGCCGCACCCTGGCGCCGGTCGAGCAGCTGATCGGCGTGTGGCGCACCTGGGGCACCACGGTCGGCGCCTGGCAGCGGCTGGCGGCCCTGCTGTCGGCCAACCCGCCGCGCCGGTCGGTGATGTCGCTGCCGCGCCCGGCCGGCCGGGTCGCGCTGGAAGGGGTGACCGCCGCGCCCCCCGGTGCCGCGCTGCCCACGGTGCGGCACCTGTCGCTGTCCATCGCCGCGGGCGACGTGCTGGGCGTCATCGGCCCCAGCGGTGCCGGCAAGTCCACGCTGGCCCGGCTGCTGGTGGGCGTCTGGCCGGCGGCTGCCGGCACGGTGCGGCTGGACGGTGCCGACGTGTACCTGTGGAACAAGGACGAACTCGGCCCCGCCATCGGCTACCTGCCGCAGGACATCGAGCTGTTCTCGGGCACCGTCGGAGAGAACATCGCGCGCTTCGGCACCGTGGACGCGGAGAAGGTGGTGGTGGCGGCCCGGCGCGCCGGCGTGCACGAGATGATCCTGCAGTTCCCGCAGGGCTACGAAACCCCGCTGGGCGACGGCGGTGCCGGCCTGTCCGGCGGCCAGAAGCAGCGCATCGGCCTGGCCCGGGCGATGTACGACGACCCCTCGCTGCTGGTGCTGGACGAGCCGAACTCCAACCTCGACGAGGTCGGCGAGCGCGCCCTGGTGGAGGCCATCGCCGACTTCCGCAAGCGCGGCCGCACCGTGGTGCTCATCACCCACCGCAGCAGCGCCATCGGCGTGACCAACAAGCTGCTCCTGCTGCGCGCCGGCGTCGCCGAGATGTTCGGCCCGACCGCCAAGGTGCTCACCGACCTGGCCACCGCGCAGCAGCAAAGCCAGGCCTCGCGTGCCGGCGCGGCCAGCCCGCTGATGTCCTGACCGAACCACGACCGCCCACCCTCTTCCTGCAGGAACCGCCATGAACGCACTCGTCCCCACCACCCCGCCGGCCGGCGACCTTGCCGTGCGCGACCCCCAATCCCTGGTCGAGACCGACGCCCGCACCCACGCCCGCCTGGGCTGGGCCATCGTGCTGGCCGGCCTCGGCGGATTCGTCGTCTGGGCATCGCTGGCGCCGCTGGACAAGGGCGTGCCCCTGAGCGGGACGGTGACGGTCGCCACCAACAAGAAGGCGGTGCAGCACCTGGCGGGCGGCACGGTCGAATCGATCCACGTCAAGGAAGGCGACGTGGTGAAGGCCGGCGAGGTCCTGGTGCGCATGAACCCGGTCCACGTGCGGGCGGCGGCGGAGGCGATGCGGGTGCAGTACCTGGCGGCCCTGGCGAGCGAGGCGCGGCTCACCGCCGAACGTGACGGCATGGACACGATCCGCTTCCCGCAGGAGCTGCAGGCGCGCAGCGACGACCCGCGGGTGGCGGGCAACCTGCGACTGCAGCAGCAGCTGTTCCAGTCCCGGCGGGAGGCGCTGCGCAGCGAGCTGGCGGCACTGGACGAGAACATCGCCGGGCTGCAGGCACAGAACCGCGGGCTGCAGGACACCCGCGACGGCCGGCGCGAGCAGCTGGGCTACCTGCGCGAGCAGCTGGACGGCATGCGGGAGCTGGCGCGCGAGGGCTTCGTCGCCCGCAACCGCCTGCTGGAGCTGGAGCGCGCGCACGCGCAGCTCACCACGGCCATGGCCGAGGATGCGGGCAACATCGGCCGCGGCCAGCGGCAGGTGGCCGAGTACCGCATGCGCCGCCTGCAGCGCCAGCAGGAATACCAGAAGGAAGTCCGCACCCAGCTGTCGGAGGTGCAGAAGGAAGCACAGGCGGTGGTCAACCGGCTGGCCGCACTGGACCACGAGGTGGACGGCGTCGAGGTGCGCGCGCCGGTGGACGGCACGGTGGTCGCCATGAACGTCTTCACCCATGGCGGCGTGATCGCGCCCGGCTTCCGCATGATGGACATCGTGCCCAGCGGCGACCCGCTGGTGGTGGACGGCCAGCTGCCCGTGCACCTGGTCGACAAGGTCAACCCGAACCTGAAGGTCGACCTCATCTTCTCGGCCTTCAACCAGAACCTGACCCCGCACATCCCGGGCGTGGTGACGCACGTCTCCGCCGACCGCCTGCTGGACGAGAAGACCGGACAGCCCTACTACAACGTGAAGGCCAAGGTTGCCCCGGAAGGCATGCCCCTGGTGGCCGGCCTGCAGATCCGCCCCGGCATGCCGGTGGAGCTGTTCGTCAAGACCGGCGAACGGACCATGATGAACTACCTGCTGCGGCCGATGCTCGACCACACGCGCTTGTCGATGAAGGAGGAATGAGGTGTCGCGCCCTGCCCTCCTTCCCCTTGCCGTGGCTGCGGCCGTGCTGGGGCTGGCCAGCGTCCAGTCCGCCGGCGCCATGGGCCTGGTGGAAGCCTACGAAGCGGCGCTGCGCCACGATCCGTCCTACCGCGCCGCGGTGCACGAGCACGAGGCCGGCCAGCAGTTCGAGGCCCTGGGCCGGGCGCAGCTGCTGCCCGCCGTGTCGGCCACGTACGGGCGCTTTCGCAACAGCGCGGACGTCACCAGCAGCAGCTCCGGCACGCCGGTGACCGACCACCGCAACTACAACAGCCTGGCGGCCAGCATCCAGCTGCGCCAGCCCTTGTTCCACCCGGAGGGCCTGGCCCGCATGCGGCAGGGCGTGGCCCAGGCCCGCGGCAGCGACGCACAGCTGTCGCTGCGCGGCCAGGAGCTCATCGTGCGCGTGGTGACGCTCTACACCTTCGCACGCTATGCGCAGGAGCAGCTGGCACAGGCGGAGGCGCAGCGCGAGGCGCTGGCGGCGCAGCTGGCGGCCAACCAGCGGCTGCTCCAGCGTGGCGAAGGCACGCGCACCGACCTGCTGGAGACCGAGGCGCGGCATGCGTTGGCTGTCGCGCAGGTGCTGGAGGCCCGCGACGGGGTGACCAACGGCCGCAACGCGCTGGCGGCCATCGTGGGCACCGACCCGGGCACGCTGGATGCGCTGGGCGACGAGCAGCCCGGCCGGGCCGGCCCGGTGCGCAGCTTCGAGGAGTGGCAGGCCATCGCCGTGGCCTCCAACCCCGAGCTGCGCACGGTGCGCCAGGCGGTGGAAGTCGCGCGCGAGGAGGTCAACCGCCAGCGCGCCGGCCACCTGCCACGCCTGGACCTGGTGGCCAGCGCCGGCAAGAACGATTCCGAGACCGTCAACACCTTCAACCAGCGGGCCAACGTCCGCAGCGTGGGCCTGCAGCTGACGTTGCCGCTGTACGCCGGTGGCGCGACCACCGCCGCGGCGGTCCAGGCCGAGGCCAACCTGCTGAAGGCCCAGGCGGACCTGGACGGGCGCACCGGGCAGATGCTGGTCGAATTGCGCAAGCAGTACGACCTCACCGCCAGCAGCGCGGCGCGGCAGAAGGCGGCGCAGGCGGCGCTGGACGCTTCGGTCGCGCTGGTGGACGCCATGCGCAGGAGCGTGCGCGGCGGCCAGCGCACCAACCTCGACGTGCTGATCGCGCAGCAGCAGCTCTTCGAGGCGCGACGCGACCTCGCGCAGGCCCGCTACAACCACGTGCTGTCGCGCCTGCGCCTGCGCCATGCCGCCGGCACCCTGCAGGCCTCGGACTTGATGGACATCGCGGCCGCGTTCACGCGCACGGGGGGATGAACCCATGCGTGGCCACCGCACCGATGCGCTCGTCGCCCGCCTGAACGCTGCACGCGAGGCACGCCGACAGCAAAAACCGGGCCCGGGGACTGTCAGAAATGACTATGCTTGCCTGAACCGCCGGCGGAAGCTTCACACGAGGCGCCCACCCGCGGCTCCGGCACCGTCCATTGCAACCGCAGCGAGCCAGAAGGCGTGGCCCCCGGCAGGTCGGCATGCACAAGCCGGACGCCGCGGGCGCGCACGGTGCCGCTTCAAGAACCGGCGGGCCTGGAGGCTCGCCATGACTGGTCTGACCGAAGTGCGCCGCAACCGGTTGCTTGCGGCTTTGCCGGACGCGGCGCTCCAACGCTGGCTCCCGCAGCTCGCGCCCGTGGACCTGCGGCTCGGCCAGGTCATGTACGAGGCCGGCGCCCGGCTCGAGCACGTGTACTTCCCGACGACGGCGCTGGTGTCCTTGCTGCACGTGCTGCGTGACGGTGCCATGGCGGAGATCGCCGTGGTGGGCCGCGACGGGATGATCGGCATCTCGATGTTCATGGGCGGTGGCTCCACCTCCAGCCGCGGCGTGGTCCAGAGCGCCGGACGTGCGCTGCGGCTGCCCACGGCCTTCCTGGTCGAGGAGTTCGAGCGGGGCGGTCCCACCATGCATCTCCTGCTGCGCTACACGCAGGCGCTCATCTCGCAGATGACGCAGACGGCGGTGTGCAACCGGCACCATTCGATCGAGCAGCAACTGTGCCGATGGTTGCTGCTCAGCCTGGACCGCCTGGACGGCCCCGACCTGGTGATGACGCAGGAGCTGATTGCCAACATGCTGGGGGTGCGGCGCGAAGGCGTGACGGCGGCGGCGGCGCGGCTGCAACGCGCGGGCCTCATCCGCTACGCGCGGGGGCACATCCGGGTGCTGGACCGCCCCGGTGTCGAGCGCAGCAGTTGCGAGTGCTACGAGGTCGTCAAGGAAGAATACGGCCGGCTGCTGGATGCCCCGGTGGTGGCGTGACCTCGCCCGTCGCCACCGGTGAAGGCGCCCGTCCGCGCCGGGCCGGCCCGCTGCCGCTGTCGCACTTCATGCAGGTCCACGCCCAGGAGATCCTGGCGGACTGGGACCGCTTCGCCGCCACCTTGCCCCGCGGTGCCGAGCCGCTGCCGAGCGCGGACCGGCGGGACCACGCCGGGGAGATCCTGGCGGCGCTCTCCACCGGCATGCACGCATCACCCCCGGATGCCGACGCAAAGCTGTCGCCGGGGGTGGCCCAGACCCACGCGGAGGCCCGCCGGCGCAGCGGCTTCGCGGTCGACGACCTGATCGCGGAGTACCGCGCCCTGCGCGCCAACGTGCTGGACCGGTGGCGCCGTGCCGGTGGCGGCGGCCGTCCCCAGGACACCGAAGAAGTGGCGCGCTTCGACGACGCCATCGACCAGTCCATGGCCGAGGCGATCGGCTGGTATGTGCGGCAGAGCAACGCCTCCACCGACCTCTTCATCGGCATGCTGGGCCACGACATCCGCAACCCGCTGGGCACCATCCTGCTCAGCGCCGAGCACTTCGTGCGTTCGCGGCAACTGTCCGGGACGGCCGCGGCACCCATCCTGAACGCCGCAGCCCGCATCCGGGGCATCGTCGAGCAGACCGTCGATTTCTCGCGCGCTCGCACCCATGCGGCCATGCCGCTGCACCGGGTCGCCGGCCCGCTGGCGGCCACCCTGGCCCAGGTGATGCAGGAGACGCAGGTCCTGCACGGCGGCCGCACGTTCGTGTTCGAGGCCGGCGATCCGCTGGTGGGGCACTGGGACACCGGCCGGCTCGGACAGGTGCTGTCGAACCTGCTGGGCAACGCGGTCGCCCATGGCGGCCCCCACGGCCCGATCACGGTACGCACCTGGAGCACGCCGCAGCTCGCCTGCTTCTCGGTCCACAACCTCGGGGCGCCCATCGCCGCGGCCGACCTCGCCCGCATCTTCGAGCCGATGGTCCGTGTGCGCAGCGCGCCCGCCCCCGGAGGCGGTCCGGATGGTCTGGGGATCGGCCTGTACATCTGCCGCGAGATCGTGCGGGCGCACGGCGGAACGCTGCTGGCGGCGTCCGCTGCGGGCCCGGGCACCACCTTCACCGTGCAACTGCCAGGCCTGCAGCAGCCCTGACGGCCCCGGCGGGGCGGCAGGACGACCGCGGCGCCGTCGAACGAGAAGGCCGTTGCGCGCCTTGTGTCAGCCAGCGGACCGACAGGCGGGCGCGAAGGCGCGCGCACGCCGCTGCTCATGAGCCAGGACCGGGCTCGCTGCGACGGGCTGCTCGTCACGGACGAATTCCTGGGCTCGATGGCGTGCGCCGGGCGGGCGTGACAGGCGCTCGCACCCGATCTTGAGCACGGCACCATGTCACGGCGTGGGCGGCGCCCTGCGCATGTTTTTGTCCGGTATCGCACACCGGGCCTGCCAAGAATCGACCGTTGGTGCGCAAGCGCACCGACAGGAAGCCGGCAACAGCGCAAGCTGCTCAAATGATATCCACACGCACGCCCTTTGCGCTGACCCGCGTGCGACCACGCCAGGGCATGCACCAGTTCCTGGCCATCAACCGCCAGGAACTGATTGCGCGCTGCGCGCTGAAGGGGTCGGCGCACGGCGGTCCCGGCACCGGGGCGCGGCGCGAGGAGCACGGCATCCCCACCTTCCTGGACCAGCTGACCCGCATTCTCGCGGAGGAGGCGGCGGCCGGGAGCACGCGAACCACCGGCGAGCCCGCTGCGCCGGGGAGCGATCCGGATTCCGAGATCCACGTCTCGGCCAGGGCGCACGGCACCGAACTGATGGCCCAGGGCTTCACGGTCCAGCAGGTGGTGCACGACTACGGAAACCTGTGCCAGGCCATCGCGGACCTGGCCTGCGAGACCGCGGCGCCATTCAGCACCACCGAGTTCCGCACGCTCAACCGCTGCCTGGACAACGCGATTGCCGACGCGATGACGGAATACAACCGGCTGCGGGAGACCGACATCGCGGCGCGCCACCTCGCCGCCGCCAACGAGCGCACCGGTTTCCTCGTGCACGAATTGCGCAACGCGCTGGGCACGGCGACGCTGGCCGTGCGCGCCCTCGAACTCTCCCAGCTGCCCCTCTCCGGCGCCAGCGGGCTGATGCTCGGGCGCTGCCTCCAGGCGCTGGCCGAGCTGGTCAACGGCGCCCTGGAGGAGGTGCGTGGCGTCGCGTCCGGCCCACAGCAGACCTTCAGCGTCGCGGACTACATCGAGGACGCGCGCAGGTCCGCCCAGCTGTCGGCCGACGCCGGGCGTTTCCGGCTGCGGACGGAGCCGGTCGATCCGGCGCTGTTGGTTCGGGGGCACCGCGCGACGCTGCTGGCCGCCCTGGACAACCTGCTGCAGAACGCCGCCAAGTTCACCCACCCCGGCACGGACGTGGTGCTCCATGCCTTCGCATCGGGGGAGCACGTGCTGATCGAGGTCGGCGACCGCTGCGGCGGGCTGCCGCAAGGCAGTGCCGAGACGCTGTTCACCCCGTTCCAGCAGCGCGGCACGGACCGCTCGGGCCTGGGGCTTGGACTGACCATCGCGCGACGCAGCGTCGAGGCGCACGCCGGAACGCTCTCCGTGCGCGATGTGCCCGGCGTGGGCTGCGTGTTCACCATCCGCCTGCCCCGCGCGGTGGCACGCACGCGCGACACCGGGCCTGAACGCTGATCGGGGCGCCAAGGCGGCCACTCCCGCCAGTGCGGCTCGCGGTCGGAACGACGGCCTCAGCCGCGGGCGCGCTCCACCGGCTCGGGTCCACCGCCGCCAAGCCACTCCAGCGCTTCCTGCATGTCGCTGAAGGAGCGCAGCCGCAGGCCGTGGCGTTGCGCCGCCTTCTCGCTGGTGCCGACGCGGTCCTGCAGGCGGGCGACGGTGGCGAAGCGCTCCAGGTGCTTGAGCACCGCGGCGCAGTGCTCGCCCAGTTGCAGGTGCTCGGTGAAGCTCAGCTCCAGCGTGGCGGCGCGCAGGTCGACCATGGCGCGCATCCGGCCTTCCAACCGGGTGGCCGTGGCCACGAAATCCACCGTGGCGCAGATCACCGCCAGGCCCGCGGCACCCGACGCGGTCACGAGCAGGTGCGCATCGGTGTGGCGGACGTCGACGACCCAGGACATGGCGCCAACCTTAACCCATCGGCGCTGTCGCGCCGGACCGCGCCGCTGCGCGCCATGGCGGCGTGCGCGGCTTCACAATCGTCCGCGGGAGACCGTCCGCACGTGGAGCGGCAGCCCCAGGAGCGGATCGGCAATCACGCCTGGTACACCTTCTGGTACGTGCTGCCCACGCTGCCGATGTTCCTGGCCTTCCCGTTCCTGCTGCCGCGCATCGGCTTCTGGACCACGCTGCTGGCCTGCACCGGGCTCACCGTCGCCTGCTTCGCGGCACTGGCCGCCGTGCTGCGCGGGCACGGGATCGTGCTGCACTAGGCGCGCGCCGCGCCCGCTCGGAACGTGAGCGTGCGCACCCCGTCGGCCGTGCCCAGCAGGCACACCGCAGCCTTCTGGTGGGCGAACACGCCGACGGTCACCACGCCGGGCCACTGGTTCACCTCCGACTCGAAGGCGACCGGGGCCGCGATGCGCAGGCCATGCACGTCCAGGATGTGCTGGCCGTTGTCGGTCACCAGCGGCGCGCCGTCCTGCAGGCGCAGCCGGGCCTGGCCGCCCATGGCGGCGAACTGGCGCGTGAGGCGGGACGTGGCCATCGGGATCACTTCCACGGGAACCGGGAACGCGCCGAGCGCTTCCACCTGCTTGGAGGCATCGGCGATGCAGACGAAGCGGCGCGACTGCGCGGCGACGATCTTCTCGCGGGTGAGGGCCGCGCCGCCGCCCTTGACCATGTGGCCGCCGCCGTCGATCTCGTCGGCGCCGTCGATGTAGACCGCGAGCTCGCCGACCGCATTGGCGTCGAACACCGGGATGCCCAGCGCCTTCAGCCGCGCCGTGGAGGCCTCCGAGCTGGACACGGCGCCCGGGATGCGGTCCTTCATGCCGGCCAGGGCCTCGATGAACTTGTTGACGGTGGAGCCCGTCCCGACGCCCACGATCTCGCCCGGCACCACGTACTGCAATGCGGCCTGGCCGACCAGCGCCTTCAGTTCATCCTGGGTCACGCGACAATCCTCGTGCTGAAAGTGTTTCACCGGAATTATCCATGCCCCTGCTGCCCTACTCGCTGGCCCGCCCCTTCCTCTTCGGCCTGGACCCCGAGGCGGCGCACGACCTCACGCTTCAATCTCTGGCACGCCTGCAGGGCACGCCGCTGGCACTGGCCTGGCGCTCCACGGCCGTCGACGACCCGGTGGACCTGGCCGGCCTGCGCTTTCCCAACCGCGTGGGCCTGGCCGCCGGCCTGGACAAGAACGCGCGCTGCATCGACGCCCTGGGCGGCATGGGCTTCGGCTTCGTCGAGGTGGGCACCGTCACGCCCCTGCCCCAGCCGGGCAATCCCAAGCCCCGGATGTTCCGGCTGCCGCAGGCGCAGGCGCTGGTGAACCGGCTCGGGTTCAACAACGACGGGCTGGAGGCCTTCGTGGCCAACGTGCAGAAGGCGCAGTTCCGCCGCAAGGGACGCATCCTGGGTCTGAACATCGGCAAGAACGCGGCCACGCCGCTCGAGCACGCCACGCGGGACTACCTCACCGGCCTGGCCGGCGTGTACCCGCACGCCGACTACGTGACGGTGAACATCTCCAGCCCCAACACCCAGAACCTGCGCGCGCTGCAGTCCGACGCGGCGCTGGACGGCCTGCTGGGGGCGCTGGCGACCCGCCGCTCCGAGCTGGCCAAGGTGCACGGCCGGCGCGTGCCGCTGTTCGTGAAGATCGCGCCCGACCTGGACGAAGCGCAGGTCGGCGTGATCGCCGCCACGCTCAAGCGCCACGGCATGGACGGCGTGGTGGCCACCAACACCACCGTCTCGCGCGAGGCGGTGCGCGGCCTGCCGCACGCCGAGGAGGCGGGAGGCCTCAGCGGCGCGCCGGTGCTGGCGGCCAGCAACCGGGTGATCGCGCAGCTGCGCGCCGCATTGGGCAAGGGCTTCCCGATCGTCGGCGTGGGCGGCATCCTGTCCGCGCAGGACGCGTTGTCGAAGGTGGAGGCGGGAGCCGACGTGGTGCAGATCTACACGGGCCTGATCTACCAGGGCCCGGCGCTGGTGGGCGAGGTGGCGCGCGCGCTGAAGGCGGCCCGGGCGGCGCACCGCTCCTGAATTGATAGCACATTGCCCGCTCGTGGTGCGGGCTAGCGGCGGGAATCCTTCAGGATTTCGGCCACGTCCTCGGCGATGGCCAGGGCGCTGGTCAGGCCCGGGGACTCGATGCCGAACAGGTTGACCAGCCCCGCCACGCCGTGCCGGGCCGGGCCGTCGATGCGGAAATCGGCCGCCGGCTCGTGCGGCCCGTGGATCTTGGGCCGCACGCCGCTGTAGCTGGGCTGCAGCGCGCCGTCGGGAAGGCCCGGCCAGTAGCGCCGCACCTCGGCATAGAAGCCGTCGGCCCGGGCGGGGTCCACGGCGTAGTCGATCGCTTCGGGATGGTCGACGTCCAGCCATTCGATGTCGGGCCCGAACTTGGCCTGGCCGCCCAGGTCCAGCGTGAGGTGGGTCCCCAGGTGCGCATCGGCGGGCGCCGGGTAGATGAGGCGGGAGAACGGCGCGCGGCCGGACAGCGCGTAGTAGTTGCCCTTGGCGAACCACTCGCGGGGCACGTGCTCCGGCGCCAGGCCCTCGAAGCGCCGCGCCAGGGCGCAGGCGTGCAGCGCGGCCGCGTTCACCAGCACGCGCGCACCGAGTTCGCTGCCATCGGCCAGCCGCACCACGTGCGCCTCACCGGGCCCGCGGGCAAGCGTGGCGCCGTCCACACCGGAGCCCAGTGCCACCGCACCGCCGGCGCGTTCGAGGTCGCCCTGCAGCGCCAGCATCAGGCCATGGCTGTCGACGATGCCGGTGCTGGGCGAATGCAGCGCCGCCAGGCACTGCAGCGCGGGCTCGAGCGCGCGGGCCTGGCGGCCCTCCAGCCATTCGGCGGGCACGCCGTTGGCGGCGGCACGCGCCTGCAGGCGGCGCAAGGCGGCCACTTCGGCGTCGCTGTTGGCCACCGTGAGCTTGCCGCAGCGCCGGTGGTCCACGCCGTGGCTGGCGCACAGGGCATAGAGCAGCGCCTTGCCGCGCACGCACAGCCGCGCCTTCTGCGAGCCGGGCGTGTAGTACAGGCCCGCATGGACCACCTCGCTGTTGCGGGAACTCACGCCCTGGCCGATGGCGCCCTCGCGTTCGGCCACCACCGTCTCCAGGCCGGCCCGCGCGAGCGCACGCGCCACCGCGAGTCCCACCACCCCGGCACCGATTACGATCGCGTCGACCTGGTCCATGCTGTCCTCGAACGTGCGCCGCACGCGCGGCGCGGCCGAGTCTACTGGCGCCGCGCCGCGCTCGCTACGATGCGTGCATGCCTGAAGCCGCGATCACGACCGACACCTATAAGCTCTTCCCGTCGCCACGCAACCGGCACCGCGAGATCTTCGAGCACGAGGTGTTCGTGCCGCATCCATACGCACTGATCGACCTGCCCAGCTTCGACCTGCAGGGCAAGTCCAGCCTGTTCGCCGCCTACCGCCTGGCCGATGCCAGGCACGGCCAGCTGGTCACCTTCGAGTTGGTGGCGGATGCCCAGCGGTTCACGGCGCGGTTCAGGCCCGACTGAAGTGGAGCGGCAGCCGGCCCGGGCGCCGCCGACGCGCGTCGAAGCCCCTGTCCTACGCCGCAGATGCATGGGAAAAATGAACATCTGGCCATGACCAGCAGCGAATTCGAAGACAGCGATTTGGCCGACGCCGAATGGGCACGGCCGGAACGGCGCGATGGCGTGGGCTCGCCGGACCTGCTCGTCTGGTCGGCCGTGGTGGCCCTGACGCTGATGCCGGGCCTGGTCTTCGGCGTGCTGCAGATGTGGGGGCGAGGATGATGTTGCAAAAGTGGATCGCGTGGGGCGTGTTCCTCACGCTGGTCGCCGCCGTCGCGGGCTGATCCGCCCCGGCTCACAGCGCGTACAGCAGCGCGGCGCAGTGCCCCGCCCCCCAGACCCCGCCAGCCGGCCCTGCCGTCGGCGATGTGTTGCGTTCGCTCGTCACTAGGGAAATCTCTTAACCCTCACGGATGAGCCGGTTACAGAATTTGTACTCCAGAAACATTTGGAGACAAATGATGCGATTCGCCAAGACGCTTGCAGGTCAGCGGGAAATCAAGGATCGGATGCTGGATTTGACTGCGAAGCAACGCGCCGCCCTGGTGCTGTGCGACGCCAAGCGGTCCCGGGAGCAGGTGCTCTTCAACCTGAAGGCGGTGGGCTCCGATCTGGCCGACGTTCAGCACCTGATGGCACAGGGTTTGGTGACGGAGGTCCTGGACCCGGCCGAGCAGGCTGCCGAGGACGCAGCGCGCAAGCTGGCTTCCGTGTCGCCGACCGACCGCTACAAGTGCGCCTACCCCATCGCCACCGAGCTGGCGTCCAAGCTGGGGCTCAAGGGCTTCACGCTGACGCTCGCGCTGGAGCGGGCCTCGAGCTACGAGGAACTGTGCTCGGTGGCCGCCAAGCTGCGTGGGGCGCTGCCGCAGGAGTCGTACATGCCGCTGCACGAGGCGCTGTACCAGTAGCGCTCCGCGTCGCGCACCGCCCCCCGTTCGCCGCACGCGGGGGCGCACATGGAAGGATGCGCCGCGAGGTGCGCATCCCGAGGCAGTTCAGGGTTTCAGTGGAAGACATGGAGACAGCAATGCAGTTCGATTTGTTCTCGGTGGCACGTGCCGTCACGGTCGCGGTCGCTGCGGCCGGCGCGGCGAGCCTCGGCCTGGCGCAAGACATCGCCACGAAAACGGTGAAGGTGGGCGTCATCGGCCCGTTCACGGGGCCGTCCGCCGACTTCGGCGTCCCGATGCTCAACGGCATCAAGCTCGCGGTGGACGAGATCAACGCCGTCGGCGGGTACCTGGGCCGCCCGCTCGAGCTGGTGATCAAGGACGACCGGGGGCAACCCGATGCCGGTCTCGCCGAGTCGCAGGCGCTGGCGAAGGCGGGTGTCGTGGCCACCATCGGCTTCTGCAACACGGGCGTCGCCATGAAGTCCCTGGACGTCTACCAGCAGAACAAGATCCCGCTGATCGTTCCCTGCGCGACGGGCAGCCCGGTGACGGCCAAGTTCCCCGCGGTCGACAGCTACATCTTCCGCAATTCGGCGAGGGACGCCATCCAGGCGCCCTTCGTGGTCGAGGACATCCTCAAGCGCGGCTGGAACAAGGTGGCGATCTTCGCGGACGAGACGGGCTATGGCGAAGCCGGACTGCAGGACGTGCAGAAGGCACTGGCCGTGCGCAACATCCAGCCGGTGCACGTCGCGCGCTTCCCACTGGGGGTCAAGGACCTGGCGGAGCCGCTGGCCGCAGCGCGCGCCGCGGGCGCCAACGTGATCTTCAGCTACACCGTCGGACCGGAGAACGCCGTCATCGCACAAGGCCGCCGGGCCATCAAGTGGAACGTGCCCATGGTGGGGGGATGGCCCCTGTCATTCCCCTTCTTCATCGAGGGCGGCAAGGAAGCCGCCGAAGGAGCGCTCATGGCGCAAACCTTCATCGCCGAGCCGAGCAACGAACGGCGCGCGGCATTCCTCACGGCCTACCGCCGCAAGTTCAACGCGTCGCGGATCCCCGTGCCCATGGCCGCCGCGCAGGCCTACGACGCCGCCTACCTCTTGACGTACAGCCTCTTCGGCATCCGCGACGGCGACCTGAACGGCCCCTCGGTCAAGCGGGCGCTCGAGAACATGCAGCGCGTCTACTACGGCGTGGTCGCGACCTACGAGAAGCCGTTCAGTGCCCAGGACAAGGACGCCATCACGAGCAACATGCTGGTCGTCGGCCAGGTGAAGGCGGGCGCCGTGACGTTCGCCTACCCCGAGGATGCCAAGCGGAACCTGATCGTCCAGCGCAAGGCGGCTGCTCCGGCGGCCGTCGCATCCGCGGCGCGCTAGGCCGGCGACGTCCCGCAGCGCGACCACCGCTGCAGGCAAGGCCTGTCATGCAAAACGGCACCCGAGGGTGCCGTTTCGGCTGGAATCGTTGGTGGGTGATGCAGGGTTTGAACCTGCGACCCCTGCCGTGTGAAGGCAGTGCTCTACCGCTGAGCTAATCACCCCGTGCCGCGGGTCTGGTGGGCTGTCGCCGCCAATCCCGCTGCTGGCTTCCCGCAACTGCCGGGAAGCCCAAAATTATGCCACAGGTGCGCTGCCGCCCTCCTGCGTGCGGATGCGCCAGAGCGTCTTGCCGCCGCTGGCCTTGTCCAACTGGGCCAGCACCTCCTCGTGCGCGGCCGATTCCTGGTCGCTGGCCAAGAGCACCGGCAGCGTGAAGGCGCGCAGGTCCACACGGGTCTGGATGCCCGAAATGGCGTCTGCCGGCTGCGCGTCGATCAGCAGGGCCTCCTGGCCGCGCGTGAGGTTGATGTAGACGTCGGCCAGCAACTCGGCGTCGAGCAGCGCGCCGTGCAGGGTGCGGCCGGAGTTGTCCACGCCCAGCCGGTCGCACAGCGCGTCCAGGCTGTTGCGCTTGCCGGGGTACATCTCCTTGGCCATCGCCAGGGTGTCGGTGACGCTGCCCACGAAGCTGCGCACGGGCGGCTTGCCCAGCAGCTCCAGTTCCTTGTTCAGGAAGCTCACGTCGAACGCCGCGTTGTGGATGATCACCTCGGCGCCGCGCAGGTAGTCCACCAGTTCGTCGGCCACGGCGGAGAACTTGGGCTTGTCGCGCAGGAACTCGTTGCTGATGCCGTGGACCTTGAGCGCGTCTTCGTGGCTGTCGCGCTCCGGGTTCAGGTACCAGTGCTTGTTGTTGCCGGTCAGCTTGCGCCCCACCAGCTCGACGCAGCCGATCTCGATGATGCGGTCGCCGGCTTCGGCCGAGAGGCCGGTGGTTTCGGTGTCGAGGACGATCTGGCGCATGGCCGCGATTATGCTCAACGGGATCGGCAACCCAGGAGGCAACGTGTTCGATTTGAGCGGAAAAGTGGCGTTGATCACGGGCGGCAACGGCGGCATCGGCCTGGGCATGGCGCGCGGGCTCGCGCAAGCCGGCGCCCGGGTGGTGCTGGTGGGCCGCAATGCAGAGAAATCCCGCACGGCCGCGCAGGCGCTGCGCGACGAAGGCCTGGTGGCCGACGCGCTGGCCGCCGACGTGACCGACGAAGCGCAGGTGGCCCGCCTGTTCGACGAGGCGGCCGCTCTGCACGGCGCGCTGCACATCCTGGTGAACAACGCGGGCACCACGGTGCGCAAGGCCGCACAGGACATGTCACTGGACGAGTGGCGCCAGGTGATGGACGTCAACCTCACCAGCGCGTTCCTGTGCAGCCGCGCGGCCCATCCCTGGCTGAAGCGCCAGGGCGGCAAGGTGATCAACATCGGCTCGATGCTGTCGATCTTCGGCGCGCCCTATGCGCCCTCGTACGGCGCGAGCAAGGGCGGCATCGTGCAGTTCACGCGGTCGATCGCGACGGCCTGGGCCGCGGACGGCATCCAGGCCAACGCGGTGCTGCCGGGATGGATCGACACCGAGCTCACCCAGGGCGCACGGGCCCAGGTGCCGGGCCTCTACGAGCGCGTGCTGGCACGCACGCCGGCCGGGCGCTGGGGCCAGCCGGCCGACCTGGCCGGCGCGGCGGTGTTCCTGGCCAGCGCGGCGAGCGACTTCGTCACCGGCGCGGCGATCCCGGTGGACGGGGGGTATTCGATCTCGTAAGTTGCGGCTGCGGGCGGCTGGCGGGCCGTGGATCGCGGGTCGAGCCCGCGATGACCGCTTTGATGAGCGTTGTTCAGGCTTCAGCGGGCCGGACCGGCCTCAGTGGTTCTCTTTCGCGTGGTTGATCGAGTACTTGGGGATCTCGACCACCAGGTCCTTCTGGGCCACGATGGCCTGGCACGACAGGCGCGAATCGGGCTCCAGGCCCCAGGCGCGGTCGAGCAGGTCCTCCTCGTTCTCGTCCATCTCGTTCAGCGACGCGAAGCCCTCGCGCACGATCACGTGGCAGGTGGTGCACGCGCAGCTCATGTCGCAGGCGTGCTCGATGTGGATGCCGTTGTCCAGCAGCGCCTCGCAGATCGACGTGCCGGCGGGCGCCTGCACCTGCGCACCCTGCGGGCAGTACTCCGGATGCGGAAGGATTCGGATCACGGCCATCAAAGCGTCTCCACGTTGCGCCCCGCCAGCGCCTGGCGGATGCTCTGGTTCATGCGGCGCGCGGCGAAGCCTTCGGTGCCCTTGGCGAGCGCCTCGGTGGCCGCTTCGATGTCGGCCGCGCTGCCGCCCCCCTGTGCCAACTGGCGCAAGCGTTCCATCAGTGCCTCGACCTGCGAGCGTTCCGCCGGCTCCAGCAGCGCGCCGTCGGCGTCGAGCGCGCTGCGGGTGGCCAGCAGCATGCGGTCGGCGTCGATGCGGGCTTCCGCCAGTGCGCGGGCCTGCATGTCCTGCTGCGCCGTGGCAAAGCTGTCCTGCAGCATCGCGGCGATCTGGTCGTCCGACAGGCCATAGGACGGCTTGACGTCGATGCGGGCCTCCACGCCGCTGCCCTGCTCGCGCGCCGACACGCTGAGCAGGCCGTCCGCGTCGACGGTGAAGGTCACGCGGATGCGGGCGGCACCGACCGCCATCGGCGGGATGCCGCGCAGCTCGAACCGGGCCAGGCTGCGGCAGTCGGCCACCAGGTCGCGCTCGCCCTGCACGACGTGCAGCGCCATGGCGGTCTGGCCGTCCTGGTAGGTGGTGAAGTCCTGCGCCTTGGCGGTGGGGATGGTCTCGTTGCGCGGCACGATGCGCTCGACCAGCCCGCCCATGGTCTCGATGCCCAGCGACAGCGGGATCACGTCCAGCAGCAGCAGGTCGCCGGAGGCGTTGTTGCCGGCCAGCTGGTTGGCCTGGATGGCGGCGCCGAGCGCCACCACTTCGTCGGGGTTCAGGTTGGTGAGCGGCTCGCGCCCGAAGAACTCGGCCACCGCCCGCCGCACCTGCGGCATGCGGGTGGAGCCGCCCACCAGCACCACGCCCTGGATCTCGTCCTTGCCCAGCCGTGCGTCGCGCAGCGCCTTGCGCACCGCGGCCAGGGTGCGCGCCGTGAGGTCGGCCGTGACGCGCTCGAAGTCTGCACGCGTGACGTCAAAATGGGCTGCAGCCCCCGCCAGCTGCGGGCGAATTGCTATGCTTTCCGTAGCAGACAGCGCCTCCTTGGCGGCCCGCGCCGCCACCTGGATGGCCGCCTTGTCCTCGGGCGACTCGGCGCTGCGGCCGGCCTGCGCCAGCAGGTGCGCGGCCAGCGCGCGGTCGTAATCGTCTCCGCCCAGGGCCGAATCGCCGCCGGTGGCAACCACCTCGAACACCCCGCGCGCGAGGCGCAGGATGGAGATGTCGAAGGTGCCGCCGCCGAGGTCGTAGACCGCGTAGACGCCCTCGCTGGCGTTGTCCAGGCCGTAGGCGATGGCCGCCGCGGTCGGCTCGTTGATCAGGCGCAGCACCTTCAGGCCGGCGAGTTGAGCCGCGTCCTTGGTCGCCTGCCGCTGCGCGTCGTCGAAGTAGGCGGGCACGGTGATCACCGCGCCGTACAGGTCGTCGGCGAAGGTGTCCTCCGCGCGGTAGCGCAGCGTGGCCAGGATCTCGGCGCTCACCTCCACCGGCGACTTGTCGCCGGCGCGGGTGCGCAGCGCCACCATGCCGGGCTGGTCGATGAAGTCGTAGGGCAGCTGGCCGCGGCTGGCGATGTCGGCCCGGCCCCGCCCCATGAAGCGCTTGGCCGAGGCGATGGTGTTGGCTGGGTCGGTGGCCTGTGCGGCCAGCGCCTCATGGCCGATCTGCCGGCCGCCGCCCTCCAGGTAGCGCACCACCGAGGGCAGCAGCACCCGGCCCTGGTCGTCCGGCAGGCATTCGGCCACGCCATTGCGCACCGCGGCCACCAGCGAGTGCGTGGTGCCCAGGTCGATGCCGACGGCGATGCGGCGCTGGTGCGGGTCGGGGGCCTGGCCGGGTTCCGAGATCTGGAGAAGGGCCATCAGGAGTGAGCGGTTCGGGAAGGCATGAACCGCCTATTGTCCCAGCTGATCGAAGCGCGCTTCCACGTCATGGGCAAAGCGCTCGATGAACATCAGCGCACGCACCTGCTGGGCCGCGGCCGCCGCGTCGCCCGCGTGGTCGAGCAGGCGTTCGATGTCGCCCAGCAGCCGCGCACGGGCGCCGGCGAGTTGCGCGGCGATGGCGTCCAGGTCGGCTTCGCCCTGTGCGTCGTCCAGCGCCTCCCGCCACTCCATCTGCTCCAAGAGGAACTGCGGGGGCATGGCCGTGTTGCGCTCGGCGTCGATGGGTGCGCCGCGCAGCTCGCACAGGTAGGCGGCACGGCGCAGCGGGTCCTTCAGGCGCTGGTAGGCCTCGTTGATGCGCACCGACCACTGCATGGCCACCCGCTGGGCGGCGGTGCCTTGATGCGAGAACTTGTCGGGGTGCGCCTCGCGCTGCAGCTCCTTCCAGCGCGCATCCAGCGCAGCCCGGTCCTGCGCGAAGCGCTCGGGCACGCCGAACAGCAGGAAGTCGTTGTCGTCCAGTCGCATCGTCAGTGGCGCCGACACATTCCAGGGCCACCGTGGAACCGGCTTTGCCGGACCACCAGTGGCGCCCCCGCGCCAAGCGGGAGGCGCCACCAGGCGCTTCGGGGGAGGGTCAGACTCTGAAGCTCTCGCCGCACCCGCAGCGGTCACGCTCGTTCGGGTTGTTGAACTTGAAGCCCTCGTTGAGGCCCTCACGCACGAAGTCCAGCTGCGTGCCCTCGATGTAGGCCAGGCTCTTGGGATCCACCAGGATCTTGATGCCGTGGTCCTCGAACACGATGTCCTCGGGCGCCACCTCGTCCACGTACTCCAGCTTGTAGGCCAGGCCCGAGCAGCCGGTGGTCTTGACGCCCAGCCGCACGCCCACGCCCTTGCCGCGCTTGGCCAGGTAGCGCTGCACGTGGCGCGCGGCCGAATCCGTCAGCGTGACGGACTTGGGCTGGCCGCCATCGCTGCCGGCGCCCTGCACCGCCGCCGTTTCCACGGGATCAATGCGCATGCTTCTTCTTGTAGTCCTCGACCGCCGCCTTGATCGCGTCCTCGGCGAGGATCGAGCAGTGGATCTTCACCGGCGGGAGCGCCAGCTCCTCGGCGATCTGGCTGTTCTTGAGCGACGCTGCCTGGTCCAGCGTCTTGCCCTTGACCCACTCGGTCACGAGCGAGCTGGAGGCGATGGCCGAGCCGCAGCCGTAGGTCTTGAAGCGCGCGTCCTCGATCACGCCGGTCTGCGGGTTGACCTTGATCTGCAGCTTCATCACGTCGCCGCAGGCCGGGGCGCCGACCATGCCGGTGCCCACGGACTCGTCGCCCTTGTCGAAGGAACCCACGTTGCGGGGGTTCTCGTAGTGGTCGACGACCTTTTCAGAGTAAGCCATGGTGATTCTTCCTGTCTTCGGTGCCGGGACGCGCAGCGCTCAATGCGCGGTCCACTGGATGGTGCTGATGTCGATGCCGTCCTGGTACATCTCCCAGAGCGGGCTGAGCTCGCGCAGCTTGTGCACGTTCTTCCTGATGGTCTCGATCGCGTAGTCGATCTCTTCCTCGGTCGTGAAGCGGCCGATGGTCATGCGCAGGCTGCTGTGCGCCAGTTCGTCGCTGCGGCCCAGGGCGCGCAGCACGTAGCTCGGCTCCAGCGACGCCGAGGTGCAGGCGGAACCCGACGACACCGCCAGGCCCTTGATGCCCATGATCAGCGACTCGCCCTCGACGAAGTTGAAGCTCATGTTCAGGTTGTGCGGCACCCGCTGCTCGAGGTGGCCGTTGATGAACACCTGCTCCACGTCCTTCAGGCCGTCGAGCAGGCGCTGCTGGAGGGCGCGCGCCTTGGCGTTGTCCTGGGCCATCTCCTCGCGGGCCAGGCGGAAGGCCTCGCCCATGCCCACGATCTGGTGCGTGGGCAGCGTGCCCGAGCGCATGCCGCGCTCGTGGCCGCCGCCGTGCATCTGCGCCTCCAGCCGCACGCGCGGCTTGCGGCGCACGTACAGCGCGCCGATGCCCTTCGGGCCGTAGGTCTTGTGCGAGGCCAGGCTCATGAGGTCGACCGGCAGCGTCTGCAGGTCGATCGCCACCTTGCCCGTGGCCTGCGCCGCATCGACGTGGAAGACGATGCCCTTCTCGCGGCACATGGCGCCGATGGCGGGGATGTCCTGGATGACGCCGATCTCGTTGTTCACAAACATCACGCTCAGGAGGATGGTGTCGGGCCGGATCGCGGCGCGCAGCTTGTCGTGGTCGATCAGGCCGTCTTCCTGCACGTCGAGGTAGGTCACCTCGAAGCCCTGGCGCTCCAGCTCGCGCATGGTGTCCAGCACCGCCTTGTGCTCGGTCTTGACGGTGATGAGGTGCTTGCCGCGCGTCTTGTAGAAGTGTGCCGCGCCCTTGAGCGCCAGGTTGTTCGATTCGGTGGCGCCGGACGTCCAGACGATCTCGCGCGGGTCGGCACCGATCAGCGCGGCCACCTGCTCCCGGGCCTTCTCCACCGCGGCTTCCGCCTCCCAGCCCCACGCATGGCTGCGCGAGGCCGGATTCCCGAAGTGCTCGCGCAGCCAGGGAATCATGGCGTCGACCACGCGCGGATCGACCGGGGTGGTCGCGCCGTAGTCCATGTAGATCGGGAAATGCGGTGTCATGTCCATCGGCTGGCTCTCGGCTGGCTCTCGTGTTGCTCGTGAATCGAAGAAAATGCGGAATCAGGACTTCGCGGGCACCATGCTGCCCAGGGCGAAGACCGAGTTGGGCGCATTCACCCGGATCGGCTTGACCACCGGCTGGCTGGAGATGGCGCGCTTGACGGCGGGCTTGTCCTCGATCTGGATGCCCTTGGCGAGCTGGTCGTCCACCAGCTTCTGCAGCGTCACCGAGTCGAGGAACTCGACCATGCGCTGGTTCAGCTGGGACCACAGCTCGTGCGTCATGCAGCGGCCGCCGTCGCCGTGGCAGTTCTCCTTGCCACCGCACTGGGTCGCGTCGATCGGCTCGTCGACCGACACGATGATGTCGGCGACGGTGATCTCGGTCGCCTTGCGGCCGAGCGTGTAACCGCCGCCCGGGCCGCGGGTGGACTCCACCAGCTCGTGCCGGCGGAGCTTGCCGAACAGCTGCTCCAGGTACGACAGCGAGATCTGCTGGCGCTGGCTGATGGCCGCCAGCGTGACCGGACCGTTGTTCTGGCGCAGGGCCAGGTCGATCATCGCGGTGACCGCAAAGCGGCCTTTGGTCGTGAGACGCATCGCAACCTCCTTGTTGCTTGTCAGAGTCGTCATTGCGCCGCGCCGGCACCTGCCGCCACGGTCCGTCTCCACCCGTTTCCCGGCCCCTTGGCCGGCCCTCGCCGGTGCACCCTGCACGCGGCCGTCGTTCTTTGGTTCTTGAGCGTTTCCGTCAAGTATAACAGAAACCCGGCGAAACGCTCGGGTAAGTAGACCGACCAGTCGCGGAATGGTTCCCCGAAGCCAGCGGCCTGACCAGTTGAGCCGCGGCCGGGCTCAGCGGCGCCCAGCCTGCAGGGGCACCACGTTGTCGCGACCCGCGGCGCCGAAGGCCTGCTCCTTGAGCAGTGCGAGCTGGTCGCGCACCCTTGCCGCCTTCTCGAACTCGAGGTTGCGGGCGTGCTCGAGCATCTGCTTTTCCAGCCGCTTGATCTCCTTGGCGACGTCCTTCTCGGACATGTCCTCGGCCATCGCGCGCTGCAGCTCCTGCTTTTCCATCTCGCGGCTGGTCTTCTCGCTGTACACCCCGTCGATGAGGTCGCGTACCTCCTTGCGGATGCTGCGCGGGGTGATGCCGTGCGCCAGGTTGTGCGCGATCTGCTTCTCGCGCCGGCGCTCGGTCTCGCCGATCGCCTTCTTCATCGACTCGGTCATGTTGTCCGCGTACAGGATGGCGCGCCCGTGCAGGTTGCGCGCCGCCCGGCCGATCGTCTGGATCAGCGAGCGCTCGGCCCGCAGGAAGCCTTCCTTGTCGGCGTCCAGGATTGCCACCAGCGAAACCTCGGGGATGTCCAGGCCTTCGCGCAGCAGGTTGATGCCCACCAGCACGTCGAACGCACCCAGCCGCAGGTCGCGCAGGATCTCCACCCGCTCCACGGTGTCGATGTCGCTGTGCATGTAGCGCACCTTCACGCCGTTGTCGGCCAGGTAGTCGGTCAGCTGCTCGGCCATGCGCTTGGTCAGCGTGGTGATCAGCACGCGCTCGTTCTTCTCGGCGCGGATGCGGATCTCCTGCAGCACGTCGTCGACCTGGTGCACCGCCGGCCGCACCTCGACCTCGGGATCGATCAGGCCGGTGGGCCGCACCAGCTGCTCGACCACCTGCCCGGCGTGCGCCTGCTCATAGGCCGCGGGGGTCGCGGACACGAAGATCACCTGCCGCATGCGTGCCTCGAACTCCTCGAACTTGAGCGGCCGGTTGTCCAACGCAGATGGCAGGCGGAAACCGTACTCCACCAGCGTGGTCTTGCGCTGCCGGTCGCCGGCGTACATGGCGTTGAGCTGGCCGATCATCTGGTGGCTCTCGTCCAGGAACATCAGCGCGTCCTTGGGCAGGTAGTCCGTCAGCGTCGAGGGCGGCGCCCCGGGGGGCGAGCCGGACAGGTGCCGGGTGTAGTTCTCGATGCCCTTGCAGTGGCCGACCTCGGCGAGCATCTCCAGGTCGAAGCGGGTGCGCTGCTCCAGCCGCTGCGCCTCGACCAGCTTGCCCATGCCCACCAGCTCCTTGAGGCGCTGGTCCAGCTCCAGCTTGATCGACTCGACCGCCGACACCACCTTCTCGCGCGGCGTCACGTAGTGGCTGGACGGGTAGATGGTGAAGCGCGGCACCTTCTGGCGGATGCGGCCCGTGAGCGGGTCGAACAGCTGCAGCGACTCGATCTCGTCGTCGAACAGTTCCAGCCGCACCGCCAGTTCGCTGTGCTCGGCGGGAAACACGTCGATGGTGTCGCCGCGCACCCGGAAGGTGCCGCGCGAGAAGTCCTGCTCGTTGCGGTTGTACTGCATGCGGATCAGCTGGCCGATCACGTCGCGCTGGCCGATCTTGTCGCCCACGCGGCAGATGAAGCGCATCTGCGTGTAGTCCTCCGGGGCGCCGATGCCGTAGATCGCGCTCACCGTCGCCACGATCACCGTGTCGCGCCGCTCCAGCACGCTCTTGGTGGCCGACAGCCGCATCTGCTCGATGTGCTCGTTGATCGAGCTGTCCTTCTCGATGAACAGGTCGCGCTGCGGCACGTAGGCCTCGGGCTGGTAGTAGTCGTAGTAGCTCACGAAGTACTCCACCGCGTTCTTCGGGAAGAACTCGCGGAACTCGGAGTACAGCTGGGCCGCCAGCGTCTTGTTCGGCGCGAACACGATCGCCGGCCGTCCCAGGCGGGCGATCACGTTGGCCATGGTGAAGGTCTTGCCCGATCCGGTCACGCCCAGGAGGGTCTGGAACACCTCGCCGTCGTTGACGCCTTCCACCAGCTGCGCGATGGCGGTGGGCTGGTCACCGGCCGGGGGATAGGGCTGGAACAGCTCGAAGGGCGAGCCCGGGAAGCTGACGAACGACCCCTGCGTGGTCTGCGGCATGGCTTCGATCGTTTCTGGCATGGCGTCCTGCTGAGGTGGGCCGGGTGCGGCCGCATAAAATCGGGGGAAGCCGGACAGCGTACAACAGCCGTCCCGTCACCGCAGCACCCTGCGCCCCCACCATCTCCAGAGGACTTCCCGCATGTCTTTGTTCCAAGCCGTCGAAATGGCCCCGCGCGACCCGATCCTGGGTCTCAACGAGCAGTTCAACGCCGACACCAACCCCAAGAAGGTCAACCTGGGCGTCGGCGTGTACTACGACGACAACGGCAAGCTCCCCCTGCTGCAATGCGTCCAGCAGGCCGAGCGGCAGATGATGGAAGCGCCCAAGGCACGCGGCTACCTTCCCATCGACGGCATCGCCGCGTACGACGCGGCCGTCAAGAGCCTGGTATTTGGGGCCGGCAGCGAGCCGGTCAAGAGCAATCGGGTCGCCACCGTGCAGGCCCTGGGCGGCACCGGTGGCCTGAAGATCGGCGCCGACTTCCTCAAGAAGGTGAACCCCGGCGCCAAGGTGCTGATCAGCGACCCGAGCTGGGAGAACCACCGCGCCCTGTTCAGCCAGGCGGGCTTCACGGTCGAGTCCTACCCCTACTACGACGCCGCCCGGCGCGGCATCGACTTCGACGGCATGCTCACCGCGCTGAACATGGCGCCCGAGGGCACGGTGGTGGTGCTGCACGCCTGCTGCCACAACCCCACCGGCTACGACATCACGCCCGCCCAGTGGGACCAGGTGATCGCCGCCACCAAGGCGCGCAAGCTGGTGCCCTTCCTGGACCTGGCCTACCAGGGCTTCGGTGCCGGCATCGCGGAAGACGGCGCGGTCGTCGGCAAGTACGTCGCATCCGGCCAGTCGTGCTTCGTGTCGACCTCGTTCTCCAAGAGCTTCAGCCTCTACGGCGAGCGCGTGGGCGCCCTCTCGGTGCTGTGCGCCGATGCCGAGGAAGCCGGCCGCGTGCTGAGCCAGCTGAAGATCATGATCCGCACCAACTACAGCAACCCGCCGACCCATGGCGCGACCGTGGTGGCCACAGTGCTCAACACGCCCGCCCTGCGCGCGCAGTGGGAAGAGGAGCTGGCCGGCATGCGGGTGCGGATCAAGGAGATGCGGGTGGCGCTGGTGGAGAAGCTGAAGGCCGCCGGTGTGAAGGAAGACATGTCCTTCATCACCACCCAGGTCGGCATGTTCAGCTACTCGGGCCTGTCCAGGGACCAGATGGTCCGCCTGCGCAGCGAATTCGGCGTGTACGGCACCGACACCGGCCGCATGTGCGTGGCCGCGCTGAACAGCCAGAACATCGACTACGTCTGCGCGTCGATCGCCAAGGTGATCTGACGGCGGCTGAAGCCGGCCCCGCGTCGCGGGGCCATCGGGACCGGGGCGCCAGTGGGCGCCCTTCTTCTTGGCGCTGCGGCGCGGAGCAGCCCGGTGGCGGCAGCACGCCGGCCGCGCTGCGGCCCGACAGCAAACTGTCAGCTCCGTGGCGGCAGGCGGTTTGTCTCACAGCAGGTCGCTGCGCCCTCCGGCAAATGCGGCGGTGCAAAAGCACGAAGCTGTGCATGAAGTTGCGAAAGCAGCACTGCCACGATGCGGGCGACACACGGATGAGTTTTTCCGCCGTGACGCTGCTATATTGCATCGCACCATAGAAGGGGCCACCAGCATGCTCTACCAGATCTACGAAGCCCAGCGATCGCTGATGGAACCGTTCGCCGACTTCGCGCAGGCGGCGGCCAAGCTGTACAGCAATCCCCTGACGCCCCTGGGCCAGCTGCCGCTCGCGCAGCGCATGTCGGCCGGCTACGAGCTGATGTACCGGCTGTGGAAGGACTACGAGAAGCCGGCGTTCGGCATCAGCACCGTGGAGATCGACGGCGAGGACGTGGTGATCCACGAGTCGGTCGAGCTGGACAAGCCGTTCTGCGAGCTGCGCCGGTTCAAGCGCTTCTCCGACGAGGAGCACATCCTCGGCAAGCTCAAGTCGCAGCCGGCGGTGCTGATCGTGGCGCCGCTGTCCGGCCACTACGCCACGCTGCTGCGCGACACCGTGCGGGAGATGCTCAAGGACCACAAGGTCTACATCACCGACTGGAAGAACGCCCGCATGGTGCCCCTGTCCGAGGGCGAGTTCCACCTGGACGACTACGTGAACTACGTGCAGGAGTTCATTCGCCACCTGCAGGGCATCTACGGCAACTGCCACGTGGTGAGCGTCTGCCAGCCCACGGTGCCGGTGCTGGCCGCCGTGTCCCTCATGGCCTCGCGGGGCGAGGTCACGCCGCTCACGATGACCATGATGGGCGGCCCGATCGACGCGCGCAAGTCGCCCACGGCGGTGAACAACCTGGCGACGAACAAGAGCTACGACTGGTTCGAGAACAACGTGATCTACCGCGTTCCGACCAACTTCCCGGGCGCCGGCCGCCGCGTGTACCCCGGCTTCCTGCAGCACACCGGCTTCGTGGCGATGAACCCCGACCGCCACCTGTCGAGCCACTACGACTACTTCAAGCACCTGGTGGCCGGCGACGACACCAGCGCCGAGGCGCACCGCAAGTTCTACGACGAGTACAACGCGGTGCTCGACATGGACGCCGACTACTACCTGGAGACCATCCGCACGGTGTTCCAGGAGTTCGCGCTGGTGCACGGCACCTGGGACGTGATCAGCGAAGAGGGCGACCTGGAGCGCGTGCGGCCCGAGGACATCACCACCACCGCCCACCTCACGGTGGAAGGCGAGCTGGACGACATCTCGGGCGCCGGACAGACCGAGGCCGCCCACGGCCTGTGCTTCAACGTGCCCAAGTCGCGCCAGAAGCACCTGGAGGTCAAGGGTGCCGGCCACTACGGCATCTTCTCCGGACGCCGCTGGCGCGAGGTGGTCTACCCCGAGGTGCGCGACTGGATCGCGCGCTTCAACGACGGCCCGACCGTCGCCGCCGCGCAGCGCACCGCGCCCGCCAAGGTGGCGCGCAGGAAGGCCGCCGCGGCCGCGTGAGCCCGCTCGCCGCGCGGCTGCATGCCGCGCTGCCCCAGACGCAGTGCACGCGCTGCGGCTACCCGGATTGCGCCGCCTACGCCCAGGCCATGGCCGACGGCGATGCGCCGCACAACCAGTGCCCGCCGGGCGGCGCCGAGGGCGTGGCGCGGCTGGCGGGCGTGCTGGGCCGCCCCGCCCTGCCGCTGAATCCTGCCAACGGCACGGAAGGCCCGCGCACCGTCGCCGTGATCGACGAGGCCTGGTGCATCGGCTGCACGCTGTGCCTGAAGGTCTGCCCGACCGACGCCATCGTCGGCATCCACAAGCGCATGCACACCGTGGTGGAGCCGGCCTGCACCGGCTGCGAGCTGTGCGTGCCGGTGTGCCCGGTGGACTGCATCGCGCTGGAGAACGTCACCGGCGCGCGCACCGGCTGGGATGCCTGGAGCGACGCACAGGCGGCCGAGGCGCTGGCGCGCTACGAAGCGCGCAAGGCGCGGCTGGCGCGCGACGCTGCCGAGCAGCAGGACCGCCTGGAAGCCAAGGCGCAGGCGAAACTGGCCGACCTGCCCGCCCACACGCACGGCGCCGAGGGCGCCGAAGCGGACCGCAAGCGCACCATCATCGAAGCCGCCCTGGCCCGCGCCAAGGCGCGACGCGAGGCGGCGAAGCCTGGTTGAGCGGCTGGGGCGGTGGTGACCCGTCCCCAGTCCTTTCCGGGCCACGCCAGCCCGCCACGCCAGCCCGCCACGCCAGCCCGCCACGCCACGCCACGCCACGCCACACGTCGTTGCGCTGCGCTGTGCGAAGGCGACGCCCACGGCCTGTCCTGCCAAACCACGTCATGCCGGGCTCGACCCGGCATCCACGTGCCCCGTGTCGGCGCTCTGCCTGTTCGCCGTTCCGGGGCCGGAGTTCGCCCGGCGGGCGAGTCACTTTCTTTGCTTCGCCAAAGAAAGTAACCAAAGAAAGGCGCCCCCGCTGTCTGCGACCCCTGCGGCTGCTGGCGCAGCCTCCGGGGCAACCTGCGCTGCTCGCTGCGCGCGGGCGGTCCGCCAACTCGCCCTTCGGGCTCAGACACGGCGTCCCGCTGATCCGCGCTCCGCTGCGCTGCTCGGCGCAGCCACAGGGGAAAAAGAGCGCACGGGCCGTCGCTTCGCTTGGCCCCCTCACGAGGACACGGCCGCAGGCCGTGTGGACCCGCCCCCGCTCCCCCTCCCGTGTGGCCACGCCTGCGGCGCGCAGCAGCGGGCGGATCAGGGCCGCGCGCTGTCTGAGCCCGAAGGGCGAGTTTGCGCGGACCCCGCCCGCTGCGAGCACCGCAGGTCGCCCCGCAGGCTGCGCCAGCAGCCGAAGGGGTCGTGGACAGTCGGGTCGCCTTTTCTTTGCTTACTTTCTTTTGGCGAAGCAAAAGAAAGTGAGTCGCCCGCCGGGGCGAGACCCGGCCCCGGACAGGGGAAGAGCCCAGGAGCCAACCATGGGCACGTGGATGCCGGGTCAAGCCCGGCATGACAGGGTTTGCCGCACGAGCCGGGATCAGCGGACCCGCTGAGCCTCGCCCGGCTGAGCCTTCCCGCTCAGCCCGCCAGCTTCGCCGCCGGCACCTCGCCCAGCACCTCGCGCTCGTATGCATGCAGCGACGGCAGCCCGCCCGTGTGCAGGAACAGCACCTGCTCGTCCGGCTGGAAGAAGCCCTTGCGGGCCAGCCCGATCAGCCCGGCCATGATCTTGCCGGTGTACACCGGATCGAGCGGAATCCCTTCCGTGCGCGCCAGCAGCTGCACCGCCTCGACCATCGCCTCGTTCGGGATCGAGTACTTGGGCTGCCAGTAGCCGCCCACGCTCTGCACGGCTTCCCGCGGCACCTGGATGCCGGTGCCCAGGAGGTCCATGATGGCCTGGGCTTCCTTGTGGACCAGCGGCTCCTGGTCGGCCGGGTCGCGGCTCACGCCGATGCCCACCAGCGGGATGCGGATGTTGTTGCCCAGGAAGCCGGCGACCATGCCACCGTGCGTGCCCGAGCTGCCCGAACCCACCACCACGCGGTCGAAGTGGATGCCCTGCTCGAACATCTGCTGCTGCAGCTCCTGCGCGCAGGCCACGTAGCCCAGGCCGCCAATCGCGTTGGAGCCGCCGCCGGGAATGATGTAGGGCTTGCGGCCCTCGGCAGCCACGGCGTCGGCCATCTTCTGCATCTCGGCGGCCATGTTGCTGCCGCCGGGCACGACGGTGATCTTCTCCACGCCCATCAGGCGGAACATGAAGTTGTTGCCGCTGGCCTTCGGGTCGTAGCTGCCCTGCACCCGCTCCTCGATCACGAAGCGGCACTGCAGCCCTTCCTTGACCGCGGCCGCCAGCGTGATGCGGCAGTGGTTGGACTGCGGCGCGCCGCAGGTGATCAGGGTGTCGGCGCCCTTGGCGAGCGCGTCGGCCACCAGGAACTCGAGCTTGCGCGTCTTGTTGCCGCCGGGGAAGAGGCCCAGCATGTCGTCGCGCTTGATCCAGACGCGGGGCCCCTTGCCGCCGGGGCAGCTGGCGGCCAGCGCCGCGGAAAAGCGCGGCATGAACTCGAGGGGGGTGGCGAAGGGCGTGTAGCGACGCCGGGGAAATCTAGAAAGGTCCATCCGCCGATTGTGCCAAGGCACCGAAGGCCTGCACGACCTCGGGCGGCGCCTGCACCAGCTCGATCAGCACGCCTTCGCCTCCGATCGGGAACTGGTCGTTGCCCTTGGGGTGCACGAAGCAGATGTCGAAGCCGGCCGCCCCGCGCCGGATGCCGCCGGGGGCGAACCGCACGCCCTGGCCCTCCAGCCAGTCCACCGCGGCGTGCAGGTCATCGATCCAGAGGCCCACGTGGTTGAGCGGCGTGGTGTGCACCGCCGGCTTGGCGTCCGGGTCGATCGGCTGCATCAGGTCGACCTCGACCTTGAACGGGCCGGCGCCCAGCGCGCAGATGTCCTCGTCCACGTTCTCGCGCTGGCTGACGTAGGTGCCCGTCACCTCCAGGCCGAACACGTCGACCCACAGCTTGCGCAGCCGCTGCTTGTCAGGGCCGCCGACGGCGATCTGCTGGACGCCCAGGACCTTGAACGGACGGGGCTTGGCAGCGGGGTTCATGCCTCGAACTCCACGATCGGCTGGTCGACCGCGAGCGACTCGCCCTTGCCGGCCAGCACCTTGGCCACCACGCCGTCGGCTGCGGCGAAAAGCACGTTCTCCATCTTCATCGCCTCGATCACCGCGACGCGCTCGCCGGCCTGCACCTTCTGCCCCGGCTGCACCGCCACGTCGACCAGCAGGCCCGGCATCGGGGACAGCACGTAGCGGCTCATGTCGGGTGGCGCCTTGTAGGGCATCAGCGCATGCAGCTGGGCGCTGCGCGGGGTGAGCACCAGCGCGGCCAGCCGGGTGCCGTGGTGGCTGACCGCGATGGCCAGCGGGTTGCGCGCCAGGCCCCGCTCCACCTGCGCGGTGAAGGGCCGGCCGTTCACCGTGCCCCGGATGCGGGCCGCGCCCAGGTGCCAGTTGCTACAGATTTCATAGCTGCGGTCCCCCACGGTGACCCGGCTGGAGCCGGATTTCGCCTGGAAGTCCGACACCTGCACCGGCTGCTGGCGGTGCTGCCCGCCCTCCCCCAGCTGCACCACCACGAAGTCTTCGCCCACGCGGAACTCGTGACCGCGCATCTGGCCGCTGATCCCGGCGGACCGCTGCAGCGCGTGCCGGTTGACGTACGCCGCCAGCGCCACCAGGAAGAGCGGGTCCTCGTGCGCCACGTCCTCGGCGCGGAAGCCCTGGCCGTAGTGCTGCGCGATGAAGCCGGTGTTGAAGCGGCCGGCCACGAAGTCGGGATGCGCCAGCAGGGCCGCCTGGAACGGCACGTTGCTGGAGATGCCGCGGATGACGAAGCCGTCCAGCGCATCGCGCATCCTGGCGATCGCCTCGGCGCGGTCGCGGCCGTGCACGATCAGCTTGGCGATCATGGAGTCGTAGTACATGGGGATCTCGCCGCCCTCGGCGACGCCGGTGTCCACCCGCACGCCGTCCAGGTGCCCGGTGTCCGCGGCCCACATCGTCTCCTTGGGTGGCTGGAACTTCACCAGCCGGCCGGTGGACGGCAGGAAGTTGCGGAACGGGTCCTCCGCATTGATGCGGCACTCGATCGCCCAGCCGTTTCGCTTCACGTCGGCCTGCGTGAACGGCAGCTTCTCGCCTGCCGCCACCCGGATCATCAGCTCCACCAGGTCGAGCCCGGTGATGCACTCGGTCACCGGGTGCTCCACCTGCAGCCGCGTGTTCATCTCGAGGAAGTAGAAGCTCTGGTCCTTGCCGACCACGAACTCCACCGTGCCGGCCGACTGGTACTGCACCGCCCTGGCCAGCGCCACGGCCTGCGCGCCCATCGCCTGGCGGGTGGCGTCGCTGATGAAGGGCGACGGCGCCTCTTCGATCACCTTCTGGTGACGGCGCTGGATGGAACACTCGCGCTCGTTGAGGTAGACCACATTGCCGTGCGCGTCCCCCAGCACCTGGATCTCGATGTGGCGGGGCTCCTCGACGAACTTCTCGATGAACACGCGATCGTCGCCGAAGCTGTTGCGGGCTTCGTTGCGGCAGGAGGTGAAGCCCTCCAGCGCCTCCTTGTCGTTCCAGGCCACGCGCAGGCCCTTGCCGCCGCCGCCGGCCGACGCCTTGATCATCACCGGGTAGCCCACGTCGCGGGCGATCTCCACCGCCCGCTCCGCCGAGTCGATCGACTCGTTCCAGCCCGGGATGGTGTTGACCCTGGCCTCCTGGGCCAGCTTCTTGGACGCGATCTTGTCACCCATGGCCGCGATGGCGTGGTGCTTCGGGCCGATGAAGGTGATGCCCTCCTCCTCCACCCGCCGCGCGAAGTCCTCGTTCTCGGACAGGAAGCCGTAGCCGGGGTGCACCGCCTGCGCGCCGGTCTCCTTGCAGGCCGCGATGATGCGGTCGGCCTGCAGGTAGCTCTCGCGCGAGGGCGCCGCCCCGATGTGCACCGCCTCGTCGGCCAGCTGCACGTGCCGCGCATCCCGGTCGGCGTCGGAATAGACGGCGACGGTCTTGATGCCCATCTTGCGGGCGGTCTTGATGACGCGGCAGGCGATTTCGCCGCGGTTGGCAATGAGGATCTTGGTGAACATGTGAAGACCTTAGATGCGGGAACCGGACGCAGAGGACGCGGAGATTCCGCAGAGGACGCAGAAGAAAACCAACTCAGATGCCTTGTTCACGTTCATTCCTTTGAATCCTTCTGCGTTCTCCGCGAATCCTTTGCGTCCTCTGCGTCCGGCTGTCCGCACCCGCCCCCGCCTTTCACAGCGGGATGTTTCCGTGCTTCCTCCACGGGTTTTCGAGTTTCTTGTCGCGCAGCATCACGAGCGATCGGCAGATGCGCTTGCGCGTTTCGTGCGGCAGGATCACATCGTCGATGAAGCCGCGGGCGCCGGCGATGAAGGGGTTGGCGAAGCGGGCCTTGTACTCGGCCTCGCGGGCGGCCAGCTTGGCCGGGTCGTTCTTGTCCTCGCGGAAGATGATCTCCACCGCGCCCTTGGCACCCATCACCGCGATCTCGGCGTTGGGCCAGGCGAAGTTGACGTCGCCGCGCAGGTGCTTGGAGCTCATCACGTCGTAGGCGCCACCGTAGGCCTTGCGGGTGATCACGGTCACCTTGGGCACGGTGCACTCGGCGTACGCGTAGAGCAGCTTGGCGCCGTGCTTGATGATGCCGCCGTACTCCTGGCTGGTGCCGGGCATGAAGCCGGGCACGTCGACGAAGGTGACCACCGGGATGTTGAAGGCGTCGCAAAAGCGCACGAAGCGCGCCGCCTTGATGCTGCTCTTGATGTCCAGGCAGCCGGCCAGCACCAGCGGCTGGTTGGCCACGATGCCCACCGTCTGCCCCTCGAAGCGCGCGAAGCCGATGATGATGTTCTTGGCGTACTCGGGCTGCAGCTCGAAGAAGTCGCCGTCGTCGACGGTCTTGACGATCAGCTCCTTCATGTCGTACGCCTTGTTCGGATGGTCCGGCACCAGCGTGTCGAGCGAGTAGTCCATGCGGTCCACCGGGTCGTGGCTGGGGCGGATCGGTGGCTTCTCGCGGTTGTTGAGCGGCAGGTAGTTGTAGAGGCGCCGCAGCATGATCAGCGCTTCGACGTCGTTCTCGAACGCCAGGTCGGCCACGCCGCTGCGCGTCGTGTGCGTGCCGGCGCCGCCCAGCTCCTCGGCCGTCACCTCCTCGTGCGTCACCGTCTTCACCACCTCGGGGCCGGTGACGAACATGTAGCTGGAGTCCTTCACCATGAAGATGAAGTCGGTCATGGCGGGCGAGTACACGGCGCCGCCGGCACACGGCCCCATGATCATGCTGATCTGCGGCACCACGCCGGAGGCCAGCACGTTCTTCTGGAACACGTCGGCGTAGCCGCCCAGCGAGGCCACGCCCTCCTGGATGCGGGCGCCACCCGAGTCGTTCAGGCCGATCACCGGCGCACCCACCTTCATGGCCTGGTCCATCACCTTGCAGATCTTCTCGGCGTGCGCCTCCGACAGCGCGCCGCCGAAGACGGTGAAGTCCTGGCTGAAGACGAAGACCAGGCGACCGTTGATCATCCCGTATCCGGTGACGACGCCGTCGCCCGGCGGCCGGTTCTCCTGCATGCCGAAGTCGTGGCAGCGGTGCTCCACGAACATGTCCCACTCCTCGAAGGTGCCTTCGTCCAGCAGCAGCTCCAGCCGCTCGCGGGCGGTCAGCTTGCCCTTCTTGTGCTGCGCATCGATGCGCTTCTGGCCGCCGCCCAGCCGGGCCGCGGCGCGCTTGCGTTCGAGTTGGTCGAGGATGTCTTGCATGGCGCTGGTTCTCGTTCTGGGATCTGGGTCAGGTTGCTCTTGATTTGATAGCGTCCGGCCCGCTTTCCATGCGGGCTGCGAGCAGATTTCGAGCCGCGGTGGAAGCCGGCACGCGGCCCGCCTCGACCTCGGCGGTGAGCTGCGGCAGCAGCGCCACGACGGCGGGGTGGCGGCGGAACTCGTGCTTCAGGCCGGCTTCGATGCGTTCCCACATCCAGGCCAGCGCCTGCTGGCGGCGGCGGGCCTGCAGCCGGCCGGCGGCGGACTGGGACTCGCGGAACTGCGTGACGGTGTTCCAGAAGGCATCGACGCCAATGGACTTGAGCGCGCTCAGCTGCAGCACCTGCGGCTGCCAGGGTGTCGTTGCGGAGCCGGGGCCCGATTCCGCTCCCTTTTTCTCTGGAAGAGGGCTGGGGTGAGGACTCCCCCGCCCATGCTGCGTGAACAGCCGCAGCGCGCTCGTGATCTGCGCCTGCGCCCGCGTGGCGGCGTCCACGTCGAGGTCGGCCTTGTTGATCACCACCAGGTCGGCCAGCTCCATCACGCCCTTCTTGATGGCCTGCAGGTCGTCGCCGGCGTTGGGCAGCTGCATCAGCACGAACATGTCGGTCATGCCGGCCACCGCCGTCTCGCTCTGGCCGACGCCAACGGTCTCGACGATCACGACGTCATGGCCGGCGGCCTCGCACACCAGCATGGCCTCGCGCGTCTTCTCCGCCACCCCGCCCAGGTTGCCGCTGGACGGGCTGGGCCGAATGTAGGCCCTCTCGTGCACCGAGAGCTGCTCCATGCGCGTCTTGTCGCCGAGGATCGAGCCGCCCGAGACGGTGCTGGACGGGTCGATGGTCAGCACGGCGACGCGGTGCCCCTGCGCGATGAGGAAGAGGCCCAGCGTCTCGATGAAGGTGCTCTTGCCGACGCCGGGCACGCCGGAGATGCCGAGGCGGAACGAGTCTCCGGTGTGCGGCAGCAGTTCGGTGAGCAGCGCATCGCCCTGCGCCCGGTGGTCGGCGCGGGTGGACTCCAGGAGGGTGATGGCCTTGGCGATGGCGCGGCGCTGGGCCGCACCGGGCGCGCCGGTGATGGCTAGCGCCAGGTTCACGGCCGGCCCTCACCCCGACCCTCTCCCAGGGGGCGGCAGAGCAAGTGCCCCCACTCCACTCCCGGGGGGAGGAGCCAGGCCGGATTCATGGGGCGAGCGCCTTGCGGATCTGCTCCAGCACGTCCTTGGCGCTGGCCGGGATCGGCGTGCCGGGGCCGTAGATGCCCTTGACGCCCGCGTCGTACAGGAAGCCGTAGTCCTGCTGCGGGATCACGCCGCCGACGAAGACGATGATGTCGTCGGCGCCCTGCTTCTTCAGCTCCGCGATGATCGCCGGCACCAGCGTCTTGTGCCCCGCCGCCAGCGTCGACACGCCGACCGCGTGCACGTCGTTCTCGATCGCCTGGCGCGCGCACTCCTCGGGCGTCTGGAACAGCGGGCCCATGTCGACGTCGAAGCCCAGGTCGGCGTACGCGGTGGCCACCACCTTGGCGCCGCGGTCGTGGCCGTCCTGGCCCAGCTTGGCGATCAGCACGCGCGGGCGGCGGCCCTGTTCCTCGGCGAAGCGGGCGATCTCGCCCTGGAGTCTGGCCCAGCCCTCGGCCGAGTCGTAGGCAGCTGCGTACACACCGGTCACCTTCTGCGTGTCGGCGCGGTGGCGCCCGAAGACTTTTTCCAGCGCGTCGGACACCTCGCCGACCGTCGCGCGGGCGCGGATCGCCTCGATGCTGGCGGCCAGCAGGTTGCCATCGCCGCTCTCTGCTATGGAAGTGAGAGCATCCAGGCAAGCCTGGACGCGGGCTGGGTCGCGATTTGCCCTGATCTTTTGCAGGCGCGCGATCTGCTGGTCGCGCACCTTGACGTTGTCGACCTCGAGGATCTCGACCGGGTCTTCCTTGGCCAGCTTGTACTTGTTGACCCCGACGATGACGTCCTTGCCCGAGTCGATGCGCGCCTGCTTCTCGGCCGCGGCGGCCTCGATCTTCAGCTTGGCCCAGCCCGAGTCCACGGCGCGGGTCATGCCGCCCATGGCCTCGACTTCCTCGAGGATCGTCCAGGCCGCGTCGGCCATGTCCTGGGTCAGCTTTTCCATCATGTAGCTGCCGGCCCAGGGATCGATCACGTTCGGGATGTGGGTCTCTTCCTGCAGGATCAGCTGCGTGTTGCGGGCGATGCGCGACGAGGTTTCCGACGGCAGCGCGATGGCCTCGTCGAAGCTGTTGGTGTGCAGGCTCTGCGTGCCGCCGAACACCGCCGCCATCGCCTCGATGGTGGTGCGCACCACGTTGTTGTACGGGTCCTGCTCGGTGAGCGACCAGCCGGAGGTCTGGCAGTGCGTGCGCAGCATCAGGCTCTTGGGCGTCGTGGCGCCGAAGCCCTTCATGATGCGGCACCACAGGAGGCGCGCCGCCCGCATCTTGGCGATCTCGAGATAGAAGTTCATCCCGATCGCCCAGAAGAACGACAGCCGGCCGGCGAACTCGTCCACGCCCAGGCCCTTGACCATCGCGGTCTTCACGTACTCCTTGCCGTCCGCCAGGGTGAAGGCCAGCTCCAGCGCCTGGTTGGCCCCCGCCTCCTGCATGTGGTAACCCGAGATCGAGATCGAGTTGAACTTCGGCATCTTCTGCGCGGTGTACGCGATGATGTCGCCGATGATCCGCATGCTGGGCCCGGGCGGGTAGATGTAGGTGTTGCGGACCATGAACTCCTTGAGGATGTCGTTCTGGATGGTCCCCGACAGCTGCTCCTGCGAAACGCCCTGCTCTTCCGCCGCCACCACGTAGCCCGCCAGCACCGGCAGCACGGCGCCGTTCATGGTCATGGACACCGACACCTTGTCCAGCGGGATGCCGTCGAAGAGGATCTTCATGTCCTCCACGGAGTCGATCGCCACGCCGGCCTTGCCGACGTCGCCGGTCACGCGCGGGTGGTCGCTGTCGTAGCCGCGGTGGGTGGCCAGGTCGAATGCGACGGACACGCCCTGACCGCCGGCCGCCAGCGCCTTGCGGTAGAAGGCATTGGATTCCTCGGCGGTGGAAAAGCCGGCGTACTGGCGGATCGTCCAGGGGCGCACCGCGTACATGGTGGCCTGGGGGCCGCGCAGGTAGGGCTGGAAACCGGGCAGCGTGTCGGTGTGGGGCAGTCCCTGCAGGTCGGCCGCGGTGTACAGCGGCTTGACGGTGATGCCATCGGGCGTCACCCAGTTCAGCGCCTCGAGCTGGCCGCCGGGCGCCGACTTGGCGGCGGCCCGGGCCCAGTCGTCCAGGCTGGCGCGCGGGAATTCAGGGGTGTCGCTCATGGTGAGGTCTCGCGGAATGGCCCGCAGTTTACATCATTCATAATTATTGATGCAGAATAGCGGCTCCAGCTGCACCTTCCCCCGCCTCCATGTCTGCCGTCTCGCTCGCTCCCCGCGCCCTCTACGAAGAGGTGGCGGAGCTCCTGCGCCAGCGCATCTTCCGGCGCGAGCTGGAGCCCGGAAGCTGGATCGACGAGGTGAAGCTGGCGCAGGAGTACGGCATCAGCCGCACGCCCTTGCGCGAAGCGCTCAAGGTGCTGGCGGCGGAGGGCCTCGTCACCATGAAGGTGCGCCGCGGCGCCTACGTCACCGAAGTCTCGGAACAGGACCTCGCCGAGGTCTACCACCTGCTGGCACTGCTGGAGTCCGATGCCGCGGGCGTGGTGGCCGCCCGCGCCAGCGACGCCCAGCTGCGCGAGCTGCAGGCGCTGCACCAGGAGCTGGAGCGCGCGGTGCGGCAGCGCGACCGCTTCTTCGCGCTGAACGAGCGCTTCCACATGCGCCTGCTGGAGATCGCCGGCAACCGGTGGCGCAACCAGATGGTGGCGGACCTGCGCAAGGTCATGAAGCTGAACCGGCACAACTCGCTGCTGAAGTCGGGGCGCATCGAGGAAAGCCTGGCCGAACACGCCGAGGTGATGCAGGCCCTGCTCCGCCGCGACGCCGCGGCCGCGATGGCCTGCATGCAGCAGCACTTTCGCAACGGGCTGGAAGCGGCGGCGTAGGGGACACGCGCGCCGACGCGGCTGCCACAGCCGTACACAGCCGACACACCGCCACACACACGGCGGCCGGCGCCGCTTCTAGAGTGCCCGCAAGGGGCCGCCACGGCTCCTGCAGGGAGCCGACGATGCCCAATCACCACCCACCCGCGACACGGGCCGCACTGCAGCCATTGGCCGCGATGACCCTCCTCGCGCTGGCGGGCTGCGCCACGCAGCCTCCACCGCACGACTGGAGCCGCCTGTCGATGCGCGACCTGCACCAGCACGTGGTGGGTGTTGCGCCGGCAGCTGCGCGGCCAGCGGCCGTGGTCACAGCGGGCCCGACCGGCCTGCTGGTGGGCGCGGGTGCCGCGGCGCCAGCCACCCGCATCGTCGCGGATGGCGCCCAGCTGCGCCTCGTCTCCGAGGAGACCTTCGCGCGCATCCAGGCGGCGCCCACCGGCGCCATGGGTGCGCCGGCGCGCTGAGCCGCCGGGGCGTCAGGGCCGCGCGGGCGTCTCGCGCGCGGCGGTGCGCACGGCGGTGTTCTCCGCACGGGCCTGCAGCACCGGCACGTCCTGCAGCACCAGGCGGGCGGCAGGAACGCCTCCGAGGTTGATCACGGCCCCGGTGGGGCCGGCAAAGAAGATGGCCGCGGGCCGGTTGTCCAGCACCATGCCCGGCATGAAGCCGTGCTGGTCGCGCTGGGTGACCCGGCTCCAGTGCACGTCGCCGCCCGAGGCGCACCCGTGCAAGAGCGGCGAGGCGCAGGCCAGCGCGAGGGCGAGGAGCCGGAAGGTGCGGGGGGCGATCGGGGAAGACGGCATGGCGGGAGTCCTTCTCGTTGCGCCGGCCGGGGTGGCCGGGGTTACGGAATGTTGCAACGCTCATCCGGACGGCCGATAAGGCGAATGCCTAAGCGCCATGCGGGGTCTGACTAAGGCGGCGGATCGCAGGGACACCGCGCAGGGCGGGCTTTTGCTAACCTCCGGCAGAGCCCGCGAGGCGGGCCCACAGGCCGGAGCATCCATGGACCGCCGCAGCTTCATCGAATCGTGCACCGCAGGGGCCGCCTGCGTCTCCGCCGCGGCCGCCCTGCCGGTCTTCGCCGCGGATGCGAAGCCCAAGTCGTACGCGCCCGCGCTGCTGGTAGACGAATTCAACCGCCCGCTCAAGGCGTCGAGCCTGTCACCGCAGACGAACTACGTCTTCCACTATCCCTTCGAGGCGACCCCGGTGTTCCTGCTGGACCTGGGCAAGGTGGCGGCGCCGCAGTCGCTCACGACGAAGAACCGCGACGCCTACGCCTGGCCGGGCGGCGTGGGGCCCAAGCGCAGCATCGTGGCCTATTCGGCGATCTGCTCGCACCAGCTGGTGTACCCCACCAAGGACGTGAGCTTCATCAGCTTTCGCAAGACGCGCGCGCACAAGGGCGTGCACGACGAGGTGATCCACTGCTGCGCCGAGCACAGCCAGTACGACCCGGCACGCGGCGCGCAGGTGCTCTCGGGCCCGGCCACGCAGCCGCTGTGCGCAGTGCTGCTCACGCACGATGCCAGGGCCGACACGCTGACGGCGCACGGCACGCTGGGCGGCGAGCTGTTCGACGAGTTCTTCCGCAAGTACGAGATGAAGCTCAGTCTCGACGTGGGCCCGAAGGCGAAGGACGCCGTGGCCGGACAGGCCGTGGTGCGCGAGCTCTCGCGCTTTTGCAAGAACCCGATCCAGTGCTGACCGGGGGCGGCTACGGCGGCTGTGACATCCGTCCGTGATGAACTCGACGGGCACAGCGATTCCCTGCTTCAGCATGACTTTTCCGTGACCTTCGGCAGGTCGCATGGCCCGACCGCATCCCTACGCTCCGTCCGTCATCAACCACACAGGAGCTTTCGATGCGACACCTCAAGACCTTCCTTGGCATCACTGCGGCGCTCGTGCCGCTGACCGCCACGCTGTTCCACGTCGGCGCCGTCACGGCGCAAACCCGCGCACCGGCTGTCAACACCTCCGGCGTCGCCGGTCCGACCGGCATGGCGGCCAATCCGGCGGCTTCGATCGGCCCGTCGATGCCGCAGCGCGGCGACTCGGGGCCGCACCGGGGCGATGGCGGCCGGCCAGCACAAGGTGCCACGGGTTTCGCAGGCACGGGCTTGTGCGCGAACGGTTTTGCAAAGAGCCGCGAAGCCGTCGTGCCGAACATGCCGAACGGCCAGGTGATCTACAACTGGTACGAGTGCGAAGGCCCGGCTCCGCAGTGCGCTGCTGAACGCGCCGCAGCCACGCAGAGCCCGCCGGTCATGACCTCTGCGGTTCGACAGAACCCGGGCGGTGCGGAACAGTCCGGTCCGTTCACGATCCGGGTCGACTACCGCCAGTCCGCTGACTACCACTGCAGCACGCCGCCCCTGCATTGCATCAACAAGACCGCGAACGGCGGAGCCAACTACGTCAACATCAACGTGAGCAGCGCCTTCGGCAGCCGGCTCAACTACCGCTGCACGTACGTCTGGAACCAGGGCTGATCAATCCAGCCTGCAAGCAATCCTTGGTCCTTTGCGCGGCTTTGGCCGCGCTTTTTCATGCCCGGCCCACGCCGGGCATCCAGCCGTCAGAACGCCGCGATGCCCGTCTGCGCCCGGCCCAGGATCAGCGCGTGGATGTCGTGCGTGCCCTCGTAGGTGTTCACCACTTCCAGGTTGACCATGTGGCGGGCCACGCCGAACTCGTCGCTGATGCCATTGCCGCCCATCATGTCCCGGGCCAGCCGGGCGACGTCCAGCGCCTTGCCGCAGGAATTGCGCTTCATGATCGAGGTGATCTCCACCGCCGCCGTGCCCTCGTCCTTCATGCGGCCCAGGCGCAGGCAGCCCTGCAGGCCAAGCGTGATCTCGGTCTGCATGTCGGCCAGCTTCTTTTGCACCAGCTGGTTGGCCGCCAGCGGCTTGCCGAACTGCTTGCGGTCCAGCACGTACTGGCGCGCGCGGTGCCAGCAGTCCTCGGCCGCGCCCAGTGCCCCCCAGGCGATGCCGTAGCGCGCCGAGTTGAGGCAGGTGAACGGGCCCTTGAGGCCGCGCACCTCGGGGAAGGCGTTCTCCTCGGGGCAGAACACGTCTTCCATGACGATCTCGCCGGTAGTGGAGGCGCGCAGGCCCACCTTGCCCTTGATGGCGGGCGCCGACAGGCCCTTCCAGCCCTTCTCCAGCACGAAGCCGCGGATCGCGCCCTCGTCGTCCTTGGCCCAGACCACGAACACGTCGGCGAAGGGCGAGTTGGAGATCCACATCTTGCTGCCGGTGAGCTCGTAGCCGCCGTCGACCTTGCGGGCGCGCGTGACCATGCTGCCGGGGTCGGAGCCGTGGTTCGGCTCGGTGAGGCCGAAGCAGCCGATCCACTCGCCGGTGGCCAGCTTGGGCAGGTACTTCTGCTTCGTGGCCTCGTTGCCGAACTCGAAGATCGGCACCATCACCAGCGAAGACTGCACGCTCATCATCGAGCGGTAGCCCGAGTCCACCCGCTCCACCTCGCGGGCGATCAGGCCGTAGCAGACGTAGTTGAGGCCGGCCCCGCCGTATGGCTCGGGGATGGTGGGGCCGAGCAGGCCCAGCTCGCCCATCTCGCGGAAGATGGCGGTGTCGGTCTTTTCCTCGCGGAAGGCCTGCACCACCCGCGGGCCCAGCTGCTCCTGGCAGTAGGCGCGGGCGGCGTCGCGCACGGCGCGCTCGTCGTCGGTGAGCTGCTGGTCCAGCAGCAGCGGGTCGTCCCAGTGGAAGGCGGCCTTGGAAGCCATCGCGAAACTCCTTGCGTGCGGTCAGTCCGGCAACACCGCCGTGACTTCGATCTCGACCTTGGCGCGATCCTCGATGAGGGCCTTCACCTCCACCGCCGTCATGGCGATGTCGTAGTGGCCGATCAGTTCGCGGAACGCCTGCCCGACCCGGGGGGCCGCGGCCAGGTACTCCCGCTTGTCGGTCACGTACCAGGTCATCCGGACGATATTCTCAGGCTTGGCGCCGGCTTCCTGCAGCACGTCGGCGACATTCCTGAGCGCCTGCCAGGCCTGTGCCGCGAAATCGTCGCTGTGGAACTGCCCCTGGGCGTCCCAGCCGATCATGCCGGCGATGTAGAGCTGGCGGCCCGTGGCCAGGACGGCATTGGCATAGCCCTTGGGCCGCGGCCAGCCCTGCGGAAGCACTGCCTGGTGGGTCATGTCCTGTCTCCCTTCATGTCCTTGAGGAGCTCGCGCGCGATGATGAGCTGCTGCACCTCGCTGGCCCCTTCGTAGATGCGCAACGCGCGGATGTCGCGGTAGAGCGTCTCGACCGGCTCGCCGCTCACCACGCCCTGCCCGCCGAAGATCTGCACTGCGGCGTCGATCACCTGCTGCGCGCCTTCGGTGGCGGTCAGCTTGGCCATCGCCGCCTCGCGGGTCACGTTGCGGCCCTGGTCGCGCTGCCACGCGGCGCGGTAGACCAGGAGCGCGGAGGCGTCGATGGTGGTGGCCATCTGCGCCAGCTTGGCCTGGGTCAACTGGAAGTCGGCCAGCCGCTGGCTGAACATGCGGCGGGTGGTGGCGCGTTGCAGCGCTTCGTCCAGCGCCCGCCGGGCGAAGCCGAGCGCCGCCGCCGCCACCGAGGTGCGGAACACGTCCAGCGTGCGCATCGCCACCTTGAAGCCCTCGCCGGCCGCGCCGATGCGCTGTGACAGGGGCACGCGGCAGTTCGTGAAGCGCAGGCGCGCCAGCGGGTGCGGCGCGATGACCTGGATGCGCTCGGCAATCTCGAATCCGGGCGTGCCGGCATCGACGATGAAGGCGGAGATGCCGCGCGCGCCGGGGGCCTCGCCGGTGCGGGCGAACACCACGTAGAAGTCGGCGATGCCACCGTTGGAAATCCAGGTCTTCTCGCCGTCGAGGACGGCGACGTCACCTTCGATCCGCGCCGCGCACTGCATGGCGGCCACGTCGGACCCGGCTTCGGGCTCCGAGAGCGCAAAGGCCGCAATGGCCTCGCCGGTTGCAACGCGCGTCAGGTAGCGGGCCTTCTGCGCCTCGGTGCCCTGCAGGCTGATCGCCCCCGAACCGAGGCCCTGCATGGCGAAGGCGAAGTCGGCCAGTCCGCTGTGGCGCGCCAGGGTCTCGCGGATGAGGCAGATCGCCCGCGTGTCGACGTCGGGCGCGGCGCCGTGGCCGCCGCCCACGGCATGGCGCAGCCAGCCGCCGGCACCGAGCGACTTCACCAGGGCACGGCACTCGGCGTCGACGTCGGGGCCGTGCGCGTGCGGCACCTGCGTGGCGGCCCAGGCATCGAGTGTGGTCGCCAGCTCGCGATGGCGCGGCTCCAGGAAGGGCCAGTCGAGGTGATTGCGATCCGCCACGTCAGGCCCTCCCTGTACCGTCATGCCGGGCTCGACCCCTGGGCTGGATCCCGGCTTTCGCCGGGATGACATGCTGTGGATCGGCCGGGATGACCTGCTGTGGATCGGCGGGGATGACCGGCTGTGGATCGGCCGGGATGACCTGCTGCGGATCGCTCCACATCTCAGTTCCCCTCGAACACCGGCTTGCGCTTGGCGACAAAGGCTTCATAAGCGCGGTTGAAATCCTCGGTGAGCATGCAGATCGCCTGCGCCTGGGCCTCGGCCTCGATCGCCTGCTCCAGCGTCATGGCCCATTCGTGGTGCAGCATGGTCTTGGTGATGCCGTTGGCGAAGGTCGGCCCGGCCGCCAGCTCGGCTGCCAGCGCCTGGGCCTCCCGCAGCACCGCGTCGGGCTCGCAGAGGCGGTTGTAGAAGCCCCAGCGCTCGCCCTCCTCGCCGCCCATGGAACGGCCGGTGTACAGCAGCTCGCTCGCACGCCCCTGGCCGATGATGCGCGGCAGGATCGCGCAGGCACCCATGTCGCAGCCGGCCAGCCCCACCCGGTTGAACAGGAAGGCCGTCTTGCTGCGGGCGGTGCCCAGGCGCAGGTCGGACGCCATCGCCACGATGGCACCGGCACCCGCACAAACGCCGTCGACCGCGGCCACGATCGGCTGCGGGCAGGCGCGCATCGCCTTGACCAGGTCGCCGGTCATGCGGGTGAACATCAGCAGCTCCGGCGCTTCCAGCCGCACCAGGGGGCCGATGATCTCGTGCACGTCGCCACCCGAGCAGAAGTTGCCGCCCGAGCCGGTGACCACCACGGCATGCACGTCGGTGGCGTAGCGAAGCTGTCCGAAGAGGTCGCGCAGCTCGGCGTACGAGTCGAAGGTGAGCGGGTTCTTGCGCTCGGGCCGGTTCAGCGTGACGGTCGCCACCTTGCCCTCGACCGACCAGCCGAAATGCCGGGCCACGTGGCCGGCGAAGGTCTTGCGATTGCCGGCTGCGAGGGCCGGTTCGACGCGGGGCGTGCTGTCGTCGTGCATGCGTGCTTCTCCTGCAATGGTGTTCAGACGCCCTGCGCCTGGTTGGCCTGCTCCAGCGGGGAGAGCCCGGCGGCCTGCGCCGCCATGGCCTTCTCGCGCTCCAGGTTGCGCTCCAGCTGGTTCTTGCCCGAGAGGTACTGCACCGGCCACCGGGCGTCGGTGTAGCCGATGCGGGCGGCCTCCAGCAGCGTCCACGCGGGGTTGGCCAGGTGCGGCCGCGCGATGGCACACAGGTCGGCACGACCCGCCGCGACGATGCTGTTGACGTGGTCGGCCTCGGAGATCGCGCCTACGGCCATGGTGGCGATGCCGACCTCGTTGCGGATGCGGTCGGCAAACGGCGTCTGGTACATCCGGCCGTACACCGGCTTCTGCTTCTTGCTCACCTGGCCCGACGAGCAGTCGATCAGGTCGCAACCCGCGTCCTTGAAGGCGCGGGCGATGGCCACGGCGTCGTCGGGCGTGATGCCGCCCTCCACCCAGTCGTGCGCGGAGATCCGCACCGACATGGGCAGGTGCTCGGGCCACCCGGCCCGCATGGCGCGGAACACTTCGAGCGGGTAGCGCAGGCGGTTCTCCAGGCTGCCGCCGTACGCGTCGGTGCGCTGGTTGGTCAGGGGCGAGATGAAGCTGGAGAGCAGGTAGCCGTGCGCGCAATGCAGCTCCAGCCAGTCGAACCCGGCCTGCGCGGCCAGCGCCGTGCTGCGCACGAAGTCGCCCAGCACGCGGTCCATGTCCTCGCGCGTCATGGCGCGCGACCAGTCGCTCACGCCGTCGAGGTACTGCTGGGGCGAGGCCGACAGCAGCGGCCAGTTGCCTTCGGGCAGCGGCTGGTCCTCGCCCTCCCAGGGCACCCGCGTGGAGCCTTTCGGCCCGGCGTGGCCCAGCTGCATGGCGATGCGCGCGTCGCTGTGCTGGTGCACGAAATCGACGATGCGCTTCCAGCCGGCGGCCTGCTGGCCGTTCCACAGGCCGGGGCAGCCGGGCGTGATGCGGCCATCCGCGGACGGGCAGGTCATCTCGGCCACCACCATGCCGGCGCCGCCCAGCGCCCGTGCGCCCAGGTGGACCAGGTGGTAGTCGGCCGGCTGGCCGTCCACGCACAGGTACTGCGCCATCGGGGACACGACCACCCGGTTCTTGAGCGTGGTGCCACGCAGCCGGAACGGCGTGAACATCGGCGGCACCGGCTGCTGGGTGGGCGTGCGCTGCACCCCGCTGGCCTGGGCGATCCAGTCCTCGTACTGCTCCACGTAGCCCTTGTCGCGCAGCCGCAGGTTCTCGTGGCTGATGCGCTGGCTGCGGGTGAGCAGCGAGTAGGCGAACTGCTGCGGCGGCAGGCCGACGTAGCGGTCCACGTGCTCGAACCATTCGGTCGAGTTGCGCGCCGCGTTCTGGATCTTCAGCACCTCGACGCTGCGCACCGCTTCGTAGTCGGCCAACGCGCGCGGCAGCTCGCCGCCCGCCCGCCCGATGCAGCGGGCCAGCTCGATCGCGTCTTCCAGCGCCAGCTTGGTGCCGGAGCCGATCGAGAAGTGCGCCGTGTGGGCGGCATCGCCCATCAGCACCACCGGCGCCCGGCCGTTGTGGTGCACCCAGGAGCGGCACACCACGCGCGGAAAGCGGATCCACTGGGCCGAGCCGCGCAGGTGCGCCGCGTTCGACAGCAGCGGCTGGCCGTCCAGGTGGCGGGCGAACAGCCGTTCGCAGAAGGCGATGGCCTCCTCCTTCTCCATGGTCTCCAGCCCGGCCCTGCGCCAGACGTCCTCGGGCGTCTCGACGATGAAGGTGGAGGTGTCGCCGTCGAACTGGTAGGCATGCGCTTGAAACCAGCCGTGCGCCGTCTCCTCGAAGGCGAAGGTGAAGGCGTCGAAGCGCTTGTGGGTGCCCAGCCAGACGAAGCGGCAGTGCCGCAGGTCGACGTCGGGCTGGAAGGTCTGCGCGTACTTGGCCCGGATCCGGCTGTTGAGTCCGTCGCTGGCGACGATCAGGTCGGCGCCGGGGTACTGCTCGTCGCCCTTGGCCTCGGTCTCGAACACCAACTGCACGCCCAGCGCCTCGCAGCGCTTCTGCAGGATGTTCAGCAGGCGCTTGCGGCCGATGCCGCAGAAGCCGTGGCCACCGGAGCGGATGCGCTCGCCCCGGATGTGGACCTCGATGTCGTCCCAGTGGTTGAAGGCGCCCAGGATCTCGGCGGCGGTCTCCGGGTCGGCGGCCTGCAGGTTGCCCAGGGTCTGGTCGGAGAAGACGACGCCCCAGCCGAAGGTGTCGTAGGGCTTGTTGCGCTCCACGACCACGATCTCGTGCCGCGGATCGTGCTTCTTCATGAGGAGCGCGAAGTACAGGCCGGCCGGGCCGCCGCCGATGCAGACGATCTTCATGGTTGCTCCAAGCCTAGATAATTTAAGTTTAAAGCATCTGCACCCGCCGTGGCCTGCGCAGGGATGTCAGGCGACCACCACCGGCTGCCGGTGCGCGCGCTCCATCACCTCGCGCGGATCCATCTCCTTGAGCCGGTGGTCGCTCCAGACCTGCCGCCACCGGCGTGCGCCCGGCAGTCCGTTGCGCAGCCCCAGCATGTGCCGTGCGACCGCGTGCCAGGGCGTGCCGTGGCGCGCGCCCTGCTCCACCATGTAGTCGACCAGCGCCGACTCGACTTCCTCGCGCGTGCGCGCCGCCGGCGGCGCGCCGAAGAAGCGTGCGTCCCAGGACGCGAGCCACCAGGGGTTGTGGTACGCCTGCCGCCCCACCATCACGCCGTCCAGCCGCTCCAGGTGGCCTGCCACGGCGGCATCGTGGTCGATGCCGCCGTTGACGACGAACAGCAGGCCCGGGAAGTCCTTCTTCAAGGTGTGCACTGTCTCGTAGCGCAGCGGCGGGATCTCGCGGTTCTCCTTGGGCGACAGGCCCTGCAGCCAGGCGTTGCGCGCATGGACGATGAAGACGCGGCAGCCCGCCTGCGCCACCGTGCCGACGAAATCGCGCACGAAGCCGTAGCTCTCGCTGCGGTCGATGCCGATGCGGTGCTTCACCGTCACGGGCACCTGCACGACGTCGACCATGGCCTTGACGCAGTCGGCCACCAGCTGCGGCTCGGCCATCAGGCAGGCGCCGAAGGCACCGCGTTGCACGCGTTCGCTGGGGCAGCCGCAGTTGAGGTTGATCTCGTCGTAGCCCCACTGCGCGCCCAGGCGCGCACAGTGCGCCAGGTCGGCCGGCACGCTGCCCCCCAGCTGCAGCGCAACCGGGTGCTCGCCGTCACCGAAGTCGAGATGCCGTGCCACGTCGCCGTGGATCAGGGCGCCCGTGGTCACCATCTCCGTGTAGAGCAGCGCGTGACGGCTCAGCAGCCGGTGGAAGTGGCGGCAATGGCGGTCCGTCCAGTCCATCATGGGTGCGACGGAGAGGCGCCAGCGGTCGGCGGAAGAAGTATCGGTGGTCATCGAGGAAGGCAGGCGCGCCTCGCGTGGCGCAGCCGGCATTGTCCCAGCACGCCGGCAGTGCAGGCGCGAGTGGAAGGTCGCACGCGCGGATCGGCCGGGACTGCGGGCAGCTTCCTACAGCAGCCCGCCTCGCACGCCGACAGCGGCTGGGCCGGGGCCGCGCTGGAATGTGCCGAACAATGCAACGGAGCGTCCCCATGAAACCATTCGAGCTCAGCAAGGACATGCTGAACCTGCGCGGCCAGTTCTATCCGACGGGCCACATCCTGGCCATGTTCCCCAGCGCCGACGCTGCCCAGGCGGCCGGCCGGGCCCTGGTCGATGCGGGGCTGGTCGGCGACGACATCAGCCTGATCACGCCCGAGGTCATGCTGCGCGACATCGCACGCACCGTCGGCAACGCCGACATCCCCCTGCCCTCGCCCGGCACCGAGGCCGACACGGTGCGCCGGTACGCCCAGTTCGCCTCGCAGGGCCACCACGCGCTCCTGGTGCGGGCGCCCGACAACAGCGACAGCGAGAAGGTGATGCAGGCCCTGCAGGGGCACGCCCCCTCGCACGCGCAGAAGTACCGCATGCTGGTGATCGAGGACCTGGCCTGACACCGCTCCTGCCTCCCGCAATGCACAAAGGGCCGCGATGCGGCCCTTTGTTCTCTTGCGCTGCGCAGTTCAGCCCATGTGCAGGCCGCCGTTGACCGAGAAGTCGGCACCCGTGGTGTAGCCGCTCTCCTCGCCGGCCAGCCAGGCGATGATCGAGGCGATCTCGCTGGGCTCGCCCAGCCGCTTGACCGGGATGGTGGCCACGATCTTGTCCAGCACGTCCTGGCGGATGGCCTTGACCATGTCGGTGCCGATGTAGCCGGGGCTCACGGTGTTGACCGTCACGCCCTTGTTGGCCAGCTCCTGCGCCAGGGCCATGGAAAAGCCATGCATGCCGGCCTTGGCGGCCGAGTAGTTGGTCTGGCCGGCCTGGCCCTTCTCGCCGTTGACCGACGAGATGTTGATGATGCGGCCCCAGCCGCGCTCCACCATGTCGCCCACCACCTGCTTGGTGACGTTGAACATCGAGTTGAGGTTGGTCTCGATGACGGCGTCCCAGTCCTCGCGGGTCATCTTGAGGAACATGCGGTCACGCGTGATGCCGGCGTTGTTCACCAGCACGTCGATGCTGCCGTGCTCCTGCTTGGCCTTGGTGAAGGCCTCGACGGTGGAATCCCAGTCGCCCACGTTGCCGACCGATGCGTGGAAGGTGTAGCCCTGGGCCTTCTGCTCGCCCAGCCACTTGTTGAAGTCGCGCGTCGGGCCGCAACCGGCAATGACCTTGAAGCCTTCCTTGTGCAGCCGCTGGCAGATGGCAGTCCCGATGCCGCCCATGCCACCGGTCACGTAAGCCACTTTCTGAGCCATGGAGTTCTCCTTGCAGTTCTGATGAATCGGATCGCCGCCGCGCAGGCAGCGTCAGGCCACTCTAGCCACTCAGGCCCGTTCGACCGCGAGGGAAACTCCCATGCCGCCCCCGATGCACAGGGCCGCGAGGCCCTTGCGCGCCTCGCGGCGCTGCATCTCGTGCAGCAGCGTCACCAGGATGCGGCAGCCGGACGCACCGATGGGGTGGCCGATGGCAATGGCGCCGCCGTTGACGTTGACCTTCGCCGGGTCGATGCCCAGTTCCTTGTTCACCGCACACGCCTGGGCCGCGAACGCCTCGTTGAGTTCGAAGAGGTTCACGTCCTGTGCGTTCCAGCCGGCGCGCTGCAGCGCCTTGCGCGAGGCGGGCACCGGGCCCATGCCCATGGTGGCGGGATCCAGCCCCGACGTGCCGAAGGCGGCGATGCGGGCCAGCGGTTTCAAGCCCAGCGATGCAGCCTTCTTCGCGCTCATGACCACCACCGCAGCGGCGCCGTCGTTGATGCCCGACGCATTGCCCGCCGTGACCGTGCCGGCCTTGTCGAAGGCCGGCCGCAGGCCCGACAGCGCGTCGGCGCTGGTCTTCTTGTTGATGAACTCGTCGTCGGCGAAGAGGATGGGATCGCCCTTCTTCTGCGGGATCGGCACCGGCACGATCTCGTCCTTGAACCGGCCGGCCTCCTGCGCCGCCGCCGCCTTCTGCTGGCTGCCCAGCGCCAGCGCATCCTGGGCGGCCCGGTCGATCCCGTACTGCTTGGCCACGTTCTCGGCCGTGATGCCCATGTGGTACTGGTTGTAGACGTCCCAGAGGCCGTCCACGATCATCGAGTCGATCATCTTCCAGTCGCCCATGCGCTGGCCGTCGCGCGAGTTCAGCAGCACGTGCGGCGCGGCGCTCATGTTCTCCTGGCCGCCGGCCACCACCACCTCGGCGTCGCCCCAGGCGATGGCCTGCGCCGCCAGCATCACGGCCTTGAGGCCGGAGCCGCAGACCGCGTTGATGGTCAGGCCGGGCACTTCCTTGGGCAGCCCGGCCTTGAGCAGGGCCTGGCGGGCCGGGTTCTGGCCGGCGCCGGCTGCGAGCACCTGGCCCATGATGACCTCCCCGACCTGCGCCGGATCCAGCTTGGCGAGGGAAAGGGCTTCGCGGATCGCGATCGCACCGAGCTCCGGCGCCGGGATCTTGGCGAGCGAACCGCCGAACTTGCCGACGGCGGTGCGGGCGGCGGAAACGATGACGATGTCTTCCATGGCTTTCTCCTAAAAGGAATTCAGTTCGGGCGGCCGGACGCAGAGGACGCAGAGATCGCGCAGAGGTCGCGGAGGGAAATCAACAATGTCGCTTTCATTCTCTTCACCTCTGCGCCCTCTGCGGAACCTTCGCGTCCTCTGCGTCCGGCTGCCCGTGTTCCGGCTGTCCGCGTTCAGGCCTTCGCCTTCACATACCGCCCCGGCGCTGGCTCGATGGCCTGGTACGCGGTGCCCTTGCCGTACCGCTTGGGCGCGGCCACCTGCTTGCCGGCGAGTGGCTTCAGCCAGGCGGCCCAGTCGGTCCACCAGCTGCCGGGATGCTCCTGTGCACCGGCCAGCCAGTCGGCGTGCGACTTGGGCAGCTTGTCGTTGGTCCAGTACGAGCGCTTCTTCTTGGCCGGCGGGTTGATCACGCCGGCAATGTGCCCGGACGCGCCCATCACGAAGCGCTTCTTGCCGGGCAGGTGCTGCACGCTGGCGTAGGCACCGCCGATCGGCACGATGTGGTCTTCCCGCGAGCCGTAGATGTAGGTGGGCACGTCCACCTTGCGCAGGTCGACCTTCTCGCCGCAGACCGTGCACTTGCCGGGCTTGACGAGGTTGTTCTCGAAGTACGTGTTGCGGATGTACCAGGCGTACATCGGCCCCGGCAGGTTGGTGGAGTCGCTGTTCCAGTAGAGCAGGTCGAAGGGCGGCGGCGTCTCGCCCTTCAGGTAGTTGCCCACCACGTAGTTCCACACCAGGTCGTTGGGTCGCAGGAAGCTGAAGGTGGAGGCGAGCTCCTGGCCCTTGAGCAGGCCGCCCTGCCCCATCTGCATCTCCCGGAACTTCACGAAGTTCTCGTCGATGAAGAGCTGCAGCACGCCGGTCTCGCTGAAGTCGAGCAGCGCGGTCAGCAGCGTGGCGCTGGCCACCGGCTTCTCACCGCGGGCGGCCAGCACGGCCAGCGCGGTGCCCAGGATGGTGCCGCCGACGCAGAACCCCAGCGCGTTGATCTGGCGCGCGCCGGCGATCTCCTGGGTGACGCGGATCGCCTCCAGCGCACCGTCGCCGACGTAGTCGTCCCAGGTCTTGTCGTGCAATGCATCGTCCGGGTTGCGCCAGCTCACGACGAAGGTGCGGTGCCCCTGGTCCACCAGGAACTTGACCAGCGAGTTCTCGGGCTGCAGGTCCAGGATGTAGAACTTGTTGATGCAGGGCGGCACCACCAGGAACGGGCGCTCGAACACCTTCGCGGTGGTCGGCTTGTATTCGATGAGCTGGAACAGCTCGTTCTCGAACACCACCGCGCCCTCGGTCGTGGCGACGTTGCGGCCCACCTCGAAGTGGCTCTCGTCGGTCATGGACACGTGGCCCTGCTGGATGTCGTGCAGCAGGTTCTGCATGCCCTTGGCGATGCTCTCGCCGCGGGTCTCGATCGCCTTTTGCTGCGCCTCGGCATTGAGCGCAAGGAAGTTGCTCGGCGCGGAGGCCGCCATCCACTGTTCCACCGCGAAGCGCAGGCGCGCCTTGGTCTTCTCGTCGGCCTGAGTGGCCTCGACCAGGCCCAGCAGCGTGCGGCCGTTCAGGAGGTAGGCGGCAGCCGAGAAGGCGGCGACCGGGTTGGCGCCCCAGGCCTCGGAGGCGAAGCGCTTGTCGCCGCCCGCGGCGCCGGCCAGCCCATGGTTCCAGAGCTCCGCGGCTTCCTTGAGGTAGGCCTGCTGCAAGGCCGCGAGCTTCTCGGGCGAGAACGAGACGGCCGGCGGAAACGCGCCGGTGGCGGGCGGCGTGGCGAGGCCGCCGAAGGCCTGCATGGCCTTGTTCCAGCCGTCGCCGAGGTTTTGCTGGAACTGCTGGGCAGCGGCGGCCCAGTCTCCTTCAGAATGCATGCTTGTCTCCTGATCTTCTTGTCTTCGGGTTAACCCGAAGTATCCCACCATCCATGTTGCACTGCAACATTCGTTGAGGGCGGGCGATGTACCTCATCGTCATCGGCTGGCTCTACGTCGTGCTCATGATGTCGGTGGCCGAGGCCACCAACACCACGGGCACCGTTCTCGGTGCCATCGTGACCTTCGTGCTGTATGGCCTCGCACCGGTGGCCTTGCTGGTGTACATCATGGGCACCCCCGGGCGCAAGCGCGCTTTGAAAGCCCGTGAAACGGCTGAGTGGGAAGCGCAGAAGGCGGCAGCGGCAAGCGCTGGCGCAGCCGCACCGGGGCAGGCTGGCCCGATGGGTTCAGGCGAGCCAGACGGCGGCGGCCAGCCGCCCGCTGACCCGGTCGCGCCGGTGCGAAAAGAACCTTGAAGGGTTCGACACCGTGCACCACGAAGTGCTGCCGTCGTTGCCGTGCACGGACGCAAGCCCCAGGGCCAGCAGGCGGTCACGCGCCAGGCCCGGCAGGTCGGCCAGCCACTTGCCATCGGAACGGGGAACGAAGCGGCGCGTCGCACCGGGATCGGACACGCTGAACGCGGCGGGCACCTCGCCGCCCACTTCGAACGCGCCAGGTCCGATGCACGGACCCAGCCACACCTGGGTGCGCGCAGCGGCTTCAGCGGCGCTGCCGGCGACCAGCGGCCAGTAGGAGTCCCACAGCGCTTCGAGCACCCCGCGGCCACGCTGGCCCGCCAGCCCCCGCCAGCCCGCATGCGCCGCACCGACGGCGCGCCCATCGCGGTCGGCCAGCAGCACCGGCAGGCAGTCGGCCACCATGATCGTGCAGGCCACGCCCCGCTCGGTCGTGCAGCAGGCGTCGGCCACCGTGCCGTCGGGCGTGGAGCGGTCCAGGCGCACGACGCCATCGCCGTGCACCTGCTGCAGGAACACCGGCCGGGCGCCGATCCACCCTTCGAACCGCCGCCGGTTCTCCTCCACGCGATCTGCGGCGTCGCCCACGTGGTCGCCGAGGTTCAGGCTGTCATAGGGGGGACCCGACACGCCACCCGCACGCGTCGAACACCTTGCGTGCACCGCCGGCGCAACGGGCCAGTCGGGCAGGAGCAGCCCGGCGTCCGCGCTCACGGCTCGTTGTCGGGGCAGTTCGACGGCTGCGCCTTCTGGAAGGCGGGGTGCTGCATGCAGGCGTCGAACGCCGCCATGGTGCGCTCCAGACCCGAGTACTCGGTGTTGAAGCGGCGCCCGTTGAAGATCTGCGGCACCAGGCAGCAATCGACCAGCGTGGGCGTGTCGCCCCAGCAGTAGGTGCTGCGCGGCAACTGCGCCAGTTCCCGCTCAAAGGCCAGCAGGCCTTCGCGCACCCAGTGCCGGTACCAGGTGTTCTTGACCTCTTCCTCGACCTTCAGCTCGCGCACCAGGTACTTCAGCACGCGCAGGTTGTTGAGTGGATGGATCTCGCAGGCGATCAGCTGGGCCAGCGCCCGCACCCGCGCGCGCTCCACCGGATCGCTCGGCAGCAGGGGCGGCTCCGGATGGACCTCGTCCAGGTACTCGATGATCGCCATCGATTGGCCCAGGCGCTCGCCACCGTCCGTCACCAAGGTCGGCACCAGGCCGGATGGCGACACGGCCGCGTATTCGGGCTGCTTGTGCTCGCCCTTGACGAGGTGCACCGGCAGGTACTCGTAGGGCAGGCCCTTGAGCTCCAGCGCGATGCGCACGCGGAACGAGGCCGACGAGCGGAAGTAGTTGTGCAGCTTCATCCGTGAAAGCATAAACCGCGCGTCTGCACGCCGGCGTTCAAGCCCCCAGCCACCAGCGGCCCGCGGCCACGGTCGCGGCACCGGCCAGCGCCGCGGCCACGTCGCTGCCGGTGAGCTTCATCACGAGTGCCACCGCCAGCAGGCCGGCGATCTCCGGCGGGCGCCCCGACACGATCGACGGCGCGGCGATGCCGACCATGATGCCGATCGGCATCGCCTTGAGGCCGGCTTCGATGCGTGGCGTGATGGTCACCCAGCCCATGAGCAGGTAGCCGGCGACGCGGCAGGCATAGGAGGCGACGGCCATGCCGGCCAGTGCCAGCCAGAACACCGTGTCAGCGGCCATGGCGCCACACCCCGGCCGCGCCGGCGGCAACACCCGCAGCCACGATCGTCCACCCGCTGGGGGCCCCGGCCTGCAGGGGAAGCGCCACGGCCGCTGCGGCGGCCAGGGGGAGCAGGTCGGCGCGCCCGCGCCAGAGGGCGATGCCGATGGCCGCGGCGAATGCGGGCAGCATGAAGTCCAGTCCCAGCACGCGCGGGTCGGGGATGCCGCTGGTGAACGCGTGTCCCGCCAGCGTGCCGCCCACCCAGGGCAGGATGCCGGCCAGCCCCGTGCCGAGCAGGAAGCCGGCGTCGCGGTCGCCGGCCGCGTGCGCACGCATCGCCAGCGCCCAGCTGCCGTCGCCCAGCACGAAGAGGCTGCCCAGCGCCTGCGTGCGCGTGGCGCCGGCCGAGAGCCACGGCTGCACCGAGGCGCCGTACAGCACGTAGCGCGCGTTGACGGCCAGCACGGTGACCACGAGCGGCGCGATCGCCAGGGCGGTGCCGGCGCTCCACACCTGCAGGGCGGCCAGCTGGGCACTGCCGGAGTAGACGAACACGCTCATCAGCGTCGCCTGCAACCAGTGCAATCCGCGCTCGCTCGCCAGCACGCCGAACACCAGCCCGTACAGCGCCACGCCCGGCGCCAGCGGCTGCGCCTGCACGAAGCCGCGCCACACGCCCGCGCGCGTGAAGCTCGCCTGCGCCACGCTCACGCGCCGACCACCAGCCGGATCGCGGGCATGACGCGTTCGGTCTCCGACCGGCGCTCGAGCGCCAGCCGCATGTTCATCTGCGCCACCTCGGTGTGCTCCACCGCCAGCGCCTGCGCCCGCGCACCCTCGCCGCGCCGCAGGGCGTCGAACAGCATGTGGTGCTGCCGGTGCGCGTACAGCATCCAGTCGCGGTCCTGGTCCAGCGTGGACTGCATCGGAAGCATGGCCGAGGCAGGCGCGAACGGCAGCGCGTTGTTCAGGGCCACGGCGCGCTGCAAGGCGCGGTTGCCGCTGGCGGCCAGCAGCAGCCCGTGGAAGCGGTCGTTCATGGCCGCGTAGCCGGCGTAGCTGTCGATGTCCAGCGGCTGGCGCGCCAGCAGCCGGTCGCCGTCGTCCAGGCAGGCCTGCAGGTCCAGTTGCAGCTGTCGCGACACGCCGTGCTCGGCCACGAGCCGTGCCGCCATGCCCTCCAGGTGCCCCCGCACCGCGATCGCATCCGAGACCTCGCGCGGGGTGAACTGCCGCACCAGGTACTTGCCCGTCTCGTTCGCTTCCACCAGGCCTTCCTGCTCCAGCGCGACCAGGGCTGCGCGCACCGGCGTGCGCGATGCACCCAGCCGCTCCGCAAGTTGCTGCTCCGCGAGGCGCTGGCCCGGCGCGAAATCGCCGCGCAGGATCCGATCGCGCAGTTGCATCAGCACGGTTTCTTGCAGGTTCATGAAGGCAACTGTACACTGAACCTCAAATTCGGTATACCGTTTCCAAGGAGCACGCCGTGAAGGCCGAACAGAACGAACTGGTCACCCGCATCGGCCCCGGCACGCCCTGCGGCGCCCTGATGCGGCAGTACTGGCAACCGGTCGCCCTGGTCGACGAATTCGACGCGCGGCTGGACCCGCGCATGGCCGACCGCCCGCTGAAAGCCGTGCGCGTGCTCGGGCAGGACCTGGTGCTGTTCCGCGATGGGCAGGATCGCTGGGGCCTGCTGGACCGCGACTGTCCGCACCGGGGTGCCGACCTCGCCTTCGGGCGCCACGAGGGCGACGGCGTGCGCTGCCCTTTCCACGGCTGGAAGTTCGATGCGGTCGGCGCCTGCCTCGAAACCCCGGCAGAGCCGACCGGCAGCAAGCTGTGCGAACGCGTGCGGCAACGCAGCTACCCGGTGCAGGAACACAGCGGCATCCTGTTCGGCTGGTTTGGCGAGCCGGGCACCACGCCGCCACCCTTCCCCACCTTCGACTGCTTCATGGCGCCGGGCACGCACACCTTTGCGTTCAAGGGCCTGTGGCACTGCAACTGGCTGCAGGCCTTCGAGGTCGGCATCGATCCGGCGCATCCCTCGTTCCTGCACCGGTTCCTGTCGGACACGCCGCTGGACGCGGTGGGCGACAACGCGGCCGGCCGGCAGTTCCGCAGCGCCAGCGCCGGCGAAGCGGCCGGCGGCGAGCGCTGGCCCATGACGCGGATCATGCGGGAGTTCCACCAGCCCGACATCAGCTTCGAGCCCCGACCCTGGGGCCTGCAGCTCACCGCGCTGCGCCCGATGACCGATGCGCTGACCCACGTGCGGATCACCAACGCGATCTTTCCGCACACCTTCGTGATCCCCCTGTCGGAGACGCTGACGATCACGCAGATGCACGTGCCGGTGGACGACACCCACACGTACTGGTACTCGGTCTTCACCAGCTTCGCGGGGCCGGTCGACCGGGACGCGATGCGCAACCAGCGGCTGCAGTTCATCGAGTTGCCCGACTACGTCCCGAAATCCGGGCGGCACAACCGGTGGGGCTTCGATCCGGACGAGCAGCGCTCGCAGACGTACCTGGGCATGGGCGAAGAGGACATCAACGTCCATGACCAGTGGGCCGTGGAGAGCATGGGCCCGATCCAGGACCGCACGCGCGAGCACCTGGGCACCAGCGACAAGGTGATCATGGCCAACCGGCGCCTGCTGCTCAAGGCGATCGAGGCGGTGCAGGGGGGCCAGCCGGCACCCGGGGTGGCCGACCCCGCGCTCGCCGCGCAGATGCAGGGGCCGGACACCGTGGACGGGATCGCGCCCGCCGGGGAGTGGGCCACGTGGTGGCGCGAGCGGGTGCAGGCCAAGCGCGACGGGGCGCCGTGGACGGCGCGCCGTGCGCCCTCGGCCGAACCCGCATGAGCAGCTTTGCGCAGCGCTGCGGCGTGGACGACGCCGGCCGCGCCGCCGCGGGCGAGCGCGCCATGCGCCTCGCCGCTGCCGGCGGGCTGGAGCTGGTGCGCGTCGGCTGGTGCGACCTGCATGGCGTGACCCGCGGCAAGACCCTGGTGGCTTCCGCGCTGCGGCAGGCGCTCGACGCGGGCGTCGGGATGGTGAGCACGCTGATGCTCAAGGACACCTCGGACCGCACGGCCTTCAAGGTGTTCGAGCCGGGCGGCACGGCTTCGCTGCCGGGCTTCGGCTTCGCCAACAACCTCGTGCTGCTGCCCGATCCGGAGACCTTCCGGCAACTGCCCTGGACGGCCGCCACCGGCTGGATGCAGGCCCAGCCCTGGTTCCAGGACGGCACGCCGGTGGAACTGGACACGCGGCGGGTGCTGCAGCGCGCCCTGGACCGCCTGGCGAAAGCGGGCTGGGCGATGCGCTGCGGCCTGGAGGTCGAGTTCCACATCTACCGCATCGCGGATGCTTCGGCCCAGCTCGACCCGGCGCGCGCCGACTGGCCCGGCCTGCCGCCCGCGGTGGAGCTGGTCCACCCCGGCTACAACCTGCTGGCCGAAGGTTGGTGGGACCTGGCCGAGGAACCGCTGCGCATCGTGCAGCACACGGCGCAGGCGCTCGGCCTGCCGCTGCTCTCGCTGGAGATCGAGCTCGGCCCGAGCCAGGTGGAGGCCGTGTTCGACGTCACCGACGCGCTCACCGCCGCGGACAACATGGTGCTGTTCCGCAATGCGGTGCGCCAGGCGCTGCGGCGCGCGGGCTACCACGCCACCTTCATGTGCCGCCCACCCTTCCCCAACATCATGTCCAGCGGGTGGCACCTGCACCAGTCGCTGGTCGAGACGGACACGGGGCGCAATGTGTTCATGCGGGAGGCGCCTGCGGACGGCAGCACGGCGGTGGACGCCCGCCACACGCTCTCGGACACGGGCGCCGCGTACCTGGCCGGGCTGCTGGAGCACGCCCGGGGCATGGCGGTGTTCTGCACGCCGACGGTCAACGGCTTCGGCCGCTTCCGGCCCAACGCGCTGGCACCGCAATCGGTGGTCTGGGGGCGCGACAACCGTGGAGCGATGCTGCGGGTGATCGGCGGCTGCGGCGACGCCGCCACCCGCATCGAGAACCGCATCGGGGAACCCGCGGCCAACCCCTACCTGTACCTGGCCTCGCAGATCCATGCGGGCCTGGATGGGGTGGAGCGCAACCTGCTCCCACCGCCCGCGACTGACGCGCCGTACGCGGCATCCGACGCCCGCCTGCCCACCTCGCTCGGGGAGGCCCTGCAGGCGCTGCGGGCGGATGCCACGCTGGTGCGCGACTTTGGCGCGCCCTTCGTCGACTACTTCGCCACCATCAAGGCAGCGGAGCTCGCACGGCACGACGCGGCCGAGGACCCGGCAGACTTCCAGCGTCGCGAGTACTTCAGCAGGTTCTGAACATGTCCACCACCATCCAGATCCACCTCGTCCCGCCAGACGGCGCAGCCGCCATCACCCTGCACTGCAAGCCGGGCCAGACGCTCATGCAGGCGGCGGTGGCCGCCAACGTGGCGGGGATCCAGGCGGAATGCGGTGGGCTGCTCACCTGCGCGACCTGCCACGTCTACGTGCGCGAGCCGCATGCCGCCGCCCTGCAGCCGCCACGCGTCGACGAGGAGGCGATGCTGGGCTACACCGCCGCGGAGCGCCGGGCGAACAGCCGGCTGTCCTGCCAGATCGAGGTGACGCCCGCCCTCGAGGGCCTCACGGCGGACCTGCCCGCGACACAGACCTGAGCGATCGGCCCACGGCCGAGCCAGCAGACTGCTCATCCTGAACGCGGCGCAACACAGGTTGTCGGCGCCTTACACACGGTAGGTCAGCCACGCCGAAGAATGCTCCCAGTTGCATCAGGGAGCTTTCATGAAACGTCGGAATGTGGTGGCGGCCGTGGCCGCCGCAGTGATGGTTGCTGCCTGCGGAGGCGGCGGCGGAGGCGGCGGGGGATCCAGCGGTCCGACCGGTGCGGCGCTGGGCGGCGGCTGGGACATGCAGCCGGTCGGCGTGAACAACTCCACCGCGCCCATCGCGATGTGGGGCGACTCCCTCATCGAACCCGTGGCGATCGCGATGGACCAGCTCGTGCCCGAACGCGACGTGTACAACGGCGGCGTCGGCGGCGAGACCTCGCAGCAGATCGCGGCCCGCCAGGCCGCCGACTTCAGCCAACGTGGCGCGGTGAACGTGTTCTGGTACGGGCACAACAACATGCGGGTGGACTTCCGCACCGCCCCTGCTCAGATCAAGGCCGACCTGGCAGCCAGCATCGCGCGGCTCGATCCCGGCAACGACCGGTACGTGGTGCTCTCGGTGGTCAACAACGCGACGGAGGGCCGTGCAGGCACGGCGGAATACGACACCATCATGCAGCTCAACCGCGAGCTGGCGGCGACTTACCCGAACAACTTCCTCGACATCCGCCGCTTCATGGTGGAACAGTACGACCCCAACAATCCGGACCAGGTGGCGGATCGGGCGCTGGACCTGCCGTCCACGTCGCTGCGCTTCGACGAGATCCACCTGACCGGCTACGGCGCGGACATCGTCGCCCGGCGGATCAAGAACTATCTGGACGTCAAGGGCTGGTGATCGACGCGCACGGCCCGGCGTCGCCCTGTCCCGATCCTGCGCCGGGCCGTCGTAGGATCGGTCCGCATGCAGAAGCACTGGCTCATGAAATCGGAACCGGACGACGTGTCCATCGACGATGCGCTCGCCGCCCCGCGCTCCACCGTGCCCTGGACCGGCGTGCGCAACTACCAGGCGCGCAACTTCATGCGCGATGCGATGCAGGTGGGTGACGGCGTGCTGTTCTACCACTCGAGCTGTGCCGAGCCCGGCATCGTCGGCATTGCCCAGGTCGCGTCGACCGCCTACCCCGACCCGACGCAGTTCGATCCCGGGTCGCCCTACCACGACCCCGCCTCGAAGCCGGAGCAGCCCCGCTGGCTGCTGGTGGACGTGCAGGTGCTGCGCAAGACGCGCAACCTGACGCTTGGCGAGATGCGGGACGATCCGGCCCTGGCCGACATGCTGGTGCTGAAGAAGGGCAACCGGCTGTCGATCACGCCGGTGGAGCCGCGCCACTGGAAGCGGGTGCTGCACCTGCTGGGTGCCGCATGAAGGCCGCCGCGCTGGCCGCCGCGTTGCTGGCGATTGCAGCACCGGCGGCCGCCCAAGAGCCCGACGGCGGGCAGCCCCTGTGGGAGGCCGGGGTGGGGGTGGTGGCGGCCTCGCAGCAGGCCTACCCCGGCGCGTCGCAGAACGTGCGCCGCGGGCTCGTCTTCCCGTACCTCGTCTACCGCGGCGAGTTCCTGCGGGCGGATCGCGACTCGGTCGGCCTGCGCGCGGTGCGCACCGACCGTTTCGAACTCGACATCGGGTTCGCCGGGGCGTTCGGTTCGAGCGCAGGGGACATCGAGGCGCGGCGCGGCATGCCGGACATCGGCACCCTGGTCGAATTCGGCCCGCGACTGCGCTGGGACCTCGGCGCCGCGCCGGCTGGGGGCCGGCTGCGCGCCGAAGCCGCCTTGCGCGGCGTGTTCGATGCCAGCGACGGATTCCGCAGCCGCGGCATCGCGTTCGAGCCGCGCCTGACCTACGAGCGCGCGTTCGGGCCGTGGCGCAACGCCGCCGGCGTCGGAGCCGTCTGGGGCGACCGCCGGCTCGCGGACACGTTCTACGGCGTGGCGCCGGCGTACGCCACCGCCGGCCGACCCGCCTATGCCGCCGAGGCCGGGCTGGTCGCGTGGCGCCTGGGGCTCACCACCACGCGCGCCCTGTCGCGCGACTGGCGGGTGTTCGCCGCCGCCCGCCTCGACTCGGTGGCCGGCGCTGCCAACCGCGCCAGTCCCCTGGTGGACCGCACGCACGGTGCCAGCCTGGCCGTGGGGGTGGTCTACACCTTCGCCCGCTCCGACACGCTGGTGCCGGCACGACGCGCCCGGCCCTGAAAGCGCGCTGGCGGCGTTGTCCGACGGAACTGCTGAGCCAGTCCTACACGTCGCGGCGCCGGAGTTGCCTAAGGTCCGTCTGCCATCTCCGAAAGGTGAACATGCAGACCGTGAAGCCCCAATGCAGGCCTTGCAACGGCATGTGCCATCAAGGGCGCAAGTGCCCGGAACGCCAGCCGGTCCCGCTGGACGCGATCCTGCGGCCGTTCCGCAAGGCCCGCGCCGCACCCTCGGACGAACGCCCGCGCAGTTGACGGCGCTCGGGGCGCACGCCCCGCCCCGGCCATCCGATCGGCCTGCCGCAAGGGCTTGCGGGCGGCCACGTTCAAGACACCGTCCCCACGCGGACGGCAACAGGCGCCGTGCGCCACCTGCGCCGCCACACACCGGGCGCTGCACGCGAGCGGTGCTCACGGCCAGCGCCCGTACGCGAAGCGCCGTGCGGCCCCCATGCAACACCCCCTGGTCCGTTCGCGCCACCCGATGGAGCCATCGCGGCCCCATTCGCGGGCCAGGTTGAAAGCGTCTGTGAACGAGGGGCCCGCCAGGTCTGCCGTGCGTCGTATCTTGGACGTCCCAGCAGTACCAGGGAGAGCAGGATGAAGTTCTTGAAGATCTGTCGCGTGGCCACGCTCCCGGTGGCCGCCATGCTCCTGTCGGCATGCGGCGGAGGCGGTGGTGGCGACGTCAGCGCCGCACCCGTCGCCACAGGCGCCGGCGCCGGCGAGGAAGACAGCACCGCGACCGCCGGCGCAGACGGCGCCGGCAGCGTCGCCGGCGCACCGGCGGCCCAGCCCACGGGGCCCACCATGCCGTATCCGCAACCCGGCGCGAGCGAGGACGAGATCGCGCGGTGGAATGCGCAGTGCCCGACGGCACGCTGCATGATCCTGCCGTCGAACCCGATCTTCTACCCGCCGGCGTGAGCGCGCGCCCGGGGGCGCCCCCGGGCGGGCCGCTGCCGGTGCATGATGGCGGTTCGGTGTTGCGGTGCCTTCCCGGGCGCGGCCGCACCGGTTGCCCGGACGCTCCCATGCCCACGTCACGCCTCGCGCCCCCCCATCCCACGGCTGCTGCCCCGGCAGCACCCGCCACGGCCACGCCGGGCGCAGCCACCCCGGCATCCGCCGGCCCGGCGCACCGGGGCATCGAGCCGCTGCTCCTGACCACCACACAGATCTCCACCTTCCTGGGCACGCAACTGCTCACGCGGGCCACGGGGTTCTTCTTCCGGCGCGAGAAGGACACCTTCCTGGTCACCAGCCGGCACGTGCTCTTCGACGAGCCCACCGGCCACCTGCCCGACCGGGTGGAGATCGGCGTGCACCTGGACGCGGTGAACCTCGGGCGGATGACCACGCTGTCGCTCCCGCTGTACTCCCACGGCACGGCGACGTGGCGCCAGGGCAGCGACTCGGGCGGCGACATCGACGTGGCGGTGCTGGCGATCGAGGGGCGCGTGCTGCCGGCGGGCGCGGCGCTGCAGTGTTTCGAGCCGCAGCACCTGCTGCGCACGCTCGACACGGTGGAGGTCGGCAGCCCGCTCCTGCTGGTCGGCTTTCCGCTCGGATTCCACGACACGGTGCACCACCTGCCCGTGGTGCGGCAGGCGATCGTGGCGTCCTCCTTCGGGCTGCGCTTCCAGGGCGAGGGCTACTTCCTCACCGACGCGCGGGCACACCGGGGCTCGAGCGGCGCGCCGGTGGTGATGCGCTGCGCCGATGCGGGCGACGCCCTGCCCTGGAAGCTGCTGGGCGTGCACTCCTCGCGCATGGACATGGGCACCCGTGACCTTGCGCACGACGAGTTCCTCGGCCTGAACTGCGCCTGGTACGCCGACGTGCTGATGACCCTGACGAATCCGGTGCCCGCCCGGAATGGGCGCGGTCCGCGGCCCCGGGTCAGCGCCTGACGGGCCCCGGCGCCCGCACCCGGTGCTTGGACAGCACGCCCGCGGGGTCGAACAGCAACACGAGTTCCGGCGCGTCGCCCTGCCCGGAAGCCCGGCCACGGTAGGCCCAGACCTCGTAGCCGCTGTCGAAACGCACCACCTGCGCCGGCCCCAGGCGTGCCGCCGCCTCCTCGCGGGTGCTGCGCCCGGCGACGAGCGCGCCCGCAGCCGACTGCACCGTCATGGCGGGATCGCGAAAGGCCGGAGCGGTGGATTCGCCGAAGAGGCCGGGCCCGGTGGCGCAGCCTGCCAGCACGAGGCCCGCCATGGCGGCGCTGCTAGCGCGCCAGGGCACGGGCGGGCTCCATGAAGTCGAAGACGACCAGCGTGTCGTCCGGCCAGCTGCGGTCCTCCAGCGGCAGGAAGTAGGTGCGGTCGAGCAGCACCTCGCAATCACAGTACGACAGCTCGTCGCGCAGCCCCGGCCGGTTCACCGCCGACGCGTAGAGCTGGTCCACCGGAAGCACCTCGCTGCGTCCCCCGTGCACCAGCGTCACCCCGAACACGGGGCGGTCTGCGAAGAACAGGTAGCGGTTGCCCGGGTTCTCGCAATAGGCGGGCGTCTCCGACAGGGCGCTGAACATGCGGGCGATGAAGGAGGGGCTGTTGGAGAACAGGCCCGCTTCCATGCCGACCTGGCATTCGAGCCGAAGGTCGCCCAGCCGACGCGTACCCGCGGGCAGCCCCGGCGTGCGGACTTCCGCGCGCCACGTCATGGTGAGCGCCTTGCGATCGGGCGTCACCATCGCGTTCTCGCCCCAGGCCTTGGCGTTGCGTTCCAGGGTGAAGGTCTTGTCCGGCGCGACGGTCACCGGGATCTCGACCGTCGAGCCCAGGATGTACAGGTCCAACTGCTCCAGGCTGGTGTCGCGCTTGCGCGGCAGCAGCTTGAAGCGCAGCACGGCCTGCGGCGCCATGCTGCGGCGCTGCTCGAAGAGGTCCATGCCGCGGACCATCCGCCGGTACGACTTCTCCACGGGGTCCGGATTGGCCTTGCCGGTGATCGACACGGGCGGCAGTGCAGGCGGTGCCGCGCTCGCGGGCGGTGCCGGAGCGGCCCGGTCCTGCTGCGCCTGCAGCACGCCGGGCCGCAGCAGCAGGCAGGCCGCCAGCAGGGCGGCGGCAGTCCCGAGGCGGCGGGTTCTCGTGGCGGGCGTCGGCACGTCGGATGGCGGGGTCGTGGCCGCTCCAGCGTAGCGGGCCGGGTGGCTGCCGTCGTGCGGGAACGCCGCAAGGCCGTGTCAGCGGCGTCGCTCATCCCGCGGTGGCGCCAGCGGTCTCGCGTCGAAGTTCAAGTGTTTTCCGCCTGCAGCCCGCATGGGGAGCGGGCGATGCGCTATGGTTCTGATAGCACCCGGCAAAAAGAAAGCCGCCCGGGGGCGGCTTCCAGACAGCGTCGGCCCTGGCCCTGGCTCACTCGCTGGAGATTTCCTCCGGCTCCGGCTTGGCCTTGCCTTCCTTCTTGGGCAGCGGCTGGATGTCCAGCACGACTTCTTCCTTCTCGTCGAGGTCGACCGTCAGCCGGCCGCCCTCGGTCAGCCGGCCGAACAGCAGCTCGTCGGCCAGCGCGCGCCGGATCGTGTCCTGGATGAGCCGCTGCATCGGCCGCGCACCCATCAGCGGATCGAAACCCTTCTTGGCCAGGTGCTTGCGGATCACGTCCGTGAAGGTGACTTCCACCTTCTTCTCGGCGAGCTGCTGCTCCAGGACCAGCAGGAACTTGTCGACCACGCGCAGGATGATGTTCTCGTCCAGCGCCTTGAAGCTCACGGTCGCATCCAGCCGGTTGCGGAACTCGGGCGTGAACAGGCGCTTGATGTCGGCCATCTCGTCGCCCGACTCCCGCGGGTTGGTGAAGCCGATGGTCGCCTTGTTCATGGTCTCGGCACCCGCGTTGGTCGTCATGATGATGATGACGTTGCGGAAGTCGGCCTTGCGCCCGTTGTTGTCCGTCAGCGTGCCGTGGTCCATGACCTGCAGCAGCACGTTGAAGATGTCCGGGTGCGCCTTCTCGATCTCGTCGAGCAGCAGCACGCAGTGCGGCTTCTTGGTGACCGCTTCGGTCAGCAGGCCGCCCTGGTCGAAGCCGACGTAGCCCGGGGGCGCGCCGATCAGGCGCGACACCGCGTGCCGCTCCATGTACTCGGACATGTCGAAGCGGATCAGCTCGATGCCCATGATGTAGGCCAGCTGCTTGGCCGCCTCGGTCTTGCCGACGCCGGTGGGGCCGGAGAACAGGAACGAGCCGATCGGCTTGTCGCCCTTGCCCAGGCCCGAGCGGGCCATCTTCACGGCACCGGCGAGCACTTCCAGGGCCTTGTCCTGGCCGAACACCACGCTCTTGAGGTCACGCTCGAGCGTCTGCAGCTTGCCGCGGTCGTCGTTGGAGACGTTGGCGGGCGGGATGCGGGCGATCTTGGCCACGATCTCCTCGACCTCGGTCTTGGAGATGGTCTTCTTGCGCTTGCTCACCGGCAGGATGCGCTGGGCCGCACCGGCCTCGTCGATCACGTCGATGGCCTTGTCGGGGAGGTGGCGGTCGTTGATGTACTTGGCCGAGAGTTCGGCGGCCGCCTGCAGCGCGCCCGCGGCGTACTTGACGCTGTGGTGCTCCTCGAAGCGGCTCTTCAGGCCCTTGAGGATCTCGATCGTCTGCTCCACGCTCGGCTCGACCACGTCGACCTTCTGGAAGCGCCGGGACAGCGCGGCGTCCTTCTCGAAGATGCCGCGGTACTCGGTGAAGGTGGTCGCACCGATGCACTTGAGCTGGCCGCTGGACAGCGCCGGCTTGAGCAGGTTGGACGCGTCCAGCGTGCCCCCCGAGGCCGCGCCGGCCCCGATGAGGGTGTGGATCTCGTCGATGAAGAGCACCGCGTTGGGCTTGTCCTTCAGGGACTTGAGCACGCCCTTGAGCCGCTGCTCGAAGTCACCGCGGTACTTGGTGCCCGCCAGCAGCGCACCCATGTCCAGCGAGTACACGTTCGACTCGGCCAGGATCTCGGGCACGTCCTTCTGCACGATGCGCCAGGCCAGCCCCTCGGCAATGGCGGTCTTGCCCACGCCGGCCTCGCCGACCAGCAGCGGATTGTTCTTGCGGCGGCGGCACAGGATCTGGATGACCCGCTCGACCTCGTACTCGCGGCCGATCAGCGGATCGATCTTGCCGTCCTTGGCCTGCTGGTTGAGGTTGACGGTGAACTGCTCGAGCGGAGAGGCCTTCTCGTTCTTCTCGCCGCCCTCCTCGCCCTCGCCGCTGCCGGACTCGCCGCTCTTGGCGGGCTCGGGCGGATCGCTCTTCTTGATGCCGTGCGCGATGAAGTTCACCACGTCCAGCCGCGTCACGCCCTGCTGGTGCAGGTAGTAGACGGCATGCGAGTCCTTCTCGCCGAAGATGGCCACCAGCACGTTGGCGCCGGTCACTTCCTTCTTGCCGTTGCCCGTGCTCTGCACGTGCATGATGGCGCGCTGGATCACCCGCTGGAAGCCCAGCGTGGGCTGGGTGTCCACGTCGTCCGTGCCGGCGACCTGCGGCGTGTTGTCCTTGATGAAGTTGGACAGCGACTTGCGCAGGTCGTCGATGTTGGCTGAGCAGGCGCGCAGCACTTCCGCCGCGCTGGGATTGTCCAGCAGGGCGAGCAGCAGGTGTTCCACGGTGATGAACTCGTGGCGCTGCTGGCGTGCCTCCACAAATGCCATGTGGAGGCTGACTTCCAATTCCTGGGCAATCATGAAATTTCCTTGTGCCTAGATTGCTGATTCACTGACTCGGTCTGATCCCATTTCACTCGATGGGTTCACTCACGCACTGCAACGGGTGTCCCGCCTGCCGTGCGGCTTCCTGTACCTGGTCGACCTTCGTGGCGGCCACGTCCCGCGAATACACGCCGCAGATCCCTTTTCCGTCGAGGTGGATCTTGAGCATGATCTGGGTGGCCGTCTCGCGGTCCTTGTTGAAGAATTCCTGGATCACCACCACGACGAATTCCATCGGGGTGTAGTCGTCGTTGAGCATGACGACCTGGTACATCTGCGGCGGCTTGGTCTTCTGGGTCCTCCGCTCGAGCACCACGGAGCCACCGTCGTCCTGCGCCGGCTGCGTCTTGGGCGCGACCGGTGCGGGCACGGGGGGTTTGCTGGCCATGAAAATCATTCTATCGAGCAGCCTTTCGCACTGCACCGCAAAAGTGAAATGGAGACGCGGGCGCCACATTCAAGCGCACGGGCGGTCCTCTCCCCGCACACCCTCCACCGCCCGCCGGGCCAAACCACGCCGCTGCTTCATTCTCCCAGCCACCTGCCTCGACCCGCCAATCTCTGGTCCGAAAGAGGCATCAAAACTTTAGTATGTGAAAATATTGACAGCGCGCGGCCGAATCCCGGACACTCGCGCGTAGGTTCGTGGGCACAACGAGAGGGTGGAGCGATGGCGACCGGTACAGTGAAGTGGTTCAACGACGCGAAGGGCTTCGGTTTCATCGAGCCGGACGGCGGCGGCTCCGACGTCTTCGCCCACTTCTCGGCGATCGCGATGGACGGGTTCAAGACGCTCAAGCAGGGCTCGCGGGTGAGCTTCGAGATCACCGAGGGGCCCAAGGGCCAGCTGGCGCAGAACATCCAGTCCGAGGTGCAGCCCATCCAGACCCAGCCGGCCGCCGACGGCGACCGCCCGCCGCGCCAGTCCAAGGTGCGGGCGCCCCAGTTCCACGCGCCGTCGCCGCGGCCGGACCTGCCGGCCGAGTGAGCCGGTCGGCCGCCAACGAAAAAGCCGCCCGGAGGCGGCTTTTTCATGCCCGTGGCCGGGTCACATGTGGTCGATCATGACCTGGCCGAAGCCGGAGCAGCTCACCTGCGTGGCGCCGTCCATCAGGCGGGCGAAGTCGTAGGTCACCTTCTTGGACAGGATGGCCTTTTCCAGCGAGCTGATGATCAGGTCGGCCGCCTCGGTCCAGCCCATGTGGCGCAGCATCATCTCGGCCGAGAGGATTTCGGAGCCGGGGTTCACGTAATCCTTGCCGGCGTACTTGGGCGCCGTGCCGTGGGTGGCCTCGAACATGGCCACCGAGTCGGACAGATTGGCGCCGGGGGCGATGCCGATGCCACCGACCTGGGCCGCCAGCGCGTCCGAGACGTAGTCGCCGTTGAGGTTCAGCGTGGCCACCACGCTGTACTCGGCCGGGCGCAACAGGATCTGCTGCAGGAAGGCGTCGGCGATGCTGTCCTTGATGACGATGTCCCTGCCCGTCTTCGGGTTCTTGAACTTGCACCACGGACCGCCGTCGACCAGCTGCGCACCGAATTCCTTCTGCGCCAGGGCGTAGCCCCAGTCGCGGAAGCCGCCTTCGGTGTACTTCATGATGTTGCCCTTGTGCACGATGGTCACGCTGGGCTTGTCGTTGTCGATGGCGTACTGGATGGCCTTGCGCACCAGGCGCTCGGTGCCCTCGCGCGACACCGGCTTCACGCCGATGCCGGAGGTCTCGGGGAAGCGGATCTTCTTGACGCCCATCTCCTCGACCAGGAACTTGATCACCTTGCGGGCCTTGTCGCTCTCGGCCTCCCATTCGATGCCGGCGTAGATGTCCTCCGAGTTCTCCCGGAAGATCACCATGTTGGTCTTCTCCGGCTCCTTCAGCGGCGAGGGAACGCCCTGGAAGTACTGGATCGGGCGCAGGCAGACATAGAGGTCCAGCTCCTGGCGCAGCGCCACGTTGAGCGAGCGGATGCCGCCGCCCACCGGCGTGGTCAGCGGGCCCTTGATCGACACCACGTAGTCGCGCACCGCGTGCAGGGTTTCCTCGGGCAGCCAGACGTCGGGGCCGTAGACCTTGGTCGACTTCTCGCCGGCGAAGACTTCCATCCAGTGGATCTTCTTCTTGCCGCCGTAGGCCTTGGCGACCGCCGCATCGACCACCTTCAGCATCACGGGCGTGATGTCCATGCCGGTGCCGTCACCCTCGATGTACGGAATGATCGGCTGGTCCGGCACGTTCAGGGACATGTCGGCATTGACGGTGATCTTCTGGCCCTGGCTGGGCACCTTGATGTGCTGGTACATGGGGAAAGCGGTCTCCGGGGGGTGGGAATCGTGCGCGTTGCCGTCGGCAAACCCCGGAATTCTAGCCCCGCCTGCCACCCTGCCCTCGCTGGGCAACGCCCGTCTTGTCAACCGCCTGCCGGGCTCGTCCGTTTCGGATGAGCTTCCCGGCGACGGGAGGTGTTGTTCGAACAATCAATCAATCGACTGGACCAAGACCATGAACAAGCTGCTCGCCGCCCTGGTGGCCTCCCTCTTCGCAACCGCCTCTTTCGCCGCCGCCCACGCTGGCGCGCCGGCAGCCGGCGCCTCCGCCCCGAAGGCGGAAGCCAAGGCTGAAGCGAAGGCCGAGAAGAAGGAAGCCAAGGCCGATGCCAAGGCCGAAAAGAAGGCCGCCAAGGCCGACAAGAAGGTTGCCAAGGCTGACGCCAAGGCCGAGAAGAAGGAAGCCAAGGCCGACGCCAAGGCTGCTGCACCGGCCGCCGCCGCTGCTCCGGCCGCTGCCGCCGCCCCGGCCGCCGCTGCTTCCGGCGCCAAGAAGTAATCCTTCTCCGGCCCCTGCGAGAAATGCCCGCTTCACAGCGGGCATTTTTCTTTGGGGCGGCCCGCACGTTGCTTCGCGCGCGGCGCACGGTCCCGGCTCGAGCCCCGCGACCAGCCCCCTGTGGCCTGGCGACGGCACAATCGGTCCCCATGAAAGCCTTCCTTTCCTTGCTCGTCCTGGCCGCATCGACGCTCGTCGCCCAAGCGCAGTCCCAGGAGCCGCAGACCCACCTGCCCCGGGTGCAGCTCTCGTCCGGCATGCACCAGATCGACGCCCAGGTGGCGCAGACGCCCGAGCAGCGCGCGACCGGACTCATGTGGCGCACGCAGATGCCCCAGCACGAAGGCATGCTGTTCGTGTTCGCGCAGCCCAGCGTGCAGTGCTTCTGGATGAAGGACACGCTGCTGCCCCTGTCGGCGGCCTTCGTCGAGGACGACGGCACGATCGCCAACATCGCCGACATGCAGCCACGCAGTCTGGAGTCGCACTGCTCGGTCAAGCCGGTGCGCTACGTGCTCGAGATGAATCAGGGCTGGTTCGCCAAGCGCGGCATCAAGGCAGGCGCGAAGCTTGCGGGTGCGCCGTTCCAGCGCTGAAGCACCGGCTCGACAAAAAAAAGGGCCGCTCACGCGGCCCTTGTCGTTTGACCGGCTGCGATCAGCCGAAGTTCTTCTGGGCGAACTCCCAGTTCACGAGCTTGTCGAAGAAGGTCTCGACGAACTTCTGGCGCAGGTTGCGGTAGTCGATGTAGTAGGCGTGCTCCCAGACGTCGACCGTCAGGAGCGCCCTGTCCGCCGTGGTGAGCGGCGTGCCGGCCGCCCCGGTGTTCACGATGTCGACGCCGCCGTCGGCCTTCTTCACCAGCCAGGTCCAGCCGGAGCCGAAGTTGCCCACGGCCGACTTCACGAAGGCTTCCTTGAAGGCGGCGTGGCTGCCCCACTTCTTGTTGATCGCCTCGGCGAGCGCACCGGACGGCTCACCACCGCCGTTCGGCTTCATGCAGTTCCAGAAGAAGGTGTGGTTCCAGATCTGGGCCGAGTTGTTGTAGATGCCGCCGGAGGACTTCTTGATGATCTCCTCCAGGGTCATGTTCTCGTACTCGGTGCCCTTTTGCAGGTTGTTCAGGTTCACCACGTACGCGTTGTGGTGCTTGCCATGGTGGAACTCCAGCGTCTCCCTGGAATAGTGCGGCGCCAGCGCGTCGATGGGATACGGGAGAGGGGGCAGGGTGTGTTCCATGGAGGTTCCTTTGTCTGCGGAGGTCGGGAAAGAGCGCGATTCTAGGCACTAAAGCAGGCGCGGCTGGGACACGGTCAGATCAACCTCCCCCTCCGCCAGGGTCGCCCGAAGCGCCTGTCCGGGTCGGGTCTGCGCGGCACGGATGACCACGTGCCCGTCCGCGTCGACCAGCAGCGCATAGCCGCGCTGGAGCACCAGCCGGGGGTCGAGCAGTTGCAGGCGCAACTCGGCCCGGTGCAGCCGCTCCTGCTGCCGGCGCAGGCGCGTTCCGAGTGCGCCCGCGTGGGCCGCCGCGCGGGTGTCCAGCACGGCATGCGCCCGCTGCAGGCGCAACTGCACGGCATGGCGCAGGCGGTCGCCCAGCTGCGCGGACGACCGGTGCTGCTGCGCCAGGCGCGTGGACGGACGGCCGAGACGCACTGCCGCCTGGTCGAGGCGCTGGCCGGCCACGTCCAGGCGCCGGTGCACGGCAGACTGGAGCCGCTCGCTCGCCTGCCGCAGCACGTCCAGCAACTCCGCGCGCGGACGCGAGACCAGCTCCGCTGCGGCGGTGGGCGTGGGCGCACGCAGGTCGGCGCAGAAGTCGGCGATGGTCACGTCCGTCTCGTGCCCCACGCCACACACCAGTGGAACCGGGCTGCGCACGATCGCCCGGGCCAGCGGCTCTTCGTTGAAGGCCCAGAGGTCCTCGATCGACCCGCCGCCGCGCACCAGGAGGATCACGTCGATGGTGCCGGACTGCGCCAGCGCATAGAGGCGCTCCAGCGCGGTGACCAGTTCGGGCACGGCCTGCGCCCCCTGCACGGACGCGGGCGCCAGCAGCACCGGCACGTGCGGCACCCTGCGCTGCAGTGCCGTGGCCACGTCGTGCAGCGCGGCCGCACCGAGCGAAGTGACCAGGCCGATGCCGCGTGGCATGGCCGGCAGGTCGCGCTTGCGCCCCGCATCGAAGAGCCCATCAGCCTCCAGCGCGGCCTTCAGGCGCAGGAATCGCTCGTACCAGGCGCCCTGCCCGGCCCGCGACATGGTCTCCACGACGAGCTGGAGGTCGCCACGCGGTTCATAGACTGCCAGCCGCCCCTGGACTTCCACCAAGTCTCCCTCCTTGGGCGTGAAGGCGAGCAGGCCAGCGGCCCGCCGGAACATGGCGCAGCGCAGCTGGCCTTGCGGGTCCTTGAGGGAGAAGTACAGGTGCCCGCTGGAGGCGCGGGACAGTCCGCAAACCTCGCCACGCACCGCCACCGGATTGAGCCGGGCATCCAGAAACTCAGCAACGGCGCGGCACAGCGCGCCAACTTGCCAGATGCGCGGCGCCGGCGCTGCTTCGGACGCGGCCACCATCAGGCCAGACGCGGCTCGGGGGCCGAAAGCTGCTGTCGGGCGGCTCCATTCGGAGCTTCCCCGGCTGGCGAGCCCCCGTGATCCGTCCACAACGGGCCGAAGACCTGGTGATGACATGGCCGCGTGCGCGAAAGCGTAGATTCTGCGTCGCAAGTCGTTGATTTCACTCGAGAATTCGCTGCTGAAAATGTCATCGTTCTGACACGGAGGAAGCTGGATGCGGCTTTGCGGCCCGGGAAGTGGGCTTTCTGCACAAAGTTATCCACAACTTCTGTGGGCGGTGTCCTACGCGATGGGGATGCCGTCCTACAGCGACGCGCGTACCCCATAATCGCGCCACTTTCAGTCATCGACGCGCGGCGGAGCCCCTTTGCTTTCGATCATACAAGCCGCAGGCTGGCCGATCTGGCCCTTGGTTGCCTGCTCCATCCTGGCCCTGGCCCTGATCATTGAACGCTTCCTGAGCCTCAAGACCTCGCGGATCGCGCCTCCCCGCCTGCTCGACGAGGCCCTGGCCGTGTCGCGGACCGCGGTGCCGGGGCCCGAGGTGGTCACCCAGCTCGAGCAGAACTCGGCCTTGGGCGAGGTGCTCGCCAGCGGATTCCGCGCGCTCAACAGCAATCCCCGCTGCACCGAGTCGGACCTGCGCGCCACGATGGAAGGTGTCGGGCGCGCCGTCGCGCACCGCCTGGAGCGCTACCTTGCAGCGCTGGCGACGATCGCCTCCGCGGCCCCGCTGCTGGGCCTGCTGGGGACCGTGATCGGCATGATCGAGATCTTCGGCTCCCAGGCGCCGGGCGGCACCACCGGCGGCAATCCCGCCCAGCTCGCGCACGGCATTTCGGTCGCGCTGTACAACACCGCGTTCGGCCTGATCGTCGCGATCCCGGCACTGATCTTCTGGCGCTACTTCCGGGCGCGGGTGGACGCCTACCTGCTCACCCTGGAGCTGGCATCCGAGCGCTTCGTGCGCCACCTCAACTCGCTGCGCCGGGCATGAACTTCCGCGCAGGGTCCCGCGACGAGCCGGAGATCAACCTGATCCCGTTCATCGACGTGCTGCTGGTCGTGCTGATCTTCCTGATGCTCAGCACGACCTACAGCAAGTTCACCGAACTGCAGCTTCGCCTGCCCGTGGCGGACGCGGACGCACAGCGCGACCATCCCCGTGAGGTGATCGTCGGCGTGGCCAGCGACGGCCGCTACACCGTGAACAAGCAGCCGGTCACCGGCAAGAGCGCCGATCTGCTGGCTGCTGCCCTCGGCGACGCTGCCAAGGCCGGCAAGGACAGCGTGGTGATCGTCAGCGCCGATGCGGCCGCGCCGCACCAGGCCGTGATCACCGTCCTGGAAGCGGCCCGTCGCTCCGGGCTGCAGCAGGTGACCTTCGCCGCGCAGACGTCCCAGGGCGGGGCGCGCTGACGCGCATGGGCGAGGCCCTGCAGCGGGCATGGCTGCGGCGCGGCCCGCTCGCCTGCCTGCTCTGGCCGCTGTCCCTTGTCTACCGTGCGCTGGTCGCGGTGCGGCGGTTTGCCCACCAAGCGGGCTGGCTTTCCGTGCGGCAGGCGGCGGTTCCGGTGGTGGTGGTCGGCAACGTGGTGGCCGGCGGTGCTGGCAAGACGCCGGTGGTCATGGCGCTGGCCGAACACTTCACCGCCCGCGGAATCCGCACCGGCGTGGTGTCACGGGGCCACGGCCGGGTCACCCGCGACTGCCGTGCGGTGCTGCCGGGTGCCGACCCCGCGCAGGTCGGCGACGAGCCCCTGCTGGTGGCCACCCGCTGCCGCGTGCCCGTCTTCGTTGCGCCGCGCCGGGCCGACGCGGTCGACGCCCTGCTGCGTGCCCACCCCAGCGTGCAGCTCGTGCTCAGCGACGACGGGCTGCAGCACCATGCGATGGGTCGCCAGGTGGAAGTCTGCGTCTTCGATGCGCGTGGGGTCGGAAACGGTTGGCTGCTGCCCGCCGGTCCGCTGCGCGAACCGTGGCCCCGGCCGGTGGACCTGGTGCTGACCACCCCCGAGACGCCTGGCATCGCCGGCTGGGCCGTGCGCCGCGCACTGGCCGACTTTGCCTGGCGAGCCGACGGCGCGCGCAGGCCGCTGGCGGAATTCACGGCGCAGCCATGCGACGCGCTGGCCGGCATCGCCCAGCCGGAACGCTTCTTCGCCATGCTCGCGGCTGCCGGCATCCAGGTCCGGCGGCGCATCGCCCTGCCCGACCACCACGCGTTTTCGGCCGCGGAGCGGCACGTGCAGGACGACGTGCCGCTGCTGTGCACGGAGAAGGACGCCGTCAAGCTGTGGCGGCAGGAGCCGCGGGCCTGGGCCGTGCCACTGGCCATCACCATCGAGCCGGGCTTCTGGCCGGCCCTGGAGGCCCGGTTGTCCTCGCAGCTATCATCGTTCGATGGATCCGAAACTCCTTGAGCTGCTCGTCTGCCCCGTCACCAAGGGACACCTCGACTACGACCGCTCGCGCCAGGAACTCGTGTCCCGCAGCGCGCGGCTGGCGTACCCGATCCGCGACGGCATCCCGGTGCTGCTCGAGGACGAGGCACGCACGCTGAGCGACGACGAGCTCGAGCGCCTGCCGGCACGCACGCCGCTCGTCTGACGTGGCGTTCACCGTCATCATCCCGGCGCGCATGGCGTCGAGCCGCCTGCCGGACAAACCGCTGGCCGACCTCGGTGGACGCCCGATGGTCGTGCGGGTGGCCGAGCGGGCGCGCCGCTCCGGCGCCCGCCGCGTCGTGGTGGCGGCAGACGATGCCCGGATCGTGGCGGCCTGCGCCGCACATGGCGTCGAGGCCTGCATGACCCGGGCCGACCACCCGTCGGGCACCGACCGCCTGGCCGAGGCGAGCACGCTGCTCGGCCTGCCCGACGACCACGTGGTGGTGAACGTCCAGGGCGACGAACCACTGATCGACCCGGCGCTGGTGGACGCCGTCGCCGCGCTGCTGGACGAGCGGCCCGACGCGCCGATGGCGACAGCCGCACACCGCCTGTCCTCCGTCGCGGAGTTCACCAACCCGAACGTGGTGAAGGTCGTGACCGATGCGCGGCAGATGGCGCTGTACTTCAGCCGAGCGCCCATCGCGTGGTGGCGCGACGGGTTCTCGGGCGGGGTGGACCGGCTGCCGGAACCGGCGCCCCTGCGGCACATCGGCTTGTACGCCTACCGCTGCGGTTTCCTGCGGCAGTTCCCGGCGCTCCCGCCAGCCCCCCTGGAGCAGCTGGAAGCGCTGGAGCAGCTGCGCGCCCTGTGGCATGGCCACCGGATCGCGGTGCACCTGGCCGCTGCGGCACCCGGCGCCGGCGTCGACACACCCGACGACCTGGCCCGCGTGCGCGCGCTGTTCAGGGACGGCGAGGCGTGAGGCTTCGCAAGGGCTGCGTGCTATCCTCAAGCGCATGATGCGCAACGGCCCGGCGCAGGGATGACGCGGGGCCCGCAGCGCCCGCTTCCAACCATCCGAGGACATCCATGAGACTGATCTTGCTGGGCGCGCCAGGCGCGGGCAAAGGCACCCAGGCAACCTTCATCTGCCAGAAGTACGGCATCCCCCAGATCTCCACGGGGGACATGCTGCGGGCAGCGGTGAAGGCCGGCACGCCGCTCGGACTGGCGGCCAAGAAGGTCATGGACTCCGGCGCCCTCGTCGGCGACGACATCATCATCGGCCTGGTCAAGGAGCGGCTCGCGCAGCCGGACTGCGCCAAGGGCTTCCTCTTCGACGGCTTCCCCCGCACCATCCCCCAGGCGGACGCCATGAAGAACGCGGGGGTGAAGCTCGACTACGTGCTGGAGATCGACGTGCCGTTCGACGCGATCGTCGAACGCATGAGCGGCCGCCGCTCGCACACGGCTTCGGGACGCACCTACCACGTCAAGTTCAATCCGCCCAAGGTGGCGGGGCTGGACGACGTCACCGGCGAACCGCTGATCCAGCGCGAGGACGACAAGGAAGGCACGGTGATGAAGCGGCTGGAGGTGTACGCCTCGCAGACGCGGCCCCTGGTGGACTACTACGCCAATTGGGCGAAGGCCGACCCCGCCAACGCGCCCCGTTACCGGGCGATCAGCGGGATGGGCACCGTCGAGGAGATCACGGCCCGCGCCTTTGCAGCCCTCGAAGGCTGACGCAGCGCGGGCTCAGGCCGGGCTCGAGCGCAGGCCGTAGGCCTTGCCGTCCACGAAGAGGTACTCGGCGCGCAGCACCGGCTCGCCCTTTTCTTCCTTGAACGTGAAGCCGACCACCGCCACGGTGGCGCCCGGCTTGATCTGGGCCACCTGCCAGGCTTCCATCCGCGTCAGCGGCGCAAGCTCGACCTCCCAGACCCGGTCCTTGCGCGTCGGCACGCTTGCGCGGGAGAGCAACGCCTTGCCGTCGACGGCGGCCGACTGCGCCGGGACCGAACGGCCAGCGAGATCGGCCGGCACGCGCAGCCCAGGCGCGACTTCCAGCATCAGTTCGGCGTGCGGGTTCTGCCAGCGCACGGTCGTGGCACGGCCCTCCAGGTAGATCGGGCGGTCCTGGTCGAAGCTGCTCCAGCCGTGGTGGGCCAGGGCCAGGCCGGGAACACCGGCCGCAGCCAGCACGAGGGTTCGACGTTTCATCATCGGGCGCTCCAGTCGCAAGGTCGTCAAAGGTAGGCGATCCACCGTCCGCAGGCGACGACGGACAGCCACAGCGCGGTGGACAACAGCATCTGCAGGCGCGCGGTGGTGTCCAGGCGCCGCAGCGAGCCGCGTGCGTGGAACGCCATGGCATTACATCCGGCGAGGAAAAGCAGCAGCATCTTGAGGGTGAATGCACGGTTCGCGATGAGCTCCTGGGGCTGCGACGCGAACATCAGCAGGCCGGTGGCCGCCGCCATGCCGAACCCCCCGGCGGCCAGGCCGAGGCTCAACCGCGCCAGGTCGGCCACCGGCAAGGCAGCGCCGCGGCCGAAGACCCGCAGCTCCAGCAGCACCAGGTTGCCCAGCAGCAGCGCGATGCCGACGATGTGCACGATCTCCAGCGCGGGATAGGCCCAGGGATGGCCTTGCAACCAGGCCATCAGCCCATGCACTCCAGCAGGAGGTCGATGCGGGCCTTGGTGGGCGAGAGCGGATGGCTCGGCCATCTTGCGTGCGGCGTGCCGACGATCCGGCCCTCCGTGCAGCGGGTGGCCAGGACGATGCGAACGCCACGCGCTTCTGCGCGCTGCAGGGCCGCTTCGAGCGCGTGGTGCAGGGTTGCGTTGCCGGTGGCGGCCACCACGATCGCATCGACGCCGTCGGCGGCCAGCAGGTCCACGAGCCGGCCGTCGGCTCCGGCGTGGCTGTGGACGATCTCGACGCGGGGCCAGGCACCCGGGTCGTCCGGCAGGCGCACCCCGGGTCCGACCGCATCGGGCCAGGGCCGCACGCTGCGGACCTGCCCCTCTTCGACATAGGCCACCGGGCCAGCGTCGCCCGAACTGAACGGGTCGAGCCGGTAGGGGTGGACCTTGCGAACATCGGCGGCGGCGTGGACGGCGCCCGCGCAGACCGCCAGCACGCCCCGGGCGGACGGGGAGCGCGCCACCGCCAGGGCGTCGGCCAGGTTCTGCGGTCCATCGGGGACCAGCGCGGTGGCCGGTCGCATGGCGCAGGTGAGGACCACCGGACGCGCCGCATCGAGCATCCGGTGCAGGAACCAGGCGGTCTCCTCGAGCGTGTCGGTCCCATGGGTCACCACCAGTCCGGCCACGGTGGGGTCGGCCAGCCAGTGGCGGCAACGGTCGGCGAGCGTGCGCCATGTGGACAGGTCCATGTCCTTGCTGTCCAGCTGTGCCACCTGCTCCGCATGCACACGGCCGGCCATGCCGGGAAGTGCTGCCACGAGTGCCTCGACGCCGAGTTGCCCGGCCCGATAGCCCACGTGCTGCCCGGGTGCACCGGCGCCGGCGATGGTGCCGCCGGTGCCCAAAACCACGATCTGATCCGCCGCCACTTGCACTCTTTCACGAAACTGGTTAAAAATACAGGTACTGGATGGGCAGCCAGTGCACTGCCTCCCCTAGGAGCCCCCGCCATGATCGAATCGCCCAAGCTCACCGCGCGCCAGCAGCAGATTCTGGACCTGATCCAGGCCGCCATCGCACGCACCGGCGCACCGCCCACGCGCGCGGAGATCGCGGCCGAACTCGGGTTCAAGTCTGCCAATGCCGCCGAGGAGCACCTGCAGGCCCTTGCGCGCAAGGGCGTGATCGAGCTGGTGAGCGGCACCTCGCGCGGCATCCGGCTGAAGGGCGACACGCTGCGTTCCATCCACGAATCGCGCTTCAAGCAGTTCTCGCTGCCCCTGCAGAGCCTGGCGCAGCTGGCACTGCCGCTGGTGGGGCGCGTGGCGGCGGGCTCGCCCATCCTCGCGCAGGAACACGTGGACCAGACCTACTACGTCGAAAGCAGCCTGTTCCAGCGCAAGCCGGACTACCTGCTGAAGGTGCGGGGCATGTCCATGCGCGACGCCGGCATCATGGACGGCGACCTGCTGGCCGTGCAGTCCACGCGCGACGCCAAGAATGGCCAGATCGTGGTGGCCCGCCTCGGTGACGAGGTGACCGTCAAGCGCTTCCGGCGGAACAAGCACCTGATCGAGCTCCACGCGGAGAACCCCGACTACCCCACCATCGTGGTCGAGCCCGGCGAGCCCTTCGAAATCGAAGGCCTCGCCGTGGGCCTGATCCGCAACACGATGCTGATGTGACCCGCACCTGACCTGCCCGATGGTGCAGGTGGCGGGCGTATGGCGCAGGACGCCATCACCCTGCTCCCTCGGGTTCCCGATGCCAATCTCGCCTGTGTACGACCGAACCTGAAGTCCAAAGGAGAGCGTGACATGGGAATCTTCGCAATGAATCACCTGGCGGCCTGGCTGCGGCCACTGCGGCGTTGGCTGGGCCTGCTGCCACAGGCCACTGCCCATGGTTCCGGCTGTGGCGCCATGCGGCTGCACACGTCGGCCGGGCGCGGCCACGTGGCATGGCCGCCCACGCGCCGGGGCGAAGGCAACCGCCGGCCGCTGCGGGTGCTGCGCGTCGTCGACGCCGGGCATGCACCCTGCACCGCGGGTCGCATGGTCATCTCCGGGCGCATGGCGGACGTGTGCGCCGAGCTCGACCGGCTCGCCGCGCTGGAAACGGCAGCCGCCTGAGGTTCGACCGCCTGCTCGCCGGGCAGGACGGGGCGGCAGGCGGTGAGGCCGGCTCCGCGCTCAATGCCGGCGGCTGCGGGCTTACTGTGCGCCGGTCAGGTAATCCGCCTTGCCCAGCTCCACCCCGTTGTGCCGCAGGATGGCGTATGCGGTCGTCACATGGAAGAAGAAGTTGGGCAGCACCCAATGCTTGAGGTAGGCCTCGCCCTTCATGGTGCGGGTCGCATCCCTGCCGACCGGGAACGTGATCTCCTTCTCCTCGGTCCCGTCGAGCATGTGCGCCGGCACGGTGTCCAGCCACGCCAGCGTCTTGCCGATGCGGGTGCGCAGCTCCTCGAAGGTCGTCTCGTTGTCCTCGAACCGGGGTGCCTCGACACCGGAGATCCGCGCCACGCCGTTCTTGGCGGCATCGCAGGCGATCAGCACCTGCCGCGTGAGCGGCAGCATGTCGGGGGCCAGTCGGCTGCCCGCCAACACCGCGGAGTCGAAGTTCCGTGCCTGCGCGTGCGCCAGGCCCTTGGCCAAGAAGTGCTCGAGGTTGCCGAGCATGGTGCGGAAGATCGGCAGGCTGGCCGAGGACATGGAAATCGCCATCGAAGTCTCCTTGGGGTCGCGAACAAAGGCCTGATGCTAGCGGCGGGCGGCGAACTCTGCAGGAGAGCGCCTCCTGGACGCAGGGCACAATTGCCCCATGAACATCGTGATCCTCGACGACTACCAGGACGCCGTTCGCAAGCTGCGATGCGCGGCCAAGCTCGAGGCCTACCCTGCCAAGGTCTACACCAACACCGTCAAGGGCATCGGCCAGCTTTCGGTGCGGCTGCGCGACGCCGACGTCATCGTCCTGATCCGGGAGCGCACGCACATCACCCGGCAACTCCTCGAGAAGCTGCCCCGGCTCAAGCTCATCGCCCAGACCGGCAAGGCGGGAAGCCACATCGACATCGAGGCATGCACCGAGCGCGGGATCGTGGTCACCGAGGGTGTGGGCTCGCCCGTGGCGCCCGCCGAGCTCACCTGGGCGCTGATCATGACGTCGATGCGGCGCCTGCCGCAGTACATCGCCACGCTCAAGCACGGCGGCTGGCAGCAGTCGGGCATGAAGTCGGCGTCCATGCCGGCCAACTTCGGCCTGGGCATGGTGCTCAAGGGCAAGACCCTGGGCATCTGGGGCTATGGCCGCATCGGCCAGCTGGTGGCCGGCTATGGCCGGGCCTTCGGCATGCGCGTGCTGGTGTGGGGCCGCGAAGGCTCCCGCTCGCGTGCGCAGTCCGACGGCCATTTCACGGCGGAGAGCCGCGAGCAGCTCTTTGCCGAGAGCGACGTGCTGAGCCTCCACCTGCGACTGAACGAAGAGACGGCCGGCATCGTGCGGCTCGAGGACTTCGGCCGCATGAAGCCCACCGCCCTCTTCGTGAACACTTCACGCGCCGAACTGGTCGAGTCCGATGCGCTGATCGCGGCACTCAACCGCGGCCGGCCCGGCATGGCGGCAGTGGACGTGTTCGAGAGCGAACCCATCCTGCAGGGGCACGCCCTGCTCCGCCTGGAGAACTGCATCTGCACGCCGCACATCGGCTACGTCGAGCAGGAGAGCTACGAGCTCTACTTCGGGGCTGCCTTCGACAACGTGGTGCACTTCATCCAGGGCGAGCCCACCAACGTGGTCAACCCGGCCGCGCTGCAGGTGCGGCGCTGACGCCGTCTCGCGCGGCCTGCGCCTGAGATGAGCGAAGCCCCCGCCACGCCGCGCACGCCGCTCCCGCGGGTGCTGTGGCCGCTGCTGTTCGGCAATTTCGTGATCGGCGCGGGCGTGATGGTGGTTCCCGCCACGCTCAACGACATCAGCACGTCCTTCAAGGTCACGGCCGCCACCGCCGGCCAGTTGATCACCGTGGCCGGCATCGTCATGTGCCTCGGCGCGCCGCTGTGCGCCGCCCTCGTGGCGGGATGGGACCGGCGGCGCCTGCTGGCCTTGTCCATGGTCTGGTACGCCCTGCTGCACCTGGCCTGCGCCGCATCCCCATCGCTCGCCGCGCTGTTGCCGCTGCGGGCGCTGGCGGTGATCGCGCCTGCGGTGTTCACTCCACAGGCGGCCGCGTGCGTCGGACTGCTCGTGCCGCCGCAGGACCGCGGTCGCGCGATCACCTTCGTGTTCCTGGGATGGTCCGTGGCCTCGGTGCTCGGCATGCCCCTGGGCGCCTACATCGGCGGCGTGCTCGGCTGGCGCGCCGCATTCATCGCGGTGGCGGTGCTCTCGGTCGCCAGCGCTTTCTGGGTGTGGCGGACACTGCCGGATGGCGTGCGGCCTCCCGCGCTGTCGCGGCAGGCCTGGTCCGAGACCTTGCGCTCCAGCCCGCTGATGCTTTGCGTTGCGGTCACGGTGCTCTATTCGGCCGGCCAGTTCGTCCTCTTCTCTTACTTCGCGCCGTACTACAAGCAGGTCCTGGGCGCCTCGACCATCGGGCTCAGCCTGCTGTTCATGTGGTTCGGCGCCTTCGGGTTCATCGGCAACGTCCTGATGTCGCGGCACATCGACCGCATCGGCGCCGACCGCGCAGTGCTGATCGCCGTGGGCTGCATGGCCTTGAGCCTGGCCATCTGGCCGCTCGGCACCAGCGTCGCCCTGGCGGCGCTGGTGGTCGTGCCCTGGGCATTGGGCTGTTTCTCGTCCAACTCTGCGCAGCAGGCCCGGCTGGTGGGCATCGCGCCGCCCCTCGCCTCGGCCTCGATCGCGTTGAATTCGTCGGCGATGTACGCGGGGCAGGCGATCGGTGCGGCCGGCGGGGGCTGGCTGATCCTGCAGAGGGGTGGCTACGAGGTCCTGCACTGGGCCGGGCTCGCCGGGCTGCTCGCCGCGATGGTGGTCAGCGTGCTCGCCGCACGCGCCTTGCGGCGAGTGGCACCGGCCACCTGAACGCCGCGGCTCACTCCCCGCTCTTGCGGTGGTGTAGCGGCTGGTGTTTTCGAGCCCCGGACCGGACGCTTCCCGGTAGGCGTCAAGGCGGGCACCTGCGCGCTGTCAGGGAGCTGGAACTCGTCGGCGCATGTTCTGGGACGCCATTCGCCTCCCGAGCTGGGCCGAAGGCGCAATCGGCACAGGAGCGCGCTCGAACGATGCCGCAGACGGTGCCGGATAATCCACACATGGAAACTCAGTACACGACGGTCGCCGTGGTCGGGGCCGGCGCGATGGGGCGTGGCATCGCGCAGATCGCCGCCCAGGCGGGCAGCCGGGTGCGCATCCACGACAGCCAGCCCGCGGCCATCGACAAGGCGGTGCAGGACATCGGTGCGCAATGGGACCGCCTGCAGGAAAAGGGCCGCATGGACGCGGCGGCCGTGCAGGCCTGCAAGGCACGCCTGCTGCCGGCGCCGGAACTGGCGCAGCTCTCCGACTGCGATCTGGTGGTCGAGGCGGTGGTCGAGCGCCTGGACGTCAAGAAGGACCTGTTCGCGCGCCTCGAAGCCGTGGTGTCACCGCGCTGCGTGCTGGCCACCAACACCTCTTCGCTCTCCGTCACCGCCATTGCGTCGGCACTGGCCCATCCGCAGCGCTTCGCCGGGTACCACTTCTTCAACCCGGTGCCGCTGATGAAGGTGGTCGAGGTGATCGCTGGCCTGCGCACGGACCCGGCCATCTGCGAGGCCCTGGCGGTCTACGCCCGCCAGATGGGCCACACGCCGGTGCAGGCCCAGGACACGCCGGGATTCATCGTCAACCACGCCGGGCGCGGCTACGGCACGGAAGCGCTGCGCATCGTGGGCGAGGGCGTGGCCGATTTCGCGACCATCGACCGCATCCTGCGCGATCAGGCCGGATTCAAGCTGGGCCCGTTCGAGCTGATGGACCTCACCGCACTGGACGTGTCGCACCCGGTGATGGAATCGATCTACCGGCAGTACTACGACGAGCCGCGCTACCGACCCAGCGTGATCACCGCCCAGCGCCTGGCCGGGGGCATGGTGGGCCGCAAGTCCGGCAGCGGGTTCTATCCCTATGTGGACGGCAAGGCCGAGGTTCCGCGGGAACCGGGGGCGCCGCAAGTCGACGAGATCCCGCCGGTCTGGGTGTCGAGCCGCGCCGCGCGCCGCCAGGAGCTCTACCAGCTGCTCAAGGACCTGGGCGCGCGCATCGAGACCGGGCAATCGCCCTCGATGAACGCCCTCACCATCGTGGCACCGCTCGGGTTCGACGTGACGACGGTGGCGGTGGTCGAGCGCCTCGACCCCGCGCGTACCGTGGGGATCGACCTGCTGATCGACGACGCCGCAACGAAGCGGCGGGTGCTCGCCACCAATCCCGCGACCCGGCCGGACATGCGCGATGCCGCCCATGCGCTGTTCGCGCGCGACGGCAAGCCGGTGAGCGTGATCCGGGACTCCGGCGGCTTCGTCACCCAGCGCGTCGTGGCCACCATCGTCAACATCGCCTCCGACATGTGCCAGCAGCGCATCTGCAGCCCCCAGGACCTGGAGACGGCCGTGACGCTCGGGCTGGGCTATCCGCTCGGCCCGCTGGCGATGGGCAACCGCTGGGGTCCGGCCAATGTCCTCGAGGTCCTGTTCAACATGCAGACGGTCTATGGCGACCCGCGCTACCGCCCCAGTCCCTGGTTGCGGCGGCGCGGAGCCATCGGGCTGTCGCTGTTGCAGGAAGAGGCATGACTCCGATGGGCGCACACTGATGCCGGCCGAACTCAAGAGCACGACGCAGGGCGGCACGATGGTGCTGACCATCAGCAACCCCGAGCAGCGCAACGCCCTGGGACCGGAGATGTACGCTGCCGGGGTCGAGGCCCTGAACGTCGCCGAGACGCACCCCGAGGTGCGCAGCGTGGTCATCACGGGCGAAGGCGGCATGTTCTGCGCCGGGGGCAACCTCCAGCGGCTGCAGGCCAACCGCCAGCAGGCGCCCGAGGTGCAGGCCCAGAGCATCGAAGGCCTTCATGCCTGGATCGAGACGATCCGCAGCTTCCCCAAGCCGGTGCTGGCTGCCGTCGAGGGACCTGCCGCGGGCGCCGGCTTCTCGCTGGCCCTGGCCTGCGACCTCATCGTCGCTGCCGGCAACGCGGTCTTCGTCATGGCATACAGCAACGTGGCCCTGTCGCCGGACGGCGGCGCCACCTGGTCGCTGGGGCGCGCCCTGCCCCGCCAACTGGCCAGCGAACTGCTGCTCGCCGGCGAACGCATCGGTGCCGAGCGCCTGCATGCGCTGGGACTCGTGAACCGCGTGGTGCCGGAAGGCGCCGCGCTGGCCGAGGCCCTGGCGATGGCCGAGCGGCTCAACGAGCGGGCCCCGAATGCCCTGGCCAGCATCAAGGAACTGCTCAACGAGGCGCGCGGCGCCAGCCTGCACGCGCAACTGGCCAGCGAACGCGACCATTTCGTGCGCAACCTCCACCACCCCAACGCAGGAATCGGCATCGCCGCGTTCCTGGCGAAGGACAAGCCGCGCTACGGCTGAGCCCTTGCATCCGCCGGTGCAGACCCCGAGAGGCGCCGGCGGTCCCCCACGCGACAATCCCCGCGTGCACCAGTCACTGACAGGACAGACCATGGACGAGCCCATTCTTACGATCGAGGAACGTGAGGCGATCAACGGTGGTCGCTGGTTCTCTTCCCTCTCCCCCTCGCTGCGGCACGACATTCTTCGATGCGCCTACGTCAAACGCTACAAGGACGGCGAACTGATCGCCGCCCGCGGCGACCCGCCCGAGGAATGGATCGCTTGCGCGCGGGGTGCGGTGCGGGTGAGCTCCACCTCGATCTCGGGCAAGCAGATCACGCTGACGTACGTGGAGCCGGGCATATGGTTCGGCGACGTGGCGATCTTCGACGGCGACCGGCGCACGCACGACGCCTATGCGCATGGCGACACCTCCATCCTGTGCGTGGCGAAGGCCGACTTCCGCAAGATCCTGGCATCCCATGTGGAGCTGTACGAAGCCATGCTGCGCCTGCACGCCCGCCGCATCCGGCAGCTGTTCGGGCTGGTGGAGGATCTCAACACCCTGCCCTTGCGCGCCCGGCTCGCCAAGCAACTGATGCACCTGGTGCGCAGCTATGGCGTGCCCTCCCTGGCGGACGGCGGCGAGATGCGCATCGGGCTGCACCTGGCGCAGGAAGAACTGGCGCAGCTGCTGGGCGCATCGCGGCAACGCGTCAACCAGGAACTGAAGGCGATGGAGCGCGAGGACGTCATCCGCATCGAGCCGGGTGGCCTGGTGGTGCGCAACCGCGAGGCGCTGATGCGCATCGTCGAGGCTGACCTCGGATGAGCGATTTCGACCATTTCGTGGGCACCCGCCCGGTGTCCGACAAGCACGCCTTCGACACCGAAGCCCTCACCGCCTGGCTGCAGGCCAACCTTGCGGGCTTCGAAGGCCCGTTGGCCGTGGAGATGTTCAAGGGCGGCCAGTCCAATCCGACCTACAAGCTCGTCACGCCCCGGCGCAGCTACGTCATGCGGGCCAAGCCAGGCCCGGTGGCCAAGCTGCTGCCCTCCGCGCACGCGGTGGAGCGGGAGTTCGCCGTGATGAGCGGCCTGGCCGGCACCGGCGTGCCGGTGCCCCGCATGCACTGCCTGTGCGAGGACGAGTCCGTCATCGGACGCGCCTTCTACATCATGGAGTTCATGCAGGGCCGGGTGATCTGGGACCAGGCCCTCCCCGGCATGACGCCGGCCCAGCGCGGCGAGATCTACGACGAGATGAACCGCGTCATCGCGGCGTTGCACACGGTGCCCTTCGCCGAGAAGGGCCTCGCCGGCTACGGCAAGCCCGGCAACTACTTCGAGCGGCAGATCGGGCGCTGGAGCAAGCAGTACAAGGCTTCGGCCGACGGTGCCGGTCCGATGAGCCAGCCGATCCCGGCGATGGAGCAGCTGGTGGAATGGCTGCCGGCGAACATTCCCGCGGCCGCGCGCGACGACAGCAAGGTCTCCGTCGTGCATGGCGACTACCGGCTGGACAACCTCATGTTCCACCCCGAGGAGCCCCGCGTCATCGCCGTGCTCGACTGGGAGCTCTCCACGCTGGGCCATCCGCTGGCCGACTTCAGCTACCACTGCATGGCTTGGCACATCCCGCACGGGTCGTTCCGCGGCATCGGCGGGCTGGACCATGCCGGCCTGGGCATCCCGTCCGAGGACGACTACATCCGCCGCTACTGCGACCGCACCGGGCTGGCGACGGTGGCGGACCTCAAGGCCGACTGGAACTTCTACATGGCCTACAACATGTTCCGCATCGCGGCCATCCTGCAAGGCATCGCCAAGCGCGTGGAGGCCGGCACGGCGTCCAGCGCCCAGGCGGCCGCTTCCGGCGCCAGTGCGCGTCCGATGGCCGAGCTCGCCTGGCAGTTCGCCCGGCGCGCCTGATCCCCTGCTCCTTCGAAAGGCATCAATGGACTTCGAGTACTCCCCCAAGACCCGCGAACTGCAGGCCAAGCTGCTGAAGTTCATGGATGACCACATCTACCCCAACGAGAAGGCGTACCACGACGAACTGGTGGCCAACACCGCCGCCGGCAAGCGCTGGACCGCGCTGAAGGTGATCGAGGACCTCAAGCCCAAGGCGCGTGCGGCAGGCCTGTGGAACCTCTTCCTGCCGGTCGACAGTGCGTCGGCGTCGGGGTATGCCGGTGCCGGCCTGACCAACCAGGAGTACGCCCCCCTGGCCGAGATCATGGGGCGGGTGCAGTGGTCCAGCGAGGTGTTCAACTGCTCCGCGCCCGACACGGGCAACATGGAGACGATCGCCCGCTACGGCTCCGAAGAGATCAAGTCGCGCTGGCTGAAGCCCTTGCTGGAAGGCCAGATCCGCTCCGCTTTCGCCATGACGGAGCCGGAAGTCGCCTCTTCGGATGCGACCAACATCTCCACCCGCATCGAGCGCCAGGGCGACGAGTACGTGATCAACGGCCACAAGTGGTGGATCTCCGGCGCGGCGGACCCGCGCTGCAAGGTCTTCATCACCATGGGCAAGACCGATCCCGAGGCTCCTCGCCACTCGCAGCAGAGCATGGTCATCGTGCCGGCCGACACGCCCGGCATCCGCATCGTCCGGCCGCTCAACGTGTTCGGCTACGACGATGCGCCGCACGGCCACGTGGAGATGTACTTCGAGAACGTGCGGGTGCCGGCGGACAACATCCTCCTGGGCGAAGGCCGCGGCTTCGAGATCGCCCAGGGACGGCTCGGGCCCGGCCGCATCCACCACTGCATGCGACTGATCGGCCTGGCCGAGCGCGCACTCGAGCTCATGTGCCGGCGTTCCCTGAGCCGCGTGGCGTTCGGCAAGACCGTGGCGCAGCAGACGGTCACCCAGGAGCGCATCGCCGAGGCGCGCTGCAAGATCGACATGGCGCGGCTGCTCACCCTGAAGGCGGCGTGGCTGATGGACATGGCGGGCAACAAGGTGGCCAAGACCGAGATCGCCATGATCAAGGTCGTGGCACCGAACATGGCCTGCCAGGTGATCGACTGGGCGATGCAGGCCCATGGTGGCGGCGGCGTCAGCGACGACTTTCCGCTGGCCTACGCCTACGCCGGTGCGCGCACCCTGCGGTTCGCGGACGGCCCGGACGAAGTGCACCGCAACGCGATCGCCAAGTGGGAACTCGGCAAGTACGGAAGCTACGGGCGCGACGCCCAGGCGGCCGTCACCCGCGGCGGCTGACGCTCGCACCCACGGGGCGGCGGTGCACGCCCCGCCTCGCCGGCGGGCGTCGCGCGTTCAGCGCGGCGCCTTGAACGCGCCCACCGCGTTCTCGCAGGCGCTGGTGAAGATCTGCGCGGCGTGTTGCAAGGTCGGCAGGTTGCCGGAGTCCTGCTGCATGCGCAGGTAGGCCTTGCCCCGCAGCAGCATCAGCATGAAGGGAACCTCGGCCGAAGGCGCCGGGGACGGCCACTCGAGCAGCAGCCGCGCCAGCTCCGGGTCGATCCATGCCATGGCGTTCGCACGCTCGTCGCCCAGCAGCGCGTACCGGGTCCAGAACACCCGCGGCATGCTGTCCCACCCGATCTCGTCGTACACGGCGAGCCACCGCATCTCCTCGGGCAGGCTGGTGTTCACGCTGGTCTGCAGGCCGTCGGTGTACTGCGCGTAGGCCTGCTTCTCGAGCGAATCCTTCAGCGGCCGGTTGATCAGCAGCACGGCAACGTCGGGATCGACGTTCAGTTCGGCTCGGGCCCGCAGCTCCTCGCCCACGATGTACTTGCGGCTGGGACGTCCCACCTCCATCCGCCAGGGCCGCCCGGCCACGTGCCCATGCACCGCGAACCCCGCACCGGCGCCCGCCGCCCCCGGCGCATTGGTGAACGTGAAGCCCTGCGCCATCGCCCACTCCGAGACCGGAGCGAGCGATCCGGCATCCGGAAGGGAACTCGGCGCCGGCGGACTGGCGTCGCGCGCGAATGCCTTCTTGATCCTGTCGAACATGGTGGGGCGAGTTGTCCTAGAGTCGGGCCATTATCGAATCAATCCCCGACAGGAGCCTGACCATGATCGATGTTTTCAGCTGGCCGACACCCAACGGGCACAAGGTCCACATCCTGCTCGAGGAATGCGGGATTGCCTACCGCGCAATCCCGGTGAACATCGGCACCGGCGACCAGTTCAAGCCCGAATTCCTGGCGATCAGCCCGAACAACAAGATCCCGGCCATCGTCGATCCGCAGGGACCGGACGGCCGCCCGATCAGCCTGTTCGAGTCCGGCGCCATCCTGGTGTACCTCGCCGGCAAGACCGGACGCTTCCTCCCGGAGGGCGTGCGCGACCGCTACGAGGTGCTGCAGTGGCTGATGTTCCAGATGGGTGGCGTCGGCCCCATGCTCGGGCAGAACCACCACTTCCGGCAGTACGCACCCGAAAAGATCCCCTACGCCATCGAGCGGTACACCAACGAGGCGCGGCGCCTCTATGGCGTGATCGACCGGAGGCTGGCCAGCAGCCCGTGGGTGGGCGGGCAGGAGTACTCGATCGCCGACATCGCCATTTGGCCGTGGCTGCGCAACTGGAAGAACCAGGGCATGGAGTTGTCCGAGCATCCGCACCTGGCGCGGTGGTACCAACGGGTCGAGGAACGGCCGGCAGTGCAGCGCGGCGTGCAGGTGCTGGCCGACCTGCGCAAGCCGATCACCGACGACCGCTCGCGCGAGGTCCTGTTCGGCAAGACGCAGTACGCCTCGCGCTGACCGGCCGCGCGCGCCCACCTCAGGCCGCCGCGCGGTGGACGGCGGCGTCCCGGTTGATCCAGGGGTCGCCGGCACCGGCGCCCCAACCGGTGGCCACGCCCTCCACCAGCGTGCGCACGGCGGCGCTCAGGTCGTCGGGCTGGAACGGCTTGGTGATGTAGCCGTCGGCCCCGGCCGTCAGCGCCTGCAGCACCGATTCGCGCGTCGCCCGTCCCGTGAGCATCACCACCGGCACGGCGTGCAAGCGCGGATGACGGCGCAGGCGCCGCAGGATCTCGAATCCATCGGTGTCAGGCAGGCTTGCATCGAGCAGCACGATGTCCGGCGTGACCGGCCGACTCAGCTCCGCCACGACCTCGCTCCGGTTCGCCGCAAGGCGCACGTCGAATCCATCGAGGCGCAGGAAGCACTCGATGAAGCGGGCGAGCGACGGGTCGTCCTCCACCACCACGGCCAGCCGGGAGCCTCTGCCCGCCGCAGCCCGCCCGGCCGGCCTGCGCACCAGGCTGACCGCGAAACCGGCCCGCCGCAAGGACGCTTGCGCGGCGGATCGGGTGCCGCCGGGGCCCGCGCCGAGCATCTGCAACTGCTGACCGAACGACTCTTCCATGCCGTCACGCTCGGCGGTCTCCACCAGGCCGCGACGCACGAGAACCTGCAGCGCCCGCTCGAACCCGGCGTCGTCCACGTGCGGCATGGCGGCGCGCACCGGCTGCAAGGGCGAGGTGCCGTCCAGCCGCACCAGCAGCTCCAGCGCATGGGCGGGCAGGTCGGTCACCCGGCCGCGCAGCTCCCGGTCGCCCGCATCCGTGGCGCGGAACACCACGTCGGGGGTCCAGGCCGCAGGCAGCACGGTTGCAGCGTCCAGCCGGTCCCGCGTCACCATGCTCAGACCTCCGCCGTCGGCGAGTCCAGACCCAGCGGCGACAGCACCAGCGATGCGGTCTCGAACAGGAGGTCGACCCGGTCGCGCTGCTGTTGCACGCGCTCCAGGTAGTGCATGGGCACCGGGCCGGCGCCCTGCAACTGCCAGCTCAGGACCCTTTGCTCGGCTGCGCTCAGGTCCTTGACGGCTCGTTCCCAATCGTCGATGGAATGGTCCAACAGCATGTGCATCCCCCGTACAACAACTGAGCCGCATCGTAAGAAGATGTGAACGGGGCGGCGTTAAGTGTTTTGCTTAAGGGCGCGCCCGGCGAATCGTGGCGGTGCGGGCGGGTGCTTGACGCGCACTTGCCCGAGGCGGCTGCCATCGACCGCATCCGGGTTTACGCCAGCCAGCGGGGTCTTGCGGGAACGCAACGAAGCCGAGCAATAATGAACGATGACCCTGCCCCGCGCCCGGCGCGCCCCGCTGCGCATCCTCGTGGTCGACGACCACCGCGACACCGCGGACTCGATGACCATCCTGCTGCTGCAGCGCGGGTTCGAGGTGGCCGCAGCCTACGACGGCCTGCAGGCCGTCGCGCTGGCGGGGGACTGGTCCCCCGACGTGGTGCTGCTCGACTTGGTCATGCCGGGCCTGGACGGCGCCAGCGCAGCCGAGCGGATCCGCACGTTGTGCCCCGCGGCACTCCTCGTCGCCATCACGGGATACGTGCACCCCGAAGCCTTGCGACGTTGCGCGCAGGCGGGGTTCGACCGGCACTTCGCCAAGCCGATCGACATCCAGGTGCTGGTGGACCTGCTGCAGGCCCATCGTCCATCGCCAGCGCGCGCCAGGGTCTGAAGGCGCTCCATCGCGACGCGCTGGCCTGCCCGGAGGGACTCGAACCCCCGACCTGCTGCTTAGAAGGCAGCTGCTCTATCCAGTTGAGCTACGGGCAGTGCACCCGGAATTCTCGCACCCTGGCTGTGACGGGGCCGACGTGGGTCACCACAGCTTCGCGCAATTGCCCGTATAGACCACCGTGCCCGGGGCCGTTGGTGAGGCGGCCGTTTCCACGGTGACCAGCAGGCGGCCGACCTTGGACAGCAGTTGCTCCGAGGTGCCGGGCAGTGCCGAGGTGGCGGAGCCGGTCACCGGAACGTTGCCCAGCACGAACGGTGGGGCGTCGGCGGGCACCGCCCACAGCACCAGGCGACCCGCGGCCGGCCGCTCGATGGGGCCGATCACCTTCACCGTCAAGGTGCGCCCGTGCCGCAGGGAGCTGGCCAGCAACTTGCCGTTGCCTTGCGCATCGGTCAGCAAGCCCACATAGCTCTGGGGCAGCTTCTGCCCCGACCGCATGGCGAGCTGGTCCGGCGTGAACAGCAGCCCGGGCGCGGCCGCCAGCACGGCCAGCATCGCCGCCGCGCCCAGCACGAGCCCGCCCAGGCCCGGACCCGCGTACCGCCACCAGGCCGGCCGCGCCGGCGGCTGCGTGCCCCGCGGCGCCGGCTGCGCTGCCGGGCGGGTGCGCGCTTCGATGGCGGCCCACACGCGCGGCGAGGGCTGGGCGGGCGGGATCGACTGCGCCAACGCACCCAGCCGTGCCTGCCACTGCGCCACCGCCAGCTGCACGTCGGCGCGGTCGCGGTGCAGGCGCTCGAAACGGCGCCGGGCACGCACCGACAGCGTGCCCAGCACGTAGGCCGACGCCAGCCGCTCGACCAGTTCCGGCTGCGCGTACCTCACGGCGTGTCGCTCCCCTGCTGCAGGCAGTCCTTGAGCTTGTCGAGCCCGCGGCGGATCCAGGCCTTGACCGAACCGAGGGGTGCGCCCATCTGCGCCGCCACTTCGCTGTGCGAGAGCCCCTGGTAGTAGGCCAGCGCCAGGCTCTGGCGGTGCGTGCCGTCCAGGGCGCCCAGGCATCCTTCGAGACGCAGGGCCTGCGCGGCGGAAGCGAAGAGATCCAGGGCACTCGGCGCCTGGGCCTGGCCCGAAATGGATTCGGACGCGTCGGCGTCCTCCTCGAAATCGGTCTCGTTGCGGCGGGCGCGGCTGCGCAGGGCATCGAGTGCCTTGTTGCGGACGATCGCGATGAGCCAGGTCATGGGCTGGATCTCCTGGCCGCCGATGTGGGTGCGGTAGCCGGACGCGTTCTTCCACACACTCACGAACGCGTCCTGCAGCACATCCTCTGCGGCCTGGGGCCTTCCCAAGATACGTAGCGCGACGCCGAACAGATGCGCGTGCGTGCGCTCGTACACCAGGGCGAAGGCGGCGTGGTCTCCCCGGCCGGCGTCGGCCAGCAGCGCCTGGAGCGTGGGAGACGAGCTCATCCGCCGCAGTATAGGAAACCGCGTGGACCGTGCATCCGTTTCGCACCGTTGGTCGTAGCTGTCCGGCCGGTGCCCCGCACCCGGCGCTTTCCACAACAAGAAAGGATTACCCGACCATGGGCTACTTCATCCAGGACCTCCCCGCCGGCCCCTCTGACGCCGGGCTGCGCGACCCGCGCGACTGTCCGAGCGGCACGCGCTGCGAAACCGCCCTGGCGCACGTCGAAACCGCGCTCGAGCAGATGCTGTCGTACTTCGGCGATCCGCTGCAATCGCTGGACCAGGCGATCGACGCCGATCCGGGCTGGGGCCACCCCCACCTCCTGAAAGCCGCGTTGCTCCTCACGCTCGGCGAGTACGAACCCGCCCGCCAGGCCGCGCTGTCGCTCGCCGAGGCCGATGCCCGGTCACGTGGTGCCACCGGCCGCGAAGCCGCGCACTGCCTGGCTGCGCACGCGGCGCTGGACGGCGATTGGGAGCTGGCCTGCGCGCGCTGGGAGGGCATCCTCGTGCAGCACCCGCGCGACATCGCCGCCCTGCTGTTCGCGCACCTGTTCGACTTCTACCGGGGCGATGCCTTGAACCTGCGCCGACGGGTCGAGCGGGTGCTGCCGCACTGGGACACCGGCGTGCCCCTGCACGGCTACGTGCTGGGCATGCACGCGTTCGGGCTCGAGGAATGCGGCCACTACGGCCAGGCCGAGGACGCCGGCCGCGCCGCGCTGGAGGCCAACCGCCGCGATCCCTGGGCGGTCCACGCCGTGACGCACGTCTTCGAGATGCAGGGCCGCCACGCCGACGGCACCCGCTGGCTCGCCGGGCGCGCCGCCGACTGGGCGGTCGACAACGGCTTTGCCTTCCACAACTGGTTCCATGCCGCCTTGTTCGAGATGGAGCGGATGGACACGGCTGCCGCCCTCGCCCTCTACGATGCCCACCTCGCCCCGGCGACCGGCATGCCCCTGCAGCGGGTGGACGGCACGGCCATCCTGTGGCGGCTGCACCTGCTGGGCGTGGACGTGCGCGCGCGGTTCGACACGCTGCGCGCCCACTGGGGCACCGAGACGCCCGCGGCGGGCTTCTACGCCTTCAACGACGTGCATGCGCTGGTGGCGCAGGTCGGCGCCGGCGACGCGCCCGGCGCCGCGGCCGCACGCGCACGGCTGCTGTCCGCACTCGAGCAACCGCAGTCCTGCGGACCGACCAACCGCCGCATGGCCGCCGAGGTCGGGTGGCCGCTGGCTCAGGCCTTCATCGCCTATGCGAACGCGGACTGGACCGCCGCGGCGGAGGGGCTGCTGCAGGTGCGGGACCGGGCCCAAATGTTCGGCGGCAGCCATGCCCAGCGCGACATCCTCACCTGGACGCTGCTGGACGCCGCCACCCGGGCGGGTCGCCCGGCCCTCGCGCAGCACGTGTTGAACGAGCGCCGCATCGCCAAGGGCGGCACGCCGCTGACCGCGCACTGGCAGGCCCGGATCGGCCAGGCGATGCACTGAGCACGCCGCGGAGACAAAAAAGCCCATGCGCTGCATGGGCTGGGGTGGGCTGGGGCGGGCTCGGTGAGAGGCGCCGGCCGCGCCGGGCGTCAGGCGCGGCGGCGCCGTGGCGGATCGGCCGGGGCCCGGCCACGCGATGCCGGCTGCCGCGCCGGTTCCGCCCCGCGACCGTTCTGCTCGAGGAAGTCCCGGATCAGGCGGCGCATCACCTGGGAGGGCGTCATGTCGTTCTCGTGGCAGACGCGCTCGAACTCGCGTTTGCGGGTCGGGTCGATGAGGACGGTGAGGCGGGCGGTCTTGAGTTCCATGCTGAGCACAGCGCAAATGTTAATCCGATTCTAATCGGAATGCGCCGTGCCGGGCGCACCGGCGCCCGCGCCGGTGGCGGAAACCGATCTACTTTCGGTGGCGCCCGGCCACCGGCGGCCGCGGCGCCTTCCTGGCCGGTGCATGCGCGGCCACATGTGCCTTGAGCAACTGCCGCATCACCTGGGACGGCGTGATGTCCTGGGCGGCGCAGACCTCCTCGAACTGTTGCTTCAGTTCGGGGTCGAGCAGGAACGTCAGGCGGGCGGCAGGGGTCGGGGCCATGGTACAGCTGAGGTAGGGTAATCACATTGTAATGTTGAACTCAGCAATGGGCCAGCGGCGGCCACGCGAAAGCCAACGGCATGTGCGTGCCGGGCAGCGGAAGGTCGACTTTTGGGGGAGGTGCAGCCGGGCGGGGTGCCGGGCCGGCCGCGATCGTCCGGGAGCCGCGGACGATGCAAGAAACTGTGGTCGGAGCGATAGGATTCGAACCTACGACCCTCTGGTCCCAAACCAGATGCGCTACCAGACTGCGCTACGCTCCGAAGCGGTCCATTCTACCGGGGCGCATTGGGAATTCGGTTTTCGAGAGGCCCGCCATGGCAATCCGCATCGTGCGACTGGGTTCGCCCCGTCATCCGGACGAAGGGCTGCGCATCGGCACCGTGCGCCGGCCACCACGCGGTGTCCCGAAGTCGCAGTTCGCCTCGGGCGACTGGTACGACGTGTGGTTTCCCAACCTCGCCCCGGCGGCGGACACGGTCAAGGCAGGGATGACCGCGGCATCGCCGCGGGAGTGGTCCGCGTTCGCGCGCCGCTACCGCGCCGAAATGGCCAAGCCGGAGCCCAGCCGCACCCTGGACTTGCTGGCCGCCCTGTCGCACGGCGCGCAGTTCTCCGTCGGTTGCTACTGCGAGGACGAGACGCGCTGCCACCGGGGACTGCTGCGCCAATTGCTGGCCGCACGCGGCGCGGTGCTCGCGTCCGACTGACCGGGTCCCGTCAGAGCGCGCGCCCGGGCTCCCGGCAACCCCGGGGGGTCTTCACCAGGAACGGCGGGCAATCGACGTTGCCGGTGGACGGCTGCGTGAGCACGCTGGGCGTGTTCGCGGTGCTGGTCCCGCTGCCGCCCAGCAGGCTCTCCGGTCCGGCGCCACCGATGAAGGTGCCGCCCGCCGCGCCCAGTCCGAAGTGACGGCTGTCCGCCACCCCGCCGGAAGACGCGCCCATTCGGCTGCGGGTGCTGCCCGAGATGGTGTTCGCGTCGCCGGACATGTCGCCAGCCGATCCCGGCACGGCCGTCGAACTCCCGAGCGGCTGCGAAGGCTGCGACGGCAAGGTGCCGGGGGTCGACGCGGCCGAAGGCCGGCTGGTGGACGACGTGCCGTAGGCGCTCGTGGCGCTGGCGCTCTGGGCCAGGGCGCCACCGGCGCAGCAAGCCGCCGCCACCATCAGGATGATCTTGTGCATTCGTGTTCCCGTCTGCGCCGCATCGGCGCTCCTCGAGGATGAGCCGGGCCACGGGCGCGCCGTGCCGGACCCGATCCAGGGCGCACGTCGGCGGGGGCCGACATGGCTACAAGCCGGCGGGCGCCGACAGGGCCGCAATCCGCCGCCCTCCGACAGGCCGAAAGCCGGCCGAGGCCGGTTTTCGGGATCGGGCGCGCGTCCCTTACGGCTGCTGCTTCTTGGCCTGTCCCGGGGGCAGGCAGCCGTTGTCCTTCTTGGCCAGTCCCGGCGGGCAGTCGCGGCTGTTGCCCATCGTGCCCGACGAGGTCGAGCCGGTCGAGCTGCCGCTTGGTGAGGTCGTGGTGCCGGACGTGCCGCTGCCGCCCAGCACATTGACGTTGGTCGTGTTGCTGTTGGTGGCGCTGGCACCCGACGTGCTGCCGCTCGTGCTGCCGCTGGTCGAGCCGCTGGTGCTCGCGCCCGTGGGCGCGGCGGTGCTGCCCCGGGTGGCGCCCGAGGGCGTGGTGCCGCTGGTGCTGCCCACCGTGCCGCCGGTACCGGTCGAGCCCGACAGGGTGGTGCCGCTGCCCGTGGTGCTGCCGGTAGTGCCCGTGCCGGCCGAGGTGCCCGACGTGCCGCCCGGCTGGGTGGTCGTGGTGCCGCCCGCGCCCATGGTGCTGGTGTCGCTGCTGCCGGTCGTGCCCGAGGTGCCGGTGGCGCCCGAGGTGCCGCCGGTGCCCGCCGTCGCGCCCGGCTGGACGATGGCGCCGCCGCTCGCGCCCAGGGTGCCGCCCGAAGTCGCGCCCTGCCCGCTCACCGAGTTCTGGGTCGACAGGCCCGTGCCTGCGGTGGCCGAGGCGCCCGACTGGGTGCCGAGGGTGGTGCTGCTGCTGGCCGTTTGCGCCACGGCGCCGCCGGCCACGAGCGAGGCGACGAGAAGGCTGAGAAGTTTGCTCATGTGTGATCTCCATCCAATGGTGAACCCGGCGCACGGTCGCGCAAGGCATGGAGGTGAGATTGCGCCCTGGTGCAGCGCCGCCGTATCGGACATGGGAAGAGATCCCAAGGCGCCCTCTCCGACCCGGCGTAGGACTCGCCTTGTGCAGAGGCTTGCTCGGTCGCCGGTCGCGGGCCGAACGAAAGAAAAGCCGGGCTGGGCCCGGCTCGTCGCGACGTCTGCTGACCTTGCGGATCAGAGCTTCACGTACTCGTACTCGACCGGATGCGCATTGATCCCGCGGTCCGGCGGCGCGATCCAGGCCGCCATCTTGCCCGGCTCGGTCACGCGCTGCATCAGGCTCTTGACGAAGCTCTTGTCGGCCTCGGTCGGCAGCCACTCGTCCTTGCGGGCGTCGAACTCGGCCTGCCCGATCGGCTGGCCCTCGGGGTTGGTCGGCACGCCGGCCCACACGCCGACCGAGCGGCGGAACCGCGTGGACGGCAGCTTCAGCTCGAAGCCCACGCCGGCCCGCTTGAGCGCCATGTTCCAGCGGGTCACGCCGATGTTGCAGTCCTTCACGTACTCCAGGCGCGTCACCTCGTTGATGCCGTTGCGCACGCTGATGTTCTCGCTGCGCATGCCGCCCTTGCCGTCCGGCACCTGGATGGTCATCTCGGTGTCGGCTTCCACGTGGTCGGCGAACTTCGCCTCGTCCGGGCGGCCCTTGATGCCGTTGCTGAAGTAGTTGGCCGCGTTGGACGACGACTCCGATCCGAACAGGTCCAGCGAGCTGGTGAACCAGAAGTTCAGGTACTTCTGCATGGTGGGCAGGTCGATCACGCCCGCCTTGCGCAGCGTGGCCACGTCGTCCGTGTCCAGCTCCTTCATGACCTCCAGCGTGCGCTTGAGAACGCGTCCCACGCCGGTTTCGCCCACGAACATGTGGTGCGCTTCCTCGGTGAGCATGAAGCGCGTGGTGCGCGCCAGCGGATCGAACGCGCTCTCGGCGAAGCTCTTGAGCTGGAACTTGCCGTCACGGTCGGTGAAGTACGTGAACATGAAGAACGACAGCCAGTTGTCCATGGGCTCGTTGAACGTGCCCAGGATGCGCGGCTTGTCCGGATCGCCCGAGTGGCGCTCCAGCAGTTCCTCGGCCTCTTCGCGGCCGTCGCGGCCGAAGTGGGCGTGCAGCAGGTAGACCATGGCCCACAGGTGCCGGCCTTCCTCCACGTTCACCTGGAACAGGTTGCGCAGGTCGTACAGCGACGGCGCGGTGTGGCCCAGCAGGCGCTGCTGCTCCACGGAGGCCGGCTCGGTGTCGCCCTGCGTCACGATCAGGCGGCGGAAGGTGGAGCGGTACTCGCCGGGCACGTCCTGCCAGACGTCCTGCCCCATGAAGTCGCCGAACCCGATCTTGCGGTTCTCCTCCTTGTCCGCCAGGAAGATCCCCCAGCGGTACTCGGGCATCGGCGTGTAGCCGTAGCTGGCCCAGCCCGACGCATCCACGCCCACGGCGGTGCGCAGGTAGACCTCGTTGGCCTTGAAGTCGCTCGGCCCCATCTCGTCCCACCAGTTCAGGAACGCCGGCTGCCAGTGCTCGAGCGCACGCTGCAGCTGGCGGTTCTCCGACAGGTGGACGTTGTTGGGGATCAGGGCTTGCAGGTCGATGGTGCTCATGGGGTGCTCCTACGGATTCAGTGTTGGAGAGGAGTCGGAGCGGACAGCCGAACGCAAAGGTCACAGAGGCTTCGCAAAAGTCGCAGAGGAAAAGAGGATTCTTTGGTTTCTTCCTCTGCGACCTCTGTGCAATCTTCGCGACCTTTGCGTTCGGCTGTCCGCTCCCGGATTCCTCAGACGCGCTTCCAGTCGAACTTGGCCTTCTTGCCCGTCCCGAACAGCTTCAGCGCGCCTTCGTCGCCCACGGCGTTCGGGCGGATGAAGATCCAGTTCTGCCAGGCGGACAGGCGGCCGAAGATGCGGGTGTCCATGGTTTCCTTTCCGGGGAAGCGCAGCGACGCTTCCATGCCGGTCAGGGCGTCGGGCGAGAGGGAGGCGCGCTCCTCCAGCAGGATGCGGATCTCGTCTTCCCAGTCGATGTCGTCGGGCGTCAGCGTCACCAGGCCCAGGCCCAGCGCCTGGTCGGCGCGCAGCGGGCTGCCCTGCAGCGACTCCAGCTGCGCGATGGTGCCAGCGTCCTCGTAGAAGCGGGTCTGCAGGCGGGTGAGGCCGTTCACCTCCGGGTAGCGGCCGAAGTTGGCCACCGACAGGTGCAGCGACGGCGCGGCGTCCGGCGCGTCGGGCAGGTCCAGCATGTAGATGCGGTCGCAGGCCAGCGCCAGCTCGAGGAAGGTGCCGGCGAAGCAGGAGCCCTGGTCGACCAGCGCGATCAGGCTGCGGCTGGTCACGTCCAGCCGGGCGAGCGTGCGGCGCAGCGCACCGATCGTCTCGCGCACCAGCCAGTGGTCCTGGTGCTGCGTCAGCACCGCGTCGGCTTGCAGCACGCGCTGGGCGTCACCCCCGGTGCGCAGGACCCAGGTGCCGATCTCCAGCTCGTTGGTGCGCAGGTTCAGGATGGCGTCGTCCAGCTCGCGGACCAGGCGCAGCGGCCACCAGTTCGCGCCCGCGGCCACGATGGCGTCGGGCGTCGATTCGATGGCGGCCGTGGGGGCCTGCACCGTCAGCGTGGCGATGCGGCGCTCCCGGTCGATCACCGCGTCGACCGTGCCGTAGTGGTAGCCCCTCGCGTCGATGCGCGCTTCCAGCGGCGTGAGTTCAATGCCTTTTTCGGCTCCAGCCCGCGTGGATGCTGCTCGGAGCGCTTCAATTTCTGTAGCAACCAGCTGGCCGAACTGCTGCGGCTTGGCATGCGCGTCGATCAGCTTCCAGTCGCGCGCACGGTCGGCGCGCACGCCTTCGCTGGTGGTGCAGAAGATGTCGGCCAGGTCGCGGCGGACCTTGCGCTTGTCGGTCACGCGGGTCAGGCCGCCGGTGCCTGGCAGCACGCCGAGCAGCGGCACTTCGGGCAGGCTCACGGTCGACGACCGGTCGTCCACCATCACGATGCGGTCGCAGGCCAGGGCCAGCTCGTAGCCACCGCCGGCGCAGGCACCGGTGACGGCCGCCAGCGTCTTGAGGCCGTCGTGGCGCGAGGAGTCCTCCAGGCCGTTGCGGGTCTCGTTGGTGAACTTGCAGAAGTTCACCTTCCAGGCGTGGGTGGACAGGCCCAGCATGTAGATGTTGGCGCCGGAGCACCAGATCTTGTCCTTGCCGGACTCGAACACCACCACCTTGACCGACGGGTGCTCGAAGCGGATGCGGTTGATGGCATCGTGCAGCTCGATGTCCACGCCCAGGTCGTACGAATTGAGCTTGAGCTTGTAGCCCGGCTTGATCCCGCCGTCCTCGTTGATGTCCAGCTTCAGGCGCGCGACGGCCCCGTCCACGCTCAGCGTCCAGTGCTGGTACTTGGCCGGGTGCGTGGAAAAGCGCACCAGCTCGCGGCCCTCCTGCTCGAACAGCAGGGGTTCGGTCATCGCGTTCATGTCGTCTCCTTGTGCGGGACCGCTCGGTCCAGGTCCTTGAGGGATTGCTTGACGCTGCGCGCGGCGGTGTCCACCACGGCGTCGGCACGCGCGTACAGCGGCTCGCGGCTGGCGAGGATCCGGCGGATGTCGTCCATGGCCTCCCCGGTGGCGCCACGCGTGCTGTCGAAGGGGCGCATGTCGCCCTGGGCGACCACGCGGCTCATGTGCTCTTCCGGGCTGGCCTTGAGCCACACGCAGTAGAAACGGCTCTGCAGCAGGTCGAAGGTCTCGCGCTCGCTCACGATGCTGCCGCCGGTGGTCATCACCACGCCGTCGGCGTGGTCCTCGGCGATGCGGAACAGCGCCCGGCGCTCGTAGCGGCGGTACCCGGCCTGGCCGTGCAGCAGCAGGATCTCGTTCATGCTGGTGCCGGCCTCGCGCTCGATCTCGCGGTCCAGTTCCACGAACGGGACGCCACGCGCGGCCGCGAGCTGCGCGCCCAGCGTGGACTTGCCGGCGCCGCGCAGGCCGATCAGCGCGATCCGCTGCTCCCGGCCCTGCGCATCGCCGAGGCCGAAAGCGCCGGCCAGGAGGCCATAGGCCTGGTCGAGCTGGCTCTCATCCAGCCGTGCCAGCAGGTTGTGCAGGCGCACCATGGCCGGGCGCGGCGCATCCTGCAGCAACTCGAGGATGGTGATGTTCAGCGCCCGGGCCGCGGCCTCCAGCGAATTGATCGAGACGTTGCCCTTGCCGGACTCCACGTCGGCGAGGAAGCGCTCGGACAGGCCCGAGTCGTTGGCCAGTTGCTTGCGCGTCATGCCGCGCCGCGCGCGCCAGGCCCGCACCCGGCCACCCAGCTCGGCAAGCGTGGCGCGTTGGTCCTGGTCGGTCAGCAGCTGCATGGGAAAGGTGGTGGTGTCCAGTGCGATCCGGCCCGTGTTTGACCTGGATCAAGATTGCAGTATACTTCCTGCCATCGTCGTGTCAAGCAGTTTACTGCATGATCTCCCACTCCTTGCAGGATGACCGGACCATGAAGCTCAAGATCCTCGTCGGCACCATGACCAGCACCGCCGACTACGTGGCGCAAGCGATCCAGATGGATTGCGCCGACCTGGTGGACGAAATCGAGGTCCAGCTGATGGACGGGCTGGACATCACGGCCTTCGACGAAGATGCACTTTATCTCATCTGTACGTCCACCTACGGCTCCGGCGACGTCCCCGACAACGCCCGCAACCTGTACGAGGCCATGGATGCCACGCCCAAGTACCTGGGCCACGTGCGTTACGGCGTGATCGCCCTGGGCGACCGCACCTACCTGCAGACCTTCTGCTTCGGCGGCAAGAAGTTCGACGAGCGGCTCCAGGGGCTGGGCGCCCAGCGCATCGGCGAGGTCTGGTGCCACGACGCCAGCGCGGGCACCATGCCGGAGGAAGAAGGCACGGTCTGGTGCCGGCAGTGGCTGTCGCAAGCCATGGCGTCCGAAAAGACGGCGGCCTGAACCCGGCCCGGCGTTCTCCGCCTCGCCGTGTCACCCCCGCCCCGCCGTGTCATCCCCGCCCCACCGTGTCATCCCCGGCTCGACCCGGGATCCACTGCGGGCACGCTGCCGGCTGCGGCCCACGTGAAGGCGGTCCACGTCGGGACGGCATCGGCCCGCTGAACGACCAGAACAAGGAACGAGGAGACCGCGCATGCGCCTGAGCACCGCCGACCACCGCAGCAGCCCGCCCCGGGTGGACATCCCGCGCGACTACAACGCCGCGCACGACCTCCTGGAACGCAATGCGGGCCGTGCCGCGAAGCCGGCCTTCATCGATGCGGCGGCCGGCACCCGCCTGGCCTACGGCGAACTGTCGGAACAGGCGCACCGCTTCGCCAACGCCTTGCGCGGCCGCGGCATCGCGCCCGAGTCGCGCGTGCTGCTGGCCATGCTCGACACGCCCGAGTGGCCGGTGGTGTTCCTCGGCTGCATCCTGGCCGGCGTCGTGCCGGTGGCCGCCAACACGCTGCTGACCACCGGCGACTTCGAGTTCATGCTGCGCGATTCGCGGGCGCAGGCGCTCTTCGTCTCGCAACCGCTGCTGCCCGCCTTCGAGGGCCTGCCCGCTCGGCTGCCGTCGCTGCGCCATGTGGTCGTGGCGGGCGGCACCGGCGCCGACTCGGTTGCCGGCATGGTGGCCGCCGGCGCCGCCGAGCGCCGGGTCGAGCCCACCTGCGCCGACGACCCGTGCTTCTGGCTGTATTCGAGTGGCTCGACCGGAACGCCCAAGGGCACGGTGCACCTGCACAGCCACCTGGTGCAGACCGCCGAGCTGTACGGCCGCGGGGTGCTGGGCATCCGGGAGGACGATGTCGTCTACTCGGCCGCCAAGCTGTTCTTCGCGTACGGGCTGGGCAACGCCCTCACCTTCCCCATGAGCGTCGGGGCCACCACGGTGCTGCTGCCCTCGCGCCCCACGCCGGGCGACGTGTTCCGGGTGCTGCGCGAGCACCGCCCGACCATCTTCTACGGCGTGCCCACCCTGTACGCCGCGCTGCTCGCCGACCCGGCGCGTGCGCCGCGCGACGCGCTGAACCTGCGGGTGTGCACCAGCGCGGGCGAGGCGCTGCCCGCCGACATCGGCAAGCGCTGGACCGCCGAATACGGCTGCGAGATCCTGGACGGCATCGGCTCCACCGAGATGCTGCACATCTTCCTGTCCAACCGCCCCGGCGCGGTGCGCTACGGCACCACCGGCCAGCCGGTGCCGGGCTACGCACTGCGCATCGTCGGCGACGACGGCCGCGAGTGCGGCGTGGGCGAGATCGGCGAGCTGCAGATCAGCGGCCCGAGCGCCGCCCTCATGTACTGGAACAACCGCGCCAAGACCAAGGCCACCTTCGCCGGCGAGTGGACCCGCAGCGGCGACAAGTACACGCGGGACGCGGACGGCTACTACACCTACGGCGGCCGCAGCGACGACATGCTCAAGGTCGGCGGCATCTACGTCTCGCCCTTCGAGGTGGAGGCGTCGCTCACGACGCACCCGGCGGTGCTCGAGGCCGCGGTGGTGGGCGTGGCCGACGGCGACCAACTGGTCAAGCCCAAGGCGTACGTCGTGCTCAAGCCCGGCCAGGCGGCCACCGAGGCCGAACTCCAGCAGCACGTGAAGGACCAGCTCGCGCCCTACAAGTACCCGCGCTGGATCGCCTTCGTGCCCGAACTGCCGAAGACCGCCACCGGCAAGATCCAGCGCTTCAAGCTGCGCGCCGCGGCATCGGCCTGAGAGGCGTGCGCTGCCTCGAATCCGGGTAAGTCATGGTGCGCTGCAGCGCACCCTGCGGTACAACTTTGCATCGAGCCTCAACAACACTGGAGAACCCGAATGACCACCCGCCGACTCGTCCTCACCCGCAGCGCCGCCGTCGTGGGCGCCGCCTCTGCCGGCCTGCTGCTGCCCGGGATCGTGCGCGCCCAGTCCAACCGAGTGCGCGTCGGCTTCATGCTCCCCTACACCGGCACGTTCGCGCAGCTGGGCGTGAACATCGAGAACGGCGTGCGCATGGCCATCCAGGAGCGCGGCGGCAAGCTGGGCGGTCGCGAGATCGAGTGGTTCAAGGTGGACGACGAGTCCGAGCCGTCCAAGGGCGTGGAGAACGCGCAGCGCCTGGTGCAGCGTGACAAGGTCGACGTGCTGATCGGCACCGTGCACTCGGGCGTGCAGATGGGCATCCAGCGCGTGGCGCGCGAGTCCGGCGTGCTGAGCCTCATCCCCAATGCCGGCGTGCATGCCGCCACCCGCGCCCAGTGCGCGCCCAACGTGTTCCGCACCTCGTTCACCAACAGCCAGCCCACGCTGGCGCTGGGCAAGCCCATGATGGACAAGGGCCTCAAGCGCACGGTCTGGATCACCTGGAAGTACGCCGCCGGCGACGAGGCGTTCGAGGGCTTCCGCGACAGCTACACCAAGGCCGGCGGCACCATCGTGAAGGAGCTGGGCCTGCCCTTCCCCAACGTGGAGTTCCAGGCGCTGCTCACCGAGATCGCATCGCTGCGTCCCGATGCCGTGGCCTGCTTCTTCGCCGGCGGCGGCGCCGCGAAGTTCATCCGCGACTACGCCGCGGCCGGCCTCAAGGACAAGATCCCGCTGTGGGGCTCCGGCTTCCTGACCGAAGGCGTGCTCGACGCCGCCGGCCCCGCGGCCGACGGCATCATGACGACGATGCACTACAGCGACTCGCTGGACACCCCGCGCAACCAGAAATTCCGCGGCGACTTCGCCCGCACCTTCAAGCTGCAGCCGGACGTGTACGCGGTGCAGGGCTACGACACCGGCCTGCTGCTCTCGCAGGGCATGGCCCAGGTCAAGGGCGACATGTCCAACAAGCAGGCCCTGTACAAGGCCCTGGAGACCCAGACCATCGACAGCCCGCGGGGCAAGTGGACGATGAGCAAGTCTCACAACCCGGTGCAGGACATCTACCTGCGCCGCGTCGAGAACAAGGAGAACAAGGTCGTCGGCATCGCCGCCAAGGCCCTGGAAGACTCGGGCGCCGGCTGCCGGATGGCCTGACCCTTGCTTTAGAGGCGGACTTCCGGACGCAGAGGACGCAAAGGTTCCGCAGAAATCGCAGAAGGAAACCGAAGGATCAGAGGAATCGAGACTCCTCTGATTTGTTCTCCTTTTGCGTCCTCTGCGAATCCTTTGCGTCCTCTGCGTCCGGTTCCCGTGCCCGCTCTCATCCCCTCGATGGACTTTGCCAATTTCCTGATCCAGCTGCTCAACAGCGTCCAGTACGGGCTGCTGCTGTTCATGCTGGCCGCGGGTCTCACGCTGATCTTCGGGATCATGGGCGTGGTCAACCTCGCGCACGGCAGCTTCTACATGCTGGGTGCCTACCTGGCGTGGTGGATCTCCAGCCGCACCGGCAGCCTCACCTTCGCCATCCTGGGCGGCGCGGTGATCGCGGTGGCGTTCGGCCTCCTGCTGGAGCGGCTCTTGTTCCGGCACTTCTACCAACGGGACCACCTCGACCAGGTGCTCCTGACCTTCGGCCTGATCTACGTGTTCGAGGAGATGCGCTCCATCCTGTGGGGCGACGACGTGCACGGGGTCGACATCCCCGCCACGCTGGCCGCCTCGGTGCCGCTGACGGACAACATGTCCTACCCGGTCTACCGTCTCTTCATGTCCGGCGTCTGCATCGTGCTGGCGCTCGGCCTGTACGTGCTGATCTCCAGGACACGCCTGGGCATGAAGATCCGCGCGGGCGCCTTCAACCACGACATGGCCGAGGCGCTGGGCGTGAACGTCAAGCGCATCCACGCGGTGGTGTTCGCCCTGGGCGTGGTGCTCGCCACGGTGGCCGGCATGATCGCCTCACCCATCTCCAGCGTGTACCCGAACATGGGCTCGCAGGTGCTGATCATGTGCTTCGTCGTGGTGGTGATCGGCGGCATCGGCTCGGTGCGCGGCGCGCTCATCGCCGCCCTGCTCGTCGGCACGGTGGACACCTTCGGCAAGGTGCTGCTGCCGCAGGTCTCCGGGATGCTGGTCTACATGCTCATGGCGGCGGTGCTGCTCTGGAAGCCCGAAGGATTGTTCAAGACATGACGGCGGACCGCACCTTTTCCTGCTGCCCCTCCCCCCGCGAGAAGGCTGGGGTGGGGGCATGAGCGCCGCGAAGGCCCATCTCGAGGTCCTGCCCCGCAGCCTGCAGGTGCTGCTGGCGATCGGCCTCGTGCTGCTGGCCGCCTTTCCGGTTGTCGGCACCGACTTCTATGCGTCGATGGTCGCCCGGATGATGATCCTGGCCATCTTCGCCATGAGCCTCGACCTGCTGCAGGGCGTGACGGGCCTCGTGTCGCTGGGCCATGCGGCGTACTTCGGGCTGGCCGGCTACGCGCTTGCCTTCCTCATGCCGCAGAGCGAGGCGGCCAGCCTGTGGTGGACGCTGCCGGCCGCGGTCGCGGCGTCGGCCGCGGCGGCCCTCGTCATCGGCTTCTTCGTGGTTCGCACCCACGGCATCTACTTCATCATGGTCACCATGGCCTTCGCGCAGATGGTGTTCTACCTGTTCTTCGACAACAAGGCGCTGGGCGGCTCCGACGGCCTGTACATCAACTTCAAGCCGGACGCGGGGTTCTTCGACCTGGAGAACCGCAAGGTCTTCTACTACTTCACCCTCGCATGCCTGGTCGGGGTGTACCTCTTCCTGCGGCGCCTGCTGTGGAGCCCGTTCGGGCGCGTGCTGGCCGGCATCCGCGTCAACGAGCACCGCATGCGTGCGCTGGGCTACGGCACCTTCGGCTACAAGCTCGCCGCCTTCACGCTGGCCGGGGCGCTGGCCGGGCTGGCCGGGTACCTGTGGGGAGCGCAGACCGGCTACATCAACCCCGAGCTGATGGGCTTCCACATGAGCGCGCACGCCATCATGATGGTCATCCTGGGCGGCATGGGCAACTTCGCCGGCGCCATCGTGGGAGCCTTTGCCTTCGAGTACCTGCTGCACCTGTTCAAGGACCTCCCGGACGTCGGGGGCTTCCGCACCGGCAAGCACTGGCAGCTCTGGATGGGCCTGTTCATCGTCGCCATCGTGGCCTTCGCGCCGCGCGGCCTGCTCGGCCTGGCCGACCGGCTGTTCAAGGGCCGGGAGCGCCGCGGTGGCTGAGGACGTCCTGCTCTCCGCCCGCCAGCTGACCAAGCGCTTCGGCGGGCTCGCAGCCGTGCACGAGGTGTCGGTCGACCTCTGGCGCGGCCGCATCCACGCGGTGATCGGGCCCAACGGCGCCGGCAAGTCCACGCTGACCAACCTGCTCTCCGGCGACCTGCCGCCCACGTCGGGCACCGTGCGGCTCGGCGACGAGGACGTCACCGGCCGCAGCCCCGAGAGGATTGCCCGCGCCGGCATCGGCCGCAGCTACCAGAAGACCAACATCTTCCTGCCCTTCACCGTCTGGGAAAACGTGCGCTTGGCCGCCCAGTCGCGCGCGCAGCACCCGTTGCGCTGGCTGCGGCGCGCCACCGCCTTCGCCACCACCAACGAACAGGCCGAGCGCGCCCTGGAACTCGCCGGCCTGGCGCCGCGCCGTGATGCCGTGGCCGGCACCATCAGCCACGGCGAGCAGCGCCAGCTGGAGATCGCCATGACGCTGGCCACCCAGCCCTCGGTGCTGCTCCTGGACGAACCGCTGGCCGGCATGGGCACGGCCGAAGCGGAGCGCATGGTCGGCCTGCTGCAGCGCCTGAAGGAAGGCCACGCCATCCTGCTGGTCGAGCACGACATGGATGCCGTCTTCGCCCTGGCCGACCGCCTGACCGTCATGGTGAACGGGCAGGTGATCGCCAGCGGGACGCCCGAGCAGATCCGCGCCGACGCCGGCGTGCAGGCGGCCTACCTCGGCGAAGAGCACTGAAGACGCGCTGCTGACATGACCGACTTGCTGATCGACGCCCGGGTCCTGCAGACCTACTACGGCCAGAGCCACATCCTGCGCGGCGTGGACTTCCACGTGGCGCGGGGCGAGACCATCGGCCTGATGGGCCGCAACGGCATGGGCAAGAGCACCCTGCTCAAGACGCTGATGGGGCTGGTCAAGCCGCGCGGCGGCAGCGTGCACGTGTGCGGCCGCGACATGACGGGCCGCGCACCCTACGAGATCGCCCAGCTCGGCGTGGCCTACGTGCCCGAGGGCCGCGGGATCTTCGGCAACCTGAGCGTGCGCGAGAACCTGCTCATGGCGGCCCGCCCCGGGCGCGGCGCGGCGGGCGCCGCGGCGCTGCCCTGGACGTACGAGCGCGTGCTCGAGACCTTCCCGCGCCTGGCCGAGCGCCTGTCGCACGGCGGCCAGCAGCTGTCCGGCGGCGAGCAGCAGATGCTCACCATCGGACGGGCGCTGATGACCAACCCCGACGTGCTCATCCTCGACGAGGCCACGGAAGGCCTGGCGCCGCTGATCGCACGCGACATCTGGCGGATCTGCGGCCTCATCCGCGAGACCGGCATCTCCACCGTCATCGTGGACAAGAACTGGAAGCACGTGACGCAGCTGACCGACCGCAACCTCATCCTGGTCAAGGGGGAGGTGGTGTTCAGCGGCACGTCCGACGCGCTGCGCGCGCAACCCCAGCTGCTCGCCCAGCACCTGGGCGTCTGAGCGCAGCACCGCGACTTCGCGCGGCCCCCGCTGCATCGAGCCCATCCACGGCACCGCCGTGTCGGCGCACGCCTTGCAGCCGAGCTACCAATCTGCCCGCGGCCGAGCTACTTGCGAGCCCGCCGCCGCGTCGGCGAAATCGACGCCCGGGTGTAGGTGTCGGACTACGGCATTTCGTCGGTGCTTCCTTCATGCTGATCGGCACACGCGCAAGAGAATTTTTCTTCACGCAAGTTACCGAACATGACGTCGACACCCATCCAGCCGCGCACTTTGCCGCAGAGCGCCACCGGGCATCGACAGGCTCCCCGCGCCAGCCACCACTTCCGCCAGTACGACGTCATGGGAGCGCACCCCGACGGCAGCGGCGTGCGCTTCACGGTCTGGGCACCCAATGCCCGCCATGTCGGCGTGGCGGGCTCCTTCAACGGCTGGCACTGCGAGCCGATGCAGCGGCTGGAGGACGGCAGCGGCCTCTGGCACGGGCGCGTCGAGGGTGCGCGGCCGGGTGACTACTACAAGTACCGCATCGAAGGCGCGCACGGCGGCTGGATGGACAAGGCGGACCCGTACGCATTCCGCTGCGAGCACCCGCCCGGCACCGCCTCGCAGGTCTGGGACCTCTCCCACGCCTGGGGCGATCGCGAGTGGATGGCGCAGCGCGGCCAGCGGCAGGACCACCGCCAGCCCATGTCCATCTACGAGGTGCACCTGGGCTCCTGGCAGCGCCAGGAGGACGGCCGGGTCCTGAACTACCGCGACCTGGCGGTCCGGCTGGCCTCGCACTGCCGCACCATGGGCTTCACGCACGTGGAGCTGATGCCGGTGGCGGAGCATCCGTTCTACGGCTCCTGGGGCTACCAGACCACCGGGTACTACGCGCCCACCGCGCGCTACGGCACCCCCCAGGACCTGATGGTGCTGGTGGACACGCTGCACCAGCACGGCATCGGCGTGCTGCTGGACTGGGTCGGCTCGCACTTCCCGTCGGACCCCCATGCACTCGCGAACTTCGACGGCACGGCGCTGTACGAGCACGCCGATCCGCGCCTGGGTTTCCATCCGCAGTGGAACAGCCTCATCTTCAACTACGGCCGCTACGAAGTCCGCGACTTCCTGATCAGCAATGCCATCTTCTGGCTGGAGAAGTACCACTTCGACGGCCTGCGGGTGGACGCGGTCGCCTCCATGCTGTACCTGGACTTCGCGCGCGAGCCGGGCCAGTGGATTCCCAACCGGCACGGCGGCAACCAGAACCTGGACGCCGTGCGCTTCCTGCAGGACCTCAACAGCGCGGTGTACGCGGCCTTCCCCGACGTGCACGTGATCGCCGAGGAGTCCACGGCCTGGGCCGGCGTGTCGCGGCCGGTGCACCACGGCGGCCTGGGCTTCGGCATGAAGTGGAACATGGGCTGGATGAACGACACGCTGCGCTACGCCGCGCGGCCGCACTTCTACCGGCGCTGGCACGGCGACGACATCCGCTTTTCTTCCGTCTATGCCTTCAACGAGAACTTCGTGCTGCCGCTCTCGCACGACGAGGTGGTCTACGGCAAGGGCAGCCTGCTGTGCAAGCAGCCGGGGGACGAGTGGCAGCGCTTCGCCGGCCTGCGCACCCTGTACGGCCTGATGTGGACCCACCCGGGCAAGAAGCTGCTCTTCATGGGTGGCGAGTTCGGGCAGCTGCAGGAGTGGCACCACGAGCGCACGCTCGACTGGCACCTCTGGGCCCGGCCGCTGCATGCCGGCGTGGCGCGCTGGCTGTGCGACCTGAACGCCGCCTTGCGCCGCGTGCCAGCGCTGCACGCGAACGACTTCCAAAGCGAGGGCTTCGCCTGGCTGCCGGTGGACACCGCCGAGCCGCAGACGGTGCTGGCCTTCGTGCGCCGCGGCGCGTCCGGCGATCCCTTGGCGGTCGCGCTGTGCAACATGACCCCGGAACCGCGCCTCGGGCTGCGGCTGGGCCTGCCCCATGCCGGCACCTGGCACGAGCTGCTCAACAGCGACGCGGCCTATTACGGCGGCAGCGGCATGGGCAACCTCGGGCGCATCGAAGCGACCGAATCACCGCTGGGCGGCTGTCCGGCCAGCGCCACCGTCACCCTGCCCCCCTTGTCCACCCTGGTCTTCATCGACCAGGCGACCGACCTGAACGCACCCATTCCTGGAGGAGTCCCCCATGTCCACCCATAAGAACGTCCTGGCATTCGTCATGGCCGGCGGCGAGGGCTCGCGCCTGCACCCGCTGACCGCCAACCGCTGCAAGCCGGCCGTGCCCTTCAACGGCAAGCACCGCATCGTCGACTTCGTGCTGTCCAACCTGGTCAACTCGGAGATCTACTCGATCTACATGCTGGTGCAGTACAAGTCGCAGTCGCTGATCGAGCACGTGCGGCACACCTGGACCATGGCGCGCTTCATGCCGCAGCACTTCATCACCTGCGTGCCGCCCCAGATGCGCAACGGCCCGGAGTGGTTCCAGGGCACGGCCGACGCGGTGTTCCAGAACATCCACCTCATCGAGAGCATGAAGCCGGACATCGTGGCCGTCTTCGGCGCCGACCACATCTACCGCATGGACGTGCGGCAGATGATCGACTTCCACATCCAGAGCAATGCCGCCGCCAGCGTGGCGACGCTGCCGGTGCGCCTGTCGCAGAGCAACCAGTTCGGCATCGTCGAGATCGACGATTCCAACCGGATCGTGGATTTCATGGAAAAGCCCGCCACCTGCAACCCGATGCCGGGCAGCAGCACGCACGCCCTGGGCTCGATGGGCAACTACATCTTCAACGCCGACGTGCTGCTCGAGCAGCTGAAGAAGATGCACGAGAACGGCACCAGCGACTTCGGCAAGCACATCCTGCCGTCCATGGTGAAGACCCACAAGCTGGTGGCCTACGACTTCGACACCAACCACATCCCGGGCACCGAGCCGTACGAGGAGCACGCCTACTGGCGCGACGTGGGCACCATCGACGCCTACTTCGAGGCCCACTTCGACACGCTGGGCGCGGCGCCCAAGTTCCGCATGACCAATGCGCGCTGGCCGATCTACGCCAGCCCGGACCAGGCCGAGTCGGCGCAGATCGAGAACGGGGTGATCAACCGCTCGGTGGTGGGCTCCGGCAGCATCGTCGACGGCGCGACGCTCGACCACGCCATGCTGCGCCGCTCCGTGCTGGTGGAGCGCGGTGCCGAGCTGAACCACTGCATCGTGATGGAGCGCTCGCGCATCGGCCGCGGCGCCCAGGTGCGCAGGGCCATCATCGACCAGGACAACGAGGTGCCGGCCGGCGAGCGGATCGGCTTCGACCTCGCGCACGACCGCCAGCGCTTCCACGTCACCGACAGCGGCATCGTCGTGGTGCCGGCCGGCTACTTCCGTCCGGGCATGCGCGCCTCGACGCCGGCCGTGCGGCCCGCGGTGCGCGCCGGCAAGGGGCGGCTGGAGGTGGTTGCATGACGGTCGCGGCCGTCGCCCGAACCTCCCTCCCCACCACCCCCGCCGAAGCGGCGCTGCCGGAGCATTGCGAGCCCGGCCGGCCGTGGCCACTGGGCGCCACCGTCGCCGAGGGCGGCGTCAACTTCGCGGTGTACTCCAGCGTGGCGGAGAAGGTGGAGCTGTGCATCTTCGACCGCACCGGCACGCGCGAGCTGCGCCGCCTGGCCCTGCCTTGCCGCAGCGACGACGTGTGGCACGGCTTCGTGCCCGGCCTGCCGGCGGGCACCCGCTACGGCCTGCGGGTGCACGGCCCCTACCAGCCCCAGCAGGGCCTGCGCTGCAATCCGAACAAGCTGCTGCTCGACCCGTACGCCCGCGCGCTCGACCGGCCGCTGCGGGGCGGCGCCTGGCAGTACGCCTACACGCTGGGCGGCCCCGCGCGCGACCTGGCCATGGACGCGGCCGACAACGGCGCCGGTGCGGCCAAGTGCGTGGTGGTGGACCCGGCCTTCGACTGGGGCGACGACCGCCGGCCCGACGTCCCGATCGAGGACACGGTGTTCTACGAAGTGCACGTGCGCGGCTTCACCAAGCTCATGGACGAGGTCCCGCAGGGCCTGCGCGGCACGTTCGCCGGCCTGGCCAGCGAGCCGGCCATCGCGCACCTCAAGCGCCTGGGCGTCACCTCGGTCGAGCTGCTGCCGGTGCACGCCTTCAACGACGAGCGGCGGCTGATCGACCTGGGCCTGGCCAACTACTGGGGCTACAACACGGTGGCCTTCTTCGCGCCGGAGCCGCGCTACTGCGCCGGCGGCGACCCGAACGACTTCAAGCGCATGGTCAAGGCGCTGCACGCGGCGGGGCTGGAGGTCCTCCTGGACGTGGTCTACAACCACAGCTGCGAGGGCAACCACCTCGGCCCCACGCTGTTCCTCAAGGGCATCGACAACCCCGCGTACTACCGGCTCGCCGAGGACCGCCGCTACTACGCCGACGTGACCGGCACCGGCAACACCCTGGACATCAGCCACCCCGCCACCCTGCGCCTCATGATGGACAGCCTGCGCTACTGGGTGGAGGAGATGCACGTCGACGGTTTCCGCTTCGACCTGGCGCCGGCCGTGGCCCGCAACGGGCAGTACGAGTTCGACCACCGCTCGCCCTTCCTGGCGGCCATCGCGCAGGACCCGGTCCTGCGACGGGTCAAGCTGGTGGCGGAACCGTGGGACATCGGGGACAACGGCTACCAGGTCGGCGGCTTCCCGCCGGGCTGGTCGGAGTGGAATGGGCGCTACCGCGACTCGGTGCGCGACTTCTGGCGCGGCACCGACGGCGCGGTGCAGGAGTTCGCCGCCCGTCTGGCAGGGTCGGCCGACATCTTCGGCCCCTCGCGCCGGCGGCCGTCCGCCAGCGTCAACCTGGTCACCGTGCACGACGGCTTCACCCTGAACGACCTGGTCAGCTACAACGACAAGCACAACGAGGCCAACGCCGAGGACAACCGGGACGGCGAGAGCCACAACCGCAGCTGGAACTGCGGCGAGGAAGGCCCCAGCACCGACGAGGACGTGCTCGCGCTGCGCGAGCGCCAGAAGCGCAACTTCATCACCACCCTGTTCGTCTCGCGCGGCGTGCCCCTGCTCCTGGGCGGCGACGAGATGAGCCGCACGCAGGGCGGCAACAACAACGCCTACTGCCAGGACAACCCGGTCAGCTGGTTCGACTGGAGCGGCGAGCGCCGCGCGGACCCCCTCCTGGAGTTCACCCGGCAGGTCATCGCGCTGCGCCGCGAACTGCCCGTGCTGCGCGACAACCGCTGGCCCACCGGCCAGCCCGACGCCGACGAACGGCGCGACCTGGCCTGGTTCAGCGTGTGGGGCCTGCCCATGACCGAGGAGGAGTGGACCAACCCCTCCGTGCGCTGCATCGCGGCGCTGTTCGACGGCCGCTTCACGCCCGTGGCGGGTCAGCCCAGCCCGAGCGTGCTGCTGCTGTTCAACGCCTCCGACGAGGCCGTCGTCTTCACGCTGCCGGAGGCCGCCGGCGTGGCCGAGTGGCAGGTGCGCGTGGACACCGGCCAGGGCCACTTCGACACGGCTGCGGCCGAGCGGGTGCAGCCGCAGGCCAAGATCGAACTCGAATCCCACGCCATGGCGGTGCTGGTCGAGGGACGCGCCGCATGAAGCTGGCGCATGCCATGCGCTTCGGCGCGCAGCCGGCCGCCGGCGGCGGCGTGGACTTCCGCCTGTGGGGGCCTGCAGCGCGCCAGGCGGAACTGGCGCTGTACGAGGCGCCCGGCACCCCGCCCTCCCTGCTGCCGGCACGGCGCGACGCGCAGGGCTGGTGGGAGTGCCATGCCGCGCAGGCGGCGGCGGGCAGCCGCTACCACTGGCGCATCGACGGCGAGCTGATGGTCCCGGACCCGGCCTCCCGGCACAACCCCGACGGCGTGCACGCACCCAGCTGCGTGGTCGATCCCGCGGCCTTCGACTGGGACGCCGGCTGGACCGGCCGGCCCTGGCACGAGGTGGTGGTGTACGAACTGCACGTGGGCGCCTTCACCCCCGAAGGCACCTTCGCCGCCGCCGCGGGGCGGCTGCAGGCGCTCGCCGACCTCGGCATCACCGCCATCGAGCTGATGCCGCTGGCGGACTTTCCCGGCCGCTTCGGCTGGGGCTACGACGGCGTGCTCCCGTTCGCACCCCACGCCGCCTATGGCACCCCGGACGACCTGAAGCACCTGGTCCAGCAGGCCCACCGCCTGGGCCTGATGGTCTTCCTGGACGTGGTCTACAACCACTTCGGACCGGAAGGCAACTACCTGCACCGCTACGCGCCCGGCTTCTTCTCCACCACGCGCAGCAGTCCCTGGGGAGCGGCGATCAACTTCGACGGGCCGCACAGCCGGCCGGTGCGCGACTTCTTCATCGACAACGCGGTCTACTGGACGACCGAGTACCGCATCGACGGGCTGCGCCTCGATGCCGTGCACGCGATCGCGGACGACAGCCGTCCGCACGTCCTCGAGGAGCTCTCGGCCCGCGTGCGCGCCGCGACGGCCGGCCGCCACGTGCACCTGGTGCTGGAGAACGAGAACAACCAGCACCACTGGCTGGCCACGGCTGCGCAGCCGGGCCGCTACGACGCGCAGTGGAACGACGACTTCCACCATGCGCTGCACGTGGCGCTCACCGGCGAGACCAGCGGCTACTACCACGACTACGGCCACACGCCCGGCGAAACCGCATTCGACCTGCTGGCGCGCGCCCTCACCCACGGCATGCTGTTCGAGGATTCCAGGCGCAAGCCCGGCGGTGCCCGCGAAACCCCGCAGGCCACGCCCCCGCAGCCCCTGTCGGCGCTGGTGAACTTCGCGCACAACCACGACCAGGTGGGCAACCGGGCCTTCGGCGAGCGGCTGGCCACGCTGGTCGGCCCGGACGCGGCGCCGCTGGCCACGCTGCTGGCCCTGCTCACGCCCGCGGTGCCGATGCTGTTCCTCGGCGAGGAGTGCGGCAGCACGCGGCCCTGGCTGTACTTCGCCGACTGGACCGGCGACCTGAAGACCGCCGTGCAGGAAGGCCGCAAGCGCGAGTTCGGGCACGTGACCAAGATCGTCGACGGCAAGCCGGTCCCGCTGCCGGATCCCTGCAGCGCAGCGACCTTCGAGGCCAGCCGCCCCGACCAGGCCGAGTGGAACAGCGCGCACGGCCGCCAATGGCGCGAGATGGTGCGCCTGGCCCTGCAGGCCCGCCGCGCCTGGATCGTGCCGCGCCAGGACCAGCTCCTCACCGGCCAGCACACCGCGCAGCGTGTCGGCGCCACCGGCCTGGCCGTTCAGTGGCGCTACCGCGACGGGCAGGTGCTGGCGCTGGAGGTGAACCTCGGCGCCGCGCCGCTCGCGGTGGAGGAGCAGCACACGGGGCCGGTGGAGACGCAGGACGTGTTCCGCCACCGCTGGCCGCAGGACACGCCGCCGGGCACCTGGCCGGCGTGGGCGGCGCGCTGGCGCATCGGAGCCGAGATCACGCTATGAGCCTGGAGCGCGACTGGAACGACCTGGCCCAGCAGGCCGAGCGGCACGGCGTGGCGCTGCGCTACCACAGCTTCTGGGGCGAGGACAAGGCGGTCGAGCCTGCCGTGCTGGAACAGGCGCTCGCCAGCATGGGCCTGCGCGAGGCGGGCACCGGCGACGCCATGCGCACGCCGCAGGACGACGGACTGCCGCCGGTGCACGTGGCGCTGGAAGGCGAGCCGGTCCGCATTGCCTGGCGCGGCACGCCCGGCGGGTCGTGGAAGCTGGTGCCCGAGCAGGCGGCGGCGTCCGGCTACCACGGCCCGGTCGAGGCCGACGGCGACCAGTGCGTGGTCCAGCTGCCGGCGAGCATCGCCCCGGGCTACTGGCAGCTCACGGTCGATGGCGCGCCCTCGCCGTGCCTCGTGGTCGTGGCGCCGCGCCGCTGCTGGGCGCCCACCCCGCTGCTGGAAGGCCAGCGCTGGTGGGGCTGCACCATCCAGCTCTATGCCCTGCGCTCCTCGCGCAACTGGGGCATCGGCGACTTCGGCGACCTGCGCCGGCTGGTGGACACGGCGGCGCGCCAGGGCGCGTCCTTCATCGGCCTGTCGCCGCTGCATGCCCTGTTCCCGCACCGGCCCGAGGTGGCCAGCCCCTACAGCCCCTCCAGCCGCACCGCGCTCAACCCGATCTACCTGGACGTGCAGGCGCTGGCCGAGATGTCCGGTTGCGAGGAGGCGCGCCGCAAGCTCCACAGCGAGGACTTCCAGGACCGGCTGCGGCGCCTGCGCGAAGCCGAGCTGGTGGACTACCCCGCCGTGGCCTCCGCCAAGGAGGAGATGCTGCTGGTGCTGTGGCGGCATTTCGAGCAGCACGAGCTGCACCCCGGCAGCTCGCGCGGCGCGCACTTTCGCCGCTTCATGCAGGAGCGCGAGGCCAGTCTCGGGCGGCACGCCCTGTTCGAGGCGCTGCAGGGCCACCTGCACGCGACCGATCCGTCGGTATGGGGCTGGCCCGCCTGGCCCGAGGAGTACAAGGACCCGGACGGCGCGGCGGTGCGCGCATTCCAGGCCAGCCACGCCTCGGCCGTGCAGTTCCGCTTCTGGCTGCAGTGGCTCTCGGAGGTGCAGCTCGAGTCGGTGCAGCGCTACGCCCGCACCCGCGGCATGGGGCTGGGCCTGTACTGCGACCTGGCCGTGGGCGTGAACGAAGGCGGCGCCGAAACCTGGGTGCAGCCCTCGCTCTACGCGCTGGGCATGCACGTGGGCGCGCCGCCCGACCCGCTCAACGCGCTGGGGCAGGACTGGGGCCTGCCTCCGCTCAACCCGGTGCAGCTGCGCGCCGCGCGCTACGCGCCCTTCATCGAGACCATCCGCGCCAACATGCGGCACTGCGGTGCCCTGCGCATGGACCACGTGATGGCGCTGATGCGCCTGTTCTGGATCGGCCAGCAGGGCGGCACCTACGTGACCTACCCGCTGCGGGACCTGCTGGGCATCCTCGCGCTGGAGAGCCACCGCCAGCAGTGCCTGGTGATCGGCGAGGACCTGGGCAACGTGGCCCCGGCGATGCGCGAGGCCATGCGCGACCGCTGCCTGCTGTCCTACCGGCCGCTGCTGTTCGAGCGCACCGAGGACGGCAGCTTCCGGCCGCCCGCCGAATGGCAGGCCCAGGCGCTGGCGGTGGTCAGCACGCACGACCTGCCCACCCTGCGCGGCTTCTGGCTCGGAGAAGACCTGGAGCAGCTGGCGCGGCTCTCGCTGTTCCCCGACGAGGCGGCCCGCGAGCAGGCGGTCATCCAGCGCTCGCAGGACCGGGCGCGCCTGCTGCTCGCACTGCAGCACGCCGGCCTGCTGCCGCAGGACGCGACTGCCCAGCCCACCTCGGTGCCCGATGCCACGCCCGCCTTCGTGGCTGCGGTGTACGCCTACCTGGCGCGCACGCCCAGCTGGCTGGTGGGCGTGCAGCTGGAGGACGTGACCGGGCAGCTGCTGCAGGTCAACGTGCCCGGCACCACCGAGGACCGCTTCCCCAACTGGCGGCGCAAGATCTCCGTGGCGGTGGAGGACCTGGCCAGCGACGAGCGCTTCACCACCGTGGCCGCGGTCCTGCGGGCCGAGCGCAGCGGCCCGGCACCGGAGACCGCGCCGGCCGAGCTGCCGCCGCTGGACACCGCCCGCATCCCGGCGGCCACCTACCGGGTGCAGTTCCACGAGGGTTGCCGCTTCGCGGACATCACCGACGCCGTGCCCTACCTGCACGGGCTGGGCGTGAGCCACCTGTACAGCAGCCCCTACCTGCGGGCGCGGCCGGGCAGCACGCACGGCTACGACATCATCGACCACAGCGCGCTGAACCCCGAGGTCGGCGACGAGCGCGACTTCGAGCGGATGTGCCTGGCGCTGCGCCGCCACGGCATGGGCCAGATGCTGGACCTGGTGCCCAACCACATGGGCGTGCTGGAGGCCGACAACGGCTGGTGGCTGGAGGTGCTGGAGCACGGCCAGGCCTCGGCCCATGCGCACACCTTCGACATCGAGTGGTCGCCGGCGGCGCCCGAGATGCAGGGCCGCGTGCTGCTGCCGGTGCTGGGCGACCACTACGGCCGGGTGCTCGAATCCGGCGAGCTGCAGCTGCACTTCTCGGCCGAGACCGGCGAGTTCGGACTGCGCTACTGGAACCACCGGTTCCCGATCGATCCCGCCACCTACCCGGACATCCTGGCCGTGCTGCCTACGCCCCCGGCGCAGGACGAGGCCGAGAGCGACAGCCACGCCGTGGTGGCCTCGCTGCTGGCCTCCTTCGAGCGCCTGCCGCCGCGCGACAGCAGCGACGACGAGCAGCGCCGCGCCCGGGTGCGCGATGCGGCCATCTACAAGCGCAGCCTGGCGCGGCTGGTCGGGCGCAACGGCTGGCTGGCGCACTGGATCGACAGCTGCGTGCAGCGCTACAACGGCAATCCGTCCGATCCGGCCAGCTTCGACCTGCTGGACCGGCTGGTGGCGCGCCAGGCCTACCGGCTGGCCGACTGGCACGTGGCCAGCGACGACGTGAACTACCGGCGCTTCTTCGACGTGAACACGCTGGCGGCCCTGCGGATGGAGCGTCAGGAGGTGTTCGAGGCCACGCATGCGCGGGTGCTGCAGTGGCTGCAGGACGGCCACCTGGACGCGCTGCGCATCGACCATCCGGACGGGCTGTCCGATCCGCAGCAGTACTTCCACCGGCTGCAGTCCCGCTTCGCGCGGCAAGCCGAGGTGGCGGGCCGCGAGCCACGCGCGCTCTACCTCGTGGTGGAGAAGATCCTGGCCGAGCACGAGCCGCTGTCGCACCTGTGGCCGGTGCACGGCGACACCGGCTACCGCTTCGCCACGCTGGTCAACAGCCTGTTCGTGGACACGCGCCGCGTCGGGACGCTGGACCAGGCCTACCGCAGCTTCACCGGCGAGCACGAGGACTTCGCGGAGATCGCCTACCAGTGCAAGCGGCTGATCATCGGCACCTCGCTCTTCTCGGAGCTGAACTGGCTGGTGGAGGCGATCTACCGCATCACCCGCGTGAACCGGCGCCGCTGCGACTTCACCCGCAACCGGCTTCGCCTGGCGCTGGCCGAGATCGCCGCCGGATTCCCGGTCTACCGCACCTACCTGCGCGTGGGCGAGCCGGCCAGCGCGGCCGACCGCCGCCACATCGACTGGGCCGTGGCCTCGGCCAAGCGCCGGCTGGGCGGCTCCGAGGCCGGCGTGCTGGACCACGTGCGCGAGGTGCTGCTGGGCGAAGGCGAAGCCTCCGACGTGCCGCCCGAGCAGCGGGCGCGCTTCCTGGCGCGCTGGCAGCAGTTCACCGCGCCGGTCATGGCCAAGGCAGTGGAGGACACCGCCTTCTACCGCTACCTCCGGCTGACCTCGCTCAACGACGTGGGCGGCGAGCCGGCCGGCTTCGGCGTGTCGGTGGCGGCCTTCCACGGCTCCAACCAGGCGCGGGCGCGGCACCGGCCGCACTGCCTGCTGGCCACCTCCACCCATGACAGCAAGCGCGGCGAGGACCTGCGCGCCCGCATCGACGTGCTGTCCGAGTTGCCGCAGCTGTGGTCCGAGTCGCTGCAGCGCTGGTCCGGCTGGGCCGAGCTGTACCTGGGCGAGGCGGAAGGCGGCGGCGACGCCCCGACCCGCAACGACATCTGGCTGCTGTTCCAGACGCTGGTGGGCATCTGGCCCGCGCAGATGCCGCATGCGCAGGAGCGCGAGGAGCTGCGCCGGCGGGTACAGGAGTACATGCGCAAAGCCGTGCGCGAGGCCAAGAAGAACACCAGCTGGGTCTGCCCCGAGCAGGCCTACGAGGAGGCGCTCGCGCGCTACGTCGACGCGGTGCTGCGGCCCGGGCAGCCCAACCCCTTCGTGGACGAGCTGCAGCGCTTCACCGCGCGCATCGCGCCCTGGGGCTTCCGCAACAGCCTCGCGCAGGTGGCGCTCAAGTTCACCGTGCCCGGCGTGCCTGACCTGTACCAGGGCTGCGAGCAGTGGAACTTCAGCCTGGTCGACCCCGACAACCGGCGGCCGGTGGACTTCGGCCGGCTGGCGCGCGACCTGGGCGAGCTGCAGGCCCAGTGCCCGGGCGGCATCGCGCCGGCCACGCTCTGGACGCAGCTGCTGGGCCGCATGGGCGACGGCCGCATCAAGCAGCTGGTCACCTGGCGGCTGCTGCAGCTGCGCCAGCACTGGCCCGACCTGTTCCAGGCCGGCAGCTACCAGCCGCTGCCGGTCGAAGGGCCGGCCGCGGACCATGCCATCGCCTTCCTGCGCGTGCTGAACGACCGCGCGGTGCTGGTGATCGCCGGCCGCCTGACCTGCACCCTCTGCGGCGGCGACGACTCGCGCTGGCAGCCGGCCGTGTGGGAGGGCACGCAGCTGCGCGCCGCCGAGGCGTCTCTGGTGCGCCGCTGGCCGCGCTGGCGCAACTGGCTGACGGGCCAGGTGGTCGCCGCGCCGGACGACGGCAGCGCGCTCGGACTGGCACCCTTCTTCGCCGCCGCCGCCGGCCTGCCGTTCACGGTGCTCGTGTCCCAGGGCGATGGAGGAGCCGCATGAACGTGCTCTTCGCCACGCCCGAGTGCGCGCCCTACGTGAAGACCGGCGGCCTTGGCGACGTGAGCGGCGCCCTGCCGGCCGCACTGGCGGCGCGCGGGCACGACGTGCGGGTGCTGCTGCCCGCCTACCGAGGCATGAAGGTGAGCGGCGAGGTGGGCGACGGGGTGGACCTGCCCGCCTACGGCCCCTGGCCCGCCGCGCAGCTGCTGCCCGTGCGCACCGACGCCGGCGTCACGCTCCTGCTCCTGGCCTGCCCGGCGCTGTACCAGCGCGGCGGCGGGCCCTACGTGGACCCGAGCGGGCGCGACTACGACGACAACGTGGTGCGCTTCGGCATGCTCGCCCGCGTGGCGGCGATGCTGGGCCAGCCCGGCAGCCCGCTGGCCGGCTGGCAGGCCGACATCGTGCACGCCAACGACTGGCCGTGCGGCCTGGTGCCGCTGCACCTGGCCCACGCCCGGTCCCTGTCGCCGGCCACGCCCTGCGCCGCCAGCGTGGTCACCATCCACAACATCGCATTCCAGGGCGTCTTTCCCATGCACCATGCCGACCTGCTGGGCATTCCCTGGCACTGGCGCGGTGTCGACGGCGTGGAGTTCTGGGGGCAGCTCTCGATGCTCAAGGCCGGCCTGCAGTTCGCGGACGCGATCACCACGGTCAGCCCCACCTATGCCCGCGAGATCCAGACGCCGGAGTTCGGCATCGGCCTGGACGGCGTGCTGCGCGCACGCGCCGACCGGCTGACCGGCATCCTGAACGGCATCGACACCCAGGTGTGGAACCCGGCCACCGACGAACTGCTGCCGCACCGCTACGGCGCGGCCGACCTCGCCGGCAAGGCACGCAACAAGGCCGCGCTCCAGGCGCAGTGCGGGCTGCGGGCCGATCCCAAGGCGCTGCTGTTCGGCCTGGTGAGCCGCCTGACGTCCCAGAAGGGCATCGACCTGGTGCTGGAGGGCCTGGGTGCCCTGCTGCAGGACGGCGCGCAACTGGTGGTGCTGGGCAGCGGTGACCCGGGCCTGCAACAGGCGCTGGCGGCGGCCGCCGCGACGCATCCGGGGGCGGTGAGCGTCACCTTCGGCTTCAACGAGGCCCTCGCGCACGGCATCGAGGCCGGCGCCGACTGCTTCCTCATGCCGTCCCGCTTCGAGCCCTGCGGCCTCAACCAGATGTACAGCCAGGCCTACGGCACGCCGCCGCTGGTGGGCGGGACCGGCGGCCTCGTCGACTCGGTGCGCGACGCCACCGCCGACCCGCAGCGCGGCACCGGATTCGTCATGCGCAGCGCGGATGCCGCCGGCTTCGTGGATGCGGTCGCCCGGGTCCGCGCCGCCTGGAAGCGCCCGGCCGACTGGCGCCGCATCCAGGCCAACGGCATGGCCGAGCCGTTCGGCTGGGAGGACAGCGCGCGCCGCTACGAGGAGGTCTACCACCAGGCGATCCGCGATGCGGGGCAGGCGCCGGCGTTGGTGGCAGCCTGAGACGCGGGAGCGGACAGCCGAACGCAAAAGGAAGGCAAAGGAACGCGAAGGTCGCAAAGGAAGGTGGAGGAGGCGACACCCGGCAGGCCTTGCCCGTTTGGCTTTCCTTTCCTTCCTCTGCGACCTTTGCGTTCCTTTGCGTCCTCCGCGTTCGGCTCCCGCTCCCGCTCCCACTCCCACTCCACTCCCGTCCCGCCACTACACAGGACAGTCCACCCCCAGGCCCTCCCCGCGCACGTGCGCACCCAGGTGGTCGAGGAAGCGCCGCACGGCCGGGACCATGCCGCGGCGCGAGGGAAAGACCGCGTGGATCACGCCGGCCGGTGGCGACCAGCCGGGGAGTGCTTCCACCAGGCGCCCGTCCTGCAGCTCGCGGGCGCACATGTAGTCGGGCAGCACGCACATGCCCAGTCCGGCCAGCACCGCGTACTTGAGCGTCAACAGGTCGTCGGCCGCGTAGACCGGCCGGTGCTGCAGCTCGTGCAGGCGCCCCCCCGGGCCGCGCAGCGTCCAGCTGGCGCGGCCATCGGCCGCCGACATCGCCACGGTGGGCAGTGCCGCGAGGTCGTCGACCGCCTGCGGCGCGCCGGCGCGCGCCAGCAGGTCCGGCGACGCCAGCAGCAGGCCCTGCGTCTTGCCGAGCCGCTTGACCACCAGGCTGCCGCTGTCGTCCACGGTCGCGCGCACGCGCAGCGCGACGTCGACACCCTCCTGCACCAGGTCGATCACGCGGTTGGTCACCAGCATGTCGATGCGCACCTGCGGATGGCGCTGCAGGAAGCCGGGCACCAGCGGCCCGATGGTGGACTGCGCCAGGGTGACCGGGCAGGCGACGCGGATGGTGCCGCGCGGTTCCCGCTGCACCATGGCCACGGCCTCCTGCGCCGCTTCGGCGTCTTCGCGCATGGCCACGCAGTGCCGGTGGTACAGCTCCCCGGCCTCGGTCAGCGACAGCCGGCGGGTGGTGCGCTGGAGCAGGCGCACGCCCAGCCGGGCCTCCAGTTCGGCCACGCGGCGCGACAGGCGCGACTTGGGCAGTGCCAGGGCGCGCGCCGCGGCAGCAAAACCGCCCCGGTCCACGACCTCGGCGAAGTACAGCATGTCGTTCAGATCCTGCAGCATTGTCCTATCCATGGAACGATGAGATGCGATTTTGCCGTCTTATCACGCGACTGGCTTGCCGGAACAATCTATCCATCGGCACATCGCCCCCGTAGGAGAAAGCACCATGAAACTGCTGCACATCGATTCCAGCCCGCTCGCCGGCAACTCCGTCTCGCGCCAGCTCACCCGCCGCATCGTGGCCGCGTGGCAGGCCAGCCACCCTGGCACCGTGGTCGAGCACCTCGACCTGGCGTTGGAAGCGCCCAGCCACCTGGGCGCGGACTCCCTGGGCTTCCGGCTGGGTCCGGATGCGGAAGGCCTCACCGAGACGCAGCGGCGCGAGAACCGGATCTCCGAGGCGCTCGTCACCCAGTTCCTGGCGGCCGACGTGGTGGTGGTGGGCGCGCCCATGTACAACTTCTCGGTGCCCAGCCAGCTGAAGGCGTGGATCGACCGCGTCGCGCAGGCCGGCCGCACCTTCGCCTACACCGAGCACGGCCCCCGCGGGCTGGCCGGCGGCAAGACCGTGATCGTGGCGTCCAGCCGTGGCGGCCTGTATGCCGGCAACCCGGCGATGGCGTCCTTCGAGCACCAGGAAAGCTACCTCCAGGCCGTGTTCGCGTTCTTCGGGATCACCGACGTGCGCATCGTCCGCGCCGAGGGTGTCGCGATGGGCGACGCGGCGCGCACCGCAGCGCTGGCCGCAGCGGACGGGCAGATCGCCGCCCTCGCCGGCGCCAGGCAGGCCGACGCCGTTCCCGCCTGAGCCCGGCACGACGGACTCCAAGCCCAGCCGGATGGCTCCAAGGAGCCATCCGTCCGGTGGGCGGAAATGCTTAAGCTTTCCGCCACATATCGGGAGTCCTGATGGAACAGCGCGCGGTGTCGTGGATCGCCTTTTGCGGCCTGGCTGCCGTGCTGCTGCTCTTCACCTGGTGGGCCCTGCGGCGACAGCAGTCCGCGCACAGCGCCCGCCCGGGACCCGACGCCTACGACGCCTTCCTCGCCGCGCGCCACTTCAGCGGGCTGGACGCGCTGCGCGCGATCAGCGTGCTGGCGGTGATCTGGGCCCACGTGTCGGGCGAGCACGCCCTCCACCTGCTGAACCAGGGGCACCTGGGCGTGGACTTCTTCTTCGCCATCAGCGGCTTCCTGGTCACCACGCTGCTGCTGCGCGAGCGGCGGCAGTCGGGCCGCATCTCGCTGCGCAACTTCTACGTCCGCCGCACGCTGCGGATCTTCCCCCTGTACTACGCGGTGCTGGCCCTGTACTGCGTGCTGGTCTTCTTCACGCTGCGCGGCACGCCCAAGGCGGCGGAGTTCTGGGCCAACCTGCCGGCCTTCCTCACCTACACCTCCAACTGGATGCCGCTCTGGGGCCGGGAGACGGACACCTCCACCACCTTCTACTTCGCCTGGTCGCTCGCGACCGAGGAGCAGTTCTACCTGTTCTGGCCGCCGCTGCTGCTCCTGCTGCTCAAGGCGCCGCGGGCCTGGGCGCCCGCCGCCTTCGCCGTCGTGCTGGTCGCGCTGCAAGGGCTGGCCTGGCACTCCGGAAGCACCAGCGCGGTGGCCGTGGTCGTCGCCAGCCTGGCACCGGCCATCCTGTTCGGCGTGGCGCTGGCCGTGCTGCTGGACCAGCGCCACCACTTCGACGCCCTGTGGCCGGTGCTCGGCCACCGTCTGGCCGCGCCGCTGCTGGCGGTGGTGCTGGTGGCGGCGATCCAGTTCCAGGTGGACGCGCTGGTCACCAGGGCCCTGATGGCGCTGCTGGTGGCCAGCCTGTGCGTGCGCGAGGACACCGTGCTGCACCCGGCGCTGCGCTGGCGGCCGGCGGTGCTCGTCGGCACGGTGAGCTACGGCATCTACCTCATGCACATGCTCGCGGCCAACGTGGTGCGCAAGCTGCTCGGGCACGCCAGCGGCATCGACGTCTTCCTGCTGACCTCGGTGCTGGTGTTCATCGTCGCCTACATCAGCTTCCGCTACTTCGAGTCGCCGATCCTGCGGCTGAAGAACCGCTTCCAGGCGGCGCGCCCGGACCCGCGCACCGCAGCCCCGCTGGCCGACGCGCCGGTCGCCGACCTGGCGCGGTCCTGAAGGCGGCATGCGGCGCCGAAGCATGCTGGCGGGCCTGGGTGCCGGCGCCGCATCGCCCTGGACGGCGGCGCTTGCCGGCGCGCCACCCCGATCGCGCGACCTCGCGCTCTGGGGCGATTCGCTCACCGACCTGTACCAATGGAACCTGGCCCGGCTGCTCGGCGGCGAACGCCAGGTCTTCAACGGCGGCGTGCCGGGCGAGACCGCACGCCAGATCCGCACGCGGGTGGAAGCGGACCGCGCGCACCGCGACCGCATCGCGGTGTTCTGGCTCGGCCACAACGACCACGACAAGACCGCCGTTCCCGCGGAGGTCGCGGCCTGCGTGGCCAGCCTGCGGCCCGACCCCCGCCGCTACCTGGTGCTGCCGATGCTGGGCTGGGCGGCCGACGGCCGCAAGGGCATGCCGATGCACCGGCAGATCGTGGCGGCGAACGCGCGCCTGCAGGCGCTGCATCCCGCCAATTTCGTGGACATCCGCGCGCACCTGCTCGGGCTGGCCGACCGCAACCAGCCGGCCGACCTGCAGGACCAGCGCGACGAGGTGACGCCGTCCTCGCTGCGGCTGGACGGCATCCACCTCAACACCGCGGGGTGCGACGCAGTCGCCGCCCGCATCCGGCAGGAGATCGTGTCGCGGGGCTGGTGAAGCACCGGCCCCGCGGGAACTCACCAGCCCCGGGCGGCGAGGTACTGGCGCACCCGCGCGGCGACCAGGTCCTGCCCGGCGTCGTTCAGGTGGATCGGGTCGCCCGACCAGCGCAGCGAGCGCGGCGTGAGGCCGGCGGCCACGTCGGCGTTGTCGGTGCCGCTGCCGTCGCCGCGGCCCAGCAGGTAGCCGTGGATGTCCAGGAAGTTGTTCGGGAAGTTCGAGGCCAGGGCGGCGTTGAACTGCTCGAACACCGCGCGCTCGGGCCCACCGATGTACTGCGAGTTGGCCCAGCTGCTGTTGGACAGCAGCACGAAGCGGTTGTTGCCTGCGGAGGTGAGCGCGTTCACCATCTCCTGCACGTTCTGCATGCTGTACTGCTTCATCCAGTCGTTGTGGCCGGACCAGATCACGGTCACCCACGAACGGCGGCCGGTGTCGGCCATGAAGCGGTTCTTGATCTGGGTCGAGCTCTCGCCAATGATGCCGCCGTTGTACACCTGGCGCCCGGGCACCTGGGCCGGCATGCGCTGCCCATAGGCTTCGGTCATGGAGTCGCCCCACAGGGCGATCGGGGCCGTGCTGGCGTTGGGCGCCGGAGCAGGCGCGGGGCCGGGGGCCGGAGCCGGGCCGGGAGCAGGCGCGGGACCGGGTGCCGGCGCCGGAGCCGGGGCGGCGCCCGGCTTCGTCTTCTTCGCGGCCAGCGCTTCGGCGTCGGCGTCACCGCCTCCGCCGCCGCCACAGGCGGACAGGGCTGCGGCCGTGAATGCGGCGGAACCGGTCGAGATGAATAGGCGTCTTCTCATGTTCAACAAAACTTCAGGTGGCGGCTTGCGGGTGCGCAGTGCGCGGCCCTCGGCCTGTTGAAAGATGAGCTGTGGCTTGGAGTGCGGGGCTGTGGACTGCAAGCCGCCGGACGGCTTTGCGGTTGAGCTCGGCGCCAACCTCAGCGCGAGCCGCGACTCTAGTAGGACACCTCCGACAGAACCGTAGGCAAATGCCTACGGACGTAACCAAACCCGGCGTCCTGTTGCGTTACATCCGGATGAGGAAGCGACCTCATCCGAGCGCCCGCACGGCTGAGATGCAAGAAGGCCGCGCCGGCCGGGCCCAGACCGATGAGCAGAAGTTACGTTTGAACGCGTGCCTGAGCCAGCCGGGAGGACCGGCGCGGCTCCGCCGTTGCCGTGCTGACGTGACAAGTGCCGGCGCAGGCGCCAGGCGCCCAGCTCAGCCGACGCCCTTGCCTTCGTCGTTGCGCGCCTGGGTCACGCTGCCGCCGGCCGGCACGTCGTGCGTGACCCAGACGTTGCCGCCGATCACTGCGCCGCGGCCGATGGTCACGCGGCCGAGCACCGTTGCGCCGGCGTAGATCACCACGTCGTCCTCGAGGATCGGGTGGCGCGGCAGCCCCTTGGTGAGCGTGCCGTCCTCGCCCACTGCGAAGCGCTTGGCGCCGAGCGTGACGTTCTGGTAGAGCCGGACGCGCGTGCCGATGACGGCGGTTTCCCCGATCACGACGCCGGTGCCGTGGTCGATGAAGAACCCCGGGCCGATGGTGGCCCCGGGGTGGATGTCGATGCCGGTCTGGCTGTGCGCCACCTCGGCCACGATGCGCGCCAGGAGCGGCAAGCCCAGCTGGTACAGGCGGTGGGCCAGTCGGTGGTGGATCATGGCCCGCACGCCGGGGTAGCACAGCAGCACTTCGTCGACGCTGCGCGCGGCGGGGTCGCCCTGCCAGGCCGCCATCACGTCGGTGTCGAGCTGGCGCCGGATCGCGGGCAGCGCGTGGGCGAACTGCGCGATGCGGCCGGCCGCGTCGGCACGCACCGCCTCGTCGGCCGCCGGCGCCTCGCGCCCGGCGTGTCGCAGTTCCAGCACTGCCTGGCCCAGCAGCGCTTGCAGCGCCGCGTCGAGCGTGTGGCCGACGTAGAAGTCCTCGCCCTCGCTGCGCAGGTCCGTGGGCCCCAGCCGCATGGGAAAGAGCGCGCCCTGCAACTGCTCCACCACCGACTGCACCACCGCCGGAGACGGCAGCTCGCGCCCGCGCGGCTCGCGCGCCCGGCGCTGGGCATCGCGCCAGTCGTCGCGGGCGGCATGCAGCTCGCGAACGATCGCGCCGACGTCCAGGGCCGTGGGGGTGGTCGGGGTCTTCGGGGTCGCCATCCGGCCACGATACCGGTTTTCCCGGTGCCCACCGGGCACGGCCGCCGCCGGGGGGGATGTTTGTCCCCGCGCCTGGCCGCCGCCGAGCTTCGCGGGCATCATGCGGCGGGGCAGGCTCCGGACGGCCACTGACGTCCAACCGCCCCTGCTCCATCCCCCGACAGCAAAGGCCGCCATGCGCACCACCCTCCTCCTGCTCGCGTCCTGCCTGGCCGCCGGTGCCGCCGCGCTTGCGCTGCCCGCACGCGCCGCGGCCGACTGCGATCCGCGCCTGGCCGCCTCGCCGCAGTTCGTGGCGGCGGAATGCAAGTTCCGCAATCCGCCCAACCCGCATGCACGCCCCACCCGCAGCGGCTGGGACATCTGGACCCGCATCCTGTTCGCCAAGAAGGTCGGCACCGTGCCGCTGGACCCGGTCCCGGTGCGCCGGCTGGAGCCGGCCGCGCTGGAGGCGCTGGAGAACGACCGCAACCACGTGATCCGCCTGGGCCATTCCGCGCACCTGCTCAAGCTGCGCGGCAACTGGTGGCTGATCGACCCGGTGTTCGGCGAGCGCGCCTCGCCTTTCAGCTTCGCCGGACCGAAGCGCTTCCACCCGCCGCCGCTCGCGCTGGCCGACCTGCCGCCGGTGGAGGGCCTCGTGCTCTCGCACGACCACTACGACCACCTCGACCAGCACACGATCGAGGGGCTGATGGGCAAGGTCCGGCGCTACTTCGTGCCGCTGGGCATCGGTGAGCGGCTGCAGGCCATGGGGGTGCCGGCCGACCGCATCGAGGAGTTCGACTGGTGGCAGGAAGGCCGCTTCGGCGACGTGCACCTCACCGCGACGCCCGCCCACCACTTCTCCGGCCGCACGCTGGCCGACCGCGACACCACGCTGTGGGCCTCCTGGGTGCTGCGCAGCGGCAGCGAGCGCATCTTCTACAGCGGCGACAGCGGCTACTTCCCGGGATTCGCCGAGATCGGCAAGCGCCTGGGTCCCTTCGACCTCGCGCTGATGGAGAACGGCGCCTACGACAGCTACTGGCCCTCCAGCCACATGGCGCCCGAGGAGACGGTGCGTGCCTTCCGCGACCTGGGCGCCAAGGTGCTGTACCTGGTGCACAACAGCACGTTCGACCTCGCCTTCCATCCCTGGCGCGAGCCGCTGGACCGCGTGGCCGACCAGGCCGAACGCGAAGGGCTACAGCTGGCGACGCCGGAGATCGGCGAGGTGCTCACCATCGGCAAGCCGCGGCAGAACCAGCGCTGGTGGAAGGACCTGCGCTGAGCGGCAGGACCGCCACCTCTTGGCTGGGGCCTCGAAACCGCCGGCGCCCCCATCTGGCGCGGACATGCCGCTATCAAATGAATAGCAAACTCGCTGGTCCGCCGGCAAGACTACTGGGCGCAAGCAGCACTTGCCCGGCCAGTGCCTGACCAATGGCCTGCTCCATCTCCGCATCCGTTGCGGCAGTCGCCTCCAGCACCGCGGCGCGCTCACACGCTGCGTCACACGGTGGTGCGCGACGATCCAACCCCCTCAACCCGGAGCTCACCATGCCCAAGTTCGTCATCGAAAGAACCATCCCGTCCATCGGCTCTGCCACGCCGGCCGAAATGCAGGCGATCTCGCAGAAATCATGCAGCGTGCTGCACGACCTCGGACCTGCCGTGCAGTGGGTCCAGAGCTACGTCACACCGAACAAGATCTACTGCGTCTACCACGCGGATTCGGAAGAGCTGGTCCGGGAGCACGCGCGCCGGGGCGGATTCCCCGCGGATGCCGTCGAGCAGGTGACGATGCTCATCGATCCGGCCACCGCGGAGCCGCGCGCACTTGCGCTGGGCGCGTGAACACCTCAAGAATCCGCGGGTGACGCTGGAACTGCACCTGCTCGGGCCCCCGCGGGTCTTCCGCGACGGCTGTCCCGTGCCAGGGCCGCGCGGCAACAAGGCCTGGTTGCTGCTGGCATACCTCTTGTCCAGCACGGTGCCGGCAACGCGCGAGCGCCTGGCCGCCGTGCTCTCTCCCGAAGCCGAGGACCCGCTGGGCGCCCTGCGTTGGAACCTGAGTGAGCTGCGCCGCTTGCTGCAGCTGGATGCCTGGGACCGGAGCCGGATCCGGCTCGTGCTGCCCGACGCGGCCGTTGTCGACGTCCGGCTGCTCACCGCCGCCGAACGGGCTCCCGTCCTTCGGTTGCCCGGGCTGGGGCGGGAGTTCCTGGAGGGTGTGCATGCGGACCATGCGAGCGGCCTCGCGGCATGGCTGGACAGCGAACGGCGTCGCTACGCAGCACTGACCGAGGCCGTGCTGCGCGAGGAGTGCCTGTCGCGGCTGGCCCGAGGATTGCCGCACGAGGCCGCGTCACTGGGCGCCAGGCTTGTTCAGCTCAACCCGTTCGACGAGGCGCATCACACGGTGCTCGTTCGCAGCCTGGCCAGTGCGGGCGATGGCATCGCCGCTGCGAAGCAGGTCGCCGCCTGCCGGGAACTCTTCCGGCGAGAACTCGGCGCGGAACCGAGCGTGGCGCTCCAGGCAGCAGCAAGCACGGCCACGGCCCGACCCGTCGCGCCCGCCATCGCGGGCGCCGCCGCCGTGCGCGCGCAAATCGAAGCGGGAGAAGCCGCAATGCGTGCAGGCGCGACCGATGCCGGGGCGGAGGTCCTGCGGCGCGCGGTTGGTGAGGCCGACCATCTCCAGGACCCGCTCCTGCGTGCCGCTGCCCGGCTGGCGCTTGGCGCGGCATTGGTCCATGCGGTGCGCGGACGTGACGAGGAAGGCGCGGTCAGCCTGCACGAGGCGTTGTCGATCGCTGAACCGCAAGGGCTGCCCCTTGCGGCCGACGTCTGTCGCGAGCTTGGCTACATCGAGTTCCTGCGCGGTCAGTACGAGCGCGCGATGACATGGGTCCGGCGCGGCCTCGCCCACGCCGACTCCAGGTCGGCAGGGCGCAGCGCGCTGCTGACCCTGCAAGGCTCGATCGACAGTGACACGGCCCACTACGCATCGGCGCAGTCGTCCCTCGAAGCGGCCGTGGAAGGCGCGCAGGAAGCAGGGGATGCACGCCAACGCGCATATGCCCTGTCGATGATCGGGCGCTTGCATCTCCTGCGCGGGCAACTGGGGCCGGCGGCCACGGCTCTGGATGCGTCCCTCGAGCTCGCGCGCGCGGGCTGGACTGCCTTCTTGCCCTGGCCGCAATCGCTGCGGGCAGAGGTCGACCTGGACCGCGGGGAGGCCGAACGCGCCGCAGACGGCTTCGATGCCGCCTTCACGCTCGGATGCCATTTCGGTGATCCCTGCTGGGAAGCTTTGGCGGGACGCGGGCGCGCCCGCGTCGCGGAGGCACGTGGGCAGATCGACCTTGCGGCAGACCTGTTGCGCGACGCACTCGTCAGGTCCGCCCGGGCACCCGACACCTATGTGTGGGCCAGAGCGTACGTGCTGGATGCGCTCTGTGGTCTGTGTGCCCGGCATGGGCTGGCGCAAGGCCGCGAAACGGTTCGCGAGCTCGAAGTGCTCGCATCCCGGTGCGGGATGCGCGAGATGCTGGTCCGTGCGCGTCTGCACGCGGCCTCGATCGGGCTCGGCGTCTCGACAGGATTGCCCGACCTGCCCGGAGCGGAGATCGACAATCCAGCGCTACCCAGCGGGCGAACGCTTGCCCCGGGGCTGCGCTGACACGGATGGCTGCGCCACACCAACCCAGCACTGGGTGCCAGAGCCTTGCGCGACGAGGCACGGAACTGCTCCGGCCTGCGGCCCCGGGAGGTCGCGCCGGCCCACTGCACGCGGGCGCGTGGCGCCGACGGACTCACTTGCGCGTGTAGATCTGGTCGAAGCTCGCGTTGTCGGCGAAGTGCGCTTTCGTGGCGCTGTCCCAGCCGCCGAAGGCCTGGTCGATGGTGAACAGGTTCAGCTTGGGAAACTGCCTGGCGTACTTGGCCTGCGCCTTCTGCGAGACCGCCGGACGGTAGAAGTGCTTGCCGGCGATGTCCTGGCCTTCCTCGGAATACAGGAACTTGAGGTACTCCTCGGCCACCGCGCGCGTGCCGCGCTTGTCGACCACCTTGTCCACCACGGTCACCGCCGGCTCCGCGAGGATGCTGATCGAGGGGGCCACCACGTCGAACCTGGTGCCGAACTCCTTTTCCAGCAGCCAGGCCTCGTTCTCCCAGGCGATCAGCACGTCGCCCTGGTTGCGCTGCGCGAACGTGATGGTGGAGCCGCGCGCGCCGGTGTCCAGCACCGGCACGTTGTTGTAGACCTTGGCGACGAAGTCCCGGGCGGCCGCCTCGCTGCCGTACTTGCGCTTGCCGAACTCCCAGGCCGCCAGGTAGTTCCAGCGCGCGCCGCCCGAGGTCTTGGGGTTCGGCGTGATCACGCTGACGCCGGGCTTGGCCAGGTCGTCCCAGTCCTTGATGCCCTTGGGGTTGCCGGCCCGCACCACCAGCACGATGGTGGAGGTGTAAGGCGAGGCGTTGTGCGGCAGTCGCTTCTGCCAGTCCGGCTTGACCCAGCCGCCGTTCTTCACCAGCGCGTCGGTGTCGCCGGCCAGCGCCAGCGTGGCGACGTCGGCCTCCAGCCCGTCGATGATGGAGCGGGCCTGCTTGCCCGAGCCGCCGTGCGACTGCTTGATCGCCACGTCCTGACCCGTCTTGCCCTTCCAGTGCTTCGCGAACGCTTGATTGAACTCGACGTACAGCTCGCGCGTGGGGTCGTAGGAGACGTTGAGCAGCGTGACCGCCGGCTGCTGCGCCAGCGCCGGCCATGCGGCGGCGCCGAGGGCCGCGGCCGCGGCAGCGGCCAGGGGAATCTTGATAAAGTCGCGACGAAGGCTCATGGGGTTCCGCTCCCGTGTTGTGGTGCGGCGGATTCTTCGGGCCAGCCCGCGAAAACGGAACGACTGAGTTGTCAGTTGTTTATTCGCATAAGCACATTCCATTGAAAGGCGCACCCGTGGCGCGTACCGTCAACTGCATCAAGCTCGGCCGCGAAGCCGAGGGCCTGGACTTCCCGCCCTACCCCGGCGAGCTGGGCAAGCGCATCTACGAGAACGTGAGCAAGGAGGCCTGGGCCGCCTGGCTCAAGCAGCAGACCATGCTCGTCAACGAGAACCGGCTGAACCTGGCCGACCAGCGCGCCCGCGAATACCTCAAGCGCCAGATGGAGGCGCACTTCTTCGGCGGCGGCGCCGACGTGGCCCAGGGCTACGTGCCCCCGGCGGCCTGACGCGCGCGCGCCGTGGCCACGCACACGGCGGCACCTGAGGCCCTCCTCGCCGCGTGCGGCGCACCGGCCGCCTGGCGCGGCCGGTCCCACTGGACCCTCCTCGACACCGACGCCGGCACCGGCGCGGGTTTCCTCACGGCCTGGCGCGCCTGGCAGGGCGACCCGCACCGTCCCGCGCGGCTGCACTACGCAGGCTGGCTCGCGGCCGCGCCGCCCGCGGCGGCCGTGCGCGCCGCGCATGCGGGCGAGCCTGCGCTCCACGCCTTGGCACGGGCGCTGGCCGACCAGTGGTGGGGGCTCGTTCCGGGCGTGCACCGCCTGCAGTTCGAAGGCGGCCGCGTGCTGCTCACGCTGCACGTGGGCGATGCGGTGCAGCGGCCGGACGAGGCCGCTTTCGCCGCCGACGCGGTGCTGCTGGCCGACGCGCCGGGCTGGTGGGAGCCTGCGCGGCTGAAGGCCCTGGCACGCTGCTGCCACCGCGGCAGCGTGCTGGCCACCGCGCGCACGGATCCGGAGGCCGGGCGCCTGCTGGCCGCCTGCGGCTTTCGCTCCGGGCCTGTGGGCCCAGTTGCCACGCACCGCTTCGATCCGGCCTGGACCCTGCGCCATCCCGCGCCCGAGCCGGCCCCGGCGGGCACCGCGCTGGTGGTCGGCGGCGGGCTCGCCGGGGCCGCGGCAGCGGCCAGCCTGGCGCGCCGCGGCTGGCAGGTCGAGGTGCTCGATGCCGCCGACCGGCCGGCCGCCGGGGCGTCGGACCTGCCGGCCGGCCTGCTGGCGCCGCACACCTCCCCCGACGACAACCTGCTCTCGCGCCTGTCGCGCGCCGGCGTGCGCGTGACGCTCGAGCAGGCGCGCGCGCATTTGCAGGAAGGCCGCGACTGGGCAGCCAGCGGCACGCTGGAGCGGCGTGGCGCCGGCGCCCGCCTGCCCGACCTGGGCCCGGCCGGCGCCGACTGGCAACGTTGGGACGACGCCGTCGCCGGCACCGTGTGGCACGCCGCCGCCGGCTGGATCCGTCCCCGGGCGCTGGTGGAGGCCTGGCTGGCGCAGCCGGGTGTGCGCTGGCGCGGCGGTTGCCGCGTGGCGGGCGTCGCACCCGGCGGCGGGGGCTGGCGCGCCCTGGATGCCGGCGCAGGCGTGCTGGCACAGGCCGACCTGCTTGTGGTGGCGGCAGCGCTCGGCAGCGCAGCGCTGGTGCCGGCGCTGCGCCTGCACGGTGTGCGCGGACAGGTCAGCTGGGGCCTGCTGGCGGGCGAGCCGCTGTTGCCGCACCCGGTCAACGGCGACGGCCACTTCCTGCCCGGCGTCCGCCTGCCCGAGGGCGACGCGTGGCTGAGCGGCTCCACCTACGGCAGGGGCGACCACGGCACCGACCTGCGCCGGGAAGACGACGACGCCAACCTGCAGCGCCTGCAGCGCCTGGTGCCGCAGGTGGCGGCCCAGCTCGCGCCCGCCTTCGCCGGCGGTGGAGCGCGCGCGTGGGCCGGCGTGCGCTGCACCTCGTCCGACCGGCGCCCGCTGGTGGGTTGCTGGGCGCCCGGTGCCTGGGTGAGCACGGCGATGGCATCGCGGGGACTGAGCTTCGCGGCGCTCTGCGCGGAGCTGGTGGCGGCCCGGCTGCACGCGGAGCCCTGGCCATTGGCGGCGCGGCTGGCGCGCGCGCTGGACATCGGACGCCAGAGCGCGGGGCACCAGGGCGAGGGGCCCCAGCCCGCCGACCCCGACTCCGCCGCCGCTACACCTGCTTGAGCAGGTCCTTCAGCCGCTCGGGCTGCAGGGGCTTGGACAGGAGGCACCCGGTGCCGGTGCGCCAGCCGCGGACGCGGTCGCCCGCGGAGACGCGGTCCTTGGTCACGATCAGGTGCGGGATGCGCGGCTCGGCGGCCTGGAGCTGGCGCAGCAGGTCCCAGCCGGTGGTGCCGGGCGTGTCGAAGTCGACCAGGGCCACGTCGTAGCGGTGGTTGCGCACCAGCTCCAGTGCGTCGGCACCGGTGGCGGCCTCGTCGGCCTGGGTCAGGTCGGCCAGCGACAGGCGGGCGCGCAAGTACAGGCGCTCGGCCCGGTCGGCACTGGCGATCAGCGCCCGCTTGCCGGTCGGCTCGGGCGGCTGGGTCGCGGGCCCGGTGTCACCCGAGGCGCCCAGGTCGAAGTCGAGGTCGATCTCGGGCGGGGGCTGGAACAACACGTCCATGGCGGCGATCACGTCGGGCCACTGCAGCGGCCGCTCGAACGCGCGCCAGGCCTGCGCCGGCGCGCGGGGACCGACCCACACCATCTTGAGCTGCGCGTTGCTCGGCGCGTGGAACTCCACCAGGGCTTCGTGGGAGTCGCTGTCGATCAGGGCCAGCTGGGCGGCGACACCCAGCTCCTCCTGCCAGGGTGCATAGCAGGTCTCGCGCGCCTCCGACAGGCGAAAGAGCGTGTTGAGCGCGTGCCGCTCCACGTCGCTGAACCCGATGACCTTCACGAACACCCGCTGCACGCCGACCCTCCAGTGGAACCGCATTATCGATGAGCTGGCCGACGCCACCCTGGATGCAAGCGCGGCCGTCGCATATCCGGCATTTGCTCATCCCCCTGCCGCAGGCCGCATGCGGACTGGCGCATAAGCTTATCTGCATAAGACGCGAATAAAAAAATCGTTTGTTTCCATAAGGGCCGCTCTTAGAGTCGCGGCCCATGTACCAGTACACCGAGTTCGACAAGCAGTTCGTCCGCGCGCGCGCGGCGCAGTACCGGGACCAGCTCGAGCGCAACCTGGCCGGCCAGCTGGCCGACGACGACTTCCGGCCGCTGCGCCTGCAGAACGGCTGGTACCTGCAGCGGTACGCCCCCATGCTGCGGGTGGCCGTGCCCTACGGCGAGATCTCCAGCACCCAGCTGCGGGCGCTGTCCACCATCGCACGCGAGTACGACCAGCCGACCGCCGCCCTGCTGGCCGAAGCCCAGGACAAGCAGCTGGCCCTGGGCGAAGTGCCCGTGCCCGGCGGCACGCCCGTGGTCACCCGCCTGAAGACCGGCTACGGCCACTTCACCACCCGCACCAACGTGCAGTTCAACTGGATTCCGCTGGCGAAAAGCGCCGACGTGATGGACCTCTTGGCCAGCGTGGACATGCACGGCATCCAGACCAGCGGCAACACCATCCGCAACATCTGCACCGATGAATTGGCCGGCATCGCCCCCGACGAGATCGCCGACCCGCGCCCCTTCGCCGAGATCCTGCGGCAGTGGAGCACCCTGCACCCCGAGTTCGCCTTCCTGCCGCGCAAGTTCAAGATCTCGCTCAATGGCGCCCTGGAGGACCGGGCCGCGCTGGGCTGGTACGACATCGGCCTGCAGCTGCTGAAGAACGAGGCCGGTGCACTCGGCTTCCGGGTGCAGGTGGGCGGCGGCATGGGCCGCACGCCGGTCATCGGCAGCGTGGTGCGCGCCTTCCTGCCGTGGGAGCACATGCTCAACTACGTCGAGGCCTGCATCCGCGTCTACAACCGCTACGGGCGGCGCGACAACCTCTGGAAGGCCCGCATCAAGATCCTGGTGAAGGCCGAGGGCCAGCGCTACATCGACCAGGTGGAAGAGGAGTTCGCCCGCATCGTGGCCGGTGGTGCCCACCACACCATCTCGCAGGCGGAATACGAACGCGTCGCCGCGAACTTCGTCGCGCCGGCGGTGATGCCGGCCTGGAAGGACGCCCGGCTGCACGAGATCGTGCGCGCGGACGCCGAGGCCGACCCGGCCTACGACCGCTGGCTGCAGCGCAACGTGCACGGCCACCGCAACCCCCGGCTGCGCGCGGTCACGCTGTCCTTCAAGCGGCTGGGCCAGGCGCCCGGCGATGCCGACGCCGACCAGCTGGCCGCCGCCGCCGAGCTGGCCGAACGCTTTTCCAGCGGCGAGGCCCGCGTCACGCACCACCAGAACCTGCTGCTGCCCTGGGTGCACCACGAGGACCTGCCCGAGCTGTACGCCGCCGCCCGCAAGCTGGGCCTGGCGCGCGCCAACATCGGCCTGCTGACCGACATGATCTCCTGCCCCGGCGGGGACTTCTGCTCGCTGGCCAACGCGCGGTCGATCCCGATCGCCGAGGCGATCACGCAGCGCTACCAAGACATGGACGAACTGCACGACATCGGCGAGATCGACCTGAACATCTCGGGCTGCATCAACAGCTGCGGCCACCACCACAGCGGCCACATCGGCATCCTCGGCGTCGACAAGGACGGCAAGGAGTGGTACCAGGTCACGCTGGGCGGCGCCGACGGCTCGCACCTGTCGGGCCACGCCACGCCGGGCAAGGTGGTCGGCCCCTCGTTCTCCGCGGCCGAGGTGCCCGAGGTGATCGAGGCGGTGCTGGACACCTACCGCCGCGAACGCGCCCCGGCCGCGGACGGCCGCGCCGAGGCCTTCATCGACACCCTGCGCCGCGTGGGCCTGGAGCCCTTCAAGGCCGCCGCCAACGGCGCCCGCTTTGCCGAACGGGAGGCCGCATGACGACCCGCACGATCCAGGTCCTGACCGCGCAGGACTACGCCGAGATGGGCACCCAGCTGCACGTGCTGCGCCTGCCGAACGACGCCGACGCCGAGACCGCCGCCATCGACGGCGCGCTGGTGATCGAACTGGACTTCCCCAAGTTCACCGACGGGCGCGCCTTCAGCCAGGCCGTCGCGCTGCGCCGCCGCGGCTTCGCCGGCGAGCTGCGCGCGGTGGGCGCCGTGCTGGTCGACCAGCTGGTGCAGCTGCAACGCACCGGCTTCTCGTCGGCAGTGCTGCGGGCGGACCAGGACATCGCCCACGTGCAGCGGCAGTTCGACCGCTACCCGGCCTTCTACCAGGGCGACGCGCAGGAGCCGCGCCCGCACTTCGCGAGAACCCCGGCGTGAGCGCCATCGACCTCCACGCGCGGCCTTCCGCCGACTACGCGCGCAAGCTCGCCGACACGCAGCAGCTGCTGGTGCGCGCCGCCGCCGAGTTCTCACCGCTCAAGCAGGCCAACAGCCTGGGTGCCGAGGACCTGGTGATCACGCATCTGGTCAACGCGCTGCAGCTGGACATCCCGGTCTTCGTGCTGGAGACCGGCCGGCTGCACGCCGAGACGCTGGCGGTGCTGGCGCGGCTGCAGGCCAAATCGCGGGCGCCGGTGGAGGTGCTGCGTCCGGTGCAGGAGTCGGTGATCCGCTTCGTCGGCCGGGAGGGCGAGGACGCGATGTACCGCAGCATCGCGCTGCGCAAGGCCTGCTGCGAGATCCGCAAGGTCGAGCCGCTGCAGCGCGCACTGGCCGGCCAGCGCGCCTGGATCACGGGCCTGCGCCGCGAACAGTCGGCAGCCCGCGCCGACGTGCCGCAGATCGACCGCAGCGAGGCGCGCACCAAGTTCAACCCGCTGGCCGACTGGACCTGGGGCGACGTGTGGCACTACATCGCCACCGAGGGCGTGGACTACCACCCGCTGCACGACCAGTTCTACCCCAGCATCGGCTGCGCGCCCTGCACCCGGGCGATCAGCCTGGGCGAGGACTTCCGCGCCGGGCGCTGGTGGTGGGAAGACGAGGCGGCCAAGGAGTGCGGACTGCACGTGAAGAACACGCCTGAAGGAGTGGCCGCATGAATGCCCGAGTCGACCCGGGGCTGCTGGCGCAGCTGTCCGACGCCCACCTCGATGCCCTGGAGGAAGAGGCGATCTTCGTGCTGCGCGAGGTGGCGGCGGCCTTCGAGCGGCCGACCCTGCTGTTTTCCGGCGGCAAGGACTCGCTGGTGCTGCTGCGCTGCGCCGAGAAGGCCTTCGGCCGTGGCCGCATCCCGTACCCGCTGCTGATGATCGACACCGGGCACAACTTCCCGGAGGTCACCGCGTTCCGCGACTCCCGCGCGCAGGAACTCGGTGCCGAGCTGGTCGTGCGCAGCGTGGAGGACTCGATGCGCCGCGGCACGGTGCGGCTGGCGCACCCCGGCGAGTCGCGCAACGTCCACCAGTCGGTGACGCTGTTGGAGGCGATCGAGGAGTTCCGGTTCGACGCCCTGATCGGCGGTGCCCGCCGCGACGAGGAGAAGGCCCGCGCCAAGGAGCGCATCTTTTCCCACCGCGACGGCTTCGGCCAATGGCAGCCCAAGGACCAGCGGCCCGAGCTGTGGACCCTGTTCAACACGCGGCTGCAGCCGGGCGAGCACTTCCGGGTGTTCCCGATCTCCAACTGGACCGAGCTGGACGTCTGGCAGTACATCGCCCGCGAAGGCATCGCCCTGCCCTCCATCTACTACGCGCACCAGCGCCCGGTGGTCGAGCGCAAGGGCCTGCTGGTGCCGGTGACCGCCCTCACCCCGCCGCGCGAGGGCGAAGCGGTGGTGACCCGCACCGTGCGCTTTCGCACCGTGGGCGACGTCACCTGCACCTGCCCGGTGGCCAGCCCAGCCGCGAGCGCGGCCGAAGTGGTGCTGGAGACGCTGGCGGCCGACGTGAGCGAGCGCGGTGCCACCCGCATGGACGACAAGACCTCCGACGCCTCGATGGAACAGCGCAAGAAGGACGGCTACTTCTGATGGATGCTACGAATTCGATAGCGCACCGCCCGGACGTAGAGCGGGCTGCAGCCGGAAACGACCAGAAACCTGCGCTGCGCTTCATCACCTGCGGGAGCGTCGACGACGGCAAGAGCACGCTGATCGGCCGCCTCCTGGTGGACAGCAAGGCGGTGCTGCAGGACCAGCTGGCGGGCGTGCAGCGCTCCGGCCGCACCGACCTGGCGCTGCTGACCGACGGCCTCACCGCCGAGCGTGAGCAGGGCATCACCATCGACGTGGCCTGGCGCTACTTCGCCACGCCCGCCCGCAAGTTCATCATCGGCGACGCGCCGGGCCACGAGCAGTACACCCGGAACATGGTGACGGCCGCTTCGGGCGCCGACGCCGCCGTGGTGCTGGTCGACGCGACCAAGCTGCCCTGGCAGGACGCCGGGCTGGCCCTGCTGCCGCAGACCCGGCGCCACGCCCTGCTGGCCCACCTGCTGCGCGTGCCTTCGCTGGTGTTCGCGGTGAACAAGCTGGATGCGGTGGACGACCCGGCGCTCGCCTTCGCGCACATCCGCGACGCCCTGGAGGCCTTCGCGGCCGCGGCCGGCATCGCGCCGCGCGCGGTGGTGCCGATCTCGGCTCTGGAGGGGCACAACGTGGTCGACGCGCTGCCCGGCTGGTGCGGGTACACGGGGCCGGCACTGCTGCCGCTGCTGGAAACCCTGCCCGCCGCCGCGGCGGAGGAAGACGAGTCGTTCGCGCTGCCGGTGCAGTGGGTGGAGAAGTTCTCCGACTCGGCCGAGACCCGCCAGGGCCGCCGCGTGTTCTGGGGGCGCGTGGCCACCGGCCGCGTGCAGCCCGGCGACGCGGTGCGCGTGATGCCGTCGGGCCGGACCGCGACGGTGGCCCAGGTGCTGGACTCGGTGCGGCGGCCCGCGGCGGTCGCGGCCGGGCACAGCGCCGGCCTGGTGCTGGACCGCGAAGTCGACGTCTCCCGTGGCGACTGGCTGCTGGCGCCGGACGCGCCGGAGGCGGTGCGCGAGCTGTCGGGCACGGTCGCCTGGCTCGACGACGAGCCGCTGGTGGCCGGCCGCACCTACTGGGCGCTGCACGGCCACCGCTGGGTCAAGGCCAAGGTGCGTCGCGTGGTGCACCGCCTGGACATCCACACCCTGGCCGAAGAGGACGCCACCCAGCTGGAGCCGAACGCGATCGGCCACGTCGAGCTGGTCCTGCAGCAGCCGCTGGCGACGCGGCCGTTCGCGGCGGCGCGCGGCCCGGGTTCCCTGGTGCTGGTGGACACCGCCACGCACCGCACCTCGGGAGCGCTGCTGGTGCGTTGACGTCCCCGGCCGGCTTTGCCGGCACAGCCGCATCCCCATGGGCGCCACAGGGCGCCGACCCGGCGGCTAAAATTACGGGTTTTCCCCAGCGCACACGCCCACGAGAAGAACATGACCCACGTCGTCACCGAACAATGCATCCGCTGCAAGTACACCGATTGCGTGGACGTCTGCCCCGTCGACTGCTTCCGCGAGGGGCCCAACATGCTGGTGATCGACCCGGACGAGTGCATCGACTGCGCCGTCTGCATCCCGGAATGCCCGGTGAACGCGATCTACGCCGAAGAGGACGTGCCCGCGGACCAGCAGCCCTTCATCAAGCTCAACGTGGAACTGGCGACCGCCGCGGGGTGGAAGAGCATCACCAAACGCAAGCCTGCGCCGGCCGATGCGGACGAATGGAAGGACAAGCCCGGCAAGCTGGCCGAGCTGGTCCGCTGAACGACTTATGGAACCCAGACTCGACCAAGAAGTGATCAAGACCGCTGCCGCGCACGACGGCCCCATCGAAACGGATGCCGTCATCGTCGGCGCGGGTCCCGTGGGCCTGTTCCAGGTGTTCGAGCTCGGCCTGCTGGAGATCAAGGCGCACGTCATCGACTCGCTCGCTTACCCGGGCGGCCAGTGCGTGGAGCTCTACCCCGACAAGCCGATCTACGACATCCCGGCCGTGCCGGTGTGCACGGGGCAGGAACTGACGGACAACCTGCTCAAGCAGATCGAGCCTTTCGGCGCGACCTTCCACTTCGGGCAGGAAGTCACCACGGTGGAGCGCCAAGACGACGGCCGCTTCTTCGTCGAGACCTCCAAGGGCATGCAGTTCCTGACCAAGACCATCTTCATCGCCGCGGGCGTCGGCGCCTTCCAGCCCCGCACGCTGAAGGTGGACGGCATCGAGGGCTTCGAGGGTTCGCAGCTGTTCTACCGGGTCAAGAACCCGGCCGACTTCGCCGGCAGGAACCTGGTGATCCTGGGCGGCGGCGACTCGGCGCTGGACTGGGCGCTGAACTTCGTGGCCGACGGCCCGAACAAGGCCGAGAGCGTCATCCTCATCCACCGCCGCGACGGCTTCAAGGCCGCGCCGGCGTCGGTGGCGAAGATGAAGGAGCTGTGCGACGCCTACGAAATGCAGTTCATCGTTGGCCAGGTCACCGGCTACGAGGAGAAGGACGGCAAGCTCACCGGCGCCAAGGTGACGGGCTCCGACGGCGTGACGCGCGTCGTGCCGCTGGACGTGCTGCTGGTCTTCTTCGGCCTGTCGCCCAAGCTCGGCCCCATCGCCGAGTGGGGGCTGGACATCGAGCGCAAGCAGCTGAAGGTGGACACCGAGAAGTTCGCGACCAACGTGCCGGGCATCTTCGCGGTGGGCGACATCAACACCTACCCCGGCAAGAAGAAGCTGATCCTCTCGGGCTTCCACGAGTGCGCCCTGGCCGCCTTCGCGGCCGCGCCGATCATCTTCCCCGAGAAGGGAAAGATCCACCTGCAGTACACGACCACGTCGCCCAAGCTGCACAAGGTGCTGGGCGTGGAGACACCGGTCTTCGACTGAGCACCAAGCGCTGGCGACAAGACGAAGGGCCCCGCGGGGCCCTTCGTCTTTGCTGCGCATACAATTCGGCCCGCACCCGCAAGGGTGCACTCGCTAGGGGTGTTGCTGCCGGCCAGGCAGCGACTGAGAAAGTCCCTTTGAACCTGATTGAGGTAATCCTCGCGCAGGGAAGCAAGCCTTCGATGGCGCGCCGGTGTCTCCCGGTGCAGCACGCCGTCCCAGCAAGCCGACCTGCCACAACACGTTGAAGGAAACGTCGTGGCACCACTCCATCCGATCGCCGGCGCGGTCGCGATCCTGTTCACCCTGGCTGCGTCCGCGCAGGATGCCAGCACGCTGCGCGCCGTCACGGTCACGCCCGAGGCGTCCCCATCGGCCGCCGACGTCACCGGCTTCGGCGACCTGCCGCGCCAGGAGGTCCCCGTCTCGGCCACCGTCATCACGCGGCAGGACATCGAGGCCGCCGGCGCGCGGCGCCTGGCGGACCTGACCCGCTTCGACAGCTCGGTCTCCGACGCCTACAACGCGGGCGGCTACTGGGACATCCTGAACATCCGCGGCTTCACGCTCGGCAACCAGTTCAACTACCGGCGCGAGGGCCTGCCGATCAGCGCCGAGACCACCATCCCGCTGGACAACAAGGAACGGGTGGAGATCCTCAAGGGCACCAGCGGCATCCAGGCCGGCACCAGCGCCCCGGGTGGCCTGGTGAACTACGTCGTCAAGCGGCCCACGGCCCGGCCGCTGCGCGAGGTGCGGCTGGAAGCCGGCAAGCGCGGCAGCGTGCTGGCGGCCGTGGACCTGGGCGGCCGGTTCGGCATCGACGACGCCTTCGGGCTGCGGCTGAACGTGGCACACGAGCGGCTGCGGCCGCAGGTGCGCAGCGCCGATGGCGAGCGCAGCCTGGTGGCGCTGGCGGGCGACTGGCGGATCGGCCGCGACTCCCTGCTGGAGGCCGAGGTGGAGTGGAGCCGGCGCGCGCAGGCGAGCCAGACCGGCTTCAGCCTGCTGGGCAACGTGATGCCGGCGGTGCCGGATCCGCGCCTGAACCTGAACAACCAGCCGTGGGTGCAGACCTCGCGCTTCGACGCACTGACCGGCACGCTGCGCTTCACGCAGGCCCTGGGCGCCGACTGGCGCTGGACCTCGCAGTTCGGCACGCAGCAGCTGGAGACCGACGACTACACCGCCTTTCCGTTCGGCTGCGGCGCCGAGCTGGCGTTCGACCGCTTCTGCTCCAACGGCACCTTCGACTACTACGACTTCCGCAGCGAAGACGAGCGCCGCGACCGCCGGGCGGCCTCGACCGGCGTGCGGGGCCGGCTGCAGTTCGGCAGCGTGACGCACGAGCTGTCGGCCGGCGTGCTGGCGCACCGGACCAAGGATCGCTTCAACCTGCAGGCCTTCAACTTCGCGGGCGTGGGCAGTGTGGATGGCGGGACGGTGGTGCCCCCCGCCCCGGCCCTGACGACGGCGGTGCCCGACCGCGACGAGCGCGCGACCGAGGTGCACGTGCAGGACGCGATCCGCTGGACCGAGCGCTGGAGCACCTGGGTGGGCCTGCGGCACACCCACCTGAACCGCGGCGGCCGGCAGGACCTCACCACGCCCTGGGCGGCGGTGAGCTACAAGCTCGGCGACGTGGTGGCCTACGGCAGCTGGGGCCAGGGCGTCGAGTCGTGGCAGGTCACCACCAGCCCGGTGCTGGCCCTGACCAATGCCGGGCAGGTGTTGCCGGCGGCGAAGTCACGCCAGGCTGAAGTGGGCCTGCGCGGCGCGGGCGGCCCGTGGGAATGGCAGGTCGCGCTGTTCCAGATCCGCCGCCCGGTCACCAACTTCGACTTCTGCACCCGCACCTTCACCTGCGCGGTGGGCGAGTACGACGGCTCGGCACTGCACCGCGGCCTGGAGACCTCGGCCCAGTGGACGCAGGGGCCGTGGCGCCTGCAGGGCGCCGCCACGCTGCTGCGGGCGCGGCGGGAGGACAGCGTGTACGAGCCCGCCACCAATGGGCAGCGCCCGCCGAACGTGCCGGCCGTGGTGGTCCGCGCCACTGCCGCCTTGCGCATCGCGTCCGCACCTGGGCTGGAGGCGCAGGCGCACGTGTCGCACGAAGGCGCGCGCAACATCCTGGCCGACGGCTCGGCCAGCATCCCCGCGTGGACGCGCCTGGACGCCGCGCTGCGCTACGAGCGGCGCCTGGGCGAAGTGCAGACCTCGTGGACCGCCGGCGTGCACAACCTGCTGGACAAGCGCTACTGGCGCGAGTCCCCGTTCCAGTTCGGCCACGCCTACCTCTACCCCGACGCGCCACGCACGCTGCGCCTCGCGTTCACAGCCGCGCTGTGAGCCAGAGGGCGAGAATTTGCCGCTATAATCATGGGCTTGTTCCCCGATAGCTCAGTCGGTAGAGCGCCGGACTGTTAATCCGTAGGTCCCTGGTTCGAGCCCAGGTCGGGGAGCCACTAAACCGCAGACAAAAAGCCACTCGGCCGCAAGGCCCGGTGGCTTTTTTTTGCGCCGCAACCGGCTGCGTTGGAGCTGAGTCTCCTCTCCGTGCCCAAAGCGTCAAGACGCCGCAACGCCACACTCAGCGCTTAAGCATTTCACTCAACCGCAGGCGCGCAGCTCCCTACGTCCGGTGCGTCCATGCTTTCTAGCATGGCCCAAGACGAACGACTTGGGAGGATTCGGTGCACCGGCCACGATCGCTGCTGCCTTTGCTGCTGTCTGCGATGCTCGGCAGCGTCGATGGGCATGCAGCGACCGCCACCTTGCAGGTGTCCGCGTTCGTCGCACCACGCATCAGTGCCGAAGTGGCGGAAGCACCAGCCACCGTGCTGGTGGCCGCCGACGACGTCGCGCGTGGCTACCTGGATGCGCAGGCCCCGCTGGCCATCCGGCTGCGCAGCAACCTCGCCCATGCCTTCGTGCTGCAGATGCACAGCGGCCATCCGGCGGTCTCCCGCATCGAGGCGCTGGCGGCGGAGGGGATCGCGCGGCCGACGGCCGGCGGCTTGCTCGTGCCGCCCGCGGCGGGCCAGCACCAGATCCTGGTGCGTGTGCGCTTCATCCTCGATCCGTCCACGCCGCCCGGACGCTACGCCTGGCCGGTGCGCCTGCAGGGCGGCGCCTGAGGGCTAGGGGTTGATGGTGACCGAGACCGCATCGGTGTAGGTGCCGACGGCCACGTCCTGCTGCGCGGGGATGCGGCCGTACACGGTGACGGTGACGCTGGCGCTGCCTTTGTTCGGGATGCCGGTGACCGTCTGCACCCGGGTGTCGACGCCGCTGGTCTGTCCCCACACCGCCGTTCGGGCCGCGTCCCGGTACAGGTTGTAGGTGAGCAACTCGCCCGCGCCTCCGACCTGCCGCATGCGGCGCGTGCCGACCGAGCCGGACACGCCGCTGGGGCCGATCCGCACCTCGAGGTTCACGCTCCCGGGGCCACCGTCGCGGTCACAGCCGACCACCACGTTCAGCGCGCCGTCGTTGGGCGTGGCGGCGGTGGCGTCGTAGGCGGTGAAGATCACCGTGCCCGCCTGCTTGATGTAGCAGCTGATCGCCGCCTGCGCCGGTCCGCCGAGCAGGAACGCGCCGGCAAGCACCGCGGCATACCTATTCACAACGCAGGCCCTCCTTCGACGTGGACACCAGTTCGGTCGTGCGGGGAACGGTGAGCGTGCAGCGCAGGCGCCGCCCACCGACATCGGCAGCGCCAGTGTACGTGCCGGCTTCGATGTTCTCCAGGTAGAACTCGCCCGACCGCGACACGGCCACCGCGATCCGGCCGCCCGGCCCGGACAGGACGAATTCACCCGTCGCCAGCCGCACCGGCCCACCCGGCTGCAGCAGCCACGCGGGCCCGACCAGCGCCTGCTGCCGGCGTGCGGCGAAGTCGATCGTCGCACCACCGCGGTACGGCACGCTGAAGCTGCGGTTCTTCTCCGGCAGCAGGTACTCCATCCCGAGCGCCTTCTCGTCCACGGTGAGCGTCTGCAGCCCGTAGGAGCCGACGTTCGGGATCAGCAGCAGTCCGCTTGCATCGGTGGTGCCTTGCAGCTGGTTGTTCAGGCGAACCGCGATGCCTTCCTGCGGCACCCCGAGGCGCGCCACGGCGAACCCGTCCTGCACGGGACGGGTGAAGCCGGCCCAGCCCTGCGCCGCCACGAAGGAGCCGCTGACCACGCCTTCGGTGTAGCCCGGCGCGGCGCCGGCGGACGAGCGGGCATAGAGGTCGACTGTGGCGCTGCGGGCGTTCCAGCTCGCGGCACCGAAGGCCGCCGTGGCGCTGCCCGCGTCGGTGTCGGCGTGCGAGGTGCCCACGCGCCAGCCGAAGCCCTCTCCGGACAGCAACTGCCTGCCGGTGGACACGTCGGTGACGCGGCTGCCCGGCACCGCCGTCGTCGTGGCGGTGACCCAGTGCTCCGGGTCGAGATTGAAGCGCAGGTAGGCGGTCGCCGACCAGTACGGGCCGGTGGGGAACCGGGTGCGCAGCAGGTCGGCGGAAAAGCTCACCCGCGAGGAGAACGTCCGGCTCCAGCGCAGCGACGTGGACTGCTTCGGGCCCAGGGCGTCGAGCTGCCGCGCGACGCTCCCCGACACCACGCCGCCCAGGAGGCGGGTGGACGCGGAGACCGCAGTCTCGGACCGCAGGAACGGCGCCTGCGCCGTCGTGCCGAAGGTCCGGTAGCCCTCGCCATAGCGGCGGCGGCCCAGCTGCACCGCGCCGTGCAAGGTCTGGTAGGTGTAGCGGGTCGCCCAGCCCCGCGCGGTCGCGCCGGTCTCCTGGTCGCGGCTGGCCAGCACCTCGCCGGCGAACAGGCCGGCCACGTCGGAACGCAGGGCCGCACCCGCACCCGCATTGGAGAAGCCGCGGTTGCCTTCGCCTCCCGCGCTGACCGTCACCCGGTCGCTGGCCCCATACCGATGGAAGGCCTGCCAGGCGGGCTCCGCGTAGGAAATCTCGTTGGTGCTGCCCAGCACGGAGCGGCGGCCCGCGAAATAGGCGAACTCGTGCAATCCCGCAGCCAGCACCGCATCGGTGAAGAGGAAGGGCTGCTCGATCACTTCGCGCCGGCCGCTCGGATCGGTGACGGTCACGCGCACGGTGCGGGACCCGCCGAAGAGGAGCAGGTTGTCCAGTGCGACGGGTCCGGGCGGCACCCGCGAGCGGTAGAGCGTGGTGCCATCCACCGACACCTCGACGTCGGAAGGACCGCTGGCCGAGGTGCGGAAGGCGGCGGTGGGCTGCACGATCACGTCGGGCGTGAGCGAGAACAGGCGGCTGAAGCCCACGCCGGCGGCGGTGATGGTGCTGCCGAAGGCGCCGGCAGAGGAGATGGTGTCGCCCACGACCGTGCGCGTGCCGCGTCCCAGGTCGTCCCAGATGGCCTGTGTGGGCCCGCGGCGTGCCATGGTGCCGCCGGTCGCGGGCACCTTGTCCAGGCTCAGCTCCTGGCGCAGGAGGAGCTTGCCCACCCGCAGGTTCACGTCCGCCAGCAGGTTGGCCGCCGTGCCGCCGCCGGCGCCGGTGTCCGGCCGAACGCCCAGGCGGTAGCTCATGATCAGGCTGAGCTGCTGCTCGGGCGCCGGAACCGGCGGCGGCCGGGTCGACAGGTCGATGCGGGTTTCCGGAAGCATCGCCTGCGGGAAGAGGATCTCCAGCGCGAGCCCCGCCTCGTCGAAGGCCAGCGAGACCGCGCCCAGTGCGCGCAGCGAGACGTACGCCTCGTCCTGCCAGCGGCGTCGCGCGGACTCCTGCAACGGGATGCGCAGCTTTTGCGCGTCGGCAGCGGCGATCCACCAGTCCCCGTCGGGTTGCCGCAGCAGGACGGCTTCGCCACGGTCCACGTGGTTGGCGCGGACGTTCGCGATCAGCTGCTCGGTGGCTGGACGTCCCGGCTGTGCCTGTGCGCCGGGGCCGGCTGCGACACTCGCGGCGGCCGTGGCCATCCAGAGCCACCGTTGCAGGAGCGCGCCCCGCCGCCGGGGCCGCGCACGGGCACTGCGCATGTCGTCAGCGGCAAGCCGCCGGCGGGACGTCGGCGGCACCCTCGAGCTGCACGCCCTCGCCTTCCGCCGCCACCCGCAGTCGCTTGGTGCGCTGGCAGTCCGCGGCGGGGAAATCGAAGGAGTAGGTGCGGCTGGAGCCGGCCAGCGAATACCAGCCGCTGGTCTCCTGGGCGAAGCCGGTGTCTCCTGCCACGGCAACCTTCAGCAGGCGAAAGTGCTGGTTGCCCGGGTTCCGCACGCGGACGTGCACCTTGCCCGGGGCGAAGTCGATGCGTTCCACCTCCGGTTGCGGCTTGCCCACCGGCGGGGGAAGGAACAGCGGGACGCCGAACCGGAAGTAGAAGCTGACCTGCGCCCCGCCGGCGTTGCCGGGCGCGGGCTCTTCCTCGATGAAGAGCCGGTATGCGCGCTCGGCTCCGGTGCCGGCCGTCTTGGTGCCCACCCGCACCAGCCGCCGTCCCTCCGCGGGGATGTCCATCTGGCGCGGGAAGTACACGAGGTCGTCGCTGTCCTTGTAGACATCGGCGCCCTGCGCGTCCTGCGTCCACTCCATCAGCTTGACCGACACGCGCAGGGGCGCCTTGGCATAGTTGGTGACCGTGAGCGTTTCGGTCAGCGTGCCCTGCTTCAACTCGATGCGGATGGGCGAGACCGCGAACTCGCCGGCGGCGGCGGTGCCTGCGCCAAACGCAGCGGCGCAGGCGGCCAGGGCCAAAGCGGGAAGTCGGCTGCGCGCGGCGGCGCTGGGGCGGTCTAGAAGGCGCGGCATGTCACGGTGAAACGCTCACCGTCACTGTATCCGAGTAGCTGCCGGCCACGACGCTCTGGAAGTCGCCCGCCACCGCCGTGGCGGTGATGGTGACCGTCACCGGTGTGTTTTTCTCCACACTGGCGGAGCTGGGCGAGATGGCCAGGGCATACGGCAGGTACTCGGTGGTCACCGTCGCATGCTGCATGCGGCGCAGTCCCGGGGACGAAGCATGCAGGCCGTCGGTGGCGGAGACCACGAACACGATCGGCTGGTTGCCGCCACCTTTGCAATCGAAGCTGCCGCTGGTGGTGCCGCTGGCGGTGGTGGTGCTCGAAGGATCGATGTTGGTTCCGTTGTTCCGCAGCACCGCGCTGAACACCGTGCCCGTGGCGAACTTGCACGAGCCCTTGGCCACGATGGTGGCCGAGACAGCCAGCGATGCGTTGTCCGCCGCGCCCGCGCCAGCGCAGGCGAACGCCAGCAGCGCTGCGCCCAGCAGGGCGCAAAGCTGCCGTCCGCGAACCACGGGGCGGGACAATCGCATGGTGGTCTGCCGGCGACCGTGTGCCCGATCAGGGCGTGATGCTCAGGGGCACGCTGGCGGTGTAGTTGCCGGCGGGCATGTCGACGTAGTTGGCGTTCAGGATCGTGCCGGTCAGCGTCACGGTGGAGGCCGCGGCGCTGAAGCCCGCGCCGGAGTTGGCACTGGGCGCAGTCCACGCGATGGAGAACGGCATGTACACGGCAGAAGCCCCGCTACCGTTGACCAAGCCGTTGGTGCCCGTCGCGTTGTACGGCGACGTGGTGGCGGTACCCACCTGCAACGTCGGGCTGGAGTTTTTCGTGCACCGGTAGCTGACGGTGGAGGTGCCTTTGCCGTCGGTGGTCAAGGACGGGTCCAGGAATGCGAGCGTCGGGCTGGTGATGCTCATGGCCGTGGCGGCGGTGGCAGCAAATTTGCAGACGCCCTGGACGGTGGCCGACACGGACAGGCTGGCGGTGTCCGCTGCGCTGGCGGCACCGGAGAAGGCGATTGCGGCAGTGGCGGCAAGGAGGCGGAGGGACAGAGGCTTCATGGATGGCTCCTGAATGCGTCCTAGAGGGATCGCTTAGTTGGGTTAAGGCATTTCCTTAACGTGCTGCGAACTGTAACCACATGTGTAAGCTGGTGCAACGGCTGAGTTGTTACGAATCAACGCTTTACGCGAATTCGTGCACTCTGTTGGGGCGGTTTCGTTACAAAGAAGCGCCCGACTTGTAACGACGTGGTCGCAGACACCGACGAGCGGCGCCACGCGGGCGACCAGCGGTTGGCCCAGCCGTTCGTCTGCGCAGGAGTGCCGAACGTCAGGACGCCAACAACGTGTTCGTCACACGACGGTCGAGCCGCCTGCAAGGCGGGAAGGCTGCCTCAATCCGATGGACCGCTTTGCTCCTGCAGGCACAGCGCCTGCAGCCGCGAGGCGATGTCCGGCAATGCCAGCACCTCCTGCGCGCCTCCCAATGCGATGGCCTGGCGAGGCATGCCGAAGACGACGCTGGTGGCCTCGTCCTGCGCCAGCGTGACCGCGCCGGCCCGCCGCATTGCGAGCAGGGACTCGGCGCCATCCCCACCCATGCCCGTGAGGATCAGGCCCACCGCGCGCTCGCCAGCGGCGTCGGCCAGGGAGCGGAACAGCCGGTCCACCGAAGGCCGGTGCCGGTTCACCGGCGGCTCGTCGGTGAGACGCAGCCGGTAACCGGCGGCGACACGCTGCACCACCAGGTGCCTGCCGCCGGGCGCCACATGCACCGTGCCGGGCTCCGCCACTTGGCCGTCCTGCGCCTCCATCACCGCGAGCTCGCAGATGGCGTCCAGGCGGCGGGCAAAGGTCTGCGTGAACCCCGGAAGCATGTGCTGCGCGATGACGATGGGTGGCATGGCCGCCGGCAGCGCAGTGAGGATCTGCCGCAGCGCTTCCACGCCCCCCGTGGAGGCCCCGATGCCGACGATGGCGCCGGCCGCGGCGGCGCGCCCGTCCCGCACCGCGGCCGGCGGCGTGGCCGCGGCTGGGTGCTCCGGAGCCCACCCGTGGCGGCGCACCCGCGCCTGCGCGGCGGAACGGATCTTGTCCGCGATGCCATCGGCGGCGGCGCCCAGGTCGTCCAGCGCGTCCGGCTTGGGGAAGAAGTCGACGGCGCCGAGCTCCAGCGCGCGCAGCGTGGTCTCGGCGCCCTGCTGCGTGAGCGAAGACACCATGACCACCGGAAGCGGGCGCACGGCCATCAGCTTGCGCAGGAAGTCCAGCCCGTTCATGCGCGGCATCTCGACGTCCAGCGTGACCACGTCGGGCGCCGCCCGGCGGATGCGGTCGATCGCCAGCAGCGGGTCGGAGGCCACGCCCGCCAGCTCCATGTCGGGCTGGGCGGCGATGACGCCACCCAGGAAGGTGCGCATCACCGCGGAGTCGTCGACGACCAGGACCCGGATCACCGCGGCGCCCGGAACATCTCGACCGCGCCGGCACGGCCCTCGTCGCGCACCAGGCGGTCGGCGTATGCGCGCTCCGCGTTCTGCATGCCTTCGTCGGGCTCCAGGTGCAGCTTGCGCAACTGCACCTTTCCGGTCTCGGGGAAGAAGTGGATCTTGCGCGGGCTGGTGCCGAGCAGGTCTTGCGCCAGGATGCGGATGTCCTCCTCGCGCAGGAAGTCGAGCACGAAGCGGCTGTTCATGCGGCCCACGTCGAGGCTGTCGAATCCCTGCAGCACGCGTGCGCCGCCGAACACCTTGGCCACCAGCCGCCGACGATCGGCCCCCAGGTGGACCATGTCGTTGATCAGGACCTCCATGGCATAGACGCCCAGCCGCCCCGCAACGTCCCAGGGCGCCGGAGCGGCCGATTCCGCCGCCTGCCCGGGCAGCATGAAATGGTTCAAGCCGCCGATCCGCTCCACCGGGTCCCACAGGCAGGTCGACACGCAGGAGCCGAGCACCGTCGAAATGGATCCGGGACCACGCGAGGCGTGGTACTGCCCGGGCAGCACCTTGACCGACTCGACCTGGAAGTCGCGGTCGAAGTAGCGGACCAGGGCGCTCATGCCGCTGCCCTGGCCACCGGCGAGGGCCCGACGAACTCGTACGCGGTCCGGCCACAGCCACGGAACTGCGGATGCCCGGCGGGAAAGCTCTCGGCATGGCCCACGGCCAGGAGACCGCCGGGCTGCAGCAGGCCGGCAAAGCGGTTCAGCAGGCGCTTTTGCGCATCGCGGTCGAAGTAGATCACCACGTTTCGGCAGAAGATGGCGTCGAACGGTCCCAGGGCGGGCCAGGCGGGGGCCAGCAGGTTGAGCTGCGCGAAGGTCACCATCGGCCGCAGTTCCGGCCGCAGGCGGATCCAGCCCGCGTTGTCGCCGACGCCGCGCAGGAAGTGCGCGCGCAGGCGCTCCGCGGGCAGGTGCTCGGCGCGTTCGTGCGGGTAGACACCGGCGACGGCCTGCTCCAGTGCGTCGGTGTCGATGTCGGTCGCCAGGATCTCGACCGGACAGCCGGCTTCGCGCAGGGTCATGGCGATGGACCAGGCTTCCTCACCGGTCGAGCAGGCCGAGCACCACACGCGCATCGGCTCACGCGTGCGCTGCAGGTGCCGCAACGCGCGCTCGCGCAGCAGCGCGAAGTGGTGCGGCTCCCGGAAGAACGCCGTGAGGTTGGTGGTCAGCGCGTTGACGAAGGCGACGCGCTCGCCTGCGCTGTCCGCCTCCACCAGGTCCAGGTAGCGCGCGAAGTCGTCCATGCGCAGGGCGCGCAGCCGCCGCGTGAGGCGGTTGTGCACCATGAAGCGCTTGTGCACGCTCAGCTTGATGCCGGCGTATTCGGCGATCAGCCGCCGCGCGCGCTCGAACTCGGGCTCCCCGAGCAGTTCCGCGGCCTCGCCCGGGCCCGTGGCAGCTGGCTTCAGAACTCTTCCCAGTCGCCTTTGCCCGCCGCCGGCTTGCGCGGCGCCGTGGCGAGCGCCGCGGCGACAGCGGGCGGCAGCGCCGCCGACGCGGGCGGCCGCACGCGGATGGGCGCAGGCGTGCCCGCGCGCGGCGCGGGGTGCGGACGGTGCGCCTCGGGCGCGTCGCCGAGCTTGAACCGCGAGACCAGCCGCAGCAGGCCGGCGGCCTGCTCCTTCAGGGATTCGGTCGCGGCGGCGGCCTCCTCCACCAGCGACGCGTTCTGCTGCACCACCCGCTCCATCTGCGAAACGGCGGTGTTGACCTGCCCGATGCCGGCGCTCTGTTCCTGGCTGGCCGCCGCGATCTCGGCGATGAGTCCGCTGACCTTCTGGACCGAGAGCACCACGCCGACCATGGTGTGGCCGGCGGCGTCCACCTTGCTGGAGCCGGCCTGCACCTTGTGTTCCGAGTCCGAGATCAGGACCTTGATTTCCTTGGCCGCCGCGGTGGTGCGGTGCGCCAGGTTGCGCACCTCCGCCGCGACCACCGCGAACCCGCGCCCCTGCTCGCCCGCGCGCGCCGCCTCGACGGCGGCGTTCAAGGCCAGGATGTTGGTCTGGAAGGCGATCCCGTCGATCACGCCGATGATGTCGCCGATGCGGCGCGAGGCATCGAGGATGTCGTCCATCGTGCGCACGACGTCGTCGACCACCTCGCCGCCCTTGCGCGCGGTCTCCGACGCCTCGGCCGCGAGCTTGCTGGCCTGGCGGGCGTTGTCGGCGTTGTGCGAGACGGTGGAGGTCAGCTCCTCCATCGAGCTGGCCGTCTCCTCCAGGGTGGTCGCCTGCTCCTCGGTGCGCTGGGACAGGTCCAGGTTGCCCTGCGCGATCTGCGAGCTGGTATCGGCCACCGAGCGGGCGCTGCGCGCGACCTCGCTGACCAGTCCACGCAGGTCGGCCGTCATGCCTTCCAGGCCCTGCAGCATCTTCTGCGTCTCGCCGTGCGCCGTGATGCCCACCCGGGCGGTGAGGTCGCCTTCGGAGACCCGGCCGATCACGTGCGTGGCAGCCCGCACCGACGCGAGGATGCCCTTGCGGATCTCCAGGCGCAGCCAGATGCCGAGGCCGGTGGCGGCCAGCACGACGGCTGCCGACACGGCCGCAGCGAGCTCGGGCCCGAAGGCCGTTGTACCGAGGGCACCGAGTAGGGCGACGGCGACCAGCGCGACGACCATCAGCGCCACGAAGGCGTTGAGCTTGGAATTGACGGAGGCGTTGGCGAACATGTTGCGTGTCCTCTCAGAGTTCCTGCCAGGAGCTGTCGGTGGGCGGTTCGTTGCGCATGCGCCGCGCCATCGCGGCGTAGGCCGGGGGCAACTGTGCGGTGCTGGGCCGCACCCGGATCGGCTCGATCGACAGCGACGGCACCGGCTCCATGGCGGCGTCGCGCGCCCCGCCCTCCTCGCCCACCTTGAAGCGCGAGATCGCCTGCAGCAGCAGGCCGGCCTGCTCCTTGAGCGACTCGGTGGCCGCGGTGGCTTCCTCCACCAGGGAGGCGTTCTGCTGGACCACCTGTTCCATCTGCGCCACGGCGGTGTTCACCTGCCCGATGCCGGCACTCTGCTCCTGGCTGGCGGCTGCGATCTCGGCGATGAGGCCGCTGACCTTGCGCACCGAGTCCACGATCTCCTGCATGGTGCGGCCCGCGGCATCCACCTGCCGGGTGCCCGCGTCCACTTTCTGCACCGAATCGCCGATCAGTCCCTTGATCTCCTTGGCCGCCGCCGCGCTGCGCTGCGCCAGGCCGCGGACCTCGGCGGCCACGACGGCGAACCCGCGACCCTGTTCGCCGGCACGGGCAGCCTCCACCGCGGCGTTGAGGGCCAGGATGTTGGTCTGGAAGGCGATGCCATCGATCACCCCGATGATGTCGCCGATGCGGCGGGAGGCGCCGGCGATGTCGTTCATGGTGGACACCACCTGCGACACCGCCTGGCCCCCCTTGCGCGCCACCTCGGAGGCCCCGGCGGCCAACTGGCTGGCCTGGCGGGCGTTGTCGGCGTTGTGCGCGATCGTGGAGGTGAGCTCCTCCATGGAGCTGGCGGTCTGCTCCAGCGTGCTGGCCTGCTCCTCCGTGCGCTGCGACAGGTCGAGGTGGCCCTGGGCGATCTGGGCGCTCGTGTCGGCGACGGTGCGGGCGCTCTCCTGCACCTCGGAGGTCAGCGAGCGAAGTTTGTGGGTCATGTCGTCCAGGGCGACCGCCAGCTTGCGCGTGTGGAGCTGGTCCATGCCGTCCGACGTCACGGTCAGGTCGCCATCGGCGACCTTGCGCACCATGTGGACGGCGGTGCGCAAGGGTCCCACGTTCGCCTTGCGGATCCAGTCCCGGAACTTCCAGGCCAGCACGCAGGCGACGCCGCACAGCACCAGCAGCACGATGGCGGCTTGGACCACCAGCGCCCGCGCTTCCAGCATCAGGCGCTCCCGCTCACGCATCGCACGCGCCATCGACTGGTCCGCCTTGGCTTTCAGCTCGTCGGCCTGCTGGCGCAGGCCGTACACGTGAGCGTTGGCTGCCGCTCGCAGGGCCGCCGCTTCGCCCGGCTCGAGGCCGGGAGCCTCGTGCCGCTGCGGTCCCCGCTCGAACGCGGCGATGTCCTTGTGAATCGCAGTCGACTGCCCGTGGAGGCGTCCGGCCGCAAGGCTGAGGTCGCGCACCTCGTCGAGTGCCTCGGTCGCGGCGGAGCTCACCCGTTGCGTGGCGTAGTAGCCGTAGCCGGCTGCGGTGGCGGTGAAGGCCAGCAGGGTGGCGATGAGGGCGTGGAGCGCGAACTCGGCGGTGAACTTGGGCGGCTGCATGGTGTCTCTCAATGGGTGGCTGCATCGACCAGCGCCATGTCGGACGAGGTCATGAGCTTTTCGATGTCGAGCAGGATGAGGAGGCTGTCTTCCACCGTCGCAAGGCCCGTGATGTAGCGGGTGTCGAAGGTGGCGGAGGCGAACTCCGGCGGCGGCTGGATCGCGTCGTCCCCGAGCGAAAGCACGTCGGACACGGAGTCGACCACGACCCCGACCACGCGCTTGGCGACGTTCAGGATGATCACCACCGTGAACCGGTCGTAGTCGGCCTGCGCGAGCTGGAACTTCAGCCGCAGGTCCAGGATGGGAACGATGACGCCGCGCAGGTTGATCACACCCTTGATGAAGGCCGGAGCGTTGGCGATCGCGGTGGGCGCCTCCCAGCCGCGGATCTCCTGGACCTTCAGGATGTCGATGGCATAGCTCTCCGTCCCCAGACGGAAGCTGAGGTACTCGCGCGGCGGCGTGGCGGCCGGCGCACCGGCTTGGGCATGGGCTTGTGGGTACTGCTGCATGGAATCTCCTCGGGTCAGGCGCGCTGCGCCTCGCGGCGGCTGCACAGGCGCACCAGGTGGCTCACGTCCAGGATCAGCGACACGGAACCGTCGGCCATCACGGTTGCGCCGGACAGGCCGGGCACGCGGCGGAAGTTGGCTTCGAGGCTCTTGACGACCACCTGCTGCTGGCCGACGACCGCATCGACCACCAGCGCCACGCGGTGACCGTCCCCCCCATCGAGGATCACGGCCAGCTCGCCGGAGGCGGCGGACGCGACCGCAGGCGGGAACAGACGCGCCAGGTGCAGCACGGGCAGGTAGTCGTCGCGCACGCGCAAGGTCTCGCCCTGGCCGGGAAGCGCATGCATGGCCTGCGAAGAGAACTGGACGGTCTCGGCGATGGAAGCCAGCGGCAGCACGTAGACCGCGTCGCCCACCGCCACCGTCATCGCGTCCATGATGGCCAGCGTGAGCGGCACGCTGACCGTCACGGTCGTGCCCCAGCCGCGTGCGGAGGACAGCTCCACGCTTCCGCCCAGGGCCTGGATGTTCTGGCGCACGATGTCCATGCCCACGCCGCGGCCGGACAGCTCCGTCACCGCTTCGGCCGTCGAGAAGCCGGGACGGAAGACCAGGTCCCACACCTGGGCGTCGCTGGCATCCTGCGGAACCGGCAGGCCACGGAGGGCGGCCTGGGCGAGGATGCGCTCCCGGTCGAGACCCCGGCCGTCGTCGCTCACCTCGATGACCACGTTGCCGCCCCGCTGCATGGCATGCAGCCGCAGGGATCCGACCGCCGGCTTGCCGGCATCCAGCCGGTCCTCGGGTGACTCCAGGCCATGGTCGACGGCGTTGCGCACGAGGTGGGTGAGCGGGTCCGAGATCTTCTCGATCAGCCCGCGGTCCAGCTCGATGCCCTCGCCCGCAAACCGCAGTTCCACGCGCTTGCCAAGCCGCGCCGACAGCTCGTGCACCAGGCGTGGAAAACGCGAGAAGACGTTGGAGATCGGCAGCATGCGGATGGCCAGCACCGCCTCCTGCAGGTCCCGCGTGAGCCGCGAAAGATCGGCAAGGCCTGCCTCGGTGCCCTCCGCCGCGCCGCCGTGGGCCTGCAGTTCCCCTCGGCGGGCCAGCATGGCCTCGGTGATGACCAGTTCCCCGACCAGGTTGACCAGCAGGTCGATCTTCTCCGTCGACACCCGGATGAAGCCGGTGTCGGCCGAGGCGAGCCCCACCGGCTCACCCAGGTCCGGTGCCGCGGCCGCAACCGGAGCCGGTGCGGCGGCGCCCTGCCGCTTGCGGCGGAACTCCTCGGGGTCGACGAACAGCTCATCACCCAGCGCTTCGGCGCGCGGGCCCAGTGCGGCGGTGACTGCAGGGGGCGTGGCGGCGAGCGCTCCGGCGGGCGTGATGGTCACCAGCTCGGGTGCCACCACCAGCGCCAGCACGCTCTCGAGGTCGGCGGCCGTGCCTTCCAGCTCCACCTCGAAGGCCACGTGGCCGCCGGCCGCGTTGCGGACGTCGGCACCCTCCACCCGTCCCATTTCGGCCAGCCCGGCCAGCATCATGTCGAGCTCGTCCTGCGCCACGGGTTCGGCCAGCGGCCCGAGCCGAACCGAGAATCGCCGGCGCACCGGTCCACCGGCGACTGCGCCGGTGCCACCCTCGCGCGGACGGGCCAGCTGCGCGCGCAACAGGCCCTCCACGCCGGACGTGTCCGGCACATGATCGGACAAGCCGCGGTGCCGCAGCGCCTGGGCCTGCAGCGCATCGCCGGCACGCAGCATGGCGTCCACGTCGGCGGCCTCCAGCGGGCGCTCGTCCTTGCGCAGCACGTCCAGCAGGCTCTCCTGCAGGTGGGCGAGCGCCGCCATGTCCTCGCAGCCGAGCATGGCGGCGCTGCCCTTGATCGAATGGACCGCACGGAAGATGGCGTTCAGGTCCGACCGCCACGATGGCGCGGACTGGTCCGGTGCCAGGCGCAGCAGGATCGATTCGACCTGTGCCAGGTGGTCTTGCGTCTCCTCGAAGAAGATCGCGCGGTAGGCGTTCGGGTCACCGAATCCGCTGGCGGTGGGCTGCATCTCGCGTGCCCCTCAGATGAACTTGCCGACGATGTCGAGCATGCGTTGCGGATCGAAGGGCTTGGCCATCCAGCCGGTGGCCCCGGCCTCGCGCCCCTTCTGCTTGAGAGCGGGATCCACCTCCGTGGACAGGACGATCAGGGCCACGGCGTCGTAGGCGGGCAGCCGCCGCAACTCCTGCACCAGCGTCACGCCATCCATGACGGGCATGTTGTGGTCGGTGACCACCAGATCGAACTGCCGCACCTTGGCGGCTTCCAGCGCCTCGGCGCCGTCCCCCGCCTCGCTGACCTGGTAGCCCGCGCCGGCAAGCACCGCAGCCACCATCTTGCGCATGGAGCGCGTGTCGTCGACCACCAGGATGGACTTGCCGGTGCTCATTTGCGGGACGCCCTCTCGGCCTGCTTGCGCCCGCTCGGCAGGAACTTGGCGATGACTTCCAGCAGGCGATCCTCGTCCAGGGGCTTGGTGAGGTATTCGTCGCAACCGGCCAGGGAGCCGCGCAGCTTGTCGAACGGCGAACTGCGGCTGGTGAGCATGACCACGGCCGTCTTCCTGATCGCCTGCTTGTTGGACTTGATCAGCTTGCAGACCTGGTAGCCGTCGACGCCCGGCAGCACCACGTCGAGGAAGACGCAGGTGTACTCATGGGTCCCGCTGAGGCCGATGGCCTCCTCGCCGGTTTCCGCGAAATCGACCTCGAAGCCGAACGGCGCCAGCTTCGCCTGCATGAAGGCGCGGACCGTGGCGTTGTCGTCCACGACCAGCACGGTGTCGGCCAGCATGCGCTTGCGCGAGGCGTCGTCCACCGGCGCAGCGGCCCGGGGCGCATTGGACGTGGAACGTGCGAGGCCGGGCAGGCTCTTGCGCAGCGGGTCGACCGCGGCAGCCGGCGCCGGGGCGCCGCCGTCGCCGGCCGCGTCCACCACGTCGTCCAGCGCCTGCAGCAGGCGAGCCCACTGCATGGGGCGCGGCAAGGCCGGAAATCCCAGGTCGTGACCCGAGGAGCCGATCAGCACCGCGGGCAGGCTCGCCCGCTTGTGCAGCGACTTGAATTCGTTGATGGCCGCCGGGTTGTCCGCGTCGACCAGGTACAGGTCGGGCGTGCGGCCACTGGTGCCGGGCTCGAACTGGGCGAACGCGGGATCGCGGCGCGCGGCCAGCGCAAAGATGCTGCCAAGCATGGCGCGTTCGACGTCGTTGAAGCCGATGACGTCGACGAGGTGGGTGTCGGTGTGGTTCACGAAGGGATCCTGGAAATCACGGCGCCGGCCACCGCCAGTCGGTCCGCGTGCTTCTTGGCCAGCATGGCATCCAGCAGCGGCTGCCATGCGGCCACGGCGGCAGGCAGCCGCGGCACGGGCGCCAGCAGGTGCTGGGCGTGCAGTTCGGCGAGCGTCTCGCCCGAGAAGGGAAGGCTGCCCGTGAGCCACTGGTGCAGCACCACGCCCAGGCTGTACACGTCGGCCGACGGCGCGGCGGGCCCGCCGGACAACTGCTCGGGCGACGCGTAGGCCGGCGAGCCGACCAGCCGGCCCGCGCGGGCGGTGTCCACGGTGCCGCTGCGGCAGGCCTCGCCGAGGTCGGCCAGCGCCAGGCTCCCGTCCTCGCGCACCAGCAGGTTGGCGGGCTTCACGTCCCGGTGCACCCAGCCCTGGCCGTGCAGGCGTGCGAGGGGCGCGCAGGCCTCGCGCAGCCAACGGGCCGCCGCGGCCGGCGGAACCGGCCCCGTGCGCGTGGACAGGTCACCACCCGGCGCCACCTCCATCGCCAGCCAGCCGCGGTCGTCCTTGCAGCGGCCATGCGCCCAGGCACGGATCAGGGCGGGGTGGGCATGCGCCTGCAGGAGGCGGTACTCGTGGGCGAAATCGGTGCGGGCAGCGACCTTCACGGCGGCGGCGCGGCCACTGGCCGGATCCCGTCCCAGGTGGACCATGCAGCGGCGCCCGCGGCCGAGCACGGGACCGAGCAGCCACGGTCCGACGGCGCCGGCGGCGGCTTGTTGCGCGTTCACTGCAGTTGCTCCAGGTCCGCCAGGACCTCCGCGGCGGTGGCGTACCGGTGCTCCGGAGCCTTGGCCATGAGGCGGTCGACCAGCGGCTGGAAGCGCTGGTGCCGCGGCGGCAGGGTCGGAACCGGCGCCTCGACATGCAGGCGAAGCAGCTCCTCGGCGGTCTTGCCGTAGTAGGGCTTGCTGCCGGTCAGCATTTCGAACAGCAGCACCCCCAGGCTGTAGAGATCCGCGCGGCAGTCGACCGGCCGGCCGAGCGCCTGCTCCGGGCTGAGGTAGTAGGGCGTTCCCACCACCTCGCCGTCGCCGGTGTCGGTGATCTGCATGGACACCTGCTTGGCGACGCCGAAGTCGGTGAGGGCCACGATCCCGTTCTGCCGGACCATCACGTTGTCGGGCTTGAGGTCGCGGTGCACGATGCCCGAGCGATGGATCGCGTCCAGCCCGGACGCGATCTGCCGCAGGTAGTACACGGCAACCGCGGCATCGAGCGGGCGGCGCATCCGCGCGCGCAGGTCGCCGAGCGGAAAGTACTCCATCGCGATGAACGCGCTCCCGACCGAGAAGCCCTGCCGGTGGAAGCGGGCCACGTTCGGATGGTCGATGCCGGCGAGCAGCGCGTATTCCTGCATGAAGCGCTGCAAACCCATCTGGCCATCGGGGCCGTCGAGCGGAAGCACCTTCAGCACCTGGGTCGGGCCGCCGGCGATCGGCTGCGCCAGGTAGACCGAGGCGATGCCGCCCTCGCCGATCTTGCGCAGGAGGCGGTAGTCCTCCAGCAACAGGTGCCCGGTCGGCCCGCCGGAGGCACCTGCCCGCGATGCCTGCTGATTGCGCAGCAGGGATTCGCGGATCGCCTCGTAGTGGCTGGGCGGCGTGGTGGATCCCGGCCGCGCGACCAGGCCCGCGATCTCGGTCACCTCCAGGAAGGTCTCGTCGGGAAGTGCCAGGCTGCCGCTGCGTCCGCTTTCCACGCGCGTGCCCGCGGCCTGCCGCGTCGCGGCGGAGGCGACCACGCCCCAGTGCAGGCTCGAGGCGACGCCTTCCAGAACGCGCGCGATCTCCACCGCCTCGCCGGTCGCATGCACCATTCGCTCGGCCGTGTTCGTGCGCGGCGTCACGTCGCCCGGCCCGAGGTGCACGCCGATGGCGATCGACATCGGCTGTGCCCCGGCCGCCTCCAGGGGCGCCCGCACCCTTGCCGCCAGCAGCATGGCTTCCTGCACCGTGAGCACCGCGGCGTGCAGCGCCCGCTTGGCGTGGGTGGGGATCCGGTCCTCGGGGTTGTGCGAGAACACGCACAGGATGGAATCAGGCCGGCGCTGCGCGATCTCGCCGCCCAGCTTGACCGACGAGGCCGACAGCACGCGGCGCACCTCGTTCACGAATCCGGTGAGCTCCGCGCCACCGAGGGCCTGGCAGGCGGCGCCGAACTGGCTGATGCGGGCGTAGAGGAACGTCGCGATCGGGCCCTCTTCCTCAGCCCTCCCACCGCCCTCGCGGATCGCCGTGGCAGCGCCTTCCGGCTCGGGCTGCAGCCCGAACAAGGCTTCCAGCGGGACGGCCTCCGTTGCCGGGAATTCGCCGTCGGAATGGTTGCTCACACCCATCTGGTGGCCCGATCGATGTTCTGCTGGCCGACCGCCGTGCCGGCGCCAGCGCACGGGGGTACTGCCATGGCTTCCTGTCTCCTCGCTTCGGTTTTAACCGATCAGGAACACACTGTCACCAGTTGTTACAAGTGGCTGTTGCGCCGTGGAACGCGTCCGCGCACTTTGTCGCAGGCACATCTGCACTTCAGCCTGGCGCGCTGCTCACCAGACCGGATGGTCGCGGCGCTCGCGCAGGCACTCCAGGGCCGCACGCAGGTCACCGACCACGACACGGCAGGCCACCCCGAGCATGAGGTTCAGCGGCAGCCCGAACTCCTCCACATTCCAGCCGAGGGTGTCGTGCGACAGCCCCCGAAGGACATGGGGATGCCGCTTGCGGATCCGCTCGGCCAGGGTGCCATCTTCCGGGAGGTAGGCCACCACCGGCTTGCGGCGTGCCACGGCGTAGCCAACTTCGAAGCACGTCCCGCTGTCGGGCTCCGCCCCGCGGAAGAAGTCGAGGTTGGCAGCAACCGCGTCGCAGCTGTCGATGTGCGCGAGGTTGCGGCGGAAGATCTGCGCCGCGACCGTCGCCGGATCGCCGGGGTGCGCCATCTCGTCCAGCGGGAAGATGCCTTCGAAGCCGTGCTCGGTGCAGAGCGCGCACAGGCGCCGCCCGTGCTCCGCGGCATCGGGCCGGAAGACGTCCGGACCTGCCAGGTAGACGCGCGCGACGATCGCCGTCACGCGAAGCGGGATTCCGCCGAACCCGACCGCTCCTTGGCCGCCTTCCACTCGCGCACCGCGAGATAGGCGGGGTAGGCGAACGCCAGCCCGACGAAGAAGCACAGCAGGACGTAGGGCAGCGGGTTCGGCGCGGAACGGCGTTGCCACTCCGACACAACCCACACCGAGAACACCACGGCTGCCACGTACACGTCCACGGTGATGGCCGTCGTCAGTGCATTGGCCGTGGCGCTGGCGAAGAACGGGCCGGGTGCGACGGTGCCGCCGGAGGCGAAATACTGCAGGTTGAAGTACCACGTGCCCAACAGGCCGATCACGGCCAGGGCGACGTAGATCCAGAAGCGGGGCGATGTCATGCATGCATTGGATCACGGCTGCAGGCCCGCACCGCCACACAGGCTCGACGCAGCGGTTCCATGTCGAGCGCCTGCGTCGCAGAATCCACAGCATGCTCCCACGCCGACATCTGCTGGCCGCCCTCGCCTGCTGCGCACCGCTGGCAGGCCATCCAGGCGCGCCCGCGGATCGCCCGCGGCACAAGGTGTCGGCGGCCACACTGCATCGCGCCCTGTCGGAGCGCTTTCCCATCCGCTTGGCGCTCGGACCCGTCTTCGAACTGCAGCTGACGGCGCCAGGGTTGCTCCTGCTTCCCTCCCGCAACCGCCTGGGGGCCGCACTCGTGGCGCATGCGAGCGGGCCGGGCCTGGCGCCCGTCGCACCGGGGGAAGTCGACGTCGCCTTTGCCCTGCGCTACGAGCGCCACGACAGGAGCCTGCGCGCGCACGGCCTCGAGGTGCTGGACGTTCGCTGGCCCGACATGCCGGCCGAGCTTGCGGGGATCCTCCGGCGCATGCTGCCGAAGGTGGCCGAGGACGCCCTGGGCGAAGTGGTCCTGTACCGCTTTGCGCCGCGGGACCTGGCGCTGGCCGACACGATGGGATTCGAGCCGCAGCGGTTCACGGTCCTGGACGACGGACTGCTGGTCGTGTTCGGGCCCAAGCCCACCCGCTGACCAGGGCGCATCAGGCCCTGGCGGACCATCACTGCAGCGTGCGCTTCGCAGCCGCCGCCTGGAAGGCGCGTGCTCAGGCCGGCGCGCTCGAGCTCCACTGCCAGATGCGGCTGGTGAGCTGGCCGTGCCGGTCGATGTCGGCCGCAATGGCGTCGGCGACCGCCTGCAGCGCGGCCGCGTCGATCTCCTGCAGGTCGGGGCGGGCTTCTTGCGAGAAGCAGCAGAGCGTTCCGTACACCTCCCCGGAGCGCAGCACCACCCTGGCGCTGATGTAGCAGCCGATGCCCAGCCGGCGGGTGATGGGCAACGCGGAGATCCCCGGGTGCGCCGCGGTGTCGCGCACCACCGCATGCAACTGCTCGCGAGCCACCAGGTGGCAATACGTGTCCTCGAGCTCGTCGATGTCGCCTGCCAGCAGGGGCACGCGTGCCGGGGCGTCGAGGTCCACGGCCGCGACCACGCGGTGGCCGCGCGCGAAGCGCGCCACGAACGCCACCTGCATGCCGAGCGCCCTGCGCACCTCGCGCAGGAACGCCGTGAGCGGCTCGAGGCGGGTGTCCGTGTTCCATGCGCCGGTGGCGGCGGGAACGTCCCGCGCCAGGCACAGCAGCCGGGCCGCATCCGTGGCGTGCTCCTGGTTCATCACATCTCCTGGATCACCGCTTCACAGTAGGACGTTCGCCGCCGCCCAGCCTCCCGTGCTTACCCTGACGGCCGCAGCAGAGCCACCCCTGGGACCGGCGAGCCACTCACAGGCGACCCAAGCATGGCGGGACGCGCTGCGCGCCAACCCATCGGGCGCGATTGCTGTGACAATGCGGCTCGTGCCCCGCCGAGGTGGCGGATCACCCAAGAGCAGTTCTTCCAAGTGGTTTGCGCCGTTCCCGTTTCCTGTCCAGACCGCGTGCGCGCCGCCCCTGTGGCGCAGTCGAATGGCCTGGTCATCCGCTGCGGCGCGCAAGCCGCAGTCCAGCACGATGCCTGAGTCCACTGCAGGGATTCCGCAAGGCGGCGGCGCCACGGTGATCCGCCGCGGGCCGCTGGCCCAGGCCGTGGGCTTCGAGATCGCGCGCGAGGGCCTGCGTCAGGCACTCGCCGTGCAGATGGCCGAACTCGTGGCGCTGGAACACCGGGGGTCGGACGCTGCCGCACTGGCGACCCTGCGTGACCGCGTGCAAGCGCTGGCGGCCCGCATGCGCTCCTTGCCCAGCCAGGACGAGGCCGCCATCTGGAATGCAGTGCATGCGTCCTCCGCGCTGCTGGAGAACGGCCCTGCGCGCTAGCTCCACCGCCGCGCTGGACACGAACCGGCACCGGCTGCCGCCGGAGCAACACCAGCGCATCTTCGATCGGCACATCGCACCCCTGCTGCTCGACGGTTGCGCTCCTGCCGAGGTTCCGCATGCCATCGTGCTCGGCACGCACCTCGGCTGCGGGGTGGAAGCGGCCATGCGCGCGGCTTGCGAAGGCCTGGGCGGGCCTGGCGCTGCGGTCGAGCTCGTCCTGGACGACTTGCGCGCCTTCCACCCGCACCACGCGGAACTGCTGGCCCGTGATGCACGGCTGGCGGCCTTCTACACCGATGGCGACGCGCACGCCTGGCTGGCGATGGCGGTCGCGGAAGCCACGCGCCGCCGGCTGTCGCTCGTTCTAGAGGCCGCCATGCGCAGCGAAGACCAGGTGGTGGCCGCGTTCGACCACCTGCGCCAGGCCGGCTATCGCGTGGAAGCCCGTGCCCTGGCGGTGCCGCACGCGGTGAGCTGGCAGACGATCCTGCTGTCGCAGGAGCTGGTTCGCGCGCACCTGCGCCCGGGTCGGCGGATCACGCCGGGTGCCCACCAGGCCACCTACGACGGGCTGCCGCGCATGCTGGCCCGCATCGAGCGGGAGCGCCTGGCCGGCGTGGTCACGGTGTTCGACCGGCATGGCCATTGCCGCTACCGGCACGACCTGTCGGACCCGCACGGCAGCCGCCTGCCGCAGGCGGTCACCTTCCTCCACATCCACCGGGAGCTGCCCTTGTCCCTGGCCGAATTGCGCGCGCTGCGGGACGGATTCGCTGCGCTCGAGGCGTTGTTCACGGATCCCGCCCGCAAGGCCGACAACGAGGACCTGCTGCGCATCGACACGTTGCGCTGGGAAGCAGAATGCGCCCTGCTCGCCGAAGCGTTCCTCTGCGTGCCGGAGAAGGACTGCGTGGCCGAGTTTCCGCAGCTGCAAGGCGCGTTCACGGCCTTGCGCGAGGTCGCCTGGACCGCGGCCGGCCAGGAAGACGAACAGCTGGCCCTGCGGATCGTGAAGAAGACACGCGAAGCCTTCGCCCGACGCATCGCCAACGGGAACGTGGGCGCCTCCGGCGCGGCGCCCTACTGAAACGGCCCGGCCAGCGGGTCAGCGGTCCGACGTGGCGGGCAATTCCGATGCGGCGATCTGCCGCCGGATCCAGGCTTCGCCGCCCAGCAGCTCCAGCTTCGCGCGCTCGCCGGCGTCCAGTTGGAGCGTGACAGTCACCTTTGCCGGCTTGCGCATCGCCTTCGGCTGGCCCACCGCCGCCCGCTGCGGCTGCTGCTTCGGTCCACGTCCACCCATTCCGAACATCTTCAGACTCCTAGCGTTCCCTTCCGCCGCGCTGCCAGGGCCAGCGTCCCTCCAGCTCGACTTCCAGCGTCACGCTCAGGAAGGTGCGGATCAACACGATGCCGCCGAGGATCGCGACCGACTCCAGCGTGGGCTTGACGGCCACGGTGCGCACGATGTCGGCCGCAACGAGCAGCTCCAGACCAAGCAGGATGGATCGGCCGACGTTCTGCCGGAACCCCGTGTAGCCGGCATGGGGCGCTGCGCCCACGACCGCCTTGACGGCCGCCACCGCGATGCCCAACACGACCACGGCCACGCCGAGCACGTCGAGTCCCAGCCCGGTGACCTCGATGGCGCGGGCAAGGTCCACGACGTCAGGCCGTGCGCACCTGCGCCACGCTGCCCTCGCGCGGCAACTCGAACAGCCGGAACGGCGGCTGCTCGGGCCGGCTGCGTTGCAGCAAGGGCTTGGCGACGTTGTAGACCGGCACGCCGTTGATGGTCTTGCCCTCCAGCGCCCCGCGGTGCGCGTGGCCATGGAAGACCGCATCCACCGGGTAGCGCAGCAGCGGCTCTTCCAGGCGGCTGCTGCCCAGGAACGGGAAGATCTCCACCGGCTCTCCGGCCACGGTGCCGGCGATGGGCGAGTAGTGCAGCAGCGCGATGCGCCGGGGCGTGCGCAACTTCGCGAGCGCCGACTCCAGCTTCATCGCCTCCTGCAGCGCCTCCTGCACGAAGCGCTTGATGGCCGGCTCGCCCCACGCGCCGAGCGAGCCCCGGCCGAATCCACCCGCAAAGCCCTTCACGCCGGCAATCCCGACGCCTTCGATCTCGCAGGCTTCGCCGTCCAGCACGCGCACTCCCGCCGCCTTGAGTGCGCCCGTGACGATCTCCGGCGTCCCGGACTCGTAGTCGTGGTTCCCCAGCACCGCGATCACCGGGATGGACACGGCCGCGAGCTCGTCTGCCAGCACCTGCGCCTCTTCGGCCGTGCCGTAGTCGGTCAGGTCCCCACAGAGGAGCAGCGCATCCGCCGCCTCGCTGGCCTGCGCGAAGAACCCGCGCAAGGCGCCCGCGGAGTCCTTCGTGACGTGGATGTCGCCCACGGCGGCGAAGCGCACGCTGCTGGAGGATTTGGCCATGGAGGGGTGCCCGGAAGACGTGGATGAGAAGCGCCCATGCTGCATGGCAAGCGCGGGAGCCACCGTCGCTGCGTGCCGTCGGGGTGTGTAGGCGCAGGCCGACGGCGGTTCTGCGTCCTCGTCCGTGGCGGCCGGTGCCATGCCGCGGCGACACTGGACCGACCGAAGCCGAAGGGACCCGAAGCGCATGACCACGCCCACGCTCGCTCCGTCGCTGGAAGAGGAAGTCGACCCGGACACCGCCGCCTTCTACCGCCGGGCGCTCCAGGCCCTGGTGGATGCCGGCATCCCGTTCCTGGTCGGCGGGGCCTTCGCGCACGCCTGCTTCACCGGCATCCGGCGCTCGACGAAGGACCTCGACCTGTTCATCCGCCGAGAGGACTACGAGCGCATCGCCGCCCTGGCGCAAGACCTCGGCTGGCGGCCCGAGATGACCTACCCGCACTGGCTGGCGAAGGTGTACTCGGGCGAGGACTTCATCGACCTCATCTTCAACTCGGGCAACGGCGTCACGCCGGTGGACGAGCGCTGGTTCCGCGACAACGCGCAGGCGGACGTGCTGGGCGTGCCGGTGCGCATCGCCAACATGGAAGACGGCCTGCTGTCTAAAGCCTTCATCATGGAGCGCGAGCGCTACGACGGTGCCGACATCGCGCACCTGCTGCAGGTGAACGCGGAACGGCTGGACTGGCACGGCCTCGTGGAGCGGTTCCGCGGCCACTGGCGCGTGCTGCTGGCCCACCTCACCCTGTTCGGCTACGTGTATCCGGGCGAGCGGCACCGCGTGCCGACCTGGGTGATGGACACCCTCATCGCCCGGCTGGCCGCCGAGAGCCGGCAGCCGCCTGCGGACGACCCGCACGTCTGCGCCGGCACCCTCCTGTCGCGCGAGCAGTACCTGCACGACGTCGAACAGCTGGGCTACGTGGACGGACGGTTGACGCCTGCCAGCACCATGACGCCGGAAGACGTGGTCCGCTGGACCGAGGCCATCGACAAGGAGGCACCGCCGGTTTCCGGCGCAGCCGCAGCGGTGGATCAGCGGCCGAGCAGGACGCCGGGCAGCCAGAGCGAGAAGGCGGGAACGTAGGTCACCAGCAGCAGCGCCGCGACCAGTGCGCCGTAGAACGGCCAGATGGTCCGCATGACTTCGCCGACCGAAACGCCTCCGATCGCGCAGCCGACGAACTGCGTGGTCCCCACGGGTGGCGTGTTCAGGCCAAGCGCGCAATTGATCAGCATCATCACGCCGAATTGCGCGGGGTGCATCCCGAACTGCACGCAGATGGGCAGGAAGATCGGGGTGCAGATCAGGATGGTCGCGGCCATGTCCAGGAACGTGCCCAGGACGAACAGCAGGACGTTGACCATCAGGAAGATCAGCCAGGGCTGCTGCGTCACGGAAGCCATCAGCTCGCCGGTCTTTTGCGGCACCTCGTACAAGGCCATGAAATAGCCGAAGGCCGAGGAGATGCCGATCAGCAGCAGCACGACGCCAGTGGTCTTGCACGCACGCGCGCACGCCTGCAGGAAGTGGGCCTTGCTCAGCGAGCGGTAGACCACTGCGGTGACGACCAGCGCCCACAGCACCGCCGTGGCGGCCGACTCGGTGGCGGTGAACACTCCCGAGAGGATTCCGCCCAGGATGATCACGATCACCAGCAGGCCGGGAAGCGCGGCGACGAAGCTCCGGGCCACTTCGTGCCAGCCGACGAAGTCGCCACGCGTCGGATAGCCCCGCTTGACGGCGACGAAGTAGGCAGCCGCCAGGTTGCACAGGGTCAGGATCACGGCCGGCACCAGGCACGCCACGATGAGGCCGAGGATGCTCACCGAGGCAATGCCCGCCGTCGCGAGCGTGAAGATGATGATGTTGTGCGAGGTCGGCATCAGCGCGCCGACCAGCGAGGCGTGCGTGGTCACGTTGACGGCGTAGTCCGCGTGATAGCCCTCCTTCTTCATCAGCGGGATCATCACCGAGCCCATAGCCGACACGTCGGCCAGCGGCGAGCCCGCCACGCCACCGAACAGCGTACAGCCCACCACGTTGCTCATGCCCAGCCCGCCGCGCACGTGGCCCACCAGGCTGTTGGCGAAGCGCACGATCCGGTCGGCGATGCCGCCATGGAGCATCAATTCGCCCGCGAAGACGAAGAAGGGAATGGCCAGGAACGAGAAGACCTGCATGCCCCCCACCATCTTCTGGAACACGACGGCGGTGGGCAGGCCCGCGGCCACGATGGTGGCGATGGAGGCCAGGCCGATCGAGAACGCCACCGGCACCCCCAGCACCAAAAGCCCGATGAAGCTCAATCCCAGGACGGTCAGTTCCATGCGGGTTCCACTTCGGTGCCGCGCAGCAGCGCGACGATGTGTTCGAACGAGAACAGGGTGATGAGGACGCCCGCCACCACCAGCGGCACGTAGTCGGCACCCTCGGGCACGCCCAGCATCGGCTTGCGCTCGCCCCACTTGCCGGTCGCCCACAGCCAGCCCGACTTGGCCATCATCACGCCGAAGACGCCGACCAGCAGGTGGATCACCACTTCAAGCTTGAGGCGCCACCGCTCGGGCAACAGCACGGCCAGCGACTCCAGTCCGATGTGCCCGGCATCGCGCACCCCGACCGCGACTGCGAGCGACGTCATGTACAGCACCATCAGCATGGCCAGTGCTTCGGCCCACGTCGGCGTGTCGTTGAAGACGTAGCGCCCGACCACCTGCCATTGCACGCAGGCCACGATGCCCAGCAGCAACAGCACCGAAGTCCCCAGCGCCAGGCGCGAGAGCCAGGCGCAGGTGGACGTGAGCCAGGCGAACACCGGCGAGGACACCCGCGCCGGGGCCGCCGCGGGTGCGGACGGGGAAGCCAGGGTCACTTGGTGTCCTGCACAGCCTTCACCAGGCGCTTGAGGTCGGGCGTCGTGATGAACTTGTCGTAGACCGGGCCCATCGCCTTCTGGAAGGACGCCTTGTCCACGTCCACCAGCTCCGCGCCCGCGCCCTTGACCAAGGCCATCGACTTGGCTTCCTGCTCGTCCCACTTCTTGCGCTGGAAGGCCACCGAGTCCTTGGCGGCCTTGCGGATCGCCTGCTGCTCCGCCGGCGACAGCTTGTCGTAGACCACCTTGCTCATGAGCAGCATCTCCGGGGCCATCGAATGCTCGGTGCGGCTGTAGTACTTCACGGCCTCGTAGTGCTTGAAACCGTCGTACGACGGGATGTTGTTCTCGGCCGCATCGATCAGGCCGGTCTTGAGGCCGGTGTACACCTCGCCGATCGGCATGGGCGTGGCGTTGGCGCCCATGGCGCCGACCAGCGCCACCCACAGGTCTGACTGCTGCACCCGGATCTTCATGCCCTTGGCGTCCGCGAGGCTCTTGACGGCCTTGCGGCCGTAGATGGAGCGGGCACCGGAGTCGTAGAACGCGAGCCCGATGAAGCCGTGCTGCTCGCAGTCCTTGAGGATCTCCTCGCCCACGGGGCCGTCCAGCACCTTGCGCATGTGCTCGACGGACTGGAACAGGAACGGCATGGTGGGCACCATCGTCTTGCCGCAGATGGCGTTCATGGGGCTGATGTTCACGCGGGTGAAGTCGAGCGCGCCGATCTTCACCTGGTCGATGGTCTCCTTCTCGCTGCCCAGCGCGCCCTTGTTGAACACCTTGATGGAGTGCTTGCCGCCGGTGGCCTGCTTGAGCAGCTCGCTCATGTGCTTGACTGCGGCGACCGTCGGATAGTCGTCGCTGTTGTGCACGTCGGCCGACCGGAAATCGGCGGCGTTGGCGGCTGTGGCGCAGCAGGCGAGCGCGCAGAGGGCAAGAAAGTTGCGGTTCATGGTGTCTCCTGGGGTCGTGGTGGGGTGAGCGGGAACTGGCAGGGGGTTTCCGCAAGTCCGCGGACACCCGGTTGCAGGGCGAAGACGCCACCGGCCAAGGGCTGGTCGGCGCAATCGCCGGGCGGCCGGATGCTGGTGACGAACAGGGTGTCCAGGCCGCTGCCGCCGAAGGCGCACATGGCCGGCTTCTTCACCGGCACGGCCAGGGAGCGGTCCAGGCGCCCGTCGGGCGTGAAGCGGTGCACCTGCCCGGCGTCGTTGCCGCAGATCCAGTAGCACCCGTCCGCATCGACGGCCGCGCCGTCGGGGCGGCCCGGATACTCCCGCATGTCGATGAAGGTGCGGCGCGCGCCCGGCCGGCCGGCGTCGATGTCGTAGTCGAAGGCCCAGACCTGCTGCACGGACGGGTGCGAGTCGCTCAGGTACATCGTGCGCCCGTCCGGGCTGAATGCCATGCCATTGGGCACGATGAGCCCCTGCTGGAGCGCGTGCAGGCCGGATGGATCCAGGGCCCACACCTCGCCGCACGGTGCGCCCGCGGCCATGTCCAGGAGCATCGTTCCAGCCCGCAGGCGGCCTTGCCGGTCGCATCGACCGTCGTTGAAGCGCATGCCGCTGCGGGCATGGCGGACGGTGGCCAGCGGCGTGGCAGCGCATGCGCCCCCGGAGAGCAGCACCAGGTGCTGGACGCCGGACTCGAGCGCACAGATCCAGCCGCCCGCCGCGTGCGGGGCGATGCAGCCAGGCATCTCCGGCGTTTGCCAGGAGTCGACGGCGCCGCTGTCCGGTGACCAGCGCGAGATCGCGCGTCCAGGGATGTCGACCCAGTACAGCGCAGACTCTGCAGCCATCCAGACGGGGCTCTCACCCACGCCGTCGCGGGCGTCCACCACCAGTTCGGCTTGCCGTGCCTGCACGTCAGGCGTCCTCGAAGGGGCCGGCCTTCACGAAGGCACCACCTTGGTAGCGCGACGCCGGGTCCGCCGGGTCGGGCGCCGGCAGGGCCTCGATGCGTGCACGGAACGGCTCGGAGCTGTCGCGCGGCACGAAGCCCACGTGCGCCGCCTCGGCGTTGTCCCACCAGGTGTCGCGGTTGGCGGACGCGCCATACACCACGGCATGCCCCAGCTGGGGCGCGGTGAGGCTGCAGCGCACCAGTTCGGTCAGGTCGTCGTAGCTGAGCCAGGTGGACAGCATCCGCCGGTCGCGCGGCTCCGGGAACGAGGAGCCGATGCGCAGGCAGGCGGTCTCGATGCCGTAGCGGTCGAAATAGAACCGCGACAGGTCTTCGCCGAACGACTTGGACAGGCCGTAGTAGCCGTCCGGCCGCCGCGGCGCGTTGGCATCGAGGCGCAGCCCCTGCGGGTGGAAGCCGATCACGTGGTTGGAACTGGCGAACACGACACGCCGCACGCCGTGCCGCCGTGCGCCCTCGTAGAGATGGAACACGCCACGGATGTTGGCTTCCAGGATGGCCTCGAAGGGGCGCTCCACCGAGATGCCTCCGAGGTGCACGATGGCGTCGCAGCCCTCCACCAGTGCATCGACGGCGGCCTTCTGCGCGAGGTCACAAGGGACCACTTCCTCCCCGGTCGCGGCGGGCGCCATCTCGGCGATGTCGGACAGGCGCAGGATGCGTGCCCAGGGCCGCAGGCGCGGCCGCAGCACCTGGCCGAGGCCGCCGGCCGCACCGGTGAGCAGGAGTCGCTGGAACGAGGGATGGGACATTAGGAGAGATCAGTTGTCGTACAACCAAGATTTGATTATCATGAGCCCATGTCGGCCGTGTCAACCAGCCCGGATGGGGGCAAACCCGTAGCGGAAACGCCCGTGGTCACGCCGCTGGCGGCGCGCCGCCGCGGCCGCAGCCTGGCCCACGACCTGGTGGACCACCTGGGTGCCGAGATCCGCGCCGAACGCTGGCGACCGGGCGACAAGTTGCCGACCGAGTCGGAGATCATGAGGAGCTGGGGCGTGAGCCGCACCGTGGTGCGCGAGGCCCTCTCCCGGCTGCAGGCGGCCGGTGTCGTCGAGACGCGGCATGGCATCGGCACCTTCGTCCTGGCGCCCCGCGGAGGGCAAGGGTTCGGCATCGATCCGGCGGACTTCGCCACCGCGGTGGACGTGCTGGCCGTGCTCGAACTGCGCATCAGCCTGGAAACCGAATCGGCCGGGCTCGCGGCCCAGCGGCGCAGCGACGCGCAGCTGGCGGAGATCCGCTCGGCGCTGGACGCGCTGGAGCAGGCTGCCACGCGGGACGACGCCGTCGCCCCCGACCTGCGCTTCCACCTGGCCATCGCGGCAGCCACAGGCAACCGCTACTTCGCCGACATCATGGCGCACCTGGGCGCGACGCTGATTCCCCGTGCCCGCATCAACTCCCCACGCATCGCCATGGAAGACCTGCCGCAGTACCTGCGCCGGGTGAACCGCGAGCACGAGGAGATCTTCGAGGCCATCGCCCGCCGCGATCCCGAGTCTGCGCGCGCGGCCATGCGCCTGCACCTCACCAACAGCCGCGAACGGCTGCGCCGTGCGCAGGAAGCCGCCGCCCGCGCGGCCGGCTGAGCGCCAGTGCATCCGACTTGCAGAGCCTCGGCCTCAGTTGTACGATGACTTACAACACTTCCATCCGATGAGGAGACTTCCATGTTGAAACGTCGCGACCTCCTGGCGGCAGCGGCCGCCTGCGCAGCCGCCCCTGCCGTCCATGCGCAATCGCCTGCCTGGCCCAGCCGACCCCTGCGCATCGTGGTGCCCTACCCGCCCGGCGGCTCGTCCGACATCATCGCCCGGGCCATCTCCCAGCCGCTGGCGGAGGCCCTGGGCCAACCGGTGCTGGTGGAGAACCGGGCCGGAGCCAACGGCAACCTCGGCGCCGAACTGGTGGCCAAGGGTCCTGCCGACGGCACCAGCCTGCTGCTGTGCGACACCGGCGCACTGGCGATCAGTCCGGCCGTCTACACCAAGCTGGCCTTCGACCCCAGCCGCGACCTGCGTGGCGTGACCATGCTCGCCTACTCGCCCCACCTGCTGGTGGTGCATCCCTCCGTGCCGGCGTCCAATCTGCGGGAACTGGTCGCCCTGTCGAAGCAGAAGGACCTGAACTTCGCCGTCACGGCGGTCGGCAGCGCGCCCCACCTGGCCGGGGTGGCGGTGGAGCGTGCCAGCGGGGCACGCTGGCAGTACGTTCCCTACAAGGGCGGTGTGCAGGCGGTGCAGGACACCGTGGCCGGGACGACGCAGGTGCTGATGAACGGCATGCTCGCCACGCTGCCCCAGGTGCAGGCCGGGCGCCTCAAGGTGCTGGGTGTGTCCAAGCGGACGCGGATGCCGCTGATCGCCGACGTGCCCACGCTGGCCGAACAGGGCATTCCCGGTTTCGAATCGGGCACCTGGCAGGGGGCGCTGGTCGCCCGCGGCACGGCGGAGCCGATCCTGCAGCGCCTGAACGCGGAGCTGATCCGCGTCATCCGCTCGCCCGACGTGCGGGCCCGCCTGGCCGGACAAGGGGCCGAAGTGGTGACCATGGCGCCGGCCGAACAGGACCGCTTCTTCCAGCAGGAACGCGCGCGCTGGGCCGAGGTGGTGGCGCAAGCGCAGATCAAGCTCGACTGAACCGCAAGAACCATGACGACGACACCCCAGGACCTCCAGCGCACCATCGGCTCCGGCCTCCTCTCCTTCCCCCTCACGGACTTCGATGCGCAGGGCGATTTCGACGCCGCCGGCTATGCCCGCCGGCTCGAGTGGCTCGCACCCTACGGCGCGACCGCGCTCTTCGCGGCCGGCGGTACCGGCGAGTTCTTCTCGCTCACCGGCGAGGAGTACGCCTGCGTCGTCCGCACGGCGGTGGACACGTGCCGCGGCAAGGTGCCCATCATCGCGGGCGCCGGTGGCCCCACGCGCTTCGCGATCGCTTGCGCGCAGGAGGCCGAGCGCGCCGGTGCGGACGGCGTGCTGCTGCTGCCGCACTACCTCACGGAAGCCGGGCAGGAGGGGCTGGCCGCCCACGTCGAGGCGGTCTGCCGCAGCGTCCGGTTCGGCGTGATCGTCTACAACCGCGGCGTCTGCCGCCTGCAACCGGCCACGCTGGCGCGTTTGGCGGAGCGCTGCCCCAACCTGGTGGGCTTCAAGGACGGCATCGGCGACATCGAGCTCATGGTGTCGATCTACCAGAAGCTCGGCGATCGCTTCGCCTACCTCGGCGGCCTTCCCACCGCCGAGGTCTACGCGGCCGCGTACAAGGCACTTGGCACGCCCGTGTACTCGTCGGCGGTGTTCAACTTCATTCCGCGCACCGCGATCCGGTTCTACGAGGCCGTGCGCACCGACGACCACGCCACGCAGCACCGCCTGCTGCACGACTTCTTCATGCCGTACCTGGACATCCGCAACCGGATGCCCGGCTACGCGGTGAGCATCGTGAAAGCCGGTGCCCAGCTCGTCGGCCGCAGCGCCGGCCCTGTGCGCCCGCCCCTGACGGACCTGCGCCCCGACGAACTCGACGCACTGCGCACGCTGATCGCATCGCTCGGGCCGCAGTGAGGGGAAGTGCCCCGCCATGGCCCGTTCGGGCTACGGCGCGGGTGGGCCATGGCAACTGAGCCGTTGGTCCGGCAGGATGGCGGTCCTCAGAACGAGAACTCCACCGCATGCTCGACATCCAGCCCCAGACCGTGGGCGCCCCCTGTCCCAGCCACGACGTGGCCGATGCGGCCGGCACGGCCGCCAGGACACCCTGGTTCTCCGTCGTCGTTCCGCTCCACAACAAGGCCGGCTACGTCCGGGTTGCGTTGGAGTCGGTGCTGGCGCAAACCCTGGGCGACTTCGAAGTGGTGGTGGTGGACGATGGCTCCACCGACAACGGTGCGCGCATCGTGCGGCAGTTCGCCGATCCGCGGGTGCGGCTCGTCCACCAGGAGAACGCGGGCGTCTCGGCTGCGCGCAACCGGGCCATCGCGCTGTGCCGCGGCGAATGGGTGACGTTCCTCGATGCCGACGACTGGTATCACCCGGACTACCTGGCCACCCTGCGGCAGCTGCAGCAAGCACACCCCGACGTGGACGCCGTCGCCACCCGCTTCGTCGAGTTCAAGGACGCCTACGGCTCCGCGCCGGCCGACTGGCGCCCCGAGACGACCCATGCCGGTGTCGAACGCATCCGGGACCTCCCCTCGCGCTGGATGCAGGGTCCGACGCTGTTCACCGGCTCCATTTCCGTGCGGCGCAGCCTCCTGTTGCACATGCAGCCCTGCTTCCCGCCGGGCGAGTCGATGGGCGAGGACCTGGACCTGTGGTTCCGCGTCGCCGAGCAGACCGACATCGCCATGCTGGACTGTGCGCTGGTGGGCTACCGCGCCCAAGTGACCGGCAGCCTCACGCACGAGAAGCTGCCGCACGAACTGCCGCCGTTCATCGAGCGCATGCACCAGCGGGCACTGTCCGGATCCCTCCGGCCGGAGCTGGCGCGCTCGACGCTGGCCTACATCGCGCTGGTCAAGGTGGAACTGGCGCGCAACGCCCTGCTCGCGGGTGAGCGGCGCCGCTGCATCCGGTGGCTGCTCGAGGGCATGCGTGCGGCAAGCAGCAAGCGCTGGTGGCTGACCGCCGTCATGGCCTTCTCGTGGCCCGCACCGTTGGTGCGCAGCTATGTGGTGCGGGCGCGCCGGCGTGGACTGCAGGTGGCCTGAACGCCTGGCGAGCGCACCGCAGGAGCCAGCACAATGCGGGCTGTGCCATTCGAGCGCAGGCCCCGATGAAGCTTCCCTGGCTGGACCCCGGCGACCCGTTCCCACCCGCGCGTGAGGCCTGGGATGCATCCCAGCCGGCGCCCGGGCTGCTCGCCGCGGGGGGTGCGCTGGACGTCCCGACCCTGCTGCGCGCCTACAGCGGCGGCGTCTTTCCCTGGTTCAGCGAGGGCCAGCCCATCCTGTGGTGGAGCACCGATCCGCGCATGGTGCTCTTCACGGCCGAGTTCCGGCTGCACCGGTCCCTGCGCAAGACCCTCCAGAAGTTTGCCGCCGACCCGCGCTGCGAGGTCCGCGTCGACAGCGCGTTCGGCGAGGTGGTCCGCGCCTGCGCCGGCACGCCGCGCGACGGCCAGTCGGGCACCTGGATCGTGCCCGACATGGTTGCCGCCTACGAGTCCTTCCATGCTGCGGGCCACGCGCACAGCATCGAGACCTGGATCGACGGCCGCCTCGCGGGCGGCCTCTACTGCGTGGCGGTCGGACGAGCGGTCTTCGGCGAGTCGATGTTCACCAGGGTGCCCGACGCGTCGAAGATCGCGTTGGCCGCACTGGTGGCGTTCTGCCGGCGCCATGCCATCGCGTGCATCGATTGCCAGCAGAACACGCAGCACCTGGCCTCGCTCGGCGCCCGCGAGATCCCGCGCGAGGACTTTGTTGCAGGGGTCGCGCGGCGGGTGCGGGAACGGGGGCCGCAGTGGGAATTCGAGCCCGTATACTGGCGCGAACTCCTGTTGCCGAAGCCTGCCGCGTGACGCATCTCAAGGATCTTCCGCTCCAGACCCTGCAGTTCTATGCGACGGCACCCTACCCGTGCAGCTACCTGCCGGGCAAGCAGGCCCGCTCGCAGGTGGCGACGCCCAGCCACCTGATCCACAACGACGCCTACTCGGACCTGGTCACCAGCGGCTTCCGGCGCAGCGGCATGTTCACCTACCGGCCGTACTGCGACGGCTGCCGCGCCTGCGTGCCGTTGCGCGTGCTCGCCGAGCGCTTCCAGCCCAACCGCAGCCAGCGCCGTGCGTGGGCGCGCCACCAGGACCTGCAGGCACGCGTGCTCAAGCTGTGCTTCGTGCCCGAGCACTACCAGTTGTACCTGCGCTACCAGAGCGGCCGGCACGCGGGTGGCGGCATGGACCACGACAGCATCGACCAGTACACGCAGTTCCTCCTGCAGAGCCGGGTCAACTCACGCCTGGTCGAGTTCCGCGAGACGCTGCCCGGCGGCGCGCCCGGCGCGCTGCGGATGGTGTCCATCCTCGATGTCCTCGGTGATGGCCTGTCGGCCGTCTACACCTTCTACGAGCCGGACGCGGCCGCCAGCTACGGCACCTACAGCGTGCTCTGGCAGATCGACCAGGCGCGCAAGCTCAAGTTGCCGCACGTCTACCTCGGCTACTGGATCGAGGAAAGCCCGAAGATGAGCTACAAGGCACGCTTCGAGCCGCACGAGGTGTTGCAGGACGGCACCTGGCTCGAACGTGGCTGCGGCGCGCGGCATTTCACGACATAAAATTGCGGGGACCCCACGTTCCCCATGAGAAAGCAAGCTCCCGGCCAGGCGGCCACCCCCACGATCCAGGTCATCGAGCGCATGTTCGCGCTCATCGACGTGCTCGCCGCGCGCGAGGAAGCGGTGTCCCTCAAGGAGATCAGCGAGAAGACCGGCCTGCATCCCTCGACCACCCACCGCATCCTCAACGACCTCGCGGTCGGCCGCTTCGTGGACCGGCCCGAAGCGGGAAGCTACCGGCTGGGCATGCGGCTGCTGGAGCTGGGCAACCTGGTCAAGGGTCGCCTCAACGTGCGCGACGCGGCTCTGGCACCGATGCGGGAACTGCACAAGCTGATCCAGCAGCCGGTCAACCTGTCCGTGCGGCAGGGCGACGAGATCATCTACGTCGAGCGGGCGTACAGCGAGCGCTCGGGCATGCAGGTGGTGCGCGCCATCGGGGGCCGTGCCCCGCTGCACCTCACCTCCACCGGCAAGCTGTTCCTCGCCGCGGACGAGCCGCCGCGCGTGCGCGCCTATGCCACGCGCACGGGCCTCGCGGGGCACACGCGCAACAGCATCACCCAGCTGCCGGTCCTCGAGCGGGAGCTTGCGAAGGCGAGGCAGTACGGGATCGCGCGCGACAACGAGGAACTGGAGCTGGGCGTTCGTTGCATGGCTGCCGGCATCTACGACGACCAGGGCAAGCTGGTCGCCGGGCTGTCGATTTCGGCGCCGGCCGACCGGCTGGACGAAGGCTGGCTGACCAAGCTGCAATCCACGGCGAACGAGATCTCCGCATCGCTCGGGCACAAGCCTCCTGCGCAACGGGCAGCGGCGTGACGCCGCGGTCGCCATAAAAAAAAGGCGCCGGTGGCGCCTTTTTGTCCTTCTTGCGGTGTCGCGGTCAGCCGTTGACTTGGCGGATGACGGTGCTGGTCGCGGGCGTCACCGTGGCGGGGGTGTTGGTCTCGACCCAGCGGCGCACGCGCTCGGCGTCGCCCAGGCGGCTCAGCTTTCCGGCGGAGTCCAGGAAGACCATGATCACCTTGCGGCCGGCCACCTTGGCCTGCATCACCAGGCACTGGCCGGCCTCGGAGATGTAGCCGGTTTTCTGCAGGCCGATGTCCCAGTCGGGGTTCTTCACCAGGCGGTTGGTGTTGTTGTACTGGAGCGTCCGCTTGCCGACGGCCATCTGGTACCCGGGCGAAGTGGAGTACTCGCGCAGCAGGGCGTCCTGGTAGGCGGCGTTCGCCAGCGTCGCCAGGTCCTTGGCGCTCGACTGGTTGCGGCTGGACAGGCCGGTGGGCTCGACGTACTGCGTGTCCTTCATGCCGAGCATGCGTGCCTTCGCATTCATCAGGGCGACGAAGGCCGGAAGGCCGCCGGGGTAAGTGCGGCCCAGCGCGTTGGCCGCGCGGTTCTCGCTGGACATCAGGGCCAGGTGCAGCGCTTCGCCCCGGGTGAGCTGCGCGCCCACGCGCAAGCGGGAGGTGCTGCCCTTCTCGGTGTCCACGTCGTCCTGGGTGATGGTGATCACCTCGTCCAGCGGCAGCTTGGCCTCGCTGATGATCAGGCCCGTCATCAGCTTGGTGAGCGATGCGATCGGCAGCACCGCCGAATCGTTCTTGGAGAACAGCACCTCGTTGGTGTCCTGGTCGACGACCAGGGCCACGCTGGAACGCAGCTCCAGTTCGTCCTGCGTGCCGTGCAGGCCGGCCAGCTTGCCGTACGACGGGCGCGGCGTGGCGGCGATCACCACGGAGCGGCGCTTGCCAGCCACGTAGCTCTTGTTCACGCGCTGAGCCACGCTGCGCTGCTTCTTGGCAACCACCACCTTGCGGTTGGCGGCCTCGGCCTCCACAGGTGCAACGATGGCCATCACGGAGATGGCCGCCACTGCGAGGAGAAATCGGTCGATGGTCTGTTTCACAACGTTCGGCGGCGAGAGGTGCATCCAAGACTCCTGTGCTTGGCGATCCGGACGTCGGATCGGTAAAAAATGCACTACATCAACAACTTAGGGAACAATCCTAACCTGCCGCCGAATTATATGGACACAAACCTAACCTTGTGCAGCCACCCGCTCAGCTTTACTTTGTAACTTGTTGAGTGCGCTGAGATAAGCCTTGGCCGACGCGACCACGATGTCGGGGTCGGCGCCCACACCGTTCACCACCCGGCCGGAGTTCTGCAGCCGGACCGTGACCTCACCCTGGCTCTCCGTGGAGCCGCTGATGGCGTTGACGGAATACAACACCATCTCCGCCCCGCTCTTCACGTGGCTCTCGATGGCCTTGAGCGACGCATCGACCGGCCCGTTGCCATCCGACTCCCCCCGCACCTCACGCCCGTCGGCGGTGAACACGACAGTCGCATGCGGCCGCTCGCCGGTCTCGCTGTGCTGGCGCAGCGAGACCAGGCGGAAGGTCTCCTGCTCCTGCGTCACCGCTTCGTCGCTCACCAGCGCCAGGATGTCCTCGTCGAAGATCTCGCTCTTGCGGTCGGCCAGTTCCTTGAACTTGGCGAACGCGGCGTTGACCTCCGCCTCGCTGTCGAGCTGGACGCCGAGCTCCTGCAGGCGTTGCTTGAAGGCATTGCGGCCCGACAGCTTGCCCAGCACGATCTTGTTGGCGCTCCAGCCCACGTCCTCGGCCCGCATGATCTCGTAGGTGTCGCGTGCCTTGAGCACGCCGTCCTGGTGGATGCCGCTCGCGTGCGCGAATGCGTTGGCGCCCACGACCGCCTTGTTGGGCTGCACCACGAAGCCGGTGGTCTGGCTCACCATGCGGCTGGCGGCCACGATGTGGTGCGTGTCGATGTTGAGCTCCAGCCCGAAGTAGTCCTTGCGGGTCTTCACCGCCATGACGATCTCCTCGAGCGAGCAGTTCCCGGCGCGTTCGCCCAGGCCGTTGATCGTGCACTCCACCTGGCGTGCGCCGCCGATCTTCACCCCCGCGAGCGAGTTCGCGACCGCCATGCCCAGGTCGTTGTGGCAGTGAACCGACCAGACCGCGCGGTCGGAGTTGGGCACGCGCTCACGCAGCATGCGGATGAAGTTGCCGTAGAGCTCCGGCACCGCGTAGCCCACGGTGTCCGGCACGTTGATGGTGGTGGCGCCTTCGGCGATCACCGCCTCCAGCACGCGGCAGAGGAAGTCCGGGTCGCTGCGGTAGCCGTCCTCGGGGGAGAACTCGATGTCCGCACACAGGTTGCGGGCGAAGCGCACCGCCTGCTTGGCCTGCTCGAGCACCTGCTCGGGCGTCATGCGCAGCTTCTTTTCCATGTGCAGCGGCGACGTGGCGATGAAGGTGTGGATGCGCGAGCGTGCGGCGTCCTTCAGGGCCTCGGCGGCGCGCGAGATGTCCCGGTCGTTGGCCCGGGACAGCCCGCAGACGGTCGAGTCCTTGATGGCGCGGGCAATGGTTTGCACCGCCTCGAAGTCGCCGTTGGAGCTGGCGGGGAAGCCCGCCTCGATGACGTCGACCTTCAGGCGCTCCAGCTGGCGCGCGATGCGCAGCTTTTCGTCGCGCGTCATGGACGCGCCGGGCGACTGCTCGCCGTCGCGCAAGGTGGTGTCGAAGATGATCAGTTGGTCTGCCATGCCGCTTCCTCCGGGGTCTGGGTGCCCTGCGCGCGCTGCAGGCCGGAGACGATGGCCTTGAGCGACGCGGACACGATGTTCGCATCCATTCCGACACCGAACAACGTGCGTTGACCGATGCGCAATTCGAGATAGGCCACGGCCTGCGCGTTCGCGCCAGAGCCGATGGCATGTTCGTGGTAGTCCAGCACCCGCAGCGACACGCCCGTCGCCACCGCGAGGCCCTCGACGAAGGCGTCGATCGGCCCGTTGCCGGCGCCCTGCACGTCCAGCGCGCGGCTGCCAATCTGCACCTGCGCGGCCATCTTGACCAGGCGGCCGTCGGGGCCGCCGGCCTCCTCGAGCACCTGGTGGCGCGGGGCGGGCACGCTGCGCAGCCCGTACTCGCGCTCGAACAGCGCATGCAGCTCGCGCGCAGACAGCTCCTTGCCGCTCGCGTCCATGACGGCCTGCACCACCTGGCTGAACTCGATCTGCAGCCGCCGCGGCAGCTCCAGGCCGAACTCGCTTTCGAGCAGGTAGGAGATGCCGCCCTTGCCGGACTGGCTGTTGACGCGGATCACCGCCTCGTAGCTGCGGCCCAGGTCCTTGGGGTCCAGCGGCAGGTAGGGCATGTCCCAGGCGTCGCCCTCGCGCCGGGCGGCGAAGGACTTCTTGATCGCGTCCTGGTGCGACCCGGAGAACGAGGTGTAGACCAGGTCGCCGGCGTACGGGTGGCGCGGGTGCACCGGCAGCTGGTTGCAATGCTCCACCGTGCGCCGGATCTCGTCGATGTCGGAAAAGTCCAGGCCAGGATGGACCCCCTGCGTGTACAGGTTGAGCGCCACGTTCACCAGGTCGAGGTTGCCGGTGCGTTCGCCATTGCCGAAGAGGCAGCCTTCCAGGCGGTCGGCACCCGCCATCAGCGCGAACTCGCCGGCGGCGGTGCCGGTGCCGCGGTCGTTGTGCGGATGCACCGACAGCACGATGCTGTCGCGCCGCTCCAGGTGGCGGTGCATCCACTCGATCATGTCGGCGAAGATGTTCGGGGTGGAGTGCTCCACCGTCGACGGCAGGTTCACGATGCACTTGTGCTGGGGCGTGGGCTGCCACACGGCCGTCACCGCATCGACCACGCGCTTGGCGAAGGCCAGCTCGGTGCCGGAGAACATCTCCGGCGAGTACTGGAACACCCATTCCGTGCCGGGCTGCTGGTCCGCCAGCTCCATGAACAGGCGGGCCTGCCCGGTGGCCAGCTCCACGATGCCGTCCTCGTCCAGCCCGAGCACCACCTTGCGCATCACCGGCGCAGTGGCGTTGTACAGGTGGACCACCGCGCGCCGGGCGCCCTGCAGCGACTCGAAGGTGCGGCGCACCAGCGGCTCGCGGGCCTGGGTCAGCACCTGGATCGTCACGTCGGGCGGGATCCGGTCCTCCTCGATCAGCTTGCGCACGAAGTCCCACTCGACCTGCGACGCCGAGGGGAAGCCCACCTCGATCTCCTTGAAGCCGATCTTCACCAGCGTTTCGAACATGCGCAGCTTGCGGGCGATGTCCATCGGCTCGATGAGCGCCTGGTTGCCGTCCCGCAGGTCCACGCTGCACCACACCGGCGGCCGGGTCAGCACCGCGTCGGGCCAGGTGCGGTCCGCCAGCCGCACGGGGGCGAACGGGCGGTACTTGGTGGCGGGGTCTTTCAGCATGGACATGTCGGTCTTTCGTCTCGGTGATCCCCAGCAGCCCCAAAGAAAAACGGCCCGCTGCTGGTGCAAACGGGCCGTCGAGTGAGGTCTTGCGCGCGCGCTACCGTCTCCGCCCGTGGGTGGATAGCAGTAGAGCCAGCGAAATCAGGTTCATCGCGGGCGAATGTAGCACACCTGCCCGTCCGCACGCGCGGGCAGGTCGCACGAGCGCAGGCACGGCCGTCATTTGTGCAGTCCGCTTTCCTCGGGTTCGTCGGTCGAGGTGCTGATCACGCTGGCGCGCTGCCCCTTGGCCTTGCGCCATCCGTACAGCGCGTAGCCCGACAGGCCGTAGACGCAGAACAGGACGAACAGCACCACCGGCGGGTCGATGTTGATCACCGCGATGCCCAGCGCGATCAGCACGATCACCGCGAAGGGCACGCTCTTCTTCATCGACACGTCCTTGAAGCTGTAGAACGGCACGTTGGTCACCATCGTGAGCCCGGCATACAGCGAGAAGGCGAACATGATCCAGCTCACGTCGGGGCCGCGGACGCCGTAGTCCGTCATGAGCCAGATGAACCCGGCCACCAGCGCCGCGGCGGCCGGCGACGGCAGTCCCTGGAAGTAGCGCTTGTCCACCACGCCCGTGTTCACGTTGAAGCGCGCCAGTCGCAGCGCGGCGCAGGCGCAGTAGACGAAGGCGGCAATCCAGCCCCAGCGCCCCAGACCCTTGAGCGCCCACTCGTAGGCGATCAGCGCCGGCGCGGCGCCGAAGGACACCATGTCGGAGAGCGAATCCATCTGCTCGCCGAAGGCGCTCTGGGTGTTGGTCATGCGCGCCACGCGGCCGTCCAGGCTGTCCAGCACCATGGCCACGAAGACGCCCACGGCGGCGAGGTCGAAGCGCTGGTTCATCGCCATGACCACGGAGAAGAAGCCCCCGAAGAGCGCCGCCAGCGTGAAGAGGTTGGGCAGGATGTAGATGCCCTTGCGGCGCTTGCGCACCACGACGCCCTCTTCAGGGCTCGCGTCGGAGTTGCTGGTGCCGTCGTGCATGGCCCCGAGTGTATCCAGCCTGAAACGGCGAAGCCGCCCTGGGGCGGCCTCGGCGGGTCCCGGGCGGCACGGAGGCCGCCGGCGGATCAGTTGCGGGTCTGGTCGACCAGCTTGTTCTTCTTGATCCAGGGCATCATCGCGCGCAGCTGCTCGCCGACGGTCTCGATCTGGTGCTCGCCCATGATGCGGCGCTTGGACAACAGGGTCGGCGCGCCGGCGCGGTTCTCCAGGATGAAGCTCTTGGCGTACTCGCCGCTCTGGATGTCCTTCAAGACCTGCTTCATCACCTTCTTGGTCTCGTCCGTCACGATGCGCGGGCCGGTGACGTACTCGCCGTACTCCGCGTTATTGGAGATCGAGTAGTTCATGTTCGCGATGCCGCCCTCGTAGATCATGTCCACGATCAGCTTGAGCTCGTGCAGGCACTCGAAGTACGCCATCTCGGGCGCGTAGCCGGCTTCCACCAGCGTCTCGAAGCCGGCCTTGATCAGCTCGACGGTGCCGCCGCACAGCACGGCCTGCTCGCCGAACAGGTCGGTCTCGGTCTCCTCGCGGAAGTTGGTCTCGATGATGCCGGCCTTGCCGCCGCCGTTGGCCATGGCGTACGACAGCGCCAGGTCGCGGGCCTTGCCGCTCTTGTCCTGCTGCACGGCCACCAGGTGGGGCACGCCGCCACCCTGGGTGTAGGTGCCGCGCACGGTGTGGCCGGGAGCCTTGGGCGCCACCATCCAGACGTCCAGGTCGGCACGCGGGGTGACGAAGCCGTAGTGCACGTTGAAGCCGTGGGCAAACACCAGCGAGGCGCCCTGCTTGATGTTCGGCTCGACGTCCTTTTTGTAGACCTCGGCGATCTGCTCGTCGGGCAGCAGGATCATGACCACGTCGGCGGACTTCACCGCGTCGGCGACCTCGGCGACCTTCAGGCCGGCCTTCTCGACCTTGGGCCAGCTGGCGCCGCCCTTGCGCAGGCCGACCACCACCTTCACGCCGCTGTCGTTCAGGTTCTGCGCGTGCGCGTGGCCCTGCGAGCCGTAGCCGATGATCGCGACGGTCTTGCCCTTGATCAGGCTCAGGTCGCAGTCCTTGTCGTAGTACACCTTCATGGTCTTCTCTCTCCGGTTGAATCGTTGCCGCCGTTCGTTGCTGGCCTGTCGAAGGACTCGTCAGGTGCCCGCCGCGGCGGGACTTCGACAGGCTCAGCCCGAACGGGCGTTTGGCTGAGCCCGCTTGTGTTGGCCTAGATGCGCAGGACCCGCTCGCCACGGCCGATGCCGCTGGCGCCGGTGCGCACGGTCTCCAGGATCGCGCTGCGCTCGATGGCTTCGAGAAAGGCGTCGTTCTTGCCCTGGTCGCCGGTCAGCTCGATCGTGTAGCTCTTCTCGGTCACGTCGATGATGCGGCCGCGGAAGATGTCCGCCATCCGCTTCATCTCCTCGCGCTCCTTGCCCACCGCCCGCACCTTCACCATCATGAGCTCGCGCTCGGTGTAGGCACCCTCGGTGAGGTCGACCACCTTGACCACCTCGATCAGGCGGTTCAGGTGCTTGGTGATCTGCTCGATGACGTCGTCCGAGCCGGTGGTCTGGATCGTCATGCGCGAGAGCGACGGGTCTTCCGTCGGTGCCACGGTGAGCGATTCGATGTTGTAGCCGCGCGCCGAGAAGAGGCCCACGACGCGGGAGAGTGCGCCGGGTTCGTTTTCCAGCAGCACCGCGATGATGTGTTTCATGTCCATTCGACTCCTCTTTTCGCCGCCCTCCCCCGCTGCCGGTAAGCAGCTGGCTCGGCGGGCAATAGATTCGTCGCCCTTGCTGTTGCTATTGATTCGATAGCTGCTCGCCCGCGCGGGGTGCGGGCTACAGCCACTTTTGGCTTAGAGGTCTTCCGACCCCAGCAGCATCTCGGTGATGCCCTGCCCGGCCTTGACCATCGGCCAGACGTTCTCGGTGGGGTCGGTGCGGAAGTCCATGAAGACCGTGCGGTCCTTGAGCTTGCGCGCCTCGCGCAGCGCGGGCTCCACGTCCTGGGGCCGCTCGATCAGCATGCCCACGTGGCCATAGGCCTCGGCCAGCTTCACGAAGTTGGGCAGCGCGTCCATGTAGCTGTGGCTGTAGCGGCCCTCGTAGTCGAGCTCCTGCCACTGGCGCACCATGCCGAGGTAGCGATTGTTCAGGGCGATGACCTTGATCGGCGTGTTGTACTGCAGGCAGGTGGACAGCTCCTGGATGCACATCTGCACCGAGCCTTCGCCCGTCACGCAGTACACCTCGCTGTCCGGCTTGGCCAGCTTGATGCCCATGGCGTAGGGGATGCCCACGCCCATGGTGCCGAGCCCGCCCGAGTTGATCCAGCGGCGCGGCTCCTGGAACTTGTAGAACTGGGCCGCCCACATCTGGTGCTGCCCGACGTCGGACGTGATGTACGTGTCGACGTCGCGGGTCATGTTCCAGAGCGTCTCGATCACGTGCTGCGGCTTGATCACCTCGCGGTTGGCGCGGTCGTAGCGCAGGCAGTCGCGCTTGCGCCAGCCGTCGATGGTTTCCCACCAGCCGGCCAGGGCCTGCGGGTCGGCCTTGGCGCCCGACTCGCGGATGCTGGCGATCAGGTCGGCCAGCACCTCCTTGACGTCGCCCACGATCGGCACGTCGACCTTGACGCGCTTGGAGATGCTCGACGGATCGATGTCGATGTGGATGATCTTGCGTTCGCTGGAGGCGAAGTGCTTGGGGTTGCCGATCACGCGGTCGTCGAATCGCGCGCCCACGGCCAGCAGCACGTCGCAGTTCTGCATGGCGTTGTTGGCCTCGATCGTGCCGTGCATGCCCAGCATGCCCAGGAACTTGGGATCGGTGCCGGAGATGGCGCCCAGGCCCATCAGCGTGTTGGTGCACGGGTAGCCGAGCAGGTCGGCCAGCGCGCGCAGTTCCTCGGTCGCGTTGCCCAGGATCACGCCGCCACCGGTGTAGATGTAGGGCCGCTTGGCCGAGGTGAGCAGCTGCACCGCCTTGCGCACCTGGCCGCCGTGGCCCTTGCGCACCGGGTTGTACGACCGCATCTCGACCTTGTCGGGGTAGCCGTGGTACGGGGTGCGGTTGAATGACACATCCTTCGGGATGTCCACCACCACCGGGCCGGGCCGGCCGCTGCGGGCGATGTGGAAGGCCTTCTTCATCACCTCGGCCAGGTCGCGCACGTCCTTCACCAGGAAGTTGTGCTTGACGATGGGGCGGGTGATGCCGACCGTGTCGCATTCCTGGAAGGCGTCCAGGCCGATCGCCGCCGTGGGCACCTGGCCCGTGACGATCACCATGGGGATGCTGTCCATGTAGGCGGTGGCGATGCCGGTGATCGCGTTGGTCACGCCCGGGCCCGAGGTCACCAGGGCCACGCCGACGTCACCGGTGGCGCGGGCGTAGCCGTCGGCCGCGTGCACCGCGGCCTGCTCGTGGCGCACCAGCACGTGCTGGATGGTGTCCTGCTTGTAGAACGCGTCGTAGATGTGGAGCACCGCGCCGCCGGGGTAGCCCCAGACGTACTTGACGCCTTCGGCCTGCAGGGCCTTGACGAGGATTTCGGCGCCGCGCAGATCCTGGGGCGGGGGGGTGTGGAGGCCGGCGGTGGCGGCGGCCGCGGAGCTGAGCTCCGCCTTGGACATTTCCATGATCAACCTTTCGGGTTTCGGGAACGAAAAACCTCGGGGTGCCCCTTCCCAAAACCCTTGTGGGGCCGGGTCGGGACTTAGAACCCACTGACCATGGACGGGCCGATTGCACCGCCGGATCCGGGCTCGTTTGCCTGTGACTTGCAGCGCGCATTATGTCACCTCAACGGGGCGGGCCCCGCACCGCGCGGGGCGGGTGCCATAATCCCGCCGCAAACGCGTCCCCCGCAGAGACAAACGCAGCGTCCCGAAGGCCCCCCGCCCCTTGGCCACCGAACGAGAACTTTCCGACTTCCTCAAGAGCGTCGAAAAACGAGCCTTCAAGCGCTCGGTCTACCACGTGCGGGACGACGAGGCGGCGCTGGACATCGTCCAGGAAAGCATGATGAAGCTGGCCGAGCACTACGGTGACAAGCCGCCGGCGGAGCTTCCCATGCTGTTCCAGCGGATCCTGTCGAACTGCACGCTCGACTGGTTCCGCCGGCAGAAGACGCGCAACGCCCTGTTCTCCAACATGAGCGACTTCGAATCCGCATCGGATGACGGAGATTTCGATCTGCTGGAAACTTACACTCCGCTGGAGGGGTCGCAGCAGGCGGAGAGCGCGGAAGACGTCACGCGGCGGGCGCAGATCTTGCGGGAGATCGAAACCGAGATCCAGGCCCTCCCGGGGCGTCAACGCGAAGCCTTCCTGATGCGTTACTGGGAAGACATGGACGTGGCCGAAACGGCGGCGGCGATGGGCTGTTCGGAGGGAAGCGTCAAGACGCACTGCTCCAGGGCAGTCCAGGCCCTCAGCAAAGCACTGAAGGCAAAGGGATTACAACGATGAACGACGTGACTGCCGACAACGCGATCAGCCAGGACCGCTTCGGCCGCCGGCTTGCCGCGCGGCTGGACGCCGGGCTCGACGACCTTCCCCCCGACGTCACCGAGCGGCTGCGCGCCGCGCGCACCCAGGCACTGGCCCGCCGCAAGGTCGCCGTCCTGCAGACCGCCAGCACCGTCGTGGCCTCGGGCAGCCAGGCCGCCCTCGGGTCCGGCGACGACCGCTTCACCTGGTGGCAGCGGATCGCGTCCGCCCTGCCACTGCTGGCCCTGGCCGCCGGCCTGGTGGCCATCCACGTCGTGCAGAACGAGCGCCGCGCAGCCGAGGTGGCCGAGGTCGACGCCGCGCTGCTCACCGACGACCTGCCGCCCGCCGCCTACGCCGACCCCGGCTTCGCGCAGTTCCTGAAGTCCGGCCGGTGACCGGAGGGCGGCGCATGCAGGCCCTGCACCATCCGCAACCCGCTGCTCGGCGATCCGTCGCCGCGCGCGCGGCGGCGCTCGTCCTCGTCGTGGCCTGCGCTTCGGTGCACGCCGTGGCCGTGCCGCAGGCCGGCGCGGCGCCGGGCGTGGTCCTGGCCGACGGCGGCCGGTCGGCCGCCAAGGTGGCACCCGCAGCTGCCGCTCCCCGGGCCGTGTCCGAGACGCGTCCGCTCTGGAGCGAGCTCAACGGTGAACAGCAGCAGGCCCTTCAGCCGCTGTCGCGCACCTGGAACACCCTCAGCGAAGCCCAGAAGCGCAAGTGGATCGCCCTGTCGCGCAACTACCGCCAGATGCCCGCGCCCGAGCAGGCCAAGCTGCACAGCCGCATGAACGACTGGGTGGCGCTCAGCCCCCAGCAGCGTTCGCAGGCGCGGCTCAACTTCGCCGAGACGAAAGACCTCTCGCCCGACGACAAGAAGGCCAAGTGGGAGGCCTACCAGGCCCTGTCCGCCGAGGAAAAGCGCAAGCTCGCCGCCGGCACCGCGCGCACGCCGCCCACGGCCGCCGCCGTGCGGCCGGTGCCGCCCCAGAAGCTGGCCAACGTGCCCAGCAAGTCGGGCCGCGAGACCAAGGCGCCGCGCATCGCGGCCGGTCCGCCCGAGCCCCTGGCCAACCAGCCGGTGCCGGCGCCGGTGCCCCTGCTGCCCCAGTGACCCCGCGCGGATGAACGACGCGCCGAACGCGTCGGGCGGCGCTGCGCCGCCCGCTGCCGGGGCGGGCATGGCCCCGTCCCTGCGGCGCCGCATGGCGTGCTGGCTGTACGAAGGCGTGCTGCTGGTCGGGATCATCCTGCCGGCCGGGCTGCTCTTCAGCATCGCCACCGGCATGCGCCACGCGCTGCAGAACCGGGCCGGGCTCATCGCATTCCTGTTCGCGGTGCTCGGGCTGTACTTCATGTTCTGCTGGCGGCGCGGCCAGACGCTGGCGATGAAGACCTGGCGCATCCAGGTGGTGGACCGAAAAGGCCACCCGCTCACGCGCGGCCGTGCCCTGTGGCGCTACGGCTGCAGCTGGCTGTGGTTCCTGCCGCCGCTGGCCGTGCTCGCCCCGTTCCAGCTGCCCGGGCGGGAGGTTGCGGTCATCGTCTTCGGCTGGGTCGCCACTTGGGCTCTGCTCAGCCGCTTCCATCCGCAGCGCCAGTTCTGGCACGACGCCCTGGCCGGCACGCGCCTCGTGGCCGCACCGCCGCCGGCTGCAGGGCGCGCTGCCAGGACCCCGTCACAGGCGTCGTAGAAAATGGCGGGCATGTCCAGCCCGCCCGACGCCCTGCGCCCTGTTCCTCCCCACAAGCTGCGCACCGGCGTGCGCCGGATCTGGTTTGCCACCGGCTACTCGCTGCAGGGCCTGCGCGCGGGCTGGGGCGAGCCGGCGTTCCGGCAGGAAGTGATCGCGGCGCTGGTGCTCCTGCCGCTGGCGTTCTGGCTCGGCCAGGGCTGGGTGCAGGTGGCCCTGCTGGCCGGCTCGGTGCTGCTGGTGATGATCGTGGAACTGCTCAACACCGGCATCGAGACCGTGGTCGACCGCATCGGCCCCGAGTGGCACGACCTGTCCAAGCGGGCCAAGGACATGGGCAGTGCCGCCGTCCTGCTGTCGCTCCTGCTGGCCCTGGGCATCTGGACCGCCGCCATCGCCGAGCGGGTGGGCGCATGAGCGTCGCGGCGGCGCCGTTTTCCGTCTGCGTCTACTGCGGATCGCGCAACGGCGTGGCCGAGCCCTTCGTCGAGGCGGCCCGCGCCGTCGGGCGCTGGATTGGCGAGCGCGGCGGCCGCCTGGTGTACGGCGGCGGCAACAACGGGCTGATGGGCACCGTGGCGGATGCGACGCTGGCGGCGGGCGGCACCGTCGTCGGGGTGATCCCGCAGGCCCTGGTCGAGAAGGAGTGGGCCAAGCACGACTGCACGGAGTTGCACATCGTGGACAGCATGCACGACCGCAAGCGGCTGATGGCGGAGCACGCCGGCGCCTTCCTGGCGCTGCCGGGGGGCATCGGCACCTTCGAGGAGCTGTTCGAGGTCTGGACCTGGCGGCAGCTGGGCTACCACGACAAGCCGGTGGGCATCCTGGATACCGATGGCTACTACCGGCCCCTGCTCGGATTCCTGGCGGCCAGCGTGGGCCACGGCTTCATGAACGACTGGCAGATGGACCTGGTGCGCGTGGGCACCGAGCCGGGCGCCCTGCTGCAGGCGCTGGTGGACGAAGCCGCCGGCAACCGCCAGGGCCAGGACCTGTCGCAGATCTAGCGGGTCAGACGGCCGATTCGTCGGTCTCGCCGGTGCGGATGCGCACCACGCGTTCGACGCTGGTGATGAAGATCTTGCCGTCGCCGATCTTGCCGGTGCGCGCGGCCTTGACGATGCCGTCGACGCAGCGGTCGACGTCGTCGTCCTTGACCACCACCTCCACCTTCACCTTCGGCAGGAAGTCGACCACGTACTCGGCACCGCGGTACAGCTCGGTGTGCCCCTTCTGCCGGCCGAAGCCCTTGACCTCGGTGACCGTGAGGCCGGTGACACCACACTCGGCGAGCGCCTCGCGCACTTCCTCGAGCTTGAACGGTTTGACGATGGCGGTGATCTGTTTCATGTCCTCTTCCTCTGGTCCTAGGCGCGGAACCTGCCCGTAATAGGATAGCGCCAATCCTTGCCGAAGCTGCGGTGGGTCACCCGGATGCCCACCGGCGCCTGCCGCCGCTTGTATTCGTTGATCCGCACCAGGCGGGCCACCCGCTCCACCACCGCGCGGTCGAATCCCGCCGCGACGATCTGCTCCACGCCCTCGTCGTATTCCATGTAGCGCGAGAGGATGTCGTCCAGCATGTCGTAGGGCGGCAGGCTGTCCTGGTCGACCTGGCCAGGCCGCAGTTCCGCGCTGGGCGGCCGCGTGATGATGCGCTCGGGGATCGGGTCGGCGCCGGTGCCGTACGGGTCGTGCGCGTTGCGCCAGCGGGCCAGCCGGAACACCATGGTCTTGAGCACGTCCTTGATGACCGCGAAGCCGCCGGCCATGTCGCCGTACAGCGTGCAGTAGCCCGTGGCCATCTCGCTCTTGTTGCCGGTCGTCAGCACGATGCTGCCGAACTTGTTGGACAGCGCCATCAGCAGCACGCCGCGGATGCGGGCCTGGATGTTCTCTTCGGTCGTGTCCTCCGGCAGCCCCGCGAACTCGCCCGCCAGTGCCGCCTTGAACGCCTCGAACTGCGGCACGATGGAGATCTCGTCGTAGCGCACGCCCAGCCGCGCGGCCATGTCGCGCGCGTCGATCCAGGAGATGTCCGCGGTATAGGGCGACGGCATCATCACGGCGCGCACCCGGTCCTTGCCGAGCGCGTCGACCGCGATGGCCAGCACCAGCGCGGAATCGATGCCGCCCGACAGCCCCAGCAGCACGCCGGGAAAGCCGTTCTTGCCGATGTAGTCGCGCACGCCGAGCACCAGCGCGTCCCAGAGGTCGGCCTCGGGCTCGCGCACCGGCGCAGTGGACGCCTGCAGCGCCAGGCCGGGGGCGGCCGGCTCCACCCGCACCATGAAGAGGTCCTCGACGAAGCCGGGCGCGCGGCCCGCCAGGGCACCATCGGCCGCGACCGCGAAGGAGCCGCCGTCGAACACCACTTCGTCCTGCCCGCCGACGAGGTGGGCGTAGACCACGGGCAGGCCCACGGCGCGCGCCCGGTCGGCCATGCGTGCCACGCGCTCCCCGCCCTTGCCCACGTGGAACGGCGACGCATTGATCACGGCCAGCAGCTGGGCACCGGACTCCTGCGCCAGCTGGGCGGGCTCGTCGAACCACGCGTCCTCGCAGATCAGCAGCCCGACGCTGACGCCCTCGACCTGGAACACGCAGGTGCCGCGGCCCGGCGTGAAGTAGCGGCGCTCGTCGAACACCTGGTAGTTGGGCAGCTCGCGCTTGGCGTAGGTCTCCAGCACGCGGCCCTCGCAGAGCACGCTGGCCGCATTGAGGCGGCGCTGCACCTGCACCGACCGGCTGCGCAGGTCGCCACCCACCGGGTGCCCGACCACCACGTGCAGGCCCTTCAACCCCGCCAGCGCGTGGGCCACCGTTTTGACGGCATCATCACAGGCAGCGATGAAGGCGGGGCGCAGGAACAGGTCTTCGGCGGCATAGCCGCAGATCGACAGCTCGGGGGTGAGCACCAGGCGCGCGCCTCGTGCGTAGGCACTGCGTGCGGCATCGACGATCTTCTGCGCATTCCCCGCCATGTCGCCCACCACGAAGTTGAGTTGGGCGATGCAGATGTGAAGGGCCATGTCAGCAGTGGGAAAAGACGCGGACGATTATGTCATTCGGGTGTGCGAATCGCCGGGCATGGTGCCCGCTGCCGCATGGAACGAACTGGTGGACCTGCAGGACGCGCCGACACCGTTCCTGCGCCACGAGTACCTGGCGGCCCTGCACGAAAGCGGCAGCGCCACGCCGGCCAAGGGCTGGTCGCCCGGCTGGCTGACGCTCTGGCGTGGCGACGTGCTGCAAGCGGGCTGCGCGCTCTACCTCAAGGACCACTCGTACGGCGAGTACGTGTTCGACTGGGCCTGGGCCAGTGCCTACGAGCAGAACGGCCTGGCCTACTACCCCAAGGGCGTGGTGGCGGTGCCGTTCACGCCGGTGCCCGGCTCGCGGCTGCTGGCCCGCGACGACGCCGCGCGCGCCGCGCTGGTGGACCTGCTGCTCGCCGCCGGCCGCGACAATGGCCTGTCGTCGCTGCACCTGCTCTTCCTCTCGCCGGCGGACGTGCGCGCCTGCGAGGAGGCCGGCATGCTGGCGCGCCAGACCGTGCAGTTCCACTGGCTCAACCGGGGCTGGCCCGACTTCGATGCCTTCCTGGCGAGCCTGGCGCAGGACAAGCGCAAGAAGATCCGCCAGGAGCGGCGCAAGGTGCAGGAGGCCGGCGTGAGCTTCCGCGCGGCGCGCGGCGCCGCCATCACCACCGCGGACTGGGACTTCTTCTACCGCTGCTACAGCCGCACCTACCGCGAGCACGGCAACCCGCCCTACCTCACCCGCGACTTCTTCCGCCGCATGGCCGACACGCTGGCGCAGCACTGGCTGCTGTTCGTCGCAGAACGCGAAGGCCGCCCGATTGCTAGCAGTTTGATAGCAATCGGCCCGGACGGGGAGCGGGCTGGAGCCCGATTCGACGATTCTTCCCAGGTGGACGTCGCCTGGGGCCGCTACTGGGGCGCGCTGGAGCGGGTGGACTGCCTGCACTTCGAGGCGTGCTACTACCAGCCGCTGCAGTGGTGCGTGGAGCACGGCGTGCAGCGCTTCGAGGGCGGCGCGCAGGGCGAGCACAAGATGGCGCGGGCGCTGATGCCGGTGGCCACGCACAGCGCCCACTGGCTGGCGCACCCGGCGTTCGCCCAGGCGGTGGAGCGCTTCCTGGAGCGCGAGGGCGAAGGCGTCGAGCGCTACCTCGAGCACCTGGAGGCGCGCTCGCCGTTCCGCCGCGAAGCCGGCGACGGTCCGCCGCGCCGAGGCTAAACCCGGTTGGCGCCAGCCGGCGCCGGGCGTATGGTGGCCGCAGGAGACGCCACATGATCACCCTGAGCGGACTGGACGCGACCTTCCTGTACCTGGAGACGCCCGAGACGCCGATGCACGTCGGCTCGCTGCACCTGTACGAGCTGCCCAGGTCCTTCCGCGGCAGCTTCCACAAGGCCGTGCGGGCCCACATCGCCAGCCGCCTGCACCTGGCGCCCCTCTTCACCCGGCGCCTCGCGTTCATGCCGTTCGACCTCGGCCATCCGGTGTGGGTGGACGCCGACGGCGTCGACCTGGACGTGCACATCCGGGCCGTCGGTGGCGGCGCGCTGACGGTGCGGCAGGTCGAGGCCGCCGCGGCGCGGCTGCACGGCGAACTGATCGACCGCGAGCGCCCCCTGTGGGAGTTCCACGTGTTCGACCGCGTCACGCCGCCCCCCGGCATGGCGGTGGAGGGCCGGCTCGTGGCCTTCTATTCGAAGATCCACCACGCCGCCCTGGACGGCAAGGGCGGCACCGTGCTGGCCAACGCGGTGCTGGACCTGTCGCCCACGCCGCGCGAAGTGCCGCCGCCGCAGGCCCGCCGCCCGCGCACCGACCTGCGCATCGGCGACATGATCGGCGCCGTGTTCTCCAACTCGCTGGCGCAGTACGCCAAGCTGGCACGGGCCCTGCCCGCCGCCGCAGGATCGCTCGGCAGCGCAGTGGCCCGGCAGTCCGGCGCCGGCAAGTCGCCCCGGGCCCCGCTGCAGCTCGCCCCGCGCACCGTGTTCAACGTGGGCATCGGCAGCAAGCGCGCGTTCGCCACCGCCAGCATCCCCTTTGCGCCGGCGCGCAGCCTCGCCAAGTCGCTCGGCGGCAGCTTCAACGACATCGTGCTGTGGACCTGCGCGACTGCGCTGCGCACCTACCTGGCCCGCCATGGCACGGTGCCGCGCAAGCCCCTGGTGGCCGCGATGCCGGTCAGCCTGCGCGAGGAGAGCAACAAGGAGCTGAACAACCAGGCGTCGATGTCGCTGGTGCAGCTGGGCACGCACCTGGCCGACCCGCACGCCCGCATGCGCGCCATCCTCGCGTCGACCGGGAAGGTCAAGCAGGCGCTCGCCGGCTTGAAGTCGGTGCTGCCCACCGACTACCCGTCGTTGCTGGCGCCCTGGCTGGTGGGCGGCGCGGGGCGCCTGGCGCTCAAGACCTACGGGCGCGCCGGTGTCACCGAGCGGCTGCCGGCCATCGCCAATCTGGTGATCAGCAACGTGCCGGGGCCGCAGGTGCCGCTGTACCTGGCCGGCGCACGGATGCTGACCTTCCATCCGCTCTCGATCATCCTGCACGGGCTGGCCCTGAACATCACCATCCAGACCTACGCAGGCCGCGTCGATTTCGGCCTGGTGGCCGACCCGAAGGCGCTGCCGAAGCTGCAGGAACTGGCGCAGGCCATCGAGTCCGCCTTCGAGGAGGCGCTGGTGCTGTTCACGCCGGCGGACGCGCCGGCGCAGACCGCTGCCGTGAAGCCGCGCCGTCCCGCCGCCGTGCCGCGGCGCCGGCCGGCGCGTCCCCGTGCGCGTCCGGCCGAAGCGCCCCGCCGCGTCGCCTAGGCGACCCGTCCCGCGGGCGGCTCCTCTAGAAGCGCTCGGGACATGCCATGAGGCGGACACCGGGAGGAAGCTGCTACCGTCGACTCATCCGCAACGCATCCCGCTCCATGGCCACCACCACCCGGCGCGCCCGCACCCGGCGCCCGCCCGATCCGCACCTGCCCCCGCCCAGTCTGGCCCTGCTGGCGCTCGAACTGCGCGCGCCCTGGGAGTTCGGCGCCTTGCTGCCGGCCTGGCCGCTGCTGCAGCGCGCGCCCGCCGGCGACGGCCACCCGGCGCTGGTGTTCCCCGGCCTGTCCGCCTCCGATGCCAGCACCGTTCCGCTGCGGCGCTACCTGGCCTCGATCGGCCATGCCGCGCAGGGCTGGGAACAGGGCTTCAACTTCGGCCCTCGCGCCGGCGTGCTGGCACGCGCCCGGCAGGGCCTGCGGGACGCCTGCGAAGCCACTGGCCGCAAGGCCAGCCTGATCGGCTGGAGCCTGGGCGGCATCTACGCGCGCGAGCTGGCCAAGGAGCACCCGGAACTGGTGCGCTGCGTCGTCACGCTGGGCACGCCGTTTTCCGGCCACCCGAAGTCCACCAACGCCTGGCGGCTGTACGAGCTCACCAGCGGCCGCGAGATCCACCGGGAGGCGCAGCAGTACGACCTGCCGGCCGCGCCGCCGGTGCCCACCACCAGCATCTATTCGCGCAGTGACGGCGTGGTGGCCTGGCAAGGCAGCGTGCAGCGGCCGGACCACCCGCAGACCGAGAACATCGAGGTCGTGGCGAGCCACTTCGGCATCGGCATGAACCCGTCGGCCTGGTGGGCGGTGGCCGACCGGCTGGCGCAGCCCGAGGGCGCTTGGACGCCGTTCACCCCGCCGCGGCTGTTCGGGCTGCAGGGCGTGGTGTACCCGGACCCGCGGCGCGACTAGTGCGGCCGCACTCCGCGCATCGCCGGCGACAACGAAAAAGCCGGGCACTGCCCGGCTTTCCTGATGGTGCGTGCGGCGACCGCCTGCGGCATCAACGCGCCGACTTGCGTTCCTTCTCGTAATTGGCGATGCCATCCATGACTTCCTTGCGGGCGGCTTCCGGGCCTTCCCAGCCGAGCACCTTGACCCACTTGTTCGGCTCCAGGTCCTTGTAGTGCTCGAAGAAGTGCGCGATGGTCTTCAGGCGCAGCGGGTTCAGGTCCTCGGGCTTTTGCCACTGGGTGTACAGGCCGAGCACCTTGTCGATGGGCACCGCGAGCACCTTGGCGTCGTCGCCGGCCTCGTCTTCCATCTTCAGGATGCCGATCGCGCGGCAGGTGACGACCACGCCGGGGATGAGCGGCACCGGCGTGATCACCAGAACGTCGACCGGGTCGCCGTCGCCGCTGATGGTCTTGGGCACGTAGCCGTAGTTGGTCGGGTAGTGCATGGACGTGCTCATGAAGCGGTCCACGAAGATCGCGCCGGTCTCCTTGTCCACTTCGTACTTCACGGGATCGGCGTTCATCGGGATCTCGATGATCACGTTGAAGGCGTCGGGAACATGCTTGCCGGGAGTGACGTTGTCGAGGGACATGGAGAGGTACTGGTTGAAACGGAAACCCTAGGATTAACCCTGATTTTACTTTCGCGGGGCTTGCGCGGGCGCGCACCCGCGCAGGAGCGCTACAGGTTTGCGCTTATATTCCGCCCGTTGGCCAATCGTCCTCTTGCACATTGGGGAGCGAGGAAGCAACGCAGCGGGGGCACCGCCTGCGGTGTCTCCTCCAAGCACAGCAATGGACAGGAGATGAAGAAATGACTGGCAACTCGGCGCTCATCCTGGCGCTCGTCTGCGGCCTGGCCGCGGTCGCGTACGGCTTCTGGGCAAGGAGCTGGATCCTCGCGCAGGACCCCGGCAATCCCCGCATGCAGGAGATCGCAGCGGCGATCCAGACCGGCGCCGCCGCCTACCTGGCGCGCCAATACAAGACCATCGCCATCGTCGGCGTCGTCCTGGCCATCCTCATCGCCGTCTTCCTGGACGGTCAGACGGCCGTCGGCTTCATCGTCGGTGCCGTCCTGTCCGGCGCGTGCGGCTTCATCGGCATGAACGTCTCGGTGCGGGCCAACGTGCGCACGGCACAGGCCGCCACCCGCGGCATCGGCCCGGCACTGGACGTGGCCTTCCGCGGCGGCGCCATCACCGGCATGCTGGTGGTGGGCCTCGGTCTCCTGGGCGTGACGGTGTTCTACTGGTTCCTGGTGGGCAACGGCCGCCTGACCCCGTCGAGCAACCTGGCCAACCTGCTGAACCCGCTGATCGGCTTTGCCTTCGGCTCGTCCCTCATCTCCATCTTCGCGCGCCTGGGAGGCGGCATCTTCACCAAGGGCGCCGACGTGGGCGCCGACCTGGTGGGCAAGGTCGAAGCCGGCATCCCCGAGGACGACCCGCGCAACCCGGCGGTGATCGCCGACAACGTGGGCGACAACGTCGGTGACTGTGCCGGCATGGCCGCCGACCTGTTCGAGACCTACGCGGTGACGCTGATCGCCACCATGGTGCTGGGCGCGCTGCTGGTCGGCTCCGCGCCGACGCAGGCGGTGCTCTATCCCCTGGCGCTGGGCGCCGTGTCGATCATCGCGTCGATCATCGGCTGCTTCTTCGTCAAGGCCAGGCCGGGCATGGTCAACGTGATGCCGGCCCTGTACAAGGGCCTGGCCGTCGCCGGCGTGCTGTCGCTGGTGGCGTTCTACGCCGTGACCGTCTGGCTGATGCCCGACAACGCGATCACCGCCACCGGCACCCAGATCCGCCTGTTCGGTGCCTGCGCGGTCGGCCTGGTGCTCACCGGCGCGCTGGTCTGGATCACCGAGTTCTACACCGGCACCCAGTACTCGCCGGTGCGTCACATCGCCCAGGCCTCGACCACGGGCCACGGCACCAACATCATTGCCGGCCTCGGCGTCTCGATGCGGTCCACCGCGTGGCCGGTGCTCTTCGTCTGCCTGGCGATCATCGCTTCCTACCAGCTTGCGGGCCTGTACGGCATCGCTGTCGCCGCCACCGCCATGCTGAGCATGGCCGGCATCGTGGTGGCCCTGGACGCCTACGGCCCCATCACCGACAACGCCGGCGGCATCGCCGAGATGAGCGACCTGCCCTCCTCGGTGCGCGACATCACCGACCCGCTGGACGCGGTGGGCAACACCACCAAGGCGGTGACCAAGGGCTACGCGATCGGTTCCGCGGGCCTCGCGGCGCTGGTGCTGTTCGCCGACTACACGCACAAGCTGGAAGCCTACGGCCGCGCGATCAGCTTCGACCTGTCCGACCCGATGGTGATCGTGGGCCTGTTCATCGGCGGCCTGATCCCCTACCTGTTCGGCGCCATGGCGATGGAGGCCGTGGGCCGCGCCGCCGGCGCGGTGGTGGTGGAAGTGCGCCGCCAGTTCGCCGAGATCAAGGGCATCATGGAAGGCACGGCCAAGCCCGAGTACGGCCGCGCGGTCGACATGCTGACCACCGCCGCCATCAAGGAGATGGTGATCCCGTCGCTGCTGCCGGTGGTCGTCCCGATCCTGGTCGGCCTGATCCTCGGCCCCAAGGCGCTGGGCGGCCTGCTGATGGGCACCATCGTCACCGGCCTCTTCGTCGCGATCTCGATGTGCACCGGCGGCGGTGCCTGGGACAACGCCAAGAAGTACATCGAGGACGGCAACCACGGCGGCAAGGGCTCCGAAGCCCACAAGGCCGCGGTGACCGGCGACACGGTGGGCGACCCCTACAAGGACACCGCCGGCCCGGCCGTCAACCCGCTGATCAAGATCATCAACATCGTGGCGCTGCTCATCGTGCCGCTGGTGGTGAAGTTCCACGGCGGTGAAGCGCCGGCCGCTGCGCCCGCGCAGCCCGCCGCCGTGACGGCACCGGCGGCACCGGCCAGCAAGTAAACGGCCCGGTCACGCAGGCAAGGCCCGCTTCGGCGGGCCTTCTCGTTTGGAAAGCGCGACCTGGGGCCCTTAGCACCGGGGGTGGATTGCGGGTCAAGCCCGCAATGACAAGGTGGGCGTACCGCGCGGCAGCCCGCACGAAAAGGACTCCGACCTCACCTCGGGCTGTCATGCCGGGCTCGACCCGGCATCCACGGCCCCGCGCTTCAGCCTTGCGCGCCCGTCACCGCGCGCACCAGCTGGGCGGCCGGTCCCACCAGGTCCGGCAGCGCGTCCAGCCGGTCGTCCTCGATGCACTCCAGCACCAGCTCGTTGATGCCACCGACCACGGCCATCGCCATGTGCGGGGCCAAGGGGGCGGCGGCCGCCGCATCGCCGTTCACCACCTCGAGCATGAAGCCGGCGATCTCGCGGTTGACCCGGCGGCGGGCCTGCAGCCCTTCCGTGCCGAGCCCCAGGATCTCGACGTACAGCGTGCGCATCAGCACGGGATTGGCGGCCAGCGAGGCCAGGTAGGCCGACAGCGCCTGTTCCACCTGCGTCTGCCAGGGATGGGCCGGGTCGATCGCGCCGCGCAGCACCTTCAGCGCGTTGTGGCTGGCCGCCTCGTACAGCGCGACCAGGCACTCGGCCTTGCTGTCGAAGTGCTCGTAGAAGGTGCGGCGCGAGACGCTCGCCTCGCGCACGATGTCGGCGATGGTCGTGGCGGCATAGCCGCGGCCAGCCACCGCGCGTGCCATGCCCTCCAGCAGGCGGCTGCGGTGCTCGGGGACCAGGAAATCCGGCTCGGTCATGCCCCGATTGTCCGGGCTCGCCCGAGTGGTACTTGACAGTACCGACTGCCACCCCCATCATGGAACCATCGGTACCAAGCAGTACCAGCCCACCACCAGCACACCCATGACCGATCTCGTCGTCCGCCGCCTCCTCGTCGACATGGAAGCCCCGATCGCACGCCACTGGTGCGCGGGCGATGCCTTTCGCACTGCACTGTTCAACGCCCTGTCCATGAGCTTTCCCGTGGGCGAGCAGTTCTTCATCGACTCGGTGCGGGACGGCTTCAAGGCCCTGCCCGCCGACCAGCAGGAGCGCTTCCGCGCCGAGGTGCAGGGCTTCGTCGGCCAGGAAGCGACGCACCGGCGCCTGCACAGCCTCTACAACGCGCACCTGGACCGGCTGGGCCTGGTGAACCACTGGGAGCCGCGTGCGCGCGAGCGCCTGAAGCTGATGGACGGCGCGAACATCCGCCACTGGCTGGCGATCACCGCGGCCAACGAGCACTTCACCGCGATCTTTGCCGACTGGATGCTGCACAACGCCGACCTGCTGGGCGACCGCGACCCGCGGCTGGCGACCCTGTGGCTGTGGCACAGCGCCGAGGAGTCGGAGCACAAGAGCACCGCGTTCGACCTGTACCAGGCCCTGGGCGGCAGCCACGCCTGGCGGGTGCGGTGGTTCTGGCGCGTCACGTTCATCTTCCTGTCCGACACCCTGCGCCAGACGGCGAGCAACCTGCGCCAGGACGGCACGCTGTGGAAGTGGAGCACCTGGAAGAGCGGCGCCAGCTACCTCTTCGGCCGGCGCGGGCTGGTGCGCCAGACCTTCCGCCCGTGGAAGGAGTACCTGCGGCGCGACTTCCACCCGAGCCAGCAGGACAGCAGCGCTTCGGAGCGCTGGCTCCTGCAGAACCAGGACCAGTTCCGCCCGGTCGGCGCCTAGCGCGGCGCGAGGCCCTGCCAGGGATCCATCGGCTGCCACTGGGCCGGCATGCGCAGGTCCACGCCCTCGGCCGCGCTGCGCGCGCGCAGGAAGGCCATGGTGTCCTCGAAGCGGTCGAGCGGCACCGGCATCGGCTGCATCGGGCGGTCGGACGGCATCCAGAAATCGTCCCAGTGGATGGGGACGACCCGGCGGGCCTGCACCGCCCCCACCGTCTCGCGCCAGTAGGCCCCGCGGTACGCCGCATCGCGCATGCCCAGCGCGCCGATGCCCAGCAGCACCACGTCGGCCCGCACCGCATCGAGTGCGCCCGGCACGTACCCTGCGCTGCCGGTGACCAGCACGGCGCGGCCACCGTGCTGCACCAGGAGGGCGTAGCTCTGGCCTTCCTTGTACGCCGAGGCGCGCACCGGGGGCACGAGGGGCTGGTCGATGCTGCCACCGGTGAAGCCGGTGGGCGCGTGGCGCGAGGGCAGCAGCGTGAGGGTGAAGCGGCCGAAGCGCATCGGCTCGCCAAGGCGCGCCACGCGGATGCGGTCCTCCGGCAGCTTCCAGCCGCGTCCCACGTTGGCCGTGGACTCCGAGCCCACCAGCAGCGCGCCGGTGCGGCGCGCCACCTCGGGCGCGTCCATCGCGTGGTCGTAGTGCGAGTGCAGCGGGATCACGGCCGCCAGGCGCCGCACGCCCGCGCGCTGCAGGCCGCGTTCGATGGCGCGCAGGTCGGGCTGGACTTCGCCCAGCAGCGACTGCAGCTTGCCGGGACGGGAGAAGAAGCCGTCGGTCATGAAGGCGGTCTCGCCGTCGTCGAACAGCAGCGTGGCCACGCCCAGGTAGCTCACCTTCACCGGCGGCGCTGACGCCTGCTGCGCCGGCCAGCCCGCCACGCCGGGCGTGTCGGGCGAGGGATGCCGCTGCAGGAGCCAGGCCAGGCCCGCCAGGGCGAGCACGAGCAGGACAGCCAACCCCAGCAGGACGTTCTTGAGCACGGCGGGATGGTAGCGGCTGCCCTGCGGTTCTCGCCGAAAATGCCGGGATGCAATTCCACTACATCGGCAATGCCGCGCACCGGTCCGCCGGCGGCCGCACGATCCCCGTCATCGATCCTTCGGACGGCCAGCCCTTCGACGAACTGCAGCGCGGCACGGCCGACGACATCGACGCCGCGGTGCGCGCCGCGCGCCAGTGCCACGAGGCCGTGTGGGTCAAGCTGAGCGGCGCCGAGCGCGGCCGGCTGCTGATGCGGCTGGCGGCCAAGGTCGCCGAGCATGGCGAGGAGCTCGCGGCCATCGAGCAGCGCGATTGCGGCAAGCCCACCCGGCAGGCGCGCGCCGACGCGCTGGCCCTGGTGCGCTACTTCGAGTTCTACGCCGGCGCCTGCGACAAGCTGCACGGCGAGACCATTCCCTACCAGGAAGGGTACAGCGTGCTCACCTGGCGCGAGCCGCACGGCGTGACCGGCCATGTCATCCCCTGGAACTACCCCATGCAGATCTTCGGCCGCAGCGTGGGCGGCGCCCTGGCGGCCGGCAACGTCTGCGTGGTCAAGCCCTCCGAGGACGCCTGCCTGTCGCTGCTGCGGGTGGCGCAGCTGGCCGCCGAGTGCGGTTTCCCGGCCGGCGCGATCAACATCGTGACCGGGTACGGGCACGAGGTCGGGGACGCCCTCGCCCGCCACCCCGGCATCGACCACATCAGCTTCACCGGCAGCCCGCGGGTGGGCACCCTGATCCAGCAGGCGGCTGCCGAGCGGCACTGCCCCGTCACGCTGGAGCTGGGCGGAAAGAGTCCGCAGATCGTGTTCGACGACGCCGACCTGGAGGCGGCGCTTCCCACCGTGATCAACGCGATCGTGCAGAACGCCGGGCAGACCTGCTCGGCCGGTTCGCGCCTTCTGGTGCAGCAGTCGATCTACGAGCCGCTGCTGGAGCGGCTGGGCGGCGCCTTCTCCAACCTGCGCGTGGGGCCGGCCGGGCTGGACCTGGACGTCGGTCCGCTGATCCGGGCCAGCCAGCAGCAGCGCGTGTGGGACTTCCTGTCCGATGCGCAGCACGCCAACATCCCCATGGTCGCCCAGGGGCAGATCGTCGACGAGGCGCCGGACACCGGTTTCTACCAGGCACCCACCCTGCTGCGCGACGTGCCGGTCACCCACCGGCTCGCGCAGGAGGAGGTGTTCGGCCCGGTCCTGGCCGCGATGCCCTTCCAGGACGAGGACCACGCCGTGCAGCTGGCCAACGCCACGCCATTCGGCCTGGTGGCCGGCATCTGGACCCGCGACGGCGGCCGCCAGCTGCGCATGGCCCGCCGGGTGAGGAGCGGCCAGGTGTTCATCAACAACTACGGCGCCGGCGGCGGCGTGGAGCTGCCCTTCGGCGGCGTGAAGTCCTCCGGCCACGGCCGCGAGAAGGGCTTCGAGGCGCTGTACGGTTTCACCACGCTCAAGACCGTGGCGATCCGCCACGGCTGACGCGGCTCAGAATGGCGACCACAGGAGACATCCGCATGCGTTTGAAGGACAAGTCGATCATCGTCACCGGCGCCGGCCAGGGCATCGGCGAGGGCATCGCCCGCCGCCTGGCCGCCGAGGGCGCGCAGGTCATCGTCAACGACATCCAGGCGGCGCCGGGCGAGAAGGTCGCCGCCGCCATCCGGGCGGACGGCGGGCGCGCCTCCTTCTTCGCCGCCGACGTGACCCGAACGGCCGAGGTCAAGGCGCTGGTGCAGGCCGCCGTCGAGCGCCACGGCCGCCTCGACGTCATGGTCAACAACGCCGGCTGGACCCACCGCAACCGGCCCGCGCTGGAGGTGAGCGAGGACGAGTTCGACAAGGTCTATGCGATCAACATGAAGAGCATCTACCTGTCCACCATCCACGCGGTGCCGGTGTTCCGGGCCCAGGGAAGCGGCAGCTTCATCAACATCGCCTCCACGGCGGGCGTGCGCCCGCGGCCGGGCCTCACCTGGTACAACGGCTCGAAGGGCGCGGTGATCACCACCAGCAAGTCGCTGGCGGCGGAACTGGGCCCCGACAACATCCGCGTCAACTGCATCAACCCGGTCTTCAACCCGGACACGGGCCTGTCCGCGGAATTCGCCGGTGGCCCGGTCGACGAGGCACGGCGGGCCAAGTTCCTGGCCACCATCCCGCTGGGCCGCTTCTCCACGGCACTCGACGTGGCCAACGCGGCGCTCTACCTGGCCAGCGACGAGGCTGCGTTCATCTCGGGCGTGTGCATCGAAGTGGACGGCGCGCGCTGCGTCTGATCCGGCTGGGGCATGCCCCAGCCCGCGGCTGAGGCATGCTGGCCCGGCAGGTGTTCTTCAAGCCCCACTTCAACCTGTTCGCGACGGGCACCGCGTCGCTGCGCGCCCTGTTCGAGGAAGCTCTGCAGAACGTCCGCTGGATCGGCTGAAGGGGCACGCCCGCCAAGGCACAATCCGGGTCATGGCCGAGCGCGTCATTCCCCTCGTCGACCAGCGCGCCGCGTCGCGTGCGGTGCAGCTGCCGCCCGTGCCCGTGGCCGCAGACGGCCGCCTGCTCGACACGCGGTCCCGGCCGCTGCGCGACCTGCGCATCAGCGTCACCGACCGCTGCAACTTCCGCTGCAGCTACTGCATGCCCAAGGAGGTGTTCAACAAGGACTACCCCTACCTGCCGCATGCCGACCTGCTGACCTTCGAGGAGATCACGCGGCTGGCGACCCAGTTCGTCGCCCACGGCGTGCGCAAGATCCGCCTGACCGGCGGGGAGCCGCTCCTGCGCAAGAACATCGAGGTGCTGATCGCGCAGCTGGCGCAGCTGCGCACGGTGGACGGCGCGCCGGTCGAACTGGCCCTCACGACCAACGGCTCGCTGCTGGCCCGCAAGGCGCGTGCGCTGAAAGACGCCGGCCTGCAGCGCGTCACCGTCAGCCTCGACGGGCTGGACGATGCCGTGTTCCGCCGCATGAACGACGTCGACTTCCCGGTGGCCGACGTGCTGCGCGGGATCGAGGCGGCGCAGGAGGCCGGGCTGGGGCCGGTCAAGGTCAACATGGTGGTGCAGCGCGGCACCAACGAGCACGAGATCGTGCCGATGGCGCGCCACTTCCGCGGCACGGGCGTGGTGCTGCGCTTCATCGAGTACATGGACGTGGGCGCCACCAACGGCTGGCGGATGGACGAGGTCCTGCCCTCGGCCGAGGTGGTGCAGCGCCTGCATGCCGTGTTCCCGCTGCGCGCGCTCGACCCCAGCGTGCCGGGCGAGACCGCCGAGCGCTGGGCCTACGACGACGGGGCCGGCGAGATCGGCGTGATCAGCAGCGTGACGCAGGCCTTCTGCGGCAGCTGCAACCGGGCCCGCCTGTCCACCGAGGGCCAGCTGTACCTCTGCCTCTTCGCCAGCCAGGGGCACGACCTGCGCTCGCTGCTGCGCGGCGGCGCCACCGATGCCGACCTCGCCTCGGCGATCGGCCAGATCTGGCAGCAGCGCGGCGACCGCTACTCCGAGCTGCGCGGCGAGCTGCCGCCCGCGGGCAGCGGCCGCAAGCGCGTCGAGATGAGCTACATCGGCGGCTGATCCGGGCCGGCCCGGGGACGCGCGCGGCAGCACCGACAATCGCGCCATGGAACACGTCACAGGATTGATCCTCGCAGGCGGCCGCGGCGCCCGCATGGGCGGGGCCGACAAGGGCCTGCAGAACTTCAACGGCGTGCCGCTGGCACTGCACACCCTGCTGCGGCTGCAGCCGCAGGTGCAGGAGGTGCTGATCAACGCCAACCGAAACCTGTCGGCCTACGAGTCGTTCGGCGCCCAGGTCTGGCCGGACGCCCTGCCCGACTTCGCCGGGCCGCTGGCCGGTTTCCTCACCGGCCTGGAGCGCTGCGAGACGCCCTGGCTGGCGACGGTGCCCTGCGACACGCCGCTGTTCCCCGGCGACCTGGTGGCGCGGCTGCTGCACGCCGCCGAGCGCGAGGATGCCGAGATCGCCATGGCCAGCGCACCCGAAGCCGACGGCCAGCTGCGCCCCCAGCCGGTGTTCTGCCTGCTGCGCATCGAGCTGCTGGAGAGCCTGGTGCAGTTCACCCATGGTGGCGGCCGCAAGATCGACGCGTGGACCGCCAGGCACCGCACCGCCATCGTGGCCTTCGACCAGCCCGGCGACGACCCGCGGGCCTTCTTCAACGCCAACACCCTGGCCGAGCTGCGGCAGCTGGAGCAGCGGTGAGCGCGCTGCAGGAGATCGCCGACCGCCTGCAAGGCTACGACCCGCAGGCCCTGCCCGCCGCCACGGTGCTGGCCTTCCTGGAGCAACTGGTCACGCCGCTCGAGGAGGAGGAGGCCGTCGCCACGGCGGATGCGCTCGGGCGGGTGCTGGCGCGGGACGTGGTGTCCCCGATCAGCGTGCCGCCGCACGACAACTCGGCCATGGACGGCTACGCCTTCGACGGCGCGCAACTGGCCGCGGGGGCGGCGCTCACGCTGCGCGTGGTGGGCACGGCCCTGGCGGGTGCCGCCTGGCAGGGCACGGTGGCGCCGGGCGAGTGCCTCAAGATCATGACCGGCGCGATCCTGCCCGCCGGGCTCGACACGGTGGTGCCGCAGGAGTTCACCCGGCCCGCGGGCGACGGCGCCATCGTGGTGCCCGTCGGCGTGGTGCAGCCCGGCGACAACCGCCGGCTGGCCGGCGAAGACCTGATGGCAGGCCGCCCGGCGCTATCAAAAGGAGAGCGCCTCGGTCCCGCTGCATGCGGGCTGGTGGCCAGTTTGGGCCTGAAATCCGTGCCGGTGCTGCGGCGCCTGCGGGTGGCCTACTTCTCCACCGGGGACGAGGTCTTGAGCCTGGGCGAGGCGCCGCGGGAAGGCGCGGTCTACGACAGCAACCGCTACACCGTTCGCGCCTTGCTGGCGCGCCTGGGCTGCGAGGTGATCGACCTGGGCGTGGTGCGCGACGAGCCCACGGCGCTGGAGCAGGCCTTCCGGTCCGCTGCGGCGCGGGCGGACGCGATCATCACCAGCGGCGGCGTGAGCGTCGGCGAGGCCGATTTCACCAAGGCCATGATGAAGCAGCTGGGCGACGTGGCGTTCTGGAAGGTCGCGATGCGCCCGGGCCGCCCGATGGCCGTGGGCCGGATCCCGGCGCAGGCATCCGGCACAGGCAGCGGCGGTTTCGCCGCCGGGCCGCCCCAAGGCGAAACAGCCCCCCCGGGGGGCAGCGAACCACGCGTAGCGGGGAGCGCGGGGGCCATTCTCTTCGGCCTGCCCGGCAATCCCGTTGCCGTGATGGTCACCTTCCTCGCCTTCGTGCGTCCGGCCCTGCTGCGGATGATGGGCTGCCGCGACACGGCACCGCCGCCGCTGCTGCGGGCGCGCAGCCAGGAGCCGATGCGCAAGAAGCCGGGCCGCACCGAGTACCAGCGCGGCATCGTCAGCGTCGCGCCCGACGGTGGGCTGCAGGTGCGCACCACCGGCAACCAGGGCTCGGGCGTGCTGCGCTCGATGGCGGAGGCCAACGGCCTCATCGTGCTGCACCACGGCCAGGGCAGCGTGGCCGTGGGCGAGCCGGTGGACGTGATGATGTTCGAGGGCGTGCTCTAGGCGGGCGTGCCGGCCGCGGCGCGTCCGCGGTGGGGTGGTCCCCGGCTGCGGCGGCATGGCTCCACACGGGAGCGTGGCCGCACGGCACCGGCTGGAGCGAGCCCGCCGCCTGGAACTCAGGCGAACATCCGGCGCGCCTGGTCGGCGAGCTCCTGCCGCCGCATCACCAGGCGGGGCAGGTCCGGATGCATGGGATCGATCTCGCGCAGGGCCCAGCCGTAGAACGCCTGTGCGAACGTCAGGTGGATAAAGCGAATGATCTTCATGGCCGCCATGGTGCCGGGGTATGGCAGAGCCATCCCGTCGGCGCCTCGCGGAACGCGCCGTCGGCGCCGCGCCGCAGGGCTTGTCAGACGGCGGCGACGCGACCGTCGGCGGGCCGCGGCGCAGGCGGCCCGCGCCCGCCGGCCTACTTGGCGATCAGGTCGCCGTGCACCGGCGGGTGCAGCTCATCCTTGGCCTGCGCCTTGTTCGCTCCCGGCACCTCGTGGCGGGCGAACAGCAGGTACATGGTGGGCACGACGAAGATGGTGAGCAGCGTGCCCAGCGACATGCCGCCCACGATCACCCAGCCGATCTGCACGCGGCTCTCGGCGCCGGCGCCGGTCGACAGTGCCAGCGGCACCGCGCCCAGCACCATCGCGCCGGTGGTCATCAGGATCGGGCGCAGCCGCTGCGACGCCGCCTTCACCACCGCGTCGACCAGTTCCATGCCCTGCTCGCGCAGCTGATTGGCGAACTCCACGATCAGGATGCCATGCTTGGTGATGAGGCCCACCAGCGTGATCAGGCCGATCTGCGAATACACGTTGAGCGAGCCGCCCGACCACTTCAGGGCCAGCAGCGCGCCGATCATCGACAGCGGCACCGACAGCATGATCACCAGCGGGTCGACGAAGCTCTCGAACTGCGCGGCCAGCACCAGGAAGATGAACACCAGCGCCAGCACGAACACGATGGCCAAGGCGCCCTGCGAGGCCTTGAACTCGCGCGAGGTGCCATTCAGGTCGGTGGTGTAGCCCGGCTTGAGCACCTTGGCCGCGGTCTGGTCCATGAATTGCAGCGCCTGGCCCAGCGAGTAGTCGGGCGCCAGGTTGGCGGTGATGGAGGCCGAGCGCCGCTGGCCGAAGTGGTTGAGCTCGCGCGGGCTGACGCTCTCGCTCACCTTCACCAGCGCCGACAGCGGGATCATGGTGTCGCTGCGGCCGCGCACGTAGATGCTGTCGATGTCTTCCGGCGTGGTGCGGCCGCTGGCGCGGTTCTGGATGATCACGTCGTACTGCTCGGCGTCGCGCTTGTAGCGGGTGACCTGCCGGCCGCCCAGCGTGGTCTCCAGCGCGCGGGCCACCACGTCCACGCTCACGCCCATGTCGGCCGCCTTCTCGCGGTCGACCTGGATGCGCAGCTCGGGCTTGTTCAGGCGCAGGTCGGTGTCGACGCCCACGATGCCGGGGTTCTTGGCGATCTCGTCCTGCAGCTGCCGCACCACCCGGCTCAGGTTCTCGTAGCTGTCGGAGGTCTGGATCACGAAGTTCAGGGGACGGTCGCGGAAGCCCTGTCCCAGCGAGGGCGGCGTGATGATGAACGCGCTGACGCCCGGCAGGCCCGCGACGCGCGGCTGCAGCTCGCGCGCCATCTCCAGCGTGGTGCGCTTGCGCTCCTCCCAGTCCACCGCGCGGTAGACCACGCTGCCCTGCGACACCGTGGGGTTGCCGATGTTCGCGAAGATGCGGTCCAGCTCGGGGTACTGCTGGCCCATCCGCTCCAGCGCCTGGGCGTAGCGGTTGGTGTAGTCCAGCGTCGCGCCGTCGGGCGCGTTGATGTTGGCCAGGATCACGCCGCGGTCTTCCAGCGGCGACAGCTCGGACTTCATCGTCGGCCACACGGCGCCGATGGCCGCCGCCGCCAGCACCATGATGCCGATCACCAGCCAGCGCGCCTGCAGCAGGCGGCCGCGCCAGCTGCCGGCCGGCGCGGGCACCCGGGCCAGCAGCACCCAGCGCAGCGTGCGGCCGTAGCGGTCGGACAGCGCGGTGAGCCAGCGCTCCATGCTGCGGTCGAACCAGTTGGGGTTCGGGTTGTGCTTGAGCAGCTTGGAGCACAGCATCGGCGTGAGCGTCAGCGCCACGAAGCCGGACACCAGCACCGAGCCGGCCAACGCCAGCGCGAACTCCACGAACAGGCGCCCGGTGCGGCCGGGCGTGAACGCCAGCGGCGCGTACACGGCCACCAGCGTCATCGTCATCGACACGATGGCAAAGCCGATCTCGCGCGCGCCCTTGATCGCGGCGGAGAACGGCTCCATGCCTTCCTCGATGTGCCGGAAGATGTTCTCCAGCATCACGATGGCGTCGTCCACCACCAGACCGATGGCCAGCACCAGCGCCAGCAGCGTGAGCGTGTTGATGGTGAAGCCCGCCAGCGCCATCATCGCGAAGGTGCCGATCAGGCTGACCGGGATGGTCACGATCGGGATGATCGAGGCGCGGAAGGTGCGCAGGAACACGAAGATCACCAGCGCCACCAGGACCACCGCCTCGGCGATGGTGCGGTAGACGTTCTTGACCGAGCGGTCGATGAACAGCGAGTTGTCGTTGGCGATGTCGATGCTGACGTCCGCCGGCAGGTCCTGCTTCAGGCGCGGGATCATGTCGCGCACGCCCTGGGACAGGATGAGCGGGTTGGCGGTGGCCTGACGGATCACGCCCGCCGAGATCGCCTGGCGCCCGTTGAGCCGCACGTTGCTGCGCTCGTCGGCCGGCCCCTCCTCCACCCGCGCCACGTCGCGGATGCGCACCGGAAAGCCATTGACGTTGCGCACCACGATCTCGCCGAACTGGGCGGGCCGCACCAGGTCGGTCTGCGACGTCACGCTGAACTCGCGCTGCTGCGACTCGATGCGCCCGGCCGGCACCTCCAGGTTGCTGCGGCGCACCGCGTCCTCGATGTCCTGGGTGGTGAGCCGGTAGCCGGCCATGCGGTCGGGGTCGAGCCACACGCGCATGGCGTACTTGCGCTCGCCGAAGATCCGCACGTCGGCCACGCCGGTCACGGTCTGCAGGCGCGGCTTGACGATGCGGTTGACCAGGTCGTTGATCTGCAGCGGCGACAGCGTGTCGCTGGTGAACGCCAGCCAGATCACCGGGAAGGCGTCGGCCTCCACCTTGGCGATCACCGGCTCCTCGATCGCCTGGGGCAGCCGGTTGCGCACCCGGGAGGTGCGGTCGCGCACCTCGGCGGCGGCCGCGTCGGCGTCCTTCTCGAGGCGGAAGCGCACCGAGATCTGGCTCTGCTCGGCGCGACTGATGGAGGTCAGCACGTCCACCGCGTCGATGCCAGCGATGGAGTCCTCCAGCGGCTTGGTGACCTGCGACTCGATCACCTCGGCCGACGCGCCCGGGTAGCGCACGCTCACGGTGACCACCGGCTCGTCGATCTTGGGGTACTCGCGCACCGGCAGGCGGTCGAAGCTCACCGCCCCCACCAGCAGGACCAGAAGGGACAGCACGGTGGCGAAGACCGGCCGGCGGATCGCGATCTCGGGCAGCTGCATGCGGGCTCCGCGTCAGTTGGTGGTGACCGCGCGCACCGGCCGTGCGGCCCCGCCCTGCGCGATCGATGCCGTGCACGGGTTCGGACGCGACGGCGCTGCAGCCACGGCGACCGGCGCCGCGGGCGCCGCTGCAGCCACAGGCAGGGCCGCGGGCTGCACCATCGCCGTGCCGTTCGGGGCGGCCGCACCCTCCGGCCGCGCCGCGGCTGCACCGGCAGCGGGGCCCGGCCCGTTGGGTCCGGCCCCACCACCACTGCCCCCGCCGCGCGTGACGTCCATCACGCGCACCGGCATGCCGTCGCGCTGGATGCGCTGCTGGCCGGCGGTGACGACCACGTCGCCGGCCTGCAGGCCTTCGGTGATCTCCACCCGGCCCGGCCGGCGGATGCCGGTCTTGACCTCGACGCGCTGGGCGGTGCGGCTGTCCTGGTCGGGGCCGTCCACCAGGCGGATCACGAACTGGCGGCCACCCTGCGGCACGATCGCCTCTTCCGGCACCGTCAGTGCGTTGTCGCGCTCGCCGAACACCGCGGTGATGCGCGCGAACATGCCCGGGCGCAGGAGCAGCTGGCGGTTGTCGATGCAGCCGCGGATGCCGACCGAGCGCCCGTTGGCGTCCACCAGCGGGTCGATCGCCTGGATCACCGCGTTCCAGCGCCGGCCGGGCACCGCGTCGGTCTGCACCACGGCCGACTGGCCGGTGCGCAGCTTGGACTGGAAGCGCTCGGGCAGGCGGAAGTCGACATAGACCGCGTCCAGGTCTTCCACGTTGACGATGTCGGCACCGTCCTTCAGGTAGTCGCCGACGTTGATGTTGCGGATCCCGGTGATGCCGTCGAACGGCGCCACGATCCGCAGCCGCGCCGCGGTCGCCTCGGCCAGCGCCAGCTTGGCCTGCGACACCTGCAGGTTGGCAGCGCTCTCGTCCACGCTGCGCTGGCTGATGAAGCCCTGGGCCACCAGCTCCTGGTTGCGCTTGTGGTTGGCACGGGCAATGGACAGCTCGGCCCGGGCCTGCTGCACCTGGGCCAGCGGCAGCTGGTCGTCCAGCTGCACCAGCAACTGGCCGCGCCGCACCCGCTCACCATCGCGGAAACCGATCCGCGTGACGCGGCCGCTCACCTCGGGCCGCAGCATCACGCTCTGGCGCGATCGCAGGCTCCCGACCGCCTGCGCATCGTCGGTCAGCCGCATCACCTCGACGCGCGCCACCTCGACGGCAGGCGGCCGGGCCGGGCCGCTGGCGCCGCCCGCCGGCGCCTGGGCCGACGGTGCCGCCGCGGTGGAGGCTTCGGGTGCCGGCTTGCCGGCCTTGTTCTGGTACCACCAGGCGACGCCGGAGGCTGCTGCGATGCCGACCACGGCGACGACCAGGTAGAGGGGCTTGGATGCCATGAACTTCAGGTGCCTACAGGGGGAAATGCGTCGATTGCATGCAAACACTCCAATGTAGCAGCCGCGTTCGGTCCAGCCCATGGGCAAAAGCCCCCGCATCGGGGGCCGGGCGCCCCTCGCCGGGCGGATTTACCGGCGCTTTACACGGCCGGCGGCTTGCGCTGGCCGAGCGCCAGCTCCACGCCCATGTTGGCCAGCGCGTCCGCCCGCTCGTTGCCGGCATCCCCGGCATGGCCCCGCACCCAGCGCCAGTCGATCGCATGCCCGCCGTTCTGCACCAGCCCATCGAGCTGCTGCCACAGCTCGACGTTCTTCACCGGCGTCTTGCCGGCCGTGCGCCAGCCCTTGGCCTTCCAGCCGGGCAGCCACTCGGTGATGCCCTTGAGCACGTACTGGCTGTCGAGGTAGAGGGTCACCGCGCACGGCCGCTTCAAGGCCGTGAGAGCCTGGATCACGGCCATCAGTTCCATGCGGTTGTTGGTGGTGCCCAGCTCGCCCCCGTACAGCTCCTTGGTGGTGGCGCCGGACTGCAGCAGCACGCCCCAGCCCCCGGGGCCGGGATTGCCCTTGCAGGCCCCGTCGGTGTAGATCGTGACCGGGTTCACTGGACGTCTGCTTTCTGCATTTCGGGTTGGGGACGCCGGTTGGCCAGCGGAACCGGCGCCGTGGCGATCGCCCGGGCCGGCTTCCAGAGCTTGCCGATCAGCTTCATGCCGCGCACCCGCTTGGTGGCGACGACGAAGTACACGGCACCGAAGATCGGCCACCAGCGCTCGCCCAGCCGGTCCATCCAGTCGTAGCGGCCCAGCCAGTGCTCGGTGGCCATCGCAGGCCGGTAGCAGCCGAAGCTGCCCGTCTCCACCTCGAAATTGAGCAGCCGCAGCCAGTCGCGCAGGCGCCGGTAGCCGATGAACTCGCCCGCGTCGGGCAGGAACAGCTCGCCGAAGCCCAGGCGGCGGTACAGGTGCGCGCGCCGCTGGCGCAGGCCCCACAGGCTGGCCGGATTGAGGCAGCAGATCACCACCTTGCCATCGGGGACGAGCACCCGTTCCACCTCGCGCAGCGTGGCGTGCGGGTCGGTGTTCAGTTCCAGCGAGTGCGGCAGCACCACCAGGTCGAGGCTGTTGGCCTCGAAGGGCAGCGCCGAATAGTCGGTGAGCAGGGCGGGCGCCCGTGCGCCGATTGCCGCGTGCGGCTCGCGCAGCCCGAGCCACTTGTTCGGCATGCGGTTGGCGGCGAGGGTGTCGAGTTCGGGCAGCCCGAGCTGCAGCGCGTGGTAACCGAAGATGTCGCTGACGGCCCGGTCGAACTCGGCCCGCTCCCACGCCAGCAGGTAGCGCCCGGGCGGGGTCTCGAACCACTCATGCATTCCTATAATCGCATCGCTCATGAAGTTGATTCCTCTGCCCGCCTTCCAGGACAACTACCTCTGGCTGTTGCACGACGGGCGTCGGGCGCTGGTGGTCGATCCGGGCGACGCGCAGCCGGTGCTCGAATGCCTGCAGCAGTCCGGCTTGCAACTGGAGGCGATTCTAGTCACGCACCACCATCCGGACCACGTCGGCGGCGTCGATCGCGTGCGCGATGCGACCGGTGCCGCGGTGTGGGGCCCGGCGCGGGAGCCGGTGCCCGGCCCCTTCCGTGCGGTGGCGGACGGCGAGCACGTGCGCGCGCTCGGCCTCGACTTCCGGGTGATCGACGTGCCGGGCCACACCGCCGGGCACATCGCGTACTTCGCCCAGCCCCCGGGCGAGCCGCCGCTGCTGTTCTGCGGCGACACCCTGTTCTCCGGCGGCTGCGGCCGCCTGTTCGAAGGCACGCCGGCCCAGATGCTGGCCTCGCTCGATGCATTGGCCGCGCTGCCGACCGACACCCGGGTCTGCTGCGCCCACGAATACACCCTCTCCAACCTCCGCTTCGCGCGCGCGGTCGAACCCGCCAACGCCGACCTGGCCGCCTACCAGCAGCACTGCGAGACGCTGCGCAGCCGCGGCGAGCCCACCCTGCCCTCCACCATCGGCGAGGAACGCCGCATCAATCCCTTCCTGCGCACCCGCCTGCCCTCCGTGGTGCAGGCGGCGCAGGCCCGCAACGGCGCACGCGCCGACGACGACGTGGCCGTGTTCGCGGCCATCCGTCAATGGAAGAACGACTTCAGATGAGATCTGCCCTGCACGCCGCCAGCCTCGCGCTCGCGCTCTGGCTGGCCGGTTGCGCCAGCGCCCCCCAGGCGCCCACCGGCGACGCCTCCGCGGTGCCCCCGGCCACGACGACGGCGGCGCCGACGCCTCAGCCTGGCACCACTTCCGTCCCCGCGGTCATCCCCAGCGGCCCGCTCAGCGCGATCACGTCGGCCGAGGCCGCGTCGCGCTGGGTGGCCACCACCCAGGCCCCCACCGACCTGTGGGACCGCATCCGCCGCGGCTACGCCATGCCCAACCTCGAGGGGGACCTGGTGCGCCGCCACGAGCAGTGGTACGCCTCGCGGCCGGACTACATCCAGCGCATGACCGACCGCTCGCGCAAGTACCTGTTCCACATCGTCGAGGAACTGGAGCGGCGCAACATGCCCACCGAGCTGGCGCTGCTGCCCTTCATCGAGAGCGCGTTCAACCCGCAGGCGGTCTCCAGCGCGCGCGCGGCGGGCATGTGGCAGTTCATGCCGGCCACCGGCCGCGACTACGACCTGAAGCAGAACTTCTTCCGCGACGACCGCCGGGACGTGCTGGCATCGACCCGCGCTGCGCTCGACTACCTGCAGCGCCTGCACGGCATGTTCGGCGACTGGCACCTGGCCCTGGCGGCCTACAACTGGGGCGAAGGCAGCGTCGGTCGCGCCATCGCGGCGAACAAGCGCCGCGGCCTGGGCACCGCCTACACCGACCTGAACATGCCGGACGAGACGCGCAACTACGTGCCCAAGCTGCAGGCGGTGAAGAACATCGTCGCCAGCCCGGACGCCTTCCGCGCCGAGCTGCCGCCGATCGACAACCACCCGTACTTCGACACGGTCACCGTCTCGCGCGACATCGACATCCAGCTGGCCGCCAAGCTGGCCGACGTGCAGCTGGAGGACTTCAAGGCGCTGAACCCGTCGCTCAACCGGCCGGTGATCCTGGCGGCGGGCACGCCGCAGATCCTGCTGCCCTGGGAGAACGCCAAGGTGTTCCAGCGCAACTTCGCCGAGTACACCCAGGGCCGCTTCGCCAGCTGGACCGCCTGGACGGTGCCCGGCACCATGAGCGCCGGCGAAGCCGCACGCCGCGTCGGCATGAGCGAGGCCGACCTGCGCAGCGTGAACACCATCCCGCCACGCATGCTGATCAAGGCCGGCTCGGTGCTGGTGGTGCCGCGGCCGCCCAGCAAGCAGGAAGACGTGGCGAGCCACCTGGCCGACAACGGCCAGCTGAGCCTCGCCCCCGAAGTGACCCTGCGCCGCACGACGGTCAAGGCCGGCAAGAACGACACCGTCGCCAGCATCGCGCGCCGCTTCCGCGTGTCGCCGGCGCAGGTGGCCGACTGGAACGACGTGGGCAGCTCGGCGGCCTTCAAGGCCGGCCAGTCGGTGGTGGTCTTCCTTCCCGTTCGCGCCCGCAGCGCCGCGCCCCGCGCGCGCGCCGCGGGCCCGCGCGCCACCGTGCAGTCGCGCCCGCGCGCGGCCGCGGTGACGAAGCAGAAGCGCCGCTGATCCGTCGCGCGCCGCGCCTCGCGCACGCGCAGTGTCAGGCGGCCTCGCGGGCTGCCAGGTCCATGCGCGGCGCGCGGCTGGCCGCCACCGCGGCCAAGGCCGCATAGGCGGCCAGCACGCCGAACACCAGGTGGAAGGCGTGCGTCACCTGCGCCGCCGAGAGGCCGGCCAGCACGCCACCCGCACCCGCACCCGCGCCGCCGCCGTCGCGCGCCTGCCCGTCGAGCAGCGCGAACGCCAGCCCGCCGAAGGCTGCCGTTCCCACGGCGGCCCCGGTGGAGCGCGTCAGCGACAGCAACGCCGCCGATGCCCCGAGCCGCTCCCGCCCGGCGAGTATCTGCGTGGCGATCTGCGCACTGGGCATCACCGTGCCGAAGCCGAGGCCGCAGACCGCCGACGCCGCGGCGATGCCGAACGCTGTCGGTGGCAGCACGGCGAGCGTGGCGAGCGCCAGCGACGCGGCCGCCAGGCCCCACGGCGGCAGCATGCCGCTGCGGTGGGTGCGCCGGCTGACCCGCGCATTCACGGTCGATCCCACCACCATGCCGATTGTGAGGGGGAGCAGCTGCAGGCCGGCGCCGGCCGCCGTGGCGTTCTGCGCCACCTGCAGGTAGATGGGCAGCAGGAAGACCAGCGCGAACATCGTGCCCGCGAAACCGACGATGGACAGGCAGATCCAGCCGACGCCGCGCACCCGCAGCACGTCCAGCGGCAGGAAGGGAAACGGATGCCGGCGCTGCTGGCGGGCCAGCAAGGCCCCGCTCAAGGCGGCCGTGCATGCGAGCCCGCCGCTCTCGGGTGACCACACGGGGAAGCGGTGGCCGGCCAGGCTGAGCCACAGCAGCACGCTGCAGGCGCACAGCGCGAAGAGCACCAGGCCGACCGGGTCGTAGGGCGCGTCGCGCTGCGCCGAGCGTTGGGGCGGTGGCAACTGCAGCACGCGCCAGGCGGCAAACAGGCCCAGCGGCAGGTTCGCCAGGAACAGCCAGCGCCAGTCGAAGTGGTTGACGACGAAGCCACCGACCACCGGCCCGCCCACGGAGGAGACGGTGAACACCGCCGCGAAGTAGCCCTGGTAGCGCGGCCGCTCGGCGGGCGAGACCAGCTCGCCGATCAGCGCCTGCGACAGCACCATCAGCCCGCCGCCGCCGAGGCCCTGCAGCACGCGCGCGCCGACCAGGCCCCACATGCTGCGCGCCACGGCGCACGCGAGCGAGCCCGCGACGAACACGGCCAGCGCCACCAGCAGCACGTTGCGGCGGCCCATGCGGTCACCCATCCGGCCGTAGAGCGGCGCGGTGACCGTCGCCGCCAGCAGGTAGCCCACCGCGATCCAGGAGCTGTCGGCCAGGCCGCCGAGGTCCTGCGCGATGCGCGGCGTGGCGGTGGCCAGCAGGGTCTGGTCGACCGCGGCCAGGAACATCGGCAGCATCACCGCGGCGAAGAGCGCGCCAAAGGAAGCCTGCGCCGGCGCCGCGGCGGGCGCGGCCGTGTCGGGGGTTGGGGCCATGGATCGGCGGATGCTAGCCGCCGTGCAGCCGACGGCGTGTCAGCCGACGGCGACGCGTCAGAGCCGCTCGGTCTCGCCCTGGCGCGGCTGCCACTTCATCAGCCGCCGCTCGATGCGGCCCACCAGCCCGTCGAGCACCAGCGCGAAGGCCGTCAGCACGACGATGCCGGCGAACACCGTGTTCACGTCGAAGGTGCCTTCGGCCTGCAGGATGAGGTAGCCCACGCCGCGGGCGGAGCCCAGGTACTCGCCGACCACCGCGCCCACGAAAGCCAGCCCGACCGAGGTGTGCAGGCTGGAGAACACCCAGCTGGTCGCGCTGGGCAGGTAGACGGTGCGCAGCAGCTGCTTCTGGTTGGCGCCCAGCATGCGCGCGTTGGCCAGCACCACCGGGCTGACTTCCTTGACGCCCTGGTAGACGTTGAAGAAGACGATGAAGAACACCAGCGTGACCGCCAGCGCGACCTTGCTCCAGATCCCCAGGCCGAACCACATGCCGAAGATGGGCGCGAGGATGACGCGCGGCATCGAGTTGAACGCCTTGATGTACGGATCGAGGATGGCGCTGGCGGTGGCCGCCAGCGCGAGCCACAGGCCGAACACCAGCCCGAGGACCGTGCCCAGCCCGAACGCGAGCACCGTCTCCAGCAGCGTCACGCCCAGGTGCTGGTAGATGTCGGCCCGCCCCTCCAGGCCCTCGGGGAAGAAGGCGTTGGGCTCCACCGCGAACGGCAGGAACCACGACCAGATGCGGCCTGCCACCTTGACCGGCTCGCCGATGAAGAAGGCCGTCTGCTGGTTGCGCGACGCGAAGTGCCACAGCAGCAGCACCGCGATGAGCACGCCGACCTGCCAGGCGCGCAGGTTCTTCTCGTTCGGCCGCACGGCCTGCCAGGCCGCGCTCATGCCGCCACCGCGTGGCCCGGCGCCAGCTTCGTGAGCTGCTGCGCGTAGCCCTTGAGCACCTCGTCGCGCAGCACCGCCCAGATCTGGGTGTGCAGTTCCACGAAGCGCGGCTGGCTGCGCACCTCGGCGACGTCCCGGGGCCGCGGCAGGTCGATGGCGAACTCGCCGATCGGCCGCGTGGCCGGGCCGGCGGAGAGCACCACCACGCGGTCGCTCATCGCGATGGCCTCGTCCAGGTCGTGCGTGATGAACAACACCGCCTTGCGCTTGGCGGCCCACAGCTCGAGCACCTCGTTTTCCATGAGCTGCCGCGTCTGGATGTCGAGCGCCGAGAAGGGTTCGTCCATGAGGATGATGTCCGGGTCGAGCGCCAGCACCTGGGCGAGCGCCGTGCGCTTGCGCATGCCGCCCGAGAGCTGGTGCGGGTAGCGGTCGTCGAAGCCGCCGAGGCCCACGCGCGAGAGCCAGGCGCGCGCCTCGTCGCGCGCCTGCGCGTCCGGCATGCCGCGGTACTGCAGGCCGACCATCACGTTGTCGATGGCGCTGCGCCAGGGCATCAGCGCCTCGGTCTGGAACATGTAGCCGGCGCGCCGGTTGAGGCCTTGCAGCGGCTGGCCGAACACCCGCACGTCCCCCGAGGAGGCCTGCATCAGCCCGGCACCGATGTTCAGCAGCGTCGACTTGCCGCAGCCCGTGGGGCCGACCACGGAGACGAACTCGCCGGCGGCCACGTGCAGGGTGGTGCCGCCCACGGCCGTGTAGCGCTGCCCGGGATCGTCCTTGGATCGGAACGTGACCGTGATGTCCAGGAACTCGAGCGCGTGCGGCATGAAGGCGTCAGGCCTTGAACTTGTCCTTGGCGCGGCGCGCGAAGTCGTTGGTGTAGGTCTTGGCCAGGTCGATCCGGTCGGGCCGGATCGAGGCCTCGAAGCTGGCCAGCGCCTTCAGCGCGGTGCGGGCGCCCTCCTCGGGCAGCAGCCCGTCCAGCGAGATCGCCTCGCGCACCTTGTTGAACGAGGCCAGGTACAGCGCCCGGTCGCCCAGCAGGTAGTTGTCGGGGACGGTCTTGATGATGTCGCTGGGGCCGGCGGTCTGCAGCCACTTGAGGCCGTGCACGATGGCGTTGGCCAGCGCCTGGCAGGTGTTGGGGTGCTCCTGCACGAACTTGCTGTGCGTGTAGAAGCACGCGGCCGGCATGGGGCCGCCGAACACTTCCTGGGTGCCCTTGAGCGTGCGCGTGTCGCTGATGATCTTCACGTCGCCCTTCTGCTCGAGCATGGTCATCACCGGGTCGGTGTTGCTCATCGCGTCGATCTGGCCGGAGCGCAGCGCCGCCAGGGCGCCGGCTGCCGTGCCCACGCCCACGTAGCTGACCTCGCTGGCCTTGATGCCCGCGCGCGAGAGCACCAGGTTGGCGACCATGTTGGTCGACGAGCCGGGCGCCGACACGCCGATGCGCTTGCCCCGCAGGTCCGCCAGGCCCTTGTACTGCGGCATCGCCTTGGTGGAGACGCCCACGGCGATCTGTGGAGCACGGCCCATCAGGACGATCGACTGGATCGCCTGGTTCTTGCTCTGCATGTTGATCGTGTGCTCGTAGGCGCCGCTCACGATGTCGGCCGACCCGCCCACCAGCGCCTGCAGCGCACGCGCGCCGCCGGCGAAATCGGAGATCTCGACGTCCAGGCCCTCGGCCTTGAAGTAGCCCAGCTGCTCGGAGATGGTCAGGGGCAGGTAGTAGAAGGCGGCCTTGCCGCCCACGGCGATGGACACCTTGGACTTCTCGGGGCGTCCCTGCGCACGCAGGGACGGGGCGGCCAGCAGGGCCGCCGCGGACGTGGCGGCCAGGGCGAAGGTGCGGCGCGTGACAGTGCTGTTTCTCATTGTTGGATCCTCTCTGCGGTGCAAGCGGGGAGGTTATCCACGGCTCTTGTGCACCGCATCAGGAACATCCCGTGCGGGTTTCCACGTAACGCCCCGCGGGCGCCCTCAGCGCAGGGCGGACAGCAGGATGGCGATGTTGGCGACCAGCGCGGCCAGCCAGACGGCCGAGCGCACCGTAGCCAGGCCGGCCACGTACATCGCGATGTAGATGACGCGCAGCGTCACGAACAGGACAGCCAGGATGTCCACCCGCGTCTGCGGCGCACCAAGCTGGTGTGCGATGACGACCGCGCCGATGAAGAACGGCAGCGACTCGAAGCTGTTGGCCTGCGCGGCGTTGGCGCGGGCCCGCCAGTCGGTCAGCCGGGCCAGCCAGGCGCGCGGATCCTGGTTGTCGTAGCCGCCCTGGCTGCGCGGCTTGCCGAAGCCGCCCGACTTGGCCAGCCAGGCGCAGGCATACGGCAGCAACGCGGCGATGAGCACGCACCAGTAGGCCACCGTGAAGCGTGTCGTCATCCACTGTCCTTGGTCGTCAAATGTTCACTCGGCGGCCACCGCAGAACCGGCTTGCCGGGCCGCTGGTGGCGCCCCTTGAGGGGAGGCGGCCGAAGGCCGCTTCGGGGTGGTCCATGACATCAGCGCCGGTCCACCAGTGCATGCGCGATGGTACCGAGGTCCACGTACTCCAGCTCGCTGCCGGCCGGCACCCCGCGCGCCAGGCGCGTGACCTGCAGGCCGCGCTGCTTGAGCGCCTCCCCGATCACGTGGGCGGTGGCCTCGCCTTCCGCGGTGAAGTTGGTGGCCAGGATCACCTCCTGCACCATGCCGTCGGTGGCGCGCTCGAACAGCTTGCCCAGGCCGATGTCGCGCGGCCCGATGCCGTCCAGCGGGCTCAGCTTGCCCATCAGCACGAAGTAGCGGCCGCGGAAGGCACCGGTGCGCTCCACCGCCGCCTGGTCGGCCGGCGTCTCCACCACGCACAGCTTGGCGGCGTCGCGCTGGGGGTCGCGGCAGGTGCCGCAGACCTCCTCCTCGGTGAAGGTGTGGCACAGGCTGCAGTGCCGGATGCGCGCGGTGGCCTGCTGCAGTGACTGGGCCAGGATCTGCGCGCCCTCGCGGTCGTGCTGCAGCAGGTGGAAGGCCATGCGCGAGGCGGACTTGACCCCGACGCCCGGCAGGCGCCGCAGGGCTTCGATCAGGGCGTTGAGGGTGGCGTCAGCCAATCGGTGTTCCGCACGGGCGGGACGGGCCCGGCCGCGGCGTGCCTTGGTGCGTCAGAAGGGGAACTTCATCCCGCCGGGCAGCCCGGGCATGCCGGCCGTGAGCTTGCCCATCTTCTCCTGCGAGGTGTCCTCGGCCTTGCGCACCGCGGCGTTGAACGCAGCGGCGACCAGATCCTCCAGCATGTCCTTCTCGTCGGCCAGCAGGCTGGGATCGATCTCGACGCGCTTGACGTCGTGCTTGCACGTCATGGTCACCTTCACCAGGCCTGCGCCGGATTCGCCGGTGACCTCGATCAGCGCCAGCTCGTCCTGGGCCTTCTTCAGGTTGTCCTGCATCGCCTGCGCCTGCTTCATGAGGCCGGCCAGCTGTCCCTTGTTGAACATGTCGATTCCTTTTGCGGGGGCCCCGTGCTGCGGGACCCGTGTGGGTTGCGCGCCCGTCAGACGGGCTTGATGCTGCCAGGCACGATTCTCGCGCCAAAGTCCCGCATCATCTGCTGGACGAACGGGTCGCCCAGGATCACTTCCTCGGCTGCCCGCTGGCGCTCGGCGGCGGCAGCGGCATTGCGCCGTGCCGGGCTGTCGTTCACGGCCCCGATCTCGATGCTCAGCGTCACCTCGTGCCCGGCGCCGCGCAGCGCGGCTTGCAGGCGCTCGCGCGAGGTCGGCTGGTTGAGCGACTCCCGCTCCACCCGCAGCAGCCAGTGGCCCGTGTCGCGCGCCACCAGTTGCGACTGGAGCGCCAGCTCGCGCACCAGGGCGGTGACCGCCTCGGCCGCCACCAGCGCCTGTACCGTCGCGTGCCAGAAGTCGCCCTCCTCGCTGGGAACGAAGCTGGTGGCGGGTTGCGGCGCCTCGCGCGCCGACTCGGGCTGCACCCGCACCGGCACGCCCACCACGTCCCCGCCGGGCGCGGCGGCGGCCGGGCGCTCGCGCGGGGCGGACGCCTCCCGCGAGGGCGGCACGACCACCGGCAACACCTGCCCCGGGGGCGCGTTGGCGGGGGTGGCGGGGCGGGCCGCGCCTGCCGGCGCCGCTTCCGCGGCGGGTGGTCCCGCAGGCCGCACGGCATCAGGAGCAGCCGGGGCGGAGCGTGCCGGTGGTGCGGACTGCGGGGGCTGCGCCGCCGGCGGCGCCTCAGGCAGGCGCCGTGGCGCCGCGTTCAGAGTTTTTTTTTCAGCCGCGGCGCCGGCCGGCTGCTGGAACGCGAGCAGCCGCAGCAGCACCATGGTCAGGCCCGCGTACTCGTCGGGTGCCAGGCCGAGCTCGGCCCGGCCGTGCAGGCACAGGGTGTAGAGCAGCTGGGTCTCGTCCATCGGCATCAGCGCCGCCAGGCGTGCGACTTCGGCCGCATCCGGGTCGGCCGAGGCGGGGGCGCCGGGCACGGCCTGCACCACCGCCATGCGTTGCAGCACCGCTGCCATCTCCTCCAGCGCCCCGGCCGCGGACAAGCCCAGCAGGCGCAGGCCGTCGGACACCTCCACCACGGTCTTGCCGTCGCCGGCGGCGAGCGCCTCCACCAGCCGGAACACATGGCTGCGGTCCACGCTGCCGAGCATCTGCCGCACCGCCGGCTCCTGCAGCGTGCCGCCACCGAAGGCGATCGCCTGGTCGGTGAGCGAGAGCGCGTCGCGCATGGAGCCCCGCGCGGCCCGGGCCAGCAGCGCCAGCGCGAGCGGGTCGGACGCGATGCCCTCGGCCTGCAGCACCTTGCCCAGGTGCTCGCGCACGGTCTCGGGCGCCATGGGGCGCAGGTTGAACTGCAGGCAGCGCGAGAGCACCGTCACCGGGACCTTCTGCGGATCGGTGGTCGCCAGCACGAACTTGAGGTACTCCGGCGGCTCCTCCAGCGTCTTGAGCATCGCGTTGAACGCGTGCCCGGTGAGCATGTGCACCTCGTCGATCATGAAGACCTTGAAGCGGCCCTGCACCGGCTTGTAGACGGCCTGCTCCAGCAGCGACTGCACCTCGTCCACGCCGCGGTTGGAGGCGGCATCCAGTTCGGTGTAGTCGACGAAACGGCCCGAGTCGATGTCGGTGCAGGCCTGGCAGGTGCCGCACGGGGTGGCGGTGATGCCGCCCTGCCCGTCCGGCCCCTGGCAGTTGAGCGACTTGGCCAGGATGCGCGACACCGTGGTCTTGCCCACGCCGCGCGTGCCGGTGAAGAGGTAGGCGTGGTGCAGGCGCTGCTGGGTCAGCGCATTCGAGAGGGCCTGAACCACGTGCTCCTGGCCGACCATCTCGAGGAAGGTCTTCGGCCGGTACTTGCGGGCGAGCACGAGGTACGACATCGGCGCGATTCTACGGGGCGGACCCGCCGCTCGGCCGCGCCGCCTCGCCTACAATCGACCCCGACGGGCCTCCCCGCATGGTGAAGCGGCCAACCGGGTCAGGTGGGGAACCAAGCAGCCCTAACTGTGGAGCCAGTGCCGGGGGTAAGGCTCGTCAACTACCTTCCTCCTCTGCCGTCTTCTTGCGTGCGCACGTGTGGGCGGCGGGCTCGCAGTGCCCTCGCGGTGCGTGCCGGGATCACTCCACCCTACCCCGGTCTGCGATGGCTGCGCATCGCGATGCAGGACGTCGGACAGCTTCGAGTCAGCGATTCCGGCGTGGAACGCCCGTGCGATTGGACACCGGCGAAGCGAGCCGATTACAGCGGCGACCGACAGGTCGCTTCTAGATTGGTTCCATGGACCAAGACGCTGCCGCCCTGAAGGACGAACTCGAACTTGCCAGGCTGGAAGAAGCCGAGGCCCTGCGCCGGGCCATCCAGCTGCGGGCATTCGGCACCGCGGCGCAACTGCGCATCGCCATGCTCGAGGTGGATGCCGCGCATTCGAGAGTGGTTCGGCTCTACAGGCAACGTCGAAAGCCTGACCTGATCCCCAGCTAGGGCGGGCGCGCGCCTGCGCATCGCTGGCGCCGCTGCCACGCCGCCCGGATCAATTCAGCGCCGTGTGGGCAGCACGGCGCGCGAACGCCGCCAGCGCCGCTTGCGCGAAGGTGGCTTCGAACCTGCCCGTGAGCGCCGCCTCGCCATGCGCGTCCAGGCTCGCGAACAGGTCGGTTCCCGGCGCCTTGAAGGCCATCGACCACGAGGCGTAGGTCCGTTGCGCCGCCGGCCCCTCCATGAGCTTGATCAGCCCTGCGTGCATCGGGTCGTGGCGGATGTGCCGGTAGACCAGGTTCAGGTGGTGCGCCGCACCCTCCAGGACCTGCATGAACACACCGTCGTCGTAGACCAGCATGCCCGTGACGTCCAGGCGCTGGTTCCGCTCGCGAGCGCGCGTGAGCAGATGCTGGAGCTGCTCGATCGTCAGGCCCGGCCGGGCCTTGGAGACGTAGGCCAGGGAGGCGAGCGGCGCGTCGTGCAGTGCAGGCGAACGGGCGGGGAGCTCCTCGACGATCGCCGCCAGCCCGTCCTCGGCGGCGTTCAGCGCGTCCTCGCGGGTGCTGCAGCTGCGGCTGCAGGTGAAGCTGTCGACCTCGTCTGGATCGAACACCGAGGCCGGGAAGGTGCTGAACACCTTGCCCCAGCCCTGGTAGCCGGTGCCCAGCTCTCCGGTGATCAGACAGGACGTGACGATGTAGTAGCCGCGGAGCGGGCCGAGGATTCGCTGGCGCATGGGGTGACGACGGTCGGGGAAAGCAACTGCACGCGACTGCAGAGTATTGCGCCCGCCGACGGCGACGTCGCTAAGAAAAGCGCTTAACGCGCTGGGTGCCAGAGGGGCCAGCCGTTCGTTTCCAGATGGCCGCAGACACACACCGCCAACCGGCGGGGCCATGGAGCGCCGGCGCACGCCCCTCGTCGAACGAGGGCGTTGGGCGGGTGTGTGCGGGACGGCACCCGTGCGCCTGGGGCACGGGTGCCGGGCAACGGCGCCTGCCGTCGCCCAAAGGTCAGCGGCCGTCCTTGTCCGAGTCGCCGGGTACGGCGCGTTCGGTGGCATTGCTCACTCGATCCCAGGCGCTGCGGGCGGCCGGGCGGGCGTGCTCCCACTCCAGCGACGAGTTGCCGCGTGCGCGCGTCCAGTCACGGCCGAGTTCCGGTTCGACCTCGTCGAACGAGCGCTCGGGGTTCCGGTTGTACGACTCCACGCCCGCGCGGTAGGCCGGCTGGTAGTGGTCGAACCCGACGTCCTTCTGGGCGTACGGACGGCTCGCGTGGTTCTCGCGCCAGTAGTTGTCCTCGGCCGCGGGGTCTGCCGCCTTCTTGCCCATGACGGCACCGGCGACCGCCCCCACCGCCGCGCCGATCGCGGCGCCCACCGGGCCGGTCACGCCACCGGCGAGTGCGCCGGTCGTGGCGCCGGCTGCGACACCGCCGACGGCGGCGCCGGCCACTGCACCTGCGCCGGTGCCCGCGGCCTTCTTGGTCTTCGGATCGTTCTTGTCCATGCGGATCTCCTTCAATGGTTGAGGAGACCACCGTAGACGCCGCGCAGCCGGGCCGCACTAGGAAGCAGCCGAACATCGAACGGCGCCGCAACCTACCCCGGCGTCGTCGGATGCAGACACAGCGGCCCGGCCGCTAGAGCCACCACAGCGCCGCCATCGCCACCAGCGTCGGCAGTGCGGCGCCCAGCACGAGGCCGCCCGCACCCACGGTGCCGTCCGCGAAGCCTTCCTTCAGCAGGGCGACGCCGGCGGGGTTCGGTGCGTTGGCGATCACCGTGAGCCCACCGCCCGCCACCGCACCGGCCACCAGCGAGTACTTCGCTTCGTCCGAGATGCCGTCGATGAGCGAACCCAGGTAGGTGAGCGCCGCGTTGTCGGTGAACGCGGTGAGGCCCGTTGCACCGAAGAACAGCGCAGCCGGCGACATGGCGGAGACCAGCGGCTGCAGCCACCACTGCTGCATGCCGCCGAGCACCACCAGGCCGGCCAGGAAGAAGGCGACCAGCAGCGCCTCCCGCAGGACCAGCGGCGACTGGTGCCGCTCGTAGGCCTGCGCAAAGCCGAGGAACAGCAGGAACACACCCAGGAAGGCCACGGGGTGGTGGGCCAGCACCACCACGGCCGCCAGGAAGCCGGCATGGATCGCAACGACCGCGCCCGGCACCGCCTCGGCCGGCCCGGCGGCCGCCTCGGCACGGAGGTGGCGGCGCAGCACGAGCGTCGCGAAGGAGGCGTTCACCAGCACCGCGATCGCCGACTTCCACCCGAACGTGCGCGCCATGAACACCGAGTCCCAGCCCCACGTGCCGGCCACCATCAGCACCGGCGGTGCGGCGAACGAGGTCAGCGTGCCGCCGATCGAGATGTTCACGAACAGCACGCCCAGCGCGACGTACTTGGCCCGCTCCGGCACGTCGCGCCGGAAGATCTGCGGCGCCAGCATCAGCGCGGCAATCGTCATGGCGGCCGGCTCGGTGATGAAGGAGCCGAAGAGCGGCACCACCGCCAGGCAGAGCCAGATCCGCGCCGTGGGCGTGGCCACCGGCGTCCGGGCGGCCAGCCAGCCCACCGCGGCCGCGACGCCCTGCAGGATCGGCCGGGAGGCGGCCACCACCATCACCACGAAGACGAACAGCGGCTCCGTGTAGTGGCGGCTCTCGGCGTAGCCGAGCGCCGCGCCGGGCCCCGCCAGCAGCGCCATGAGCAGCACCAGCACCACGGCCCAGAGGCCGAAGACCACCTCGACTTCGCCGAGCAGGTGGAACAGGCCGGCGTGGGCCGGGAAGCGGTGCGACAGGCGCTCGAACTGCTTGGCTGCGAAGGTGTGGACCAGCGCCACGCCGAAGAGGACGGCGGCGACGATCTGGATGAGTTCGGGAGAAGAGGTGTTCGGCATGGTCGTGCGTTGGCCGCGAGGCGGCCCGACCGATCGCTGAACCTGCCCGCCACGCATGGCGAACACCCGGTGGGCAGTGTAGCCCGCGGGCCCCAGGCGGGGCCCCCGGGCTGCAGCGGCGGTGCGGCGCGCGTACGATGCCAGTTCGAGCACCTCAGCGAGGAACACAACCATGCGCACCCTGTCCACCCTGCTCCTGGCCGCAGGCTTGGCCGGCTGCGCCGCGCACCCGGTGATCGTCACGGCCCCCCCGGTCGTGGTCGCGCCCGCGCCGGCAGCCGCGCGGGTGCAGATCCCGCCGGGCCACTACCCGCCGCCCGGCAGTTGCCGCATCTGGGTGCCTGGCCTGCCGCCCGGGCAGCAGTCGCCGCCCGGCAACTGCGCGGACCTGCAGCATCGGGTGCCGCCGGGCGCCGTGCTGGTGGGTCGCTAGGACCAGCCAGCGGACGCGGCGCCGCTGCGCAGCGCGCTCAATCCCGCCGGCGCCGCCGCCGCTCGTGCCGGGTGCGCTCCAGCTGGTCGGCCAGGTCCCGGTCGATGCGGCGCAGCTTCTCCAGCGCCTGCTCGGCCTCGCGGTCGAGCGCGGGCCGCGGGTCCGGCGCGCCCGAGCCCGAGCCTGTGCCGGCCACGGGTTTGGCGTCTGCCGCCGGCCCCGGCTGCTTGCGCGATGTCAAGACTGCTCCTCCATGGCGCAGGGTGGCCGCGGCCGACGGTCGGGCACGACGGCCCCGCGCGCGAGCGGCAGTCAGGTCCGGCACGACGGCCGGGTAGGACGGCACCGTCATCGCCCGGGTGCCCCAACCGCTGCCCACGCCGCGGAAACCGCTCAGTCGGCGGCGCGCGGCAACGCGAAGAAGAACTCGGTGCGCACGTCGGGTTCGCTCTCGAATCCGATCTCGCCGCCATGGGCCTGGACGATGCTGCGGCAGATGTTCAGGCCCAGCCCGGTGCCGCCCTTCTCGCGCCGGTCGCTCGCGTCCGCCTGGGCGAAGCGCTCGAACACGCGGCTGCGGAACTCCGCGGGCAGGCCCGGCCCGCGGTCCACCACCCCCACCCGCACCCGCCCGTCGCCCGCCGAAATCGTCACCTGCACCTCGCTGCCGCGGGGCGAGAACTTGGCCGCGTTGGAGACCAGGTTGACGACCACCTGGATGATGCGGTCGCCATCGGCCCGCACCGGGGCATCGCCCTCGACCTGCAGGCGCACGGCCACGCCCAGGCCTTGCGTGAACGGCTCGGTGTCGCGCAGGGCGCGGTCCACCAGCGGCCGCAGCGGCTGCGTCTCCAGCCGCAGGGCCAGGCGCCCGGATTCGATCTTCTCGACGTCCAGCACGTCGTTGATCAGGCGGATCAGCCGTTCGCAGCTGCGGGTGGACATGTCCAGCAGTTGCTGCCCCTGCGTGCTGAGCGTCCCCGTGACGCCCGAGGCCAGCAGCCGCAGCGAACCGTAGACCGCGGTCAAAGGGGTGCGCAGCTCGTGCGAGACGGTGGAGACGAACTCGCTCTTGAGCCGCTCCACTTCCTTGCGGTGCGAGATGTCGTGCATGAAGGCGCAGAACAGCTGCAGCTTGCCGGTGTCGATGAGGCCGATGCGCAGCTCCACTTCGATCTCGCGGCCCGACCGGTCCACCACGATCCGCTCGATGCTGCGCCCGGCGAACGGGGCCTGCCCGGTCGTCTTGAAGTGCTCGAAGGCGCGCTCCGACGCCACCCGGAAGCGCGGCGGGATCAGCACCTGCACCAGCGGCCGGCCGACCACCTCCTCGCGCCGCCAGCCGAACATGGCCTCGGCGCGCGGGTTCCAGTCGGTGATGCGGCCGTGGAAGTCCATGCCGATGAAGGGATCCGGCGCCGACTCCAGGATGGTCTGGATGCGCTGTTCGTTCTGCCGCACGTGCTCGAAGGTCTCGCGCAGGGCCGCCGTGCGCTCCTCCACGCGGCGCTCCAGCGAGGCGTTGAGCTCGCGCAGCGCGGCCTCCTTCTGCTGCAGGTTGGCCACCATGGCGTCGAGGGCGGTGCCCAGCTGCGCGACCTCGCGGTACGAGTCGTCCCGCAGCGGCCGGCGCGGGCCGTCGGCCTCCAGGTCGCGCGCGGCGCGCGCCAGTTGCATCAGCGGCCGCGTGACCAGCCGCGCCGCCATCCAGCCGAGCAGCGAGAACAGCGCGGCGACCACCAGGCCCCAGAACAGCACCTGCCGCTGCAGGTCGCGCACCGGCGCGAAGGCTGCGTCCACGTCCTGCCGCACCAGCACGCGCCAGCCCAGCCCGGGGTAGCCCATGTAGCCCTTGTCGTGGCTGTATCCCACCAGGTAGTCGCGCCCGTCGGGCCAGCGTTCCACGGTGGAGCCCGCGCCGGTGGCGGCCGCGCGCAGGCTGTCCAGCGACAGGGTCACGCCCAGCACGTCCGGCGGGCCGAGCAGCACGACGCCGGTGTTGCTCACGATCAGCGGCTCCACCGCGCGGGCACGGCCCACCGGCACGAAGATCGCGCGCTCCACCTCGCGTGCCCACTGCCAGGACAGGTGCACGCCCAGAACGCCGGGGCGCGCCTGCGCCGGCCAGGTGATCGGGAAGGCGATGTCCACGAAGCGCATCGGCTCGCCGCCCGGGTTGGGCAGGAGCTTGGCCAGCAGCACCGCCTCGTGCACGTCGCCGACGCTCACGCCCTCCTGGGCATTGCGGAACCACGGCCGGGCGGCCACGCTGGCGTCCACCAGCAGCCCGCCCGTGGCCGCGCGCACGCGTCCATCGGGCGCCACCAGGCCGATCCAGGAGTAGTTGGGGTAGGTGCGCTGCATCGCCTCGAACTCGGCGCGCACCTGCTGAGGGTCCTGGGCGCCGGAGATGCGGTCGGCCATCAGGCGCACCTCGCGCCACCGCTCGAACATCGACCGGTCCAGCCGGCTGGTGGTCTGGTTGGCCAGCTCGGCCAGGTTGCTGCCGATGCTGGAGCGCACCTGCGCGCTGGCCACGTGCTCGCTCACGATCACCAGGATCGCCGTGACCAGGATGGACAGCAGGGAAAACGCGAAGGCCAGGTAGGTGCCCAGTCCGCGTCGGGGAAGCCGCGGGGGCGTGGTCGCCGCACCGGGCAGGGGAAAGGAGGTCGGCATCGCGGAAGCGATTGTCGAGCATCCGCCGCAGCGCACACCGGACGGCTGAGGCGGCTGACATGGCTCGACGGTGGCGTCCCACACAACCTCAGCACTGGCACTTCGACACTGGCGCCACAAGACAGGGAGAGATGCGATGCGTCCTTCGGAGCGTGGCGATGGGAGCGGGCCGGCCGGCATGGCCGGGTGGGCTTCACGGTGGACGCGGGCCACCCTGTCGGCGGCCTTCGCGGCGCACGCGGCCCTCGCGGCGGGGGCCGCCTGGGCGGGCGAGGCCGAGGTGCTGGCACTCGGGCCGGCCGGACTCGAGCTCCAGGGCAAGCCGTCGCGCCTGGGCGTGTCGGTCACCCCCGCGCTGGGCTTCACGGCGCTCACGGCACCGGGCCAGGACATCGGCCTGCAGTGGCGCCAACCGGTGCTGAACGACCACCGCATCGACATCACGGCCTGGCGGCGCGTGCACGACGAACCCACCGACGCCCTGTCCCTCATCCGCCAGCGCGACCCGACCTTCGGCGCCCGCATGGAGTTCAAGGTGGGCGGCAAGCGCCGCGGCTTCATGGCCGACTACCGATTCCTTGGCCTGCAACTGGACAATGGCGCGCGCATCGGCCTGCGCCGCAAGAACGGCAACCCGACGCTGTACTACCGGGCCAGCTTCTAGCGCGAATGCAGCCGGCTCAGCCGTCGGCCGGCACCAGGCGGCCCTGCCCCGTGAGGAACGCGGTGCGCACCGGGGCGCCCGGGTGCAGCGCCGCCACGGCCTGCGCATAGCGCCGCATCTGGGCGACGAGCACGGCGTCGCGCTGGGGCGCGGCGGCGGACTTGAAGTCCAGCACCCACCAGTGGCCGTCGCGGCGCCGCACCAGCCGGTCGAGCCGGAGCAGTTCGCCCTCGTGCAGGAGTTCGACCTCATTGCCCTGCCAGTCCACTTCCCGCGGATCCCAGGCCCAGGCGCCCTCCCCCTGCACGATGCGCCGCGCCATCGCCACCGCCTCGTCCACGCGGTCGGCGGGCAGCGAGAACTCGCGGCCCACGCGCACCCGCAGCCGCGCGGGCACGTCCGCGGCGCCCGCCGGCCAGTGCTCCAGCAGCCGGTGGAGCGCCTCGCCGAAGCGCGCGGCGTCGCTCGACGCCTGGCGCGTTGCCGGGCCGGCCGGCAGCGCCGCCGACAGCGGCGGCACCACCGGCAGCCGGATCCCGGCGGCGAGCGCGGCGCCGGCGTCCACCGGCGCCCGCTGCGGCACCTCGGCCGGCGTGCAGTGCGGCGCCAGCCGCTGCCACCAGCTGCCCTCGGCCGGCGTGCGCGGCGCCACGCTGGAGACCACCAGCTCGCTGCGGGCGCGCGTCATGGCCACGTACAGGGCGTTCAGCTCCTCCCGGCGGCGCGCCGCCTGTTCCACCTGCAGCGCCTCGGTGCTGCACGCCGGCGGCCGGCTCTCGCTGGCCAGGAAGGCGAAGCGCGACGGCGCAGGCGCCTCCCCGGGCCACTCGACGATCACGCCCATCGACTCCGCACGCGGCGCCGCGCCGTCGGTGTCCAGCAGCAGGACCACCGGCGCCTCCAGCCCCTTGGCGCCGTGCACGGTGAGCAGCCGCACCGCGGCCGGTTGCGCCACGGCGGGGCCGCGCAGGCCGCCGGCCTTCAGGGCCCGCACCAGCGCATAGGGCGTGACGTAGCGGCCGCCGTCGACCTGCAGCGCGGCGGCCAGCACCGCCCGCAGGTTGGCCAGGATGCCGTCGCGCAGCGCCGGCGGGGCGGCCTGGGCGTAGCGCGCCAGCACGTCGCCGTCGTGGAAGATCGCGTCCAGTGCGTCGTGCGGCGGCCAGCGGTCGACCCAGCCTTTCCACTTGGCCAAAGTGGCCGCCAGCCCGCTTGGGACGGGGGCGGGTAGCTCCTCTTTTTGTAGCAACTCGAACCACGGCCGGGGCGTGCCTTCGGCCTGGCGCTGCCGCGCGCGCAGCGCCAGCTGCACCAGCGCAGCGTCGGGCAGGCCGAACACCGGCGACTTCAGCGCGCGGGCCAGCGACAGGTCGTGCGTGGGGGAGACCAGCACGTCCAGCAGGGCCGCGATGTCCTGCACCTCGGGCGCTTCGGCCAGGTCGGTCTTCTCGGGCTGCTGGGCCGGGATGTAGAGCGCGCGCAGCTCGTCCTCCAGGGCGGCCAGCCGGTCGCGCCGGCGGGCCAGCACCATCAGGTCCTGCGGCGGCAGGCCGTCCGCGATGCGGGCGGCGATCCAGCGCGCCGCCTGCCGGCACTCCAGCGTGACCAGGCGCTCTTCGGGCAGTTCGCGCGGCGTGCTGAGGCTGTCGCGCCAGGCATCCGCCGGGGCCGTCGCCGGTGCGGCGGGCGCCGCCTCGCGGCCGATCGGCGGCAGCTGCAGCAGGCGGCCGGCGCCGCGCGATTCGGTGGTGTGCGGGCGGAAGCCGTGGTAGTGGCCGTCGGCCTGTGCCGCGTCCATCACCGCGTTGACCGCAGCCACCAGCGCCGGCGCGTTGCGGTGCGTGTGGTCGCAGCTCAGGCGGTCGCCGCCCAGTCCCTGGACCACGAAGTCCTGCGCCGCGGCGAACACCTGGGGCTCGGCGCGGCGGAAACGGTAGATGCTCTGCTTGGGGTCGCCCACGACGAACACGCTGGGCGGGTCGGCGGCGCCCGCGTAGCCGCTCAGCCAGGCATGGAGCGCCTGCCACTGCAGCGGGTTGGTGTCCTGGAACTCGTCCACCAGCAGGTGGCGCACGCGGGCGTCCAGCCGCTCCTGCACCCAGCCCGAGAGCACCGGGTCGGACAGCAGCGTGAACGCGGCGCGCTCCACGTCGCTCATGTCGACCCAGCCCTCCTCGCGCTTGAGCGCCGCGAACTCCGCGATCAGGATGCGCGCCAGCCGGGCCAGCCGCTGCTGGTGCAGCCAGGCCTCGTGCTGGGCGCGCGCCTGGCACAGGCGCAGTGCGAGGTCCTGCGCCTCACGCACGGCGTCGATGCCGGCCAGCTTGTCGCTGAACTTGCGCGGCTCCAGGTCCTTGGTGAGCAGCGCACCGATCACCTCGTCGAGCAGGCCGTCGGAGAGGCCCTGCTCCAGCTGCACGCCGCGGGCGGAGAAGCTGGGCTGGCTGGCGCGGCCGAGCGCGCGCGCCGCCAGCGCCAGGGTCTCGTGCGCGGCGCCGGGCGTGCGCAGCACCGCGGCCGGCTCGTCGGCCGGGGCGAAGTCGGGGAACACCCGCAGCCAGTGCTGCACCGAGGCCTCGACCACGCCGGCGCCGTCGGCCAGCGTGAACTCCACGCGCTTGTCGAGCGCGACGCGCAGCGCCTTGAGCGTCTGCGAGCGGCCGTGGGCGGCCACCGAGGCTTCGTAGTCGGCGCGGGCCTCGGGCCGCGCCGCCACCGCGGTGTGGAAGCGCCGCCAGACCCGCTCGATCGCCTCGCCGTCGTCTTCGAGCAGCTCGTGCGAGGCCGGCAGGCCCAGTTGCGCCAGCGTGGCCAGCGGCGCGCTGCGCAGCAGCGCGGCGAACCAGCTGTGGAAGGTTCGGATCTGCACGCCGCGCCCGGTGGAGAGCACCTGCTGATACAGTTTTGATAGCGGCTCCACCAGCTGCGATGCGGCCTGGGGGCCGATTCCCCTCTGCGCCAGGGCCTCGGCCAGGACCTCCGGCGAGGCGGTGGAGAATGCCTCGAGCCACTCCAGCAGCCGCTGCCGCATCTCGCCTGCGGCCTTCTTGGTGAAGGTGATCGCCAGCACCTCGTGCGGCTGCGCGCCCTCGAGCAGGGCGCGCAGGATGCGGGAGACCAGCATCCAGGTCTTGCCGGCACCGGCGCAGGCCTCCACCGCCACGCTGCGCCGGGGGTCGCAGGCGATGGCGTAGAACTCGGCGCGGGTGATGCGGTGGCCGTTGAGTTCGTAGGCGAGGGGGTCGGTCATCCGGTTTGCACTTCTCTGCTGTTGCCCGGTCGGGCAGCGGGGACCGGGTCTCGCCCCGGCGGGCGACTCACTTTCTTTTGCTTCGCCAAAAGAAAGTAAGCAAAGAAAAGGCGACCCGACTGTCCACGACCCCTGCGGCTGCTGGCGCAGCCTGCGGAGCGACCTGCGGTGCTCGCAGCGGGCGGGGTCCGCGCAAACTCGCCCTTCGGGCTCAGACAGCGCGCGGCCCTGATCCGCCCGCTGCTGCGCGCCGCAGGCGTGGCCACACGGGTGGGGAAGCGGGAGAGGGTCCACACGGCCTGCGGCCGTGTCCTCGTGAGGGGGGCCGAGCAAAGCGATGGCCCGCGCGCTCTTTCCCCTGTGGCTGCGCCGAGCAGCGCAGTGGAGCGCGGATCAGCGGGACGCCGTGTCTGAGCCCGAAGGGCGAGTTGGCGGACCGCCCGCGCGCAGCGAGCAGCGCAGGTTACCCCGCAGCGCAGCTGCGGGGTCGCAGACAGCGGGGTCGCCTTTCTTTGGTTACTTTCTTTGGCGAAGCAAAGAAAGTGACTCGCCCGCCGGGCGAACTCCGGCCCCGAAACGCCGATCAGGCACAGCGCCAACACGGGGCACGTCCATGCCAGGTCACCCCCGGCACGACAGGCGGTGTGGTCCTCACCCATGCCAGAAATCCCGCCGGCACAGCCCCCGCGCCGCGCAGAACTCGCACACGCGCCCCTCCCCCAGCGCCGGCAACGCCGCCCCATCCCCCACCCGCCGCAGGTCGTCCAGGATGCCGTCGACCAGCGCATCGCGCGCCGCCACCACGTCCGCGTGCTCCACGGTCTTCGTCTCGCCGCGCTCGCCGACGTTGACGTAGGCCGCCCGCACCGTGTCGTCCTCCAGCAGCGCGGCATAGAAGGCCAGCTGCGTGTCCTCGCCGAAGACCTTCAGGCGGTCCCCGCTGGCCTGCAGGGCCTCGGTCTTGTAGTCGATCACCATGCGGCGGCCGTCCGGGAGGCGGTCGACGCGGTCGATGCGGCCCAGCAGGCGCACCGGTCCGAGCGTCATGCGGTGCTCGCCCTCCGCGGCCTCGAAACGCGCGCCCTCCTTCGCCTCGTGCCCGGCCAGCCAGGCGAGGTAACCGTCGCGCGCCTGCGGCCAGGCCGCCGCGAACGGCAGGAACTCGCCCTCGGCCAGTGCCAGCGATGCCGTCGTGCGTTCGGCGCAGGCGTCCAGCAGCGCGCGCCGGTCGGCGGCCGCGTCCTGCTGCAGCGCCTCGTGGAAGGCGCGCAGCACCTGGTGCAGCCAGTTGCCGAAGTCGCGCTTGTCCAGTTCGGCGTCGATCTCGGCGGCCTCCTGCAGGCCGAGCTGGCGCAGCGCGAAGAAGCGATAGGGACAGCGCCGCAGGTCCTCGTAGGCGCTGGCGGAGAGCGGGTCGACCGGCAGCTGCGCAGCCACCGCCAGCGGACGCTCCACCGGCAGCACGGCCAGCAGGCGTCCGGCGCGCGGGTCGTCCACGCCGCGGCCGAAGCCCGCCATGCGCAGCTGCTGCACCAGCGGGCTGGGCAGCACCGGCTCGCCGCTGTCGTCGCTGCGGCGCCAGAGCAGGTCCACCTGCGGCAGCTGCAGCGCCTGCTGCCAGCCGGCGCGCTGTGCCTGCTCCAGGGCCTCGCGCGCGGGCAGCCCCAGGACGGCGCGTTGCGCGGCGGTCCAGGCGCCGGCCGGCTCCGGCGAGGGCGCGAGCCGCGACTCGTCGCAGCCGGGGATCACCACCGCCCCGACGCTGCGGCCGAGCAGCTGGTGGAAGGGCAGCACCACCACTTGCTCCTGGTCCGGCGCCTGCGGCACGAAGCTGGCGGCCTCCAGCGCCTCGCTGGTCCAGTGCGTGAAGTCGGCCAGCGACATGCGCCGCGCGGCCTGCGGCAGCCGGGCCCAGTCGGCCTGGGCGTCCGGGTGCAGGCCCAGCACGGCCAGCAGGGGCGCGCCGGCTTCGTCGGCGACCAGGGCGGGCCAGTGGCCGGTGGCCTGCAGCAGCTCGCGCAGCGCCTGCTGCCAGGCGGGCAGCGCACGCGGCGCCTGCAGCGCGCCGCGCCAGCCATTGGCCTGCGCCAGCAGCGCCGCCACGCTCCCGCCGTCGGAGCCGAGCCGCTGCGGCACCACCTGGGCCCAGTCGCGCAGGCCGTTGCGGCGGATGCGGCGCTCCAGCGCCAGCGCGGTGCCGGATGCGACCGCGGGCGCGTTCTTCAGCCAGTCGAGGGCCGCGTCGCTCGAGGCGTTCCAGGCGCAGGCGCGCAGCGCGCCCATCACGTGCGCGGCGGCACGGGTGGTGGAGAGTTTCCAGCCGGTCTCGTCGCGCACCGCCACGCCCCGCGCGCCGAGCATGGCGCGGATGCGGCGCGTCAGCACGCGGTCGATCGCGGCCAGCGCCACCGGCGCGCGGCCGGCCTCCAGGTGGCGCACCACGCAGGCGGCGGCCATTTCGGCTTCCTGGGCGGGATCGTCCGCCTCGTGCAGCGCGATGGCGCCGACGGGTGCGGCGTGCGCCAGCGGCAAGGCCAGCGCGCGCGCGCCCATGCGGGCCAGCAGCGCGTCGGCCAGCGGCTCGCGCTGCAGTCCTTCCAGCACCACCAGCAGGTCGAGCGATTCCAGCGTGGCCGCCGACAGCAGGACGTCGGTGGCGTAGCCGCTGGCCGCGGCCCACTCCACCGCGATGCGGGCCACCGCGGATTCGAGCGCCAGCTGCGGTGCCTCCATGCCGGCGGCCAGCAGCGGCCGGGCCCGCGCGGCCCAGGCGGGGCGCTCGGCGGGCAGCACCGCGGCGGCCGGGGCGGCGGCCTGCCACGCAGCTTCGACGAGGCGGCCGGCGAGCACCGCGGCCTGCGCACCCAGCCCGGCGCGGTCGAGCCAGAGCCGCGCGGTGAGGAGGTCGCGGCCCATGTCGAAGGCGATGTCCTCGTCGCCCGGCGCGAAGCCGTGGGCGCCGGCCCAGTTCATGAAGGTCTCGAAGCGCGGAACGAATCCGGCCACGCGGCGCGCGGCCCACGCACGCCGCGCGACCGGCATCAACTGCGCGTACGGCAGCAGCACGACGGTGCGCGCGGGGTGCGCGCCGCGGGCCTCCATCGCGGCCGCGACCTGGCCCAGCAATGGGCCCCAGGCCCCCGTCCCCTGATGGTCTTGCGCTATCACATCCATAGCGTCGGGCGACCGGCCCCGCCCCGGTGAGGGCCCTTGGTTTCTGTCACAATGCCCTGACTGTAGCGGCATGCCCGCCACTGAGAAAGGAACACCACCATGGCCAGCGACCTGATCAAGCACATCTCCGACGCGAGCTTCGAAACCGACGTCCTGAAGGCCGACAAGCCGGTGCTGGTGGACTACTGGGCCGAGTGGTGCGGTCCCTGCAAGATGATCGCGCCCATCCTGGACGAGGTGTCCTCCACCTACCAGGGCAAGCTGCAGATCGCCAAGATGAACGTCGACGAGAACCGCGACATCCCGGCCAAGTTCGGCATCCGCGGCATCCCCACCCTGATGCTGTTCAAGGGCGGCCAGCTCGCCGCCACCAAGGTCGGCGCGATGAGCAAGGCGCAGCTCACGGCCTTCCTGGACCAGCAGCTCGCCTGAACGCCCCGGGGCCGCCGCGGCCCCGGTTTCGAGCCGGCCCCGCCGCCCGCCCGTTTCCTGCCATAATCTCCCGCAATCGCTGACCTGCCGGCCCCTCGGGGCGGCCAGTCCAGCCCCGGTCCCCAAGGCGCCTCTCGCCTGATCCAGGACCTCCCCCAGACGACCAACCAGAACCCCTCCCGGGGTGAACCACCGCAGTCGCAGCCATGCACCTGAACGAACTCAAGGCCCTCCACGTCTCGGAAGTCCTCAAGCAAGCCGACGAGCTGGAGATCGAGAACACCGGCCGCATGCGCAAGCAGGAGCTGATGTTCGCGATCATCAAGAAGCGCGCCCGGGCCGGCGAGCAGGTGTTCGCCGACGGCGTGCTGGAGATCCTGCCGGACGGCTTCGGCTTCCTGCGCAGCCCGGACACCAGCTACACGGCCAGCACCGACGACATCTACATCTCGCCCTCGCAGGTGCGCCGCTTCAACCTGCACACCGGCGACATGATCGAGGGCGAGGTCCGCACCCCCAAGGACGGCGAGCGCTACTTCGCGCTGACCAAGCTGGACAAGGTCAACGACGGCCCGCCGGAGCAGAACAAGCACAAGGTGATGTTCGAGAACCTCACGCCGCTGTTCCCCAAGGAGCAGATGAAGCTGGAGCGCGACGCGTTCAAGGGCGAGGAGAACATCACCGGCCGCATCATCGACATCATCGCCCCCATCGGCAAAGGGCAGCGCGCGCTGCTGGTGGCGCCGCCCAAGAGCGGCAAGACGGTGATGATGCAGCACATGGCGCACGCCATCGCGGCCAACTACCCCGACAGCCACATGATGGTGCTGCTGGTGGACGAGCGGCCCGAGGAAGTGACCGAGATGCAGCGCTCGGTGAAGGCCGAGGTGATCGCCTCCACCTTCGACGAGCCCGCCGCGCGCCACGTGCACGTGGCCGAGATGGTGATCGAGCGCGCCAAGCGGCTGGTCGAGCTCAAGAAGGACGTGGTGATCCTGCTGGACTCCATCACCCGCCTGGCCCGTGCCTACAACAACGTCGTGCCCTCCTCCGGCAAGGTGCTCACCGGCGGCGTGGACGCCAACGCGCTGCAGCGCCCGAAGCGCTTCCTGGGCGCGGCCCGCAACGTGGAGGAAGGCGGCTCGCTGACCATCATCGCCACGGCGCTGATCGACACCGGTTCGCGGATGGACGAGGTGATCTTCGAGGAGTTCAAGGGCACCGGCAACAGCGAGATCCACCTGGACCGCCGCCTGTACGAAAAGCGGGTGTTTCCCTCGATCCAGCTCAATCGCTCCGGCACCCGCCGTGAAGAACTCCTGCTCGGCCCCGAGATCCTGCAGAAGACCCGCATCCTGCGGCAGTTCATGTACAACATGGACGAGATCGAGGCCATGGAAATGGTCCTCAAGTCCATGAAGGCCACCAAGAGCAACGTCGAGTTCTTCGACATGATGCGGCGCGGCGGCTGAGGAAGCGGGGGCGCAAGCGGACTTCCGGACGCTGAGGACGCGGAGGTCTCGCAGAGACCGCAGAAGAAGCCATCGAAGGTTTCGCGTCCGGACAAACGCCCTGTTTCCCTTTTGCGTCCTCTGCGGAACCTTTGCGTCCTCTGCGTCCGGCCAGTCCGCTCCCGATTCCGCCTTATAATCGCGAGCTGTCTTGCGGAAAGTAGCGCAGAAGGTCTGCCCCGGCTCCCGCACCGAACCCCAAGGAAACGACCATGGCCAAAGAAGGCATCCACCCGAACTACCGCGACGTCCTCTTCGTGGACCTGTCCAACGGGTTCAAGTTCGTCACCCGTTCCTGCGTGAACACCAAGGAAATGGGCAAGACGGACGACGGCCGCGAGCTGCCGCTGTTCAAGCTCGACACCTCCAGCGAATCGCATCCGTTCTACACCGGCACCCAGAAGTCCGTGAACGACATGGGCGGCCGCGTCGAGAAGTTCCGCAACCGCTTCGGCAAGACGGCGGCCAAGTAAAGGCGCCCTCTCCAGACGAGGCAGCCCGGGTGACCGCGCTGCCTTTTTTCTTGCCCGCCGCCGTATGACACACTCGCGCGCGTGAACCAGCCGACCCCCGCCATCGTCGCGCAGAGCGCCGTGCGGCGGCTGCCGCGCCTGGTGCTGCTGCTGTTCTGCGCGGCGTACGTCCTGCCGGGCTTCATCGGCCGCGACCCCTGGAAGAACGCCGACGTCGCCGCCTTCGGCTACATGCTGGAGCTGGCCGGCGGGCGCGCCAGCTGGTGGTCGCCCACGCTGCTGGGCCAGCCGCCCGAATTCGACGCCCTGCTTCCCTACTGGCTCGGGGCCTGGGCGATCCAGCTGTCGCCGTCCTGGATCTCGCCGGCGCTGGCGGCGCGCGTGCCCTTTGCCCTGCTGCTGGCGCTGACGTTGGTGGCCACCTGGTACGGCATCTACTACCTGGCACGCACGCCGCGGGCGCAGCCGGTGCCCTTCGCCTTCGGCGGCGAGGCGCAGCCGACGGACTATGCCCGCGCGATCGCCGACGGCGGCATGCTGGCCCTGATCGCCTGCCTGGGCCTGGCGCAACTCAGCCACGAGACGACTCCGGCGCTGGCGCAGCTGGGGTTCACGGCCCTCGCGTTCTACGGCCTGGCGGCCATGCCCTTCCGCTCGGTGGGGCCCGGCATCGCCATCGCCGCGGGGCTCGGCGGACTGGCGCTGAGCGGCGCGCCGGCCACGGCGGTGCTGCTGGCCGTCGGCGCGGCAGCGATCACCGCCGTGGACCACCCGCGCGAGAACCGTGCCGGCCCCGGCCGCTGGACCTGGGCGGCCATGCTGCTGCTGGCGGCGGCGCTGGTGGCACTGACGGCCACCCACCTGGACCTCTGGCGCTGGCGCCTGTTCGACGCCGGCGCGCGGGAATGGCGGCCGGCCGCGCGGCTGCTGGTCTGGTTCACCTGGCCCGCCGGGCCGCTGGCGCTGTGGACCGTGTGGCGCTGGCGCCGGCAGCTGACCAGCCGCCACGTGGCCCTGCCCCTGTGGTTCGCGGTCGTCGCCGTGGGCTCCACGCTGCTCACTCCGACGTCCGACCGCTCGCTGCTGCTCAGCCTGCCGGCGCTCGCGGCGCTGGCGGCCTTCGCCTTGCCCACGCTGCGCCGCAGCGTCGCGTCGCTGATCGACTGGTTCACCCTGCTCTTCTTCACCGGCTGCGCCATCGTGATCTGGGTGGTCTGGATCTCGCTGCAGACCGGCGTGCCCGCCAAGCCGGCCGCCAACGTGGCGCGGCTGGCACCGGGCTTCGAGCCGAGCTTTTCCGTCGTGGCCTTCGCCGCGGCACTCGCCGGCACGCTGGCGTGGGCCTGGCTGGTGCGCTGGCGCGCCGGCCGCCACCGCCAGGAGCTCTGGCGCAGCCTGGTCCTGCCGGCCGCCGGCACCGCCCTGTGCTGGCTGCTCATGCTGACCCTCTGGCTGCCGGTGCTCGACTACGCCCGCAGCTACACCGCGGTGGTGCGTGGCGTGACGCAGGCGATGACCACGCCGGGCTGCGCCGAGGTCTTCGGCCTCAACCGCGGCCAGGTCGCGGCGCTGCAGTACCACGGCCGGCTCGAGGTGCGCTCCGCGTCCATCGTCGGCACCTGCCCCTGGCTCGTGGTGGCCTCGGAGGTCCAGCCGACCGCCCGGATGGCGCTGGACCTGCAGCGCTGGGAGCTGGTGGCCACGGTGCGCCGGCCCACCGACGCACGCGACAACCTGCTGGTCTACCGGCTGCGCGCCCGGGGCGGCTGATGTCGGAGATGCGCAGCATTGCCCGCCACGCGGGCACGGTGCTGGTGGGCCAGCTGGCGACCATGGCGTTCGGCGTGGCCGACACCATGATCGCGGGCCGCTTCGCGCCGGAAGCGCTGGCCGCCCTGTCGGTCGGCTCGGCGGTCTACATCAGCGTCTTCGTGGCCCTGCAGGCGATGGTGCAGGCGCAGCTGCCGGTGTGGGCCGAACTGCGCGGCGCGGGTCGCGGGCCCGAGGTGGGCCGCTCGGTCCGGCAGGCCGCCTACCTGTGCCTGGCGGGCATGGTGCTGGGCATCGCCGCCCTGCTCTCGCCGGGTCCGATGCTGCGCTGGCTCGAGGTGCCACCCGGGCTGCAGGACGAGGTGCAGCGCTACCTGGCCGTCCTGGCGCTCGCCCTGCCGCCCGCCCTGCTGTTTCGCGCCTACTCCACGCTCAACCAGTCGCTCGGCAAGCCGCTCCTGGTCACCTGGCTGCAGACCGGCTCGCTCGCGCTCAAGGTGCCGCTCTCGATCTGGTTCACCTTCGGCGGCTTCGGCGTGCCGGCGATGGGGCTGGCCGGCTGCGCCTGGGCCACGGTGGTGGTGAACACCGCGCTGGTGGTGCTCGCCGCCTGGACGCTGCGCACGCAGCCGCTGTACGCGCCCTACCGGGTGTGGGCCCCTGTGGAGCGGCCCGACTGGCAGGTGCTGCGCGGCTTCGCCCGGCTGGGCGTGCCGACCGCCGGCGCGGTGATGGTGGAGGTCACGTCCTTCACGCTCATGGCCCTCTTCATCGCGCGCATGGGCATCACGCCGGCCGCCAGCCACCAGATCGCCAGCAGCGTGACCGCCGTGCTCTACATGTTGCCGCTGTCGCTGGGCCTGGCGACCAGCGCGCGCGTGAGCTACTGGCTCGGGGCGCGCGACGAGCGCCAGGCCCGGCACGCGCTGCGCCAGGGCCTGAAGCTGGCGCTCGGCGTCTCGGGCGGCGCCGCGCTCACCGTCGCCGCGGCGCACGTGCCGCTGGCGCGGCTCTATGCCGGCGACAACCCGCCGGTGGTGGCGCTGGCGGGCGCGCTGCTGCTGTGGGTGGCGGCCTACCACCTGTTCGACGCGATCCAGGCCATGGGCGCGTTCCTGCTGCGCAGCTTCGGCGTGGCGACCCGGCCGTTGCTGGTGTACTGCGTGCTGCTGTGGGGTGCGGGGCTGGGGGGCGGCTACCTGCTGGCCTACCGCGGGCTGGGCGCGTGGCCCGCCATGCAGTCGCCGGCGGCGTTCTGGGCGGCGGGCGCGCTGGCGCTCGCGCTCACCTCCGCGGCTTTCATGGGCTTGCTGTGGCAGGTCGTGCGCTCGCGGCGGACGGCGCGCGGCTGACCGTTCGCAGCCGGCTGGCGGGGAACACGATGGCAAAGGTGGAACCCGCGCCGGGGGTGCTGTCGATCCGCAGCTCGGCCCCGTGCCGCTGCAGCACGTGCTTGACGATGGCCAGGCCCAGCCCGGTGCCGCCGGTCTCGCGCGAGCGGCTGCGGTCCACCCGGTAGAAGCGCTCGGTGATGCGCGAGAGGTGTTCGGACGCGATGCCCGGGCCGCTGTCCCGCACCAGGAATTCGCCGCGTCCGTCGGGCAACGGATGCCAGGTGATCGCGATCCGCCCGCCGGCCGGCGTGTAGCGCACCGCATTGCTCGCCAGGTTGGACAGCGCGCTCTGCAGCTCGCTGGGCGCGCCAGCCACCTCGACGCCATCGGGCACCTCGATGCGCAGGTCGTGCGCCTTGTCCAGCGACGCCGAGAGCGCACGCACCTCCTGCTCGCACTGGGCCACCAGGCTGGCCAGCGGCGTCCACTCGCCGGCACCGGGCAACGGGCTGCCCTCCAGGCGCGAGAGCGTGAGGAGATCGCTCACCAGCGTCTGCATGCGGTGGGCCTGCTGCGCCATCAGCCCGAGGTAGCGGGCGCGGTCGGCCTCGCCCAGGGGCAGGTTCTGCAGCGTCTCCACGAAGCCGGCCAGCACCGTGAGCGGCGTGCGGATCTCGTGCGAGACGTTGGCCACGAAATCGCGCCGCATCGTCTCGGCCTGTTCCAGCGCGGTGACGTCGCGCGACAGCAGGAGCTTGCGGCCCTGGCCGTACGGATGCAGGTGGACCGACAGGCGCATCGGGCGTCCCGGCGCGCTGTCGCGGCCCAGCACCGTCACGTCGTGGCGGAAGTCGCCCTGCGCCTGGTAGGCGGCGAAGGACGGGTCGCGCAGCAGGTTGCCGATCAGCTGCTGCAGGTCGCGCGCGGGATCGATGCCCAGGTGCTCGGCCGCGGTCTGGTTGCACCACTCGATGCGGCCTTCCGCGTCCAACAGCACCACGCCGTTGGGCGAGGCCTGGATCGCCGCCAGGAACTCCTGCAGGCGCCGGGTGGCGTCGTCGGAAGCCAGCTGGCGGATGCGCAGCGCCCGGCGAACCCGCTCGGCGACCTCGCCCCACAGCCCCGATGCCGGTGGCGAGCCGACCCGCGCGTCGCTGCGCAGCCAGCGCAGCAGCCGGGCGCCCCGCAGCAGGTCGGCCACGAACCAGGCGATGCCGCCGGCGATGATGCCGACCTCGGCGCCGGTGTCACCGGCCAGCCACCAGCCGAGCCCGCCACCGGCGAGCTGGCAGAGCAGGAAGCTGCAGATGCGCCAGAGCATTCGCGGATTGTCGCCTTGCGACCCGGAGGCCGGCTCAGCCGGCGCGCACCGCGGCGGCCTGCGGCTGCACGGTCAGCCGGTAGCCGGCGCCGCGCACCGTCTCGACCATCGTGCCCGCAGCGCCCAGCGACTCGCGCAGCCGCTTGACGTGCACGTCGACCGTGCGCTCCTCGATGAAGACGTGGTCCCCCCAGACCTTGTCCAGGAGCTGCGACCGGCTGTGCACCCGCTCCGGGTGCTTCATGAGGTGGTGCAGCAGCTTGAACTCGGTCGGGCCCACCTTCAGCGGCTGGCCGCGCCAGCTCACGCGGTGCGTCGCGGCATCCAGCACCAGCTCGCCGACCGTCAGGGTCTCGGTCTCCTGCTCCGGCGCACGGCGGCGCAGCACCGCGCGGATGCGCGCCAGCAGCTCCTGCGTGGAGAAGGGCTTGGTGATGTAGTCGTCGGCACCGGCGTCCAGCCCGGCCACCTTGTCCGGCTCGTCGCCGCGCGCGGTGAGCATCAGGATGGGGATGCCCTTGGTCCGCGGTGCGGAGCGCCACTTGCGCGCCAGCGCCAGGCCGCTCTGCCCGGGCAGCATCCAGTCGAGCAGGATGACGTCGGGCAGCGCCGCGTCCAGCTCGCGCTGGGCGGCCACGCCGTCCTCGGCCCAGATCGGCTGGAAGCCGTTGTGCCGCAGGTTGACCGCGACCAGTTCGGCGATGGAGGGCTCGTCCTCGACGACGAGCACGCGGGGCACGTTCTTCATGTCGGCCGTGTCACCGCAGGGCGGACTCGATCTGCTCCATGGAGGAGTGGCGCACGTCGGCGCCCTTGACCACGTAGATGATGAATTCCGCGATGTTCTTGGCGTGGTCCCCGATGCGCTCCAGCGCCTTGGCCAGGAACAGCAGGTCCAGGCTGGCCGAGATGGTGCGCGGGTCTTCCATCATGTAGGTGATCAGCTTGCGCACGAAGCCGTCGAACTCCTTGTCGATCAGGTCGTCCTCCTTCAGGATCGCGACCGCGGTGGTGGTGTCCAGCCGGGCAAAGGCGTCCAGCGCCTTGCGCAGCAGGCCCGAGGCGAGGTCGGCCGCAACCCGCAGCTCGGACGACGGCAGCGCCCGGGCCGAGCCGCTGTCGATGATGGAGCGCACCATGCGGGCGATCTTGGCCGCCTCGTCGCCCACGCGCTCGAGGTTCGCGGTCGTCTTGGAGATCGCCATCAGGAGCCGCAGGTCGCGCGCGGTCGGCTGGCGGCGGGCGATGATCGACGACAGCTCGCGGTCGATCTCCACCTCCATCGCGTTCACCCGGTTCTCGGTCTCCAGCACCTCGGCCGCGGCGGCGTCGTTGAACTGGGCCAGCGCGTAGATGGCCTGCCGGATCTGCGACTCGACCAGCCCGCCCAGCTCCATGAGCCGCGAGGAGACGCCGTTGAGGTCGCTGTCGAATTGGGTGGAGAGGTGCTTGTCGGGCATGGTGCTGGCTCCGGATGTCGGGTTGCGTTCAGCCGAATCGGCCAGTGATGTAGTCCTCGGTCTCCTGCCGCGTCGGCTTGAAGAAGATCTGCTCGGTCTCGCCGACCTCCACCAGGTCGCCCAGGTACATGTAGGCGGTGTAGTCGCTGCAGCGCGCCGCCTGCTGCATGTTGTGCGTGACGATGACCACCGTGTAGTCGTTCTTCAGCTCGGCGATCAGCTCCTCGATCTTCGCGGTGGAGATCGGGTCCAGCGCGGAGCACGGCTCGTCCAGCAGCAGCACCTCGGGCTTGATCGCGATGCCGCGGGCGATGCACAGCCGCTGCTGCTGCCCGCCCGACAGGCCGGCGCCGCTCTGGTCGAGCTTGTCCTTGACCTCGCCCCAGAGCGCCGCCTTGCGCAGCGCCCACTCGACCCGCTCGTCCATGTCTGTCGGACCCAGGCTCTCGAACAGGCGCACGCCGAAGGCGATGTTCTCGTAGATGGACATCGGGAACGGCGTGGGCTTCTGGAACACCATGCCGATCTTGGCGCGAATCAGGGCCACGTCCTGCTTGGAGGTCAGCAGGTTCTCGCCGTCCAGCACGATCTCGCCCTCGGCGCGCTGCTCGGGGTAGAGCTCGTACATGCGGTTGAAGGTGCGCAGCAGGGTCGACTTGCCGCAGCCCGAGGGCCCGATGAAGGCGGTGACCTTCTTCTCGGGGATGTCGAGGTTGATGTCCTTGAGCGCATGGAACTTGCCGTAGTAGAAGTTCAGGTTGCGGACGGCGATCTTCGAGGGGGTGGCGGGTGCGGTGGCGGGCATGGACGTGCCTTGTCAGATCTTGGTGCGGGTCAGCACGCGGGCCAGGATGTTCAGGCCGAGCACTGCCGCGGTGATGAGGAACACGCCGGCCCAGGCGAGCTGCTGCCAGTTCTCGTAGGGGCTCATGGCGAACTTGAAGATGGTCACCGGCAGGCTGGCCATCGGCTCGGACAGGCTGGTGGTCCAGAACTGGTTGTTCAGCGCGGTGAAGAGCAGAGGCGCGGTCTCTCCGGCGATGCGGGCCACGGCCAGCAGCACGCCGGTGACCACGCCGGCGCGCGCGGCCCGCAGGGTGATGCCGCTGATCACCTTCCACTTGGGCGCGCCCAGGGCGTACGCGGCTTCGCGCAGCCCCGAGGGCACCAGCATCAGCATGTTCTCGGTGGTGCGGATCACCACCGGGATGACGATGAGCGCCAGCGCCAGGATGCCGGCCCAGCCGGAGAAGCTCTTGAAGCGCGCCACCACCACCGCGTAGACGAACAGGCCGATGACGATGGACGGGGCCGACAGCAGGATGTCGTTGACGAAGCGGGTCACCTGGCCCAGCCAGCCCCGGGCGTCGTACTCGGCCAGGTAGATGCCGGCCAGGATGCCGATCGGCGTGGCCACGAAGGTGGCCAGCATGACCATGAGGAAGGAGCCCCAGATCGCGTTGGCCAGGCCCCCCACCTCGTTGGGCGGCGGCGTCATCTGCGTGAAGGTGGCCACCGCCAGCCCACCGACGCCCAGGCGCACCGTCTCGAACAGGATCCACAGCAGCCAGAACACGCCGAAGGCCATGGCGGCGAGCGACAGCGCCAGCGCGACCTGGTTGACGCGCTTGCGGCCGGCGTAGCGGCGCTCCCGTTCCCGCGCGGCATCGGCGCGCCGGAGCAGGCTCTCGCCCGTGCCCTGGGACGGTCCCGCGGCGCTCATGACTTCGTCCCCTCGCCCTTGCGCAGCTGCGACAGCAGCAGCTTGGACAGCGACAGCACCACGAAGGTGATGAAAAAGAGCACCAGGCCCAGGTAGATCAGCGCCGCCTGGTGCAGGCCGCTGGCGGCCTCCGCGAACTCGTTGGCCAGCGCCGAGGTGATGCTGTTGGCCGCCTGGAACAGCGACAGCGAGTCGAGCTGGTTGAAGTTGCCGATCACGAAGGTGACGGCCATGGTCTCGCCGATCGCGCGGCCCAGGCCCAGCATGATGCCGCCGATGACGCCGGCCTTGGTGTAGGGCAGCACCACGCGGGACACCACCTCCCAGGTGGTGGAGCCCAGCGCGTAGGCGGACTCCTTGAGCATGGGCGGCGTGACCTCGAAGACGTCGCGCATCACCGCCGCGATGAACGGGATGATCATGATCGCCAGGATGATGCCGGCCGACAGGATGCCGATGCCCACCGGCGGCCCGGACACCAGCGCGCCCAGGTAGGGAACGCCGGAGAAGAGGCTTTGCAGCGGCTGCTGCACGTAGGTGGCGAGGATCGGGCCGAAGACCAGCAGCCCCCACATGCCGTACACGATGGACGGCACCGCCGCCAGCAGTTCGATGGCGGTGCCCAGCGGGCGCTTGAGCCAGGAGGGCGACAGCTCGGTCAGGAAGAGCGCGATGCCGAAGCTCACCGGCACGGCGATCACCAGCGCGATGACCGAAGTGGCCAGCGTGCCGTAGATCATGACCAGGCCGCCGTACTCGTTGGTCACCGGGTCCCAGACGCTGTTGGTCAGGAAGCCCAGGCCGTACTTCTCGATGGCGGGCCAGGCGCCGACCACCAGCGAGAACAGGATGCCCAGCAGGAGGGCCAGGGTCAGCAGGGCGGCGCCCTTGGCGGCCCAGCCGAACAGCTGGTCGGCCCAGGGGGTGATGCGGCGCCGGCCGCCGGCAGGAGGCAGGCTCATCGGCCGCTCCTCGCCGCGGGCCGATGCACCCGCGGCGGGGAAGGTGGCCTCATGGGCCGGGAGTGTAGAGGACACCATGCCCCTCCTCTGGTTGGTCGTGGGGCGCTGCCGCGGCAGCGCCGTGCTGGTTGCTGCCTACTTGTACGCGATGGCCTTGCCGGACGCGTCCTTGATCTCCGTGGCCCACAGCTTCTCGATCTGGGTCTTCACGGCGGCAGGCATCGGCACGTAGTCCAGGTCCTCGGCGGTCTTGTCGCCGTTCTTGTAGGCCCAGTCGAAGAACTTCAGCGCGGTGGCGGCCTGCGCCGGCTTGTCCTGCACCTTGTGCATCACGATGAACGTGGCGCCGGTGATGGGCCAGGACTGCGCGCCGGGCTGCTGGGTGAGGATCTGGTAGAAGCTCTTGGACCACTCGGCGCCCGCGGCGGCGGCCTTGAACGCGGCGTCGTCCGGGGCCACGAACTGGCCGGCGGCGTTCTGCATCATCGCGTAGGTCATCTTGTTCTGCTTCACGTAGGCGTACTCGACGTAGCCGATCGAGTTGGGCAGCCGGCCCACGAAGGCGGCCACGCCCTCGTTGCCCTTGCCGCCGGCGCCGGTCGGCCAGTTCACCGCCGTGCCCTCGCCCACCTTGGCCTTCCACTCGGGGTTCACCTTCGACAGGTAGTTGGTGAAGATGAAGCTGGTGCCGGAGCCGTCGGCGCGGCGCACCGGCGCGATGGCGGCGTCGGGCAGCGGCAGCGACGGGTTCAGCGCCTTGATCGCGGCGTCGTTCCACTTGGTGATCTTGCCCAGGTAGATGTCGCCCAGCACCTGCCCCGACAGGCGCAGTTGGCCCGGGGCGATGCCCTTGATGTTCACGACCGGCACCACGCCGCCGATGACGGTGGGGAACTGCACCTGGTTCTTCTTGGCCAGTTCCTCGTCCTTCAGCGGCGCGTCGGAGGCGCCGAAGTCCACGGTCTTGGCGTCGATCTGGCGGATGCCGGCGCCCGAGCCCACCGACTGGTAGTTGATCTTGACGCCGGTGGCCTTGTTGTAGTCGGCCGCCCACTTGGAATACAGCGGGGCCGGGAAGCTGGCGCCCGCGCCGGTGACTTCCTGGGCCGAGGCGAAGCCGGCCAGGGACAGGGAGACGAAGCCGATGGCGGCGGTGCGGAAGGTGGTGTTCATGTGGTGCGTCCTCTGGGGATGGGGAACAGGGCGGACTCTAGGAAGCTTGCGTGACAGCTCTGTGACAGCGCCGGGAAAGCCTCCGGCCGCGTTCATGAACCTGTCACGGTTCTGTCACCGGTGCTGGCTACGCTCGCGGCCGAATTCAACCGCTGGAGGATCCATGCTCAACCGCCGCTTCGCACTCGTCCTGACCACCACCGCGCTGCTCGCCGCCGGCTGCGCCACCAGCCAGGCGCCCGTGTCGGTGGCCGACACGCTGGCCCGCGACCCGCAGCTGTCCACCCTGAACGGGCTGGTGCGCCAGGCGGGCCTTGCCGACACGCTGCGTGCCGCGGGTCCGTACACCGTCTTCGCCCCGACCAACGACGCCTTCCAGGCCGTGCCGGCCAAGACCATGGACGAGCTGGGCAAGAACCCCGAGCTGCTCAAGAGCGTGCTGACCTACCACGTGCTGCCGGGCAAGGTGCTGTCGGCCGACGTCAAGAACGGCAACGCCAGGACCGCCCAGGGCGCCAACGTCGCCCTGTCCAAGGCGGGCACCTTCGTGACCGTCGAGGAGGCCATGGTCCAGACCGCCGACATCGCCGCCACCAACGGGGTGGTGCACACGGTCGACCGCGTGCTGATGCCGCCGGCTCCCGCCCGCCGCTGATCTTCAGGCGGCAAATCGGCCGCCCGCCCGCTCCCGATGCGGGCCGGCTGCTCCTAAAACAATAGCGAAAGAGGTCTCCTCATGGACTCGTGCGCCCGGTTCCGGGCGCGCCGCGCGCTGCTGCGCGCGGCGCCCGCCTGCGCCCTTCTACCCCTTGCCGCCGCCGTGGCCCAGCCGGCGCGCGTCGGCGCGGCCCGCGCCATCACCATCGCCCAGATCGTCGACGCCTCACCGGCCCAGCAGGACGTCTCCAAGGACTTCCTGATCGGGTCCCGGGCCGCCTGGCAGGACATCAACGCGCGCGGCGGGATCAAGGGACGGCCGGTCCAGCACGTGTCGATCGAGGTCGACGGCTCCACGGCCAGCGTGCGGGCGGCCCTGGCCGCCGTGCGCGACAACCCCGCCTGCATCGCCCTCTCGGGAACGGCCGGCGACCCAGTGGCGGGCGAGGTCGTCTCGCTGCTGCAGCAGGACCAGATCGCCATCGCGCATGCGGCGCCCTGGCTGCAGAACTCCACCGTCGAGGTGGACGAGCGCACCTTCCCGATCTTCGCGGCGCGGCAGGAGCAGATCACGCATGCGCTGCGCTCCCTCACCGTGATGGGCGTGCAGGACGTGGGCGCCGTCTACGCGACCGCGGACGACTTCCGCGTGAACCGCGCGGACGTCGAGCGCATCGCCGCGGCGCTCAAGCTGCGGCTGCAGATCTTCCGCGCCGAGGGCCAGCTGGACCGGCTGGGCCAGCGGCTGACGCCCGGCACGCCGGCGATCCTGCTGTTCCTGGGCGGCACGCCCGAGCTCGCGGCGTTCACGGAGGGCCTGGAGAAGCAGCAGCGGCAGCGCTACATCGTGGCGCTGGCCGACGTGCACCTGCAGACCATGCAGCAGATGGGCGGCGGCAAGTCCACCCCGGTGATCGCCACCCAGGCGGTGCCGATGGTCAACGCCCCGCTGCCGGTGGTGCGCAGCTACCGCGAGACGCTCGGGCGGCTGTTCGACGAGCCGCCTGCGCCGATGTCGCTGGCAGGCTTCATCGCCGCCCGCTACACCGCCGAGGTGCTGGCCGAGGCGGAGGGCCCGCTCACGCGCCAGAGCGCGCTGGCGGCGTTCCAGCGCCGCGGCCCGGTGGACGTCGGCGGCTTCCGCGTCGCCTTCGACCAGCGGCGGCGCAGCGGCGCGTTCGTGACCCAGAGCATGCTGACGCAGGACGGCCGCGTTGTGGGCTGAAGGCTCAGGGCCGACACGTTCGCCCGCTGCGCGGCTCTCTGCCCCCCGAGGGGGCTCTCGCGGCTTGGGGCGGCCCGGCGCCGCTCGCTCGTCCGGCACCTGAACGCGAACGCGTGCGATATGCTGGCCGCAGCATGGACAACGGAACGCTCCTGGCCGCGGTCGACCTCGGCTCCAACAGTTTTCGGCTGGAGATCGGACGCCTCGACCACGGCCAGATCCAGCGGGTCGAGTACCACAAGGAGACCGTCCGCCAGGGCGCCGGCCTCGACGACTCCCGCAACCTGACGGCCGAGGCCATGCAGCGCGGCTGGGACTGCCTGGCCCGCTTCGGCGAGCGCCTGGCGGGCTTCCGCCGCCGCCAGGTGCGCGCGGTCGCCACGCAGACGCTGCGCGAGGCGCGCAACCGCGACGCGTTCCTGGCACAGGCCCACGAGGTGCTCGGCTTTCCCATCGACGTGGTCTCCGGCCGCGAGGAAGCCCGCCTCATCTACCAGGGCGTGGCCCGGCTGCTGCCGCAGTCGGACGAGCGCCGCCTGGTCGTGGACATCGGCGGCCGCTCCACCGAGCTGATCCTGGGCCGCCAGTTCGAGACCGCGGCCACCGAGAGCTACCGCGTCGGCAGCGTGGCCTGGTCCATGAAGTACTTCCCGCAGGGCGAGTTCACGCCCGCGGCCTTCGAGCGGGCCCAGGTCGCCGCACAGGCGGTGCTCGACGAGGCCATGGGGCGCTATGCCCGGCGCGAATGGGACGTGGCCTACGGCTCGTCCGGCACCATCGGCGCGGTCGGCGACGTGCTGTCCGCGGCCGGCTTCGGCCCCGGCGTGTCACGCGAGGGCCTGCAGTGGCTGCTGGCGCAGCTGCTGTCCGCACGCAGCGCCGAGCGGGTGCAGCTGGAGGGCCTCAAGGACGACCGGCGGCCGGTGATCGGCGGCGGGCTGTCCGTCCTGCTGGCCGTGTTCGACCTGCTGGACGTCGACACGATGCTGCCGGCGGCCGGCGCCCTGCGCCACGGCGTGCTGTACGACCTGGTGGACCGCGAGGAAGGCACGACCGACGTGCGCACCACCACCGTGCAGCGGCTGGCCTCGAAGTTCGGCGTCGACCCGGCGCAGGCGGCGCGGGTGGGCGCGGTCGCGGGCCAGTTCCTGCGCCAGCTGCGCGGCGGCCTGGACGACGCCACCACGCTGGACCGCCACCTGCGCAAGCTCGGCTGGGCCGCGCAGCTGCACGAGATCGGCAGCCGCATCTCGCACAGCGATTACCACAAGCACGGCGCGTACATCCTGGAGCATGCGGACGCACCGGGCTTCGCGCAGCCCGAGCTGCACCGGCTCGGCCTGCTGGTGCTGGGGCACCGCGGCAAGCTGCGCAAGCTGGAGGCCGACCTGTCCGACGAGGTCTTCGTACACCAGCTGCTGTGCCTGCGGCTGGCCGTCATCCTGTGCCATGCGCGCCGCGAGCCCGACCTGCAGGGGCTGCAGCTGCAACCGGCCGCCGGCGCCTTCCGCCTCGCGCTGCGGGCCGGTTGGGCGCAGGCCTACCCGCAGTCGGCGCACCTGCTGCGCGAGGAGTCCGTGGCCTGGCAGAAGACGCCCTGGACCCTCACGGTGGACTGACGGCAGCTCAACGGTATAAACTGTTTATACCGTTTTGACTTCCGAGAGGTCCCCCATGGCCACCGCCACCCGCAAGACTGCCGCCGCCCGCAAGCCCGCGGCCGGCACCCGCCCCGCACCGTCCAGGACCACCGCCAAGGCACCGGCCGCGCCCAAGCCGCGCGTGGCGGCACCTGCCAAGGCCCCCGCCGGCAAGACCCCCGGGCCGAAAGCCGCCAAGGCCGCGAAGCCGCCCAAGGCCAAGCCCGCCGAGAAGCCGCGCAAGCCCAAGCTGGTGCGGGACAGCTTCACCATCCCCAAGGCCGAATACGCGGCGCTCGAGGCGCTCAAGCTGCGCGCCGCCAAGGCCGGCAAGCCGGCCAAGAAGAGCGAGGTGCTGCGGGCCGGCATCGCCGCGCTGTCCGCGATGTCCGATGCGGCGCTGTTGTCCGCCCTGGCGGCCGTTCCCGCCATCAAGACAGGGCGTCCCGCGGCGACCTGAGCGTCCAGGGCGCGGGCGGAGGCTTCGTCAGGCGAGGTCGGGCGACTGCACGGCCACCACCACCGTCTGGCTGTCGCCCTCGCGCTCGCGCGAGCGCAGCCACCAGGCCGAGCCCTTGCGCACCGGGCAGCTGCCGCCGGCGATGCCCAGCAGCTGGGCCAGCGTGTCGCCCAGCACCGGCTGGTGGCCGACGATCACGACCGCCTGCCGGGCCACCGGCCACTGCGCCGCCTCCAGGATCTGGGCCACCGTGCCGTCGGGAGCGAGTTCGCCGCGCACCTTGTAGCGGCGCCCCAGCGCCTGCACGGTCTGCTCGCAGCGCCGGGCCGGGCTGCACAGGACGCGCGCCCCTTCCGGCAGCAGCCGGTCGAGCCAGGCGGCCACGCGTGCCGCCTGCTTCTCGCCGCGGGCGGTGAGTGCCCGCGACAGGTCGTCCTGCCCGGCACCGGGATCTTCCGCTTCGGCATGACGCCACAGGATCAGGTCCAAGCCACCTCCTAGCCGCCCCGCGTGCGGGCGGCATGCCGCGCCATCAGCGCCGCCTGCGCACCGGAACCGGGCGGCATGCCCGGCACCTGCACCCGTTGGTACCGTCCGTCCTCCATGAGTTCCCAGGCATCGCGCTCGTCGTGCAGGTAGGCCACCAGGCACTCGTCGATGATCCGCTGGCGCAGGGCCGGGTCGGTCACCGGCCAGGCCAGCTCGATGCGGCGCAGCATGTTGCGGTTCATCCAGTCCGCGCTGGAGAGGTACAGCTCCTCCTCGCTGCCGGCCCGGAAGTAGAAGACGCGGGAGTGCTCCAGGAAGCGGCCGATCACCGAGCGCACGCGGATGTTGGCGGTCAGGCCGGGCAGGCGCGGCGGCAGCATGCAGGCGCCCCGCACGATCAGGTCGATGCGCGCCCCGCGGCGGCCGGCGCGCACCAGCGCCAGCATCAGCTGCTCGTCCGTCAGCGCGTTCATCTTCAGCACGATGCGGCCGTCCAGGCCGCGGGCCGCGGCCTCGCCGATCACGTCGATCTTCTCGATCAGGCGGCGGTGCAGGTGCAGCGGCGCCATCAGCATGCGCGACAGCCGGGGCAGCCGGGTCTGGCTGGCCAGGTGCACGAACACCGCCTCCACGTCCCCGGTCAGCTGGGGGTCGGCGGTAAGGTAGCTGAGGTCGGTGTACAGCCGGGCGGTGCGCGAGTTGTAGTTGCCGGTGGACAGGTGGGCGTAGCGCGCCATGCCGCGGCCCTCGCGCCGGGTGACCAGCAGCATCTTGGCGTGCGTCTTGAGCCCCACCACGCCGTACACCACCTGCGCGCCGATCGACTCCAGCTGCTCGGCCCAGTTGATGTTGGCCTCCTCGTCGAAGCGCGCCTTCAGCTCCACCACCGCCGTCACCTCCTTGCCCTGGCGCACGGCCTCGCGCAGCAGGTCCATGAGGGCGGAGTCCGAGCCGGTGCGGTAGATGGTCTGCTTGATCGCCAGCACCTGCGGGTCGTTGACGGCCTCGCGCAGGAAGGCCAGCACGCCGTCGAAGCTCTCGAACGGCTGGTGGATCAGCACGTCGCGCTGGCGCAGCTGCTGGAAGATCGACTGGCCCGGCACCAGCCCGGCCGGAAACGAGGCCTGGTACGGCGCGAAGAGCAGCTTGGGTGCGTCCACCAGGTCGATCAGCTGCTGCAGCCGCACGAGGTTCACCGGGCCGTGCACCCGGTACAGGGCGGGGGCCGGCAGTTCGAACTGCCGCAGCAGGAAGTCGGCCAGGAACTCGGAGCAGCCGGCCGAGACCTCCAGCCGCACCGCCTGGCCGTAGTGCCGGTGCTGCAGCCCCAGGCGCAGCGCGGTGCGCAGGTTGCGCACGTCGTCCTCGTCCACCGCCAGGTCGGAGTGCCGGGTCACGCGGAACTGCGAGAACTCGCCGACCTCGCGCCCGGGGAACAGGTCCTGCAGGTGGGCCCGGATCACGCTGGAGAGCGAGACGAAGGTGGCGCGGCCGCCCGCCACCTTGGGCGACATCCGGATGAGCCGCGGCAGCACCCGGGGCACTTTGACGATCGCGATCTCGTTCTCGCGCCCGAAGGCGTCCTTGCCGCCCAGGCGCACGATGAAGTTGAGCGACTTGTTTGCCACCTGCGGGAACGGATGGGCCGGATCCAGCGCCACCGGGATCAGCAGGGGCCGCACCTCGCGCTCGAAGTAGTCGTCGACCCAGCGCCGCTGCGCCGCGCTGCGCTCGCCGTGCGAGAGGATGTGGATGCCCTGCCGCGCGAAGGCGGGCATCAGCGCGTCGTTGTACAGGCCGTACTGCAGCTCGACCAGGTGGTGCGCCGCGCGCGACAGCGCCTCGAAGCTGGCGACGGTGTAGGTGCCCTTGGTGTCACCGGTGGCGGCCGCCGTCAGGTGCGGGGCCGCGCGGACCTCGAAGAACTCGTCGAGGTTCGAGGACACGATGCACAGGTAGCGCAGCCGCTCGAGCAGCGGCACGTCGTCCCGCCGCGCCCAGTCCAGCACGCGGTGGTTGAACGCCAGGATGCTGTGGTCGCGGTCGAGGAACGGAATCGCCTCGCCGTCGGGCGAGGTCTTGGGCGGCGTCATCGAGCGGGTGTTGTGACAGGACGATGACGAGTGTTCACGCGGGCGATGACAGTTTCGTGACAACCTGTGCCGGCGCGCCGGGTGCCGACGAGCGCGACCGTGCGGGCACCAGGTGCGCGGCGAACACGGCGGTGGCATGGGCCCAGCTGAAGTCCTGCGCGCGCGCATGCGCCTCGGCCCGCGGGATCGCCAGGGCGGCGCGGCAGGCCCGCGCCAGGTCCTCGTCCATCACGCCGCCCAGCGGGCGGCGGCCGTCGGGATGGAGCCGCCCGAGGACCTCGAGCGGTCCGTCCACCGGGTACGCGGCCACGGGCGTGCCGGTGGCCATCGCCTCCACCATCACCAGCCCGAAGGTGTCCGCCCGGCTCGGAAAGACGAAGAGGTCGGCCGCCGCGTACAGCCGCGCCAGCCGGTCGCGGGGCAGCAGGCCGAACCAGCGCACCTGCGGATGCCGCGCCTTCAGCTGTGCCTCGACCGGACCCACGCCGCAGACCACCTTGGTGCCCGGCAGGTCGGCCGACAGGAAGGCCTGGATGTTCTTCTCGTACGAGACGCGGCCGACGAAGAGGTGCACCGGCCTGGCTGCACCCTCCAGCCCTTCGAAGCTTCCGGCCTGCGGCGCGAAGTGGAACAGGTCCGTGTCGACGCCGTGGGTCCACGGGCGCAGGTTGCGGAAGCCCCGCGCCTGCAGCATCTCCATCACGCTGCGGGTCGGCACCATCACGCCGGACGAGGGGCGGTGGAAGTGGCGGAACAGGGCGTAGCCCCAGGACAGCGGCACCTTCGCGGCGGCGTTCAGGATCTCGGGGAACTTGGTGTGGAACGCCGTGGTGAACGCCAGCTGGCGCTGGAGGCAGTAGCGGCGGGCGGCCCAGCCCAGCGGACCCTCGGTGGCCAGGTGGATGGCGTCCGGCGCGAAGGCGTCCAGCTGGCGTGCGAGCTGCGCCTTCGGCGAGACGGCCAGGTCGATCCCGGGATAGCCCGGGCACGGCCGCGTGCGGAACTGGCCCGGCTGGACCACCAGCACCTCGTGGCCGGCGGCGGCCAGGAAGCGCTCGAGTTCCACCAGCGTGGTCACCACGCCGTTGACCTGCGGCAGCCAGGCATCGGTGACGAGTGCGATCTTCATGCGGTCTCCTTCTGCGCGCGGTCCGGCACCGGATGGTCGACGGCGCCCCACTGCACGAGTTCCAGCTGTCCGTCCAGGTGCTCGACCAGCGCGGTGCGGCTCTCGACCCAGTCGCCGTCGTTGCAGTAGAGCACGCCGTCGATGGTGCGCATCTCGGCGCGGTGGATGTGCCCGCACACCACCCCATGGTGGCCGCGCCGCCGGGCCTCGTGCGCCACGGCCTGCTCGAAGCTGGTCACGTAGTTGAGGGCCGACTTGACCTTGTGCTTGAGGTAGGCCGAGAGCGACCAGTACGGCAGGCCGAGTCGGCCGCGCAGGAGGTTCAGGTGCCGGTTCATGCGCAGCGTGAACTCGTACAGGTTGTCGCCCAGGTAGGCCAGCCACTTCGCGCACTGCACCACGCCGTCGAACGCGTCGCCGTGCAGCACCCAGAGGCGCCGGCCGTCGGCCATCACGTGCACCGCCTCCTCCAGCACCTCGATGCCGCCGAAGCCGTGGCCGGCGAACTGCCGCGCGAACTCGTCGTGGTTGCCCGGCACGTAGACCACGCGGCAGCCCTTGCGCGCCCGCCGAAGTACCTTCTGCACCACGTCGTTGTGCGCCTGCGGCCAGAACCAGCGCCGGCGCAGCTGCCACCCGTCGACGATGTCGCCCACCAGGTAGAGCTGCTCGCTGGGGTGGTGCTTGAGGAAGTCCAGCAGCGCGGCGGCCTGGCAGCCGGGGGTGCCCAGGTGGATGTCGGAGACGAAGACCGTGCGGAACCGGGGCCGGCCCTCGTCGTGGTCGGCGTCCGCCGCGGTGGCCGGCGCTGCCCCGCCGAACGCGCCGGCGGGGAGGGTTCCGAAGGCGTCGAAGGCGGTGCGCATGCTGGTGCTCAGCAGCCGAGGAAGTGCTTGCGGTAGCGCGGTGGCAGGTCGGCGATGCGCATCAGCATCGGCAGGTCCGCCGTGTTGAAGTCCGGGTCCCAGGCCGGTGCGCCCAGCACCTGCGCGCCCAGCCGCAGGTAGCCCTTGATTAGCGACGGCGGCTCCACCGGCAGGCTGCCGTCCAGGCGCTCCACCGGCAGCGGAAGGCGCGGCCGCACCTGCAGCTCGATCGGCGCCAGGTGCGTGGCGCGCAGCTGGTTCCAGATGCTGGCGGCCGCGTCGCCGCTCACCACGCCGTTGTGCAGCATGGGGATGCTGGCGCAGCCGATCATGGTGTCCAGCTGGTTGCGCACCATGAACTCGGCCAGCGCGCCCCAAAGGGCCAGGATCACGCCGCCGTGGCGGTGGTCCGGGTGCACGCAGCTGCGGCCCAGCTCCACCATGCGCTCGCGCAGCGCGCGCAGGCGGGTCAGGTCAAACTCGGTGTCGCTGTAGGTGCTGCCCACGCGGCGGGCCTGCGCCGGGGTGAGCACGCGGTAGGTGCCGATCACCTCGCCGCTGGCCTGGTCGCGCACCAGCAGGTGCTCGCAGTAGTCGTCGAACAGGTCGACGTCGTGGCCCGGGATCCAGGTGTCCAGGCGGGCACCCATCTCGCCGGCGAAGACGTCGTGCCTCAGGCGCTGCGCTTGCCGGACCTCGTCCTGGTGACGGGCCCAGGCCACCACGACGGCCCCTCGCTCCGCAGCCACCGTCGGCGCAGGCGGTCGATGAAGCGACCCCCGGGGCAACGAGACCGGGGACAGCGGCAGGGTGGGATTGGGCAGCTCGCTCATGGCAACTCCTGTCTGGATGCCCAGCAGTGTGCGAATCACCAGTGACGCGTCCGTGGCAGTTCCGTGGCAGTTCGGTGACGGCGAGGCCGCGTGGTGGATGCCGGGTCAGGCCCGGCATGACAGCACGTGTGCCCGACCGCACCCACCCTGTCATTGCGGGCTCGACCCGCAATCCACGTCGGTGCCCACACCTGCCCCCGGCGCTGCATGCCGGATCAGGCCTGGCATGACAGCACGTGCGCCCGACCGCACCCACCCTGTCATCGCGGGCTCGACCCGCAATCCACTCCGGTCTCCGCTCTTGCCACCGTCGCTGGATGCCGGGTCAAGCCGGATGGCTGCATGGCGGGCTCGATCCGCCGCCCAGGTCACGGCATGGCGTACCAGCGCGCAAGCGCAGCCCGGGCGTGCGCCTCGCGCTGCGCACCGGCCGGCAGCCAGCGCAGCGCCGACTCCGCCGCGCGCACCAGGAAGTCCAGCAGCGGCAGGTGCCGGCGCAGCACGCGCTGGTGCCGGTGCACCGCCACCGGGTTGAAGATGCCGGCGCGCGAGAACAGCTGGCGCGGGTTCTTCTTCACCCACAGCCAGGAGCCCATCTCCAGCGTGAGCGGCAGGAAGGTGCCGCTGCCGCGTTCCGCGGCGCGCAGGTACAGGTGGTCCCACAGGTCGCCGTGCGCCAGGTACTGCCGGCTCTGCGGCTCGAACACGTACGGGTGGTGGGCCTGGCTCGCCTCGAAGATGGCATGCAGCGCGTGCAGCTCGGCCAGGTGCGGGATGGGGCGCCGGCTGTGCGCGTGCGGGAACCAGATGCGGTCCCGCAGGCCGAAGCCGGAGTGGCAGTCCAGCGCCAGGGCGAACGGCCGGCCATGGAGCTCGCGTTCGACCAGCGCGCACAGGGCGGCGCTCTCCGGCTCCATCGGCGCGCCGGCGCGCCCGCGGTACCAGGGCAGCCCGGCGCTGATGCGCTGGCCGCCGACCAGCGGCGCCACGGGTTCGGCGGCGTCCACCGGCGCATTGCGCATCAGGTCGACGCCGGCCGGATTGGCGCGCGTGCCGCGCAGCATGCCGCCGGGGTTGACCAGCGGCATGAACACCAGCCGCACCTGTTCCAGCTGGCGGTGGAGCGCCGCGTCCCAGGCCAGGCGCATGGCGATGCCGTGCAGCCAGGCGATCACCACCTGGGCGCCGATGCGCTCCAGGCCGTGCACGCCGCCGAAGAAGCCGACCGCAGGCACCCGGGGCGACGGGTTGCCCAGCGCCACCGCGATCACCGGCAGGGGCACGGCGCCGGCCGATGCGCTGCGGGTCACCTCGAAGTGCGAGCCGCCGGCCCGCAGCACCCGCTCGAGGTCGCGCAGTTCGGGCAGCTCGGGCACGTCGGGCGGCGCGGGATCGTGGGTCATGCGGCCGGGGCAGCTTACGGCAGCCGCGGCACCGCGGGTGACACGAAACCGTCACGGTCCGCGGCTAGCGTGGACGTTCCAAGCCGAGGAACCGCCATGCATCCGCACCACCGCTCACCGCTGAACCTCGTGGCCGTCACCATCGCGCTGGTGGGCGGGCTCGGCGAGCTGCTCGCGTTGCAGGCGGCGCGGGCCCGCGAGCGGCTGCGCCGCGCCCTGCCGCGCGCCTGATCAGACCGGCTCGAGCGGCCGGTGCTGCGGCGGCGCCTCGATGGCGATCGCATCGCCGGGCCGCACCGGGCCGCCGTGCAGGACGATGGCCATCACGCCGGCCTTGCGCACCAGGCTGCCGTCGGCCGCGCGGTCGAGCACGGCGGCGGTGAGGCCGGCCTGGAACCGGTCGATCTGTGCGCAGGGATTGCGCAGGCCGGTCAGCTCGACCACCGCGTCGGCACCCAACCGCAGGCGCGTGCCGGCCGACAGCGCCAGCAGATCGACGCCTTCGGTCGTCACGTTCTCGCCCAGCTCCCCCGGCCACACGGCGAAGCCCTTGGCGAGGAGCTCGTCGAACAGCTCGGCGTGGATCAGGTGCACCTGGCGCAGGTTGGGTTGCGTGGGGTCGCGCCGCACGCGCGAGCGGTGCTTCACGGTGGCGCCGGCGTGTGCGTCGCCCTGCACGCCCAGCCCGGCGACGAGGGTGATGCCCTCCTCGGCGTACTTGCTGAAGCTGTGGTCGCGGCTGGCGTGCACCGCGCGGACGCGCGCGCCCGCCATCAGCCGGCCTGGATGGCGGCGGCGAGCGCCTTGGCGCCGCCCTGCGCCAGCGCGGCGTCCTCGGCTTCCACCATCACGCGCACCACCGGCTCGGTGCCGCTGGGGCGGATCAGGATGCGGCCGCGACCGCCCAGGCGCTGCTCCAGCTCCGACTGGGCCGCGGCGAGGCCGCGCGCCTGCTTCCAGTCCTGCCCCGGCTGCAGCCGGATGTTCAGCAGCGTCTGCGGATAGAGCGTCACGCCTTCCAGCAGCTGCGCCATGGTCTTGCCGCTGCGCGCGCACGCCTTGAGCACCTGCAGCGCGCTGATGAGCCCGTCCCCCGTGGTGTGCTTGTCCAGGGCCAGCAGGTGGCCCGAGCCCTCGCCGCCCAGCAGCCAGCCCCGGCGCTCCAGTTCCTCCAGCACGTAGCGGTCGCCGACCTTGGCCCGCACGAACTCCACGTCCCGGGCGCGCAGCGCGAGCTCCACCGCCATGTTGGTCATGAGCGTGCCCACCGCGCCGGGCACCCGCTCGCCGCGGGCCAGGCGGTCCTGCACCATCAGGTAGAGCAGCTCGTCGCCGTTGTACAGGCGCCCGGTGCCGTCCACCACCTGCAGCCGGTCGGCATCGCCGTCCAGGGCGATGCCGAAGTCGGCGCCGTGCTGCTTCACGGCTTGCACCAGCGCCTCGGGATGGGTGGCGCCGCAGTCGCGGTTGATGTTCAGGCCGTCCGGCGAGCAGCCGATGGTGTGGACCTCGGCGCCCAGCTCGTGGAACACCTTGGGGGCGATGTGGTACGCCGCGCCGTTGGCGCCGTCCACCACGATGGACAGGCCCTTGAGCGTGAGGTCGTGGGCGAAGGTGCTCTTGCAGAACTCGATGTAGCGGCCGGCGGCGTCGTCCAGGCGCCGGGCCTTGCCGAGGTTGGCCGAGTCCACCCAGGCGGGGGGCTCCTGCAGCACGGCCTCGACTGCCTGCTCCCACTCGTCCGGCAGCTTGGTGCCCTGCGCGCTGAAGAACTTGATGCCGTTGTCGGCGAACGGGTTGTGGCTGGCGCTGATCACGGCGCCCAGGCTGGCCCGCTGGGCCCGCGTGAGGTAGGCCACGCCCGGCGTGGGCAAGGGCCCCAGCAGCACCACGTCGACGCCGGCCGAGTTGAAGCCGGACTCCAGCGCGCTCTCCAGCATGTAGCCGGAGATCCGGGTGTCCTTGCCGACGAGCACCGTGGGGCGCTCCTCGGTGCGCTTGAGCACGCGGCCAACGGCATGCGCCAGGCGCAGCACGAAGTCCGGCGTGATCGGGGCCTGGCCGACCGTGCCGCGGATGCCGTCGGTGCCGAAATAGGTTCTGCTCATGGGGTGTGGTGTCCTGCGGGGAGGGGTTGATTGTCCTGGACGGCGGCCCAGACCCGGAGCGCCGCAGCCGTCTCGCGCACGTCGTGCACGCGCACGATGCGCGCGCCGCGCTCCACCGCCAGCAGCGCCGCCGCAACGCTGGGGGCGAGACGCTCGTCCAGCGGCGCACCCGTGACCTGGCCGAGCGAGGACTTGCGCGACCAGCCCACCAGCAGGGGCCGGCCGGCCGCCAGCAGCTCGCGCTGGCGCGCCAAGAGGGCGAAGTTCTGGGCCACGGTCTTGCCAAAACCGATGCCCGGGTCCCATGCGATGCGAGCCGCATCGACTCCCAGCCCGCACAGAACCTGGGTCTGCTGCTCCAAAAACGATAGCACCTGGGGCACCGCGTCGCCTTCCATGGGGGCGCGCTGCATGGTGCGCGGCTCGCCGTGCATGTGCATCAGGCAGACACCGCACGCCGGGTGCGCGGCCACTGCCTCGCGGGCGCCGGGTTGCCGCAGCGCCCAGACGTCGTTGACGATGTCGGCACCGAGGCCGAGCGCCTCGCGCATCAACTCGGGCTTGGAGGTGTCCACCGACACCGGCACGCCCAGCGAGACCGCGCCGCGCAGCACCGGCAGCACCCGGGCACGCTCCTGCTCCAGCGGCACCGGGGGCGAGCCGGGCCGGGTGGACTCGCCGCCGATGTCCAGCAGGTCCGCGCCGTCGGCCAGCAGGCGCTCGCAGTGCGCCAGCGCCGCGCGGGCATCGGCGTGCCGCCCGCCGTCGGAGAACGAGTCGGGCGTGACGTTGACAATGCCCATCACGCGGGGCCGCGCCAGGTCGATGCGAAAGCGCGCCGTCTGCCAATGCATGGGGAGCGATTGTCCCCCAGCGCGGCTGGAGCCGGCGCGGCCGTGGCGGCCCGTTCGGGCCAGCGCGACGGGTGCTGCAGCCGCGACCGGCACAACCGGTTCGACGGATGGGTTCCATGACAAAGGGCCCCGCAGGGCCCTCGTCGTGGTCACCGCCGCGCTTCAGGCCGCGGTGGGGGTCGGATCGGTCGCCACCGGGCTGCCGCCCGAGCCGCCATTGGACGGAGGGGTGCGCGGCGTGAAGTCCTTGGGCGGGCGCGGATCCTTGCCGGCCATGATGTCGTCGATCTGCTCGGCGTCGATGGTCTCCCACTCGAGCAGCGCCTTGGCCATCGCGTGCATCTTGTCCTTGTTGTCCTCGATCAGCTTGCGTGCCAGCGAGTACTGCTCGTCGATGATGCGGCGGACCTCGGCGTCGACCTTCTGCATGGTCGACTCGCTCATGTTGGTGGTCTTGGTCACCGAGCGGCCCAGGAACACCTCGCCCTCGTTCTCGGCGTAGACCATCGGGCCCAGCGCGTCGGTCATGCCGTAGCGCATCACCATGTCTCGCGCCAGGTGCGTGGCCCGCTCGAAGTCGTTGGACGCGCCGGTGGTCATCTGGTTCATGAACACCTCTTCCGCGATGCGGCCACCGAACAGCATGCTGATCTGGTTCAGCATGTATTCCTTGTCGTAGCTGTAGCGGTCCTGCGAGGGCAGGCTCATCGTCACGCCCAGGGCGCGGCCGCGCGGGATGATGGTGACCTTGTGGACCGGGTCGGTCTTGGGAAGCATCTTGCCGATGAGCGCGTGGCCGGCCTCGTGGTAGGCCGTGTTGCGGCGCTCTTCCTCGGGCATGACCATGCTCTTGCGCTCGGGGCCCATGAAGATCTTGTCCTTGGCCTTCTCGAAGTCCTGCATCTCGACCACGCGCGCATTGCGGCGGGCGGCCATCAGCGCGGCCTCGTTGCACAGGTTGGCCAGGTCGGCGCCGGACATGCCGGGCGTGCCGCGGGCGATGATGCTCGCGTTGACATCCTGGCCGATCGGGATCTTGCGCATGTGGACGTTCAGGATCTGCTCGCGGCCCCGGATGTCCGGCAGCTGCACGTAGACCTGGCGGTCGAAGCGGCCCGGGCGCAGCAGGGCGGCGTCCAGGATGTCCGGTCGGTTGGTGGCCGCGACCACGATCACGCCGAGGTTGGTCTCGAAGCCGTCCATCTCGACCAGCATCTGGTTCAGGGTCTGCTCGCGCTCGTCGTTGCCGCCGCCCAGGCCCGCGCCACGCTGGCGGCCCACGGCGTCGATCTCGTCGATGAAGATGATGCAGGGGGCGTTCTTCTTGGCGTTCTCGAACATGTCGCGCACGCGGGCCGCGCCCACGCCGACGAACATCTCGACGAAGTCGGAGCCGGAGATCGAGAAGAACGGCACCTTGGCCTCGCCGGCGATGCCCTTGGCCAGCAGCGTCTTGCCGGTGCCGGGAGGGCCGACCAGCAGCAGGCCGCGCGGGATGCGCCCGCCCAGCTTCTGGAACTTCTGCGGGTCCTTGAGGAAGTCGACGACCTCCTTGACCTCTTCCTTCGCCTCGTCGCAACCGGCGACGTCGGCGAAGGTGACCTGGTTGTTGTTCTCGTCGAGCATGCGCGCCTTGCTCTTGCCGAACGAGAACGCACCGCCCTTGCCGCCGCCCTGCATCTGCCGCATGAAGTAGATCCACACGCCGATGAGCAGGAGCATCGGGCCCCAGCTGACCAGGAGGGTCATGAGCAGGGACCCCTCCTCGCGGGGCTTGACGTCGAACTTGACTCCGTTGCTGATGAGATCACCGACCAGGCCGCGGTCGAGGTAGGTGGCGGTGGTGCGCACCTTGCGATCGTCCTGGGTGACGGCCACGATCTCGGTGCCGCCCTGGCCTTCCTGGATGACCGCCTGCTTGATCTGCTTGCTGCGGACCTGCTCCAGGAAGTCGGAGTAGCCCATCACGCTGGCGCCGGCGGCACCACGCGTGTCGAACTGCTTGAACACCGTGAACAACACGAGCGCGATGACGAGCCAGACGGCAATTTTCGAGAACCACTGATTGTTCAACTCAGACTCCGGTACGAGTACTTGGGCTACTTGCGACCCATTCTATGGGTTTCAAGTCGTGGAATGATGCAAATTCACTACGGAAACGATAGCGAAAGGGTGACATCCGGTCACCGGCCGGGCAGGCCCCGGGACGGTGCTCCGCGCCCGTCTTCAGGGGGGCGACGCCTTCAAACCGATCCCGGCGAGGAAGTTCTCCGACGACTTGTCCCGGGACGCCTTGGGCTTTAGAGGCTTGACGACACGAAAGGTTTCCTTGAAGAGCTTCACGAGTTGGCTGTATCCGCTGCCGTGGAAGACCTTGACCACCAGGGCGCCGTCGGGCTTGAGGTGTGCCCGGGAGAAATCGACCGCCAACTCGACCAGGTGCGCAATGCGGGCCGCGTCGGCCGACTCGATGCCCGACAGGTTGGGCGCCATGTCCGAGACGACGCAGTCCACCTTGCGGCCGCCCAGCAGTGTCTCGAGGCGGCCCAGGACCTCGGGCTCGCGGAAGTCGCCCTGCAGGAAGGCCACGCCCTCAACCGGCTCCATCGGCAGGATGTCCAGCGCCACGATGGTGCCGTCCAGCGCGCCCACCGCCGCCCCCTGCGGCGACAGCTTGCGCCGCACGTACTGGCTCCACGCCCCCGGCGCGGAACCCAGGTCCACCACCAGGTGGCCGGGCCGGATGAGCCCGAGCGACTCGTCGATCTCCTTGAGCTTGTAGGCGGCCCGGGCCCGGTAGCCCTCCTTTTGCGCCAGCTTCACGTAGGGGTCATTCACATGGTCGTTCAGCCATGCCTTGTTGACCTTCTTGCTCTTGGTTTTGACTTTCATTGGGGGCTATTGTCCGGTACGGGGGAAACGGGAGCGGACAGCCGGACGCAGAGGACGCGAAGGATTCGCAGAGAACGCAAAAGGCGACAAGGACATCTGGGTGGAATTCCTTTTGCGTCCTCTGCGTGACCTCTGCGTCCGGAAGTCCGCGTTCAACGGCGCGAGATAATCGCCACCATGCCCGCCATCGAACTCTCCATCGCCGAACGCAAGGCGCACCGCGCCGAAGCCCACCACCTCGATCCCGTGGTGATGATCGGCAACGATGGCCTCACGCCCGCCGTCAAGAAGGAAGCCGACGCCGCGCTCAATGCCCACGGGTTGATCAAGGTGCGCGTGCAGGGCGACGACCGCGAGGCGCGCGAGACGGTCTACCGCCAGCTGTGCGACGAGCTGAACGCCGCGCCCATCCAGCACATCGGCAAGCTGTTGGTGCTGTGGCGGCCGAAGCCGCACAAGGAAAAGGTCGAGGACGAGGACCGTATGCCCGGCCCCCGCGACGTGAAGGTGCTCAAGTACAGCAAGCGTGGCGGCCAGCGCCCGGAAGTCAAGACGCTGCGGGTGCTGGGCAACCAGCGCCTCACGCCGGGCGGGCAGGTCAAGCGGGCCAAGCCGAAGCAGAAGTCGGTGAAGAAGGGCCGGTTGGACTGACAGCCGGCGGCAGTGGATCCCGGGTCGGGCCGGGATGACGGCCGCCTCGCCAGCCGGGCCGCGCGAACCAACGCCCGGCAACCGCGTCAGGCATGCACCTCCGAACCCTGTCATGCGGGGCTCGACCCGGCATCCACGCCGGCGCACCGGCCTACGGGCGCTCCCCGCGCCCCGCCCCGGCCGCCCCCGCGCCGGCCAGCTTCCACAGCACCACCAGCGCGCACGCCCACTGCCCGGCGTACATCGCCGTGCCGACGCCGTGCCACAGGCGCAGGTTCTCGCGGGCCACGATCCGCGGGGCCACGGCGAACTCCACCAGCAGTGCCAGGAGCATTCCACCCACTACAAAAATGAGAGCGCCCGCGCCCCAGTCCATGCGGGCTGGAGCCTCTTTTTGCTTGGAAGCCAGGAGGAGCAGGAAGCCGCAGCCCAGGGCGACCCAGGTGCTGGCGGAGAACAGCTGGGCGGCGGTCTGGCCGGCCAGGGACGGCGTGGGCAGGTGACGAAACAGCAGCGGCACGGCCAGGAAGCCGATGGCGCTCAGGCTGCCCCACCACAGGGCAGCCGCCAGGACGGCGACGCGCTGGCGCCAGTCCATGGCCTCAGACGTAGTGGACGGCCACGATCTCGTAGCGCTTGAGCCCGCCGGGCGCCTGCACCTCCGCGGTGTCGCCCTCCTCCTTGCCGATCAACGCGCGTGCGATCGGGCTGGAGATGTTGATCAGCCCCTGCTTCAGGTCGGCCTCGTCCTCGCCGACGATCTGGTACTTCACCGTCTCGCCGGTGTCCTCTTCTTCCAGTTCGACGGTGGCGCCGAAGACGACCTTGCCGCCGGCATCCAGCTGCGCCGGGTCGATCACCTGGGCGGCGGCCAGCTTGCCTTCCAGCTCGCGGATGCGGCCCTCGATGAAGCCCTGGCGGTCCTTGGCGGCGTCGTATTCGGCGTTCTCCGACAGGTCGCCCTGCGCGCGGGCTTCGGCGATCGCATTGATCACCCAGGGGCGCTGCACGGTCTTGAGCTCGTGCAGTTCGGTCTTCATCTTCTCGATGCCGCGCTTGGTGATGGGAATGGTGGCCATGGTCTCGTTCTCGCGAAAAAAAGCGCACCGCCGGCCGTTGCCGACCGGCGGTGCTGTGGGTCGAATTATGCCGCGAACGGCAGCGCGGCCGTGCCGCGGCCTGCCGCCGGGCTGGCGGCGGTCAGGCCAGCTGCGCGTGCATGTCCTGCACCGAGATCACGTCCAGGCGGTCCATGTACTTCATGCCCTCGACGGCCGCCTCGGCGCCCGCGATCGTGGTGAAGGTGGTCACCCGGGCCAGCAGCGACGAGGTGCGGATGGCGCGCGAATCGGCGATGGCGTTGCGGCGCTCTTCGACCGTGTTGATCACCATGCAGATCTCGTTGTTCTTGATCATGTCCACCACGTGCGGGCGACCTTCGGTGACCTTGTTGACGGTCTCGCAACCGATGCCGGCGGCGGTGATCGCCGCCGCCGTGCCCTTGGTGGCGATGAGCTCGAAGCCCTGCGCCGCCAGTTGCCGGGCCACCTCGACGGCGCGGGCCTTGTCGGCGTTCTTGACGGTGAGGAACACCTTCTTGACCGCGTCGGTCGGCCGCGGCAGACGGGTGCCGGCGCCCAGCTGGCTCTTGACGAAGGCCTCGCCGAAGGTCTTGCCCACGCCCATCACCTCGCCGGTGGACTTCATCTCGGGGCCGAGGATGGTGTCCACGCCCGGGAACTTGACGAAAGGGAACACCGCTTCCTTGACGCTGAAGTACGGCGGCGTCACCTCCGCGCCGATGCCCTGCGACGCGAGCGACTGGCCCACCATGCAGCGCGCCGCCACCTTGGCCAGCTGGATGCCGGTGGCCTTGCTCACGTAGGGCACGGTGCGCGAGGCCCGGGGATTGACTTCCAGCACGTAGATCACGTCCTGGCCGTCGATCTCCTGGATGGCGAACTGCACGTTCATGAGGCCGACCACGTTGAGCGCCTTGGCCATGGCGGAGGTCTGGCGCTTGAGCTCGTCCACCGTCGCCTTGGACAGCGAGTACGGCGGCAGCGAGCAGGCCGAGTCGCCCGAGTGCACGCCGGCCTGCTCGATGTGCTCCATCACGCCGCCGATGAAGGTGACCTTGCCGTCCGAGATGCAGTCGACGTCGCACTCGATCGCGTCGTTCAGGAAACGGTCGAGGAGCACGGGCGAGTCGTTGGAGACCTTCACCGCCTCGCGCATGTAGCGCTCCAGGTCGCGCTGCTCGTGCACGATCTCCATCGCGCGGCCGCCCAGCACGTAGCTGGGCCGCACCACCAGCGGGTACCCCAGCGAGGACGCCTTCTCCAGCGCCTCGGCCTCGGTGCGGGCGGTGGCGTTGGGCGGCTGCTTCAGGCCCAGCTCGCGAAGCAGGGCCGAGAAGCGTTCGCGGTCTTCCGCGGCGTCGATCATGTCCGGGCTGGTGCCGATGATCGGCACGCCCTCGGCTTCCAGGCCCAGGGCCAGCTTCAGCGGCGTCTGGCCGCCGTACTGCACGATCACGCCGACCGGCTTTTCCTTGTCGACGATCTCCAGCACGTCTTCCAGCGTCAGCGGCTCGAAGTACAGGCGGTCGGAGGTGTCGTAGTCGGTGGAGACCGTCTCCGGGTTGCAGTTGACCATGATGGTCTCGTAGCCGTCCTCGCGCATGGCCAGGGCCGCGTGGACGCAGCAGTAGTCGAACTCGATGCCCTGGCCGATGCGGTTGGGCCCGCCCCCCAGCACCATGATCTTCTTGCGGTCGGTCGGCTCGGCCTCGCACTCGTCCTCGTAGGTCGAGTACATGTAGGCGGTGTCGGTGGCGAACTCGGCGGCGCAGGTGTCCACGCGCTTGTAGACGGGGCGCACCTTCAGGGCCTTGCGCGCCTCGCGCACGGCCTTGTCGGTCGTCTTGAGCAGCTTGGCCAGGCGCCGGTCGGAGAAGCCCTTGCGCTTGAGCAGGCGCATGGTCTTGGCGTCGATGGAGGCCAGCGCACGTTCGCCGTGGGCGGCGGCGATCTGGTCGAGCTCCAGCTCGATCTTCACGATCTCCTCGATCTGCACCAGGAACCACTTGTCGATCTTGGTGAGGTCGTACACCTCGTCCACCGACAGGCCCATGGCGAAGGCATCCCCCACGTACCAGATGCGCTCGGGGCCGGGCTCGCCCAGCTCCTTCTCGAGCACCTCGCGGTCCTGGGTCTTCTCGTTCATGCCGTCGACGCCGACCTCCAGGCCGCGCAGCGCCTTCTGGAACGACTCCTGGAAGGTGCGGCCCATGGCCATCACCTCGCCCACCGACTTCATCTGCGTTGTCAGGCGGCTGTCGGCGGCCGGAAACTTCTCGAACGCGAAGCGCGGGATCTTGGTCACCACGTAGTCGATGCTGGGCTCGAAGCTGGCCGGCGTGGCGCCGCCGGTGATCTCGTTGCGCAGCTCGTCCAGCGTGTAGCCCACCGCCAGCTTGGCCGCGACCTTGGCGATCGGAAAGCCGGTGGCCTTGGACGCGAGCGCCGAGGACCGGGACACGCGGGGGTTCATCTCGATCACGACCATCCGCCCGTCCTTGGGGTTGATCGAGAACTGCACGTTGGAGCCGCCGGTGTCCACGCCGATCTCGCGCAGCACCGCGAGCGAGGCGTTGCGCATGATCTGGTACTCCTTGTCGGTCAGCGTCTGCGCCGGCGCGACGGTGATGGAGTCGCCGGTGTGCACGCCCATCGGGTCGAGGTTCTCGATGGAGCAGACGATGATGCAGTTGTCCGCCTTGTCGCGGACGACCTCCATCTCGTACTCCTTCCAGCCGAGCAGCGATTCCTCGATCAGCAGCTCGTTGGTGGGCGAAGCCTCCAGGCCGCGCTTGCAGATGGTCTCGAACTCCTCGGAGTTGTAGGCGATGCCCCCGCCGGTGCCGCCCAGCGTGAAGCTGGGGCGGATCACGGTGGGAAAGCCCACGGTCTTCTGCACCGCCCAGGCCTCGTCCATGCTGTGCGCGATGCCGGAGCGGGCCGAACCCAGGCCGATCTTGGTCATCGCGTCCTTGAACTTCAGGCGGTCCTCGGCCTTGTCGATGGCCTCCGGCGTGGCGCCGATCAGCTCGACGCCGTGCTTGTCCAGCACGCCGTGGCGCCAGAGGTCCAGCGCGCAGTTCAGCGCGGTCTGGCCGCCCATGGTGGGCAGGATCGCGTCGGGCCGTTCCTTGGCGATGATCTTCTCGACCGTCTGCCAGGTGATCGGCTCGATGTAGGTGACGTCGGCCGTGGCCGGGTCGGTCATGATCGTCGCGGGGTTGCTGTTGATCAGGATGACCTTGTAGCCCTCCTCGCGCAGCGCCTTGCAGGCCTGCACGCCGGAGTAGTCGAACTCGCAGGCCTGGCCGATGATGATCGGGCCGGCGCCGATGATCAGGATGCTCTGGATGTCTGAACGCTTGGGCATGGGTGGCTCTCTACTTCTTCTTCTGGTCCATCAGGCCCGTGAACTTGTCGAACAGGTAGCCGATGTCGTGCGGGCCGGGCGAGGCCTCCGGGTGGCCCTGGAAGCAGAACGCCGGCTTGTCGGTGCGGGCCAGGCCCTGCAGCGTGCCGTCGAACAGGCTCACGTGGGTGGCCCGCAGGTTCGCAGGCAGGGTCTTCTCGTCGACCGCGAAGCCGTGGTTCTGGCTGGTGATCGAGACGCGGCCGTTGTCCAGGTCCTTGACCGGGTGGTTGGCCCCGTGATGGCCGAACTTCATCTTGAACGTCTTGGCGCCGGAGGCCAGCGCCAGGATCTGGTGGCCCAGGCAGATGCCGAAGGTGGGGTAGCCGTCCTCGACCAGCTCGCGCGTAGCGGCGATGGCGTAGTCGCAGGGCTCCGGGTCGCCGGGGCCATTGGAGAGGAACACGCCGTCCGGGCGCAGCTTCTTCACCTCGGCGGCGGGGGTCTGCGCCGGAACCACGGTGACCTTGCAGCCGCGCTCGGCCAGCATGCGCAGGATGTTCTTCTTGACCCCGTAGTCGAAGGCCACCACGTGGTAGCGCGGGCCCTTCAGCTCGCCGTAGCCGGCGCCGAGCGCCCACTCGGTCTGGGACCAGCCGTACGTGCTGTCGACCGACACCTCCTTGGCCAGGTCGGCCCCGGCCATGGCGGGGGCCTGGCGCGCCTGCGCGACCGCGTGCTCGATGTGCGCGGGCGTGGCCTCCTGGCCGGCGGGCAGCGCCAGGATGCAGCCGTTCTGCGCGCCCTTGCTGCGCAGGATGCGCGTGAGCTTGCGGGTGTCGATGTCGGCGATGCCGACGGTGTTCTCGCGGCGCAGGTAGTCGGACAGCGTGAGGCTGGTGCGGAAGTTGGACGCCACCAGCGGAAGGTCTCGGATGATGAGACCGGCGGCGTGGACCTTGCTGGCTTCGACGTCTTCCTCGTTGACGCCGTAGTTGCCGATGTGCGGATACGTCAGGGTGACGATCTGCCGGCAATAGCTGGGGTCGGTGAGGATTTCCTGGTAGCCGGTGATGGCCGTGTTGAACACGACCTCGCCGCTGGTGGAGCCGGTGGCCCCGATCGAAGTGCCGACAAAGACCGTGCCGTCCGCGAGCGCCAGGATGGCAGGGGGAAGGGCTCGCTGCGGGGACAAAAGCACTGGGTTCTCCGGTTGGGTATCGGGTACGCCCAAAACGCTGCCGAAAGCGCGGGCTTCCGGTGTTGCTTTTGTTGGGGGGAGGGGCTTGGCTGGCGCTAGGGCGTACGGGTGCGGGAAAGCCCTTGATTATAGCGCGCCGGCGCCCCGCCGCTCCAGTGTGCGGCGCACGGCGGGCTCAGCCGGCGTGGGCCGCGGCGCTGGCGTGCAGGCAGATGGCGGCGGCGGCCGCGACGTTGAGCGACTCCTCGCCGCCCGGCTGCACGATGCGCACCGCGAGCGCCGCACGCGCGGCGACCGCATCGGACACGCCCTGCCCTTCGTGGCCCAGCACCCAGGCGCAGGGCCAGGGCAGCCGGGCACGGTGCAGCAGGTCGCCCCGGTGCGAACTGGTGATCACCAGCGGCACGGCGAGCAGGTCGAGCAGGTCCGGCCGGGCCGCGTCGTGCAGCCGCAGTGCGAAGTGCGCGCCCATCCCGGCGCGCACCACCTTGGGCGACCACAGCGCGGCGCAGCCCTTGAGCCCGATCACCTGCGAGAAGCCGAACGCCGCCGCGCTGCGCAGGATGGCGCCCACGTTGCCGGCGTCCTGCACCCGGTCGAGCACCACCGTCGGCGCGCCGGGATCGAGGGCGGCGGCCGGCCCGAGCTCCAGCACGAAGCCCATGCGTGCCGGCGACTCCAGCCCGGACAGCGCGGCAAACAGCGGGTCGGCCAGTTCGACGGCCGCCGGGGCCGGCAAGCGCAGCGCCGGCGGACAGGACTGCGCGTACACCGCCAGCTGCGGCACCAGGCCGCGGCCCAGGGCCGCGCGGCAGAGGTGGTCCCCCTCGAGCCAGACCCGGCCCTGCTTGCGCCAGGCGGTGCTGTCCTGTGCCAGCAGGCGCAGGGACTTGAACTGGGGATTGGCCGCCGACGCGATCAGCGTCGGCGCGGCGGCGCTCACAGCACGGTGACGGTGGCGGCGCCGCCGGCGGCCAGGGTCAGGGTGGCCGCGACCGGGCTGAAGAAGCGGCGGTGGTGGCGGCAGGCACCGTGCACCCGCAGGGCTTCCAGGTGCTCGGGCGTGCTGTAGCCCTTGTGCGAGGCGAAGCCGTACTGCGGGAACTCGGCGTGCAGGTCGTGCAGCAGCCGGTCGCGGTGGACCTTGGCCAGGATCGACGCGGCCGAGATCGACTTGATCTTGGCGTCGCCACCGACCACCGCCTCGGCCAGCACGTCGATGCGCGGGAGCGCGTTGCCGTCCACCAGCACCTTGGCCGGCTTCAGGCGCAGGCCTTCGACGGCCCGCTTCATGGCCAGCATGGTGGCGTGGTAGATGTTGAGCGTGTCGATCTCCTCGACGCTGGCCTGCGCCACGGAGCAGCACAGTGCCTTGTCGCGGATCTGGTCGTACAGGCGCTCGCGCTGCAGCGGCGTGAGGACCTTGGAGTCGGCCAGGCCGCGGATGCGCCGGCTGTCGTCGAGGATGACGGCGGCTGCCACCACCGGCCCCGCGAGCGGACCGCGGCCGGCCTCGTCCACGCCAGCCATGAGGCCGACCGGATCCCAGGCCAGCTGGCCCTGCGCCGGCCGGGCCGTGGCGCGGGCGGCACGGGTGGCGATCGGCTTGGGCCGGGCAGCGGGATCAGGACGCGATGAGGTTTTCGATGGCATGGGTGGCCAGGTGGGCCGTGTCCCGCCGGAGCTGGCGGTGCAGCACGGTGAACTTCTCCTGCACGGCCGCCATTCTGGCAGGAGCCTCCAGCCATTCCAACAGGGCACGCGCCAGCGCAGGAGGGTTCGCGTCGTGCTGCAGCAACTCGGGGACGACAAAGTCCTCGCACAGGATGTTCGGCAGCCCGGCCCACGGCTGCAGCGCCTGCCGCCGCATGATCTGCCAGCTGATCGCGTTCATGCGGTAGGCGATCACCATCGGGCGCTTGAACAGCGCCGCCTCCAGCGTGGCGGTGCCGCTCGCGATCAGTGTCAGGTCGCAGGCGGCCAGCGCGGCATGCGACTGGCCGTCCAGGATCTGCACGTCCGCGAGGCCGGCCTGTCGCGCCGCGCGCTCGATCTGCGCGCGCAGCGCCGGCAGGGCCGGCACCACGAACCGCGTGGCCGGCCGCGCACGCCGCACCAGGGCGGCGGCCTCGAAGAACGGCGCGGCGAGGTACTGGATCTCCGAGCCGCGGCTGCCCGGCAGGATGGCCACCACGTCGTCGTCGGGTGCCAGGCCGAGCGCCGTGCGGGCCGCGGCCTGGTCGGGCTCCATCGGGATGACGGCCGCCAGCGGGTGGCCGACATAGGTGGACGCGATGCCGTGCCGGGCGAGCAGGTCGGGCTCGAAGGGGAAGATGCACAGCACGTGGTCGCAGGCCCTGCGGATCTTGTCCAGGCGCCCCGCGCGCCAGGCCCACACCGAGGGGCAGACGAAATGCGCCGTGCGCACGCCGCGGCCGCGCAAGGCGGCTTCCAGGTCCAGGTTGAAGTCCGGCGCGTCGACCCCGATGAAGAGCTGGGGCGGATCGGCCAGCAGCCGGTCGCGCAGCTGGCGCCGGATGCCGACGATCTCGCGGTAGTGCCGCAGCACCTCGACGTAGCCGCGCACCGCCAGCTTGTCGTGCGGCCACCAGGCCTCGAAACCCTGCTCCGCCATCCGCGGCCCGCCGATGCCGGCGGCGCGCAGCGCGGGCCAGCGCCGGCGCATGCCGCCCAGCAGGAGCCCCGCCAGCAGGTCGCCGGAGGCCTCTCCCGCGACGAGCGCGACGCGCGGGTCCATCCGCTACCGGACGATGCCGCGCTGCAGCGACACGCGCGCCAGGAAGTCCACCATCAGCTGCACGTCGGCCCGAGCCTCGGGTGTGGCGTCGGCCAGGGTTGCGATGCGCGCGCGCGCATCCTCGAGGGTGAGGCCTTCGCGGTACAGGGCCTTGTGCATGGCCTTCACCGTCGCGATGCGCTCGGGCGAGAAGCCACGGCGCCGCAGGCCTTCGTAGTTCATGGACCGCGCGCCGGCCGGATGGCCTTCGCTCATCACAAACGGCGGCTGCTCGGCCAGCAGCACGGAGCCCATGCCGGTCATGCCGTGGGCACCGATGCGCACGAACTGGTGCACGCAGGTGTAGGCGCCGAGGATCACCCAGTCGCCGACCTCGACGTGTCCCGCGATCTGGGCATTGTTCGCGAAGATGGTGTGGTCACCCACCAGGCAGTCGTGCGCCAAATGGGTGTAGGCCATCATCCAGTTGTCGTTGCCCAGGCGCGTGACGCCGCCGCCCTGGACCGTGCCCACGTGGTAGGTGCTGTACTCGCGGATGGTGTTGCGGTCGCCGATGACCAGCTCGGTGGGCTCGCCGCGGTACTTCAGGTCCTGGTTGACCGACCCGAGGCTCACGAACTGGAAGATCCGGTTGTCGCGGCCGATGGTGGTGCGGCCTTCGATCACCGTGTGCGGGCCGACCGCCGTGCCGGCGCCGATCTTCACGTCCGGCCCGATGATCGCGTAGGGCCCGATGCTGGCCGAGCCGTCGATCTCCGCCTTCGGATCGACGATGGCGGTCGGGTGGATGGCCATCGTCAGTCGACCCTTCGCATCGTGCACATGAGCTCGGCCTCGCAGGCGATCTCCTCGCCGACGCGGGTGATGCCCTTGAACTTGTAGATGCCGGCTTTGGCGCGCTCGAGCGTCACGTCCATCACCAGCTGGTCGCCGGGCTCGACGGGACGCTTGAAGCGCGCGCCGTCGATGCCGGCGAAGTAGTACACCGTCTTGTCGTCGGGCGTGACGCCCTGCGTGGCGAAGGACAGCAGCGCCGCCGCCTGGGCCATCGCCTCGAGCATCAGCACGCCCGGCATCACCGGCCGGTGCGGGAAGTGCCCGGTGAAGAACGGCTCGTTGATGGTGACGTTCTTGATCGCCCGGATGCTCTTGCCGAGCTCGATGTGCAGCACGCGGTCCACCAGCAGGATGGGGTAGCGGTGGGGAAGCTGCGTGAGGATCTGGTGGATGTCCATCGAAGTCATCGATCTCTGCCAGGCCGCCTGAAGGCGATTGGCGCACCCTCGAGGGGCAGCGCATGACACGAAGTGAAAAGCGTGGGGGTCATCATTTCTTTTCCAGGGCCCGCACGCGGTCGCGCAGGGCATGCAGCTGCTTGAGCGAGGCTGCGTTCTTCTCCCACGCGGCATTGTCGTCCACGGGGAAGATGCCGGTGTAGTGCCCCGGCTTGTGGATCGAGCGCGTGACCAGCGTGAACGAGGAGACGTGCACGTGGTCCGCGATGGTGAGGTGGCCCAGGATTCCGGCACTGCCGCCGATGGTGCAGTGGGCGCCGATGGTGGCGCTCCCCGCGATGCCCGCGTTGCCGGCGATGGCCGTGTGCCGCCCGATCCGGACGTTGTGGCCCACCTGGATCAGGTTGTCCAGCTTCACGCCGTCCTCGATGACCGTGTCGGTGAGCGCACCGCGGTCGATGCAGGTGTTGGCCCCGATCTCGACGTCGTCGCCGATGCGCACCGCACCCAGCTGCTCGATCTTCTCCCAGGCGCCCTGGTGCGGCGCGAAGCCGAAGCCGTCGGCACCGATCACCACGCCGGGGTGCAGGATGCAGCGCGCACCGATGGTGCAACCTTCGGACACCGTCACGCGCGACTTGAGCACCGTGCCGGGCCCGATGCGCGCGCCGCGCTCGACGACGCACAGCGGACCGATGCGGGCGGTCGGGTCCACCTGGGCGCTCGCATCGACAACCGCACTCGGGTGGACGGCCGGGCCACCTGCCGGCGCCTGCCGCGCCTTCCACCAGCGGGTGAGCCGCGCGAAGTACAGGTACGGATCGTCCGCGAGGATGGCTGCCCCGCGCGCGAGCGCGGGTTGGCGCTGGGCTGGCGCCACGATCACGCAGGCCGCGCGCGAGGCGGCCAGCTGGGCCTGGTACCGGGGGTTGCTGAGGAAGCTCAGCTGGGAGGGTGTGGCCGACTCGAGCGGCGCGAGCCCCGCGATCGCGATGTTCCGGTCGCCGTGGAGCTCGCCGCCGAGCGAGTCCACGATGTCGCCCAGACGGAGTTGCACGCGCGCCTCAGCGGCTGGCGTTCAGCGCCTTGATCACCTTTTCGGTGATGTCGTGCTTGGGATTGATGTAGACCGCCTCCTGCAGGACCAGGTCGTACTTCTCCTGCTCGGCCACCTGCTTGACGACGCGGTTGGCGCGCTCGAGGACCTGCTGCAGTTCCTCGTTCTTGCGGGCGTTGAGGTCTTCCTGGAACTCGCGGCGCTTGCGCTGGAACTCGCGGTCCTGGTCCACCAGCTGCTTCTGGCGCTGCGTGCGCTGCGACTCCGACAGCGTAGGCGCCTCGCGCTCGAAGCGTTCACCCGCGGTCTTGAGCGAGTTGCCCAGGTCGGTCAGCTCCTTCTCGCGCCGCGAGAACTCCTGCTCCAGCTTGCTCTGGGCGGCCTTGGCGCTGTTCGCCTCGCGGAAGATCCGATCGGTGTTGACGAAGCCAATGCGGAATTCCTGCGCGAAGGCGGGCGCAGCCAGCAGGACGGAGGCGGCCAGGACCCACAAAGGACGGCGGCTGGAAGACTTCATTAGAACGACGTTCCGATCTGGAATTGGATTTTCTGGATTCTATCGCTTGGCTCCGAGCGGATGGGGTTGGCATAGGCGAGCCGCAGCGGACCGATCGGCGACAGCCAGGAGACGCCCACACCCACCGAAGCCCGCAGGTCGCCGAAGCGAAGCCGCTCGTTGCGACCGAACACGTTGCCCACATCGGTGAACCCGAAGAGGCGCAGCGTGCGGTCGTTGCCGGCACCGGGAAACGGCGTGAACACCTCGCCGTTCAGCGTGATCTTGCGGGTGCCGCCGATGGACGCGCCGGTGGCGGCGTCGCGCGGGCCGAGCGTGCCCTGCTCGAAACCCCGCACCGAACCCAGGCCGCCCGAGTAGAAGTTCTTGAACACCGGGTAGATGCCGTTCAGCTCGCGTCCCCAACCCAGCTCGCCGTTGAATGCGAAGGTGTACTGCTTGCTGACGGGGAAGTACTGCTGGTACTGGTAGTTGCCGCGCCAGTACTTGCCGTCGCCCAGCACCCCCAGTTCGCCGCTGAGGCGCTGCAGACGCCCGCGCGTCGGCGCCAGGGCGCTGTCGCGGTCGTCGCGGGCCCAGGCCAGCGTGAGCGGCACCAGGGTGCTGCGGAAGCCGACGGCGTTGGCGTAGTCGCGGTAGGCCTGCGGCAGGTTGGCGCCCGGCCGGATCTCCGTGCTCTCGACGCTCAGGCCGAAGAAGACCGTGTCCACTTCGCTGAAGGGAACGCCGAAGCGCAGCGAGGCGCCGGTGCTGGCGATCGAGTACTCGCCCAGCTGCTCCTCGTACGGACGCGAGTTGCGGTGGTACAGGTCCACCGCTCGCGAGACGCCGTCCTGGGTGAAGTACGGGTCGACCGTGCTGAAGACCAGCGTGCGGTTGTACTTGCTGGTGTTGACCTCGGCCGAGAGGTACTGGCCCGAGCCGAACGCGTTCTCCTGCTTGATCGCGAACCCCAGGCCCAGCTTCTCGGCGCTGGAGAAGCCGGCCGAGAGCTGCAGGCTTCCGGTGGGCTTCTCGGCCACGGTGACGGTCAGGTCCACCTGGTCGGGCGATCCCGGCACGTCGGTGGTCTCGATGTTGATGTCCCGGAAGAAGCCCAGGCGGTCGATGCGGTCACGGGACAGCTTGATCTTGTCGCCGTCGTACCAGCTGGACTCGAACTGGCGGAACTCACGCCGGATCACTTCGTCGCGGGTGCGGTTGTTGCCGGCGATGTTCACGCGGCGCACGTAGGCGCGGCGCGAGGGCTCGGCCACCAGGCTGAAGGCCACGCGGTTGCTGGTGCGGTCGATCTCCGGACGCGCCTCGACGTTGGCGAAGGCGTAGCCGAAGCTTCCGAAGTAGTCGGTGAACGCCTTGGTGGTTTCCGCCACCTCGTCGGCGTTGTAGGCCTCACCGGGACGGATCTTGACGAGGGACTTGAACTCCTCGTCCTTGCCCAGGTAGTTGCCTTCCAGCTTGACCCCGCTGACGACGAAGCGCTCGCCCTCGGTCACGTTGACCGTGATCGTGATGTCCTGCTTGTTCGGCGAGATCGCGACCTGGGTGGAGTCGATGCGGAACTCCAGGTAGCCGCGGCTGAGGTAGTAGGAGCGCAGCGCCTCCAGGTCGGCATTGAGCTTGGCCCGCGAGTAGCGGTCCGACTTGGTGTACCAGGAGAGGAAGCCGCCGGTGTCCAGGTCGAACACGTCGCGCAGTTGCCCTTCGGTGAAGGCCTTGTTGCCGACGATGCGGATGTCCTTGATGCGGGCCGGCTCGCCCTCGGTCACCGTGAAGGTGAGGTTGACCCGGTTGCGCTCGATGGGCGTGACGGTGGTCACCACCTCCGCGCCGTACAGGCTGCGGTTGAGGTATTGGCGGCGCAGCTCCTGCTCGGCGCGGTCGGCCAGGGCCTGGTCGTACGGGCGGCCTTCGGTCAGGCCGATCTCGCGCAGGGCCTTCTGCAGGGCCTCCTTGTCGAACTCGCGGGTGCCGGCGAAGTCGACGGAGGCGACCGTCGGGCGCTCCTCGACCACCACCACCAGCACGTCGCCGGCGACTTCGAGGCGAACGTCCTTGAACAGCCCCAGGCCGAACAGCGCACGGATGGCGGCCGAGCCCTTCTCGTCGTTGTACTGGTCGCCCACGCGGAACGGAAGCGATGCGAAGACGGTGCCGGGCTCGACCCGCTGCAGGCCCTCGACCCGGATGTCGCGCACGGTGAAGGGATCGACGGCCCAGGCATTGACCGCGAAGGCGGCTGCGACCATGCCGGCCACCGTGCGCGCACGCAGGCGCTTGAAATGTGTGTTCATTGACTCTGGGTGCCCCGCCGTCCACGGAGCTGGCTGCTCGCCGATCGTTTTATCCGAAGAGGCGCGTGACGTCGTTGAACAGTGCGATCGACATCATCACCAGCAGCACCGCCACGCCGCCGCGCTGCAGCCTCTCCATCCATGTGTCCGAGACACTCCGCCCCGTCACCGCCTCCCAAAGATAATACATCAGGTGCCCGCCATCCAACACTGGGAGCGGCAGCAGGTTCAGCACGCCGAGGCTCACGCTGATCATCGCGAGGAACACGAGGTACTGCACCAGTCCCAGGTTCGCCGACTTGCCCGCGTAGTCGGCGATGGTCAGCGGTCCGCTGAGGTTCTTGAGCGACGCTTCGCCGATCACCATGCGGCCGATCATGCGGACGGTCAGCAGCGAGACGTCCCAGGTCTTGACCGCCCCGCGCCACAGCCCCTCCAGCGGCCCGTGGCGCACCTCCACCATCTCCGGCGGCGCCCCGACGAAGGCGCCGATGCGTCCGATGCTGCGACCGCCCTCCTCCACCACGTCCGGGGCGACGGTCACGTCCAGCGTGCGGCCCTCGCGCTCGATGCGCCAGGCGGTGGGCGCAGACCGACCGTCACGCGCCTGCGCCCGGATCCATTCGCGCAGCTGCTGCCCATCGACGATGCGCGCATCGCCGGCCTGCAGCACGCGGTCCCCCTTGCGCAGGCCGGCGCGGTCGGCCGCGCTCCCGGCCACGACGTCGCCCAGCACGGGTTGCGTGAGCGGGCTGACGATGCCGATGCGGCGGAACAACTGCGGATCGGCGTCCGCCGCGCGCAGCTGGCTCAGCGGCATCAGCACCTCGCGCGGGCCGCCGCCCAGCTGCTCGATGGCCAGGCGGACGTCGCGCCCATCCAGCGCGCCACGCGTGAGCAGCCAGCGGACGTCCTCGAACGACCGCGTGGCCTCCGGCGCCTCGTCGGCGAAGCCGGCCTGCAGCACCGTCTCCCCACCCCGCAGGCCGGCCCGCTCCGCGATCGACTCGGCCACCGGCGAGCCCAGCACCGGCCGCGGTTCCTGCACGCCCCACCAGTTCACCGCCGCATACAGCAGCACCGCCAGCAGCAGGTTGGCGGCGGGACCGGCAGCGACGATGGCGGCGCGCGACCGCAGGGGCTGGGTGTTGAAGGCGCGGTGGCGCTCGGCCGGGTCCACCGGACCCTCGCGCTCGTCCAGCATCTTCACGTAGCCGCCCAGCGGGAAGGCCCCGATCACGAACTCGGTGTCCTGGCCGGGGCGCTGGCGGCGCGGCTTCCAGCGGTACAGCGTGTGGCCGAAGCCCACGGAAAAGCGCAGCACCTTGACGCCGCAGGCGACGGCGACGCGGTAGTGGCCCCACTCGTGGACCGCCACCAGCAACCCCAGGGCGACGATGAAAGCAACGACCGTGGTCAGCATGGAGAACTCCCGCGCGCTAGGAGAGCGCCTCGATCCGCTGCCGGGCGGCCTGCCGCGCCAGGGCATCCAGCGCCAGCAGCCCGTCCAGCTCCTGCGGCTTGGAGGGCACGACGCGCTCCAAAGTTGCAAGGTTCACGTCGTGAATCTGGTCGAAGCGGATTCGGCGGTCCAGGAAGGCCGCCACCGCCTCCTCGTTCGCGCCGTTGAGCACCGCCGTGGTGCCGGAAGGTGCTCGCAGGGCGTCCCAGGCGAGCTGCAGCCCCGGGAAGCGCTCCCGGTGGCCGCGGCTGTCGAACGACTCGAAGCTCATGTCGGCCAGGCTGGAGAAGTCCAGCGCCTGCGCCCCGGACGCGATGCGGTCGGGCCAGGCCAGGCCATAGGCGATCGGCACCCGCATGTCGGGCGTGCCCAGCTGCGCCACCACGGAATGGTCGCGGTACTGCACCATCGAATGGATCACGCTCTGGGGATGGATGACGACCTCCAGGCGCTCCGGCGGCAGGCCGAACAGGTAGCGGGCCTCGATCACCTCCAGCGCCTTGTTCATCATCGTCGCGGAGTCGACCGAGATCTTGCGGCCCATGACCCAGTTCGGGTGGGCGCACGCCTCCTCGGGCGTGACCTCGCGCAGGCTGGCGGGCGCCCGGTTGCGGAACGGCCCCCCGGAGGCGGTGAGGATGATGCGGTCGACCCGGTCGGGCCAGGTGGCGGGATCCTCCGGCAGCGACTGGAAGATGGCCGAATGCTCGCTGTCGATCGGCAGCAGGCGGGCACCGCCGGCGCGGACCGCGTCGAGGAACACCTCGCCGCCGACCACAAGCGCCTCCTTGTTGGCCAGCAGCAGCCGCTTGCCCGCGCGCGCGGCGGCCAGGCAAGAGGACAGCCCCGCGGCGCCGACGATGGCGGCCATGACGGTGTCCACTGCCTCGTCGACCACCAGGCCATCGAGCGCGGCGCCACCGGCCAGCACGCGGGTGGGGATGCCCTCGGCCTCGAGCCGCCCGGCCAGTTCGCGCGCCGCCGCGGCGTCGGACATCACGGCATGCCGGGGCCGGAACTGCGCGCATTGCTGCAGCATCGGCTCCACGCGCGATCCGGCGCTGAGCGCCACCACCTCGTAGCGGTCGGGATGGCGCGCGATCACGTCCAGCGTGTTCATGCCCACCGAACCGGTGGAGCCGAGGATGGCGACGCGCTGGCGGGCGCCCGGGTTCATCGGGCGGTCCAGGTGGCGAGCATCATCGCCAGCGGCAAGGTGGGCAGCAGCGCATCGACGCGGTCGAGCACGCCCCCGTGGCCCGGCAGCAGTCGGCTGGAGTCCTTCGCGCCCGCGCTGCGCTTGACCAGCGATTCCGCCAGGTCCCCCACCACGCTCATCGCCGACAGGAACACGACGCCCAGCACCAGCAGCCACCAGCCGGTGGCGGCCAGGCGGGTGTAGAGGCTGGGCACGTCGGCGCCCCAGTGGCGGTCGGCTGCGACCCAGCAGACGCCCAGAAGCAGCACGCCCACCATCCCGCCCCACACGCCTTCCCAGCTCTTGCCAGGACTGATGCCCGGCGCCAGGCGCCGCTTGGTGAAGCGCAGCCCAAACGTGCGCCCCGCGAAGTAGGCCGCGATGTCCGCCACCCACACCAGCAGCAGGACGGACAGCAGGAAATTGATGCCGGCCACCCGGGCCTGGGCCACGGCCAGCCAGGCGAGCCAGAGCGCGGCCAGGCCACCGGCCAGGCGCAGCGCGCGCGGTACGCGCGGCCACCCGCCCACGCCGGAGCGCAGCAGCAGCGCGCCGGCCAGCACCCACGCGGCGCCGCCCCACAGCCACACCGGCCCCAGCGGCCGGACCAGCCAGCCGGCCGCCCAGCTTGCGGCGCAGGCCGCCGTGCAGGCGACGCCCATGGCCAGCGCCGCCGCGGAACCGGCGCCGTTCAGCCGGCCGAACTCCCAGGCGCCCGCGGCGATGAGCAGCAGCGTGATGGCCGCGAAGGGCCATGGCGACGGCCAGAACAGGGCCGGCAGCAGGATGGCCAGGAGGACGACGGCCGTGATGACGCGCTGCTTGAGCATGCGCGCGGCCTCAGGCCGCCTTCTTTGCGACGGCCGGCTGGACCTGCTGCGAGGTGCGGCCGAAGCGCCGCTCGCGCTGCGCGTAGTCGGCGATCGCCGCGTCGAGTGCGGCGGCGTCGAACTCCGGCCAGAGCTTGTCGCTGAAGTACAGCTCGGAGTAGGCCGCCTGCCACAACAGGAAGTTGCTGATGCGCTGCTCGCCGCCGGTGCGGATCAGCAGGTCCGGGTCGGGCACGTGCGACAGGGCCATGGCCGCATCGAGGCTCTGCTCGGTGATCGGCTCGCCGCGGGCCGCCAGGGCCGCAGCGGCCTGCGCGACGTCCCAGCGACCGCCATAGTTGAAGCAGACGTTGAACACCAGGCGGCTGTTGCCGGCGGTCGCCGCCTCGGCCTGTGCCAGGCCGGCGCGCACCTTCTCCGACAGCGCAGAGCGGTCGCCGACGAAGTGGATGCGCACGCCCTCCGCCTTCAGGTGCGGCACCTCGCGCGACAGCACCACCGCCAGCAGTTCCAGCAGGCCGGAAACCTCTTCCTGGGGGCGGTTCCAGTTCTCCGACGAGAACGCGAAGACCGTCAGGACCTTCACGCCGCGTTCGCCGCAATGGCGGACGCAGGCGCGCAGGGCATCGACCCCCTTCTTGTGGCCGGCGGCACGGGGAAGGTAGCGGCGGGTGGCCCAGCGGCCGTTGCCATCCATGACGATGGCGATGTGGTGCGGGATGGTCGACACGTTGGCGTTCGAGGCGGAGATGGCGCAGAAGCGAAGCGCTTCAGACCGCCATGATCTCCTGCTCCTTGGCCGCGACCATGGAGTCGATCTCGGCGATGTGCCGGTCGGTCAGCTTCTGGATGTCGGCCTCGGAGCGCTTCTGGTCGTCCTCGGAGGCCAGCTTGTCCTTCACCAGCTTCTTGACCGCATCGTTCGCATCACGGCGCAGGTTGCGCACCGCGACCTTGGCGTTCTCGCCCTCGTGGCGCACCAGCTTGGTCATCTCCTTGCGGCGCTCCTCGCTCATCGGGGGCATCGGCACCCGGATCAGGTCGCCCATCGAGGCCGGGTTCAGGCCGAGGTCGCTCTCGCGGATGGCCTTCTCGATCTTGGCACCCATGCCCTTTTCCCAGGGCTGGACGCTGATGGTGCGGGCATCCAGCAACGCGACGTTGGCGACCTGGCTGATCGGCATCATGGAGCCGTAGTAGTCGACCTGCACGGTGTCGAGCAGTGCCGGATTCGCGCGTCCGGTGCGGATCTTGGTCAGGTTGTTGCGGAAGGCGGCGATGGACTGGTCCATCTTGCCCTCCACGGACTTCTTGATCTCGGCGATCGAAGTGGCCATGCGTGTTCTCCTCTGTCTTCCTCAGGCGTGCACCAGCGTGCCCTCGTCCTCGCCCATCACCACGCGCTTGAGCGCCCCGTGCTTGAAGATGGAGAAGACCTTGATGGGCAGCTTCTGGTCGCGGCACAGCGCGAAGGCCGTGGCATCCATGATGCCCAGGTTCTGCGCCATGGCGTCGTCGAACGAGATGCGGCTGTACCGGGTGGCGGACGGGTCCTTCTTGGGATCGGCGGAGTAGACGCCGTCGACCTTGGTCGCCTTGAGCACCAGCTCCGCCCCGATCTCGGCACCGCGCAGCGCGGCGGCAGTGTCGGTGGTGAAGAACGGGTTGCCGGTGCCGGCGGCGAAGATCACCACCTTCCCCTCTTCCAGGTACTGCAGCGCCTTCGGCCGCACGTACGGCTCGACCACCTGCTCGATGGCGATGGCCGACATCACGCGGGCGATCAGCCCCTGCTTGTTCATCGCGTCGGCCAGCGCCAGCGCGTTCATCACCGTGGCCAGCATGCCCATGTAGTCGGCGGTGGCACGGTCCATGCCCACCGAGCCGCCGGCCACGCCGCGGAAGATGTTGCCCCCGCCGATGACCACCGCCACCTGCACGCCGCTGTGCACGACGTCGGCGACCTCTTCCACCATGCGCACGATGGTCGCGCGGTTGATCCCGAAGGCGTCGTCCCCCATCAGCGCTTCTCCGGACAGCTTCAAGAGGATGCGCTTGTGGGCTGGCGAGGCGGGCATTCGGGAGGCTCCTTTGGTCTTTGGGTCGAGTTTAGCGGCGGCGGCAGGCGCGCGGGGGCCGGATCCGGGTGGGGGCCCGCGTGGGGCCCGGCGCTCAGGCGCCCTTGGCGGCCGCCACCTGCGCGGCGACCTCGGCGGCGAAGTCGTCGACCTTCTTCTCGATGCCCTCGCCCACCACGTACAGCGTGAACGCCTTCACCGTCGTGCCCGCGGCCTTGAGCATCTGCTCCACGGTCTGCTTGTCGTTCTTCACGAAGGGCTGGTTGAAGAGCGACACCTCCTTGAGGTACTTCTGCACGCCACCTTCGACCCGCTTGGCGACGATCTCGGGGGATTGCGCCGGCTTGCCGGCCGCCTCTGCGGCCTTGCGGTCCTCTTCGGCCTTGCCGATGGCGACCGCCCGCTCCTTCTCGAAGAGCTCGGCCGGCACGTCGTTGCTGGTCAGCGCGACGGGCTTCATGGCCGCGACGTGCATGGCGACATCCTTGGCGGCGGTCTCGTCGCCCTGGTACTCGACGACCACGCCGATGCGGGTGCCGTGCAGGTACGCCGCCAGCTGGTTGCCGCCCTCGAAGCGCTTGAAGCGGCGGAAGCTCATGTTCTCGCCGATCTTGCCGATCAGGCCCTTGCGCACGTCCTCGAGCGTCGGGCCAAAGCCGTCCTGGCTGTACGGCAGGCCGCCCAGGGCCGCCACGTCGGCCGGGTTGTGCTTGGCGACCAGGTCGGCCGCGGCGCGTGCCAGCGAGATGAAGCTGTCGTTCTTGGTGACGAAGTCGGTCTCGCAGTTGACTTCGATCAGCGCACCGGTGGTGCCCTGGATGCTGGCGGCCACCACGCCTTCGGCGGTCACGCGCGCAGCCGCCTTGCCGGCCTTGTTGCCGAGCTTGACGCGCAGGATCTCCTCGGCCTTGTCCATGTTGCCGTCGGCCTCGGTGAGCGCCTTCTTGCACTCCATCATGGGGGCGTCGGTCTTGGCGCGCAGTTCGGCGACCATGCTTGCGGTGATTGCGGGCATCGTGTTCCTTTCAGTGATTCGGACGGTAAAAAGGGGCCCGAGAGCCCCTTCCTGGAAGACCTGGGGGTGGCTCAGGCGTTGGCGCCTTCTTCCACCTCGACGAACTCGTCGCCGCCTTCGGAGACGGCGCGCACGACGTCATTGACGGCGCTGGAGCGGCCTTCCAGCACGGCATCGGCGATGCCGCGGGCGTACAACGTCACGGCCTTGGCCGAGTCGTCGTTGCCGGGGATCACGTAGTCGATGCCCTCGGGCGAGTGGTTGGAGTCGACCACGCCCACCAGCGGGATGCCCAGCTTCTTGGCTTCGGAGACGGCGATCTTGTGGAAGCCCACGTCGATCACGAAGATGGCGTCCGGCAGGCTGTTCATGTCCTGGATGCCGCCGATGTCCTTCTCGAGCTTTTCCATCTCGCGCTGGAACATCAGCTGTTCCTTCTTGCTCATCGACTCCAGGCCGGCTTCCTGCTGGGCCTTCATGTCCTTCAGGCGCTTGATCGAGGTCTTGACCGTCTTGAAGTTGGTCAGCATGCCGCCCAGCCAGCGCTGGTCCACGAAGGGCACGCCGGCGCGCTTCGCTTCGGTGGCGACGATGTCGCGCGCCTGGCGCTTGGTGCCTACCATCAGGATCGTGCCGCGGTTGGCGGTCAGCTGCTTCACGAACTTGGTCGCATCCTGGAACATCGGAAGCGACTTTTCCAGGTTGATGATGTGGATCTTGTTGCGGTGGCCGAAGATGAACGGGGCCATCTTGGGGTTCCAGAAGCGGGTCTGGTGTCCGAAGTGGACGCCGGCTTCCAGCATTTCGCGCATGGAGACTGCCATGAGAATTTCCTGAGGTTGGGTCTAAAATCCGCCCCGAAATCACGAGGGCCGAAAAGGCCGCCGGGACACCTGGTTGGAACGGATTCGCGATTTGTCTTGCTGATCAGGCCCTCCGGCACACCATGCGCCGACGCCCAGCAAAACCGCAAGATTCTAGCACAGGCCCTCCCCCTCACCGCCCATGGACGACCTCATCGCCACCCGCGAACGCATCGCGCGGGGCCGCACCGATGCGCAGCAGGAATTCGAACGGGCGCGGTCGATCGCCACCGGGCCGGCCTGCGACCGGGCCTTCGTGCGTGTCGCCCCGGCCATGCCCGCCGGCGCCCGTCCCGCCGATGGGCCGCTCGCCGGGCTGCCGGTCTCGGTCAAGGACCTGTTCGACGTCGCCGGCGAGGTGAGCGCCGCAGGCTCGACCGTGCTGGCGGCCGCGCCGGCCGCCACCGCCGACAGCGCGGCCGTGGCGCGGCTGCGCGCCGCGGGCGCCGCCATCGTGGGCCGCACCAACATGACCGAGTTCGCGTTCTCGGGCGTGGGCGTCAATCCGCACCACGGCACGCCGGCCAATCCGGCGGACCCGGCCGTGCCGCGCATTCCGGGCGGCTCGTCCAGCGGCGCGGCGGTGTCGGTGGCCACGGGGGCGGCGTTCATCGGACTGGGCTCCGACACCGGCGGCTCCATCCGCATCCCGGCGGCCCTGTGCGGCATCGTCGGCTTCAAGAACACGGCACGGCTCACGCCGCTGCAAGGCGCCCTGCCGCTGTCCACCACGCTCGACACGGTGTGCGCGATGACGCGCTCGGTGCGCGACGCGATCCTCGCGCACGAGGTGCTGGCCCAGCGCAGCGTGGCGCTGGCGCGCAAGCCGCTGGCGCAGTGCCGGCTCGCGGTGGCGCGCACGCAGATGCTGGACGGCCTGGACGCGCAGGTCGCCTCCGCCTTCGAGGCAGCGCTGGCGACCCTGCGCCGTGCGGGTGCGCAGGTCGAGGAGATCGCACTCGACGAGATCCGCGACCTGGGCACGCTGCAGGCCACCGGCGGCTTCGCCGCGGCGGAGAGCTACGCCTGGCACCGGCAGCTGCTGCACGAAAAGGGCGAGCGCTACGACCCGCGCGTGCGCGTGCGCATCGAGCGCGGCGCCGGCATGAAGGCCTGGGAGTACCTCGACCTGGTGCGCGCCCGCGCGGCCTGGATCGCACGGGTGGGCACGGCCCTGCAGGGCTTCGACGCCGTGCTCTCGCCCACCGTCCCCATCGTCGCGCCGCCGCTGGCGCAGGTGGCCCCGGGGGCCGAGCGCGACGAACACTTCATGCGCGTCAACGCCCTGCTCCTGCGCAACCCCAGCGTGGTGAACATGCTGGACGGCTGCGCCATCTCGCTGCCCTGCCAGGCAGCGGGGAGCCTGCCGGTCGGCCTGATGCTGTGGCACGGGCCGATGCACGACGACACCATCCTGGACCTGGCACTGGCGGTCGAGGCGGCACTCGCGCCCGCCCGCGCGGCCTGACGTCCGCGCAGCGCCGGGAGCCCACGCCTTGAAAGTCGCCGTCATCGGCGCCGGCATCGTCGGCGTCACCACCGCGTACGAACTCGCCTCCGACGGGCACGCGGTCACCGTGTTCGAGCGCCGCAACGCCGCCGCCGAGGAGACGAGCTTCGCCAACGCCGGTGTCGTCGCACCCGGCTACGTCACGCCCTGGGCCGCGCCGGGCATGCCGGCCAAGGTGCTGCGGCACCTCCTCAGCCGCCATGCGCCGGTGCGCGTGTCCTGGCCACTCGCCGGCGCCGAGCTGCGCTGGATGTGGCAATGGTGGCAGGCCTGCAAGCTCGACACCTACCTGGCCAACCGGGCGCGGTTGCAGCGGCTGGCCTTCTACAGCCGCGAGCGCATGGACTGGCTCACCGATTCGCTGCAGCTCGAGTACGACCGCAGCCCCGGCTACCTGGTGCTGCTGCGCTCGGAGCGGGATGCGCGCCTGGTGCAGCCCGGCCTGCAGGTGCTGCGCGAGGCCGGCGTCTCCTTCCACGAGATCGATGCCGCAACCGCCCGTGCGGTGGAGCCTGCGCTCAATCCGGACACCGGCTTCCACGGCGCGGTGCACCTGCCGGAAGACGGCGCCGGCAACTGCCGGCAGTTCGCCCTGCTGCTCAAGGACGCGGCCCGGGCGGCCGGGGCGCGCTTCGAGTTCGGCACCGTGGTGCAGGCGCTCGATCCGGCTGCGCCGACCGTGCTGCGCGCCGGCCCGGAAGGCACGGCGCCGGCCGAGCGCCGGTTCGACGCGGTCGTGGTGTGCAGCGGCATGGATTCGGTGGGCCTGCTGCGCCCGCTGGGGCTGCGCGTGCCGCTGGCGGCGGTGCACGGCTATTCGATCAGCGCGCCGATCCGCGAGCCGCTCAACGCACCGCGCAGCGCCCTCATGGACGAGCGCTACAAGGTGGCGATCACCCGGCTCGGCCAGCGCGTGCGGGTGGCCGGCAGCGCGGAGATCGGCGGCAGCCTGGCGCGGCGCGGCGCGGCGCCGCTGCGCACGCTCTACAAGGTGCTGCACGACTGGTTCCCGGGCGCGGCGCAGCTCTCGAACACGGGCGCCGCGGTGCAGGAGTGGAAGGGTGCACGCCCCATGCTGCCCGACGGGCCGCCCGTGCTCGGCGCCTCCGGCATCCCCGGCGTCTGGGTGAACCTGGGGCACGGCTCCAGCGGCTGGGCGCTGGCCTGTGGCAGCGCCCGGGTCGTCGCCGACCTCATGTCCGGGCACGCGCCGCTGCTGGACATCGAAGGCCTGGGCATCGAGCGCCTGCAGGCCTGACCGCGCGGCACGGCGGCGCGCCACAATCGCTGCGATGCGCAAGGTCACGCCGGACCGTCCCTGGCCGCTGCACGGCGCCGCGTCCACCCGCCGCCTGGAGCACGCCGCCGCCGTGCTGCCGCCGCACGCGCTGATGGAGCGCGCCGGCCGGGCGGTGGCGCGGCTGGCGATGGCGGTCGCGCCGCACGCGCAGACCGTCTGGATCGCCTGCGGCCCCGGCAACAACGGCGGCGACGGCTTCGAGGCCGCCCTGCACCTGCAGCAGGCCGGACGCACGGTGCACCTGACCTTGGACGGAATCGGATCCCAGCTCCCGCCGGATGCGGGCCGGGCGCTACAAAAAGCAGAGCAAGCCGGGCTGCGGATCGGCGCTGCGCCACCTGGCGCCTGGGACCTGTGCATCGACGCGCTGCTCGGCCTGGGCGGCCGCCGGCCGCTGGACGGCGCCCTGGCGCAGACCGCGGCGCGCATCGCGGACGGCCCGGGTCGCGTGCTGGCGGTGGACGTGCCCAGCGGCCTGGATGCGGACACGGGCGCCGGCCGCGCGGTGCGCGCCCACCACACGCTGGCGCTGCTCACGCTCAAGCCCGGCCTCTTCACCGCCGGTGGTCGCGACGTCGCCGGCGAGGTCTGGCTGGACACGCTGGGCGTGGAGGCCGACGGCCCCGACGCCTGGCTGGCCGGCCCGCCGCCGGCCAGGGCGCGGGCGCATGCCAGCCACAAGGGCCACTGGGGCGACGTGGCGGTGGTCGGCGGCGCGCCCGGCATGCTGGGCGCCGCGGTGCTGGCGGCCCAGGCCGCCCTGCACGCGGGCGCCGGCCGGGTGCTGCTGGCCCCGCTGCAGCCGCTGCACACCGGCCTGGTGCCCGGCTGGCCGGAGCTGATGGTGCGGCCGCCGCAGGCGCTGGAGGCGGAACGCATGGCGGTGGCCTGCGGCTGCGGCGGCGGCGACGCGGTGGCCGCGGTGCTGCCCGGCCTGCTGGCGCGGGCGGCCGCGCTGGTGCTCGACGCCGATGCGCTGAACGCGGTCGCCGCGGACGCCGCGCTGGCGGCGCTGCTGCGGGACCGCGCGGCGGCCGGCCGGCCCACCGTGCTGACGCCCCACCCGCTCGAAGCGGCGCGGCTGCTGGGCACGGGCACCGACACGGTCCAGTCCGACCGCCTCACGGCGGCGCGCGGCCTGGTCGACCGGTTCGGCTGCACGGTCCTGCTCAAGGGATCGGGCAGCGTGGTGGCGGCGCCCGGCCGGCTGCCGCACGTCAACCCCACCGGCAACGCGCGGCTCGCGACGGCCGGCACCGGCGACGTGCTGGCAGGGCTGGTGGCCGCGCGCCTGGCCGCAGGCGAGGAAGGTTTCACCGCCGCCTGCGCCGCGGCGTGGCTGCACGGCAGCGTCGCGGACGGGTGGCCCCCGGAACGCGCCCTCACCGCGGGCGCGCTCGCGCAGGCGCTGCGGCCGTGAGGGATGGTGGGCGCGTCGGCATGCTGCTATTGATTTTGTAGCTGCTGGGCCCTGGGGGAGCGGGCTGGAGGCGAATTTTCTGGATGGATTCGAGATCCAAGCGCGTTGACGGTGGTGGGCGTGATGTGCTTTGGTTCTTGTTTGCGCTCCCGGGGCCGGGTCTCGGCCCGGCGGCCGACCTACTTTCTTTTGCTTCGCCAAAAAGAATGTAGGCAAAGAAAAGGCGACCCGACTGTCCACGACCCCTTCGGCTGCTGGCGCAGCCTCCGGGGCGACCTGCGGTGCTCGCAGCGGGCGGGGTCCGCGCAAACTCGCCCTTCGGGCTCAAACAGCGCGCGGCCCTGTTTCCGCCCACTGCTGCGCGCCGCAGGCGTGGCCACACGGGTGGGGCGCAGGAGCGAGAGAGGATCCACACGGCCTGCGGCCGTGTCCTTGTGATTCCGGGGCCGAGCGTAGCGACGGCCCGTGTGGCTGTCCGTGTGGTTCCCACCCCTTGTGGCTGCGCCGAGCAGCGCAGTGGAGCGCGGATCAGCGGGACGCCGTGTCTGAGCCCGAAGGGCGAGTTGGCGGACCGCCCGCGCGCAGCGAGCAGCGCAGGTTGCCCCGGAGGCTGCGCCAGCAGCCGCAGGGGTCGCAGACAGCGGGGTCGCCTTTCTTTGGTTACTTTCTTTGGCGAAGCAAAGAAAGTAACTCGCCCGCCGGGGCGAGACCCGGCCCCCCGTCGCTCGCCCGGCGACCCGGCCTCCGCCGCGCACCTGGCGAGACCCCTCCTCCGTCGCTTGACCGGGCGGAACCATTCCCCCGCGGCGCCCTCTCGGCGACAAGCGAGCGCCCGGTGACCCTCAGCCGCGCCCGACGAAGGGCATCTTCGTGGCCATCACCGTGTGGAACAGCACGTTGGCCTCCAGCGGCAGGTTGGCCATGTACAGCACCGACTGGCCCACGACGGCCACGTCCATCAGGGGTTCGACCGCGATCTCGCCGTTGGCCTGCGGCACGCCCTTGGCCATGCGCGCGGCCAGGTCGGTCATCGCGTTGCCGATGTCGATCTGCCCGACGGCGATGTCCCACTTGCGTCCGTCGAGTGAAGCGGTCTTGGTGAGGCCCGTGACCGCGTGCTTGGTCGCCGTGTAGGCGATGGAGCCGGGACGCGGCGCGTGCGCCGAGATCGACCCGTTGTTGATGATCCGGCCGCCGCGCGGCGTCTGCGCCTTCATCACGCGGAACGCCTCGCGGATGCCGTAGAACATGCCGTTGAGGTTGGTGTCGACGACGCGCTTCCAGTCCTCGATGGCGATGTCTTCCAGGGCGGCGCCGCCCAGCCCCATGCCGGCGTTGTTGAACAGGAGGTCGACCCGGCCGAAGGCCTTGACCGTGGTCGCGAACAGCGCCTCGACCGCGGCCGGATCCGTCACGTCGGTGGGCACCGGCAGCGCACGGTCGCCCGCGCCGGACTCGGCGGCTGCCTGCTCCAGCGCATCGCGGCGACGTCCCGCTAGTGCCACCTTCCAGCCGTCGGCCAGCAGCGCCAGGGCCGCCGCCTTGCCGATGCCGGTGCCGCCGCCGGTGACGATGGCCACGCGTGCCGAACGATTCTCTGCCATGAAGGTTTCTCCTAGCGCCGCCCCTTGCGGCCCTTGCTCTTGGTGGCGGCGGCCTTCTTGACCGCCGATTTGAGGGACTGGATCGGTGAGCGCTCGGCCTGCGCGGCCTTGCTCGCAGAACGCTTGCCCGCCGGCTTGCGGGCTGCGCCGGCGGCGCCCTTGTCGCGCATCGCCCGCACTTCCAGCTCCTCGCCTTCGCGCACCAGTCGGAAATCGATCTTGCGGCCGTCCAGGTCGACGCGGCTGACCTGCACCCGCACCCGCGTGCCGATGGCATAGCGGATGCCGGTGCGCTCGCCACGCAGCTCCTGGCGGGCCTCGTCGAACTTGTAGTACTCGCCGCCCAGTTCGGTGATGTGGACCAGCCCTTCGACGTACAGCGCGTCCAGCGTGACGAAGATGCCGAAGCTGGTGGCCGCGCTGACGACGCCGCCGTACTCCTCGCCGAGGTGCTCGCGCATGTACTTGCACTTGAGCCAGGCTTCCACGTCGCGGCTGGCCTCGTCGGCGCGCCGCTCGTTGGCGCTGCAGTGCAGGCCGGCGGCCTCCCAGGCCTGCACTTCGCGCGTGGGCGGCGGCGCCGGCTTGCGCAGCTTGTTGCCGGGGGCGGCCACGCGGCTGGCCAGCCGCCGGGCGAGCTTCTCGTGGGCCTCCCCCGGGGTGGGCAGCACCGGCAGCGTGTAGTGGCGCTTGCCCAGGATGGCCTTGATCACGCGGTGCACCAGCAGGTCGGGATAGCGCCGGATCGGGCTGGTGAAGTGCGTGTAGGCGTCGTAGGCCAGGCCGAAGTGCCCGCTGTTGATCGGCGTGTAGATGGCCTGCTGCATGGAGCGCAGCAGCATGGTGTGGATCTGCTGCGCGTCCGGGCGCTCCTTGACCGCCAGCGCGATCTTCTGGAACTCGCCCGGCATCGGCTCGTCGCTGATCGACAGGCCGACGCCCATGGCCTTGAGGTAGTTGCGCAGGATGTCCTTCTTCTCCGGCGTGGGGCCCTCGTGCACCCGGTACAGGCCCGGGTGCTTGCTCTGCTGGATGTAGTCGGCCGAGCAGACGTTGGCGGCGAGCATCGCCTCCTCGATCAGGCGGTGCGCCTCGTTGCGCGTGCGCGGCACGATCTTCTCGATGCGGCCGTTCTCGTCGCAGACGATCTGGGTCTCGGTGGTCTCGAAGTCCACCGCGCCGCGGACCTCGCGCGCCTTGAGCAGCGCGCGGTACACGTCGTGCAGGTTGATCAGGTCGCCCACGCGTTCCTTGCGGCGCTGCGCCTCGGGACCACGGGTGTTGCCCAGGATGGCCGCCACCTCGGTGTAGGTGAAGCGGGCGTGGCTCCACATCACGGCGGGGTAGAACTGGTACGCCTGGATCTCGCCGGTGGACGCGATCAGCATGTCGCACACCATGCAGAGGCGGTCGACCTCGGGGTTCAGCGAACACAGCCCGTTGGACAGCTTCTCCGGCAGCATCGGGATCACCCGCCGCGGGAAGTAGACGCTGGTGGCCCGGTCGTAGGCGTCGATGTCGATCGCGCTGCCGGTCTCCACGTAGTGGCTCACGTCGGCGATGGCCACCAGCAGGCGCCAGCCCTTGCCGCGGCCCACCTTGGCCGGCTCGCAGTAGACGGCGTCGTCGAAGTCGCGCGCATCCTCGCCGTCGATGGTGACCAGCGGCACGTCGGTCAGGTCGACGCGGTTCTTGCGGTCGGCCGGACGCACCTTGTCGGGCAGCGTCCGCGCCATGCCGATGCACGCCTCGGAGAACTCGTGCGGCACGCCGTACTTGCGCACCGCAATCTCGATCTCCATGCCTGGATCGTCGATCTCGCCGAGCACTTCCTTGACGCGGCCCACGGGTTGGCCGTACAGGCTGGGCGGCTCGGTCAGCTCGACCACCACCACCTGCCCCGGCTTGGCCGTGCCGGTGGCGCCCTTGGGGATGAGCACGTCCTGTCCGTAGCGCTTGTCCTCCGGCGCGACCAGCCAGACGCCGCTCTCGTGCAGCAGCCGGCCGATGATGGCCTGCGAGGGGCGCTCCACGATCTCGACAACGCGGCCTTCCGGCCGTCCCTTGCGGTCGTGGCGCACGATGCGCGCCCGCACGCGGTCCTTGTGCAGAACCGCGCGCATCTCGTTCGGAGGCAGGTAGAGATCGGTCTCGCCGTCGTCCCGCACCACGTAGCCGTGGCCGTCGCGGTGGCCCTGGATCACTCCCTCGATTTCATCGAGCAGGCCGCTCGCGTGTTGTCCGTTCGTTTTGATATAGAATCCTTTTCTTTCCTGAAATGCCCAGGTGGCGGAATTGGTAGACGCACTAGTTTCAGGTACTAGCGAGTAACATCGTGGGGGTTCGAGTCCCTTCCTGGGCACCAGACAAATCATAAAGCCGGCTTTGCCGGCTTTGTTGTTTCAGCCGGTCAAGCCGGCTGCGTTGATTCAGCCAGCCACCCACCGGGTGGCTTTTTTTCTTGCCGGGCTGCCGACGGCTGGCCGCTCCCGCTTGCGGGGCCCACGGTCCGCCGCCCGCCGGCGCGATCAGACCGGGACCCCGACCAGATCGTGGCCTTCGGTGGCCACGATGCGCGCACGGGTGAACTCCCCCACCCGCAGCTGCTTGCTGAGTTTTTCGGGCGGCAGCAGGCGCACCGTGCCATCGATCTCCGGCGCGTCGGCATAGCTGCGACCCACGCCGCCCTTGCGACCGAGCCCGGGCGCGGCATCCACCAGCACCTGCATGGTGGCGCCGATGCGGCGGCGCAGCCGCTGCGCGGACACCTCCTCGGCCACCGCCATGAAGCGTGCACGGCGCTCCTCCCGCACCTCGGCCGGCAGCATCCCCGGCAGCGCATTGGCGGCGGCGCCTTCCACGGGGCTGTAGGCGAAGCATCCGGCGCGGTCGATCTGCGCTTCGCGCACGAAGTCGAGCAGGTGGGAAAACTCCTCCTCGGTCTCGCCCGGGAAGCCGGCGATGAAGGTGCTGCGCACCACCAGCTCGGGACAGGCGTCGCGCCACTTCTGGATGCGCTCCAGGTTGCGTTCGCCGCTGGCCGGGCGCTTCATGCGGCGCAGCACGTCGGGGTGGCTGTGCTGGAAGGGGACGTCCAGGTAGGGCAGCACCGCGCCGGTGGCCATGAGGGGCATGACCTCGTCGACCGACGGATACGGGTACACGTAGTGCAGCCGCACCCAGGCGCCGTGCGGCTGCGCGAGTTCACCCAGTGCCTGCACCAGCTCCAGCATGCGGGTCTTCACCGGCCGGCCGTCGAAGAAGCCGGTGCGGTACTTGGCATCCACGCCGTAGGCCGAGGTGTCCTGGCTGACCACCAGCAGCTCCTTCACGCCGCCCTCGAAGAGCGCACGCGCCTCCTTGAGCACGTCGCCCACCGGCCGGCTGACCAGGTCGCCGCGCATCGAGGGGATGATGCAGAAGGTGCAGCGGTGGTTGCAGCCCTCGCTGATCTTGAGGTACGCGTAGTGCCGCGGCGTGAGCTTGATGCCCATGGGCGGGACCAGGTCCACGAAGGGGTCGTGCGGCTTGGGCAGGTGCGCATGCACCGCCTCCATCACCTCGTGCGTGGCATGCGGGCCGGTGACGGCCAGCACCGAGGGGTGCACCTCGCGCACCAGGTTGCCGCCGGCGTCGCCGGTGCGCGCGCCCAGGCATCCGGTGACGATCACCTTGCCGTTCTCGGCCAGGGCCTCGCCGATGGTGTCCAGGCTCTCGCGGACCGCGTCGTCGATGAAGCCGCAGGTGTTGACGATCACCAGGTCGGCGCCCTCGAAGGTCTTGGAGGTGCTGTAGCCCTCGGCCGACAGCTGCGTGAGGATCAGCTCCGAGTCGGTCAGTGCCTTGGGGCAGCCGAGGCTCACGAAGCCGACCCTGGGGGCCGGCTTGGTGGAGGTCTCGGCAACGGGAAGATTGCTCATAGGGTTCGAATTGTCCCAGAGGACGCCGGCCGCCGCTGTGGCGGCATCGGTGACCGTGCCGGCGCCGTGCCCGCCTCGGGCAGGTGCCGCACCTGGCTGGACTGCCGCGTGCGTTCGGCCGGAATGCCGCGCTGGCGCGGCGGTTTGGATCGCGCCGGCAGCACGCTTGGTGCCGCGCAGCCGCGAAATCTCAGCGCTTGCCGAGGAAGGCGCCGAGCACCTGCTCGGTCTGCTTTTGCATCTGTTCCTGCATCTTGTCGAACATGGTCTTGGACTGCTCGACGTAGTTGCCCATCATCCCCTGCATCAGCGGGTTCTGGACGTTCATGAACTGCGCCCACATCTCGGGCGTCAGGTGCTTGGACTGCTCCGCCAGCTTGGCCTGGATGTCCGTGAAGGCCTGGACGTTCTTCTCGAGGTAGGTCCCCATGAAGCCCTGGGCCGCGTGACCGTAGAACCGGATGATGTTGGACAGCGCGGCCTCGCTGAACATCGGCGCGCCGCCGGCCTCTTCCTCCAGGATGATCTGCAGCAGGATGCTGCGGGTCAGGTCCTCGTTGGTCTTGGCGTCGCGCACCACGAACGACTCGTTTTCCAGCACCAGCTGCTTGACCTCGGCCAGGGTGATGTAGGTGGAAGTGTCCGTGTCGTAGAGACGGCGGTTCGGATACTTCTTGATCACGCGCTGGGCCGCGGGCGCAGCGCCGGCTTTCTTGCTTGCCACGAGGAGCTCCCGGGTTCGTTGCGGTGCAGGCGCACGCGCTTGTCGCAGTGCAACAGATTCTAGGAAGCCCGCCTGCGCGCGGGCCGCAGGTTTACCCTACGGTGCGACGGGCGCGGGGAACGCAAGAGAGGAAATTGGTAGGCGCGA